>Ga0315298_1000057_pt1 | contig 201030 bp, 183 predicted proteins | sample WHS_1_MG_FD_203077 | JGI IMG/M metagenome (GOLD analysis project Ga0315298, IMG submission 203077) | Extremophilic microbial mat communities from Washburn Hot Springs, YNP, Wyoming, USA - WHS_1_MG | ecosystem: Environmental > Aquatic > Thermal springs > Hot (42-90C) | place: USA: Wyoming... | reverse complement strand
GACGCATGCCGCGGTCTTCGGTGAACTTGCTGCGCGGCAGGATCTTGCCGCGCGCCACCCCGGTCAGGTCGGGCACGAGGCATTCGATTTCGGTAATGCGTTGGGCGTTGAGCCAGCCTTCAAGATCATTGAAGGTCCACTGCTTGCGGTTGTCGCTACTCATGATGTGATTCCAGTTTGCGTTTCAAGGATGGTTCCATCCATCGCCTGCACTTTGAACCCAGAATGTCCATTAGGCGGGGCTACGCCCCTGCACGGGTTCTGGCGGACGATTTGGGGCGTCTTCGCCCCCGCGCTTCGCGCCCATAGCTCGGGCTATGGGCTTGTCGCGCAGGGCCAAATCCATCCCCAACTCGCCTCGCCATCATCCCGCGTCCTAATGAACAATCTGGGTTGAACGCCATGGGTGCAAGCGCGGTTTGCTCAGGCAGCGCGCGCCAGCGAGTCGCCGCGCTTGCGCGCGGCGAACTGCCGACAGGCGTTGCCGAAAGCGGCATAGATCGCGCGCGACACGGGGTTTTGCGCGGCCTGCCATTCGGGATGCCACTGCACCGCCAGCACGAAGCCAGCGTCGGTGCGGCGAGCGGGTTGATAGGTATACGCCTCGACCAGGCCGTCGGGCGCATGCGCCTGAGCCAGCAGATCGGGCGCGAGAGTCTGGATGCCTTGGCCGTGCAGGCTGTTGACCTCCCAGGAATCCACGCCGACGATGCTGGCGAGCATGCCGCCGGGTACAGCCTGCACGCGGTGCGCGGGGCCATACTGCCCGGCGACATCCAGCATGTCGTCTTCACGATGATCATCAAAGCCTTCGGTGTTGTGCACCTCCTGCAACAGGCTGCCGCCGAGCGCGACATTGATTTCCTGAAAACCGCGGCAGATGCCGAGCACCGGAATGCCGCGCGCAAGGGCGGCGCGGATCAGCGGCAGGGTCGTGGCGTCGCGCGCCGGGTCGGCGGGCGACTCAGGGTTGCTCAGCGCCTGGCCATAGTGGTGCGGCTCGATATTCGACGGCGAGCCGGTGAACACCAGCCCGTCCACATCCCCCAGCACCGCATCCAGCGGCAACTCGGCGCCCATCGAAGGCAGCAGCCAAGGCAACACGCCCGACAGCGGCAGCAGCGGGTCAACATATTTTTGCGTCACCGCATAGGTCGGGTGCCCGCCGATCGATTTCAGATCGGTGGTGACCGCAACGCGAGGCAAGAAGGTGAGGTTGGACATCATCAAAACCGGATCAAAGACTAAAAAAACAAGGGTAGAAGCACACAGGCATGTTCCCTGTTTTAGTGCATTGCAACAAGAGGCAGAGCCTGAGGCAGCCGCTCAGTTCTCGCCCTGATTTGGTGCAATGCAATAAGGCCAGGCACCATTCTGAATGGGCCAAAAAAACAAAAAATACTAGGGTTTTCCATGACTTAGCGCGATTCGATAAGCTCAATTTACCTGCCAACTGGTACTCTCGGAAGTGCCACTCCTTGCTTTTGTCATGGAGCCAGTTTTTATCTGCTGCGCCCCAAGTCCGACAGTCTCCTAGCCATGCGACCCCTTGCCCTGTCCGAACTCCTGCTCACCGAGCTTCTGCGTGCCGAAGGCGACACGGCGGCAGCCCCGCCGCTAAATCGGCGCCTGTATCTCTCGCTGCGCGGCGCCATTCTGGCGGGGCGCATCACCGCTGGGGTGCAACTGCCATCCACCCGCGATCTGGCGCGCGACCTGAATCTCTCGCGCAATACGGTCATGTCGGCCATCAACCAGCTCACGGCGGAAGGCTACCTCACCGCGCGCCAGGGCAGCGGCACTTTCGTTTCCGAGACCCTTCCGGAACTCGGCCCGCTGAGCCCCGCGCGGGGCCGCAAGCTGGCGCAGGCCGCCAGTGCGGACAGCGGCTCGCCACGCGAGCTCTCGCAGCGCGGCCAATTGCTCACCGCGCAGTCGGGCTCGGCGGACTTTGAGGTGCAGCCGTTCGCGCCCGGCGAAATCGAGTTTGCCGAATTCCCCATTCAGCTCTGGCAAAAACTGCAGGCCAAGTATTGGCGCAGCCTCGACCGCGACCTGCTCGATTACGGCCAGGAAGGCGGCTATATGCCGCTGCGCGTGGCCATTGCGCAGTACCTCAGCCTGTCGCGCTCGGTGCGGGTGACGCCCGAGCAGGTACTCATTACCTCGGGCACGCAGCAATCGCTCGATCTGGCCGCGCGCCTGCTCACCGATCACGGCGACGAGGCCTGGGTGGAAGACCCGTGCTACTGGGGCGCGCGCCGGGCGCTGCAGGCCGCGGGGCTGAAGCTCAAGCCGGTCGCGGTGGACTTGGAGGGCATGGCGCCGTCGGCCGCCGACTGGCAGCAGGGCAGGCCACGGCTGATCTACGTCACGCCATCGCATCAATATCCGCTCGGCCATGTGATGAGCCTGCAGCGCCGCCGCGCCCTGCTGCAGTTCGCCGCGCAACAGCGCTGCTGGATTTTTGAGGACGATTACGACAGTGAATTCCGCTTCGGCGGCCGGCCCTTCGCCAGCCTGCAGGGGCTGGACGAACATGCGCAGGTGCTCTATTCAGGCACCTTCTCCAAAGTGATGTACCCCGGCATCCGTCTGGGCTATTTGGTCGTGCCGACCGATCTGCTGCTCGCCTTCAACACCGGGCTCTACGACCTGTACCGCCCGGGCCAGCTCATGCTGCAGGCGGCGCTGACCGACTTTATCACCGAAGGCCATCTCAACACCCTCATACGTCGTCTACGAGTGGCCTATCAGGCACGGCGCGACGAATTGGCGCGGCGCATTCAGCGCTGCTTGGGCGACCGGGTGCAGATCTCCGGCCAGGAGTCCGGCTTGCATCTCTGTTTGCTGTTCAACACGCCGGGTGTGGACGACGAGGCCATCGCCCGCGCCGCCGACGCGCAGGGCATGACGGTGCGGCCGCTATCGCGCTATTACCTCGGCGCACCGCAGCGCCGCGGGCTGATTCTCGGCTATGCCTATGTGCCCACCGAGCGCGTACCGCCCTGGGCGCAGAAGTTGTGCATGCTCATCCGCAGCCAGCTTCCCGACTGAAGCCGCAATCAAGCAGCGTGGGCTACGCCCGCCAGTTGCTCCATTCGGGTCTTGTCGTCGCGCAAGGCGGCCGCATCACCCGAAAAGACAATCTCGCCTTCAGACAGCACGTAGGCGCGGTCAGCCAGTTGCAGCGCGAGAAAAGCATTCTGCTCAACCAGCAGCACGGAAATTCCTTCGTCCTTCATGCGTCCCACCGTGCGCATCACCTCCTGCACGATCACCGGCGCCAAACCCTGCGAAGGTTCATCAAGGATGAGCAGCTTGGGGTTGAGCAGCAGCGCGCGCGCAATGGACAGCATCTCCTGCTCGCCGCCTGAAAGGCGCCCGCCTTTGCTGGTTCGGCGTTCATGCAGACGTGGAAAGAGTTGGTACACGCCATCGATATTCCAGCGCCCCGGCGTTTCGTGCACCACCAGCAGGTTTTCGTGCACCGTGAGGTGCCCGAAGATCTTGCGTCCCTCGGGCACATAGCCCACGCCCAGGCCCGCAATGCGGTGCGGCGAGGCGCCGGTCATGTCCTTGCCGAAGAATTTGATCTTGCCCTGGCGCGGCGGCGTCAGCCCCATGACCGAGCGCATCGTCGTGGTCTTGCCCGCGCCATTGCGGCCCAGCAGCGCGACGAGTTCGCCTTCGCCCACGGTCATCGACACGCCTTTGAGAATATGGCTTTTGTCGTAGTAGGTATGAATGTTGTCGAGTTCGAGAACGGCGGTCATAAGCGGAGAGTCCTGTGGAGATGTCGGCTTGGGTCAGGGCGGTCAGGCCGCTTGACCCAGATAAGCCGCCTGCACCCGTGCGTTGTTGGCAATTTCATCGGCCGTGCCCTCGGCGAGCAGCGTACCGTTGTCGAGCACGGTGATGCGATCGGCGATGCCGAACACGATTTCCATGTCATGCTCCACGAACAGCGTGGCGATGCCCTGGTTTTTGTTCAGATCACGGATCAGCGCGGTCATGTGGTGCGTCTCTTCATCTCCCATCCCGGCGGTGGGCTCATCGAGCAGGAGCAGCTTGGGACGGCGGGCCAACGCAATGCCCACCTCGACCACCCTTTGGTCGCCGTGCGACATCTCGCCCGTCACCCGATCCGCCTTGCCGCTGATCTTCACCAGATGCATCAACTCATCCACCTGATCGTCGATGCGTTTACGCAGGGCTCGCCCCATCCAGGGACGCAGGTTCACGCCCTGCGCCACCTCAACGGCAATGCGCAGGTTTTCATACACCGTGAGCGAGCGGAAGATCTCGGTGATCTGGAAAGTGCGGATGATGCCGCGCTTGACCAGCTCACCAGGGTTGACCGTCTGAATGGGCCTGCCGTCAAAGGTGATCTGCCCTTCACTCGGCGGGAAAAACCCGCTGATCAGGTTGAACAGCGTGGTCTTTCCCGCGCCGTTGGGGCCAATGACCGCGCGCAACTCTCCGGGCTGCACGTCAATGGAAATGTCAGTCAGCGCCTTGAGGGCGCCAAAGCGGCGCGAGACGTTGTGCAGCTGCAGTAAGCTCATGATGTCTTCCCCTTGCGCTGCAAAAACCCCATCACCCCCAGCGGGAAAAACAGTACCGACAGCACGAAGATCAGACCGATGACGGACATCCAGTTGTCAGTTACCGAGCTGGCGTAATCCCGCACCAGCACGAAGATGGCCGCCCCGACCAGCGGCCCCCAGAAGTTGCGCATTCCGCCCAGCACCGCAATCACCACCAAGTCGCCTGAAAAGGTGTAGTTAAGGGTGTTGGGCGAGGTGAAGTTGTCGAGCAAGGCGTTGAGGCCACCGGCCAGCGCCACGATCAGGCCAGACAGAGCGAAGGAAATCGCCGCATAGCGCTGTACCGGCAGGCCGAGAAAGGTCAGCCGCTTCTGGTTTTCGCGGATGGCCACAAAGGTGTGCCCCAGCGGAGAGTTCAGCACGATCCACAGCACCAGGGCGCCCAGCGCGAAGCAGGCCACGACGAGGTAATAAAAGCCCAGAGAGCCCATCGTCCAGTCGAACCCAAACAGATGCAGGGTGTGCCGGGAAAAGCCGGTCAGCCCGTCATAGCCCCCGGTCACCGCCTGCCAGCGAATGGCGATGAAATAAAACATCTGTCCGATGGCAATGGTGATCATGGCGAAGTAGATGCCGCGGCGACGCACGGCGATGGGTGCGAGCACAGCGGCTACAACGCCCCCCAGCAAAGTACCCCCGAGCAGCGCCAACAGCACGTTGTGCGTCATGTACTTGAGCATCAAGCCGACGCCGTAGCTGCCCAGCCCGAAATAGGCGGCATGCCCGAACGACAGGCCGCCGGTATGCCCGAGCAGCAGATTCAGCCCCATGGCGGCCAGGCCGTAGATCAGCACGCGCGAGGCGATGTCGTTGTAGCCGCCGACATAATGCAGCCAGGCCGGGGCGGTGAGCAGCACCAGCGCCAGAATGCCGGTGCCGAGATGCTGTTTGAGGTTGGATGTTTGCATGGCAGATGGGGGAGGTGGAGCGGTATAGGCAGGCGTACTCATTCGAACAATCCCTCCTGTCCCATGAGTCCGCGCGGTCGCACCACGAGCATCAGCCCCATGATGAGGTAAATCACCGCCTCACTCGCGGCGGGAAAGTAGGCCGTAGTGATGCCCGACGCCACCCCGATGAGCAGACCGCCCAGCAGAGAACCCAGCAAGGAACCCACGCCCCCGACCACGATGGCGACAAAGGCCGGCATCAGCAGGCCGTCTCCCATCGTCGGCTCCAGTCCGAGCTGACCCGCAGCCAGAATGCCGGCCACGCCTGCAAACACGATGCCGATGACAAAGTTCGCGGTGCGCAGCAGGTAAATGTTCACGCCAAGCGCCGATACGGTTTCGAGATCGGCATTGCCGGCGCGAATGCGGATGCCTAGTCGGGTGTAGCGCAGCACGGCGAACAGCACGGCAGTGCCCACCAGGGCAACAGCGACAACGAAGAGGCGGTAGCCGGTGAGAAAGAAGTAGGTCTGACTGAGGGGATGTCCCAGCGATTCCGGGATGGACAGCGGCACGCCGTTGGCACCCCAGACGGTGCGGATCACGTCCTGCATGATCAGCGCCAGACCGAAGGTCAGCAAAAGCGAATACAGCGGATCGCGTTTGTACAGGCGGCGAATGAGAAACACCTCGACCACCAGACCCAGCACCCCTGCGAGCAGCGGCGCCACGGCCAGCGCCCCCCAGAAGCCCAGGCTCGGCTCCAGGGTGTAGGCAAAGTAGGCCGCCAGCGCCATGAACGCGCCCTGAGCGAAATTGATGGTGTTGTTCAGCCCGAGGATGAGCGCCAGGCCGAGCGCCAGCAGCGCATAGAACGCTCCGGTGATCAGTCCGTTGAACGTATTGAAGATAAGGACGAGATTCAAGGCAATGCCTCCGCAGCAGCAGATGGACAGGCTGCGGACTCGCGCAGCGGCGGGTCCGCAGGCACGCGCAGTGGCGCTTCAGGCGCGCGGAAGCACGCAGCCGGTTTCTGAAGGCGGCAGCGCGATCTTCTCGCCCGGCACGATGCCCGAAACGTCGAACAGGTTCGGATACTTGCCCGTCTGAATCACGTGCCCCGGGAACATGCCCAGCATCAGTTGGTGATCCTGCGGACGGTAGAACACATTGCCGGGCTGAAGCGCGATCTCCGGGGGCAGAACCAGTCCCTCCATCGCCTTGACCACCTTGGCCGTTTCGAGCGACTTGGCCTTTTCCACCGCCAGCCGGATGGCATGCGTGGTGGCAAAACCAAACCATGCGCGCGCCGTCGGGTATTCACCTTTGTTGGCTGCGGCGTAACGCTTGACGAAATCCGCCACATGCGGGGTGTTCGGCTGGTTCCAGTACCACTCCATGGTCCACCAGCCGTAGCGAGCCGCCTCGGGCAATGCCTGCGCCTGCTCCAGCTCGAACAAAGCGCCGCCCACGGCGATGTCTTTGTTGATGCCGAATTGCGCGATCTGCTTCATGCAGTTGACCTGATCGTTACCGGCCAGCAGCAGGCACAGCACGTCGGGCGACTTGGCTTTCACGTCGATCAGATAGGAAGAAAAATCGGTCGCCCCCACGGGCACCAGCGCACCGCCCACCACGGAGCCTCCCGCCTTCTTGAGCTGTGTGGTGTAGTCGGCCTGCTCAGACTGACCAAAGGCGTAGTCAGTGGTCAGGAAGTACCACTTCTTGCCGAATTTCTTGTAGAGCGTCTCGAAGTCACCGGCCGTCAGCATCCAGGTGGTCGAGCAGGTGCGGAAGGTCGTGGTCTTGCACTCCTTGCCGGTCAGGCTATCGACGTGGCCGCCGGTACAGACGAAGAGCTTGTCGTGGCGATTGGCAAACTGCGACACGGCCAGCGAGGCCGCGGAGTTGACCGTGCCCATGAGGAAGTCCACCTTGTTCTGGCTCAGCAGACGCGAGGCCTTGTCCACCGCAGTGCCGGGATTGCCTGCGCTGTCTTCCACGAAGATCTGCAGAGGACGGCCCATCACGCCACCCGCCTTATTGATCTCGGCTTCAGCGAATTTGGCGCCCTTGATTTCGCTCTGCCCGAGCGCTGCAAAGGTGCTGGTGATCGGGTCGATCAGCCCGATTTTCACCGGCGTCTCACTAGCGCCCCAGCTCGGCACCTGCGTGCCCAGCAAAGCGGCCAAACCCGCCGCGCCGCCCGCCTTGATCAGCGTGCGACGATCCATCTGAACCTGCTCATTCGAGTCTTCCTTGTTCATGCCTGTCTCCTGTGGTGTCAACGAACTGAAATGACGTTTTTTGCGAACCTGGACGACTATAGGGAGGCGACTGGAAAAGAGATAGAGGAGGAACCGGGATGAATTGAAACCTCATGTAACCCGTGTGAGCGTACGTTATAGCGCGGTGAAAAACTTCGCCAAACAACGAGGGTGTACCCGCAGAAATCGCCAGCGGGGCGAAGGTGTTTTGCCTTGAGTTTGGGGAATCACACTCCAACGCCGCAGAGCGGTTAAGCCTTCTTCAAACCAGATCGCGCAGCCGGTACCACAGCATGCCCAGCACCAGCGCGGGGGTGCGCAGCAGGTCGCCGCCGGGGAAGGGTTTGTGGCGCAGACGGGTGAACAGGTCGAAGCGCTCAGCCTGTCCGGCAATAGCCTCGGCGGCGAGCAGCCCCGCCATGCCGGTGAGCGCCAGACCGTGGCCCGAGAAGCCCTGCAGATACAGCACGTCGGGCGCGATGCGGCCGAAATCGGGCGCGCGGTTCATGGTGATGTCGACAAAGCCGCCCCAGGCGTGGGTGATCTTCACGTCGCTGAGTTGCGGATATACCGCCAGCATGCTGCGGCGCATGGTGGCCGCCAGATCGCGCGGGGTGGCGGTGGAATAGCTCACCCGGCCGCCGAACAGCAGACGGTCATCGCCTGTCAGGCGGTAGTAATCGAGCACGAATTGGGTGTCGCACACGCAGGCGCGGTTGCGCACCAGAGACTTCGCTCGCTGCGCGCCGAGCGCTTCGGTGGCGATGATGTAAGTGCCCACGGGCATGATGCGCCGGGACAGCCGCGGCGCCACATCGCCAAGCTGAACATTGCCCGCAAGCAGCACATGGCGCGCGCGCACGCTGCCCTGCGCGGTTTGCACCAGGGCCTTGCCGCCACCGGCCTGCGCCGCGGGTTTGACGCTGGTGACGGGCGATTGCTCGTGCAGCACCACCCCGGCGTTCAGAGCGGCGCGGCCGAGTCCCAAGGTGTAGTTGAGCGGGTGCAGGTGGCCGCCGAAATCGTCGAGCACTGCGGCGCAATAGCGTTTGCTGGCGATGAGGCTGCGGGTCTGCTGCGCGTCAAAGCTCTGCAGATGGGTGTAGCCGTATTCGCGCTGCATGTGCTCGGCCCAGGCGTGCAGCGCGCGGGCTTTCTTGGGCGTGACCGCTACGCTCATCGCGCCGGGCGTCCAGTCGCAGTCGATGGCGTATTGGGCGATGCGTTCTCGCAGCAGGCGAATGGCGTCGAGCGACATTTCCCAAGCGAAATGCGCGCTCTTGGCGCCGAGCTGGCGCTCGAACGGCTCCATCTCGCTGGCATAGCCCGCCAGCGCCTGGCCGCCGTTGCGGCCCGAAGCGCCCCAGCCGATGTGTCGCCCTTCGAGCAGCACGACCTGCATGCCGCGCTTGCGCAGTTCCAGCGCGGCCGACAGCCCGGCCAGACCGCCGCCGACGATGCACACATCCGCCTGCACCTCGCCCTGCAGGGGCGCGTGGCGCGGCGCGGCCTGCGCGGAGTCGACGTAGTACGAGTTCTCGATCAGGCGCTGCGCCTGTTGTTCCAGCCGCATCATGCGCGGGATCCTTCCGGGTCAGGGGGAGACAGTTTTTTCAGAAGCGAGCCGCGCGCACAGATAAGTCCAAACGCACAGCGCGGCGATGTTGGAGGTGAGTTCGGCGTGGTCGTAGGGCGGCGACACCTCCACGCAGTCCATGCCGACAAAGGGCAGTTGCATGGCGCACAACTCTTCGAGTAGCGACAGCACTTGCGCGCTGCTCAAGCCGCCGGGCTCGGGCGTGCCGGTGCCGGGGGCGAAGGCGGGGTCGAGACAGTCGATGTCGAGCGTGACATACACCGGGGCATTGCTCGCGGCCAATCGGGCGCGGATGTCGGCGGTGATGGGTGCGAGCTGCGACGGGCTCTCCAGGCCGCGCAATTCGCGCGCGGTGATCACCCGGCCACCGATGGTATTGACGTACTCGCGCGCGGTGCGCTCGGCGGCCGAGCGGATGCCCACCTGCACAACACCCTGCGGCACCACCAGCCCTTCCTGCACCGCCTCGTAAACCCAGGTGCCGTGCCCCGATGGCTCACCGAAGTGGTCGCTCCAGGTGTCGCAATGCGCATCGAAATGCAGCACCGCCAGCGGCTGGCCATGCACCGCACGCAAAGCCCGCAGCAAAGACAAGGTGATGGAATGATCGCCACCCAGCCACACCATGTGCTGACGCGCCAAGAGTGTTCGCGCCTGGGCTTCGAGCGCAGCGCGCATCGTCTCCAGGCTGGTGTTGGGCAGAGACAGATCGCCGTGATCGCACAGGTCTGCGGTGGGCGAAAGATCGAAAAACGGGTGCGTGGCATCGCACAGCATCTGGCTGGCCTGGCGGATGGCGTTCGGCCCGAATCGGGCGCCGGGGCGGTTGGTCACCGCCCCGTCCCAGGCCACACCGGCCACACCGAAGCGGGGCGTCGGCGCATTCTCGGCGCTGGCTGCTGCGCCGAGAAACCGTTGCTGTGACAGATAGGCAAAAGCGTGTTGAACCATATTTTTCGAATGAGTGAACGGACTGCGAAGTTCAGTCCACGCCAATGAAGCCCTGCAAGCGGTCTGAACCATATCGACATTTTTTCAGGAACGATAGAACCACTTCTCCTACCGCGTGCGGGGCCATTTCGGGGCTTGCCAGACGCTCGCAGGCTTGGCGATACTGCGCGGCGGCCGCTTTCCATCGCGCCCTCCATTGCATTTTCCAGCGCCCACCGTCATGAGCCCCACAAGCCTTCCAGCCGACCGCGTTGCCCGCTTTCACGCGATCGAGGCCGCCCGCTTCCTGGCCGCGCATCCGCGCTGCGTCGCGCTGCACCAGCAGGCGCAGCGCCACTTTCTGTTCGGCGTGCCCCTGCACTGGATGGCCGATGCGCCCTCGCCCGTGCCGCTCTATGTGGACAAGGCGCAGGGCGCCCGATTGTTCGATGTGGACGGCCACGCCATCATCGACTTTTGTCTGGGCGATACCGGCGCTATGTTCGGCCACAGCCCCGCAGCCATCGCCCGCACCCTGGCGGAACACGGCGCGTTTGGTGCCACCACCATGTTGCCGTCCACAGTCGCGCTTGAAGTCGCTGACCTGCTGGAGCAGCGCTTCGGCCTGCCGATGTGGCAGTTCACCGCCACGGCCAGCGATGCCAATCGCTTCGTGCTGCGCTGGGCGCGCGCACTCACCGGGCGCCAGCACATCGTGGTGTTCAACGGCTGCTATCACGGCACGGTCGACGATGTGTTCGTCGATCTCGACGCGCAGGGGGCCGCCCACACCCGGCCCAGCCTGCTGGGTCAGGTCCACGACCTGACCACCACCACCCGCGTGGTCGAGTTCAACGACCTCGACGGCCTGCGGGCCGCGCTGGCCGCTGGCGACGTCGCCTGCGTGCTCACCGAGCCGGTGCTCACCAATATCGGCATGGTCTTGCCCGAGCCCGGTTTTCTCCAAGCCGTGCGCGCGCTCACCCGCGAGCACGGCGCATTGCTGGTGATGGACGAGACGCACACCATCTCCTGCGGCCCCGGCGGCTACTGCCGGGCGAACGATCTGCAGCCCGACGTGCTCATCTTGGGCAAGCCCATCGCCGGGGGTACGCCCGGCGCGGCCTATGGCTTCACAACGCAAGTCGGCGCACGCATGCAGGCCGTCAAGACCGCATCGCCGCCGGGCCATTCCGGCATCGGCACCACCCTGTCAGCGGGGCTGCTCACCCTGCGACTGATGCGCACCATGCTGGCCGAGGTGATGACCGAGGCCGCCTACGCCCAGATGTTCACCATTGCCAACCGTGTGGCCGGCGGGCTGGAGCGCGTGATCGAGAACCACGGTTTTCGGTGGACGGTGACGCGCATCGGCGCACGCTGCGAAGTGCAGTTCGCCCCTCAGCGCCCGCGCAACGGCAGCGAGGCCCGCGCCGCCTTCGACGACGCGCTGGAGCCCGCGCTGCAGCTCGCGCTGCTCAACCGCGGCGTGCTGCTGACCCCCTTCCACAACATGCTGCTGGCCAGCCCGGCGCACACCCAGGCCGATGCAGATGCGCTGATCAACGCCTTTGACGATGCGCTGACCGCCCTGAAAAATGCCTGACTTCGGCGAATCTCCGCTTGACACTCTGTTTTGCAGAGTACTAAGCTCTGCGAAACAGAGTGATTCAGGGAGATCGCATGCCATCCATCGCCTCACAGCAGCTCGACAGCATCCACGCCATGCTGGGCGCCGGGCAGCGCAGCCTGCGCCTGGAGTCTCATAGCCTGATTCTGTGGGGGACGAGCTTTGGCGGTCTGGCCCTGGTCAGCAACCACCTGTTGACCGCCGATCAGATCCCCGACGCCGCAACGCGCGCCATCGCCTGGCTGGGACTGATGTCCCTGCTGCTCGGTGCGGTCAGCCTGCTGGACTGGCAGCTCACCCGGCGAGCCAAGCTGGCGCGCGACGAGCTCTGGTCGTTCATCCATCGCCAGGTGCTCAAGGTGTGGTGGCTGCTGCTGTCGGCCGGCGTGCTGGGCACTTTCGCCACCTTTTTCTTTGGCGGCGCCTACCTCGTCTTCCCCCTTTGGCTGGTGCTCGTCGGCCTGGGTCTGTATGTGCACGGCCTGTTTTCGGAGCAGACGGTCGAGTGGGTCGGCGGTCTGCTCATCGCCCTCGGGGTGTGCTCGGTGCTGTTTCGTCTGGATGCACAGTCCTTGCAGTACCTGGCCGCAGCCGCCTTCGGCCTCGGAATGCCGCTACTCGCCCTGCTGCAGGGCCAAAGGCATGCAAGGTCGACACCGTTTTGGCTGCGCGGCGCCAAGCTGCTGCTCTGGCTAGGCGTGGTGCTTGTCCCGCCGCTGCTGGCACAGCGTCTGGCCGACGCGCAGCAGCCCGCCGCCGCTCCGCTGCAGACTTTGCAGGAATATGCCCGCAATCCGCTGACGCGGCAGACCGTGCTGCTGCCTGCCGGGCTGTCCATACCGGTGCACGTCGAGGTGTCGGGCGATGCCTTTTCTCCCAGCGCCAGTTCGGTGCTGCCCCTGGTACTCAAACGCCCGGTGGAAGTGCTGGTCGAACACGATCGGCCGACGGGGCAATGGCGCTACCCCGCAGGTCCTTGGCAGCACGAAGGCTATCCAACGGCCCTGCTCATTCCCTGGATGCGCGCCACGCTGCAACCGGGCATCGGCCCGCAGTTGCAAGTCGGGCTGGTGGTGAATATGACCGCACGCGACCCGTCCTGATCCGTCCTCTTTCAACCCCAACTGGAGTTTTGATGCGAAACCTGCTCTTGCCTCTACTGCTCGCCAGCGCCTCGCTGGCGGCCTGCAGCAGCCTGCCCCCCGGCCCCGCTCCCACAGCCGCCGAAACGTCCAAGCTACCCGTGGTTACCTTGGGGCAGCCGCTACCCAGCGGCGACGCCTATGTGCTGTACTTCCCCGCCGGGACGCCGCTGCCCATCCGCACCGTGGTGGACGGCAGCGCCTTCACCCGGGGCGCCGAATCCACCCTGCACATCGTGCTCAAGCGCGGCATTTATGGCTACCGGCAATACGCCAGCCTGGACGGCCAGCACTGGATGCCCTGGGACCAGATGCTCAAGACCCAATTCCAGATGCACATCCCCGGCAAGGACGGAAAAGATGCCGCCGTGCTGCACCTCCAGATGGACGCACTGAATCCGCCCGCGCCGTGAGCATCGACGCCCTTGATCCCTTGCTGCACCAGCCGCTGCGCACGCAGATCGCGGCCTATCTGGCTGGTGCGGGACAAGCCACGTTCTCCGACCTCAAGCGCCTGATCGGGGTGTCTGACGGAAACCTCGATGCCCACTTGAAAAAGCTGCTCGCCGCGGACTATGTGCAGGCACACAAGATCACCGACGGACCACGCCCGCAAACCGTCTACTCGCTAACGACTACGGGTCGTGAGGCACTGCTGGCCTATGTGGCCGCGCTGCAGGGCTTGATCGCTTTCGCGCAGGTCGAGCCGACCCGCCTGCAAGAGACCGTCAATGCCGCAGCGCAGCCCGCGCACGGGGTTACTTGAATCGTGCAGATCGGCCCTACAGACCTGCCAAAGCCGCGAAAACAATCAGCCCGTCACGTCAGGGTTTGATGTATTCAAACCCCGCGTGTTCGAGCTGCATGATGCGCAGCACCCCGGCGGGCACGATGACCGCTTGCGGCACCAGTACCGGCAGGTGGCCGAGTTTTTTCGCCATGCCTTCCATGGTGTTGTGGCAAGCGTCGAACTCGATGCCTTCGTCGTTCAACGAGGAAATGCGCTTGGCCTCCGGGCTGTTCTTGAACAGCATCTTCAGCCCCGGGCCATAGGCCACCACGACTACGCGCGCATTTTCCTGACCCACGGCGTCGAGAATGTTCTGCGCGTTGTTGAGCACCAGATCCCAGCGGGCGGGTTCATCTTCGCTCACCTGCAACACCACGTCGTATTTGGCGAACGGCAGCTTGTGAATGTAGGTCGGCGCGTCGAACTTGAAGTCGTTGAGCATCGACGGATTGGCCGCCTGGGCCTGCATCAGACCGGCGCCCAGCAGGGCAAAAGCCAGAGTCAGATGGCGCGCAGGGCGCATCAGCTGGCGGTGAAGGGGGGTATGAATCATGTTTGTCTCCTCGGTATGGATTGAATGTTTTTAATGCTTTTTATCACGCGTTGACGACGGCATTTGCATCAGGGTGTATCCCCCGTCACCGGCTGTTGGTCGCCACTTGCCGACGCACTTTGCGCAGGGCCGCCCGGCACGCGGCAAGCCCTGCGCAAACGGGCGCTCAGAAACTGACCACGGGCAGGCCGCGCTGCTCCCACTCGTTCATGCCGCCGGGATATTCGCGCAGACCCTTGCGCCCCATGATGCGGTCGATCACGAACCAGGCGCCAGCCGCGTACTGCCCGGTGTTGCAGTACACGATGCCCGGAGCGACGCGCTGCACGCCCCCACCGGCCAGCACCTTGCGGTAGACGTGCGCAGAGAGAAACCGCCAGGAGCCGTCATCCGCGTTGCGATAAAGCAGTTCGGCCGGAAGGGGAGAGGCGCCGGCCAGTCTTCCGGCAGCCGGCACCACGGGCGTGCGCTCGAGGCCCGCGATCTGAGCCAACGGGCGCGCGTCCAGCAGCAGACCATGCGCACGCTGCGCCGCCTGGACTTCGGCCGTTGTCGCCAGCAGCGCCGGGTTCGGCGCCCGGGCCTTCCACTTGCTGGAACTCATGGGGGCGATGGCGTCGGTATCCACGTCATAACCGGCAGATGTCCAGGCGTGCATGCCGCCGTTGAGAATCGCAATCTGCTCCTGCGGCACGCCGAACACCTGCAGCTCCCAGGCGAAGAACGCCGCCTCCTGCAGCGAGGTGGCGTCGTCGCCGGTAGGCACGATCACAATGGGCTTGCCCGGCTCCAGTTGCACGGCCTGCATGGTTTGTTCAAACTCCTTGGCCGTGGGCAACATGAAATCGATCTTCTTGCCGTCGATCACATGCTTTTGCCGCAGGCCCCAGAAGTTGACCGACAGCGCGTCCGGAATATGCCCACCCACCTCTTCGAGCACCTTCTGCCCATTGACCGTGGCGTACTTGGGATCGTTGGTGAGCGAGCCCAGGCTGTCGCGGATATCGACGATCTGCACCTGCTTCGCGTGGTCGTGCAGCCAGGGCGGCGTCACCAGCGCGCCCGGCAGCACAGCCGCCTGCGCGGCGCTCGTCACCGCAGCGAGCGCGAACAGCCACGTTCCTATCCACCCCTTGGGCAAACCCCTTCGAGCGATTTTCATTCGACTCCTCCAGTTGTAATGATGATTGGAGTGCCGATTATTCGCAGAAGCAGCGCAGCAAAACAGGGATTTCTTTGGCTGACGGATATCGAAATTATGGATGATCCCGCGCGAATCTCCAACTACCGAGTGTTCAGCTCTGCACCAGCCGCTTGGATTTGGCGATGGAAAACAGCATGCCCGCGCCGAGCATGAGGGTGATGAGCGCGGTGCCGCCATAGCTGACGAAGGGCAGCGGCACGCCGACCACCGGCAGGATGCCCGACACCATGCCCATGTTGACGAAGGCGTAGATGAAAAAAATCAGCGTGACCGATGCGGCCAGCAGGCGCGAGAACAGCGTGGGCGCGTTGGCGGCGATCATCAGCCCCCGCACGATAAAGAAGGTATAGGCGGCCAGCAGCATGAGATTGCCGGCCAGCCCCCACTCCTCGGCCAGCACCGAGAACACGAAGTCGGTATGCGACTCGGGCACGAAGTTCAGATGCGCCTGGGTGCCGTGCAGATAGCCCTGGCCGAACACCCCGCCGGAGCCGATGGCGATCATGCTCTGGATGATGTTGAAGCCCTTGCCCAGCGGATCGCTCTGCGGGTCGAGCAACATCATCAGCCGTTGGCGCTGGTAGTCGTGCATGAAGTGCCACATCACCGGCGCGCTGGCGGCGGCGAGCGCAAACAGCAACGCGATGACCCGCCACGACAGCCCGGCGAAGAAGATGACGAAGGCCCCGGTGAGCAGCACCAGCAGCGCGGTGCCGAGGTCGGGCTGCTTGGCGATGAGCGCCACCGGCAGCAGCAACAAGGCCGTGGCGATGAAAAAATCCTTCACCCGGATCTGGCCCTCGCGCTTCTGGAAATACCACGCCAGCATCAGCGGCACGGCGATTTTCATCACCTCGGACGGCTGTACCACGGTGACGCCCAGATCGAGCCAGCGGCGCGCACCCTTGCGCACCAGCCCGAACAGGGCCGTGGCGATGAGCAGCGCGACGCCAAAGGTGTAGACCGGCACGGCGATCTGCATCAGCCGCTGCGGCGGCACCTGCGCCGCGACGAACAGCACCAGAAAACCGATGCCCAGATTGCGCAGATGATCGTCGAACGGCACATGCGCATCTTGCAGCGCGGAAAACAGCACGATGCAGCCGATGGCCACCAGCCACAGCAGCGCCGCGGCCAGTGGCGCATCGAAGCCGGTGAGATAGGGGCGCACTCGCCGCCAGAGCGGCGGACGGCCGAAGGTTGCGCTCATAGCCTCACTCCTTCCGATTCATCACTCACATCGGGCCGGGCGCCGAAGCGGGTGAACAGCGGCGCGCGCAAACCACCCGTGCAGGCGGTGCGCGGGTAGTTGCCCACGGCCTCCGCATCGAAGGCGGTGGGCTGGGCGCGCGCGCTGGACGCGGCAGCCGGTGCAGGTGCGGGCTTCGCCGCAACTCCTGCGGCCCCCATTGCGGCGACTCCAGAAGCAGCTCCAGAAGCAGCGCCCGCCGGGGCGGATGTCGCCGGAACAGGCGGTGGCTTGGCGCCAGGAATGATCGGCACGCCTTCACGCTCGCCCGCGTAGGCAAACTGCACCGGCTGCGGCTTGGCGCCGCTGATTTTCTCGATTTCCTCGTCGGTGGGGTAGAGGCCGAGCAGGTGATAGTCGAGCGCCTTGCGCGCGATGGGCGCGGCCGCAACCCCGCCAAATCCGGCGTTCTCCACAATCATCGCCAGGGCGATCACCGGGTTATCGGCCGGGGCGTAGACCACATACAGCGCATGGTCGCGCAGATGATGGGCGATGTCCTTGGCGTCATAGGTCTGGTTTTGTCCCACGCTGAAGACCTGCGCGGTGCCGGTTTTTCCCGCCGTGGTGTAAGGCGCGCCCTTGAAGGCTTCCGCCGCCGTGCCGCCGGTCTGGTTCACCGCCATCATGCCGCCATGCACCACCTGCCAGTACGCAGGATTAAGGTCGATGCGCTGGGCCACTGGCGCGACCACCGGCGTGAAGCGGCGCGTGCCCATGTCTTCGATCGCACGCACCACACGCGGCTCGTAGCGCGTGCCCTGATTGGCCAGCGTGGACAGCGCCGTGGCCATCTGCAGCGGGGTGAAGCTGTTGTAGCCCTGGCCGATGCCCAGGCTGATGGTGTCTCCGGGGTACCAGCGCTGCTGCGCCGGGCTGCGAAAGGCCTTGCGCTTCCACTCGCGCGAAGGCAGCACGCCCTTGGCCTCGCCCTTGAGATCGATGCCGGTGGCCTGACCGAAGCCGAACTGCTGCGTCCATTTGGCCATGCCGTCCACGCCCCAATCATGCGCGACCATGTAGAAATACACGTCGCACGACACCTGTATGGCCTTGTGCATGTCGACGATGCCATGCCCTCCCGGCACGTCATCGCGAAAACGGTGTCCGGCGAACATGAAAAAACCGGGGTCGTGAAAGCTCCACTGCGCGGTGCGGATGCCGTCGGTCAGCGCGCCCGTCGCCAGATAAGGTTTGTAAGTCGAGCCCGGCGGAAAGGTGCCGCGCAGCACGCGGTTGAGCAGCGGCCGGTCGGGCGAGGTGTTGAGCGCGTCCCAGTTGACCTGATCGATGCCGTCGACGAACAGATTGGGATCGAAGGTGGGCATGGAGACAAAGCTCAGCACTTCACCGTTGCGCGGATCGATGGCCACGCAAGCCCCGCGCCGCTTGCCGTAGAGGTCTTCGATGAGCTTTTGCAGGCGGATATCGACTCCGAGCACCAAATTCTGTCCGGGCGTGGCGGCCACGGTCTTGATCTTGCGCACCGGCCGCCCCACGGCGTTGACCTCGACTTCCTCATAGCCGGTGATGCCATGCAGCTGCGTTTCGTAAGCCTGCTCCACGCCCAGCTTGCCGATATGGTCGGTGCCGAGGTAGTTGCTGGCGTCGTCACTGTCGTCGATGCGCTGCTGCTCGGCCTGGTTGATGCGGCCGATATAGCCCAGCAGATGACAGCCCAGCGCGCCCAGCGGATAGTTGCGAAACAGCCTTGCCCGCACATTCACGCCCGGAAAACGAAAGCGCTGCGCCACGAAGCGAGCCACCTCATCGTCGCTGAGCTTGTTGAGAATCGGCAGCGACTGAAAGCGCCGCGACTGCCCCAGCAGATTGTTGAAGCGCCGCTCGTCGAACGGCGTGATGGGCACAATGGCCTTGAGCGCATCGATGGTGTCCTGCAATGTGCCCTTGACCTTCGACGGCGTGATTTCCAGCGTGTAAGCCGCGTAGTTGTTGGCCAGGATAATGCCGTTGCGGTCGAGAATCAGCCCGCGCTGCGGCGGAATCGGCACCAGCGCAATGCGGTTGTCCTGCGCCTGGGTCGAAAACTGCCGATGCCGCACCACCTGCAGCCACACCCAGCGACCGATCAGCAGCGCAAAGCTCAGCACCACCACGGCCGCGGCCAGAATCAGGCGGCGGCGAAAGCGGAACAGCTCGCGTTCGATGTTGCGCAGCTCGGTCATCGCAAAGAGGCGTAAATAGAGATTGAGCCCGTTGCGGGCGCAAGGTTCAGCACGGTCGCCATCACAAAGGCCGATTGCGGTCGGAATCCGGTGCGCGACGCTGCGGCGCCAGCAGCAGCCAGGACAACAAGGGCCAAAGCGCCGCCTGCACAACCGGCGCCAGCAAAAATGCCCAGCCTGGAAAGCTGCCGCCGGCCCACATGCCCACCAGCAGCAATAGCACCTGCGTGGCCACGAACAGCGGCAGCACATGCAAAGCCTGCTGCAGCGGCGGAAACCACAGCAGCCGGCGGTGCAGCGTGATGGCGAAATAGCTCAGCACCGTGTAAACCAGCGCATGCTGCCCCAGCACCGAACCCTGCTGCACATCCACCGCCAGCCCCAGCACGAACGCCACGGCCATGCCCACGCGGCGCGGCTGATGCACATTCCAGAACACCAGGGTGAGCGCGACCATATCGGGCATCCACGCCAGACGGCCCAGCGGCAAAAAGTCGATCAGCAGCGCCATCAGCAGACTCAGCGCGATGAACCAGGGGTTGACCGGCAACAGCAACACCTCGCGCGCGCCGCCCGCAGGGGCCCGCGCGGAAGGCATGGCGCCCTGATCGGAGCGACGGCGGCGGGGCAGGAAAGACACAGCAGTTAGATCAATGTGAAGCGGCGGCAGCAGGCTTGGGCACCGCCTTGCCCGACTTTTGCACCTGCGGCTCGGTGGCCTTGACCGATGGCCCGGCCACCAGCGGCGTGAGCGGCTGGAGCACCAGCACATGCCGTCCGCCTTCGACATCGGCAAGCGGCGCACACATCACCCGAGCAAACGCGGTATCGCGCTGGCGCGTGACGGCAGTCACCCGCGCCACGCGCAGGCCCGCCGGATAGATGCCGTCCACCCCGCTGGTCACCAGCACATCGCCCACGCGCACATCGGCGGCAGCGGGCATCCAGCGCAGCTCCATGCCGCCCTGGCCTAGCCCCGGCTCGCCGTACACCACGCCGCGTTCGCCGGTGCGCTGGTTTTGTACCGGCACCACGGCGTCACGGTCGGTGATGAGGGTGACTTCGGCGCTCCACGGGTAGTCGCGCGTGACCTGGCCGAGCAGCCCGGTTTCGTCGATCACCGGCGAGCCGAGTTCGACGCCCTGCAGGCGGCCGCGGTCGATCACCACGGTGCGGCTGAACGGATCGCTGGCCTGCGCACTGATCTGCGCCGCCACCGACTTCGGCGGCAGGCTCTGCTGCAACTGGAGCAAACCGCGCAGGCGGTTGTTTTCCAGCCGCAACTGCGCTTCGAGCTGGGACTGCAACGACAAGGCCACATTGGCGCGTTGCAGTCGGCTGATTTCAGCTTGCGCCTTGGCCGGCGCTTCAAGATAGCCGCTCAGTTGCCGCGACCAGTCCACCGGCGCCTGCGCCATGCGCTGCAAGGGATAGATCGCCACCGACAGACCCTGGCGCAGCATGGGCGTGACCTTGAACCGCACGTCCAGCGCCATCAGCAAAATGGCCAGCGCGGAGAACAGCACCAGCCGCGTGAGCGCAGAAGGCCCCTGCCGGAAAAACGGCGGAGGTGAACGCTCAAGAGTGCCGTAGGCCATGGGAACGAGAACAAACGCAGGGCGAAAAGGGCTCAAATCGAAGCGGCTCGAATCGAAACGGCCCGGCTCGGGGGCGCAGCGCGATCAGTGAAGTGCTGGTGAAGTACTGCGGAGCGCCGAGAAAAGATCGCCGATCAAAAAACCGCCGCAAAAAACGCCGCTTACTCCGACGTGAAAATGGTGCCCAGCCGATCCATGCGCTCCAGCGCCATGCCGCTGCCACGGGCCACGCAGGTGAGCGGGTCTTCGGCCACCAGCACCGGCAGGCCGGTTTCTTCGGCCAGCAGGCGGTCGAGGTCGCGCAGCAGCGCACCGCCGCCGGTGAGCATCATGCCGCGCTCGGCGATGTCGGCGCCGAGTTCGGGCGGGGTTTGTTCGAGCGCGTTTTTCACCGCCGAGACGATCTGGTTGAGCGGATCGGTCAGCGCTTCGAGAATTTCGTTGGAACTGATGGTGAAGCTGCGCGGCACGCCTTCGCTCAAGTTTCGGCCCTTGACTTCCATCTCCTTGACCTCGGAGCCGGGGAAGGCCGAGCCGATTTCCTTCTTGATGGCTTCGGCCGTGGGCTCGCCGATCAACATGCCGTAATTGCGACGGATGTAGTTGATGATGGCCTCGTCGAACTTGTCGCCGCCCACGCGCACACTGCCCTTGTACACCGTGCCGCCCAGCGAAATGACGCCCACCTCAGTGGTGCCGCCGCCGATGTCCACAATCATCGAGCCGGTGGCTTCGCTGACCGGCAGCCCGGCGCCGATGGCCGCAGCCATGGGCTCTTCGATGAGGTACACCTCGCTGGCGCCCGCGCCCAGCGCCGACTCGCGAATGGCGCGGCGCTCGACCTGGGTGCTGCCGCAGGGCACGCAAATGATGATGCGCGGACTGGGCCGGAACATCCGGGTGTCGTGCGCCATCTTGATGAACTGCTTGAGCATCTGCTCGGTGACGGTGAAGTCGGCGATCACGCCGTCTTTCATCGGGCGGATGGCCTCGATATTGCCCGGCACCTTGCCCAGCATCTGCTTGGCTTCCTTGCCTACGGCCTGAATGGTTTTTTTGCCGCTGGGGCCGCCCTCGTGGCGGATGGCGACAACCGACGGCTCGTCGAGCACGATGCCCTTGCCGCGCACATAAATGAGCGTGTTGGCGGTGCCGAGGTCGATGGCCAGATCCGTCGAAAAATACTGCCGGAATGTTCGGAACATGGAATATGGGGGCGCCAACCGCGCGCCCGGCTTTCTGGAGGTGTGTGAAATAAGCAACAAACGGGCTTGATTTTTCGGTCAAATCCCGTGCGCCAAATCGAAGCATCATAACCCATGCATGCGCATAAAATGACGTTTTCCGCGCCCATCTGCAGGGGAAGCCCCCCGATCCGCCCGCTCGCCGGGCGGCATGTTTTGCGTCCCTGTTTTGCGTCCCTGACTGCCGCCGCCCCACCATGTCACTCACTCTTCCCGATATCGACCGCCTGGCGCAACTCGCCCGGCTGGATCTGACCGCCAGCGAGCGCGACCACCTGCTGACCGATCTCAACGCGTTTTTCGCCGTGGTCGAGCAAATGCGTGCGGTCAATACCGACGGCGTCGAGCCGCTGGCGCACCCGCTCTCCGCGGTACAGGACATGCCGCTGCGCCTGCGCGAAGACGCCGTGACCGAGGGCAATATCCGCGACGCCGCGCTGCGCAACGCGCCCGACGCACAAGACGGCCTGTTTTTGGTGCCGAGGGTGGTCGAATGAGCACATCCCTGACCGATTTCGCCACGGCTGACCTGCGCACCCTGTCGGCAGCCCTGGCCGCGCGTGCGGTCTCCAGCGCTGAACTCACCCGCGCCGCGCTCGACCGCATCAGCGCCCACGCCGATCTGGGCGCTTTCCTCCACGTCGATGCCGAAGGTACGCTGCAGTCCGCGCAAGCCGCCGACGCCGCCCGCGCCGCAGGCGACATCCGTCCGCTGCTGGGTGTGCCGCTGGCGCACAAGGACGTGTTCGTCACCCGCACCCTGCCAGCCACCGCCGGTTCACGCATGCTGGCCGGTTATGTCAGCCCGTTCGACGCCACCGTGGTCGCCCGTCTGGGCTCAGGCGCGGACGACTTTGCGGGCGCGGGCATGGTCACGGTCGGCAAGACCAATATGGACGAGTTCGCCATGGGCTCGGCCAACGAAAACTCGGCTTACGGCCCGGCGCGCAACCCCTGGGACTTGGCCGCCATTCCCGGCGGCTCCAGCGGCGGCTCGGCCGCGGCAGTGGCGGCAAGGCTCGTCCCCGCCGCCACTGGCACCGACACCGGCGGCTCGATCCGCCAGCCTGCGGCCATGTGCGGCATCACCGGCATCAAGCCGACCTACGGTCTGTGCTCGCGCTACGGCATGATCGCCTTCGCCTCCAGCCTCGACCAGGCCGGCCCGATGGCGCAGACCGCGTGGGACTGCGCCGCCCTGCTCACCGCGATGACCGGGTTCGATCCGCGCGACGCCACCAGCGTGGAGCGCGCCGTGCCCGACTATGTCGCCGCGCTCGATCAGCCCCTGCCCGGCGCCACCGCCGCACAGCCGCTCAAAGGCCTGCGCATCGGCCTGCCGCGCGAATACTTCGGCACGGGCCTGGCCGCCGATGTCGAAGCCGCCGTGCGCACAGCCCTCAAGACCATCGAGAGCCTGGGCGCCACACTGGTGGACGTCTCGCTGCCGCTGACTGAACTCTCCATTCCGGCCTACTACATCATCGCGCCCGCCGAGGCCAGCTCCAACCTGAGCCGCTTCGACGGCGTGCGCTTCGGTCATCGCACGGCGCAGTACAAAGACCTGGCCGAGATGTACGGCAAGAGCCGCGCCGAAGGCTTCGGCCCCGAGGTCAAGCGCCGCATCATGATCGGCGCCTATGTGCTGTCGCACGGCTATTACGACGCCTACTACCTGCAGGCGCAAAAAATCCGCCGACTCATCGCCGACGATTTCGTCCGCGCCTTCACCCAGTGCGACGTGATCGCAGGCCCAGTGTCGCCCACCGTCGCCTGGAATCTGGGCGACAAGGCCGATCCGCTGGCCAATTACCTGGCCGACATCTACACCCTCTCGGCCAGCCTGGCCGGGCTGCCGGGCATGAGCGTGCCTGCGGGCTTCGGCACGGGGGCCAACGCGCGCCGCCCGGTCGGCCTGCAACTCATCGGCCCGCACTTCGCTGAAGAGCGTCTGCTGCAGGTGGCGCATCAGTTCCAGCAGGCGAGCGACTGGCATCGCCGCAGTCCCTTCTGAGCCCGCCGATGGATCTGCACACCTGGCTGACCTTCTTCGCCGCGAGCTGGCTCATCAGCCTCTCGCCCGGCGCGGGCGCGATCTCGTGCATGACCACGGGGCTGCGGCACGGCTGGCGTGTGGGGGTGTGGAACATCTTCGGCCTGCAACTGGGCATCGCCGCCATTCTGGTGGTGGTTGCCGCTGGGCTGGGCGCGCTGCTGGCCGCGAGCGAAACCGCGTTCAGCGTGATCAAGTGGTTCGGCGTGGCTTATTTGCTGTGGCTGGGCATCCAGCAATGGCGCGCCCCGGCGCATGGGCTGGTCGATGCCGACGGCAGCGCAAAAAACACCACGCCGCCCACGCGCGGCCAGCTCGTGCTGCGCGGCTTTCTCATCAACGCCAGCAACCCCAAAGGGCTGGTTTTCATGCTGGCGGTGCTGCCGCAGTTCATCAACCCCGCCGCGCCGCAACTGCCGCAGTATCTGCTGTGCGGGCTGTCGTTGTTCATCACCGACATCGTGGTGATGAACGGCTACACCCTGCTGGCCGCGCGGGTGCTGCGCGTCCTGCGATCAAAGCAGCATCAACTCTGGCTGCAGCGCAGTTTTGGCACCCTGTTCATCGGCGCCGCGCTGCTGCTCTCGGCGTTTCGCCGTTCAAACTAATCAAGGAATCTTGTCATGCAATGGGAAGTGGTCATCGGGCTGGAAACCCACGTTCAGCTCTCCACCCAGTCCAAGATGTTTTCCGCCGCGTCTACCGCGTTCGGCGCCGCGCCCAACACTCAGGCCTGCGCCGTCGATCTGGCGCTGCCCGGCGTGCTGCCGGTGGCCAACCGCGCCGCGGTGGAACGCGCCATCCGCCTCGGTCTGGCTTTAGGCGCCACCATCGCGCCGCGCTCCGTCTTCGCGCGCAAGAACTACTTTTACCCCGATCTGCCCAAGGGCTACCAGATCAGCCAGTACGAGATTCCCGTGGTGCAGGGCGGGGTGGTCGAGTTTCTGGTGGACGGCAAACCGCACCGCCTGCAGCTCACCCGCGCCCACCTCGAAGAAGACGCGGGCAAGTCGCTGCACGAAGCCGGGCTGTTCGACCGCGCGGGCAACGCCGCCAGCGGCATCGACCTCAACCGCGCGGGCACGCCGCTGCTCGAAGTCGTCACCGAGCCCGACATGCGCAGCGCCCGCGAAGCCGCCGAATACGCCCGCGCCCTGCACGCGCTGGTCATGTGGCTGGACATCTGCGACGGCAACCTGCAGGAAGGCTCGTTCCGCTGCGACGCCAACGTCTCCGTGCGCCGCCCCGGCGAGCCCTTGGGCACGCGCTGCGAGATCAAGAACCTCAACAGCTTTCGCTTCCTCGAAAAAGCCATCGAATTCGAGGTGCGCCGCCAGATCGAACTCCTCGAAGACGGCGGCAAGGTGGTGCAGGAAACCCGGCTTTACGACCCCGACAAGGGCGAGACCCGCACCATGCGCACCAAGGAAGACGCGCACGACTACCGCTACTTCCCCGACCCCGACCTGCCGCCGCTGGTCATCTCGCCCGAGTGGATCGAGCGGGTGCGCACCGACATGCCCGAGCTTCCCGGCCAGATGGCCGCGCGCTTCGTCGCATCCCACGGCCTGAGCCTGGATGCCGCGGCGCAGATGACCCAGACCCGCGCCCACGCCGCCTACTTCGAGGCCTGCGTGGCCGCGGGCGCCGCGCCCAAACTGGCCGCCAACTGGATCATGGGCGAACTCGCCGCTCAGCTCAACCGCGACGAGCGCGACATCGGCGCCAGCCCCGTGAGCGCCGCGCAACTCGCCGCGCTCACCCGCAAAATCGACGACGGCACCCTGTCGAGCAAGACCGCCAAGGAAGTCTTCGCCGCGCTGTGGGCGGGCGAGCAGGGCGGCGATGTGGCCGCCATCATCGACGCCCGCGGCTTGGCGCAGGTCAACGACAGCGCCGCACTGCAAGCCGCCGTCGACGCCGTACTCGCCGCCAACCCGAAGAACGTCGAGGAATACCGCGCCGGCAAGGACAAAGCCCTCAACGCCCTGGTCGGCCAGGTGATGAAAGCCACCGGCGGGCGCGCCAATCCACAGCAGGTCGGTGAGATGCTGAAGAAAGCCGTGGGTTGAGGCTGTTTTGCCTCGGCGTGCTCTTGGTGCGAAAACCAGCGGGCAAGTGCTGTGAAGCGAGACCTGACCTCAAACTCTTTCTTGTGGCCCGCTCATTCGGCTTGGTGGCAAGCCACGCATAGCTTGTTGCCATCGGGATCACGGAAATACGCGCCGTAGTAGTTGGCGTGGTACTCAGGCCGCAGACCAGGCTTGCCTTCGCATGTACCCCCGCTGGCGAGAGCCAAGGCGTGAACCTGATTGACTTGCTCTCGGGAATGAGCGAGGAAAGCGACCATTTGCCCATTGCCGGGCTGATGCGGTTGCTGGTTGTAGGGACGGCCGATCAAAAACAAGGGCCTCGGATCCGGCGAAGATTCCCAACCAGCCCAAGGGCGCTCGGGCTCTTGGAAACGGAATTGCACGCCAAGTGCATCGAGCACCGGCTTGTAAAACGCCATTGCTCGGTCAAAGTCGGTGACGCCGACCATCACGTGTGAAAACACTTGGCTTCTCCTTCGACAGCAAGCTTGGGGGCTAGCTTGATCGCTTTCAGCCGTTCTGCCTAAGCTCAAATCGTAGCCTCTCGCCCTGCCGCCCCACCCTTATTCCTTCCGGCTGGCCCCCGCAGCCGATTCCAGCCACTGCCTCGCGGCCTGTGCCAAGATGGCATTCACACCGCCCTCGACGGTCACAGCCTGCTCGCGCAGGCGTTGCGCCAGATCGGCGGGCAGTTTGCAGGTGAGTTGCACCTGCTTGGGCGCACTCTCCTTGGGTTTGGTCTCGGCTTTCGCGGCCACGGCCTTGGCGCCCTGACCGAAGCGCTGCGGAATCGTGCCCGACTTCAGCTTGCCGTCGAGTTTCTTGGCAAGGTGCTTTTCAAGGTCTGTCTTTTTCATGCTCATGGGCTACCCCCGGTGGTGTGGACGGGCATTGTCCTCCACACAGCCCCCCACTTCGGCGCGGCGCAAGGTGGCCCGAAAGACGTGGCTCTGCGCCTACAGGGTGTTTTTCACCACCCGGCCGTTCTTGATGATGCACTTGAGATGCTGATCGGGTTCGAGCAAGGGCTTGAGCAAGCGCGACACATCGCCATCGACCACCAGCAGATCGGCCCAGGCGCCGGGTTCGATCACCCCCAGTTTGGCGCCGAGATAGGGATTGCGCTGACCGGCAAGCGCCAGCAATTCGCCGTTTTGCGAGGTGGCCTGTTTGAGCGCGTCCAGGGGCGAATACCAATTTTCCAGGGCGACCAGCCGCACGGTTTGGTAATGGGTTTTTCCCGGCGCGAACAGAATGTCGCTGCCCCAGCCGGTTTGCATCTTGTGTTTGATCGCCAGTTCGTAGGCCCGGCGCGTTCCGGTGGCGATCTCGTCGCTCTTCGCCTGCGAGCCGGGATCGGCCATTGGCGTCGGGGCGGCCTCCGGCAGGAAGGGCTGCAAAGACCACCAGATGCCTTTATCTGCCATCAGGCGCACGGTGGCCTCGTCGGTCAGCTGGCCGTGTTCGATGACCTTGATGCCAGCCTCGATGCTGCGCTGCATGCCCTTGGGTAAATAGACGTGGGCCATGACGTAAGTACCCCAATCCTCGGCGGCTTCCACCGCCGCGCGCAGTTCGGGCAGGGTGAACTGCACCGAATCGAGTGGATCATAGAGCGACGACGCGCCGCCTCCGGCCATGAGCTTGATCTGCGAAGCGCCGCGCAGCAATTGCTCGCGGGTGGCCTTGCGCACACTGTCGGCGCTGTCGGCAATGGCCGACGCGCCCAGGTGTTCGGCATGGCCTACCGCGCTACAGGCCGCGCCCGGCCCGACCTCGTGCAAAAAGCGGAAGTCGCCGTGCCCTGCGGTCTGCGAAATCATGGCGCCACTTGGAAAAATGCGCGGCCCCTGCACCAGTCCTTGGTCGATGGCGCTCTTGAGCGCAAACACCGGCCCGCCTGCGTCGCGCACCGTAGTGAAACCTCGCAGCAAGGTGCGCTGCGCCTCAGAACCAGCCGCCAAGTGAATCAGCGCGGGATCGGCCATGAGCAAGTGCTGCATGGACATGGCCGCCATCAGGCTGTGCCAATGCGCATCGATCAGCCCCGGCATGAGCACCCGGCCGCCGCCGTCGATGATCTGCGCACCCTGCGGTGCGCCTTGCCCCTGCGGCTCGACGGCCCGAATCCGCGCGCCTTCGATCACGACTTGCAGGCCTGGCTGCAAGCGGGTGCGCCGACCATCGAAAAGCTGCACATTGCGCAAAACCATAGGCGCTGCAACTGCCGTTGCCAACCCGGAGGGCGCTGGCTGCGCAGAAGCGGCAGGGCTGAGCCCGCCAACGCCTGCAGCCAAAACCAGCGCGCTCTGCAAAAAATCGCGGCGCGAAAATGCCCGCTCAAGTCGTCGCTGCACCTGCGAGGCCTCATCGCCACCGCAGCGGCAATAAAAGGCGGAACGCGGCGAGGTTTGAGCGCCGTGATGGGGAGTGGAAGGTTTGCGCATGGGAGTCCTTCAAATACACCAGAGCACTTGGCCAACGGGCTGCTAAGGAACCAGGCGCCATTCGCCCGCGGGCTGGCGGCAGGCCCGCAAACGCGCGGACTTGGCCGGGTCACGCGGGGTGTAGAGCGTCACCCGAAAGGTCTTGCACAACCGCCCTTCTTGCGTGTTCGAGGCGATCAACTTGAAACTGCCGCCCGCGCGGCTCTCGGGGTTGCGCCATTCCAGAAGTGTGGCATCGCTGCCCAAAAATGCCGCACCTTCTTCCGATAGCTGGTTGATGTCGGCTTGGCTGAAGCGCTGCAGCGGCGTGTTCTTGAGCACGGGCATCCAGTTGTCTGCCCATGCTGTCGAAACCATGGCTACCGTGGCGATCGCCATAAACCACGATTTGTGTCGCATGTGTTCTCTCCTCATCGTGTGATTCAGCCTAGGGCCTGTTCACGCTATGGATGCCCCCGCGCCGGGGATCTGGGCGGAGGCAATGCGAGGCGCAGGCCGCGCCGTGGTGTATTGCACCACAAGCGGACGGCAACGTGGCAGTGCGCCGCCCAGCCCCCCGGCCCGAAGGGTTGCCAGCTGAGCAATGCGGGTTCAACTCAATGCAGCTTGATGCGCGGCTCGGTGGTGCGCGAGATCATGCGCGCCAGCGTGAGGAAGGCGGTCTTCCAGAAACCGTGCAGGGCGTGCAGGTGCATGCGGTAGAGCAGCCAATAGATGAAGCGGGCGAAATGGCCTTCGATGAACATACTGCCCTTGGACAGGCCGCCCATGAGATTGCCCACGGTGCTGTGCTCGCCCAGCGACACCAGCGAGCCGAAGTCGCGGTAGTGAAAGGTCAGTAGCGGCTTGCCCTGCAGTTGCCGCGTGATCTGTCGGGCGATAAGGCTGGCCTGCTGGTGCGCGGCCTGGGCGCGCGGCGGCACGTTGCCGGCATGGCCTTCCCAGACGCAGGCGGCGCAGTCGCCCAGCGCGTAGATGGCGTCGTCGCGGCTGGTCTGTAGCGTGGGGCGCACGACGAGCTGGTTGATGCGGTTGGTCTCGAGTCCGTCGATGTCGCGCAGGAAATCCGGGGCCTTGACGCCCGCTGCCCAGACCACCAGTTCGGCGGGAAGAAAGTCGCCGTCGGCGGTGTGCACGCCGGTGGCGGTGACTTCGGTCACGCGCTTGCCGGTATGCATCTGCACGCCGAGTTTGGCCAGTTCGCCCGCGGCTGCGGCCGACAGCCGCTCGGGCAACGCGGGCAGGATGCGGGGCGCAGCCTCGACCAGGCTCAGGCGCACGTCGCGCTCGGGGTCGATGCGGTCCAGGCCATAGGCGGCCAGCACCCGCGTGGAGTTGTGCAGCTCGGCCACCAGCTCCACCCCGGTGGCTCCGGCGCCGATGGCCACGACCTTGAGTTGCTCCGGGCGCAGCGGCTCGACCTGGGTGTTGGCGGCGATGCAGGCATTGACCAGCCGCCGGTGAAAACGCCGGGAGTCTTCGGGCGTGTCCAGCGCAATCGCATGCTCGGCCGCGCCGGGCGTGCCGAAGTCGTTGTTCTGACTGCCCACGGCGATCACCAAAATGTCGTAGCCGATGCGCCGCCGCGGCACGATTTCGCGCCCGGTTTCATCTAACGTGGGCGCGACCAGCACTTCGCGATGCGCGCGGTCGAGCCCGTCCATGGCACCGAGGCGGTACTTGAAGTGATGCCAGGTGGATTGGGCGAGGTAGTTCAGCTCATTGTCGTCGATGCCCAGGGTGCCGGCCGCCGCCTGGTGCAGCAGCGGCTTCCAGAGATGGCTGCGGCCGCGTTCGATCAGCGTGATATCGGCCTGACGGCGGCGACCCAGGGTGTCGCCCAGCCGGGTGGCGAGCTCCAGCCCGCCGGCGCCTCCTCCGACGATGACAATGCGAGGCAGCGGAGAATCAGTAGAAGTCTGGAACATGATGATGGGTTGTCGGTGCAAGGCCTTATTGGAGACCGGCTTGCGTGCGGGCGCAAGCGGCTGCGCGACCACTAACATGCAGCCTCACGCCGCAGCCCGCTTAACCATCCTTGTCCGGGCGCCCGCGCGGCCTCAACCTGCAAGCCTCACGATGAACGAGAAGTATGACGCCAGCGCGGTGGAAGCCGCCGCGCAAGCCCACTGGCAAAGCACCGACGCCTACCGCGTGCGCGAAGACAAGCCGGGCGAAAAGTTCTACGCCTGCTCCATGCTGCCCTACCCCTCGGGCAAGCTGCACATGGGCCATGTGCGCAACTACACCATCAACGACATGCTCACCCGCCATCTGCGGATGAACGGTCACAACGTGCTCATGCCCATGGGCTGGGACGCCTTCGGCCTGCCCGCCGAAAACGCGGCGATGAAAAACAAGGTGCCCCCGGCGAAGTGGACCTATGACAACATCGCCTATATGAAGCGGCAGATGCAGGCCATGGGTCTGGCGATCGACTGGAGCCGCGAGGTAGCGACCTGCTCGCCCGAGTACTACAAGTGGAACCAGTGGCTGTTCCTCAAGATGCTGGAAAAAGGCATCGCCGAGCGCCGCACCCAAGTGGTGAACTGGGACCCGGTGGACCAGACCGTGCTGGCCAACGAGCAGGTGATCGACGGCCGCGGCTGGCGCAGCGGCGCCGTGGTGGAAAAGCGCGAGATTCCCGGCTACTACCTCAAGATCACCGACTACGCCGAGGAACTGCTGGCCGCCGTGGCCGATCCCGAAGACAAGAACTATCTCGCCGGCTGGCCCGAGCGGGTGCGGCTAATGCAGGAGAACTGGATCGGCAAGAGCGCCGGGGTGCGTTTTGCCTTCCCGCACACTATCGCCGACGATTCGGGCGCGCTGATTCAGGACGGCCGCCTGTATGTGTTCACCACCCGGGCGGACACCATCATGGGCGTGACCTTCTGCGCCGTGGCGCCCGAGCACCCGCTGGCCGCGCATGCAGCGGCGGGCAATACCGAACTCGCCGCCTTTATCGAGCGCTGCCAGCAGGGCGGCACCACCGAAGCTGAACTGGCGCTGAAAGAAAAAGAGGGCATGCCCACCGGGCTGTTCGTCACCCACCCGCTGACCGGCGCGCAAGTGCCGGTGTGGGTCGGCAACTATGTGCTGATGAGCTACGGCGACGGCGCGGTGATGGGCGTGCCCGCGCACGACGAGCGCGACTTTGCCTTCGCCAAAAAGTACGGCCTGCCCATTCAGCAAGTCGTCGCGGTGGAGGGCGAGACCTTCAGCACCGACGCCTGGGCCGATTGGTATGGCGACAAACAGCGCGCGGTGTGCGTCAACTCGGGCGAGCTCGACGGCCTGCCCTACAAAGACGCGGTGGACAAAGTCGCCGAACTGCTCGCCGCCAAAGGCCTAGGCGAGAAGCGCACCACCTGGCGCCTGCGCGACTGGGGCGTGAGCCGCCAGCGCTACTGGGGCACGCCCATTCCCATCATCCACTGCGATCACTGCGGCGCGGTGCCGGTGCTGGAAGAAGACCTGCCGGTCGTCCTGCCCGAAGACCTGATTCCCGACGGCAGTGGCAATCCGCTGCACACTTGTGCAGCGTTCGTCGATGTGGCCTGCCCGCAGTGCGGCAAACCGGCCAAGCGCGAAACCGACACCATGGACACCTTCGTCGATTCGAGTTGGTACTTCATGCGCTACACCTGCGCCGACAACCACGACGCCATGGTGGACGGCCGCACCGACTACTGGATGCCGATGGACCAGTACATCGGCGGTATCGAGCACGCCATCCTGCACCTGCTGTATGCGCGCTTTTGGACCAAGGTGATGCGCGACCTCGGGCTGGTCAAGGCCGACGAACCCTTCACCCGTCTGCTCACGCAGGGCATGGTGCTCAACCACATCTACTCGCGCAAAACCCCGCAGGGTGGCATCGAGTATTTCTGGCCGCACGAGGTCGAGAACGTACTCGACGCGCAAGGCAAGATCACTGGCGCCAAGCTCAAGGCCGACGGCTCGGCGGTGGACTACGGCGGCGTGGGCACCATGAGCAAGAGCAAGAACAACGGCGTCGATCCGCAAGACCTGATCGACCGCTACGGCGCCGACACCGCCCGCCTGTTCACCATGTTCGCCGCGCCGCCCGAAGCCACGCTGGAGTGGAACGACGCCGCGGTGGAAGGCGCGCACCGCTTCCTCAAACGAGTATGGGCTTTCGGCCTGAAGCTCAGCACCCTCACCGCGCCCGCAGCCGAGGCGGGTGACGCCGCACGCAAGCTGCGCCGCGAAGTGCACCAGACCTTGCAGCAGGTGAATTTCGACTACGGCCGCATGCAATACAACACCGTGGTGTCGGGAGCAATGAAACTGCTCAACGCGCTGGAAGGCGCGGACGCCGCAGCCGACGGCATGGCCGTTGCGCTGCGCGAAGGCTTCGGCATTCTGCTGCGCGTGCTCTACCCCGCCACACCGCACATCGCCCACGCCTTGTGGCAGGAACTCGGCTACGGCGCCGAGTTCGGCGATCTGCTCGATGCGCGCTGGCCGCAGGTCGATGAGGCCGCGCTGGTGCAAGACACCATCGAACTCATGCTGCAGGTCAACGGCAAGTTGCGTGGCGCCATTCAAGTGGCGGCCAGCGCCGACAAGGCCGCTATCGAAGCCGCCGCGCTGGCCAGCGCCGACTTCGCCAAGTTCAGCGAGGGCAAGGCCGCGAAGAAGGTCATCGTGGTGCCGGGCCGACTGGTCAATGTGGTGGTCTGAATGAAGCGCCGCAGCGTCCTCATCTTCGCACCGCTTCTGGCCTTGAGCGCCTGCGGTTTTCAGCTACGCGGCTCGACCAATCTGTCGTTCAGCACCCTGTATGTGGCGGGCTCGGAGACCTCGGCCTTCGTCGTGGCACTCAAGCGGCAGATCGCCGCCACCACTTCGACCCGCATCGCGCCAGACGCCCAGTCCGCTCAGGCGGTGTTCACCCTGCTGGGTGAATCGCAGACGCAGACCGCACAGGCCTACAACGCCGATGGCACGGTGGCGCAATATCTGCTGCGCTACACTGTGCGCTTTGAGCTCGCCACGCCGCAGGGCAAGGTGCTGATCGCCCCGACCGACCTGAGCCAGACCAGCAATCTGAGCTACAACTCCAGCGCCACGCTGGCCAAGGCCAACGAGTCTGATCTGCTCTATCGCGGCATGCGCCAGGAACTGATCAACCGTCTGATGTTCCAGCTCGCCGCGGTGAAGGTGAATTGATGCAGCTCGCGGCCGACCAACTCGACGCCCATCTCGCCAGCAAGCTCGGCGCGCTGTACGTGGTGTATGGCGACGAGACCCTGCTGGTGAACGAGGCGGTGGACGCCATTCGCGCCCGCGCCCGGCAGCAGGGTTTCGACGAGCGCGAAAGCCACACGGTGGAGCGCGGCTTCGACTGGAGCCACCTGCTCGCAGGTAGCCGCGAGATCAGCCTGTTCGGCGGCCGACGGCTCATCGAACTGCGCATCCCGGGCGGCAAGCCCGGACGCGACGGCGGCGAAGCACTGGCAGCGCTGGCCGACCATCTCTCAGCCGATGTGATGGCGGTGGTCATCCTGCCCCGTCTGGATGCAGCCACCCAGAAGTCGGCTTGGTTCAGCGCCCTGAGCCAGGGCGGAGTGGCGGTGCGGGTGGACAGCGTGGAGCTTGCGCAACTGCCGCGCTGGATCGCCGCCCGACTGCAGCGCCACGGCTTCACCCTACCCACAGGCGACGCGGGCAGGGCGCTCACCGAATTTCTGGTGGCGCGGGTGGAAGGCAATCTGCTGGCCGCCCATCAGGAGATCGAAAAGCTCGCGCTGCTGTGCCCGCCCGGCCCGCTCGACCCAGACACGGTGGAACAGGCGGTGCTGAACGTGGCGCGCTACAGCGTGTTCAAGCTCGGCGAAGCGGTGCTGGGCGGCGATGTCGCCCGGCTGCGCCGCATGCTCGACGGCCTGCAGGCCGAAGGCGTGGCCCCGGTGCTGGTGCACTGGACGCTGGCCGACGACATCCGCGCCTGGCTGCGCATCCGTCAGGGGCTGGACGCGGGGCAGGCGCTGCCCGCGCTGCTGCGCGCCAATCGCATCTGGGGCGTGAAGGAAAAGCTGCTGGAACGCGCCTTGCCGCGCCTGCGCACACCCGATCTGGAGCGGCTGCTGCGACTCGCGGCGCAGTGCGATCTGGCGGTCAAGGGCCTGCGCCCTGACTCCCTGCCGCGCGCACCGTGGGAGGCGCTGCAGGTGCTCGCCCTGTCCATGCTCGACGCCCTCTGGCCCACGCCGCCGAGCGCCCGGCAGGGCCGCAGGCTGGTGCTGCACCCGGCGCTTTGAGTGCATCCCTCAAGACCGCGAGTTGCGGGCTTGTGAACTCTGCGGCCTTGCCCGGCTCTGAGCAAAGTCCGACACGCTTCGCCGCCTTCTTCGCTGTCTTCTTCGCGGCCTTTTTTGCAGCCTCTCTCACCGAAACGTCATGCCCATTTACCCGCCTCGCTCCCCCTACTCTGGCCGACTGAGCCACACCCTGGCCGCACTTAGCCTGTCGGCTGCCGCCCTGCTGCCCGCTGCCTTCGCGCAGGCCGCGCCCGCGCCCGTAACCGACAACGCGCCCAGCTTCACCGCAGGCCCGGATGATGTAATGCGCGTGCTGCCCGCGCAACTGCTGCCCGCGCTGCAGGTCAACTGCCACGGCGTAAAGATCGCTGCACCCGCCTGGCGCGCGCAACTCGACGCCTCTGCCGCCTTGCTGGTCAACCTCAATCAGGTGACGGTGCCGGAGAAGCAGGCGGTCTTGCCGATGGCCCTGTTGTGCCCCGCGCCCAGCCCGCTCGCCGCCGCGTGGAGCCGGGCCGCGGAACAGGCCAGCAATCTGGTCAAGCTCGACTTTCCCGGTGCGCCTGAGCAGGTCACCGGCGCCAGCTTCATCGGCCCCAAGGGCGGGCGGGTGCTGATCGTCAACCGCAGCGCACAGGCGGTGCGGGTCAATCTGGGAACCTGGGTGAGCAAGACCGCGCGGCTGGATCAATACACCGAACCGGGGGCAGCAGCGCAGCCACCCAAGGTCGAACATCTGCGCCGCGCCTTGGGCACGCAGGATGCGCAAGGCATTTTGTTGCCGCCGATGTCGCTCAGCGTGGTCGGCTGAACAACGGCGTTGTTGCCGGGCCGGATTTTCACCAGATCACGGGATGATGGTGCGGCAGGCCGTGCATCCCCCTCCCGGCCTCCCCCACAAGTGGAGGAGGTGAGAACAGCGCTACGCGGCGCTTCGGATGCCCCTCCCGGCCTCCCCCACAAGTGGAGGAGGTGAGAACAGCGCTACGCGGCGCTTCGGATGCCCCTCCCGGCCCCCCCACAAGTGGAGGAGGTGCAAAAAGACTCCCTCTCCACTTGTGGGGAGGGCTGGGGTGGGGAGGGTTTGGCCCAGCGCTTCGCGTCCGCCAGCGCCTGCATAGAAGCGAAGGACAGACTGATGGGCAATCTGGGTTCAACCCAGATTCAGTCAGCCCACTGCCGCAGCTCGCTCAACCCGACCACACCGGACCAAGGCTGGCTGCCGATGCGCCCCGTAGCGGGAGCGCCCGCCTCGCCCAAACCGTCGAGCCAGGCCAGCGCGCCGTCGAAGTTTTCGTGATGGGTGTAAGCGCCGGTGGTGACCACGGTGCGCAGCCCGGCGCCGTGCGCCGCGCGCAGGCCGTTGGTCGAGTCTTCGAACGCCAGGCATTGCTCCGGCGCCAGCGCCATGCGTTCGAGCACCCAGGTGTAGATGCCGGGATCAGGCTTTTTGCGCGGCACGGCGTCGCCCGCGCCCACCACTTCAAACCAGTCCATGCCGCCTGCGCCCAGGGTGGCGTGAATCAGCGCTTCGACATTGTCGGGCGTGGTCGTCGTGGCGATGGCCAGGCGCAGCCCGGCGTCGCGCGCCTGCTCCAGCAGACGGCGCACGCCGGGACGCAAGGCGATGCCGCCTTCGGCCACGAGGCGAACGTAGTGCGCGGTCTTGCGGCGGTGGAGCTCGGCGATCAGCCCCGCCGCTTCGGGCGCAGTCGCGGCCTGCGGATCGATCTCCTGCCAATAAGCCAGCATGCGCTCTTTGCCGCCGGTAATGGCAAGCAGGCGGCCGTAGGTCGGCACGTCCCAATGCCAATCCAGCCCGGCATCGGCAAAGGCCTGGTTGAAAGCGATGCGGTGACCGTCGCGCTCGGTTTCGGCCAAGGTGCCATCGACGTCGAAAATCAGTGCGCGCAAGGGCGTTGAATTCATGCCTCACCTTTCCATTTGATGGAGCAGCCGATGCTGGGATATTGCTCCGCGGGGCCGATGCCGGTTTCGGCGATCTGCTTCATGGCCTCGAACAAATCGCGGCGGGCGTCGGCGGGGGCGGCCTGCTTGCGCGAGGCGTCGAGCTGGCCGCGATACTGCAGCTTCAGATCGGCGTTGAAGCCGAAAAAATCGGGCGTGCAGACTGCGCCGTAGGCCTTGGCCACGGCCTGCGTTTCGTCATACAGATAGGGAAAACCGAAGCCGTGCTGCGCGGCGAACAGCTTCATGTTGTCGAAGGAGTCTTCGGGATAGGCGCTCACGTCGTTGCTGCTGATGGCCACCGCATGCACGCCCAGGGCGCGCAGCTCCCGGGCATCGCGCACCATGCGGTCGGCCACGGCCTGCACGTAGGGGCAGTGATTGCAGATGAACATCACCAGCAGCCCTTTGGGGCCGCGCAGTTCGGCCAAGGTGTAGTTGCGGCCATCGATGCCGGGCAGATGGAAGTCGGGCGCGGGAAATCCGCGCTGCAAGGGGTCGGCGGTTGCGGCCATGACAAAACTCCTTTGCTGGGTTGTCGGGGAATGCAATACACAGACAACAACCCCGGCTGAGGCCGGGGTTGTCGATCCCATCAAACTCGGACAGAAACTGCCCTAGGCGTCAGTTGATCTTGGGATCGAGCTTGCCCTTTTCGTACAGCGCCACCATGGCATCGAGCGTGATGGGCTTGATCTTGGACGCATTGCCCGCGGTGCCGAAGGCTTCGTAACGCGCCTTGCAAATCTCTTTCATGGCCTTGGTCGAAGCGATGAGGAATTTGCGCGGATCGAACTCTTTCGGGTGTTCGGCGAGGAACTTGCGGGTGGCGCCCGTGGAGGCCATGCGCAGATCGGTGTCGATGTTGACCTTGCGCACACCGTGCTTGATGCCTTCGACGATCTCTTCCACCGGCACGCCATAGGTCTCGCCCATGTCGCCGCCGTAGGAGTTGATGATTTTGAGCCACTCTTGCGGTACCGAGGAGGAGCCGTGCATCACCAGGTGGGTGTTCGGAATGCGAGCGTGAATTTCCTTGATGCGGCCGATGGCGAGAATGTCGCCGGTGGGCGGTCGGGTGAACTTGTACGCGCCGTGGCTGGTGCCGATGGCAATGGCCAGGGCGTCGACCTGGGTCTTTTTCACGAAGTCAGCGGCCTCTTCCGGGTCGGTCAGCAGCTGGCTGTGGTCAAGCGTGCCTTCGGCGCCGATGCCGTCTTCTTCACCGGCGGTGCCGGTTTCGAGCGAGCCCAGGCAACCGAGTTCGCCTTCGACCGACACGCCGCAGGCGTGCGACATTTCCACCACGCGGCGAGTGACGTCGACGTTGTACTCGTAGGTAGTCGGCGTCTTGCCGTCGGTGCCCAGCGAGCCGTCCATCATCACCGAGCTGAAGCCCAGCTGGATGGAGCGCTGGCAGACGCCGGGGCTGGTGCCGTGATCCTGGTGCATGACCACGGGGATGTGCGGCCACTCTTCAACCGCCGCCTCGATGAGGTGGCGCAGAAAGGGGGCGCCAGCATACTTGCGCGCGCCAGCGGAGGCCTGCAGGATGACCGGCGAGTTGGTCTCGTCGGCGGCTTCCATGATGGCGCGCACCTGTTCGAGGTTGTTGACGTTGAAGGCGGGGACGCCGTAGGAATGCTCGGCCGCATGGTCGAGCAGTTGACGCAGGGAAATCAGGGCCATGACGGACTCCTCAAGAGATAGGGAACAGGTTCAAAACGATCAAAGCATGGGCTTCAAGACAAGGGCTGCTTGGCGCGCTGCTGCAGGATCTCGAAAGCGGGCAACTGCTTGCCTTCGAGCACTTCCAGGAAGGCGCCGCCGCCGGTGGAGATGTAGCCGATGCGGTCGGTGATGCCGTATTTGGCGATCGCCGCCAGGGTATCGCCGCCGCCCGCGATGGAGAAGGCGGGGCTGCTGGCGATGGCCTCGGCCAGCACCTTGGTGCCGTTGGCGAAGGCGTCGAACTCGAACACGCCCACCGGGCCGTTCCAGACGATGGTGCCCGCGGTCTTGAGTTTGGCCGCCAGCTTGGCCGCAGTCTTGGGGCCGATGTCGAGTATGAGGTCGTCAGCGGCCACATCCTTGGCGTCTTTGACGGTGGCCTCGGCGGTAGCGCTGAACTGCTTGGCCACCACCACATCTTCGGGAATGGGCACTTCGGCGCCGCGTTCCTTCATTTTGGCGATGACCTTCTTCGCCTCATCCACCAGATCGGGCTCGGCCAGGCTTTTGCCGATGGGCAGACCTTCGGCCAGCATGAAGGTGTTGGCGATGCCGCCGCCCACAATCAGACCATCGACTTTGTCGGCCAGGGCCTGCAGGATGGTGAGCTTGGTGGAGACCTTGGAGCCTGCGACGATGGCCACCAGCGGGCGTGCAGGTTTTTCCAGCGCGCGGCTGATGGCGTCGATCTCGGCCGCCAGCAGCGGGCCCGCGCAGGCGATGGGCGCGTACTTGGCGATGCCATAGGTGGTCGCCTCAGCGCGGTGGGCGGTGCCGAAGGCGTCGTTCACATAGATGTCGCAGAGCTTGGCGATTTTTTGCGACAGCGCGTCGTCGTTCTTTTTCTCGCCCTTGTTGACGCGAGCGTTTTCGAGCATGACCACTTCGCCAGGACGCACGTCAAAGCCGCCGTCCACCCAGTTGGCCTGCAGCTTGACGGGCAGGCCGAGCAGCTCGCTCAGGCGCTTGGCCACGGGGGCCAGCGAATCCTCGGGCTTGAACTCACCTTCGGTCGGGCGGCCCAGGTGCGAGGTGATCATCACCCCGGCACCGGCATCGAGCGCCATTTTCACTGCGGGCACGGAAGCGCGCACCCGGGTGTCTTCGGTGATCTCGCCCTTGTCGTTGAACGGCACGTTCAGATCGGCGCGAATGAATACGCGCTTGTCCTGGGCGAAGCCGCGCTTGCACACTTCTTCAAAGGTCAGGATTTGCATCAGTCTCTCCTCGGTTGCACCCCGCTGACGGGTGTTTTGATGAGTCGTCAAGGCAGCGGGGCTGGCGGCATCAGTTGCTGGCGACGTGCTTGACGAAGCGCATCATGTTGCAGGTATAGCCGTACTCGTTGTCGTACCAGGACACGACCTTGACAAAGGTGGAATCGAGGGCGATACCGGCCTCGGCGTCGAAGATCGACGGCATGGAGCAGCCGCGATAGTCGGTGGAGACCACCTTGTCTTCGGTATAGCCGAGCACGCCCTTGAGCGGGCCTTCGGAAGCGGCCTTCATCGCCGCGCAGATGTCGGCGTAGCTGGCTTCCTTGTTCAGCTCGACGGTCAGGTCGACCACTGAGACATCGGGCGTGGGCACGCGGAAGGCCATGCCGGTGAGCTTTTTGTTCAGCTCGGGAATGACCTTGCCCACCGCCTTGGCCGCGCCGGTGCTCGACGGGATGATGTTGTCCAGGATGCCCCGGCCGCCGCGCCAGTCTTTGCTCGACGGGCCGTCCACGGTCTTCTGCGTGGCGGTGGCGGCGTGCACCGTGCTCATCAGACCGCGCTTGATGCCGAAGCTGTCATTGAGCACCTTGGCCACGGGGGCCAGGCAGTTGGTGGTGCAGGAGGCGGCGGAGACGATTTTCTCGCCAGCGTACTTAGCGTGGTTCACGCCATAGACGAACATCGGCGTGTCGTCCTTGGAGGGGGCGGATTGCACCACTTTCTTGGCGCCAGCGTCGATATGCTTCTGGCAGGTATCGAGGGTGAGGAAGAAGCCGGTGGCTTCAACCACCACGTCGGCATTCACTTCGTTCCACTTCAGGTTAGCGGGATCGCGCTCGGCGGTGAGGCGGATTTTCTTGCCGTTGACCACCAGATTGTTGCCTTCCACGCCCACCGTGCCGTTGAAGCGGCCATGCACCGAGTCGTACTGCAGCATGTAAGCCAGGTAGTCCGGCTCGAGCAGGTCGTTGATGGCGACGATCTCCAAGTCTTTGAACTCGGCTTCCTGCGCCACGGCGCGGAACACCATGCGGCCGATGCGGCCGAATCCATTGATGGCGATGCGAATGGTCATATGAGATCTCCTGAATGAAGGTTGAGAAAAAGTGGGGTGTGGCGTGTGCAGGCGGCGTTTTGAGCGCGCCCTCAATCGGAAGCGTGCAAGGCCGACGCCCGCACGGCCTCGGCGACTGCGGCCACCGTGGGAATGATGCGATCGGGCTCGGCCAGGGCGATCGACTTGCCGTGGTTGTAGCCATAGGGCACGGCCCAGACCGCCACGCCTGCGGCACGCGCGGTAGCGACATCAATCTCGGAATCGCCGACGAACAGCGCGCGGTTTGCCCGCAGCTTGAAGGCGTCGAGGCAGTAGCGCACCGGCAGCGGATCGGGCTTTTTGGCTTCGAGCGTATCGCCGGCCACCACCATGTCGAAGTAGTGACGGATGCCGTGCACCATGAGCACCGTGGTGGCGAAGCGCTGTTCTTTATTGGTGACCAGCGCGATGCGTACCTGCGCCGCGCGCAAAGCCTTGAGCGTACTGAGCACATCGGGATAGAGGCGGCTGCGCTGCCCGGTACGCACGGCATAGAACTCGGCAAAGCGCGGCATCAGGATGTCGAGCGTGCCGGTGCGCCGCACCGTCTCTTCTTCGAGGCCGGTGGCGTGCGCATAGGCGTGCAGCATGAGTTCGCGCGTGCCATGTCCGATCCAGGCGCGGATCAGATGCTCGGAGACTTCGGGCAGTTGCTGATCGCGCAGCAGGTCGTTGACCGCGTCGGCGATTTCCGGCGCGGTTTCCACCAGCGTACCGTCGAGGTCGAACATCACCAAATCGAACATGGCTTGCGTCATCCTGTTGCGTGTCGGGTCAGACTCAAGCGGCTTGCAGCACGGACTTCGCCACGGCGACCGCATGCTCTGCCGTCACCTTGAAGTACTGATAAAGCTGGGGCGCGGGGGCGGATTCGCCAAAGGTGGCGATACCGACGATGCCGCCGTTCAGGCCGACATACTTGTGCCAGAAGTCCGGGTGACCCGCCTCGATGGCCACGCGCGGCAAGCCTGCGGGCAGCACCTCGTTGCGGTAGGCCGCATCCTGGCGGTCGAAGGCGTTGGTGCAGGGCATGGAGACCACGCGCGCGGCGACGCCCTGTTCGGCCAGCATGCCTTGCGCCTTGAGCGCAATTTCCACTTCGGAGCCGGTGGCGATCAGCACGATCTGCGGCTTGCCGCCCTGGGCTTCGGACAGCACATAGCCGCCGCGCGAAATGGTGCGCTCGGCGTCTTCCGGGTGCGGGGTGGAGACGAGATTCTGCCGCGACAGCAGCAGGGCGCTGGGGCCATGCTTGCGCTCGATGGCGTGCTTCCAGGCCACCGCGGTTTCGAGCACGTCGGCCGGGCGCCACACATCCAGATTGGGGATGAGGCGCAGGCTGGACGGCTGCTCGATCGGCTGGTGGGTCGGGCCGTCCTCACCCAGACCGATGGAGTCGTGCGAGAAGACGTGGATGACCCGCTGCTTCATCAGCGCGCTCATGCGCACGCCGTTGCGCGAGTAGTCGGAGAACATCAGGAAGGTGCCGCCGTAGGGCAGGAAGCCGCCATGCAGCGCCATGCCGTTCATCATGGCCACCATGCCGAATTCGCGCACGCCATACGACAGATAGTTGAAAGCCGTGCCGGGCGCGGCCTTCTCGAAGGAATGCGAGGCCTTGACCGCGGTGAGGTTGGAGCCGGTCAGGTCGGCCGAACCGCCGAACAGACCGGGCAGCGCGGGCACCAGGGTTTCAAGCGCGATCTGCGAGGACTTGCGGGTGGCGGTCGCCGCAGTGACTTCGCGCGCCTTGGCGTACAGGGTCTGCACGGTCTGGCCCCAATCGGCGGGCAGATCGCCCGCCATGCGGCGCTTGAATTCGGCGGCCAGTGCGGGATGGGCCTTTTCATAGGCGGCGAAGCGCTCGTTCCAGTCGGCTTCGAGCTTGGCGCCGTGGAATTTGGCGTCCCAGGCCTGGTAAATGTCGGCGGGAATTTCAAACGGGCCGTAGTCCCAGCCCAGCGCCTTGCGGGTGGCGTCGGCCTCGGCCTGGCCGAGTGCGGCGCCGTGCACATCATGCGTGCCAGCCTTGTTGGGCGAACCCCAGCCGATGGTGGTGCGGCAAATGACGAGGGTGGGCTTGTCGCTGGTCTTGGCTTCGGCGGTGGCCTTCTCGACGGCAACGGCGTCATGACCGTCGATCGGGCCGATGACATTCCAGCCATAGGCCTGGAAGCGCTGCGCGGTGTTGTCGGAGAACCAGTGCTCGACATGACCGTCGATGGAAATGCCGTTGTCGTCGTAGTAGGCGATGAGCTTGTTGAGCTTGAGGGTGCCGGCCAGCGAGCAGACCTCGTGGCTGATGCCCTCCATCAGGCAGCCGTCGCCGAGGAACACATAGGTGTGGTGATCGACGATGGCATGGCCGGGCTGGTTGAACTGCGCGGCCAGCACTTTTTCGGCCAGCGCCATGCCCACGCCGTTGGCGATGCCCTGACCCAGCGGGCCGGTGGTGGTTTCCACGCCCGGCGTGTAGCCCACTTCGGGGTGGCCCGGCGTTTTGCTGTGCAGTTGGCGGAAGCGCTTGAGCTCCTCGATCGGCAGGTCGTAGCCGGTGAGATGCAGCAGGGCGTAGATCAGCATCGAGCCGTGGCCGTTGGACAGCACGAAGCGGTCACGGTTGGCCCAGTGCGGATTGGCCGGGTTGTGGTGCAGGTGATTGCGCCACAGCACTTCGGCGATGTCGGCCATGCCCATGGGGGCGCCGGGGTGGCCGGAGTTGGCGGCCTGCACGCCGTCGATGGCGAGAAAGCGGATGGCGTTGGCCAGACGGCGGCGTTGTTGGGTGTCGATTTGAACGGTAGTCATGTTGAAATTCTTCCGGGTTTGGACAACGCGGTTAACCTGCGCGACGCTTGAGGTCCATTAGACGCAGAATCATCGGCGTGAAAATGAGCTGCATGGCAATGCCCATCTTGCCGCCGGGCACGACCAGGGTGTTGGGGCGGCTCATCCACGAGTCGTGGAGCATGGACAGCAGGTAGGGAAAATCGATGCCCTTGGGGTTCGCGAAGCGGATGACTACCATGCTCTCGTCGAGCGTGGGAATGTCTTTGGCGATGAAGGGGTTGGAGGTATCGACCGTGGGCACGCGCTGGAAGTTGACGTGGGTGCGCGAGAACTGCGGCGCGATGTGATGCACATAGTCGGGCATGCGGCGCAGGATGGTGTCCATCACCGCCTCTTGCGAGTAGCCGCGCTGGATCTGGTCGCGGTGCAGCTTTTGAATCCACTCCAGGTTGATGATGGGCACCACGCCCACCAGCAAGTCCACCTGCTTGGCCACGTTGATCTCGCCAGCGGCGTAACCGCCGTGCAGACCTTCGTAGAACATCAGATCGGAACCCGGCTTGATGTCCTTCCACTCGGTGAAGTTGCCCGGCTCGACGCCGAATTCGGCCGCCTCGCCCGCATCGTGGATGTACTTGCGCACCTTGCCGCCGCCGGTCTCGCCGTAGGTCTTGAACACGGTTTCCAGTTCGCCCAGCAAGTTGGCGTCGGGGCCGAAGTGGCTGAAGTGACGGTTGCCCGCGGCTTCCTGCTTTTTCATCTCCTCGCGCATTTCCATGCGGTTGAACTTATGGAAGGAATCTCCCTCGACGATTTGCGCGGTGAGCTGTTCGCGGCGGAAGATGTGCTGGAAGCTGCGCATCACCGTGGTGGTGCCGGCGCCCGACGACCCGGTGATGGCAATGATGGGATGTTTGACAGACATGGTGCGAGCCTCTTTTCAAGACAAGGAAATCAATGCATGCAGCGCCCGTCTTGATGCGGGTCGCTGCCAGGTTTGATCCGGCGCAAAGCGCAGCAATGGCGGCGGGGCCCTACGCTTCGATGCTGCCGAAACGAGCCGACCCTGCGGCCGCAACGCTCAACGGCTGGCTTCGTCGCGGTACAGCGAACGCTCTTTGAACAGCGGCGACTCAAAGGCTTTGTCTTCGCCCCGGTCATATTCGGCGTGGTAGCGCTCCAGACGCTCGATCTCGTTCTTGGAGCCCAGCATCACCGGCACGCGCTGATGCAGCGAGCTTGGCTGCACCTCAAGAATACGCCCGCGCCCGGTGGAAGCCGCACCGCCCGCCTGCTCGATGATCATGCCGATCGGATTGGCTTCGTACATCAGGCGCAGACGGCCCGGCTTGCTCGGGTCTTTGGTGTCTTTGGGGTACATGAAAATGCCGCCGCGCATGAGAATGCGGTGCACGTCGGCCACCATCGAGGCGATCCAGCGGGTGTTGAAGTCGCGCCCGCGCGGACCGGTCTTGCCGGCCTTGCACTCGGCGACATAGCGCTGAATCGGCGGCTCCCAGAAGCGCTCGTTGCTGGTGTTGATGGCGAATTCGCTGGTGTCTGCGGGAATCTGCAGATTGGGATGGGTGAGGATGAAGTTGCCGATTTCGCGGTCAAGCGTAAAGCCGTGCGTGCCTTTGCCCACGGTCAGCACCAGCATGGTGGCCGGGCCGTAGATGGCGTAACCCGCAGCGACCTGCTCCACGCCGGGGCGCAGATAATCGGCCACGGTGGGGTCGCCGATCTTGGTGTGGCGCAGCACCGAAAAAATGGTGCCGACCGAGACGTTGACGTCGGTGTTGCTCGACCCGTCGAGCGGATCGAAAATGAGCATGTAGGGGCCGCGCTCGAATTCCTTCGGCAGGGTGTACGGGTCGTCCATTTCTTCGGACGCCATGCCGGCGACCAGGCCGCCCCACTCGCACGCCTGGATCATGGCGTCGTTGGAGAGCACGTCGAGCTTTTTCTGTACTTCGCCCTGCACGTTCTGCGTGTCGAGCGCACCGAGGAAGCCGCCGAGCGCCCCCTTGGAGGTCATGGCGGAGATGGCCTTGACCGCGGCGGTCACATCCACGAGCAAGGCAGCGAGATCGGCCTGATCATCGGTGCCGTGCAATTGCTCGATGAGGAATTTTGAGACGGTGGTGCGACCTGACTGCATGGTGGAGCTCCCAATGGTTAAGGGCCAGGGACAACAGACCTGCCCCGCACTTCAGACGTGCGGGTGAATCTGCTGGCTCGAGGCCCGATGACTTTTTGAAGCAACCTGCGGTCGGCGGACCAACCCCTGAGAAATCACTGAGACGTCAGCAGGACGCCCATCAGCGCAAGTCACTTCAAAAAGCCCGCAGCCCCAAAACGGAGACTCGCATGAACAGACTTCATTGGCTGCGGCAAAAGCTCCTGAAGTAGAACTTCGGAGCCCGTTCACAAACGGTGCGACCCATGACCATGGCGAAAAGGTGAATGACAAAATTCATTCCTAATCTTTATCGCTTAGGCCGAATATAAGCGGTGGCTCGAATTAAGGTAAATTCACGATTTGTTGATGTTCAGATCAGGAATTTTGATGAAAAACGCGACCATCCGTCAGCTCCGCGTCTTCAGCGCCGCTGCGCGCCACCTGCACTTTGGCAAGGCGGCCCAGGAAATGCACCTCACGCCGCCTGCTGTCTCCATGCAAATCAGAGAGCTGGAGTCGCAGGTCGGGCTCCCCCTATTCGAGCGTCAGGGCAAGTCCGTCAGTCTGACCTTGACGGGAGAGTATTTGGTGGTCTATGCCCGCAAGGTTCTTGCAACGCTCAAAGACGCCGAGGACGCCATGGCGCGTCTGCGGGGCATCAAGGCCGGCCGACTGACCATTGGCATGGTGAGTACGGCCCAGTATTTCGTGCCACGCTTGCTGGCGCGCTTTCACGCCGAGTATCCCCATGTGGAGGTCCGGCTCTCGGTGGGCAACCGTGAACAATTGGTGAGTCATCTCCAGAACAGCGAGCTGGATCTCGCCATCATGGGCCGACCGCCGCGAGACGTCGCCACGCGCGCCGAACCCTTTGCCGCCCACCCCATGGGCATCATCGCGCCGCCACAGCACCCGCTATCGACCGGAGGGCCGCACTCGGCCACACTGCTGACGCAGTTCAACTTCATCATCCGCGAACCCGGCTCGGGCACGCGCGCCACTTTTGAGGAGTATCTGCACCAGCATCAGATGGAGCTGCCCCTGTTCACCGAAATGCAGAGCAACGAAACCATCAAGCAGGCGGTCATGGCGAATATGGGCATCAGCTTCCTGTCGCTGCACACCATCGACCTGGAATTGCGCAACAACCTGCTGACCGTGCCGTCGATCGAGGGCATGCCCTTGCTGCGACGTTGGTACGCGGTGAACAGTCTGGCCAAACTGCTGTCACCGGGGGCGGAAGCATTCCGCTATTTCATTCTGGAGCATGGCGAATCGTTTCTGGCGGAAACCTTCGGCACCGACATTCTGTGCACCCGGCAAGGACTTGGCCAACGCTGAGCCGTAGTCGCAGCGCCGGTCGCTGCGCTCAGCCGCAGGCGCGCATCAGCGCAGCAAGCGGCGCGGTATCGGCGCGCAACACGCGCGGCCCCAGGCTGACCGCTTGAAACCCCGATCGCTGCAGCAGGGCGATTTCGTCTTCGCCCAGTCCACCCTCGGGCCCGGAGACCATCCAGCCTGATTCGCCCGAGGCAAAGGGCCGAAGCGGATTCGTCGCCAACGGGCTCAACACGCAGCGATGCAACCGAGCGTTGTCGTTGCCGAGGTGCTGCAGCCAATCGGACAGTGTCGCCACCGGCGCCACCTCGGGAACGCGATTGCGGCCGCACTGCTCGCACGCTGCAATGGCGACGCCTTGCCAGTGCGCCACCCGCCGCTGCGCACGCTCGCCCTGCAGACGCAGCACGCTGCGCCGCGTAATCAAGGGCTGAATGGCCGCGACACCCAGTTCCACCGCCTTTTCCACCAAAGCATCCATGCGCTCGTTGGCCGGCATGCCCACGGCCAGCATGACGCGCACGTCCGCTTCGCGCTCCACCGCATGGTGGGTGCGAAGCAGCAAAGTTTGGGGGTCGATGACCTCGCCCGACCACTCGCCGCCGGTGCCGTCAAACACGGCGACCGGTTCGCCCTCCTTCAATCGCAAGACCTTGACATGCTTGGCCGTCGCCGCGGGCAGGGTCAACAGGCCGGGTGCCAGCGTGGCCTCAGTGGGCGGAATGTAAAAGCGCAACGACACGAAAGAGCGACCGTAGGAACTGCGCGCTTCACGCCGCGGCCAGTTGAGACAGCACCGCTTCAGTGTCTGCGCTGAACAGGCGCACGCCCTCTTGCAGCTTTTCGGTGGCCATGCGGTCGGTGCGCATGCACTGCTCAAAGTCCTGCTGGCTCAGCACGGGGGGCAGGGGATCGGTCGCCGGGCCTGCCTGCGCCGCGTCGAGTTGACGCGGCATCGCGCGGTCGCTGGCCGCCAGGGCATCGAGCAAGGCCGGTGGAATGGTGAGCAGGTCACAGCCTGCCAGGGCGGCGATCTGGTCCAGGTCACGAAAGCTCGCGCCCATTACCTCGGTCGGCACGCCTTGCTGCTTGTAGTAGTGCCAGATGCGCCTGACAGCCTGCACACCGGGGTCGTTGGCGCCGCGACGCTGCTCGGCGTCCCAGGCCCCGCCAGCCTGAAGGCGATGCCAGTCGGTGATGCGTCCCACGAAAGGCGAAATCAACTTCACCCCCGCCGCGGCGCAAGCCTGCGCCTGGGCGAAGCTGAACAACAGCGTGAGGTTGCAGTGGATGCCTTCGGCTTCGAGCATGCGGGCTGCGACAATGCCTTCCCAAGTGGCGGCAATCTTGATCAGCACGCGCTCGCGCGGCACGCCCTGCGCCGCGTATCGCGCCATCAGCGCGCGGGCGCGCCGCAAGGTGCCTTCGGTATCGTGGGACAGGCGCGCATCGACCTCGGTGGACACCCGGCCCGGCAGACGCTGCAGAATTTGCACCCCGAACGCCACGAGCAGCGCGTCCAGACGATCATTGACGTCGGCAGAACCGCTCACTGCGGCCGCGACGAGGCGCGCATAGCGCGGATCGGCGGCCGCCTTGCGAATCAGACTGGGATTGGTCGTGGCATCCCGCGCGCTCCAGCGGGACAGCAGATCCAGATCGGCCGTATCGACCACGACGACAGTGGAAGCAGCCAGCGAAGCGAGTGCAGACATGAGTGAGGAGTGAGACGGCGATGCGAAGCGGTCATCTTAGGCGAGCTTCGACTGCTCTCACATGAGATCAGTCTTCGTCGTCGAGCTCGGCGTTCCAGCCCTTGCTCTTTGCGCGCTGCATGGCGCGCTCATACAGGGCGCGGTGACGCTCGGCGAGTTCCGGCGGCAGGCGGCTGGGCAGATTGCCGTACTGATCCCATTCGGCCTCCACTTTCTGCATCAGCCCCTGCATGCGCTGCAGGTCCCAGCCTTTGCAGTCTTCGGCTTCGGGCAGCAGCCCGAAAACCCAGGCGTCAAGCACCACCCGGCCAAGCTGGGTCATGCCGTGCGCGTCGGCGTGATAGCCGGGATAAATCGGTTTTTCTTGCATGTTGAGCTCGTTTCGGTCGGGCGGTCGTCGGTCGTTGAGACCGATGGGGTCGCCGCTCAGGCCACCCAGCGCTGAAGGTAAGAGTGGATGAGCTCGAACACTTTATCGGATTTGATGATCAACCCCAGATCGATCATCTCAGAACCCAGCGCCATGCCCCGGTTGTTGGCAGGCACCGGGGCGGGCACGATGTGGTGCGCTTCCTCACGGAAAAACACCGCGGCAACCACCCCGGCGAACAGCAGATCGCGCGTGGCCTCGCGCCGTGAAATCTGGCCGCCTCGGCGTTCGATGAACACCGGGCTGCCGCTGGAGCCGGGATAGACCGCGGCGTCGATGAGAAACTGCCGATGCCCTTCAAAGTCGAGTGCGGCGGGCGTCGCCGTAGTCCCTCGGCGCAGGATGGGCATGAGGTTGACCTGATCCCACACGCCGCTGGGATAGCCGACGAACAGCACGTCTTCCAGGGCGTCGAACTGCTGCCAGGTCGCGGCGTCGGGAATGAGTCGGCTGTCGATCGGCTCGAAATAAAGCTCCACGCCTTGCTGCTCAGCCGCCTGCTGCAGCGGCGCGAGCGGCACCAGGGCCAGATCGACCTCGGCGTCGGGGTGTAGATGCCAAGCGGCGGGGAACTCGTCGATGTTGAGCTGGAAGCGCTGGCCGAACGCGGGCCGACCCTGGCGCTTTTGCGTGAACACCAGCCCGCCACGCCGCACGCCCTCCACCAAATGGCGGTTGGTAACGACGAAGTCCGTCACGCCGCGGGCATGCGCATGGCGCACGACGAAGGCGGTGCCGGAGCCTTCGCTGCCGTCGTCGAGCACGGTGTCGACCCGGACGGTGGAAAACAGCAGCCGCTTGGCGGTGGAATCGATGTCCATGTGGAGACGGCTCGTTCAGTGATGCGTCGCGGACTGGTTCAGCCGCTCGATGGCGGCAATCGCCGCCCGCTGCGCTTCGGCGGCTTCGGCCTCGTTGCCCATCATGGTCAGCCGCCCGAAGGTGCCGAACGGCCGCACATCGACCAGGGTGACCTGGGCCGCCTTCTCCGCCTCGTTGGCGGCGTAGACGATGTAACCCGCGGGCTCGACTTCGAGGATGAACATGCTCTTGCCCGGCAGGATCATCGAGCCCTTGCGAAACTGGCGGTTGATGAGGGTGGCGTGATCGGGGGTGATGGCGCGGATGATTTCGTTCCACGCCACTTTGCAGCGCAGCCGCGACTGCTCGCTGGCCCCGAGCTGCTGCAGGATCACGCCGCCGGCAGCCAGCACCTCGCTTTGGTTGCGGTAGTGCAGCTCCATCGAGCCGAAAGAGCGCTCGACCACCTGCTCGCCCATGCGCACGTTGGTTTTTTTCAGCGCCGCATCCGACAGGCTGTGCACCGCCATGCCCGGCCCCACCTCCACCCAAAGACAGGCATCGCCGGCCACGGGCAAGAAGCCTTGCGACGAAGTGGCCAGATAGGACGCCAACTGCGGCTGCAGGGCGTCGATGAAGACGAAAGTGCGCAGGGAGATTTTCATACCTGGCGCGCCTTCAGCGGGTGAGGCTCATGTAGAGCATAGGAAGCTTTTCGGGCAGGCGTTCGACCTTGTCGATCACCGTGAAGTTCTTGACGCCGAAAATACGCGAGACGTACAGATCGGCGTGCGGATCGAGCGACAGCGCGTAGACCGTGACGCCCTGCTGCAGCAGTTGTTCGACTGCGCGCTTGGTATCGTGCCGCAGGTATTGCGGATCGCGCACATCGTTGTCGGCGGGCTCGCCGTCGGTGACGACGAAGCAGATTTTCTTGCGCTTGGGCTGCTGCTCCAGATAGTGCCCGGCATGGCGCAGCGCCGCGCCCATGCGGGTGGAGTAGCTGCCCTTCATGCCGGCCAGCCGCGCACGGGCGAGATCGCCATAGGGCTGGTCGAAATCCTTGAAGCGGTAGTAGTGCACATCGTGCCGCCCGTCGGAGCAGAAGCCGTGGATGGCGAACGGGTCGCCGATGCGTTGCAGCGCTTCGGCCAGCAGCACGGTGGCGGCGCGGGTGAGATCGAGCACGGAATAGTCGTGGCCACGCACCTTGTCGTTCGACGATTCGGACATGTCGAGCAACACCATCACGGCCAGATCGCGCTGCGCGCGCTTGAGCCGCACCATGATGCGCGGGTCGGGCTGAACACCCATGCGCACATCGGTCATGGCGCGCACGGCGGCATCGATGTCGATGTCGTCGCCGTCTTCCTGGCGCCGGATGCGCTGCAGGCCCTGCGGAATCATCGACTCGATGAGAAATTTCAGACGCGACACCACCGGCTTGTGCTCGGCCAGAATGGCGTCGATCACCGACAGGTCGCCCACCGGCGGATGACGCTCGAGCACGGTGGCCCAGCTTGGGCGGTCGAGCTGGATCTGATAGTCCCACTCGGGATAGTGAAAGGGCTCGGAAATCGGCGGGCGGCCTTCGAGCGAGTTGATGGTCACCCCTTCCTGGTCGAGATAGAACTCGGTGGGCAGAATCCAGACCTCCTGCGCGTCGTCACCGGCGAATTCGTTATCGACCTCGTTGACCATCTCCATGACGCTGACCTTGCGCCGCACCTGCTGCTGCGTCTCCCAGGTGGCCTGCAACGCCTGTGCTTCGTCGTACTCCTCCAGCTCCCAGATGGCGCGGTTGTCGTCGCGATAAAGCGCGCGCAGACCATCGGTGCGGCGGTTGTATTCCGGCAGATCCAGCGCCACCAAGGGGTGTGAGAGGTCGATGCCTACGTTCCAGCTGAATTTCGCATCCAGCAAGTCGGGCTGGGCGCGAAAATGGGCCACGCCCTGTTGTACCCAAGGATGCGGATCGGCGCTGTGCTCCTCCAACAGCGCGCGCGCGAGTCGGTTGAGCAGATCGCCCACGGTCTTGGGCTCGCTGTAGTCGGCAGGCGGCTGCAGGGCCAGCCACGCCTCACGCATATTGGGAAACTGAGCAATAGCCAGCGCCTCGACGCGTGCGTCTTCGATGACTTCGATCAGGCCGATCTGCAGCGGCGACAGGGCCTGCATGGACAGCGGCTCGGTGGTGAACACCAGATGCGCGGCGCAGTGGTTGGCCGCAGCGCGATAGACGTCCAGCGCGCTGACGACCTGCTCTGACGGCGTGTCGGGGCCGAGAGGGCGAAAGTCGTCGTAGGCATCGGCGATGTGAATGACGTAGCGCTCGATGAAGGGCTTGAGACCTTCGCGATTTTCGTAGTCGCCCGCGGTCGGGCGCATGAAAAAGTCGCGTCCCCACATCGCCCGCAGATAGATGTTGAGCCGACGCTGCACGTCCACGAACAGCGTGCCTTTGCGCTCTTGCTGCAACATCGAAAGCGCATCGGGGCTTTGCAGCGAAAAGTAGGCGACCTGCCCGTCAAAATCAGCCTTGTAGGCCTGCGCGCCCCACTGGGCCCAGCGCCGCAGCCCGCCCAGGGTGAGCTGCGAGAGCAAACGCTCCAGGTTTTCGAGCATGGGCCGCAAGCCTCGCGGCGCCTGTGCCAGCATCAGCGACAGCACGCTGAGAAACTGCCGAAACAACTCTTCGTCGCCCAACCGCTGACCGGCCAGGGGCGCAGTGGCAGCGATCAGCGCCAACACCTGGCCAGAGGTCTTTGAAGCCATGGCCAACAGAAAATTGACCAGATCGGGCAGCACGTCCTCACCGATGGCGCGGGCCAGTTCGGGCATGGACTGCAGGTAGGTGATCACCAGCTCTTCACCGCGGCCAAGCTGGTGCAGCGCGGCAGCTCCCTTGAGGAAGTTGTCTAGGCCGCGCGAGGAGAAGGCGCGCGCCGCCTCGTTCCAAGACGCGCGCAGGACGTCCTGCGCACCGCTCGGCAGCTCGTCGACGAGTTCCTGGAATTCTTCGAGGTGAATGGCCATGATGGACTCACTGCGCGCGGCCTGCCGCCCGTGGCGACTGGGGGCCGCAGCGCTAGCGAAGGTCAGAAATAGGTGGTCACCGCGGCGTCCAGCGCATCGCGCATGTCCGGGTCATCGGTGATCGGGCGAACCAGCGCCATGCGGCAGGCTCCCAGCGGCGCCACACCCTGCGCGATCAGCGAGCCGGCGTAGATGAGCATGCGGGTGGAGATGCCTTCGTCGAGCCCGTGCCCCTTGAGATTACGCGAGCGTTCGGCGATGTGCACCAGATTCTTGGCCACCTCCAGACCCACACCGGATTCATGCGCCACGATCTCGGCTTCGACTTCGTGCTCGGGGTAGTGGAAATCGAGCGCGGCAAAACGCTGCTTGGTGGATTGCTTGAGGTCCTTCATCAGGCTCTGATAGCCGGGGTTGTAGGAGATGACCACCTGGAAATCGGGATGCGCCTCGATGATCTCGCCCTTCTTCTCCAGCGGCAGAATGCGCCGCGCATCGGTGAGCGGGTGAATGGCGACCGTGGTGTCTTGCCGCGCCTCGACCACTTCGTCGAGATAGCAGATGGCGCCCAAGCGAGCGGCCATGGCCAGCGGGCCGTCTTGCCAGCGGGTGCCGTTGGCATCGAGCAGATAGCGGCCCACCAGGTCGGAGGCGGTCATGTCTTCGTTGCAGGCTACGGTAATCAAGGGCTTGCCCAGCTTCCAGGCCATGTATTCGACGAAGCGGGTTTTGCCGCAGCCCGTGGGGCCCTTGAGCATGACCGGCAGGCGCACGGAATAAGCCGCCTCGTACAGCTCGACTTCGTCGCTCAGCGCACGGTAATAGGGCTCGCGGGCGACACGGTAGGCGTCCAGCCCGCTCGCAGGCGCTGCGCTCAGATCGGCCGCCGGGCGGTGGGCGGCAGGCATGACGGAACCGGCTCGCGCAGGACGTGCATCCTGACGGGGGGCATAAGTGCGAACGTAGTCTTCGTGACGCATGGCAATCTCTTTCGACAAAGCGCGGCACGGCTCAGGGCCGACCGGCGCGAAAAACACAATCGGGCAATCAATCGGGCCAGACGCGCTGCGGGAACAGCGTAGAGGCCGACGAGGCAGGCTCTGCCGCCAGGGGCATTGCCGACGCCTTGGCGACCGTGTGCGGCGCAGGCTTGGCGACTGCGGCTGCCTTGACGGCGGGCGCGGGCTTGCTCGCCGCCTTAGTGGCGGGCGTTGCGGCGCGAGCCGGGGCGCCGGCTGTCTTGGCGGGTTGGGTGGAGCGTGCCTGACGCACGCTTTGGGTCAACTTTTCCTTGATGCTGCTCATGATGGGTAAACCTCCTTGAGTATGGCGTCGATTTCGTCCGCGGCGCCCTGGCCGCGGGCGCCCATCTGGTAAACCGACAGGCCGTCAAGCGCCGAGGCGCGATAGATGGCGCGGCGGCGCATGGCGGCCTGCAGCACGGGCAGGCCGAACTCGGCCAGCGCATCCTGCATGGCGGCCGAAAGGGCGCTGCGTTGCTCGATCTGGTTGAGTACCAGAAAGGCACGCAGCCCCGGGTTTTGCGTGCGCGCGGCTTCCACCTCTTGCGGCAGGCGCAGGCTGGCCCAAAGATCCACCGGCGAGGGCAGTACGGGGATGAGCGCGACATCGGCGGACCGCAGCGCCTGGCTGGAGGCATGACTGTCGAGCGAGGGCGGACAATCGAGCACGATGTGCTGATAGGCCTTGTAAGTCTGCCGAAGCCCGGCGCCGTCCCAGCGGCCCGAGATCTGTTTGACCGTGGCCGGGTAGGGCTGCGCGCCTGCGCCACCCCATTGCAGCGCAGAGCCTTGCGGGTCGAGGTCCACCACCACCGTCGGCCCGCGCCGGGCCAGCCCGGCAGCCAGATTCATGGCCAGCGTGGTCTTGCCAGCGCCGCCCTTCTGGTTGATGACGGCCAGCACTTGGGCGGCTGCCATGACTCAGCCCGAACTTCCCGCCAAGGCATCCACCCGGGCGGCAAAGGCGCGCTCGGCCTCGCCCAGCGTGGCGCCGTCGGCCGCATCGAGGGTGATGTTGACGTAGGTCGTGCCGAAGTTGATGTTCTGCGGATGCTGCCCGGTTTCTTCGGACAAGGCCGCCAGCGCATCGAGAAAGGCGCGCGTCTGGGCGTAACTGCCGAAGGCGAAGCGCTTGAACAGCATCGGCGGTTTGCCCTGCTCGCGCCACGATGCGGTTTGTTCATCCATGTGAGGCTCCTTCGGTATGCTGCACCCGCTGCAGATGTTGCGATTCTTCGTTGAGCAGGCGCGCAAACAAGGCGGCCGATTCGCCATCGCGCACCCGCTGCGCATGACGCAGGGCGTCTGCATACAAATGCACCGCCGAGGTCTCCAACTGCGCATCATGCACCTGCAACTCGGCCGGACTGCGCCCCAAACGAGCGGGCGGCAAATTGCCCGCGCAAGGCGCGATGCCGTGCAGAATGAGTTGTTCCATCAGCGCGCTGGCGTGATCGAGTTCTTCGAGCGCCTCGCGCCGCAGCTCAGCGGCCAAGGCCGCATCGCCCCACAGCCGGGCCAGCACGCTTTGGGCAAGGTACTGCTGCACTGCGGTCATTTCATGACCGAGTGCGCGCGTCAACCAACCCAGGGTGCGGGAATCTACCGGCATATGGACCTGCGTGCTTGGCTGCGTATTTAACTGCGGGTGGAGGTGATTTCCGCGTCGCGGCCACCGCCCTCTGCATCGGGGCTGGTCGGCAGTATGCCTTCCACCTCGTTGTGCACGCGGGCGATGATGTGCGCAGCCACCAGGCCGTCGCCCACGCGCTCGCACGCATCGGCGCCTGCACGCACCGCCGCGTTCACCGCACCGGTTTCGCCACGCACCAGTACGGTGACGTAGCCTCCCCCTACGAACTGGCGACCGATCAGTCGCACTTCCGCTGCCTTGCACATCGCGTCGGCCGCTTCGATCGCGGGCACCAGACCACGCGTTTCGATCATGCCAAGGGCAATACCCGTCACACTTGCCATTTCCAAATCTCCATCAGGTTTCACCTCATCCGCCGCTGGGCGCAACCATGCGGGCGGGGTCGGTGCGTTCATGCTGAACGCCGATCAGGCGCTCGGCGTGGAAGGCAGAATACCTTCGACTTCGCTGTGCACGCGGGCGATGATGTGCGCAGCCACCAGGCCGTCACCCACGCGCTCGCAGGCATCGGCACCCGCGCGCACCGCCGCGTTGACCGCGCCGGTTTCGCCGCGCACCAGTACGGTGACGTAGCCGCCGCCCACGAACTGGCGACCGATCAGTCGCACTTCCGCTGCCTTGCACATGGCATCAGCCGCTTCGATCGCCGGCACCAGTCCGCGCGTTTCGATCATGCCCAGGGCAATTCCATTCACGTTCGCCATTTCTCGCTCCTCAAAGGTTTGCAATTACCAATGCCTGCCGCCAGCTCAGGCCGACGGCGCTTCGGGCAGAATGCCCTCGACTTCGCCATGCACGCGGGCGATGATGTGCGCAGCCACCAGGCCGTCACCCACGCGCTCGCAGGCATCGGCGCCCGCACGCACCGCCGCATTCACCGCGCCGGTTTCACCACGCACCAGCACGGTAACGTAGCCGCCTCCCACGAACTGGCGGCCAATGAGGCGCACGTCCGCCGCCTTGCACATGGCATCCGCTGCTTCAATCGCCGGCACCAGGCCGCGTGTTTCGATCATTCCCAGGGCAATGCCCATCCGTTCAGCCATTTGTCACTCCTTGTCTAAAAGTCGACTTCCCACCCATAAGCACCGAGCCCGGTGCCCGAGGTGCCCTCTTGCTCACACGACTGCACGGAAAACCCGTTGACGGGTTCACTCCTCCCAGCCCTCGATAATTCCGCAGATGGTCAGATCCGTGGTGACGGTCGGGTCGGGCATGGCCAGCCTTGCTGCACTGCCCAGGGTGGTAAACACCCATTTGCCCACCGGCGCACCCACCGGATCGGTGGCCACCTGAATATTGCCTGTCTGTCCCTGCAAAACGCGCAACGAAGCGGACTTCAGCCCCGGCGCACGCCGGGTACAAACCAGTTCGTCCTTGACGCGCCAGATTTCCATCAGCCCTCCGCAGTCCAATGGTCGATGATGCCGACGATGGTCAGATCGGACGGGAAATCCTTGGCGCCTGCTGCATCCCGCGCAGCAGAAGACCCCACACAGATCACCCAATCTCCCGGCACACAGCCCACTGCATCGACCGCCACGCTGCGCGTGCCACCCGCCTTTTCCTGGACGACGAGCAGCGGACGATGACCGAACGAATCGATCCGATTCGTCGATACCAGCGTCTTTTCCACTCGCATGATGCGCATCTGTCTTCCCTCAATGTCCTGAGTCCGCCACCGCCTCGTCAACGAACACGCAGCGTTCGGTGTCGAAACGGTCGGACAGCGCCATGCGGCAGGTCAGCAGTTCCCGCGCCACCAGCGCCGGATACCTCGCTTCGATGGCCGCCTTGACTTGTTTTGCGCGGTTGAGCGCGCGTTCGCGCGAGCCGGGCACGCGCGACGAATAGTAAAAATGCACCAGCACGGGCACGCTCAGGCCATGCCGCACGTTCAGGCCGGTAAAAATCTTGATGCCGACATCGACATCGGCCGCGCCTTCCTCGACCGTATCGAGATGGGCGAAGTAATACTTATTGCGCATCTGCACATACTGCGTGGCTTCGCCGGCGCAGATGAACTCTTCGTCGTGGCCCAGCACGGTGTAGCGGCCCTGATGGTGATGGATCACATACTCGATCTGCGACAGATTGGCCTCAGCCAGCGCCAGTACTAGCTGCCGCATGCCCGGGATCATCACGCCGCGTCCCTGCGCCCAACCGTCCATGTTCTGAGCTTCGTCCACCCGCTGCGCAATGTGAGCCCGAGCGGCTTGTGCCGTCAGCCCCACGGTTTCGCGGTACAGCTCTGCCGTATCGACGTAACGGTAGGGATTCACATCGCCGTCGGCATCCGGCAGGTGAATGCGCAGCGCATCCACATCCGTGTCGAGGCCGACGAGCAGAATGTCCGGCGCGGCGCCCACGCCATAGGTGCGTTCGATGGCGATGCGCAATTCGTCCAGACGCTGCTTGGCCGACTCCACTGCCTGCTTGTCATTGCTGGCATGAAAGGCGCAGCCCTGTTCATGCGAGTGCGAACTGCTGAAGTGGTACACCGCGATCTTCAGATAGTTCTGCGATTCGCCACCGGGAATTCCGCCGCTCAGTCGCTCAATCTCGCGATGACCCCAATCGACCATATCGGCTTCGACATCGAACATCGCCCCCGCATACGCCTTGAGATAGACGTTGCGGTTGGGCGCCATGCGAAAGACGAAAGGCAGCAAACCTTGCAGGCGACCGTCGGCGCAGGGAGTGACGTCCACGGTGTGATAACCGCAGGCGGCGAGAAACTCGGGCGTGAGCGCCATGCGGTTCAGCCACAGCGACTGGTCGGCATCGGTGCGATCCACGCAAACCTTGAAACTCTGGAAAATGCAGTGCGTATGCAGCGCCTTCATGTCCAGGCCTGACACCCAGGCATCGTCGAGCAATTGTTGCGGCAAGGCATAGCCCAGTCGTTCATGCGCCAGCCGCTGCGCGCGCTCGGCGAAGTCTCGCTCGTGCTGCAGCGCGGAGATTTCCTTGAGCACGTCGACAATACCGCTGAAGCGGCCGCGCACGATGCGCTCATAGTCGGACAAGCGGCAGTTGAGCTCGGAATCGACCAAGGCATGTTCGCAGCGCTGCCCGGGGCCGATGACACAGGCCGGGTTGTAGATCGCATGCTCGCCTGCATGCAACGCGGGGCGGACGGCGTGCAAATGCGGCGCGGAGACCTCCTGCGTCGGCAGGTAGGCGCCACTGGCCTGGAGAGCCGTTCTGCGCTTGAGCGTGTTCATCGGACTTGCCCTCGCCTCAGCCGCGCGCGCCGCCGGAAACGGTCACCGGCGCACCGCGCTCGGTGTTGCCCGACGAGCCGGTCACACGCGACGCAGGCACCTCGGGACGCTCCACCTCGCGGAACGTGGTGGCATTGGCGCCCGCACCACGGGGCTGGCCGCGCATCGACAGATTGCGCATCAAGCTCGACGTGCCTTCAGTGCCGGTTACGCGCGATTTGTCGAGCCACACGTCACCCGAAACTTTGGTGCCTTGCTGACTGCCCTCGCCACTCAGGCGCTGCGCCGCACGTTGCAGCAGGGCGTCTTTCTGCACCTGCTGCTGGGCTTGCAGTCGCTGCACATCCTGCTTGCGGAACTCGGGGGTGCCGGTAATCAGACCTTCGGCCTTGTTGATCGAGCCGGAGATGCGCTCCGAGCCCATACCGTTACCGGTCACGGCTTGATCGCGTTCACGTCCCAGCGAGGCATGCCCGCGGGTCAGAATGCTGAAGCCCGCAGGAGCCGGATCGCGCACAGGCTCCTCGACCGGTGGAGCGCGCGAGACGAAACGGCCACTGGTGGCGCATTGGCCCGGCATGGTGTCCATGCCCAGATAAGGCGTGCCAGTCACCGGCTCGCAGGCGCCACGTTCGTCACCGGTCATCACCGAACCTCCGGCACCAGGCCGGTCTCCGGTAATGGCGCGCAGCGAAACCGTGGTGCTGTCACGTTGCAGGTTGCGCTGTTGCTGCAGCGCAGGCGCCGCGCAGAACTCGGCATACTGCCCCTGGCCGAAATAGCTGTTGCCGCTGATGGGCGCACAGGCGCCGGCCTCGTTGCCGGTGACGCGCTGACTACGGCCCGCATGGCTTCCTGTGACCTTCTGACCCTTCCAGGTCTGGTCGACCGCCACTTTCGCGACGGGTGCGATGGCCGGTGCGGTTTCGCACACTGCGGCCAGTTGTTGGGTGCCGATATAGTCGACGCCGGTGACGGGTTGGCACCCGTATGACTCATCACCGGACAATTTTGGGCTGGGCGCGACCTCTGAACCGGTCACCGACCGGCCACTGAGCGTCTGCATCGAACTGACCTTGGCCGGAGCCGTAGTTGAGGCGCCGCCGAAGTCTTTGGCATTGAAATACTGATTGCCCGTGATGGCGCGAGCGGAACCCGCTTCGCTGCCGGTCACTTGCGAACTGCGACCCACATCGGTGCCGGTCACACTCTGACCTTCTCGGCTGGACATCACGCTGACCTTGCGCGGCTGCGCCGGAGCTTCGGTGCCGCAGACTTGCACGAACTGCTCGCTCGACAGATATTGCGTGCCCGTCACCGGGCGGCAGGCGCCGGCCTCATCGCCCGTCATGCCTTTGCGCGCACCCAGACCCGTTCCCGTCACGGCCTTGCCTTGCGCCGTGGTGGAAATCTCGACCTTGTTCGGCGCGATATCCGCACTGGCCATGCTGTAACTGGTGCCGGTGACGGTGCGATCCGAGCCTTGCTCGCCGCCGGTGACTTTCACCGGGCGATCCACCAAAGTGCCGGTGAAGCACTGACCCATTTCGGTGGTGCCGCGGCCGACCTTTTGAGCGCCGGGTTGAGGACGGGTGTCGCAGAATTCTTGGTAACGCTCTGCGCTCAAATAGTCGGTACCGGTGATGGAGCGGCAAGAACCCGGCTCGTCGCCGGTCATTTTGGAGGACCGGCCCACTTCGGTGCCGGTGACCCGCTGTTCGCGCAGCGTGGTGCTCACACCCACCTTCGGCGGATTGGGAGCGGGGCGGGTCTTGCACAAGGTGTCGAATTGCTCGGAGCCGATGTATTCGGTTCCGGTGATGGCGCGGCAGGAGCCCGGCTCGTTGCCGCTGACGCGCTGGCTGCGTTCGACCTGAGTGCCCGTCACGCGTTGGCCCGAAAGGGTGTGACCTTCCTCGACCTTCATCGGCACGGGAGCCTGCGTGTTGCGAGCCTTCATGCGACCACTGGGGCGCGAGGACTCGGCAGAGGCGCAGGCGCCCGCGCGGCCGACGAGCGACTGCACATGACGGCGCTGCATCGCCACTTGGCGAGCGGTCGCCCCCTTGCTCATTGCGACCTGCCAATCCTGCCCTGGAAGCGACGCCGCAATCTTGGTGGCCTGCGCCACACGACGCAGACCGGCCTTGCCATCCTGCGCCAGGGCGGCACGGCGGGCCTGCGCCAGGGCGCGACCTCCCGCCATCGGCACCGCGCGAACAGCGTTTGACACCTCGGCAGCGGGTGCGAACATCGCGCTCTGGGTGGATGGCGCCGCAGCCGTAGCCGCATCGGCGCAACCGCAACCACAGGACTGCTCGGTGGCGCAGCCGCAACTCGCGGATGCATCACGAGAAGAAGCCTTACGAGAGATCGCAGCGACCGAGGGGCGCAGATGCGCGCTCGGGCCGCCGCTTCCAGCCAGTTTGACCGCTGCCTTGCCCTGCTGCGACAGCGCCTGGCGGCGCGCACGCGCTGGACTGAGCTGCGCCTGCGGCGGATTCAAGGACGCGGTGGGCGCAGTGGCGGAAGCAAAGGCGGCCGCACGCACGACAGGGGCTGCCGATACGGCGGAGGCGGGCCGCGACTGCGAAGAAGCAGCAGAAGATGCGGCAGCCATCTCCGGCCTTTGGCGCGCAGGGGCGCCAGCAGGCTTGGCCGAACCGGCCTTGCCATGCAGCGCCATGGCCTGGCGCCGCTTGAGTGCCAGCTCGCGACCCGAAAGGGTCGCCTGCGCATGGCGTTCGGCAGGATATGTCATGGTGGACCTCGAAGCAGAGAAGTCGTGAATTCAGAAAACTCGGAGCCTGAACCCGAGGCACGCGGCCCCGGAAAACCGGCGCGACGGCATCCATGCCATCACGCCAGATCAGAGATCAGCGGTAGACCACGAACGCGAGACCCTGGCTCTGGGCGTAGTTGTCATAAGCGACAAAACGCACCATGTGGTCAGGAAATTCGCGGTGGCAGGCTTCAAGTTCAGCCAGCACCGCATCGACGGACTGCTCGCCGAACAGCGGCAGCTTCCACATGTACCAGAAGCTCACGCGAGCTGAGGTGCCCTTTTCGGTGTGCTCCACCGCGGGGTTCCAGCCCTGGGCGATGGTGTAGGCAATCTGGCGACGCACCTGTTCGGGCGTCATTTGCGGCAGATAAGAGAAGGTTTCGTATTTCTTGGTGGCTTTGTAGGCTTGCACAGTGGCCATGATGAATTCCTTTGAGAGCAAACGGTGTCAGGCAGCGGCGGCCTCAGCGGCCGCCGCACCGGGATCGGTCACTTGTTGGTGACGTCCAGCTTGTCGACGGTGTCGAACTCGAACTTGATTTCTTTCCAGGTTTCCATGGCGATTTTCAGTTCGGGCGAATGCTGGGCGGCTGCGGTGAGAATCTCGCGGCCTTCCTTTTCAACCTGACGACCTTCGTTGCGGGCTTGCACGCAGGCTTCGAGCGCCACGCGGTTGGCTGCGGCGCCGGCCGCGTTGCCCCAGGGGTGGCCGAGGGTACCGCCGCCGAACTGCAGCACGGAATCATCGCCGAAGATGGTCACCAGCGCGGGCATGTGCCACACGTGAATGCCACCGGAGGCCACGGCGAAGGCGCCGGGCATGGAGCCCCAGTCTTGATCGAAAAAGATGCCGCGGCTGCGGTCTTCCGGCACATACGATTCGCGCAGCAGGTCGATCCAGCCCAGAGTGGAAGCGCGGTCGCCTTCGAGCTTGCCCACCACGGTGCCGGTGTGCAGGTGGTCGCCACCCGACAGACGCAGGATCTTGGTCAGCACGCGGAAGTGGATGCCGTGGTGCGGGTTGCGGTCAAGCACGGCGTGCATGGCGCGGTGGATGTGCAGCAGCATGCCGTTGTCGCGGCACCATTGCGCCAGGCCGGTGTTGGCGCAGAAGCCGCCGGTGATGTAGTCGTGCATGATGATGGGCGCGCCGATTTCCTTGGCGTACTCCGCACGCTTGAACATTTCGTCCGGGGTCGGGGCGGTCACGTTCAGGTAGTGGCCCTTGCGCTCGCCGGTTTCCTGCTCGGCCTTGAGCGTGGCTTCCTGCACGAAGTCGAAACGCTGCTTCCAGCGCATGAAGGGCTGCGAGTTGATGTTCTCGTCGTCCTTGGTGAAATCCAGACCGCCGCGCAAGCATTCGTACACGGCGCGGCCGTAGTTCTTGCCCGACAGACCCAGTTTGGGCTTGATGGTGCAGCCCAGCAGCGGACGGCCGTATTTGTTGATCACGTCGCGCTCGACCTGGATGCCGTTGGGCGGGCCGTTGCAGGTCTTGACGTAGGCGATCGGGAAGCGGATGTCTTCCAGGCGCAGGGCGCGGATGGCCTTGAAGCCGAACACATTGCCCACCAGCGAGGTGAACACGTTGACCACCGAGCCTTCTTCGAACAGGTCGATCGGATAGGCGATGAAGGCGTAGAAGCAGGTGTCGTCGCCGGGCACGTCTTCGATGCGGTAGGCGCGGCCCTTGTAGTAGTCCATATCGGTCAGCAGGTCGGTCCACACCGTGGTCCAGGTGCCGGTGGACGACTCGGCCGCCACAGCGGCTGCAGCCTCTTCGCGATCGACGCCCGCTTGCGGGGTGATCTTGAAGCAGGCCAGTAGATCGGTGTCCAGAGGGGTGTACTCCGGCATCCAATAGGTTTGCCGGTACTCCTTAACGCCGGCCTGATAGGTCTTAACTGCCATATCGATCACTCCTTAGCGATGAAACGTGACAAAAATTTCAATGTTCTGGCCAACAGGTACGGGCGGCCAACAAAAAGTCTCTTTGATACCGCAACACAGAACAAGTCGGGACGACCCGTCTTGCGTTGCGCTGCTTGGAATTCCAAGCAGCCGTGAGAGGTCAGAAGATCTCTGCACAAACCGCATATCCTTGAAAGCGGATTGAAGAATACCGCCCCGCTTACATAAGAATCAATTTATATCGACAACACTTTCGTTCAGGAAAACTAAATCATCCGATCCGTCTCGGCGCCGATCAGTTGCGGAATTTGATGGGGCGCCCGACCTGAATGTCGTGCACGAACACCACGCCGGAGTGCGCCTCGAAAAAGGGCTGGAAGCCTTCGAGCAGCGGGCCCACGAGTTCTTCGGGCACCGCAGCGATGATCATGATCAGCGCATCGTCCTCATTGAACATGAGGTGGCCTTCGTACATGCCGTGGCTGCCTTTGCCCGACAGGTTGCCGACGATGGTGTAACCCTTCACACCGGCGCGGTCGAGCAAGTCGGTGGCGAATTCCTTGTGCGCTCCTTCGAGGATGATTTCCAGCTTTTTCAGCGGATACAGCTTGATGGCGTTCATGCGACGAGATCCTCCTGAGTCTGGGCAACGAGCGGTGCGCGCTCCTCCCATTGCCCGTTGTTGTAGACGAAAGGTTTGTAGCCCAGAGTGGGGTCGATGACGATGGCGCGGATCCAGCCGCCGAGCACCAGGCTCTTGACCTTGACCACGCTTTGCAGCGCTCGCCCGGCAAAGTCGAGCGGAGCTTCAATTAAGGCGATCAGCCGCATCGGCTCGTGGTAGGGGCGTCCTTCGCGCATCACCGTTTGCATCGGCAGGCCGGTGCGCAGGTCGCTCAGATTGCCGGTCATCACCCCGAAGCGTCCAGCGACGTTGTGATAGGCCTTGCTGCCACTGCCCATGTGGGCGTTATCGACGGTGGAGAAAAAATGCTCCAGGTTGATCCACTCGCCCACCACGACGGGCGCCGCGAGAATGTTCTCGAGCAGACGCCCCTTGGGGTCACAGCGCCAGTCGTAGGACTGCAGAAAGGGCCGCCCTTCCAGATCGGCCGCCTCGGTCAGACTGCGGCGACCGATGATGCCGTATACGTTCTTCGACAGCCCCCACTCGGGCCGCGTCTGCGACCAATCGACCGCCAGACGGTGTGCCAGGCGGTAAGCATGGGCCGGATCGAGTTCACGCGGGCTGGACATCAACTTAGGCATGCGCTCGGCTGCGGCCAGGCGCGAAGCCGCCCGCAGGCCGTTGCGCAAGCGCTCCAGATAGACGAGCAGCCGCGGGGGCAGCAGGTCGAGGTCGAGCAGTTCGATGGAATCGGTGGTGGTGGTGTGCACGGCCGGCAGGAACCAGGTGTCTTCCGGGATGGTGATGCCCATGGTCGCAAGGCGCTCCCGCACCGCCGTCTTGTTGGCCATCTGGGACAGCACCCGGGCGTTGACCAGACCGCTGCCGCCACCGCAGGCGCCGCAATCCAGCGCCGACTCGTAGGGGTTGTTCTCGGTTTGACCCTGGTGGCCGACGATGAGCACGAAGCGTGAGAAGGTCTGGGTCAAACCGATCATGGTCAGCGCGGTATGCACATAGTTGACCTGCTCGTCGAGCGAGTAGCCAATTCGTCCCAGCCGCACCAGTTGGTAGCCGGCAAAGTCGGGATCGACGCGGTACACCTCGCGCAACTTGTCGATGAATTCGGCTTCTTGCTTGTCCGACACGCCGAACGACTCGCGCAGACGCGTGGGTCCGCTGCGGTGGCGCAGCGCGGTTTCGCGCAGTTCGCGGATCATGGCGTCATCGACCCGTTCGCGGTCGATGTGCAACTCGGCATGCAGCGCCTTGACGATCATGGCCCGCTGCAGGGTGCGGATGATGGAATCGGCCTGCTCGCGGGTGAGCTTGTCGACCAGCAGGCGGGTGACGGGCTTTTCGGCGTCGATGCGACTGCGCCAGCGGCTGTAGCCCAGCGGCGCCAGAGTCTTGCCGAACAGATCGAGACCGAACAACATGCCCACCGCCTCGACGGTGACGTAGGGCGAGAGCACCGAGCTTTTGAGGTCGTGCAGCACGTGCCCCAGCGTGCTGACAAAGTCTTCGTCGTTGGGATCGAGGGCCGCGGGCAGTTCGAGCACCAGATTCTTGGGCGTGACCACCGCCGGGCAGAAGTGGCTTTCGCTGCCTTTGCCGTATCCCAGAAAGCCCACGGGCACGCCGAAAAATCCGGCGATGCCGAAGGTCTGATAGTCGCCCACGCGCTCCAAATGGCGGCGAATGGGTTCAGAGCGCACGTCGATGCAAAACCAGGCCTGGGCAAACGGACGCTTGTCGGCAGGCAGGTCTTGGGGCACCTGCACCCGAGCCAGCAGATGGTCGATGGACTGCGCCTCCATCGCCAGAGTCCAGACCATGCCCTCCTGTTCGCCAAATTCCTGCAGGCCCTGCAGCAGCCCTTGCACCCCGCTAGGGTCGAGCGCTTCGAGCGCGGGCGTGGCTTTGCCGGCAACGGCCAGCGCTCGCAACGCGTCGGCCTGCTCCTGCGCGAGTTTGCGCTGCCACAGCGGCCAGTAGCGCTGCAGCAGGTCGTCGCAGCGGGCGCAGTGGCCACGCGCCAGCGTGTCGTCGATGCGCTGCGCCCAGTCGGGCAGCACCGCGCCACTGTGCAGTGCTTCGCGCAGTAGACATTCGGCACTGCGCTCTTGCAGCAAGGCGTCGAGTTGCCCGCGCTGCACCGGCGTGCCGCGATGGCGCGCGCTCTCTTGCAACAAGGCGAGCCCCACGATCAGCCGAATGGCCAGCAGATCGACGATGTCGGCCGGGTAGCGCTGCGCCCAGTAGTAATGCTTGGCCGAGGCCCGCCAGCGTACGAAGCCGGTCCAGCCGTGCAGGCGGGTCAGCTCGCGGGTGAAATAGGCCGACCAGTCCTCGGTGTCGACGCCCATTTGCTCCATGACATGCACCACAGCGCTTTCGGCATCCCCGACACGGTCGAGAATGCGCCGAACGTTCAGCCCCCGAAGAAACATGCGGGCATTGCGCCGGGTGACTTCGCTCCAGGCCGCAAACAGCCCGCGCTCACGCCCTGGCATGCGCCAGGACGACTGGTCTTCGTCGAAAAAGTCCAGACAGCTCTTGATCACCAGTTCGTCGAGCTCGTCGGCCAAGCGGGTGCCCCACAAAGCATCGACCGCCTCGGGCAGGGTATGCGCGTGCAGACGCTGCTTCAGGGCGGGCAGCAGCGTGGCGACATCCACCGGCTGCGGAGTCGGGGTCTGCGCGTGCAGGGCCGCGTGCACATCGGCCGAGAGCGCGCCGGGAACGACAAAATCACGATCATGCTCGGCCTGCATCATGGCATGCAGCCATTGCGGCCAGTCGATCCCCGTCACGGCGGTCAGTTGCTGCGCGCGCCGTGCGATTTCCTGGGCCAGCGTCTGCGCATGCACCTTGCCCTCGCGCTGCCAGTGCTGATAGTTGCTGCGGGGCAGGAACATGCGCGCGTGAAACAACTCCGCGCCGCGGCGCACCGCCTGCTCGAACGGCAGGTGCTCCAGCCCGTACAGCGGATTGTGGTGAATGAAGGTGCGCATCGGCCAGAAATAAGGCACCGGTTCGCCCGCCACGTAGGCGGTCGAGCGCACCCGCAGGCGCTTCGCCAGATTCAGTGCATCGACCATACCCAACCCCCGATCAGACCCAGAGAAATTGCCGCCAGCGCTAGCAAAACCCACACGGCGGCCATCGTTGTCGACAGATCGACTGTGCCGACTGGCTGCGGCCAGGGCTCGCCGAACAAACTGTGCTGCCACAGCAGCGAAGCCGCCCAACTCCACAAAATCCAGACTGCAAGCACGATGAACACGCTAACGGCCGACACCTGGTGCAGCACGGCCAGCAGGGCGAAAAACCCCGGGAACGGCGGCGCGGCCAGCGCCGCCACCAGCGCCACCACCAGCGCCCCGGTGAGGCGGGGGTAGATCGCACCGAGCCGCCCGCGCAGGCCCAGATAAGCGCCGCCCAGACGACGTTGCAGCGCACAGGCCAGCAGGGTGAGCGCAGCAGCCGGCAGGCTCAGTGCCAGCGCCACAGCGATCAAGCGCTCACCCGACATCCCGAACAGCCAGGCCAGCCAGATCAACGCCCAGGCCGAGGTGGCCTGCAGCCGCGCCCAAACGAACAGTTCGCGCACCGAAAGCAGTCGCCAGGCATAGAACAGCGCTGTGAGCGCCGCGGCCACCTGAATCACGCGGGCCAACGCACCGGTCGGCACAGGCACGCCGCCGAGCACCACCGCCCCCGCCACCGGCAGGGCAATGAGCAGCAGCGCGCGCAGCCAGTTGGGCAAGGCCTGGAGCGCAGCATTCACCGCCAGGCTGAAAGGCAGCAGCGGCAGCAGCAAAACGGCACAGATCAGCAGTTCGATCATCGCTTTCTCTTTCCCTCAAACCCAGCGCAGCCAGACGTTCACCCGCTTGGACGCTGCGACCGTGGCGTGCGACATCTGGGTGTAGATGTCGGAGATGTAGAACTCGCGCGAAAACAGGGCGTAGAGATTGAGATAAATGGCGTTCCACAGCGTGCCCTGCCGCCCTTCCAGATCGAGCGATTGCGCATAAAACGTCACCAGCCAGGCGCCGACCAACACCAGAGTGAAGAAAATGATCATTAGATCGAAAGCCAGCAGGTTGATGCCCGCCGCGGCATAGGTGGCGTCGCGCAACACCGGATCGGGATAAAGGAAGGTCTCAAACGCGTGGGCGATCAGGGTGTAGCCCACGACCACGATGAGGAAAGACAAAAAAATCAGGGTCAGCGAACGCCACGGGTTCTCGCTGGGCAGCTTGTGGATGGAGAAAAACACCTGCGCCCCCGTGACCCAGCCGAAGAACAGCAGCACGATCGCGCCCTGTTTGTGGAAGAAGTCGGCGGCCACCAGCCAGTGCGACAGCCCGAGCACCACAGCGGGCACCAGCACCGTGATCGTCGCGGCCAGCAGCCAGGGCACCTTCACCGCACGCAGCGGGCGCCGTTCGACCACGAAGGTGTAGATGTCATCGGCGGGCACGCCGTCATCGCGCCGGGTGTCGCCAATGACATTGCCCGAGCCGAGAAACAGCGTGGCTTTGAACAGACCGTGCGCAATAAGGTGATACACCGCCAGTGAAAACGCCCCCAGGCCGCACTCCATGATCATGAAGCCCATCTGGCCCATGGTGGAGTAGCCCAACGACTTCTTGATGTCGTTTTGCGTGAGCATCAGCGCCGAGCCGAGCAAGGCCGTGACCAAGCCGACGACGAAAGCCAGGTGCAACACGTCCGGCGCGTGGATCAGCAGCGGCGCGAAGCGGTTGAACAGAAAGCCGCCCGCATTGACGATGCCCGCGTGCATCAACGCCGACACGGGCGTGGGGCCGTCCATGGTGTAGGGCAGCCAGATGTGCAGCGGAAACTGGGCCGAGCGCGCAAAAGCCGCCAGAGCCACCAGCAGGGCGGCCACCGGCACCACCGCCACGCCGCCCAGTTGCAGATGCGGATCGGCGGCGACGCGCGCGAACAGCGTGGGCAGATCCCACGCCCCATAGGCTTTGACCAGCAACAACGCAGCACCCACCAAAGGTAGGTCGCCCAAACGGTAGGTGATGAACGTCCAGAAGGCGTAGCGCCCGGTGACCTCGCGCTGGGTGTTGTGCCCCAGCAGGAAATACAGCAACTGCCCCACGGCAAACCAAGCCACCAGCAGCGTGATCAGATCGCCTGCGCTGACCATCAGCAGGATGGTCGCCGTCATCAGATCGAGCAGGGAGAAAAAGCGCACATAACCGGGCTCATCGGCCATGTAATTCAGCGAATACACATGCACGATCAGGCTGATGCCCGCCACCAGCACCGACATGGCCAGACTCAGCGGATCGAGCAGCAGTCCGATACTCTGCACGCCGACGAACAGCGACTGCCCCTGCGCGCCGCGCAAATGCTGCACCAAGAGCGCCAGCGCCACCAGCAGCGTGAAGGTGGTGAACCCGATGCTCCAGCGCGCCGCGCGACGTGGATGACCCCCGGTTGACAAGGGAATCAGGGCAGCGGACAGCAGGGGCAAGGCTGGCAGGGCCAGAACGGCAACATCAATCCAGTTCATCGGCTTGGGGCTTTCGCACGGAAGTCTGCTGCAACAGATCGAAGGGGAACGGCAGCCTGCGAAACCTTGCTCAGGCCGCCGCAACAAGAGGACCGCCCTGCATAAGCCGACGGCAGGAGTCATCCTAAGGGCGGCTTTAGGTAAGGAAAATTGATAAATTCTGTCTTTCTGTTCAGCTACCCTGAACAGAAAGACCGGGGCGCAAACCGAACTCGCCTACGCCTCGGCCGCTTGCGCAACCCGCTGCGCGCCGAACACCGCGCGGGTGAGCGCCTGCACCGCGGCGCGCTGGGCCTGCAGCGTGTCTGCGGCCACGCGGGCGGCGTCGGCCCCGGCCAGGCGTTCGCGGTGCTGGATGCGGCGGAGTTCGCGGTAGGCGTCGGCGGCGGGTCGGCCGACCCCGGCGGGCAGCAGGCCCAGCGCCTCGGCCATGCCGAGCAGGGCGATGTTGCCGAGATCGGCGGTGAGCTGCGGGTAGTCGGCGGCGTGTGCCAGCACCAGATACTGCACGGCGAATTCGACATCGACCATGCCACCTGCGTCGTGCTTGACGTCGAACAGGCCGCTGGGGTTGGGGTGGCCGTCGGCCACTTTCTGCCGCATGGCGAGGATTTCAGTGCGCAGCGCGTCCGCATCGCGCCGGGTGGTGAGCACGGCGGTGCGGATGGCCTCGAAGCGCGCGCCGATGGCCAGATCGCCCGCGCAGCAGCGCGCCCGGGTGAGCGCCTGATGTTCCCAGGTCCACGCGGTGTTGCTGCCGCGGCCGCGCTGGTAGCCGTCGAAGGCCTCGACGCTGGTGACCAGCAGCCCGGCGTTGCCGTTGGGGCGCAACCGGGTGTCGATTTCGAACAGACGGCCTGCGGCGGTGTGCGCGGTGAGCCACCACACCAGCTTGCGGGCGAAGGCGGCGTAGATTTCTTGCGCCCCGTCCGCGCTGTCGTCGTAGAGAAAGACGATGTCCAGATCGCTGCCGTAGCCCAGTTCCTTGCCGCCGAGTTTGCCGTAGGCGATCACGGCGAAGGCGGGCTGTTCGCGGTGACGCTGCGGCAGTTCCTTCCAGCACCATTCCAGCGCCAGCTGCACGGTGGCATCGGCCAGGGCGGAGAGTTCGTCGGCCACCTGCTCGACCTTGATCAGCCCAGCCAGATCGCGCGACAGGGTGCGGAACATTTCGGCGTGAAAACCTTGCCGCAGCAAGTCCATGCCCTCGCCGGCATCCCAGCGCCCGCGCTCCGCCAGTTGCGCGTGGTGTCGCAGCAAGCCGAGCCGATAGTCCGCGGCGTTGAAGCGCTCGCTCGGCGGGGTGATGAGTTCGTCCACCACGGCGGGATGGCGCTTGATGTAATCGGCGGCCCAGGCCGAGGTTTCGAGCACATTGCACAGCCGCGCCAGCGCGGCGGGCTGCTCGGCGAAAAACGCCAGATAGGTTTCGCGCCGCCCGATGGCTTCGAGCAGGTCGATGACGCGGGTCAGGCACACTTCGGCGGTGGCGCGCTCGGCGGCCATGCCGATCACCCGGTCGAGCACGCGCAGCAGCCGCAGCCGCCCGGTGTCGCTCAAAGCGCTGTAGCGCGGCGAGGTTTCAAGCGCCTTGAGCCGCGCGACGATGGCGTCGTGCGCCAAGCCAGCCTTGGCCAGCCGGTGCCGCACCGCATCCATGCTTTCTGGCGGCTTGCTGCAGCCGGTGCATTGCGGACCGTTATGCAGCAGGGCGTCGAATTCGCTAGCGACGAATTCGCGCACCTGGTCGAGTTCGCGCAACAGCTTGCAGCCCTTGGGGCAGCCAGCGCGCTGGCTGGCGTCGTCATCGACGAAGCCCATCGACCAGGCCAGGGCGTGCAGGTCGGCGTCTTCAGACGGCATGCTGTGGGTCTGCGCGTCGTCGAGGTATTGAATGCGATGCTCCAGGCGGCGCAGAAAGCGGTAGCTCGACGCCAGCCGCTCGGCCGCTTCAGCCTGCAGCAGGTCGTGGGCAACGAGCAATTGCAATGCGGGCAGGGTGGCGCGTTCGCGAATCTGCGGCATGCGCCCGCCGCGCACCACCTGCAGCAGTTGCACCGTGAATTCGATTTCGCGAATACCGCCCCGGCCCAGCTTGACATCGTTGGCTTTGTCGGGCCGGGCGGCCGCGCGTTTGGTGGCCTCGGCGCGAATCTGCCGGTGCAGCGCGCGCAGGGCTTCGAGCATGCCGAAGTCGAGATAGCGCCGCCAGACGAAGGGCTCGACCACCGCCGCCAGCCCCTGCGCGGCGCGCTGTGCCTGAGGCGTGTCAAGCGGCGAAACCACGCGCGACTTGAGCCAGGCGAACCGCTCCCACTCGCGCCCCTGCACCAAAAAATATTCTTCGAGCATGGCCAAGCTGACCACTGGCGGGCCGCTATCGCCGTTGGGCCGCAGCCGGGTATCGACGCGGAAGACGAAGCCGTCGCCCGTCACGTCCGACAGCAAGGGCACGAAGGCGCGCACCACGCGGCCGAAGTATTCGCGGTTGCTCAAAGGCACGGCGCCATCGGTCTGGCCGTCTTCGTCGTACACGAACACCAGATCGATGTCGGACGACACATTGAGCTCGCGCCCGCCCAGCTTGCCCATGCCGACCACGAGAAACTGCGCCGCCTCGCCGGTCTCGGTGCGCGGCGCGCCAAAACGCGGCTGCAGCTCGGCATGCGCCGCCCGTAACCCTGCCGCCACCACGCTTTCGGCCAGATCGCTGATGCCGATGCAGATAGCCTCCAGCGGCGCGCCCGCCAGATCGGATTCGATCAGTCGCAGCATCAGCGCATTGCGCACCCGTCGCAATACCGTAGGGAGCGGCGCGCCGGCCTGGTGCAAGGCGGCGATGGCGGCGTCGATCTCGCCCCGCGCGGGAATGCCCTGCGGCCAGCAGGCAAGCACCTCGTCGAACCGACCGACATGACGACGATAAAAACGTGAAAACTGCGACAACTCCATTGGGGCCATCCTGCAACTGCGATGAGGGCGGAGCATAGGCCAGCGCAGACAAGGCTGCACCGGGCCTCACCAGTGTCTGACGCCCCAGCGCAGGAATCGAAGACGCGGCGCAAATCTCAGTCATTCCGGCAGGGAGCGCCATGGCGTTTGACTACCATCGATTCCGACGTTTCGCTCCTACTTCGCTTTTTCTCCCAGCGCATCCGCCTTGTCTCTGCTCCATCTTTCGCTGCGCGCCGCCACCCGCATCTTTGAGGCGGCTGTTCTGCTCGTGCTCACGGTGTATTTCGTGCTTGGCGCGGGCTTGCTGACCTTGCGCTACGCCGTGCTGCCCAATGCGCAACAGTTCCGCCCCTGGGTCGAGCAGGTCAGCAGCCAGGCGCTGGGGCTGCCGGTGCATATCGGCGCGATCCAGACGCAATGGCACGGGCTGATGCCGCAATTCGCCCTGCACGATGTGCGCATCGACGGCCCGCAGGGCCAGCCCGCGCTGCAGTTCGCTGCCGTTGAAGCCACGCCCTCGTGGAAAAGCCTGACCCGCCTCACCCCCACCTTCGATCAACTGGTGATCCGCGGCGCCGACCTCACCGTCACCCGGCCCGACGCCAACCATCTGGAGATCGGCGGCATACGCATCGCGCTGAACAGCAGCGGCCAAAGCGACGCCGCGCAGCAGTTCGCCGACTGGCTGTTCGAGCAGGACGAAATCCTGATTCTCGACAGCCGCCTCACCTGGGAAAACGCCGCACAGCACGCCCCGCCGCTGCCGCTCACCCAGGTCAACCTGCTGTTACGCAATACCCTGCTCACCCACCGCGCCGCGCTCACCGCCACGCCGCCAACGGGTTTTGGCGGCCCCATCGATCTGCGCGCCAGCTTCCGCCAACCGTTCTTTCTGCGCCACACCGCCGATTTTTCGCGCTGGAAGGGCACGCTGTACGGCGAGGCATCCAATGTCGATCTCGCCGCGCTGCAGCCCCAGTTGCCGCTGACCCTGCCCGCCACCACACAGACCGGACGCGGCTCCGTGCGCGCCTGGGCGCAGCTCGACAAAGCCGCGCCCACCGCCTTCACCGCCGATCTGGCGCTGCGCGGCGTCGCCCTGCAGCTCGCCCCCAGCAAGACCCCCGGCCCCTTGCCGCCCGCCTTGCCTGCCTCATTACCCCCCTTCGTGCTCGACACCTTATCCACCCGCATGACCTGGGCGCCGCTGCCCGGTGGCGAAAACGCCAGTCTGCAGAACTTGCAGTTCCGCACCGCGCAGGGCCAAAGCCTGGCGCCCGTCACCATCGACTGGCAGTGGCAGCAGCCCAAGGGCGGCGCCACGCAGGCGCGGCTGCAGACTGGCGCGCTCGACCTGGGCACGCTCTCGGCCCTGGCGCAGCGCCTGCCGCTGCCCGCGCTGTGGCACGCGCGACTGGCCGCGCTGCAGCCGCAGGGCCGGGTCGCCGCGTTCACCGCGCAGGCGAGCTGGCCCAAGGGCGTGGCGCCCACCGGCCTGCCGCCGAGCTATCAACTGCAAACCCAGTTTGCCGACCTGCGCTGGAACAGCCCGGCAGGCAGCGGAGAGCTCACGCCCCCGGCCAACCCCGGCCCGCTGATCGACCGGGGTAAGGCGGCCGCAAAAGTGCTGCAACTCCCGGCCGATCTGCCCGGCGTCAGCGGACTCTCAGGCACGCTCACCGCGACGCAGCAAGGCGGCAAAGCGCAAATCCAGCTCAGCCGCGGCGGCGCGCTCGATCTGCCGCTGATCTACGCCCCGGCCCGGCTGGGCTTCGACACCCTGCGCGCCGACCTCGACTGGAAGCGCGACAAAACCGGGCAGTGGCTGGTCAACGCCCAGCGCTTGGATTTCGCCAACGCCGACGCGGCGGGCCAGGCCACGCTGAGCTGGCGCGGCGCGGCCAAAGGCATGGGCAGTATCGACCTGCAGGGGCAGTTCAGCCGCGCCGACGCCCGCGCGGTGTGGCGCTATCTGCCCATCGACATTCCCCTGCACACCCGCGACTACCTGCGCAGCGCCATCGCCGCGGGCAGGGCGCAGAACGTGGAGTTCGCGGTCAAGGGCCCGCTCGAAGACTTCCCCTTCGACGTCCCGGCCAAGGATGGCTCGTTTGGCGGCACCTTCGAGGTGAGCGCGCAGATCGAGGACGGCGTGCTCAACTACGCGCCGCGCAGCCTGTTGCCGCCGGGGCAGACCGCCAGCGCCGCCACGGTGCACGCCAACGCGCAGTGGCCGGAACTCACCCAGGTGAGCGGCCAGCTGCGCATCACCTCGCACAGCCTCGAAGTGCGCAACGCCTCGGCGCAGGCGTATGGCGCGCGGCTCAGCGCGGTCAATGGCAGCCTGCCCAGTTTCAACCGCGGCGTGCTGAGCATCAGCGGCAAGGCGCAGGCGCCCGCCAGCGATGCGCTGCGCTACCTGCTCGACAGCCCGGTCAACCGGCAACTCGGCGGCGTTTTCGACCACGTCCAGGCGCAAGGGCCGATGGCGCTGGACATCGCCCTCAAGCTCCCGCTCGGCGATATGGAGGCCGCCACCGTCAAGGGGCAGGCCACGCTGCAAGGCGTGGACGTGCTGTGGAGCCGCGATCTGCCCCGCTTCAACCAGGTGCGCGGCACGGTCGATTTCACCCACGACGGCTTCCGTGTGGCGCTCAAAGCCCCGGATGTGCTGGGCGGCGCGGTGCAACTCAGCGGCGGCCAGCAACCGGGCGAGCCGCTGCAGTTGCTCGCCAGCGGCGGCTTCAGCAGCGCCGGGCTGCGCGCCGCCCAGCCGCAGTGGATGCAGACGCTGGGCAAAGTGTTGCAGGGCCAGTCCACCTACTCCCTGCGCATCACCCAGCCGCGTCGCAGCGCCAGTCCGTCCGGAGCCGCGCTGCCCGGCACCTCACCGGAACCCACGCTGGAACTGCGCAGCAATCTGGCGGGGGTTGCCATCAACCTGCCGCCGCCGCTGGGCAAGCCCGCGGATGCGCCCGAGTCGCTGCTCTACACCCGCACCCCGCTGCCCGTCGCCCCGAATGGCGCCCGCCGCAATACGGTGCAGATCGATCTGGGCGGCATCGCCCGCGCCCGCTACGCGCTGGAAGATCCGCTGCCCGCGGCAGCGGGCTCCAGCGCGTCGGCAGAAGATTTTCGCGTGCTCAGCGGCGCACTGGCCATCGGCCCGCAGGTCGCGTTGCCGCAACCCAGCTCCGGCGTGCAGGCCAATGTGCAACTGCCGCTGCTCGATCTCGATGCCTGGGAAGCCGCCATCAAACCCCTGCTGCCCGACACCTCGGCGCAGACGCCCGTGGTGTTTCGCGGCAACAGTGATCGCGGGCTGATCGGGCTGCTGCCCACCACCGCGGCGCTGGACATCGGCCGCCTCACGCTGATGCACCGCGTGATCAATCAGGTCGTGATCGGCGGCAACCGCAGCGGCGATCTGCTGCAGGCCAATGTGAACTCGCGCCAGATGTCGGGCTATATCGGCTGGCAGATCGGCAGCGGCAGCAACCCCGGCACCCTGAGCGCCCGGCTGGCGCGGCTGGAACTCCCCAAGTCGAGCGACTCCGACGTGGAAAACCTGCTCGACGAACAACCCAAGAGCATTCCCGCGCTGGACATCGTGGCCGATAACGTCGATCTGCACGGCCACCATTTCACCCGTCTCGAAGTGCAGGCCGTCAACCGCGGCCGGGTCGATGACAGCAAGGTGTGGCAGCTCACCCACTTCCAGCTCTCCGCGCCCGGCGGCGTGCTCAGCGGCAGCGGCGCCTGGTCCAGCGTGGGCACGCAACTCACCGCGCCCGGCAGCACCGATTCCGCCTCGCCCGCGCGGCGCAGCACCATGCAGTTCAAGCTCGACATCCTTGACGCCGGCAGCCTGCTCGCCACCCTGGGCAAACCGGGCCTGCTCAAAGGCGGCAAGGGCGACATCAGCGGCAACCTGGCCTGGCTGGGCTCGCCGCTGAGTCTGGACTTTCCCAGCCTGGACGGGCAGTTCAATCTGCAGCTCGGGCAGGGCCAATTTCTCAAGGCCGACCCCGGCATCGCCAAGCTGCTGGGCGTGCTCAGTCTGCAAAGCCTGCCGCGCCGCTTCACCCTCGATTTCCGCGACCTGTTCTCGTCCGGCTTCGCTTTCGACAAGGTCGACGCCGACGTGAACGTGGCCAGCGGCATCGCCACCACCCGCGACTTCCGCATGAGCGGTGTGGCCGCTTCGGTGCGCATCGAAGGCAGCGCCAACCTGGCCGCCGAAACGCAGAATCTGCGCGTGGTCGTCGTGCCCAATATCAACGCCGGCGCGGCCTCGCTGGCCTATGCCCTGATCAACCCCGTCATCGGGCTGGGCACTTTCCTGGCGCAATACATCGCCCGCGAACCCCTGGCGCGCGCCTTCACCCATGTGTACGACATCACCGGCACCTGGCTCACCCCCATCGTCACCGAAGCCTCGCCAAGCGCCCCCAAACCCGCAGACGCCGCACCCGCCACGCCCTGACGTAAGCTGGGGCCGTCCACCGCCTCACTGCACGCCGCCATGAAAATCGCCGCTCTTCAAATGGTTTCCGGCACCTCCGTCGCCGCCAATCTGCAACGCGCCCAAAGCCTGCTCGAACAGGCCGCGGCCCAAGGCGCGCGGCTGGCCGTGCTGCCCGAATATTTCTGCCTCATGGGCCAGACCGACGTCGACAAAGTGCGCGTGCGCGAAAAACCCGGCAGCGGCCCGATTCAAGACTTTCTCGCCAGCACCGCCCGCCGCCTCGGCCTGTGGGTGGTCGGCGGCACCCTGCCGCTGGAAAGCCCCGACCCCAAGCGCGTACTCAACTCCACCCTGGTGTTCAACCCTGCGGGCGAACTGGCCGCGCGCTACGACAAAATGCACCTGTTCGCCTTCCAGCGCGGCACTGAGCGCTACGCCGAAGCCGACAGCATCACCCCCGGCGCCCAGCCCGTCGCGTTCGACTGCGAAGGCTGGCGCATGGGACTCGCCATCTGCTACGACCTGCGCTTTCCCGAGCTGTTTCGGGCGCTGTCTGAGGCGTCCGCGTGCGATGCCTACTTGCTGCCCGCCGCGTTCACCCACACCACCGGTGAGAAGCACTGGGAAGTACTGCTGCGCGCCCGCGCCATCGAAAACCTCGCTTACGTCGTCGGCTGCGCGCAGGGCGGCGTGCACCAAAACGGCCGCCGCACCTGGGGCCACAGCATGGTCATCGACCCTTGGGGCGACGTGCTGGCGATGCAGGCTGAAGGCGAGGCCGTGGTCACCGCCACCCTGGATCGCGACCGCATGGCCAGACACCGCGAAAGCCTGCCCGCGCTGGGGCATCGGGTGGTGTGATTTGGGTGATGCCCCAGCGCTGCGGATGGTTCAATAAACCGCGAGGCGAAACCCGCCGTTCACGCCCTGGATTTGTTGTCGATGCGCCGCGAGCGGTTGCGCGTGGCCAAGATGACCATGTGGGTTCTGCTGCAGCGCTGCCGAGGCCGCTCGAACGCACCACAGGCCGCTTGCCCGGGAGCTCAACCCCGCATCACGGCCTCGATGTCGGCCACGGTTTTAGGGGCGGCGACGGTGAGCACCTCGCAGGGCTGGCCGCCGGCGCGCACGGCGATATCGTCTTCGATGCGGATGCCGATGCCGTGAAATTCGGCGGGCAAGTCGTCGGCCGCACGCACGTATAGACCCGGCTCGATGGTGAGCACCATGGTTTCGCGCAGGATGCGCGCGGGGCGTTTGCGGCTGCCGTCGGGCTGGATTTCGATCGCTTGCCCCGGCTCGGCGTAGTCGCCGCAGTCGTGCACGTCCATGCCCATCCAGTGGCTGGTGCGGTGCATGTAGAAACGCTTGTAAGCACCGGTGGCGATGACGGCGTCCACATCGGGCGCGGCGTTGCGCGCAATCAGGCCATGATCGAGCAGACCCTGCGCCAGAATGCGCAAGGCGGCGTCGTGCGGGTCGGTGAAGCGGGCGCCTTCGACGCTGGCCTCGATCGCGGCCGATTGCGCGGCGAGCACCACCTCGTACAGCGCGCGCTGCGGGCCAGTGAAGAGGCCGTCGGCGGGGAAGGTGCGGGTGATGTCGCTGGCGTAGCCGTCGAGCTCGCAGGCGGCGTCGATCAGCACCAGGTCGCCCGCGCGCACCGGAGCGTCGCTGGCGCGGTAGTGCAGCACGCAGGCATTGGCGCCCGCGGCGACGATGGAGCCGTAGGCCGGGGCTTGCGATCCGCCCAGGCGAAAGGTGTGGAGCAGTTCGGCTTCGAGGTGATATTCGCGCAGCCCTTGCGACGGCGGTTGCAGCAGGCCGCGGCGGCTGGCCTGCATGGCGCGAATGTGACCTTGCGCGGAGATGGTTGAGGCGCGGCGAATGACGTCGAGTTCGTAAGCGTCTTTGAACAGCCGCATGTCGTCGAGGATGGCGCACAGATCGTGCTGGGTGCGCGGCGCGGTCACCCCGGCACGGGCCTGGGCGCGCACGGCCGCTAGCCACCGTTCCACCTGGGTCTCCAGCCCCGCGTGCACGGCGAAGGGCCACCACACCGCGGGCTGGTCGGCGAGCAGCTTGGGCAGTTCGGCCTCAAGGCTGTTGATGGACAGGGCGGCGTCGAAGCCGAAGGCCTCGCGCGCGGCTTCCGGGCCCCAACGGAAGCCGTCCCAGATTTCGCGCTCCACGTCTTTGTCGCGGCAGAACAGCACGCTGCGGCTGCTGCCCGAAGCGGTCACCTGCAGCGCCAGCAGGCTGTGCGGTTCGGTGAAACCGGTGAGGTAGTAGAAATAGCTGTCGTGCCGGTAGGGATAGTCGGCGTCGCGGTTGCGCATCGCCTCCGGGGCGGTGGGCAGCAGGGCCACGCCGCCGCCAGCAGCGGCGAGCTGGCGCACCACTTCAGCGCGGCGGGTGGCGCAGCGGACGAGCAGATTGGAATCGGGCATGGGCGTGTTCGAAAAAGGCAATGGATGCAAGCCTAGCCTGCGCTGCGCAATTGCGCATCCAGCGCGGCCAATTGTTCGGGCGTGCCGACGTTGTACCAGGGGCCGCTGAACACTTCGCCGCTCACCCGCCCGGCATCGGCCGCGCCATAAAGCCAGGGAAACAGCTTCCAGGCCTGCGCCCGGGGCTGCCCGGCGAACAGCGCGGGGTGGAACACGCCGATATTGCCGTAGTTGAGCCGCGCGCCCTCGCGCCGGATGCGGCCCTGCGCGTCCAGCGCCATATCGCCGTCGCGGTTGTGTTCGGGGTTGGGGGTGAGCACGAGATGCGCCGCGGTGTGCTGCGGATCGGCGGCGATGGTGTCGGCCGGTGCGTGCAGGCTAGCGTAGTCGTAGGTGGTGTGGATGTCGGCGCTGACCACGAGGAAGGGCGCGGCGCCGAGCAGGGGCAGGGCGGTGGCGATGCCGCCGCCGGTCTCATAAGCCTGCGCGGGCTCGGGCGAGTAGCGCAGGCGCACGCCCCAGGCGCTGCCGTCACCCAGCGCAGCAGGAATCTGCGTCCCCAGCCAGCCGGTGTTGATGACGAGGTCGCGCCAGCCGCCCGCGGCCAAGCGTTCGATCTGCCAGACGATCAGCGGCTTGCCCCCCACGGGCAGCAGGGGCTTGGGGCAAGCGTCGGTGAGGGGCCGCATGCGCTGCCCGCGTCCGGCGGCAAGAATCATGGCGCGCTTGGGCAGGCTGTTCACGTTCAGAAGGTGTAGCCCACCAGCGGGCTGCGCCGCTCGATCTGGTCGAGCAGCTGCAGCAGCGGCTTGAAGGCGCCGTAGCGCGCCGCCACTAGCCGGGTGTGTTGCAGCACCACCGGCAGGTCGCCGAGATACTGCCCCTTGCCGTCGCGGTGGTGCAGCCGGGCGAAGATGCCCAGCACCTTGAGCGCGCGCTGCAGGCCCATCCAGTCGAGGTCGCGGTAAAAATCGGCCGCGTCGGCCGCCACCGGCAGCCCCGCCTTGCGCGCGCGCTCCCAGTAGCGGATGGCCCAGTCGAGCTGCTGCTCTTCAGGCCAGGCGATATAGGCGTCGCGCAGCAGCGAGACCAGGTCGTAGGTGATGGGGCCGATCACTGCATCCTGAAAGTCGAGCACGCCGGGGTTGCGCTCGGGCGTGACCATCAGATTGCGGCTGTGCCAGTCGCGGTGCACCAACACCTGCGGTTGCGCCAGGTTGTTAGCGATCAGTGCGGCGAATAGGCCCTGCAGCGCGGTGCTTTGCACGTCGCTGAGCACATGGCCGTGGTGACGCTGCACAAACCACTCCGGAAACAGATCGAGTTCGCGCTGCAGCAGGGCCGCGTCGTAAACCGGCACGACGCCCGCGCCGTCGATGCGCTGCAGCGAGACCAGCGCGCCGAGCGCGTCGCGCATCAGGCCGTCGGCGCGATCAGGCTGGGCATTGATAGCCTGCAGATAGGTGGTCTGCCCCAGATCGGTGAGCAACAAAAAACCCTGCGCCACGTCTTGCTCCAGCACCTGCGGCGCCTGCACGCCGCCTTCGGCCAGCAGTTGGGCGATGCGCACGAAGGGCCGCACGTTTTCCATCGGCGGCGGTGCGTCCATCACGATCCGCGAACCTCCCGCCGCCTGAACACGGAAGTAGCGGCGGAAGCTGGCGTCGCTGGAAGCGGGCTGCAGGCTCTCGAGCTGCAACTGGTGCGCCGGGGCGATGTCCTGCAACCAATGTTGCAGGGCCTGGGCGCGGGTGTCGGGGTCGGTGGCGGACATGGAATGGGATGGACAAGACAGGAAGGAAGAGCTCATGAGAAAACGCCGGGTCGCCCCAAGTTTTCTCATTCCCCTCGGGAGCCTGGCGCGAACGCGGCAGGTCTGGGGGCACTCCCTATAATCCGCTGGCATTTTAGGCACCGTTGCGGCCCGAATCGATCGACTGGCCGGGCGATCCGCCGCGGTTCGCCGTTATAAGCCCGCCTCCCACCTGATCCCCGTGCCTTTTCCCCCGCCGTCCCGCCGCCTTCCGCGCCTCACCCTCCTGATGCTGGCGCTCGCACTGGGCTGGGATGTCACGGCGCAGGCGCAAGAGGCAACACCTGCCTCCGCCCCGCTGCAGCTCACGCCCAGCCTGGATTTGCTGCAGCGCCTGCCCGCGCAGGCCGAGGCCTTCGAACCGCTGTTCGTCATCGCTGACAAAATTACCGGACAGAACAATATCTATGTCCACGCCACCGGCGACGTGCAACTGCGCAAGCACAGCATCGTGATCAAGACCGACCGCCTGCGCTACTACTTTGTCGAGAACGAGGCTGTGGCCAACGGCAACGTGCGGGTGCTGCGCGACGGCAATTTGTTCACCGGCCCGGCGCTGCGCATGCAGCTCGACACCTATCGCGGCCAGATGCCCGACGCCGACTATTACTTTCGCGTCACGCAGGGGCACGGCCACGCCGACAACATCGACTTTCTCGGCCGCGACCACCTCAAAGCCGACAACGCCACCTACACCACCTGCACCGCCAGCCCGGTGGACTGGTTCGTGCAGGCCACGCATCTCGACCTGAACCTGGCCGACAACACCGGCGTGGCGCGCGACGCCCGCGTGGTGTTCAAGGGCGCCACCATCCTGCCGCTGCCCTACGCTAGCTTTCCGCTGAGCGATGCGCGCAAGTCGGGCTGGCTGCCGCCCACGCTGGGCGTGGACAGCCGCAACGGCGTCGACCTCGCGGTGCCGTACTACTGGAACATCGCCCCCAATTACGACGCCACGCTCACGCCGCGCGTCATTCTGCGTCGCGGCTTCATGGGCAGCTTGGCCACGCGCTGGCTCGAGCCGACGTTTTCGGGCCGCAGCCAGTTCGACCTGCTGCCTTCGGACAGCAGCGACAGCGGCAACAGTCGCTGGGCCGGTTATCTGCAGCAGAACGGCGGCCTCGGCCACGGCCTGAGCTACGCGGTGAACTACCAGCAGGTGTCCGACGACAACTGGTGGCAAGACTTCGGCGGCGTCAACCCGGTCATCGGCTCCAACCGCACCCTGCCGCAACAAGGCAGCCTCACCTACGGTCTGCCGCTGGGCTATATGCAGCTCAGCGTGAACCGCTGGCAGACGCTGCAAAACACCGCGGCTCCGATCGGCGTGCCCTACAACCAGCAGCCCCAGCTCTACACCCATTTGCAGAGCGCGAACTACAGCGGCCTGAGCTGGCAGTTCGACTCGGCGCTGACCCGCTTCACCAACCCCACCGCGATTTCGGGCGACCGGCTCTACCTCAACCCGCAGATCAGCTATCCGGTGGTGCGTCCCGGCGGCTTTATCACGCCCAAGCTGTCGTTCAACTTCACCCGCTACGTCACCGACACGGCGATGACCGGCGGCGCCACCACCGCCGACCGCTCGGTGCCGACCTTCAGCCTCGACAGCGGCCTGGTGTTCGAGCGCCCCACCTCGCTGTTCGGCCGCGCGCTCACGCAGACCCTGGAGCCGCGGCTCTACTACGTCTATACGCCTTATCGCAACCAGCAGAACCTGCCGAACTTCGACAGCGCAGACCTCGACCTGAACCTGTCTACCATCTACACCGACAACGTGTTCTCGGGCGTTGATCGCATCGCTGACGCCAACAACCTCACCGGCGGCGTCACCTCGCGTCTTCTCGACCCGCGGACCGGCGTCGAACTCGGGCGACTCACCCTAGCGCAGCGGGTGTTGTTCGCGCCGCAGCGGGTCGTGCTCAGCGGCAATCCCATTCCGGCCGGGCTGAACGACACCTTCGCGCTGGCCAGCGCCAACCTCAGCACACACTGGAGCGCGGAGGCCGCACTGCAATACAACATGCGGCTCAAGCAAAGCCAGCAGATCTCCGCGGGCGCGCGCTGGTCACCCGGGGCGTATAAAACCATCAGCACCAGCTACCTGTACCAAAGCGCCGCATCGGGCCAGATTCCGCTGCGCTACATCAACACGGCGTGGCAGTGGCAGCTCAGCCCGCGCTGGTATTCGGTGGGACAGGCCAACTACAGCATTCTCGACAAGCGCTTCAACGACGGTCTGCTGGGCTTCGAGTACGACGGCGGCTGCTGGATCGGCCGCATCGTGCTGCAACGCAACTCGCTCACCCAGGCCACGGCTTATACCCGCATCCTTTTCCAGCTCGAACTCGTCGGCTTTTCCCGGCTGGGCAACAATCCGCTGTCGGCGCTCAAGCAGAATATCCCCGGCTATCAGATCCTCAAGCAATCCAACGTGCCCCCGAGCCGTTTTGCCAACTATGAATAAGACTCTTCCGCCACGCGCCCTGCTGGCAATGATGCTGGCCTCTCTGGCCGTCTGTGCGCAGGCGCAGGGTTTGCGGCTGCCTCCCGGTGCTGCGGGCGGTCTGTCGGTGCCTGCACCGGCTGCGGCCACCGTCCCACCGATGGCAGCGCCGCCCGCGCTGCCCTCCACCTTCAGCAGTGCGCGCACCAGCGATGGCATTGCTGCCATCGTGGGCAACCAGGTGATCACCGATTACGACCTGCAACTGCGAGTCGAAGCCACGCGCCAGCAGGCGCAGGCCGCTGGCGCCACACTGCCGTCTGCAGCGCAGTTGCGCAGCCAGGTGCTCAACCAGATGATCGACGAAGTGGCGCTGGCGCAATATGCCGAGCAAATCGGCATGGGCGTCAACCAGGACACCCTCGACCGCGCAATCGCCCAGGTGGCGAGCAACAACAAGCTGACCGTGCCCGAACTGCGCAGCGCCATCGAGAAAGAGGGTATGGGCTGGAGCACTTACCGCGATCAGCTCAAGCGCGAAATTCTCATCAGCCGATTGCGCGAGCGCAGCATGGCGCAACTGCCGACGGTTTCCGAAAGCGAAATCGACGAGTTCCTGTCCAAACAAGACGCTGCCGCCGCCAGCCCGCAGGCCGCCTATGACATCGCGCAGATCTTTTTGCCGGTGGCGCAAAACGCCACCGAGGCGCAAGTCGCCGCCGTCAAACAGAAAATCGACGCCATCGACGCCAAGCTGAAAGCGGGCGCCGACTTCGCCCAGCTCGCCACCCAAGACTCTCAGGGCGAAGGCGCCAAGCGCGGCGGCGATCTGGGCATGCGCCCGGCCAACCGTCTGCCCACGCTGTTCGTCGACACCGTGCGCAACCTGCAGCCCGGGCAGATCAGCCCCGTCATCCGCAGCGCGGCCGGGTTTCACATCCTGAAGCTGCTGCAGGTCAGCGGCAAGACGGCCGCGCCCACCACGGCCATGCAAAGTGAGGTGCGCGAAATCGTGCTGAGCGCCGGCACCGACGCGCAGCGCATTCGCGCCAAGGCCGAGCTGGACTCCATCGCGCAGGCGGTGCAAAACGGCAAGGTGCAGTTCAGCGAAAAGGCCCGCGAACTTTCGCAAGACCCCGCGACGGCGGCCAAAGGCGGCGCGCTGGGCTGGGTCTTGCCCGGGCAGCTCGACCCCGTGCTCGACGCCGCGTTGCAGCGCCTCAATCCGGGCGATGTGTCTGCGCCCATCGTCATGGGCAACAAGGTCGTGCTGCTGCAACTGGTTGACCGCGCGGTGCGACCGCTCGAAGCGTCGCAAAAGCGAGCGCTGGCGCGCGAAGTGCTGCAACGCCAGAAGGCCGCTGAAGACTTCGATGAGCTGGTGCGCGACGTGCGCGCCCGCACCTATGTGCACATTCCGGAAAATGACTGATCGGCGCATCGGCCTGGGCTCAGCAGCATGAAGCACCCGCCCGCCCGGCCGCGCGGGGCGGCGCAGACCACGCATGTGGCGCGCAAGCGCTTCGGCCAGCATTTCCTCATCGACCAGCAGATCATCCAGGGCATCGTCGACTGCATCAACCCGCAGGCTGGCGAGCGCTTGGTGGAAATCGGCCCCGGCCTGGGCGCCTTGACGCTCGCGCTCTTGCAGCGCATTCCCCGCCTGGCCGCCGTCGAAATCGACCGCGACCTCGCCGCGCGCTGGCGCAAGCAAGCGCCCGACAAGGTGGAACTGATCGAGGCCGACGCGCTCGATTTCAACTTCGCTAGCCTGGGCACCGATCTGCGCCTGGTTGGCAATCTGCCGTACAACATTTCCACGCCGCTGCTATTTCATCTCATGGACGTGGCCGAGCAGGTTCGCGATCAGCACTTCATGCTGCAAAAAGAGGTGATCGACCGCATGGTGGCCGCTCCGGGTGGTCGCGATTTCGGCCGACTCTCGGTCATGCTGCAGTGGCGCTATCGCATGGTCAATCTGCTCGACGTGCCGCCCGAAGCCTTCGATCCGCCGCCTAAGGTCGATTCCGCGGTGGTTCGCATGACCCCGCTGCCTGTGCAGGAATTGCCGCGGCTCGACCGCAAACTGCTTTCCGCCCTGGTGACCGCCGCGTTCTCCCAGCGCCGCAAATTGATGCGACACAGCCTAGGGCCCTGGCTCGACACCCAAGGCTATGCCGGCGACTTCGATCTGCAGCGCCGCGCCGAGGAAGTCAGCACGGCCGAGTACATCGCGCTGGCTCAGTCGCTTCCGTCGTCGCCATAAAAAATGGCGCAAGACAAAACGTGTCTTGCGCCACCTCCAGCACCGCAGGAAAAGATCAGGCAGGGCTCAAACCACCAGCTGCGCCCAAGCCCCTTCCCACGGGGTGCAGACCTTGACGGCCTTGACTCTGGGTTCCGGTACCGCTTCGCCCCGCATCTCCTCCCGGCCAGGAGTGCGGGTTACAGAAAAGAATAGAAGACCCTGAAGGCTATGCCACGCTCCGCCCAGAAGTCGGCCGCGTCGCGGAACACGTCGAGCAGCGTTTCGCGCGCTTCCTTGTCGAATCGCTGCGTGGCCGGTAGCTGTTCGAGCACGACCACGAAGCCGGGCTGCGGCCCGCCGCCGTGCACCACGTCGGTCAGGCAATCGTGCAGGGCATCGAGGTTTTTGCCGAAATGCTTGGGAAACAGGAAGGAGCGCGCAATCGTCTCCAGCACTTCCTGTTTGGTGGTCGCCTCGGCGAGGTTGGCATAGAGAAAATGCTGGCCGGTCGTCTCGGCTGCGTCTTGCAACTGCGCAACACGGTAAGCCCGGATCGACTGCACGATGTTCGGCCGTACCGATTTGAGCAGCACGGCGGGATCGGCATCATTGGGCGATGCGTCGGAAACTGGCATAGTGATCATGGGTGTAGTAACAAACATCGGGATGGTGCTTGGCCCCTCCGCACACAATGCGGCGCGCCCCTCGGTTGCGGGCGCCTGGAGTCGGGACGGTGTATTCGCGGTAATAACCACGACGTTTTGAGGGCAAAAGCCGCTCATAGTTTCCAAAAATGACGCCGTCCTTATATCCCTCGAACGGGCCGCCTTGTTCAATGCGCTTCAACATGTCTCGCGCCTGCACCGGCAGGTCGGCCACGGAAATGACTGGAATATCCTGCAGTGCCGAGGTTTGCGACGATTGCGACGTTTCGCGCGCCTGGGCTGCAGGCCACACGCTGGTTCCGCCTGATGCCAGAAGCGACAAAGTGGCAATCAGCAGCCCCGCAAAAAACAGGGATTGCAGCGTAGAACGAATGCACCGGCGATTCATGCTGCTGCGGCAAAAGCCGCACCGTTAGAGAAAATTGGACGCAATTGCGTGAAAATTACCAGCTGATGCTGTTCGGTTTCGCGTATTGGGCCATAATGAAATTCTTCGACCCTGCACACCAGCTAAAGCGCAATCGTAGCGAAATCGCCACGGAAACACAAGGATTCGCCCAATTTTTAGGCAGGTTTTACGGTCAAAGAGCCGCAGGCCTCAGCCCCCACGAGGGGCGGGCTGGGCAGTCCCCTCCCGACCTCCCCCACGTCGTGGGGGAGGCGAGATCACTCTCTCCCCACTTGTGGGAAGGGTTGGGGTGGGGAGTGCCCGGCCCTGGGGGCGCTCAAAGATTGGCCTCGGCGACGGTGAGCGCCGTCATGTTGACGATGCGACGCACGGTGCTGGACGCGGTGAGGATGTGCACGGGCTTGGCCGCCCCCAGTAAAACGGGGCCGATGGCGATGTTGTTGCCCGCGGTGGCCTTGAGCAGGTTGTAGGAGATATTCGCCGCGTCCAGATTGGGGAACACCAGCAGATTGGCTTCGCCAGTGAGGGCGGAATCGACCATCAGGCTGGCGCGCAAGACCGGGTCGACCGCAGTGTCGCCCTGCATTTCGCCATCGACTTCCAGATCGGGTTCGCGCTCGCGCAGCAGGGCAAGCGCCTCGCGCATTTTCAGCGCGCTGGGCGCAGGAGAGGAGCCAAAATTGGAATGCGACAGCAAGGCCACCTTGGGAACGATACCGAAGCGGCGCAATTCCTGCGCCGCCATGCAGGTGATTTCGGCAATTTCATCGGCGCTGGGGTCGATGTTGACATGGGTATCGACCAGCGCCACCTGCCGACCGGGCAGCACCAGCACGTTCATCGCCGCATACACCTTGGCGCCGGGACGACGACCGATGACCTGGTCGATGTAGTGCAGGTGGATGTGGGTATTGCCCCAGGTGCCGCAGAGCATGCCATCGGCCTCGCCCTTGTGCAGCATCATGGAGCTGATGAGGGTCAGGCGACGACGCATTTCGATCTTGGCCATCGCCGGGGTCACGCCCTTGCGGCCCGCAAGTTGGTGGTAGGTCTGCCAGAAATCGCGGTAGCGCGGATCGAAATCGGTGTTGACCACGTCGTAGTCGCGCTCTTGTTCCAGCCGCAGACCGAAACGCTCGATGCGCTGGGCAATGACCGCCGGACGCCCCACCAGAATGGGCCGGGCCAGATGCTCATCGACCACCACGCGCACAGCGCGCAGCACGCGCTCGTCCTCGCCCTCGGCATAGACGATGCGCTTTTTCGCCGCTTTCTTGGCGATGCTGAACATCGGGCGCATCAGCGCGCCGGATTGATAGACGAACTGCTGCAGGCTGTCGCGATAGGCGTCCAGATCGGCGATGGGGCGGCGCGCCACACCGCTTTTCGCCGCCGCCTCGGCCACTGCCGGGGCGATCTTGATCATCAGGCGCGGATCGAAGGGTTTGGGAATCAGGTAGTCGGGACCGAAACGCAGCGGCTCACCCACATAAGTGGCCGCCACCACGTCGCTCTGTTCAGCCTGCGCCAGCTCGGCGATGGCACGCACCGCGGCCACTTCCATCTCGGCGGTGATGGTGGTGGCGCCACTGTCGAGCGCACCGCGGAAAATGTAGGGGAAGCACAGCACGTTGTTGACCTGGTTCGGATAGTCCGACCGGCCCGTGGCGATGATGGCATCAGGCCGCGCCGCGCGCGCCTCTTCCGGCAGGATTTCGGGCGTGGGGTTGGCCAGCGCCAGGATGATGGGCTTGTCCGCCATCCGCAGGGTGTATTCGGGCTTGAGCACGCCGCCTGCGGACAGGCCGAGAAACACGTCCGCGCCGTCGATGATCTCGGCCAGGGTGCGAGCCGGGGTGTCTTGCGCGAAGCGGCGTTTGTCCTCGTCCATCAGCTCGGTGCGGCCCGCGTACACCACGCCGGCCAGATCGCTCACCCAGATGTTTTTGCTCGGCAGCCCCAGATCGACCAGCAGGCTCAGGCAGGCCAGCGCCGCAGCGCCCGCGCCGGAGCACACCAGCTTGACCTGGGCGATGTCCTTGCCCACCACCTTCAGGCCATTGAGAATGGCCGCGCCGACGATGATGGCCGTGCCGTGTTGATCGTCGTGGAACACCGGAATGTTCATGCGGGTGCGCAGCTTGCGCTCGACCTCGAAACACTCCGGCGCCTTGATGTCTTCGAGGTTGATGCCGCCGAAGGTGGGCTCCAGCGCGGCGATGATTTCGACCAGCTTGGCCGGGTCTTTTTCGTTCACCTCGATGTCGAATACGTCGATGCCCGCGAACTTCTTGAACAGCACCGCCTTGCCTTCCATCACCGGCTTGGCTGCCAGCGGGCCGATGTCGCCCAGCCCCAGCACCGCGGTGCCGTTGGTGATCACCGCAACCAAGTTGCCACGCCCGGTGTAGCGAAACGCATCATCGGGCTTGGACTGGATTTCTTCGCAGGCCGAGGCCACACCCGGCGAATAGGCCAGCGCCAGATCGCGCTGATTGGACAACTGCTTGGTGGCGACGACGGCGAGTTTGCCGGGGCGGGGAAATTCGTGATACTCGAGCGCGGCTTGACGCAGCTTGGCCTTGGTGTCTTCTGGGCTGGACATGAAGTCTCCTCCTCACGCGGCCGTCGTGAACGTTTCGCATCTTGTCGCCGCACGGGAAGCAGGCATTGTAGGAGCCTGCCCGCGCACCGATATGCGAACATGGCGTGCATACCACCTCTGATCGCATAGCCTTTCCATGACTGCACCGCTCGGCGAGTTCGATCTCATCGCCCGCTACTTCACCCGGCCCGTGCGCCGCGCCGCTTTAGGCGTGGGCGACGATTGCGCCTTGCTCGCCGCGCCCGCCGCAAATGAACAAATCGCCATTTCCAGCGACATGCTGGTGGAAGATCGGCATTTCCTGCCCGGGGCCGATCCAGCCGCTTTGGGACACAAGGCGCTGGCGGTCAACCTGTCCGATCTGGCCGCCGTGGGCGCAAGGCCGCACGCCTTCACCCTGGCGCTGGCCTTGCCCGAGGCCGATCCACGCTGGCTCGAAGGCTTTGCGCGCGGCCTGTTCGCCTTGGCCGAAGCCCACGACATCGAGCTGGTCGGCGGCGACACCACCCGCGGCCCCCGCAACCTCTGCATCACCGTGCTCGGACTCGTGCCCCGCGGCCAGGCGCTGCTGCGCAGCGGCGCGCGGCCCGGTGACGACCTTTGGGTCTCGGGCACCGTGGGCGACGCCCGGCTGGCGCTGGGTCATCGCCTGGGGCAATGGACGCTGGATGCGCAGACGCAAGCCGCGACTTTTGTGCGCATGGATCGCCCCGAACCCCGCGTTGCCCTCGGTCTGGCGCTGCGGGGCGTGGCGCAGGCCGCGCTCGACATTTCCGATGGCCTGCTTGCCGACCTCGGCCACCTCCTGCGCGCAAGCAGGGTGGGCGCCACCGTCGATGCCGACGCCTGCCCGGCCAGCGCAGCGCTTGCCGCCCAACCCCTGCAGCGCCGCCGCCTGTGCCAACTCGCAGGTGGCGACGATTACGAACTCCTGTTCACCGCCCCACCCGGCGCGCGCAACGCCGTTGCCGCCGCCGCGGCACAGGCTGCCACGCCCGTCACCCGCATCGGCCGCATCGACGCCGAGCCGGGCCTGCGGCTGATCGACGCGAGCGGACAGGTGTTGGACAATGTCTACGCGGGCTTCGACCATTTCCGCACGCCTTGACGCACCCTTGCACTCCTCAGATATGACCACCCCCATTCCCGCCGCCGCACAAGGCGCTTCCTGGCGCTTCATGTGGCGCAACCCCCTGCATGTGCTCGCACTGGGTTTCGGCAGCGGCCTGTCGCCCATCGCACCGGGCACTGCGGGCACGCTGTTCGCCTGGGCCAGCTACGAACTGCTTTCGCTCTGGCTGAGCCCGCTGAACTGGGCTGTGGTCATCGGCGTGGGCGCCGTCGTCGGCATCTGGGCCTGCGGCCATACCTCGCGTGCGCTGGGCCTGGAAGACGCCTCGCCCGTGGTGTGGGACGAGATCATCGCCTTCTGGCTGATTCTGCTGCTCGTCACCCCGGCGGGCTGGGCTGAGCAACTGGCCGCTTTTCTATTGTTTCGCGCTTTCGACGCCGGTAAATGGCTGGCCGTAGGCTGGGCCGACCGAAATGTGAAAGGCGGCTTCGGCATCATGCTCGACGACCTGATCGCCGCCGCTTTCACGCTGCTGGTCATGGCACTGGGAATCCGGCTTTACGCCCTGGTTTGAGTCCATGACCCGGCCCGACTTCGACGCACTTTGCCGCCTTGCAGCCGATGTCGGAGCGGCCTGTCGCGCGCGCGGCTGGCGGCTGGCCACGGCCGAATCCTGCACCGGCGGGCTGGTCTCGGCGGCCGTCACCAGCGTGGCCGGGTCGAGCGACTGGTTCGACCGGGGTTTTGTCACCTACAGCAATGCCGCCAAATCCGATCTGCTCGGCGTGAACCCGGCGCTGTTTGCGCAAGTCGGCGCGGTGAGCCCGGAGGTCGCCAGCGCGATGGCGCTGGGCGCGCGGCAACGCGCAGGGGTGGAGGTCGCCGTGGCGATCACCGGCATCGCCGGGCCAGGCGGCGGCACGGCAGAAAAACCGGTGGGCACGGTGTGGTTCGGGCTGGTCTGGAAAGAAGGTGAAGCAGTGCAAAGCGAAACCCGTCACGCCCTGTTCAAGGGCGACCGGGACAGCGTGCGTCTGCAGGCTGCAGAGTTTGCACTGCGCTGGCTGCTGCAGGCGGCGCAGCCGTCATAGGCGCGCGCCGCGTCAGCCCTGCGGCGGGGCCGTATCGCGAAACGACGGACGTTGCATCAACTTGTCGTAGAGCTTGGCGAGGTTGGGGTACTGCTGCTGCCAGCCGAGTTCAGGAAAGCGAAACACCACGTAGCCTAGAGCGGCCCCCACGGCAATATCGGCCAGACTGAGATGGTTGCCGCTGCAAAACGGCTTGTCGCCCAGGCCGTGCGACATGGCCTTGACGCCGGAATCGACCTTGCCCATCTGCCGCGCAATCCACGCCGGGCTGCGCTGCGCCTCGGTGCGGCCGGGCCAAGTCTGTTCCAGCCTGGCCGTGGCCGCGGCGTCCATCACCCCATCGGCCAGAGCCTCCCAAGTACGGACTTCGGCGCGCTCGCGCCCGCCAGCAGGAATGAGTTTGCCCACAGGGGTCAGGGTATCGAGATATTCGACGATCACCCGCGAGTCGAAAATCGCTTCGCCGTCGTCGAGCAGCAGGCACGGCACCTTGCCCAGCGGGTTGGAGCGACCGATCTGGGTCGCGTCCGACCAGACGTTCTCTTCGTCCCACTTGGCCTCGATTTTTTTTTCGGCCAGCATGATGCGCACCTTGCGCACGTAAGGACTGGTCAGGGAGCCGATAAGTTTCATGTTTTGGCACTGCAATCAATGGGCGATCGAGTATATCAACCGACCTCGATGCCGCCCTGCCGCAGGCGCCGCCCGCTGCAGCCCGCAATTCCTACAATGCCCGTATGAGTACGAACCCCACACCGCAATCCGCCGCGCTGTCCACACTGGACGCGCTCTCGCCCCTGGACGGGCGCTATGCCGCCAAGGTCGACGCCCTGCGCGCGCATCTATCCGAGGCCGGACTGATGCGCAGCCGCGTGCAGGTCGAAGTGGCCTGGTTCATCGGTCTGTCCGATCTGGGGCTGCCGGAATTTCCCGCGCTGCCACCTTCGGCGCGGGCGGCGTTGCAGGCGCTGGTGGCCGGTTTCGGCAGCGCGCAGGCCGCCGAAATCAAAGCCATCGAACGCACCACCAACCATGACGTCAAGGCGGTGGAATACTGGCTCAAGGCGCAAACGGCCGAGATGGCCGATGTGCACCGACACGCCGAGTTCTTCCACTTCGCCTGCACCTCGGAAGACATCAACAACACCGCGCATGGGCTGATGCTCGCAGGCGCGCGGCGGGAAGTCGTCATGCCACTGCTGCAGCGCGTGCTGCGCCGACTGCTCGATCTCACCGCCGAGCTGGCCGAACAGCCCATGCTGTCGCGCACCCACGGCCAGACGGCCAGCCCCACCACCCTGGGCAAGGAATTTGCCAACGTCGCCCACCGCCTGCAGCGCGCCATGGCGGCCATCGAGTCGGTCGCGCTGACTGCCAAGATGAACGGCGCGGTGGGCAACTACAACGCGCATCTGGCGGCCTACCCCGAGGTGGACTGGGAGGCCTTTGCGCGCCGCGTGGTCGAGTCGCTGGGGCTGAGTTTCAACCCCTACACCATCCAGATCGAGCCGCACGACGCGATGGCCGAGCTGTTCGACGCAGTCGCCCGCGCCAACACCCTGTTGATCGACCTCAGCCGCGACATCTGGGGCTATATTTCCTGGGGCTACTTCAAGCAGAAGACCAAGGCGGGCGAAATCGGTTCGTCCACCATGCCGCACAAAGTCAACCCCATCGACTTCGAAAACGCCGAGGGCAATCTGGGCATCGCCAACGCGCTGCTGCGACACCTGAGCGACAAGCTGCCGATCTCGCGCTTCCAGCGCGACCTCACCGATTCCACCGTGCTGCGCAATATGGGCGTGGCGCTGGGCCACAGCGTGCTGGCCTGGGACTCGTTGCTGCGCGGGCTCGACAAGCTGCTCGTCCATCCTCAACGCCTGGCTGAAGATCTCGACAACGCTTGGGAAGTGCTGGCCGAACCGGTACAGACCGTCATGCGCCGCCACGGCCTGCCCAGCCCTTACGAGCAGCTCAAGGAACTGACCCGCGGCAAGGCCATCACGGCAGACTCCATGCGGGAATTCATCAAAGGGCTGAACCTGCCCGAAGACGACCGCCAACGCCTACTCGCCATGACACCGGCCAGCTACACCGGACTGGCAGCCGAACTGGCCAAGCGTCTGGCCGCAGGCCGCTGAACCCCGGGAGACCCACCATGCTCAAACTCTTGCTCAAGTGGCTGCTTTCCGCCTGCGCCCTGCTGGCTGTGGCCTACCTCTACAGCGGCGTGCAGGTTTCGGGTTTTGGCGCGGCGATGTGGGCGGCGCTGTTCATCGGTCTGCTCAATGCGTTGGTGCGGCCTATTCTGTTCATTCTCACGCTGCCGATCACCATTCTGACCCTCGGGCTGTTTTTCTTTGTGCTCAACGCCGCCATGTTCTATGCGGCGTCCGGCGTGATCGACGGCTTTCATGTGCGCAGCTTTGGCGCGGCGCTGCTGGGGTCGATTCTCTACAGCATCGCCGGGGTCATCATCGACAGCGCGCTGGAAGGGGTGCAGTTCGGACAGCGCCGGTAAGCCGCGTCCAGCAAAAAGCCCGGCTGGCCCCATGAGGCCAGCCGGGCTTTGTTTTGCCCTGAACCGCAGCTCAGCCTTGCCAGGCCTGAGCCGTGCCGGCCTGCGCCATCTGCATCAGCCGGGCCACGCGCTGCTCGGTGGCCGGGTGGGTGCTGAACAACTTGGCGATGCCGCCGCCGTGCAAGGGGTTGAGAATCATCATCTGCGCCGTAGCCGGATGCGCCTCGGCGGCCTGGAACGGCACGCCGCGCGCGTAAGCCTCGATTTTCTGCAAAGCAGAGGCTAGCGCGGCCGGATCGCCCGAGATTTCGGCGCCGCCACGATCGGCCTCGAACTCGCGAGCGCGGGAAATCGCCATCTGGATCAGGCTCGCGGCCAAGGGCGCCAGCAGCGCCACCGCAATGCTGGCGATGGGATTCACCGGCCGACCTTCGGAGTCTCGTCCGCCGAAGAACATCGCGAAGTTCGCCAGCGCCGAAATGGCCCCGGCCATGGTGGCGGAAATGGTGGAAATCAGAATGTCGCGGTGCTTCACATGCGCCAGTTCATGCGCCATCACCCCGCGCAACTCACGCGCGCTGAGTACCCGCAGGATGCCCGTAGTGGCCGCCACCGCCGCGTGCTCCGGGTTGCGGCCGGTGGCGAAGGCGTTGGGCGCGTCTTCCTGGATGAGATAGACCCGCGGCATGGGCAGCCCGGCGCGCTGGGCAAGTTCCTGCACCATGGCGTAGAACTGGGGCGCGCTGCTGGCATCGACCTCTTGCGCGTTGTACATCTTCAGCACCATCTTGTCGCTGAACCAGTAGCTGAAGAAGTTCATGCCCAACGCGAACAGCAGCGCCAGAATCATGCCTTTCTGTCCGCCCAGCATGGAGCCGATGACCACGAACAACGCGGTGATCGCAGCCATCAGGATGGCGGTTTTCATGATATTGAACATGCTTCGCTCCGATACGTTTGGATACAACAGCGCTAGATTGTGCAGCGAATCAAAAGTTCAAGGCCGCAAAGGGGTTTAGCCCGGCGAGGGGCTTAACTTAGCGTCAAGCCCGTGAGATCGGCCCCGCCGTGCAGCCATTGCGCCACGCTCTGCATTGTGCCGCCGGGTTTTTGCAGTCGTGTGATGCGCAGCACGCCGCTGCCGCAAACCACATCCAGCCCTTCGGCCGTCATCTGCCGCACCAAGCCGGGCGGGCCGACATGTGGTGCCGTCAATGCCTCGGCCGCACCCACCTTGACGACACCGCCGTCCGGCAAGGTGAATTGCGTCCCTGGCCAGGGCGTGAACGCCCGCACCCTCCGGGCTAGTAGTTCTGCCGGCAAATCCCACTGCAACAGCGATTCGTCCTTGCTGATTTTCGCGGCGTACGTCACCCCGGCTTCGGGCTGCGGACGCGGGCGCAGCTCGCCGCGTTCCAGCGCATCCAGTCCCTGAACCACCAGGGCCGCGCCCAAGGCGGCGAGTTTGTCGTGCAGGGTGGACGCGGTGTCGGTGGATTCAATCGGCAGGGCCTGCTCCAGCAGCATGTTCCCCGTGTCGAGCCCCGCGTCCATCTGCATCAGGGTGATGCCCGTCTGCGCATCGCCTGCCTCGATCGCCCGCTGGATCGGGGCGGCTCCACGCCACCTCGGCAGCAGCGAGCCGTGAATGTTCAAGCAACCCAATCGCGGCAGCGTCAGCACCGACGTCGGCAGAATCAGGCCGTAGGCCGCCACGACCAGCACGTCCGCCTGGGCGTCTCGCAGCGCCGCGTGTGCCTGCGCGGCCTGTTCGGCATAGCGCCCGTCCAGTCGCAGACCTTGGGGTTGAATGACCTCGATTTGCGCCGCCGAAGCAACTTGCTTGACCGGGCTGGATTGCAGTTTCATGCCGCGGCCCGCGGGGCGGTCGGGCTGAGTCAGCACCAGAGGCACGGTGTAGCCCGCGCTCAGAATGGCGCGCAAAGCCACGGCGGCGAACTCCGGCGTGCCGGCAAACGACACGCGCAAACGGCGCGCCGAAGGGGAGGCGGGCATGGCCTGGCTCAAGCGGCCTGCCTCTGCCGTTTGAGCATTTTGGTCTTGATCCGGTTGCGTTTGAGCGGCGAGAGGTAATCAACAAAAACCTTGCCCATCAGATGATCCATTTCATGCTGAATGCACACCGCGGTCAGCCCGTCGGCGTCCATCTCGAAGGGCTGCCCCTGCGCGTCCAGCGCGCGCACCCGCACCGTGGCCGGCCGTGTGACCTTGTCGTAGATGCCAGGGACGGACAGGCACCCCTCTTCCCATTCCTTGTCTTCCACGCTGTGCCGCACGATTTCCGGGTTGATGAGCGCCAGCGGTTGATTGCGTTCTTCCGAGGTATCCATGACGATGATGCGCTCGTGCACATCGACCTGCGTCGCGGCCAGGCCGACGCCATTGGAGGCGTACATGGTCTCGAACATCGCCGCCACCAGGGCGCGCACCCGCTCATCGACCGCCGCAACCGGCTTGGCCACGGTGTAAAGACGCGGATCGGGATATTGAAGAATGGTCAGTTGTTCCATGGCTCGCATTTTAGTTATTTGCGATGGAAAAGGCTTTATCCATTGCAAAAACGGGGGTGGCCGACTCTGCACGCGCCTCCGCCAACACAGTGGGCCGGGCGCGCCCGCAACATTCTTGCAACTGCCGCCCCGTCCAAACGCCGACCAAACGGTGATTTGATTGCCGCATCAAGGTGTTGCGTGCACAATGTGCTCAACAATTTTGAGATATGGGCCCTGGAATCGCAAATTTCCACGGGGGGCAGATTCACAAAAGACCACACCGCGCCGGATGTGGCCACCGTTTCGATCTGGGGACTTTGCGCCATGCTGAGACAGGCTTTCCACCACCCTTTCAACCTCTTTTCACCTCGTATGAGCTACCGCGCTCTGGCTGCCGCGCTGGCGATGGCCGCTGCGGCGCCCTGGGCTTGCGCCGCCAATCCATCGGCCGCCGCGCCCGCGCTGCATGGTCTGCCCAACTATCCGGTGGCTCCGGCGCAGCGCGCCCAGGCTGAACTCACCGCGCAGACCGGCGTGCCGGTTTCCGAGCTGGCGGCCAACGCGCCCTCGCGCTACACCGTCAAACGCGGTGACACCTTGTGGGCAATTTCCGGCATGTACCTGCGCAAGCCCTGGGACTGGCCCAAGCTGTGGGGCATGAATCTACAGCAGATCCGCAACCCGCACTGGATTTTTCCAGGACAAGTGCTGTTTCTCGACATTTCCAACGGCCGCGCCCGCCTCAGCATGGGCAGTGACAGCCAGGGTATTCCCACGGTAAAGCTCAACCCGCAGGTCGAATCCAGCCCGCTGCCGCCTGAAGGCATTCCCACCATCTCGCCGGAACTCATCGCCCCCTTCCTCACCCAGCCGCTGATCGTCGAGCCCGACACCCTCGAAGCCTCGCCGCGCATCGTGGCCTTGCCCAAAGGGCACACCATGGCGTCGCCCGGCACGCAGGTCTATGTGCGCGGTGATGTGAGCAGGGCCACGCGCTATCAGATCTATCGCCCGGCCAAGCCGCTGGTCGATCCGGCCACGAAAAAGATCATCGCCTACCAGGCCGAATATCTCGGCACGACCAATTTGGTTGAGCCGCCCTCCGGGCCGGATGCGGTGTCGGTGTTCCGGGTCGATGGCATCGAGCGTGAAGTCGGCGTGGGCGACCGGCTGGTCATCGCGCCGCCGCGTGAATTCCTCAACTACACCCCGCACGCCCCGGCCAAGCCGATCAGCGGCGACATTGTTTCGATCTACGGCGATCTGAGCATGGCGGCCAAGAACAGCGTGGTCGGGCTCAACCGCGGGGCCGACGAAGGGCTGGAGCGCGGCGACGTGCTGGCGCTGTGGCACAACAGCCGCATGGTCAAAGACTCGACGGCGCCCGGCAAACCCGAGATCGAACTGCCCGACCGCCGCGTGGGCGTGATGATGGTGTTTCGCACCTTCAAGCATGTGGCCTATGCGCTCATCCTGTCGGCCGACGAACCGGTTGAAGTCGCCGACCGCTTCACCCAGCCCTGATCGCCGCAGCGGCCTTCGGCACGGTCGAGCATGACGCCGCCTGAAGACCTCGCCGACTGGCTGCGGCTGATGCAGACTCCGGGCGTTGGCGCCCTCACCGCGCGCCAACTGCTCAGCGCCTTCGGGCCGCCATCGCTGATTTTCCAGACCTCGCACGCCGCGCTGACTCGGGTGGTCAGCGCCGCCGTCGCCTCGGCGCTGCTGGCCGACCCCGACCGCGAAACCCAAGACCTCATCGCCCGCACCCTGCAATGGGCCGCCCAGCCGGGGCAGTCCTGCATCACCCTGGACGATCCGGCTTATCCGCAAAGCCTGCTCGACATCACCGACCCGCCGCCCTTGCTTTACGCCTTGGGCAATGCCGCGCTGCTGGGCGCACCACGGCGACTGGCCATGGTGGGCGCACGCACCCCCACCGCGCAGGGCGAGCGCGATGCCCAGGCGTTTGCGCAGGCATTCAGCGAAGCCGGGGTCACCATCGTGTCGGGATTTGCCCTGGGCATCGACGCGGCCGCGCATCGCGGTGCCCTGGCCGCGACGGGCGAGCACGCCGGTTCGACCATCGCCGTGCTCGGCACCGGCTGCGACCGCGTCTATCCGCCACGCCACAAGGAACTGGCGCATCTCGTGGCCGATCGCGGGCTGCTGCTGTCCGAGTTTGCGCTGGGCACCGCTCCCGCCAAGGGCAATTTTCCGCGCCGCAACCGCCTCATCAGCGGCCTGTCACGCGGGGTGCTGGTGGTCGAGGCCGCAACGCACTCCGGTTCGCTCATCACCGCGCGGCTGGCTGGCGAGCAGGGGCGCGAAGTCTTTGCCATGCCCGGCTCGATCCACAACCCCCTGGCGCATGGCTGCCACCGTCTCATCCGCGAAGGCGCCAAGCTCGTCGAAACCGCGCAAGACGTGCTGGAGGAATTTGCCTGGGATGCGCGCCCCGCCGTGAAAACCACGACGGAAGACGCATCACCCGCCGCGGAAGCCCCGCCCGAGTGCGACACCGAATGCGACATCCTGCGCGCCCTCGGCTACGACATCCGTAGCTTCGACGATCTCAGCGCGCGCACCGGCTGGCCTGCCGACCGGCTGGGCGCTCGCCTGCTCGAACTTGAGCTGGAGGGCCAGGTCGCGCGCCTGCCCGGCGGCCGCTTTCAGCGCATCGCCCGCGCCTGAAATCCGGCCCCCATTCGCCTACTCCTGACCCGGCCTGATGCCGGGAGAAAACCGCGAAACAATCCGTCATCGCGTCATGCATAGAATGGCCTCATGTTCGATATTCTCATGTATCTCTACGAGTCCTACTGGCATCCGGAAGCCTGCCCCGAGTTCGGGCAGCTCACGCGCAAACTCAGCGCGGCCGGGTTCGAGAGCGACGAAATCCACGAAGCCATCGACTGGCTTCGCGGGCTCGACAGCGCCGTAGGCGGCCTCAAGACCCAGCACGAGCAGAGCGCACACGCCATTCGACTTTACGCTCAGCAAGAGCTCGACTGCCTGGGGCTGGAAGCCATCGGCTATCTCAACTTTCTCGAGAGCGCCGGGGTGCTCAAGCCGCATCTGCGCGAACTCACCATCGAGCGCGCGCTGGCCACCGGCATGCAGCCGCTGCCGCTGGAACATCTCAAAACCATCGTGCTGTTGATTTTCTGGCGTCTGGACGAAGAGCCCGATGCCCTGATCCTCGACGAGCTGTTCGTCGAAGCCGAAGACCGCGTGGTGCATTGAGCTAACTGCTGCCGCTCGGCTTCGGCCACGACTCGCCCAACCCCTCCCTGAAAGATTTCCGATGCCAGTTTCTCCCATCCGCATCAGCCTGGGCGCCGCCCTGCTGGCCAGTCTCGCCCTCGCCGGTTGCGGCGGCGGTGCGACCAACACCAACTATTCCGGCTCGACCGTCACAGGGCAGGTGCTCATGGGGGCGAACAGCCCGGTGAACGGCAACGGCACCAACAATGTCTGCGCCTACGCCATCGTCAACGGTCAGGGCAATCCGCTGACCACCACGGTGACGCCGTACACCAGCTATGGCACCGTGCTGGACTGCGTGCCTTCAGCGGCCGATGGCAGCTTCAGCATGAACCTCACTAGCTTCTACGGGCCGGTCCTGCTGCAAGTCGTGGGCGGCACCTATAGCTACAACGGCGCTTCGCAGGCGCTCAACAGCCTGACCTCCACGGCGCTCAATCTCGCCGCCAGCGCCAGTAACGCCGCACTGGCGACGAACGCCAGCCTGCAAGCCATGGTGAACGTGGGCGGTGGCGGAACGGTCACGGCCAACATCACCCCGCTGACCACTTTCGCCGTGGCCCGTATCACCCCGAACAGTGGCCTGACGCTCGCCAACTACTCCGCCTCGCTGCAAGACATCGCCGGGCAATTCGGCCTGGGCGGCTTGGCTCTGGCCACGGCGGTTCCCACGGCTGGAGATGCTTACGACAAGGCGCTGATCGGAGTGGATCAGTACCTGCTCAATATGGGCACCACACTCGGCACCACCGACGACCCCTACGGCGCCAATCTGCTCAACTGGACCAATCTCCCCACCGTCTCGGCGGACTACAGCACGGCCTACAACCAAGCCAACGGTACGACCGGGGTCAGCTTCAACTTCAACTGACCGTCTCGGCGCCCACAAAAAAGCCAGCTCACGCTGGCTTTTTTATGGGCGCCTGATTTCAGACCACCGCGCCCGCGTTCGGGTCGTTGCGGTCGCTGGGTTTGTTGCCGCCCGGCTTGATCAGGTCTTCGCGTTTCACGCCGAACCACATCGCCAGCGCGGCGGCGACGAACACCGAGCTGTAGATGCTCATCGAAATGCCGATGATCAGCGCCAGCGCGAAGTAATGCAGCGCCGGGCCGCCGAAGAAGAACATGGAAAACGCCATCGCCAGCGTCGAGCCGTGGGTGATGACGGTGCGGCTGATGGTATTGGTAATAGCGCTGTCGATCACCTGCACCGTGGTGTATTTACGGTACTTGCGGAAGTTTTCGCGCACCCGGTCGAAGATCACCACCGACTCGTTCACCGAATACCCCAGCACCGCCAGCACCGCCGCCAGCACCGGCAGGGAGAATTCCCACTGGAACAACGCAAAGAAGCCGAGCACGATGATCACGTCGTGCAGGTTGGCGAGGATGGCCGCCACCGAAAATTTCCACTCGAAGCGCACCGCCAGATAGGCGACGATGCCGAAGATCACCAGTGCGAGCGCCTTGAGACCATCGGTGGCCAGCTCAGACCCCACCTGCGGGCCAACGAATTCGGTGCGGCGCTGCTGCGCCTGCGGATCGGCGGCCAGCAGCCCGGCCATGACCTTGGTGCTTTGCTCCGAGCTGGTCTCGCCCTTGTGCAGCGGCAGGCGAATGACCACATCATTGGCGTTGCCGTAGGCCTGCACTTGCGCATCGGCGTAACCGAGTTTGCTCAGGGTGGCTCGGATGCCGTCGATGTTCGCCCCCTGGCTGTAACCGACTTCCATCACCGTGCCGCCGGTAAATTCGATCGACAGATTGAGCCCGCGGGTGAAGAGGAAGAACACCGCGGCGACAAACAGCACCGCGGAGACGACGTTGAACGTCAGCGCGTTGCGCATGAACGGGATGTCGCGCTTGATACGGAAAAATTCCATGATGTGCCTTGAATCGGAAGTCTTTGGGCCGTCGGCGGATCAATGCACCTTGCGGCGCGGCTTGGTGGTGCGCGGTGTGGGTGCGTCCAGCGGCTTTCCAGCTTTCACCGCGTCACTCGCGGCGCCGGACGACAGCGCTCCCGCCGTGGCCTCAGCCGCTTGCGGCTTCCAGATCTGGCCGATGGAGATGCTGTGCAGGCGACGCTTGCGGCCATACCAGAGGTTGATGATGCCGCGCGAGAAGAACACCGCCGAGAACATCGAGGTGAGAATACCCAGCACGTGCACCACGGCGAATCCCCGGATGGCGCCCGAGCCGAAGATCAGCAGCGCGACCCCGGCAATCAGCGTGGTGACGTTGGAGTCGAAGATGGTGGCCCAAGCGCGTTCGTAGCCGTGGAAAATCGCGTTTTGCGGACTGGCGCCGTTGCGCAGTTCCTCGCGGATGCGTTCGTTGATCAGCACGTTCGAGTCGATGGCCATACCCAGCGCCAGCGCCATGGCCGCGATGCCAGGCAGAGTGAGTGTGGCCTGCAACATGGAGAGCACCGCCACCAGCAGCAGCAGGTTGACCGCCAGACCGATGGACGACACCACGCCGAAGAACATGTAGTAGATCGACATGAAAATGACGATGGCAACAAAGCCCCAGGTCACCGAATGGAAGCCCTGGCTGATGTTCTGCTGCCCCAGGCTAGGGCCGACGGTGCGCTCTTCGATGATGTTCATCGGCGCAGCCAGAGCGCCGGCGCGCAGCAGCAGCGCGGTGTCGTTGGCTTCTTGCACGGTCATGTGGCCGGAAATCTGTACCCGGCCGCCGGCGATTTCGCTGCGGATCACCGGGGCGGTGATAATTTCGCCGCGGCCGCGGTCGAACAGAATCATGGCGGTGCGCTTGCCCACGTTCTCCCGCGTGACTTGCTGGAAGATGCGGGAGCCCTTGGAGTCGAGGGTGAGGAACACCGCGGGCTCGTTGGTCTGCTGGTCGAAGCCGGGCTGGGCGTCGGTGAGGTTGTCGCCGGTCAGCAGCACGTCGCGCTTGACCACCAGTTTGCCGCCATCGCGGTCCGGAAAGATCTGGTCGCCGGCGGGCAGCGGGCCCTGTCCGGCCAGCGCGGCCTGGGCTGCGGCGCTGTCGTCCACCATGCGTACTTCGAGTGAGGCGGTGCGGCCGAGAATGTCCTTGGCCCGGGCCACGTCCTGAATACCGGGCAGCTCGACCACCACCCGGTCGCGACCCTGTTGCTGGATGATGGGTTCGGCCACGCCGAGTTCGTTGATGCGGTTGTGCAGGGTCTGGATGTTCTGCTTGATGGCGTAGTCTTCTTCCTGCGACACGGCGGCAGGCGTCAGACTGGCGCTGAGGCTGTAGGGGCCTGCGGGCGCTTGCGGGGCCAGCTGCAAATCGGGATGCTGGCGGGTGATGAGTTCCTTGGCCGTGTTCAGTGCGCTGGCATCGACAAAAACGCCCTGGAGGGTGTCGCCCACGCGTTCGAGCTTGGTGTAGCGCGCGTCTTTGTCGCGCAAATCGCGGCGCAGCTCGCCGGAAATCGAGTCGAGCTTTTTGTGCACGGCCGCCTGCATGTCCACCTGCAGCAGGAAGTGCACGCCCCCGCGCAGGTCGAGACCGAGGTACATGGGATGAGCGCCCAGCGCCGTCAGCCACGCGGGCGAACGCGACAGCAGATTGACCGCGACCACATACCGCGGATCGTCCGCATTGGGGTTGAGCGCCTTGGCCAGCACATCGCGCGCCTTGAGCTGCACGCTGGTGTTGCTGAAGCGGTAGTTGACCGTGGCGCCGTTGAAGTCGGCCGAATCGGGCTTGAGGTTAGCCGCGTCCAGAATCTGCTCGCCTTTGAGCAGCAGGGCGTTGTCGACCTTGCCGCCGTTGGTGCTTGAAATCTGCACTGAGGGCGATTCGCCGTACAGATTGGGCAGCGCATACACCACGCCAACCACCAGGACGACGACCATGATGAGATATTTCCACCAGGGATAGCGATTCATGACAACAACCTCGTTTCACCCGCCGATGCGGCGCGGGTTCAAATAAAAATCCCGCACAAGTCGGGCCTGCACGGTTGGGCCCGCGACGGCGCGGGCCGACAGGGACGCATGGACGCGCTCAGATGCCGCTCTTGATCGTGCCCTTGGGCAGCACCATGGTCACCGCGTTGCGCTGCAGCAGTACCTCAGTGTTGGCGGCGATTTCCAGCGTGACATAGTTGTCGTTGATTTTGCTGATCTTGCCCACGACGCCGCCCGTGGTCACCACTTCGTCGCCCTTGGCCAGCGCGGCCAGCATGGCGCGCAGTTCCTTTTGCTTTTTCATCTGCGGACGCAGCATGACGAAGTACAGGATGACGAACATCACGATGATGGGCAGCAGGCTCATCAGGGTGGAACCTGCACTGGGTGCGGGGGCAGCAGCTTGCGCGTGGGCAACAGAAATAAGGTTCATGGGGAAGATGGAACGGTGGATTTCATCGGCATCCCAGCTCGTGGCCAGGGTCGGTTAGCCGCGTATTGTCGCAAAGCTGAGGCCGGGTGCCGCAAATTTCTTCAAAGACCTCATGAGAAAACGCCGGGCCGCCCCAAGTTTTCTTGTCCCCCTCGGGGGGCGGGCTGGGCCGTCCCCTTCCCGATCTCCCCCACGAGGTGGGGGAGGTGAGATCACTCCCTCCCCACTTGTGGGGAGGGTTGGGGTGGGGATTGCCCGGCCCAGGGGGCTCTCTTTCGCCCCGCCCCCTGTCGCACAAAGACCATAAGATGTCCGCTTTCATTTGAGGGCCCTGCACCATGAAACGTCTGCGCATTGGCATCGTTGGCGGTACCGGCTACACCGGGGTGGAGCTGTTGCGGCTGCTGGCCCGCCATCCCCAGGCCGAGCTGGCCGCCATCACCTCGCGCAAGGAAGCGGGCACCCCGGTGGCCGATATGTTCCCCAGCCTGCGCGGGCAGGTCGATCTTGCCTTCACCACGCCGGACGACGCACCGCTGCACACCTGCGACATCGTCTTTTTCGCCACGCCGCACGGGGTGGCCATGGCTCAGGCCCGGCGACTGCTCGATGCCGGTGTGCGCCTGATCGATCTGGCCGCCGACTTCCGCCTGCAAAACCTGACCGAGTTCACCCAGTGGTACGGCATGGAGCACGCCTGCCCCGATCTGCTGCAAGAGGCGGTTTACGGCCTGCCGGAACTGCACCGCGAGGCCATTGCCAAGGCCCGTATCGTCGCCAATCCCGGCTGCTATCCCACCACGGTGCAGCTGGGCTTTGCCCCCCTGCTGCGCACCCCCGGCCTCGTGGAGGCCACCCACCTCATGGCCAACTGCGCCTCGGGGGTGTCGGGCGCGGGACGCAAGGCGGAAATCGGTCTGCTGTTCAGCGAAGCTTCGGACAATTTCAAGGCCTACGGCGTCAAAGGGCACCGGCATGGGCCTGAAATCAACGAACAACTGCGCCGCATCGCGGGCGCGCCCCCCGGCAGCAGCGCGGTCGACTGCCTGTTCGTGCCGCATCTCACCCCCATGATTCGCGGCATGCATGCCACCTTGTCGGCCCGCCTCACGCCCGCCGGGCAGGCTCTCGACCTGCAAGCGCTGTACGCCACGTTCTATGCGAATGAGCCTTTCGTCGATGTGCTGCCCCCGGGTAGCGCGCCTGAAACCCGCTCGGTGCGCGGCGCCAATACCCTGCGGCTCGCGGTGCACAAGCCGCGCCCCGATAGGGCCCTGATCCTGGTCGTTCAGGACAACCTCACCAAAGGCGCCTCGGGCCAGGCGGTGCAGAACATGAATGTGATGTTCGGCCTGCCCGAAAACATGGGACTGGACGGGCTGGCGGTATTGCCCTGATTTTTGCCGTAAACCCGCAGACGGGAACAAGGTCTTGCGCGGCACTAAAATCGACTCAACTTAAAGGAGTACCCCATGAGCGCCATGCTTGATACCGCCCCCACCGCCGAAATGGCCGCCCCGCCCGCCCCCCTGCTGTTTACCGACAGCGCGGCGGCCAAGGTCAAGGAGCTGATCGACGAGGAAGGCAACAATGACCTGAAGCTGCGCGTGTTCGTGCAAGGCGGCGGCTGCTCCGGCTTTCAATACGGCTTCACGTTCGACGAAGCGGTGAACGAAGACGACACGCAGATGGTGAAAAACGGCGTCACCCTGCTGATCGACGCCATGAGCCTGCAATATCTGGTGGGCGCCGAGATCGACTACAAGGATGGTCTCGAAGGCGCCCAGTTCGTCATCAAGAACCCGAACGCCACCACCACCTGCGGCTGCGGCTCGTCGTTTTCGGTTTGAGCGAACGCCTTCTGCTGGCTTAAAAACGCCCCGAAACCGCCTTTGAAGGCGGTTTTTTGGTTTCAAGCCGGATAGACCGCCCCGAGCACCCGTGGGCCAGCGGCCCCGGTGACTGCGGGCAGGTTGCCCGGCAGCCCCAACAAGGTTTGCTGCGCCAGCCAGGCGAAGGCGGCGGCTTCGACCTGTTCGGCGGGAATGCCGCTGTGGTCGCTCGGGCGGCAGGTCACGCCGGGGAGCGCCTGCTGTAGGCGGCGCAGTAGGTCGGTATTGCGCGCGCCGCCGCCGCAGATCACCAACTCGCAGACGGCGGGCATGGCGCGCCGCAACGCCTCGGCCACGCTGTGCGCGGACAATGCCGCCAGCGTGGCCTGCACATCCTGGGGCGAAGCTTGGGCCACATGAGCCGACAGATGGCGTTCGAGCCAAGCCGGATGAAAGTCGTCGCGACCGGTGCTTTTTGGGGCAGCGCGCGAGAAGTAGGGATCGGCCAGAAATTGCGCGAGCAAATCCGCCCGCACCGCGCCGCCCGCCGCCCAGGCGCCTTGGGCGTCGTAAGGCTGCCCGATATGGCGCTGCGCCCAATGATCGAGCAGGGCGTTGCCGGGGCCGGTGTCGAAACCTAGGGTGTGGCCATCGGCAAACAGCAGGCTGAGATTGGCAAAGCCGCCGAGGTTGAGTACGGCGACATCGGCGCCCGCCACCGCGAACACGGCGCGATGAAACGCGGGCACCAGCGGCGCGCCCTGGCCGCCGGCCGCCACGTCGCGGCTGCGGAAGTCGGCCACCACGGCAATGCCGCAACGCTCGGCCAGCAAGGCCGGCGCATTGATTTGCGCGGTGTAACCGAGATCGGGACGATGACGCACCGTCTGCCCATGCGCCCCGATGGCGCGAACCGATGCGGCGCTCACACCGCTGTCGCGCAGCAGGGTGGCGACGACTTCGGCGTAGAGATCGGCGAGTTGCTGCGCGGCGAGGGCGCTACGGTGGAGTTCGTCGAAATCAGCCGTGTTGAGGGCAAAAAATTCAGCGCGCAACCCGGCGGGAAATGCCCGCGCCGCATGGGCCAGCACCCGAGGCGGTGTGCCGGGCGCAGATTCAAGCAGCACGCCATCGACCCCGTCGAGCGAGGTGCCCGACATGAGCCCGATGAACAGGCCCGGTTCAGTCGACACGCGCCAGCCGCACGGCGTCGTCACTGCCGGCTGCCTGAGCGAGTTGGGTGCGCATCACGGCGGTGGCGGCGAAGAACGAGGCTTTTTCGCCCGGCGGCAAAGGTTTGCCCTGCGGCACATAGCTGGCCATGCGCAGCGGATCGATCAGCCGCCCGGCCGCATGAAATTCGAAATGCAGGTGCGGCCCGGTGGAGGTGCCGGTATTGCCGGTCTTGCCGATGTTCTGGCCTTCGCTCACGGTCTGGCCCGGCTTGACCGCAATGCTGCTCAAGTGGGCGTAGACCGTCTCGAAACCGCCGGGATGCGCGATTTTGATCACGTTGCCATAGCCGCTCTGTACCCCGGCAAACTTCACCCGGCCCTCGGCGACGCTGGGCACCGGAGTGCCGATGCGCGCGGCGAAATCGACACCCTCATGCATTTCACGACGCCCGCTCACCGGATGCATGCGCAGGCCGAAGGGCGACGTCACCTTGGCGCCCGGCAGCGGCGAAGAAGCCCAGGCTTTTTCCAGCCCCTGGCCGTCGGGGGTGTAGTAGCCACCGGCGGCATTGCCGTGCGCGGCAAACCACACTGCCTGACGCACCACGCCACGGCTGCGCACTTCCGCCGCCAGCAGGCGGCCCGGGCGCAGCTCGCGGCCGTCGAGCGTTTGCATTTCGTACACCAGCGCGACCTGATCGCCCTTGCGCAGGCTGCGGCGCAAGTCGATCTGTGGAGCGAATGCCTTGACCAGTTGCGCACCGACCGGCGAAGGTACGCCGGACTGGCTCAGCGCGGTCGTCAAAGCGCCGCGCACCAAAATGTTGGCCAGCCGCGTGCGGGGTTCGAGCTTGCGTTCGGTGGTCGATACCTGCAAGGTGCCGTCGGCACCGGGCTGCACCGTGAGTTCGCGCCAAACCGGGGCGGCCAGCGGATCGGTTCCCGCGGGCATGGGCAGCACGGCGGCAAGCTGCAGCAGTTCACCCTGTGCATTCACCTGCGCCCGCACGGGTTCGGGCCCGCCGCCTGCGGCGAGCAGCGCGCGGAAACTCGCATTCTTGCCGAGCTGCGCGATGGCGGCCGGATCGGTCACGCCCAGGCGTTTGAGCAATTGCTGCACGGTGTCCCGATGCCGCACCGAGGTGCTGCTGGCATAACGCAGATCGACCGCAGCAAGCGCTTCGGTCTGTCCCTGAACATCGTTGTCGAGCACGGTAGCGAGAGTGGCGCGCGGCGGCAGCTGCGGCTGCGCCTCGACCAGGGCATAAGCCCCGGCGCTGCTCAGCAGCAGAGCGCCGCCCACGCTGGCGGCCAGACGCCGCGGATGCGCACGCAGCGCCTGCACCACCTCGGCCGAGCGTTGCGACACCCACAGCGCCGCCTTTTGAGCGCCCCCAGGGTCGGCTCGCCGACCCGCCCCCCATGGGGGACAAGGAAACTTGGGAATGCCCTGCGTTTCCTTGAGAGCGCGCAGCGGCTTAGCCATGCTGCGGCTCCTTGGCGGCCTGCGCGGCGGCATCGACCACCGGGCTGCTGCCATCGAGGACGGCAAGCAGATGGCGCGGTTCAGCCGTCTGCGCCAGAAATTCCGGCTTGAGCGCAGCCGGAACCGCCGTGCCCTTGGGCGAATAGTGCGCAATGTCCAGGGGATTGACCGGCGTGCCGTGCACGAAAAACTGGAAATACACATGCGGCCCGGTGGACCAGCCGGTATTGCCCGACAGCGCCACCACCTCGCCTTGCTTGACCGACTCGCCCACATGCACCTTGAACGCGCTCAGATGCGCATAGATGGTGGCAAAACCGCCGGGATGATCGACCTTGACGTATTTGCCGTAGCCCGTGCCCCAGCCCGCATACACCACACGGCCGTCGGCGATGGTCTTGACCGGCGTGCCCACGGGAATGGCCAGATCGATGCCCTTGTGGAATTCATGGAAGTGCATCACCGGGTTTTCGCGCCAGCCCCAGCCTGAAGTGATGCGGTCGTAGGGCAGGGGGGACAGCAGGAAGGCGCGACTCAGGCTGTCGCCATTGGGCGCGTAATACCCGGAAACTTTGGCGCCCCCCTTGGCATCGCCCTTGGCGTCGAACCACACGGCTTTGTAGTCGTGGCCCTGGTTGACGAATTCCGCCGACACCAGGCGGCCATCGGCCAGCGTCTGGCCCTGCGCCTGATAGACCCGGTACACCACATTGAAACGGTCGCCCGGACGCAGATTGCGGCGGAAGTTGATCTGGGTGTCGAACACGTCGATCAGTTGCGAGGCCACATTGCGGGGCATCCCGGCCTCGTCGGCTGCGGCGAAAAAGCTGGATTTCACCGTGCCGCTGGCCACACGCAAAACCGGCTGAACGAGGCGCGATTGCGTCTGCACGTCCCAGCCTGTTGGCGTGGCCTTGACCGTCAGTTCGCGCAACTGGCGCGCCATCTGGCCGCCCTCGGCCACCGGCTTGAGCCCGGGCAAACGGCCGTGCAGCGACTGCAATTCACCCAGATTGCTCACCTGGGCCGCGACCACGCGGCCGGGATCTCCGGTGACCAGAGCCCGCAGATCGGCTTGCGCGCTGAGCTGGCGCAACTGCTGCGGATCGGTCACCTGCAGACGACGCAGCAGCGATTCGACGGTGTCGCTCGCCCGCACATGCGCCGTGGTGTAGACCACCTGATCGGCATTCGAGAGCTCATCGGCCTGCTGCGGCGCGGTGCTCGCCACGGCCACGCTGACCCAGGTCGGCGCGGGCGGATGCGCCTGCGGCCCTTCGTAAGCCAGGGCGAAGGCGGCGGCGCTGGTCAGCAGCAAACCACTTCCCACCCCCGCCAAAACCCGTTTGTGATGCTGATGCAACCAACCGGCCAAACTCTGCGCGCCTTGCGCCGCAGACTGCTTGAATTCGACAAACGACATTCCCACTCCTCACACTTCAGGCTGTGGCGCGCACGCCGTCCCGACAATGGAAAGTGGCGCCGAAGGCTCTGCCTTCGACACCGTGATGGCACCACCGACAACGGGCGGCGAGACGCGGCAAGCATCTGCGAGCGCACCCTGGGCGCGGCTGAACGGTCTGCGCATGCGTGTTTCACGCTCGCTTGCCGCCCAACAGTCACGCTGTGGCACCGAATACACTGCACCCTTTGCTGAAGCAGGCGCAGCACGGACATAAAGGTGCGAGTCTAACAGCCCGCTTGGCGCATTTTTCGATTCTCCCCATGATGGACTCCAACTCTCCCGTCGAACTTCCCGACGCCGTGCGCAACGCACTGGCCATCACCAAACGCGGCTGCGCCGAACTGCTGGTGGAGGCCGACTGGATCGCCAAACTGACCCGCAGCCACCAAACCGGCCAGCCGCTGCGCATCAAACTCGGCCTCGACCCCACCGCGCCCGACATTCATATCGGCCACACCGTGGTGCTCAACAAGCTCAGGCAGTTGCAAGATCTGGGCCACACGGTCATTTTTCTCATCGGCGATTTCACCTCGCGCATCGGCGATCCGTCCGGGCGCAACGCCACCCGCCCGCCGCTGACGATCGAGCAGATCAAGACCAACGCCCAGACCTATTACGCCCAGGCCAGCCTTGTGCTCGACCCGCAGAAGACCGAGATTCGCTACAACTCCGAGTGGAGCGAGCCGCTGGGCGCCGACGGCATGATTCGCCTGGCCGCCAAATACACCCTGGCGCGACTGCTGGAGCGCGACGATTTCACCAAGCGGTTCAAGGAGGGCGTGCCCATCGCCATGCACGAGTTGCTCTACCCGCTGATGCAGGGTTTTGATTCGGTGGCGCTCAAGAGCGACCTCGAACTCGGTGGCACCGATCAGAAATTCAATCTGCTGGTCGGGCGCGAACTGCAGCGCGAATACGGCCAGGAGCCGCAGTGCATTCTCACCATGCCGCTGCTCGAAGGGCTGGACGGTGTGGAAAAAATGTCCAAGTCCAAGGGCAATTACATCGGCATCCAGGAAGCCCCGGCCACCATGTTCGCCAAGCTGCTGTCCATCAGCGACGTGTTGATGTGGCGCTACTACGAGCTGCTGTCCTTCCGCCCGATGAGCGAGATTGCCGCACTAAAAGCCGAAGTCGAAGCCGGACGCAACCCGAAAGACGCCAAGGTGATGCTGGCGCGCGAACTCGTCACCCGCTTTCACTCTGCGTCCGCGGCCGACGCGGCCGAGGCCGACTTCGCCCTGCGCGCCAGCGGCGGCATTCCCGACGACATCCCCGAAGTGCGCCTGGCCCTGCCTGAAGGCGGGCTGGCGCTGCCTCAGGCGCTCAAGCAGGCCGGGCTGGTGCCCTCCACCGCCGAAGGCGTGCGCATGATCGAACAGCGCGGCGTGCGCATCGACGGCACGGTGGTCGAAGACCGCACCCTCAAACTCGGCGCGGGCACCGTGGTGCTGCAGGTCGGCAAACGCAAGTTCGCCCGGGTGACGCTGGGCTGAGCCGCGCCTCGCCGGGCTGCCTCTGGCTCATTTCACCAGCCGGATGAGCCAGAGCAGCACGATGGCGCCGATGGTGGCCACGATCAGGCTGGGCAGCATGCCGCCGCCGGGAAACAGGCCCAGTAGGCGGAACAGAAAGCCGCCGATGAAGGCGCCAACCACGCCGACCACCAGATCGCCCAGCACGCCGAAGCCGCTGCCTTTGGTGATCTTGCCCGCCAGCCAGCCCGCGATCAGGCCGATGATCAGAAATCCGATAAGTCCCATGCCGCGCTCCTTTGCCCGCAAGGGCGGTTGACGATGGGCGCAAGGTAACAGCGTTGCCGCCGTTTTGTGTTACGCGCCGCGCAGCACCCGGCCGAGGTAGGGGCCGGTGACGCTGTTCGGGTGGGCGGCGATGTCTTGCGGCCTGCCTTCGGCGATGAGCTGGCCGCCGCCCGCGCCGCCATTGGGGCCGAGTTCGACCACCCAGTCGGCGCTGGCGATGACGTCGAGGTTGTGCTCGATGATGACGATGGTGTTGCCGGCCTCGCGCAGCTTGAGCAGCACGCCCAGCAGCAATTCGATGTCGGCGAAGTGCAGGCCGGTGGTGGGCTCGTCGAGGATGTAGAGCGTGCGGCCGGTGTCGCGCTTGGAGAGTTCGAGCGCCAGCTTGACCCGCTGCGCCTCGCCGCCCGACAGGGTGATGGCCGACTGCCCGAGGCGGATATAGCCCAGCCCCACGTCCTTCAGCGTCTGCAGCTTGCGGGCGATGGCAGGCACGGCCGAAAAGGTCTCCAGCGCCTGCTCCACCGTGAGTTCCAGCGCCTGCGCGATGCTCAGGCCGCGATAGGTGACTTCGAGGGTTTCGCGGTTGTAGCGCTGGCCGCCGCACACGTCGCAGGGCACGTAGAGGTCGGGCATGAAGTGCATTTCCACTTTCACCGCGCCGTCGCCCTGGCAGGCTTCGCAGCGGCCGCCTTTGACGTTGAAGGAAAATCGTCCGGCGTCATAGCCGCGCTCGCGCGCCACGGGCGTCTGCGCGTACAGCTCGCGGATGGGGGTGAACAGCCCGGTGTAGGTGGCCGGATTGCTGCGCGGGGTGCGGCCGATGGGCGACTGATCGACTGCGATCACCTTGTCGAGCTGATCAAGCCCGTCGAGGGCCGCATAGGGCGCGGCCTCCAGAGAGGCGCGGTTGAGTTCGCGCGCGCAGGCGGCGTACAGCGTGTCGTTGATCAGGGTGGATTTGCCCGAACCCGACACCCCCGCCACGCAGGTGATCCGCCCCAGCGGAAAGCGCGCGGTCACGTCGTGCAGATTGTTGCCGCAGGCGCCGCTCAGGGTGAGCCAGTGTTCGGGCGCGGCGTCCTGGCGCGGCTTGCCGCGGAACACGCTGCGCGTGCCGCTCAGATAAGCGCCGGTGATCGAGTTGGGATCGGCCATGATGGCCTGCGGCGTGCCCTGGGCGATGATGCTGCCGCCGTGCTCGCCTGCGCCGGGCCCCATGTCCACCACATGATCGGCGCAGAGGATGGCGTCGGCGTCGTGCTCCACCACCAGCACGCTATTGCCCAGATCGCGCAGCCGCTTGAGAGTGGCGATCAGCCGGTCGTTGTCGCGCTGGTGCAGGCCGATGGACGGCTCGTCGAGCACGTACATCACCCCGGTCAGGCCCGAGCCGATCTGGCTGGCCAGGCGGATGCGCTGCGCCTCGCCGCCCGAAAGGGTGTCGGCGCTGCGATCCAGCGTGAGATAGTCCAGCCCTACGTCGATGAGAAAGCGCAGGCGGCTGCCGATTTCAATCACCAGCCGCGCCGCCACTTCGGCGCGCTGGCCTTCGAGCTGCAGGGTGGCGAACCAGTCGTGCAGCTCGCGCAGCGGGCGATGCGCCAGCGCCTGCAGTCGCTCGCCGCCGATGGTGACGTTGCGTGCAATCGGCCCGAGCCGCGCGCCCAGACAGTCGGGGCAGGTCTGCACAGTGCGCATGCGCGCGAGTTCTTCGCGCACCGCCGGGCTGTCGGTCTCGTTCCAGCGCCGGTCGAGGTTGGGAATGATGCCCTCGAAGGGGTGCGACTTGACCGTGGGCTTGTTGCGGTCGTTCAGATAAGTGAAGGCGATGGCCTCCGAGCCGCTGCCGTGCAGCAGCACCTGGCGCACCGCCTGCGGCAACTGCTCGTAGGGCGTGTCGAGATCGAAGCCATAATGCGCGCCCAGCGCCTGCAGCATCTGAAAGTAAAAGGCGTTGCGTTTGTCCCAGCCGCGAATCGCGCCGCTGGCCAGACTGAGCTCGGGATGGGCCACCACCCGCGCCGGGTCGAAGCGCTCGACCTCGCCGAGCCCGTCGCAAGTCGGGCAGGCGCCGACCGGATTGTTGAAGGAGAACAGCTTGGGTTCGAGCAGCGGCGCCGTGGTGCCGCAAATCGGGCAGGTGGGGCGGCTGTGAAACGTGGTCAGCTCGCCGCTGTCGGCGTCGAGCGCGCCCACCGGGCCTTCGGACAGACGCAGCGCCGTCTCCAGGCTTTCGGCCAGACGCTGACGCAGATCGGGGCCGGTCTTGATGCGATCGACCACCACCTCGATGCGCTGCGGCGGCGGCGCATCGGCATCGGGCAGGCTTTGCGCATCGACCACCACGCCATCGAGCCGAAAACGCACAAAGCCCTGCGCCCGCAGCGCCGCCAGCCGCCCGGTGGCCGAAGCGCCCATTTGCGCCGCTGGCAGCGGCGCGAGAATGAGCAGCCGCCGTCCCTCGGGCCAGGCGACGAGCGCATCGACCATCTGTGAAATCGTCTGCGCCTGCAAGGGCTCGTCGGGATGGTTGGGGCAATGCGGCGTGCCTGCGCGGGCATAGAGCAGCCGCAGGTAATCGTGAATTTCCGTCACCGTGCCCACGGTGGAGCGCGGGTTGTGGCTGGTGGCCTTCTGCTCGATGGCGATGGCCGGGGCCAGCCCTTCGATCAGATCGACATCGGGCTTTTCCATCAACTGCAAAAACTGCCGCGCATACGCCGACAGGCTTTCCACATAACGGCGCTGCCCCTCGGCGTACAGCGTGTCGAACGCCAGCGACGACTTGCCCGAACCCGACAGCCCGGTGATGACCACCAGCTTGTTGCGCGGCAGATCGAGCGAGATGTTTTTGAGATTGTGGGTGCGCGCCCCGCGCACGCGAATCAGCGCCTCGGCCTGGGTGCTGGCCAGCGGTTCAAACGAGGAGGCAAGGTCATTCATGGGCGAGGGCGGAAAAAAGTCAACCTGACACTATAAGGCGCCAAGCCACTTCAGGCGAAGCCGGGAAATTCACGCCGAGTAAATTGCGCCAGGCGCCGGTTTTGCTGAAACGGTATGTAAACACGGGCACTTCTCGACAGAGTCCGTCACGAATCTGGGCGGCGTTTCAGCGAAAATGTCGGTCATATCTTGCCGAGCGCTTGTGTATCGCCCTGTTTGTTTCAGGCCCCGCCGTGGCGCGGCCCTCCAGAGTTCCAGACGATGGCTTCCAAATCTTCCCGATCGACCAAAACCACAGCCCCCAAGGACGCCATGACGCCCGCCGAGCGCCGCGCCAGCAGTACGCTGGCGTCGATCTACGGCCTGCGCATGCTGGGGCTGTTTTTCATCCTGCCGGTGTTTTCCATCTACGCCGAGCATCTGCCGCACGGACACGATAAATTCCTCGTCGGTCTGGCGCTGGGCATCTACGGCCTGACGCAAGCGGTGCTGCAGATTCCCTTCGGCGTGGCCAGCGACCGCTTCGGCCGCAAGCCGGTGATGGTGTTCGGACTGCTGATTTTCGCCATTGGCTCATTCGTCGCGGGAGCGAGCGACAACCTCTACCTCATCATCATCGGCCGCGCCATTCAGGGCGCCGGGGCCATTTCGGCGGCCATCTCGGCCATGATTGCCGACTCCACCCGCGACCAGCACCGCACCAAGGCCATGGCCATGGTGGGCATGACCATCGGCTTTTCCTTCATCCTCTCGCTGGTGCTGGGCCCGCCCATCTATCACGCCATCTCGGTGCCCGGCATGTTCGACCTCACCGGCATTCTTGCGCTACTGGCCATTGCCGTGGTCATCTGGGTCGTGCCCAACGTGCCCATGACCACGCACTCCGAAGAGGTGCAGGGCCACTGGGCCAAGGCGGTGTTCACCCCGGCGCTGCTCAAGCTCGACCTCTCGATTTTTGTCGTCAACTTTCTACAGGTCAGCATGTTCGTGGTCGTGCCGGTGGCGTTGGTGAAATACGCCGGCATTCCCCTGCTGCATCACTGGATGGTCTATCTGCCCGTCACGCTGATTTCCTTTGCCGTATCCATTCCCGGCATCATCTACGCCGAGAAATACGGCTATATGAAACCCGTGTTCGTCGGCGGCGTAGCACTGCTGGTGCTGACCATGCTGGGCTTTGCCGCAGGCTACAAAAACCCCGTGGCGCTCATCGCCGCGCTGTTCTTTTTCTTTCTCTCCTTCAACCTGATGGAGGCGCTGCTGCCCTCGCTGGTGTCGCGCACCGCGCCTGCCAACCGCAAGGGCCTGGCCATGGGCGTGTACAACACCGGGCAATCGCTCGGCTTGTTTGCCGGGGGCGCGGTGGGCGGATGGCTGTCGCAATACAGCAGCGAAGATGTGTTTTTTGTCGCTGCCGCGCTGGCCGCGCTGTGGCTGCTGGTGTCGTTCACCATCCAGCCCCCGCCCAATCGCCACAAACCCGCCGAAGCCGACGCCGCCTCCGCGCAGCCGCAAAACGCCTGAACCCCTAGCTGCACCTCACCCCGGCCGCGAGTGAGGCGGCGGCTGGCGTTATGCTTGCCGCCATCGTCCCGCAGCCCGCGGGACGCCGCAATTCAGGACACCTCATGGCCTCCGTCAACAAAGTCATTCTCGTCGGCAATCTCGGCCGCGACCCCGAAACCCGCTTCGCCCCCAGCGGCTCCGCCATCTGCAACATCACCCTCGCCACGTCGCGCAACTGGAAAGACAAATCCAGCGGCGAAAAGCGCGAGGAAACCGAGTGGCACCGGGTGGTGTTCTATGACAAGCTCGCCGAAATCGCGGGCGAATACCTCAAAAAAGGTCGCCCGGTGTATGTGGAAGGCCGCCTGAAAACCCGCAAGTGGACCGACAAAGACGGCGTCGAAAAATACACCACCGAAATCATCGCCGAAGAAATGCAACTGCTCGGCGGACGTGAAGGCGGTGGAGGCGGCGGCGCAGACGACGAAGGCTACAGCCGCAACCGCGAGGCCGACTCAGGCCGCGCCCCCAGCCGCTCCGCCCCCAGCCGCGCCCCCGCCCCGGCCGCCAGCAAACCGGCGAGCGACTTCAGCGATATGGACGACGACATTCCGTTCTAGATTTTGATAAGAAGTCGTTCTGTATCGTTGGATCCTTAAGTTACTGACAGCGCTTGATTTTTATGTCGAGCGCTGTTTCTTTTTCTGAATCCGGCAGACACTGATAATCGTTTAGGAAGATCTGGGCGAGTTTGTGCAGTGCTACCATCCGGCGAATCGGCATGACCGGAACGCCACGTGGTCAGCCGACAACCCCGAATGCCGCTGGCGCACCTACGACTATGAAGAACGCATCAACCGCGGCAAGGCCAGTCCGGACATTTTCTGGCTGAAGGACGATTCACTTTCCGACACGGACAACCTGCCCGCGCCAGAGGTGATCGCCGCCGAAATCGTGGACGATCTCGAAGCCGCACTGGGGCAGTTCCGCCTGATTGCCGCCGAGGCCGAAGCGCTGCGTTGACCGGGCGGCCAGCGACGACTCGGCACTTCAACCCAGCTTGACCCACAGCCAGCACGGTGCACCTTGTCGTGTGCTGGCGAGCGGTTAGGCTGGGGAAGCTCTGAACCCTGCACTGCGGACTTCACCAAGCCGTACCGATACCCCCCGGGGGTCAATCCGCCATGAAGCGGTAGCCCACGCCCAACTCGGTGAGCAGGTGCTTCGGGCGGGCGGGGTCGTCTTCGAGTTTGTGGCGCAGGCGGCCCATGTAGATACGCAGGTAGTGGCCATGCTCCACCGCACCGGGGCCCCAGACTTCGCGCAGCAGTTGCCGGTGGGTGAGCACTTGGCCGGGGCGGCTGGCCAGGGCACAGAGCAGGCGATATTCGACGGCGGTGAGGCGCAGGTCTTCGCCGTCGCGCCGCACGAGGCGGCGCACGCGGTCGAGCTCGACGCGGCCGAAGCGCAGCGGCACCGATGGCGCGGCCTCGCTCACGGGCGGGCGGCGCAACGCGGCGCGCACCCGCGCCAGCAGTTCGGCCACACCGAAGGGTTTGCCGAGAAAGTCATCGGCGCCCAGATCGAGGGCACTTACCTTGACGCCTTCGGCCGAGCGGGCCGAGAGCACGAGCAGCGGCGCGCCGCTCCAGCCGCGGAACTGGTGGATGAAGTCGATGCCATCGCCGTCGGGCAGGCCCAGATCGAGGATGACGAGGTCGGGCTTGCGCGAGGCGGCGTCGATCAGCCCGCGCGCCATGCTGTCGGCCTCGCAGACGCGCCAGCCCTCGGCTTCGAGCGCCGTGCGCACGACGTGGCGGATCTCGGCCTCGTCTTCGATCACCAGGATGAGGCTGGAGGGTGTGGTCATGGCACGACCCTCCGTGCTGCGCGCAACTCCCCAAGGGCGTTGCGCGCCTCCTCGCAGCGACCGTGCGGCGCAGTCATGGGGTCGGCCCGGCGGGTTCAGTGCCGAGTTCGGCGGCGGCGTCGAGCGGCGGCATCTCGTGCAGGGGCAGGCGCACGTTGAACGCAGCCCCACCCTCGGGGGCGTTGGCTGCCGTCACCCGGCCCCCATGCGCTTCGACAATGGCGCGGCAGATCGCAAGCCCCAGGCCTACACCCGGGATGGGCGATTCAGGATCGCCACGGGTGAAGGTCTCGAAGACCGCCCGCTCGCGCCCTGCGGGCAGACCTGGCCCGCGGTCCCAGACGGTGATCTCGGCTTCGGCTCCGCGCACGCGGGCGCGCACGCCCAGCGGGGTGCCGGGCGGAGTGAACTTGAGCGCGTTGTCGAGCAGGTTGACCAGCACGCGTTCGAGCAGCACGGCGTCGGCCCGCACCAGAGGAAAGTCTGCGGGAAGGTCGATCTGCAGTGGATGCTGCGCCAGGGCAGCGGCATCGACGGCGCGCAGCGCGCTGCCAACCAGCTCCTCGACCGATTGCCAATCCTGCCGCAGCGTGACCTGCCCGGACTGCAGGCGGGCCATGTCGAGCAGATCGTCCACCATGCGGGCCAGCCGCCGCGACTGCTGCAACAGGCTGAGCGCCTGGCCGTGCAACGTGGCGGCATCGCCTGGTGGATGAGCGGCCAGACGCGTGGAGAGGACTTCAGCCGTGCCCACCAGGGCGGTCAGCGGGGTGCGCAGATCGTGCGACAGCGCCGACAGCAGGGAGTTGCGCATGCGCTCGGCCTGCATGGCCAGCAGGGTATCTTGTGCCACGCTGACGAAGTGGATGCGTTCGAGCGCAATAGCGATCTGGGTGGCGCAGGTTTCCAGCAAGCGGCGCAGCTCGGGAATGGTGGATAGGCGGGTGTTACCGGGGTCGACGACGAGCACGCCGCGCACCCGCATCGGCGCCTTCAGCGGCAGGTAGAACAGCGGCGCGCCGGGCAGGGTATCAGTGCCTTGGCCGGCTGGCGCGCCGCGCTGCAGGCACCAGCGCGCCAGCTCGGCGTCGAAAGGCAGGAGGGCATCGGCAGCCACGTCTGCCGAAGGCTGCAGGCGCTCGTCCAGACCGAGCACCAGCAGCGTGGCCCGGCAGCGGAAACTGGCCTGCACCACGCGTGTGCCGATCTCGGCCACCTGATCGACGGTGAGCGCGCCCGAAAGCTCGCGCGAGAGTTCGTAGAGATCGTGGGTGCGGCGCTCGCGCTGACCCGCGACTCGGGCCTGGAAATGCAGGTGCGAGGTGAGGTGGCCGATGAGCAGGCCCACGCCCAGCATCACGCTGAAGGTGAAGACGTATTGCACGTCGCTCACAGCGAACGAAAAGCGCGGCGGCACGTAGAAGAAATCGAAGGCCAGCACGTTGACCACCGCCGCCAGTGCCGCGGGCCCGCGGCCGAAGCGCAGCGCCACCGCGACCACGCCGAGCATGAACAGCATGACGGTGTTCGACAGGTCGAAGTAGCTGCGCAGCGGGCTGGCCAGCAGGGTGATGGCGCCAGAGATCAGCAGCGCGGCCAGGTAGCGCCGCATCAGTGCATCGGCCGACGGCAGAGCGGGATGCAGCCCGGCCAGGGCCGTGGGCGGCGAACGCGCGTCGCGGGTGATGAGGATGAGGTCGAGATCGGGCGCCTGCCGCGCCAGCACCGCCGTGGTCGAGCGCCCCAGCACCCGGCGCCACCAGGGCCAGCGCGGGGCGCGGCCGAGCACGACGCGGTTGAGGTTGTGGGTTCGGGCATAGGCCAGCGCGGCCTCGGCGGCGTGGGGACCGGCCAGCATGGCGGTCTGCGCACCCAGGTCGCGGGCGCGCTGCAGCAGCGCGAGGGCATGGTCGCGCTGCGCCTCGCTGGCGCCTTGCAGCGCGGGGGTCTCCACCGTGATGACGTGCCAGCGCGCATGCAGCGCGTCGGCCAGGCGGGCGGCGGCGCGCACCAGGCCGATGTCGTCGCGCGGGCCCGCGCACACCAGCAGGGCCTCGGCCGCGTCCCACACGGCACCGCCCACGCGGCGGCTGCGGTAGTCGCGCATCTCGCCTTCGACCTGCTCGGCGGTGAGCCGCAGCGCGAGCTGGCGCAGCGCCAGCAGATTGCCTTTGCGAAAGAAATTGCGCACGGCGTGCGCGGCCTGTTCGGGGAGATAGACCTTGCCGTCCTTGAGGCGTTGCAGCAGGTCGTCGGGCGGCAGATCGACCAGCACCACTTCATCGGCCCGCTCGAAGATGCGGTCGGGCAGGGTTTCGCGCACCTGCACGCCGGTGATGCCGCCGACGATGTCGCTCACGCTCTCGAGGTGCTGGACGTTCAGCGTGGTGTAGAGGTCGATGCCGGCGTCCAGCAGTTCCTCCACGTCCTGCCAGCGTTTGGGATGTCGGCTGCCCGGGGCGTTGCTGTGCGCCAGTTCGTCGACCAGCAGCACGGCGGGGCGACGTGCCAGCGCCGCGGCTGGATCGAACTCGCGCAGCAGGTGCGCGCCGTGACGCACCTCGCGCAGTGGAATCTGCTCCAGCCCTTCCAGCAGCCGGGCCGTCTCGGCGCGGCCGTGGGTTTCGACCAGGCCGACGCAGACGTCCACGCCCTCGTCGCGCAGACGGCGCGCGGCCATGAGCATGGCGTAGGTCTTGCCGACACCGGGCGAGGCGCCGAAAAAGAGCTTGAGCCGACCGCGCTGCGCCTGCTCGGCGTCCTGCTGGACCTGGGCCAGCAGCGCATCGGGAGAGGGGCGAATGTCGGGATCGGTCAAGGTGTCAGGGTCACTCGGCGCGTTGCGGCGGCGTGCCGTCGAGGGCCAGGTTCAATTCCAGCACATTCACGCGTGGTGCGCCAAACAGGCCGAGCCAGCGCGGGTGCGCCTGCGCGTCGATCAGCGCCTGCACCCGAGCCAGCGACAGATGCCGCACCCGCGCCACGCGCGCCGCCTGATACCGGGCCGCGGCCAGCGAGATGTCGGGATCGAGCCCGCTGGCCGACGCGGTGACCAGATCGACCGGCACCGGCGCGGTGTTGCCCGGATCGGCCGCCCGCAGCGCGGCGATGCGGGCACGTACGGCCTCCCGCAGCGCCGGATTGGTCGGGCCGAGGTTGGAGCCGCCGGAAGCCAGACCGTTGTAGGGGTAGGTCGCCGTGGCCGAGGGACGGCTCCAGAAGTAGCCCGGGGCGGTGAAGTTCTGCCCGATCAGCGCCGAACCGACGGCACGGCCTTGCCGCGCCAGCACCGAGCCGTTGGCCTGCCAGGGGAAGGCGAGCTGGGCCAGGCCGGTGACGGCCAGCGGATAGAGCAGGCCGGTGATCAAGGTGAGCAGGATCAGCAGGCTGAGTGCGGGGCGCAGGTGGGATGTCATGACGGTGAGAGCGGTGTGAGAGCAACAGATAGGAAGCAGGCAGACGCGGCTCAGGTCCAACCCATCAGGCGCAGCAGCATGTCGATGAGCTTGATGCCGACAAAGGGCGCGGCGATGCCGCCAAGTCCATAGATCAGCAGGTTGCGGCGCAACAGCACGGCGGCGCCCAGGGCGCGGTAGCGCACGCCCTTGAGCGCCAGCGGAATGAGGGCGACGATGATCAGGGCGTTGAAGATCACCGCCGAGAGGATGGCCGAATCCGGCGAGGCCAGGTGCATGAGGTTGAGCGCGCCGAGCTGCGGATAGGTGGCGACGAAGGCCGCTGGAATGATGGCGAAGTATTTGGCGATGTCGTTGGCGATGCTGAAGGTGGTGAGCGCGCCGCGCGTCATCAACATCTGTTTGCCGATCTCCACCACCTCGATCAGCTTGGTCGGGTTGGAGTCGAGATCCACCATATTGCCGGCCTCCTTGGCGGCCTGGGTGCCGCTGTGCATGGCCACGGCCACATCGGCCTGGGCCAGCGCCGGGGCGTCGTTGGTGCCATCGCCTGTCATGGCCACGAGCCGGCCCTCGGCCTGGGTCTGGCGGATGAGCGCGAGCTTGTTCTCCGGCGTGGCCTCGGCGAGGAAGTCGTCGACCCCGGCCTCGGCGGCGATGGCCGCTGCGGTGAGCCGGTTGTCGCCGGTGATCATCACCGTGCGGATGCCCATGCGGCGCAATTGGGCGAAGCGCTCCTTGATGCCGCTCTTGACGATGTCCTTGAGCTCCACGACGCCGAGCACACGGGCAGGCGACCCGGCCTTGAGCGACGCGCGCTCGGCCACGACCAGGGGCGTGCTGCCGCGCCGCGCCACCGCTTCGACATGCCGCACGACCGCCTCGGGCCAAGCGCTGTCGGTCTCAAGTATCCAGTGCTTGAGCGCGTCGGCCGCGCCCTTGCGGATGAGGCGGCCAGGCAGGTCCACCCCGCTCATACGGGTCTGGGCCGAGAAGGCGACGAAGCTAGCGGCCGGATCGGCGGCGGGCTCATGGGCCGAGCCCTCCTGTCGCGCCAGGGTCACGATGCTGCGGCCTTCGGGTGTCTCGTCGGCCAGCGAGGCCAGGCGCGCGGCGTCGGCCAGTTCAGCCACGCTCACGCCGGGCGCCGGCAGGAACGCGCTGGCCTGACGGTTGCCGAGGGTGATGGTGCCGGTCTTGTCCAGCAGCAACACGTCGACATCGCCCGCCGCTTCGATGGCGCGGCCCGAGGTGGCCACGACATTTGCCAGCAGCATGCGCCCCATGCCGGCCACGCCGATGGCCGACAGCAGACCGCCGATGGTGGTCGGGATGAGGCAGACCAGCAGTGCGATCAGCACCGTGAGAGTGACCGGAACACCCGCGTGATTGGCGTTCACCGCGTAGATGGAAAACGGCAACAGCGTCACCGTCACCAGCAGGAACACCAGGGTCAGGGCCACCAGCAGAATGGTCAGCGCAATCTCGTTGGGCGTCTTGCGCCGCTTGGCGCCTTCAACCAGGCCGATCATGCGGTCGAGGAAGGACTCGCCGGGATCGGCCGTGCAGCGCACCACGATCCAGTCCGACAGCACCTTGGTGCCTCCGGTCACGGCGGAGAAGTCGCCGCCGGACTCGCGGATCACCGGGGCCGACTCGCCGGTGATGGCGCTCTCGTCCACCGCGGCCACGCCTTCGATCACCTCGCCATCGCAGGGCAGCAGATCACCGGCTTCAACGAGCACAACATCGCCACGGCGCAGACTCTCGCCGGGCACCTGGGTCCACGGGGCGCCGGAGCGCGGTTCGGCTAGCTTCTTGGCGACCACGGTTTTTTTCATGCCGCGCAGCGAGGCCGCCTGCGCCCGGGCGCGGCCTTCGGCCAGGGCCTCGGCAAAGTTGGCGAACAACACCGTGAACCACAGCCACAGGGTGACCGCGCCGATGAACCAGGCCGGTGCCTCGCCGTGCCCGGCCAGCGCCTGCAGCCACAGCGCGCTGGTGAACAGGCTGCCCACATAGACCACGAACATCACCGGGTTGCGCCATTGCACGCGGGGATCAAGCTTGGCAAAGGCATCCACCACGGCTGGCCGCAGCAGATCGGCGTCGAATAAGGGAAGGGATGAGCGCGTCATATCAGATGCGAAGAGGCCCGTAGCAAGTCAGGGGGTTGTTTCATATCCGGTTCACTTCCAGAGCTGCAACTGCTCGACGATGGGGCCCAGGCCCCAGGCCGGGAAGAAGTTCAGCGCGCCCACCAGCAGCAGCACGCCGATGAGCAGGCTGACAAACAGCGGGCCATGCGTGGGCAGGGTGCCGCCGCCTGCAGGAATGCGCTTTTTCGCCGCCAGCGAACCCGCCAGCGCCAGGGTGGGCACCATCACGGCGAAACGTCCGAACAGCATCGCCGCACCGAGCCAGCCGTTGTAGAACGGCGTGTTCACCGACAGCCCGGCGAAGGCGCTGCCGTTGTTGTTCGCGGCCGAGGTGAAGGCGTAGAAGATCTCGGAGAAGCCATGGGCCCCGGGGTTGGCCAGCCCCGCCAGCCCGGCCGGCACCACGACGGCCAGTGCCGTGCCGAGCAGCACCAGCGCGGGCATGAGCAGCACGGCGATGGACACCATCTTCATGTCGAAGGCCTCGACCTTCTTGCCGACATATTCGGGCGTGCGGCCGATCATCAGCCCGCCGACGAATACGGCCACCAGCGCGAAGACCAGCATGCCCGCCAAGCCCGTGCCAACACCGCCAAACACCACTTCGCCGAGCTGCATGAGCGCCATCGGCACCAACCCGCCCAGCGGCGTGAACGAGTCGATCATGGCGTTTACCGCGCCGCAGGAGGTGGTGGTGGTCACGGCGTTGAACAGCGCCGAGGCGGCGATGCCGAAGCGCGTCTCCTTGCCTTCCATATTGCCGCCGGACTGCAGCGCGCCGTGCGTCTGATCGACGCCGAGCGCGGCGATGGTGGGGTTGCCCTGCTGTTCGGCTGCGGCCAGACCGGTGACGGCGACCGCGAACACCAGCGTCATCGCCGCCAGCAGGGCCCAGCCCTGGCGGGTGTCGCCCACGGCCAGGCCAAAGGTGTAGACCAGCGCGGCGGGAATCAGCAGCACCGCGATCATCTCCAGGAGATTGCTCAACGCGTTCGGATTCTCATAGGGGTGAGCAGAGTTGGCGCTGAAAAACCCCCCGCCATTGGTGCCCAGCTCCTTGATCGCCTCCTGCGACGCCACTGGCCCCATGGGCAGAATCTGCTGGGTGACGGTCACGGTCTGCTGCACCGACTGCCCGGCGGCATCGCGCATCGGCTGGCCCGCGGTGTCCAGCTTGGGCGCCACGTAGGTCGTGGACTGCAGCGTGGTGACGGGCGTATCGGCCGAGAAGGTCTGGATGACGCCCTGGCTGACCAGGGCCATCGCCAGCAGCATCGACAGGGGCAGCAAGGCATAGATCGTGATGCGATAGAGATCCACCCAGAAGTTGCCGATCTCGGTGGCACGGTGACGCGCGAATCCCCTGATCAGGGCAAAGGCCACGGCGATGCCCGACGCCGCCGAGACGAAGTTCTGCACCGCCAGCCCCATCATCTGCGTGAGGTTGCTCAGGGTCGATTCGCCCGCATAGCCCTGCCAGTTGGTATTGGTGACAAAACTGATGGCGGTGTTGAAACTGGAGTCGGGGCTGACCGCGCCGAACTGCTGCGGGTTGAGCGGCAGCACGCCCTGCAGCCGCTGCAGCGCATACACCAGCAGCGTGCCCAGCAGGCTGAACACCAGCAAGGCCACGGCATAGCGCGACCAGCGCATCCCGGCGGCATCGACGCCGCACAGCCGCAGCAGACCGGCCTCCAGCCGGGCCAGCGGCCGCCAGGCGGGACCGCCGTCCATGATCCAGGCGAAGTAACGTCCCAGGGGGCGGGCCGCGCCCAGAACCACCAAGAGCAGCACCGCAAGCAAGGCGAAGAATTCGGGCGTCATCAGAAGTCCTCCGCGCGGAACAGCGCCGCCAGCAGGTAAATCAGGAGCACCAGCGCGGCGACCGCGCCGATCCAGACGAATGGACTCACCTCAGCTCCTTTGCAGCAGACGGTCACAGAACGCCACCAGGGCGAAGACCGCGGCGAACAGCGCCAGCGTCAGAGCAATCCAGAACAGATCCATGCAGTTCGACGCCACTGCGCCGCCTCGTGCCATTCATGGATCGAAAGCGTAGGCAGATGCGTGTAAACCGCGCGTAAAAAATGCGGGCCAAAGTACAAGCGCCCGCGCACGGCGGCGGAGGGCCTTGCGATCTCAGTCCGTGGCCAGGGTCAGTAGGTGGCCAGCACGTTGAGGAACACGCCCCGGTTGTTGTAGGGCAGATCGGTGAGGTTGTCTGAGAAGTTGGTGAAGTTGTCGCCGACGCCCATTTTGACGTGCTGGTTCATGCGCCGGTACACGGCTAGCAACGCCCCGCTCTGGGCATCGCCGGCCTCTTTGGCGTGCAGGCGACGCCACCCGACCAGGCCGCTCCATTCGCGCACGAAGTGTCACTCGCCGCGCAACACCACGAGGCTAGCGCTGCTGCGCGCGAGGTCGAGCTTGCCCAGCAGGCGACAGGCGGCGGTGAGCTGCTGGCCGAAGCTGTTGCGGGTGAGCCAGGAGGTGCGCTCGCCGGTGAGGTTGTTCTGGTCGTGGCGGTATTACAGACTGGAGGCAAGGACGGTGGCGTTGTAGCCCATGGAGAGCGCGACGACACGGCGTTTGATGTCGCCGTTGAGCGGGTCGCTGATGGTGCCGGTTTCCATTTGCAGCCCGGTACTCCAGCGCTCGGTGAGCACGAGGTCGACGCCGAAGGCATGGAGCAGGCCAGCCTGACCATAGCCGGTGGTGCGCCGGGTTTCTTCGTACAGGCTGACGCGGTCGTTGAGCTTGCTGCGCGAGCCGACCAGCAGGGCGCCGAAGCGCCCGCGGTAGAGCTGGTCAGGGTGCTGCGTTTCCATCAAGTACCGCACTCAGCGCTTGCGCGCTACCGCATCGACCAGCGCCGAACGCCCGACGTGGCCCGTGCCTTCGTGCAAGGTGGCTTCGTGCTCTTGCAGCAGCAACCAGTCGGCCTCGGGCAGCAGCTCGCGCAGCAGTTCGGGGGTGTAGAGGTGGTCGGCGCGGCCCGGGCCGCCGGTGCCGTATTCGAGCTGTTTCACCGCGTAGCCCTGCACACAGAGCAGGCCGCCGGGTTTGAGGGTGCGCCACAGGCCGGAGAACAGGCGCTCGCGCAGGGCCGGGTCGGCGAACTGCACGAAGATGGCCACGGCGGCGTCGAATCGACCCGGCGCCCAGTCCCACTCATCTACCGAGGCGACGTGAAAGTCCACCGATACGCCGCGCTCCTGCGCCCAGCGGCGGGCTTTATCGACGGCGACGGGCGAGAGGTCGAACGCGGTGACGTGGTGGCCCTGCTCGGCCAGCCAGATGGAATTGCGGCCTTCGCCGTCGGCCGCGCTGAGAATGCGGCTGGCGGGCGCGAAGCGGGCGGATTCGCGCACCAAAAAGGCGTTGGGCTCGGCGCCGTAGTGCAGGCCGGGTTTGGCGAAGCGGGCGTTCCAGGTTTCGCGCGGATCGGAAAAACCGCCGGCGGGCGGCGTGGCGGGGGTGTGGGGAGTCATGGCGGTATGGACTGATATTGGAAAAAGTAAAGCCGCAAAGCCGCCATTTTGCGCAGTTATTTGAGTTTTTGCCCGGTGCCGTCGAAAACCGAAACCGTCACCGGAATGCCCTGGCGTACGCTTTCGCCCACGGTGCAAAACTGCTCGAACTGCATCAGCACGCGGTCGAGCCGCTCCATGCCTTGCGCGGCAGCGCCCATGCGAATATCGACCGTGATGGACAGCACGCGCAGACGACCGTCTTGGTTGCGCCCGATCTCGCCCGTGGCGGTGGTGGTCAGCCCCTTGGGGTCGAGCTTGAATTTGCTCAGGGCGAAATACAGGCTGGAGCTCATGCAGTTGCCCACGGCAGCGAGCAGCAGGTGCGAGGGCGACGGCCCCGCGCCCTCGCCCAGCGGCGGCGGCTCGTCGGTCAGAATGGTGGGGCGATCGTCGGCAAAGTGCAGGTCGAACTGGTAGGCGTCGATCTGCTTGAGGGTGACGCTGGGGGGCTGTTTGTCGTCCATGAAAGCTCCTGAGTGAGACGCTGCCTGGCGTTGTGCAAGGCTGGCGAGAGGGCTGGCCGGTCCATTCTGCAACCAGACCGATGACGGTCAACTTTAATACCTGAGGCGCGACCCATCCCTTGACGGCGCCCTCTAATATGCGTGTTTCGCCGCGGCTTCTCTGCGGCTGACTGCTTCCGCTGCACCCCTATCTTGGCAACCTCCGAAGAACTCTGGCTCAAGGCCCGCAAAAAAGATATCCGCCCGCAGCTCAATCGCGCCGTGGGGTTGGGGCTGTTTGCCGGCTGGCTGATCATCGTGCAGGCCTGGCTGCTGGCGCGGGTGGTGTCGGCGGTGATCATCCGCCACCAGCATCTCGCCGAGGTGTGGGGTTATCTGGCGGCGATGCTGCCGATTTTTGCGCTGCGTTTCGCGCTGATGCGAGCGTCTGAAAACGTAGCCTTCGAAGCCGCTGCGCAGGTGCGGCGCGATTTGCGCGGACGTCTTTACGAGCATTTGCAGGCGCTGGGACCGCTTTGGCTCACGCGACAGTCCAGCGGCGACATCGCCAACACCATCGTGACCGGCATCGACGCGCTCGAAGCCTATTACGCGCGCTACCTGCCCAATATGTCGCTCACCGCGCTGGTGCCGCTGTCGATTCTGGTGTTCGTGCTGCCGCAGGACTGGGTGTCGGGGCTGGTGCTGTTGTTGACCGCGCCGCTGATTCCGATTTTCATGATTTTGATCGGCAAGGGCACGGAAACCCTCAATCAGCAGCAATGGCAGCTGCTCTCGCGCATGAGCGCGCGGTTTCTCGATTCGCTGCAGGGGCTGACCACGCTCAAACTGTTTGGCGTGAGCCGCCACGAGGCCGAGGTGGTGGCTGCGCTCACCGAGGAATACCGCATCGGCACCATGAAGGTGTTGCGGGTGGCGTTTCTGTCTTCGGTGGCGCTGGAGTTCATGTCCACCATCAGCATTGCGATGGTGGCGGTTTTTATCGGTTTTCGCCTGTTTTACGGTGAAATGCAATTTTTTAACGGCTTTTTCGTGCTGCTTCTGGCGCCCGAGTTTTACCTGCCGCTGCGCAATATGGGCACCTTCTACCACGCCCGCATGGAAGCGATCGGCGCCGCGCAAAACCTGCTCAAGCTGCTCGACACCCCGATTCCGCCGCACGCCCAAGCCACCGGCGGCACGCAGAAATTGGACGCGGGGCAAGAGGTGCGGATTCGCTTTGAGGCGGTCACCGTGCGCCACGCCGCCGATCTGCCGCCCGCGCTCGACGCGGTGAGCTTTGCCGCCCTACCGCGCGGCCTCACCGCGCTGGTGGGCGCCAGCGGCGCGGGCAAGAGCACCGCGCTGCATGCGCTGATGGCGCTGGTGCAACCCGAAGCCGGGCGCATTCTGGTGAATGACACGCCGCTGACCGCGCTCGACGCCACCGACTGGCTGCGGCATGTGGCCTGGGTGCCGCAGCGTCCGCATGTGTTCGAGGGCACGGTGCGCGACAACATCGCGCTGGGCCAGTCCGACCCGCCGCAGGACGAAGTGGAGCGTGCCGCCCGCGCGGCGCAGGCGCATGACTTCATCGCCGCGCTGCCGCAGGGCTACGACACCCCGCTGGGCGAGCGCGGTCTGGGCTTGTCGGGCGGACAGGTGCAGCGTCTGGCGCTGGCGCGGGCGCTGCTCAAGCCAGCAAAGCTGGTGCTGCTCGACGAAGCCACGGCGCAACTCGACGCGCAGACGCAGGCGCAGGTCGGCGAGGCCATTCTGGCCCTGGCAAAAGAGCGCTGCGTCATTCTTGCCGCGCACCGCCTGAGCACGGTGCTGCAGGCCGATCATGTGGTGGTGCTCGAAGCCGGACGCGTGATCGAGCAGGGCGCGCCCGCCGATCTGCTGGCCGCAGGCGGCGCCTTTGCCCGGCTGGTGCGCGCCCACGAGCCCGCTGTTCAGGAGCAAGCCTGATGCGCTGGAACCCGCTGCCGCCCGATTTCGATCTGCCCCAAGCCCGCGCCGACCTAAAGCGGCTCGTCGGTTTGTTTGCGCCCTACCGCAACTGGATGTTATGGGGCGCGCTCGCCGCGCTGCTCACCCTGCTCGCCAATGTGGCGCTGATGACGGCCTCGGGCTGGTTCATCGCGCAAATGGCGCTGGTCGGCCTGGTGGGCGGAGCGATGGATTACTTCACCCCGGCCGCCTTCATCCGCGGCATGGCCATCACCCGCACCGCCGGGCGCTATATCGAACGCCTGATCACGCATGAAGCCACCTTCCGCCTGCTGCAGGAACTGCGGGTGTGGTTCTACCGGCGGCTGGAGCCGCTGGCCCCAGCGCGGCTGCAAGAGCTGCGCAGCGCCGACCTGAGCAGCCGCCTCATCAGCGACATCGACGCGCTCAACCACCTCTATCTGCGCGTGCTCGTTCCCGTGGGCGTGGCGCTGTTGGGCGACGCGCTCATTCTGGCGATGATGGCGCTCTACAGCGGGCGAGTGGCTGCGTCCACCCTGCTGTTCCTGCTGCTGGCCGGGGTGGCCGTGCCCCTGCTCACCTTCCGTCTGGGGCATGGCCCGGGGCGGCGGCTGGTGACGCTGCGCGCCGAATTGCGCTGCGCCGCCGTCGATGGCTTGCAAGGGCTGGGCGAGCTGCGCGTGTATGGCGGGGCGGCGCGGCAGGCGCAGCGCATCGACGCGCTGACGGACGTCATGATCGGCCAGCAGCGCCAGCTCAGCCGCGCCACCGGCCTGTCACAAGGGCTGCTCGGGCTGTCGGCCCATCTGGCGATGTGGTGTGCGCTGCTGCTGGCCATTCCGCTGGTGACTGATGCGTCCATCACCCCGGCCGAACTGCCGATGCTGGCGCTGTTCGTACTCTCCAGTTTCGAGGCGGTTTTGCCGCTGCCGCTGGCGCTGCAAATGCTGGGCGAGACCTTGGCCGCGGCGCGGCGGGTGTTCGGCATTCTCGACGCCCGGCCGCAGGTGGAGGAGCCCGCCGACATGCCCGTGCCGCAGTGGGAGCGCGCCGATGTCGAGATCGACGGGCTGCGGCTGCGCTACCCCGGCGCGCGTGGCGAGGCGGTCTGGGCGCTCGACGGCCTGAGCCTGCAGCTGCGCGCGGGCGAGCGCGTCGCCCTGGTCGGCCCCAGCGGCGCGGGCAAGAGCACGCTGGTGCAGGCGCTGCTGCGGTTCTGGGACTATCAGGAGGGCAGCGTGCGCATCGGCGGCCACGACCTGCGCGCCTGGCCCGGCGAGGCGCTGCGCGCGCACATCGCCGTGGTGTCGCAAGACACCTATCTGTTCAACACCACCATCCGCGATAACCTCATGCTGGCCAAACCCGAGGCCACGGAGGACGAAGTGATCGCGGCGTGCAAGGCGGCGCAGTTGCACGACTTCATCGCCGCGCTGCCCGAGGGGTATGAAACCTGGGTGGGCGAGGCCGGCATGCGGCTGTCGGGCGGACAAGCGCGGCGCGTGGCCATTGCCCGTGCGCTGCTGCGCAACGCGCCGCTGCTCATTCTCGACGAACCCACCGAGGGCCTGGACGCGCTGACCGAGCGCGATCTGCTGCGCGACCTGGTGCAACTGATGCAGGGCCGCACCGTGCTGCTGATCAGCCACCGCATCGCCGCGCTGCCCGCTGCGGTTGACCGGGTGCTGGTGATGGAAGCAGGCCGGGTGGTGGAGGCCGGCGCGCCCGCCGAGTTGCTGGCGCGGCAGGGCGGCGCCTTCCGCGCGCTGCACGACGCGCTGTAAATCAGTTCAGGTCATGCGCGGCAACAGCCCGCGCAGGCTCAATCCGTCTTCGCTCAGCGCGGTGGCGATGGCTAGGCGCAGCGGGCCGATGCGGCTGGAGGCATCGAGCACCAGTCGGCGTACCAGGCGGGCCGGGCCGCGGTCGTCGGTGTAGAGCGTGGCGATGGCTTGCGTGGCCAGATACAGCGGGCGCGTCGCGCGGCGATGCGCCGCCTCGAAGCGCTTCAAACGCTCGGGCGCGGCGATGTCGGTACCCGCGCGCGCGGCGGCCAGAATTTCGCGCGACAGCAGATCGACGCCGTGCAGACCGAAGTTGAAGCCATGCGCGGTGACCGGGTGCATGCCCACGGCGGCGTCGCCGATCAGGGCGAAACGCGGCGCGACGAAGCGCTGGGCATAAACCCCGACCAGCGGATAGGTGTGACGGCTGCCCGCGCGTTTCATTTCGCCCAGACGACCCTGATAGCGCCGGGTGATGTCGCGCTCGAAGTCGGCGTCGGGCAGCTCCAGCAAGGTCTGCATCTCATGCTGCGGCAGGGTGAGCACCACGGACGAGAGGTGTTCGGACAAGGGCAGCAAGGCCAGGGTCTGGCCGATGCCGAACCATTCCCACGCGGTGTGGTGATGCGGCTGCTCATGCTGCATGCGGCACACCAGCATGGTCTTGCCGAAGTCGTGCGAGTCGGCCCCGATGCCCATCTTGCGGCGGGTTTCGGAGAACCGGCTGTCGGCGGCGATCAGCAGCTTCGCCCGGATAGTCTGGGCCGGGGCAGCGGCCGCCGCTGCCTGCGCCGGTTCGAGGTCGAGCTCAACGCCCTGCGCATCAGTGCGCACCGCGCCCAGACGGGTCTGGTCGAACAGGGTGTATTCGCTTTGGCCCTGCACCGCAGCCCAAACCGCGCGGCGGATTTGCTGATTGGGCACGAGGGCGCCGAGCTGGGTTTTGCCGCGCAGCGGCGATACGCGCATGGGATGCGGATCGTTGCCGTTGAGCACCACGGCGTGTTCGAGCGGAAACACCTGATCGGGCGCGATGTGGTCGAACACCCCGGACTCGCGCAAGGTGCGCAGGGTGCGCAGGCTGAGCGCAATTTCGCGGCCGTCGAAAGGGGGGTCGGCCAGCGCGGCCGCGCTTTGCTGCTCGACGAGGGCGATGCGCAGGCCGCTGCCAGCCAGCGCCCGCACCATGGACAGACCGGCCGGGCCGGCGCCGATGATGGCGAGATCGAACGTCATGTCAAAGTCCTGTGAAACGGTCATAAAGAAAGTTTGTCTAGTGTTTACAGCCGCGCCATTTCCAGCGGCGCTTCACCATACACCGCGCGCGCCAGCACCCGCAACGCCGCGCGCAAACCCTCTTCGAGCACCGGGTGATAGAAGGGCAGGGTGAGCAGTTCGGCCACGGTCATGTTGCGCTGCAGGGCCAGGGCCAGCAGATGCCCCAGATGCTCGGCGCCGGGCACGCCCATCTCCGCCCCCAGCAGTTTGCCGCTGCCGGGCTCGGCGTACACATGCAATTGTCCGGCGGCGCGCAGCATGGCCATGGCGCGCGCCTGCTGGGCGAAGTTGAACCCGCCGGTAGCGAACGACCGCCCCTGCAACGCCTGCCAGGTCTGGCCGACCACGGCAATCTGCGGATCGGTGAAGGCAATCGCCAGCGGCACGCGGCGGCGAAAGCGCGTCGGGCCGTGCAGGGCATTGAAGGCGGCGATGAAGCCCTCGTCGGACGCCTCGTGCAGCACTTGCAGCTCGCCGTTGACGTCGCCGGTGAAATACACCGGCAGGTCGCCGATCTGCAGGGTGTTGCGGTCGAAGTCGGGTAGGCCGCGGGCGTCGAGCGGCACACCCAGCGTCTGAAGCCCAAGGCCGTCGGTGTTGGTGCGCCGCCCCATGGCGGCGAGCACGGCATCGACTTCGACCGGGCTTTCGCCGTTGTCCACGATCAATGTGCCCGCGGCCCCTTCGCGCAGATCGACGGCGCGGCCCAGATGCACGGGGAATTCGGCGCCGATGCGGTGTTGCGCCTCGGCCTGGATGACCGGATCGGTCAACGGCCCGAGGCTTTCGCGCAGCTCGAAGCCGTGCACGTCCAGGCCCAGCCGTGCCAGCGCCTGCCCCAGTTCGAGGCCGATCACCCCCAGCCCGACCACGGCGATGCGGCGCGGCAGATCGGGGCGCTCGAACAGGTCGTCGGTGGTGAGAATGCGGTTGCCAAACGCCTGCCACGCCTGCGGCACCACCGGACGGCTGCCGGTGGCGATGAGAATGCGGTCGGCAGTGATGATCTCTTCGCGTCCGTCGTCGTGGGTGACGATGACGCGACCCGGCCCGTCGAGCCGGGCCCGCCCGGCGATGTTCTGCGCAGGCTGCAGACTGTGAGTCGCGCCCATCACCCCGGCCACGCGCGCATCGCGGTAGTCGCGCACCCGCTGCAGCACGGCGGGCAGATCGACCTTGAGCCCCTCGCCGCCCCGAATACCCAGGGTAGCCAGCTGACTGCCGCGATGAAAGTCGTCGGCCGCCTGGATCAGCGCCTTGGACGGCATGCAGCCCACGCGGGCGCAGGTGGTGCCGTAGGGGCCGTGGTTGATGATGACAAAGTCGTCGGTGTGCTTGCGCACCTGCGACAGCGCGGTGAGCCCGGCTGTGCCGGCGCCAAGGATGGCGATATGAACGTGACGCACGGAGGAACTCCGGTGAAGAGGACTGCGCGCCAGTCTATCGGCGCGGCTTGACGCCCGTTTTGGGCAGGGTCAAGCCGCGCGGTGCAAAACACTTCAGGTGTGATCGTGCACGGCGGCGTGCTCGGCCTCGGCGTGCACCATGGCGAGCATGGCATCGCGCTTGTCGGCGGTGCCGAACATCGGGCTGGTGCCCACCACCTGATGGTTGGCCGCCTTCAGCGTGAAGTAGGCACGGCCGTCGCTGGCGACCTGTTTTTCAAAGCGCTCGGGCAGCACGCTGTTCTTTTTCACCGAGGCCATGCCATTCTCTGCGGAGGCCTTGCTCTCGTAGTGCTCGCTGCTCAGCAGCGTGCCGCCATCGGCCGCTTTGAGCGAAAAGTGGAACTGGCCTTTTTCGTTTTTGTGCAATTCAAAGCTGACTGCCATAGAGAACTCCTGGATGGGTAAGTCGCAGCCGGGCGACGCAGGCGCTTGTCGGGCAACTCGCGCGCCGAGGGACGAATGGGAACAAGGGCAGGGACGAAGCCTCCCCGCACGCTCCGAATGGTCGGCGCGTTCTGTGACAAATGCAAGACTTGCGGCCCAACTTTTGACAATAGTTGACAGATCGACCGCGTATTGGGGGTCGATCAGCCGAGGGTGGATCAGCCGGCCTGCTGCTCCAGCGCGAAATGCGCCCCATTGAATTGCCCGAGCACCCCGGTCAACCAGGGCAGCACCTCGCGCAAGGTGGCGTGCAGCGTCCACGGCGGGTTGATGAGGAACATGCCGCTGCCCAGCAGGCCGAAGCCGCTGGCGTCGGGTTCGCGCACCTGCATGCGCACATCGAGCCAGTCGGCCTGGCCTGCGATACGGCGCAGCTGTTGCGGCAGCAAGTGCGACTGGCGCCGCTGCAGCACCGGGTACCACACCGCATAGGTGCCGACGGCAAAGCGCTGCAGGGCGTCGCTGACCGTGTTGCGCAGCGCGGCGTAATCGGTCTTGAGTTCGTAAGACGGATCGAGCAGCACGACGGCGCGGCGGCCTTGCGGCGGCAGCAGGCTTTTGAGGGAGACAAAACCGTCGGCACAGCGCACCTGCACCCCCGGCTGCGCGCCGAAGGTGGCGTCGAGCACGCGGTGATCGGTGGGATGCAGCTCGAACAGCCGCAGCTTGTCTTGCGGCCGCATGAGCTGGTGGGCAATGCCGGGCGAGCCGGGGTAGTAGAGCAGCGGGCCGCCCGTGTTGAAGGCGCGAATCTGCGCGAGGTAGTCTTGCACCGCCTCCGGCGCGTCCTTGCGGTTCCAGAGGCGCTCGATGCCCTCGGCGTACTCGGCATTTTTTTGCGCAGAGGCTTCGTGCAGCGGGTAACCCCCGGCGCCCGCGTGGGTGTCGATCACCCAATAGGGTTTTTCTTTGCGGTTCATGTGCCGGAGCACCTGCACCAGCACCAGATGTTTGAGCACGTCGGCGTGGTTGCCGGCGTGAAAGGCGTGTCGATAGGCGAGCATGTGTGCACTGTAGCCGCTGACGCGCCGGGGAGAAATCCTGCGGCACAATGCCGTTCTGAATCTGCGGCGCGTCTTGCTGCGCCGCCCCACCCCGCACCGCCATCATGTCCTCCCCTTCTCCTGCAACCGCTTCCGCGCCAAGTGCGCTCCCCAACGCGCTCGACTTCATCCGTTTCGCCGTCGACAGCGGCGTGATCGCCTTTGGCGACTTCACCACCAAGGCGGGGCGGCAGTCGCCCTATTTTTTCAACGCCGGCTTGTTCAACGACGGCGCCATGCTGGCGCGGCTGGCGCAGTTTTATGCGCGCGCGCTGCTGGAGAGCGGCGTGACGTTCGACATGCTGTTCGGCCCGGCGTACAAGGGCATTCCACTCGGCGCGGTGGTCGCGGTGGAACTGGCGCGACTGGGCCGCAATGTCGGCTTCGCCTACAACCGCAAGGAAGCCAAGGATCACGGCGAGGGCGGCAGCACCGTGGGCGCGCCCATCCGCGGCCGGGTGGTCATCGTCGATGACGTCATTTCCGCGGGAACGGCCACGGGCGAATCAGTGCGGCTGATCCGCGCAGCCGGGGCCGAACCCGCCGGCGTGCTCATCGCGCTCGACCGCCAGGAGAAGGCCGCGATTGAGGGCCGCACCCTCGACGTCTCGGCCGTACAGCACGTCAGCCGCGAGTACGGGCTGCCGGTCATTTCCATCGCCAATCTCGACAGCCTGCTCGCCTACCTGGCCGACAGCGGCCACCAAGAGCTGGCGCGCTGGCGGCCCGCGGTACAGCAGTACCGCGACACTTACGGGGTCTGACACAGCACGCAAGAGTCGCGAACGAATCCGCCATGACCCTCAAGCTGCGCGCGCCGCTCGGCATCTCTTTTTCCGCGCTGCTGCTGTGGAGCTTTGCGCTGGTGGGGCTGCCGCTGCTCATCGGGCTGTCGGTCACGGCGTATCTGTTCGATCAGGTGGCCACGCAGGCGCGCAGCTCGGTGGCCGTGGCGGTGCAGCTCACGCGCACCTCGCGCCAGATCGCCCAAGACATCGACAACCTGCAGCGGGCCAGCGGCCAGTGTCTGGTGCTGCAGGACGCCGCGCTGTGCAGCGGCGTGCGGCAGGCGCATGAGGCCTATGTACAAGATGCCTCGCAACTCCAGGCCATGCCGCTGCCGCCCGACCAGCAGCACACCCTCCACAGCCTGAACACGCGGGAGGCGGCGCTGTTCGCCGGGGTCATGGCCTCGGGCAAGGTGAAGGATGGCGCTCGGGTGTTCAACGCGCTCAACCCGCAATTCGACGCCATGCGCCTGTCGGCCGACAGGCTGATCAACCACAGCAACGGCCTGGTCGATGCGCTGGAAGCGCGGCTGCTGCAGGTCTCCAACCGCGTGTGGTCGGTGCTGGGCTGGCTGGCGCTGGCCAGCGTGAGCCTGTCGGTCTGTCTGGCGCTGCTGTTCTCCTGGCTGCTCAGCCAGCCCTTGCGACAGATCAAACGCTCCATCCGCCGTCTGGGCGAAGGGCAGCTCGATCAGGCGCCCAGCGTGGCCGGGCCGCGCGATCTGGTCGATCTGGGCGTGCAACTCGACTGGCTGCGCCGCAGGCTGGCCGATCTGGAGGCGCAGAAAATCCAGTTGCTGCGGCATGTGTCGCACGAGCTCAAAACCCCGCTGGCCTCGATGAAAGAGGGCGTGGACTTGCTGGCCGAAGGCGTGCCCGGCCCGCTCAACGCCGAGCAGCAGTCGATCACCCGCATCATGCGCGGCAATGTGCGCGACCTGCACCACCGCATCGACAGCCTGATCCATTACGACAGCGCGCTGCATCACCCCGAACCGCTGCAGATCGGCCCGGTGAAGCTGCGGCTATTGCTCGCCAGTTTGATCCGCCGCAATCATCTCACGCTGCGGGCGAAGGGCGTGCATGTGGAGTGCGGCTGTGCTGCGCTACAAGTGCAGGGCGATCGCGCCAAGCTGGAAAGCCTGTTCGAGAACCTGCTGGTCAACGCCATCCGCTTCAGCCCGCAGGGCGGCCGAATCGGATTCGACGCCAATCGGGTCGAAGGCGGCGTTGAAATCTGCGTCAGCGATCAGGGCCCGGGCGTGGCGCCGGAAGACCGCAAGCAGTTGTTCCAACCGTTTTTCCAGGGCCGCAACCAGCCGGCCAGCGCCTTGCGCGGCACCGGGCTCGGTCTGGCCCTGGCGCGGCAATACGCCCAGATGCACGGCGGCACCTTGGAGCTCGCGCCCCACCCCGGCCCTGGCGCGGTGTTTCGCGTGTTTCTTCCAGACCAAGCTCAAAATCCGGTATGACCTTGCCACGTTTTCTACGCCAACGCTTCATTCTTTCTCTCGCGCTGCCGCTCGCGCTAACCTCCTGCGCCGAACTGCCGCGGTTGGCTCAAATGGCCGCACCAACGACCTCCGGCTCGACCCCGACCGATCGCCTCGACGGAGCCACCCTCGACCGCCTGCTGCGCGACACCCCGCAGACCGCGGGCCCGGCGCTGCAGAGCCAGACGACGCGGCTGCTGGCGCTGGGCAAGCGGCGCGGGGTTGCAGAACAACTGCAGCTCGCCATGCTGCTGCTGGCGCGCGGCGAGCCGGGCGACGCCGAACTTGCACAGAATTTGCTTGAAGGTGTGCGAGCCCGCGCTGACGATGTGCCGATGCGCAACTTCATCACCCTGCTGCAGCGCGATGCCGCGCAGCAACTCGCCCTGCAGCAGGCGCAGAAAAACGTCCAGGCCCTGCAAAAGCAGATCGACCAGATCAAATCGCTGGAGACCCAGCTTCAGAACCGCAGCCGCTGATCCCACCCCATGCCCGCAACCGTTCTTCTGGTGGATGACGACCCCGACCTGCGCCAGCTGCTGGCCATTCGTCTGCGCTCGGCCGGTTATGCGCCCGTCACCGCCGCCAGCGGTGCCGAGGCGCTGGGCAGCCTGGCGGCCAGCCGCCCCAGCGCGGTCATTACCGATCTGCGCATGGACGGTATGGACGGGCTGTCGCTGTTCGAGCACATCCGCGCGCAAGACCCCTCGCTGCCGGTCATCATTCTCACCGCGCACGGCACCATTCCCGACGCGGTGGACGCCACGCAGCGCGGCGTGTTCGGCTTTCTGACCAAGCCGTTCGAAGCGCGCGAGCTGCTTGCCCTGCTGGAGCGTGCGATCGCGCTGCAGCCCAAGCAAGCCGCCGCGCCCTCGCCCAAGGACGAAGCCTGGCGCGCCGACATTCTCACCGCCAGTCCGCGCATGCTCGCACTGCTGTCCGAAGCCGGACTGGTGGCGCGCAGCGAGGCCAGCGTGCTCATTCGCGGCGAGTCGGGCACCGGCAAGGAAATGCTGGCCCGCGCCATACACCGTGCCAGCCCCCGGCAGGCCGGGCCGTTCATCGCCATTAATTGCGCCGCCATTCCCGAAACCCTGCTCGAATCGGAGCTGTTCGGTCATGCCAAGGGTTCGTTCACCGGCGCCAGCCAGGCGCAGACCGGGCTGTTCCAGCAGGCCAGCGGCGGCACGCTGTTTCTCGACGAAATCGGCGATATGCCGCTGCCGCTGCAGGTCAAGCTGCTGCGCGTGCTGCAAGAGCGCCAGGTGCGCCCGCTGGGCGCGGCGCAGGCGGTCGATGTGGACGTTCGCATCGTCTCCGCCACCCACCGCGATCTCGACGCCGCCATCGCGCTCGGCCAGTTTCGCGACGACCTGTATTACCGCCTCAATGTCGTCACCCTGCACCTGCCGCCGCTGCGCGAACGGCGCGAAGACATCGCCATGCTGGCGCAGCATGCGCTGAAGATCCTCACCCCCCGGCTGCACCGGCGCATCACCGGCTTCACGCCCGACGCGCTCGATCTGCTGCAACAACAAGACTGGCCCGGCAACGTGCGCCAGCTCATGAACGTAGTCGAGCAGTGCTGCGCGCTGAGTACCACCAGCCGCATACCGGCCACCTCGGTGACGCGGGCGCTGCGGCTCAAACCCACCACCCTGCTGCCTTTCGCCGAAGCCCGCGAACAGTTCGAGCGCGACTATCTGGCCCAGTTGCTCAAGATGAGCAACGGCAATGTCGCCCAGGCCGCGCGGCTGGCGCAACGCAACCGCACCGAGTTCTATCGCCTGCTCGGCAAGCACCACCTCGACCCGGCGCAGTTCAAAGCCGCTGCCGAAGAAGCGCCGCCGCAAGACTAGGGCTTGTCGCACTGTCGCTCCACCGCGACAAAAATCATTCGATAAATCAAGGTGTTGCCAAAACACCGGGTAATCCGTCGCCGCTGCCCGACGCTTTTCTTGGGCAAATCGGCCGTTTGTCGCTGATTTGTGTGATTTTTTCCCTCACCTCCCTCTGAAAGCACCCCGGTGGCACAGGGTTTGCACTAGGACTGCGCGCAGATCGCATTGGGTCGATCTGCCCCCAACCGGAGAATCCTCATGCACACCCATCCTTCCCCCGCAGCCCCGCACGCCGAACTCGCCCTCGCCCGGTTTCACGCCATGCAGCGCCAGCTGTACGCCCTCGCCGCGCAACTGCGGGCGCTTTACCAGCCCGATCCGCTGGCCCGGCTGCAGCGCCAGCAGGCGCACGACCTCGACCTTCTGCAACGCGAGTTCGACGACAACGCCTTGGGCGCATCCCCACGCCCGATCCGCTCGTCCGGGCCGCGGCGCTGACTCGCCCCTACCCCCAAGTCACCCTGACAGGAGAACCGCCATGTTCACTATCGACTGGTCTGTATTCACCCCTTATTCCGCCCTTGCAGGCGGCGCGTTGATCGGCGCCGCTGCAGGCGCGCTCGCCTTGGGCGGCGGCAAGATCGCCGGCATCAGCGGCATTCTGGGCGGCTCGCTCAGCGACGCTCTGGCCGCGCGTCGCCCGGCCTCGTGGCGGCTGAGTTTTCTCGTCGGCGTGCTTGCGGCTTCGGTGCTGTGGGCGCTGTCGATACCCCTGCCCGGCGCGCAATTCGAGGCGCCCTGGGGGCTGCTGCTCGTCGGCGGTCTGCTGGTGGGGGTGGGCGCGCGGCTGAGTTCGGGCTGCGCCAGCGGCCACGGCGTCTGCGGGTTGGCGCGGCTGTCGCGCCGCTCGCTCGCCGCCGTGGCCACCTTCCTCTCCACCGGCATCGTCACCGCCGTGTCGGTTCATGCCCTGCTGTACTGACCCCGAGTTCTCAAGGAGATCATGATGAACAAGCTCGCGTTTTTCTCCGGCCTGCTGTTCGGCCTGGGCGTGCTGCTTTCCGGCATGACTAACCCCGACAAGGTGCTGGGTTTTCTCAATATCGCCGGCGCCTGGGACCCCAGTCTGTTGCTGGTTCTCGTCACCGCCGTCGTCGTGGCCTTCGTGCCCATGCAGCTTGCGCAGCGTCGCAGCAAGGCGCTGCTGGGCGAGCCCATCGCCTTTCCCGATACCCGCAGCATCACTTCGCGGCTGCTGCTGGGCAGCGCGGTGTTCGGTATCGGCTGGGGCATGACCGGGCTGTGCCCCGGCCCGTCGCTGGCCTCACTGGCTTCGCTGCACGCGCCGCAATGGCTGTTTTTCGCCAGCATGATGGCCGGCATGGCGGGCTTCGAACTGTGGCAGCGCGCCGCGGCCAAGTCATCGCAAACCGCACCGCTCCAAACAAACCGAAAGGCCGCCCCGCTGACGGCCAAACCCTGAAGGAGGCTCTCATGTCCACAACGTCACCGATGCGCTACCCGCTACGCCCTGCCGGAACCGAGCGGCCGCGCTCCAACACGCCCCGCCCGACGCTGCCCGCCGCCCCTGACGACGCCGACCAGCGCCTGCGCGCGCAGGTACTGGAGCGGCTGAGCCAGACTTCTCTGCGCCACCTCGGCATTCAGATCGAGGTTCAGGCAGGCTTGGTGCGGCTGTGCGGCACCCTGCGCGACCCCAAGCTGCGCACCCATGCGGAATGGCTGGTGTTCACCACGGCAGGGGTGCAGGCGGTGTGCAGCGATTGGCAGATCGACCCCGGCAGGGCTCCGTCCTCGCCGCATTAACACCCGTTCACGCCCATCCCCGAATTCGGCGCCTGCGCGCCGTCCCCAGCGACTTGTCGCGCTCCTCGCACGCCCACCCGTCTGCGCGACGGGTCGGGAGTGTTTTCGCCGCAGCTTTTCGGCTGCGGTTTTTTCCTTCTTTATGGGCTTCCATGGCGCAGTGCCGTGAGAAAACACTCACGATCGCCGCAGTGCCATGTTGCCATCCTCGATCCTCAGGCCTGGCCGACTACCTGTAGATTGGGAAGCGCGCCCAGCGCATTGACCCGAAGGAGCGCAGGGAATTGTCCCGCAAACAAATGCGAATCGTTATTATTTTTTACATTATTTTCGTCGTCTCGCATTTCGCCCCCCCTTCCCCCCTTTTTTGGAGCCTCCATGTCGCATCCCGCCCTTTTCCTCTGCCGTGCCGCCGTGGCCGCCTTTGGCGCGCTGAGCTTGTCCACCGCCTTCGCCGGGCCGCAGTGCACCAACCAGCCGCAATCGGCGTGGATCGATGCGGGCAAGTTCCAAACAGAGTTGAAGGCGCAGGGCTACGAGATCAATAAATTCAAGATCACCTCGGGGCAATGCTACGAGATCTATGGCAAGAACCAAGCCGGTAAAAAAGTGGAGATTTACTTCGACCCGGTGAGCGGCAAAATCGTCAAACAGGAAACGCGATGAGCGCCACAGCCGACGCTGAGCGGGTGCCGCTGGCCATCCGGTTATTCCACTGGGCGTTGGCGGCGGCTTTCATCGGCGCGTGGGCGCTGGAAGCCGACTGGCGCGCGGCGCACGAATGGCTGGGCTACGCCGCCGCGGCGCTGGTCGTCTGGCGTCTGGCCTATGCCTGGCGCGCCCCGGCGGACTGGCGCTGGCGCGCACTGCTTCACCCCCCGCGCAAGGTGCTGCGTCATGCCGCGCAGTTGGCGCGCGGACGGGCGGAACTGGCCGCGGGCTACAACCCGATCGCCGCCTGGAACGTCCTCGCCATGTTCGCCATGCTGCTGGCGATCGCCGCCAGCGGCTGGGCGCTGACCACCGACCGCTACTGGGGCGACCAGACGCTGCAGGCGCTGCACGCCGCGCTGGTCGATCTCATGGGGTGGCTCGTCGGCTTTCACCTGCTCGGGGTGGCCGTGGGCAGTTTGCGCGCCCGGGGGTTTTTGCCGCGGTCGATGCTCGACGGGCGCAGGCTGCCGCATTGAGGGCTGCGCACCCGCCGCACGCCTTGGCGCTTGCGGCGCTTTTCAGGTGCCGCGCACGTAAGGGTTGCTGCGGCGTTCTTCGCCGAAGGTCGACTCTGGCCCATGCCCGGGAATGAACACCGTGTCATCGCCCATGGGCCAGAGCTTGCCGGTGATGCTGTCGAGCAGCTGCCGATGATTGCCGCCGGGAAAATCGGTGCGGCCGATCGACCCGGCGAACAACACATCGCCCACCCAGCAACGCCGCGCCTCGGGCTGGTGGAAAACCACATGACCCGGCGTGTGGCCAGGGCAATGCCGCACGGTGAAGGGCAGCGAGCCGAGCTGCAGGGTGTCGCCATCGGCCAGCCAGCGGTCTGGCGTGAACGTCTTGGCGGGCGGAAAGCCGAACATCTGCGCCTGCTGCGGCAGGGCGTCGATCCAGAACTGATCGCCCGGATGCGGGCCGATGATGGGCACGCCCGCGCGCTGCGCCACTTCCGCCGCGGCGCCCGCGTGGTCGATGTGCGCGTGGGTCAGCCAGACCGCACGCAGCGTCACGCCGGCCTCGACCACCGCCTGCAGCAAACGATCCACCTCGCCGCCGGGGTCGGTGAAAACCGCCTCCTGCGTGGCGTCATCCCACACGAGACAGGTGTTCTGGGCAAAGGCGGTGACCGGGAGAATGCGGTAGCGGAGCATGGCTTGAAGCGGATGATTTGAAACAGAAAGGGCATACGACCCAGTCTATAGCGGAATCTTCTGCCTCCCCCTGCTGAGAGGGATTGAAGCGACTTGTGCCGCTCCCTACACTGGTTTTCCCTTTTTCCGACCGCCCGGCCAGTTCGCCCATGCCCCGCCATGCCTCGCCTGTCATTGCACCCCCTTCGACGCGAGTGGATGCGTGCGCTGATCCTGCTGCAGGCCGTCATGCTGCTGGTGCTGATGATGTCGGCGCCCATGTCAGCGCCCGCCTGGGCGGCTGCCCCCTCCGGCGCTAATGCGAGCCCGCTGGTGGTTCTGGTGCCGCAGGATCTCCGGCACCAGAATCTGCAAAATTCGCTGCAGGTTTACCGCGAAAACGGCAAGCGGCTGGAGCCCAGCGCCGTGGCCGCCTTGCCCGATGCGCGGTTCCAGGCGGTCAACGGCGGCAATCTGGGCATCAGCGAAGACGCCCTCTGGTTGCGGGTGCATCTGTTTCGCAGCGCGCAGTCGCCCGAGCAGCTGGTGCTGCAATTGGGTCGCCCGGTCTGGCGTGAGGCGCAGGCTTATCTGTTGCCGGCCGATCTGGCGCAGGCCAGTGGTGAGCGCCCCGCGGGCATCGGCCAGCTCGACGCCTTGCATTCGCGTTACACCGCCTACGCCTTCCAGCCGCCCGAAGGACCCAGCACGCTGCTGCTTCGCGTGGCGCAGTACGGCGCGCTCACACCGGAATTTCACCTGTGGAACGCGGGGGCGTTCCGCCAATACGCGGTGGACGACGCGCTGCTGCAGGGCCTGTTCTACGGCATGGTGGCGGCGCTGCTGATCTACAACGCCTTCCTGTTTCTGAGTACGCATGACCGGGCCTATTTCGCCTACATCCTGTGGCAATCGGCCACTTTGTTCTACATGCTCGCCATTTCGGGCGTAGGGCAGCACCAGCTCTGGCCAGACACCCTCGTCTGGAACAGCATCGGCCTGGTGGGCGGATTGCCGTTGATGTGCGCCGGAGGGCTGTATTTCATCCGCGCCTATCTGCTGTTGCCGCGCCACGCGCCGCGTACCGATCTGTCGCTGCAGATCGTGCAATGGCTGGCCATCACCCTCGCGGTGGCGGTGTTGCTGCCCAATAGCGAGTGGCTGCTGGTTCCCGCCCAGCTGATCGCGGCGGCCTCGCTGGTGCTGATTGCGTGGGCCGCGGCGGTGCGCTGGCAGCAGCGGTTCATGCCGGCCATCATCCTGCTGCTCAGCCTGTTTCCCCTGCTGATCGTCGGCTTTGCCAACATCGGACGCACTCTAGGCTGGCTTCCAGAGACTTTTCTCACTTCCGACGCGCTGCAGTGGGTTTTGGTGTTTCTCGCTCTGGTGCTGACCTATGGCCTGTCGGTGCGCGTGGCGCAATTGCGCGAACGCGCCACGCGCTTGCAGGATCTGCTGCTCAAAGACCCGCTCACCGGCCTGCTCAACCGCAACGGCCTGTTCGACAGCGGTCAGCGCCAACTCGACCGCACGCAGGACAGCCAGGCATTTGTCGCCGTGCTGTGGCTCGATCTCGACGGCCTCAAGCGCATCAACGATCAGTTCGGCCACGCCGCGGGAGACGCGCTGATCCAGGCCACCTCGGCGCGGCTGCGCGAAGCCTTCGGGCCGGACGCGGTCTGCGCCCGCCTGGGCGGCGATGAGTTCGCCGTCGTGCTACCCAATCTGCCCTCGCCGCGCCTGGCTGAAGACCTGGCCCGGCATGCGCTGGAGCGGCTGCGCGCGCCCTACGCCCTGTCCGGGCGGGAGTTCCGCGCCTCGGGCAGCATCGGCGTGGCGCTATACCCGTCTCATGCGCAAACGCTGGAGGAGTTGCTGCGCCTAGCCGATGTGGCGATGTATCGCGCCAAGGCCCTCGGGCGCGACACCTATGTTGTGTGGGAGCCGGACATGGAGGCCGACGTGCAGACTTCGCTGTTCCAGTTCACCCGCCCGGCACGGTCTTGAAGCGACTCCTGCGTTTCCTTGAGAGCGCCCCCAGGGCTGGGCTGTGCCCAGCCCGCCCCCCGTGGGGGTTCAAGGAAACTTGGGGCGGCCCTGCGTTTCCTTGAGAGCCGACGTTTCCCCTGTGCGCAGCAGGGCTGCTGTAGACAAGCCCGGCCGCAACCCGCACACTAAAGTCTCAACAAATAACGAGGGAGACAACGATGATTCGACCGATGCGACAAATGCGGCGAGCCCTCGCCACCTGCGGCCTGCTTGCTGTGCTGGGTGCGGCGTGGCCACTGGCGCAGGCCGCAGAGGCGGTTCCGCCGCAGTTCGTCGGCGCCAATGTCGCGCAGGGCCAGAAGTATTACGACAATCTCAAATGCGCCGCCTGTCATGCCCAGCGGATGATGGGCTCGTCCTCGGCGATGTACACCCGCGCCGACCGCAAGGTGCACAACCCGCAGCAACTGATGGCGTTCACCCAGATGTGCGTCACCCAGCTCAACCACGACCTGTTTCCGGAAGAGGTGAAAGACATCGCCGCCTACCTCAACCAGACTTACTACAAGTTCAAGTAAGGTCTGCTAGGGCGCCGAGGCCGCGCCGGGCCTGTTTCCCGCAGGCGGCTGGGTGATGAGGCCGATACGGCTCAGGCCCGCATTTTGCGCGGCGCCCATGACCCGGGCGACATCGCCGTAGGGCACGGCGGCGTCGGCGCTGATGTGCACCTCGGTCTTGGGCGACTGTTGCGCGGCGGCGGCAAAACGCGCCGTGAGCTGCGCCAGGGTGATGGTTTGGTCGGCCAGATAAAGTTGCCCATCCTTGCGCAACCCGACATTCAGCACCGTTGGCGCTTGTTGCGCGGCGGGGGCATCGACCTTGGGCAGATCGAGCTTGAGACTGCCGGTGAGCAGCGGTGCGGTGATGATGAAAATCACCAGCAGCACCAGCATGACGTCGATCAACGGCGTCATGTTGATGTCGCTCATCGCTTCGCCTTCGTCGCCCTGATCAAAACTGCCGAAGCTCATGGCGCGCGCAATTCAAAGAACGGGGCTGGCCGCCAGCAGGCGCTGCAGATCGTGCGCAAACCCTTCGAGCGCACCTTGCACCCGGCGCGCCCGCTTGCTCAGCGCGTTGTAGGCCAGCACGGCGGGAATGGCCACGGCCAGGCCCGCGGCGGTCATGATGAGGGTTTCGCCCACCGGCCCAGCCACTTTGTCCACACTGATCTGCCCGCTCGCTGCAATGGCCGTGAGGGCGTGATAGATGCCCCAGACCGTGCCGAACAGGCCGACGAACGGGGCGGTGCTGCCCACACTGGCCAGCAGCACATGGCCCGCTTGCAGACGCCGCTGCGCCGCCTGCAAAGCCTCGCGCAATTCGCGGGTGACGCGGTCTTCATGCGACTGCCAGCGATGCGCGGTATCGGGCCGCGCCAGCTTCGAGGCCGTTTCGGCCATCAGGCTGGACAGGCCGTCGGGGTCGGCGCTCTGCGTTGCCGCTGCGGCCTGCAAGGGCGACGCGGCGCCCCAATACGCCGCAATGCCCGCGGGCACGCGACGCGTGGCCCGCCAGAGCAGGGCCGCTTTCCACAAAATGACAAACCAGCTCGCCACCGACATCGCCAGCAGCACGAGCGCGACCAGATGGCTGAGCGCGTCACCCTGCTGCCAGAACTGTGCGAGCCCTCCCATGGGTGACTTAGTTCAAGCCCAGCACGTCCTGCATGTCGAACAGGCCGTGGGATTTGGCGGCGAGAAAGCGCACGGCGCGCAGGCTGCCCTGGGCGTAAGTGGCGCGGCTGCTCGACTTGTGGGTGATTTCGATGCGCTCGCCCGTGCCCGCGAACAGCACGGTATGGTCGCCCACGATGTCGCCGCCGCGCACGGTGGCGAAGCCGATGGTGGATGGGTCGCGTTCGCCGGTGACGCCTTCGCGGCCATAGACGGCGCATTGCTTGAGGTCGCGCCCGAGCGCACCCGCGACGACCTCGCCCATTTTCAGCGCGGTGCCCGAAGGCGCGTCCACCTTGTGGCGATGATGGGCTTCGATGATCTCGATGTCATAACCCTGCGCCAGCGCGCGCGCCGCCTGCTCCAGCAGCTTGAACACCACGTTCACGCCGATGCTCATATTGGGCGCCATGACAATGGCGATGCGCTGCGATGCGATGCGGATGCGCGCGAGCTGCGCATCGTCGAAGCCCGTGGTGCCGATGACCATGGCCACCCCCGCCGCCTCGCACGCGGCCAGATGCGCCATGGTGCCTTCAGGCCGGGTGAAGTCGATGAAATAGCGGACATGCTGCAGCGCGGCGTACAGATCGGAGCGGATGGCCACGCCGGTATGCACCCCGGCAAACGCCCCGGCGTCCTGCCCGAGCGCCGGGCTGCCCGGCATGTCGAGCGCGGCGCCGATGCTGCAATCCGGCGCGGCCAGGACGGCCTCGACGAGTGTGCGGCCCATGCGGCCGCTAGCGCCGGCAATGGCGATGCGATGCGTTTCTGCAGGCGATGTGCTCATGCGCGAAAGCCTCTCAAAAGAGGTCAAGGATTGCCAGCGGAAGAGGAAGCCGCAGCGGGCGGCGCAGCCTTTTGCAACTCGGCAATCTCGGCCGGCGGTGCGTAAACCGTCAGATTGCTGGGCTGCGAGGCGGCGGCAGGCGGACGCTTGGTTTGCGCAAACTTCTTGTCCGCAGCGGCGATTTCGGCCTGCAGCTGCGCCTCGGTCAGCAACTTGGGTTTGCTGCCGCCATCGCGCAGGGTGTTGATCTGCGCGACGAACTCCTGCTCGGAAGGCAGCGGATCGCCGTCGGCGCGCACCATCTTGCCGTCCTTGTCGAAATACACGGTGTAGCGGCGCACGATGGGGGCGTGATAGCCCTGACGCAGGCTGAACACATATTCCCATCGGTTCTGATTGAAGACCGTCTTGAGCAGGGGCGTCCCCATGATGGCTTGCACCTGTTCCTTGGTCATGCCGGGCTTGAGCTCCTCGGCCATTTCACGCGAGACGAAATTTCCCTGAATCACATCGGCGCGGTAGGGCTTGAATATCGACGTGAGATCGTGCTGGGTGGTTGTGGTGCTGCAACCGCCCAGCAAGGTCAGGCAGCACAGCGCCGCAGTGGCAAGCCCTCGCCGCAAATCCGCCCGGGAGGACGCCTGAGCAAAAGCGTGTTCAGAGGAACGAAAAACAGAGTAAAACCGCATCGGGACTCTCGCGTGGTCAACGCGGCCGGGGTCGTTTAACATCGGCGCATTCTACTGAATACGGCCCTCTCCCCCATGGCTCAGAGCAATGCACAAGGTTTGCGCAATACCGGTCTGAAAGTCACTCAGCCGCGCCTGCGCATTCTGGAGATTTTTCAAAAGGGCACGCAGCGCCACATGACGGCGGAAGACGTGTACCGCGTGCTGCTCGACGAGCAGCAAGACATCGGTCTGGCCACGGTGTACCGCGTGCTGACCCAGTTCGAGCAGGCCGGCATTTTGCTGCGCAGTAACTTCGAGTCGGGTAAGTCGGTGTTCGAGATCAACGAAGGCACGCACCACGACCATCTGGTGTGCCTGGACTGCGGTCGGGTGGTGGAGTTTTTCGATCCTGAGATCGAGCGGCGGCAGAAAAAAATCGCCACGGAACACGGCTTCGAGTTGCAGGAACATTCGCTCTCGCTCTACGCGAGCTGCGCCAAAAAGACCACTTGCCCACACTACAACAAGGCGGATCACACGCCGCTTGCGGCACGTCCGCCAGAGCACGAATAGCTATTAGGTTCGCTCCGTCGCCCCGCTCAGTTGCCATTCAGTCACCCTTCAGTCGTCCCCATCGCGCATGGCTTGGCGCTGGCGTTCCTGAAATTCGCTCAGGGTGTCGATACCCCGAAGTTGCAGAATGGTGTTGCGCACGGCTGACTCGACCAGCACGCCGAGGTTGCGTCCGGCTTCCACCGGGATCATCACCTTTCGAATCGGCACACCCAGCACATCTTCTTCCAGATTGCCTGCGGGCAGACGGTCGAAGTTGCGGTCGAGCACATCGCGGCGAATCAGGTGGCAGATGAGCTTGAGCCGCATTTTGCGGCGCACCGCGGTCTCACCAAAAATGGTCTTGATATCGAGCAGACCGATACCGCGCACTTCCAGCAGGTTCTGCAACAGCGGCGGACAGCGGCCCTCGATGGTGTTCTGCGCCACACGCAGCAAGTCCACGCAATCATCGGCCACCAGGCCGTGACCCCGCGTGATGAGATCCAGCCCCAGCTCGCTCTTGCCCAGGCCGGACTCGCCAGTGATGAGCACGCCCAGACCGAGAATGTCCATGAACACGCCGTGCTGGGTGACGCGGTTGGCGAAGTGCTTGGACAGATAGGCGCGCAGCACGTCGATGGTGAAGGCGGCCGTCTCCGCGGTGCGAAACAGCGGCACCTGCGCCGCGTTGCATTCGTCGATCAGACAGGGCGGCGGCTCTTTGCCGTCGGCCAGCACCAGCGCCGGCGGCTCCAGGCCGATGATGCGGCGTATGCGCCGCAGACGGTCTTCCTGGTTGGAGTTGTTGAGGTAATCAACCTCGCGCCAGCCCAGAATTTGTACGCGAAAGGGGTGGATGTAATTCAGATACCCCACCAGATCAGCGCCGGAAGTGGCCCCCTCGACGGCGGCCATGTCGAAGCGACGCTCGGGGTTGCTCTGCCCGGCGATCCATTGCCACATGAGCTGCGCGGCATTGGCCTCGAACAGGCGTTCGGCGGCGAGGGTGGAAGCTTTCAAATCAGGCGGGGAAGATCATGGCGACTGTGTCGGGCCAGCGGCGAGGGTGGCAGTGACTTGCAGCACCCCTGATGACGCCACTGGTGACGCCACTGAGACTCATGCTGCGGTTTGCAAAGGCGCCCAGGCGCTGATGCGGTGGTGCAGCACGGCGGCGTCGGCCTCGCTCAGGAGTTGTTCGCGCAGATCGGTATCGGAGAGCATTTCTGCGATGGCCGACAGCAGCTCGAGATGCTTGGCATTCGCGCTTTCGGGCACCAGCAACACCACCAACAGTGACACCGGCAGGTTGTCCGGCGCCTCGAAGGCGATGGGCTGACGCAAACGAATGACAGCGGCGCTCGGTTGCTTGAGCCCTTTGATGCGCCCATGCGGAATCGCCACGCCCTGACCGAGCCCGGTGGAGCCCAGCCGCTCGCGGGCGAACAGATTGTCGGTAATCAGCGCCCGGTTGAGTCCAAGGCTGTTTTCAAACAGCAGTCCGGCGTATTCAAACGCGCGTTTTTTGCTGCTGACGTCCACGTCGAGTTGCACATGGGTCGGCGGCAAAATCTGGGCAAGACGGTTCATGGGATCACGCTTGGGCCAAAGAGGACAGCGAGTTTAAACGGGTTTTGCGGCAGTTCGCCCTTGCCGCGAATCCCGCCCGGAAACTCCGTTGCGGATTCGCGGCAAGGGCGAACATCGGTGAATAGCGATCAACTCGCCAAGTGTTTGCCCGCAGTGGCCTGGTGATCGCGCAAGCGGTTCTTGTGCTCGACCACCTGCCGGTCCAGCTTGTCGACCAAGGTGTCGATGGCCGCGTAGAGGTCTTCGTCTTGACTTTCACAGAAGATCGATTTGCCCTTGACCATCAGATTGCATTCGGCACGTTGGCGCTTTTCCTTTTCTTTGAGTTTTTCCACACTGAGTAGCACGTTCACATTCACCACTTGATCGAAGTGCCGCACCACGCGATCGAGCTTGCTTTCGACATAACTGCGCAGGGATGGGGTGACATCCAAATGGTGGCCGCTGATGGTCAGATTCATAGTGAGGCTCCTGATTTCGGAAAGAAAAGAAACAGCAGGGCTGGGCGCCTTGCCGGGACGGTGTGTAGGGTGGTTCGACCTCCTGTGTTGTGCGCCGCGGCGCTGGTCCGTGGCGCGGTTGTGATTGATCTGTCAGATTCAGTGTGCTACCGCCCCCCGCCAAAATCAAGCCCACTCCCGATCTCTTCACCGGGTTTTTGCTGACAGTCGCCAAAACGTGCAAATGTTCACACTTGAAGGCTCACACTTTGCCGGCCCCAGTGAGGCGGACGCGCTGCAGGCAACAAAAAAATCGCCCCGGCCTTGCGGCGGGGGCGAATGAAGAGCCAATTTATGAAATGGGGCCCACCCCGAAATCCGTCGCTACGCGCGGATCTCCCTCATGAGAAAACGCCGGGCCGCCCCAAGTTTTCTTGTCCACCTCGCGGCTTGCAAGCCGCTCGGATTCGGCTCCGTCCAAGCTGCCGCAGGGCAGCTTGGAGCCGCGGGCCTCATCCCCCTCGGGGGGCCTGACGCGAACGCGGCAGGTCTGGGGCGCTCTCAAGGGGTAAGAAACTCTGAGGGCGGCCCGGCGAGTTTCTGGAGAGCCCGCTCAGCCGGGCTTGTGGGCCGACACTGGCTTGAAGTCGTAGCGCTCAAAAATTTTCAGCGCCGTGGGGGAGCGCAGGAATTCCGCCCACATCAGACCGGCCTTCGGGTGCGCGGCGCCCTTGACCACTGCGGCGGCGTAGATCGCCGTGGTGTTTTGATCGGCGGGAATGGGCACATTGCTGATGGGGTGGCCCGCCTGTTCCTGGAAGATGGCTTCTGACTTCCAGGTCACACCGGCCTGCGCCACGCCCTGCATGAGATAAAGCGGCGTCTGGCGATGGTGGATGTGGGTGAGCGTGGTCTGGCCATTCTTCACCTTGGTGTCATAGACCGCCTGTTCCAGCGCATCGCCCCCGGCTTTCTTGAGCGAGGCCTCAATCTGCCGCGCCACGCCTTCCCAGGCGGGATTGGGCATGGACAGGGTGACGCCCGGCTTGCCCAGATCGGCCAGCCCGGTGATGTGCGCCGGATTGCCTTTGGGCACCATGATGGTGAGGTCGTTACTCACATAGGAAATGGCTTTGCCGGTGAGCACGCCGTCGTGAATCCCGGCCTCGATCTTTTTCAGTCCGGCGGCATACACATCGGGCTTGACCGTCCAGGTCATATTGCCCACGGTGATCGTGCCGCCCGCCTTCATCTGTTTGAGCAGAATGCCGGGGGGCAGGGTTTCGTAGAACACGCGGCCCTTGAAATCGGGATGCTCTTTCTCGAAGGCCTGCACCAGCGGCGCCATGGCGAAGTAGTAGTTACCGGCCACGAAGATCACCAGCTTGGGATGATCGAGATCGCCGTGAAAGTCGGGCAGATCGTTGACCTCCGGAACGGTGAATTCCAGGCCCTTGTTCAGCGCGGGGTTGTTGGCGCCGTGCTGCCAGGGCGGGAAAATGGTTTCCTTGTATTGCGGGGCATGCACTTTGCCCTGCCAGCCGGTGTCGGCCTGTTGCACCTGTTGCGCATGGGCGAGCACCGGCAGGGCCAGCAGTAGCGCGGCCAGCAAGGGGGTGCCTGAAGCGAGAGGGATACGACGCATGAAAGTCTCCTGTTATGAATCTAGAAAGAGTGTCCCCAGACCTGCCGCTGTGCGTCAGCCCCCCGAGGGGATGAGAAAACTTGGGGCGGCCCTGCGTTTTCTCATGGGATGGATTGAAGCGACCGGGTACGCAGCGAACGCTCAACCGGCGTAGCGATAGCCCGCGTTTTCGAGCTCGACCAGCGTGCCCACGATGCCGGGCGTGAGCACGGCGCCGGGAATCAGATGGTTGGTGAATTCGGCAGCCATCTGCGCGTGCGAGACCTTGTCGGGGTTGTGACCGATGGCGTGCAGATGCCCGGTGAGCTCCCAGATGGCGTTGTGGCAGGCCAGGAAAACCGCGCCGCGCTCTTGCAGCACGGTGATGCTGTTGTCGGCCGGGGAATACACGCCCTTAGGGTCTTCGACCGATTTGGGGTCGGCAGCGGCAGCGGGAGAAGTCTTGATCCAGGTATTGGTCTTGGCCTTGCCCTTGGTCAGACTGCCCAACTGGTATTTGGCCCACAGCGCGTCGTCAAACAACGCGAGGTGCGCCGGGCCGTGCGTGGCCGAGACGGCCAGAAAATCGGGATGTTTGAACGACCAGATCTGCGCGTTCATCGAGTTGCGCATGAGGTTGAGCCACGGCCCCTCCAGATTGGTGTTGTTCCACACTTGCTTGGGCTGACCGGCGTAGGCCAGCACCAGATCAAGGGCCTCGGCATCCCACTCGTCGCGGTTTTCCAGAATCATCTGCGTGGTCTTGAAGTCGCGGCGACGCGGGGCGGCGGCCAGTTTTTTGCCAAGCTCGGCCAACGTGCCGGCGCCTTGCGGCATGAAACGCTCTTGCGCCGAAGCGGCCTGGGCCGTTTTTGCGCCAAGCGCCGTCAGGCCGAGGCCCGCGACGAGAGTGGATTGCAGCGCCAGGCGGCGCGACGGTTGAACGGGACTGTGAGTCGACATACAAAAGCTCCTTGTGACATGCGCGGGAAAACCCGCGTTGACCCAGAGCTTATGAGGCCGAATTCATAAAGACAAACGATTATTTGAAATCATATGCATCGATCGAATCGATAGATTTCAGCCGCGACTGCCCGCCTTGGGGCTTAATGCGCCACCGATTTGGAGAACAGGTGGATGACCAGCACACCGGCGAGAATCAGCCCCAGCCCGACGAGCGCGGGCAAGTCGAGCGACTGGTGATAAACCACATAGCCGATCAGGGTGATGAGCACGATGCCCACGCCCGACCAGACGGCATAGGAAATGCTCATCGGAATGGTCTGCATGGTGCGTGACAGCAGGTAAAACGCCAGGGCGTAAGCCGCCACGACCACCACCGAAGGGGCCAGACGCGTGAAGCCGTGCGTGGCCTTGAGCGCGGTGGCGCCGATAACCTCGGCCGCTATCGCGCCGAACAGAAATAACCAGGATTGCATGGAACGAGCATAGCGGCCGGACGTGTCAGCTTCGGCCGGATGCGGCGCCTGCCCGGCTCACAAGGTACCGTGCTGAATCAGCTCGATCTTGTAGCCGTCCGGGTCTTGCACGAAGGCGATGATGGTGCTGCCCCCGGCGACCGGGCCGGCCTCGCGGGTGACCTTGCCACCGGCTGCCTTGATGCGTGCGCAGGCCGCGGCCGCGTCGTCCACGCCCAGAGCGATGTGGCCGTAGGCGGTGCCCAGGTCGTAGTGATCGACGCCGTAGTTGTAGGTCAGCTCCAGCTCGGCCTGCGCCGGGTTGGGCTCGAAGCCGAGAAAGGCCAGGCTGTATTTCTGCTCGGGGCGGTCGGTGGTGCGCAGCAGCTTCATGCCGATGACCTGGGTGTAGAAATCGATGGAGCGCTGCAGATCGCCGACGCGCAGCATGGTGTGGAGAAAACGCATGAGGAATCCTGTGAAGTAAAGCGTGGCCCCAAAGCGTAGCGCGCGGGCGGGCTGCGCGTTGGCGGCCGCCCAGCACCGCTTACAGAATGGGCCCCACGATGGCCAGGGCGTTCTGCCACAGTTGCCGGGGCGCGCTCCAGGCGGCCACTTCTTCCAGGGTGATGCGGCGGCTACTGGCGAGATACTGCGCCTGCCTTTCGCGTAATGCCGCGGTGATCGCGGCGTCGAGCAGCAGGATGTTGTTTTCGTAGTTCAGGTCAAAGCTGCGCCGGTCCATATTGGCCGAGCCGATGAGGCTGAGATGGCCGTCTACGGTGATGGACTTGGTGTGCAGCAACCCGGGACTGAACTCGTAAATGCGCACCCCGGCTTCGAGCAGGGCGCGGTAATGGCTGCGCGAAGTGGCGGCCACGGCGAAGTCGTCGTTGCGGGCGGGGAGGATGAGCGTGGTCGACACGCCGCGGTTGGCCGCGGCGCACAGCGCGGCCTGCAGCGCGGGCACGGGCACGTAATACGGCGTGGTGATGACCAGCTCATGCCGCGCGGCGAAGATGAGCGACTCGAACAGTTCGGGCATGGCGGCCCTTCGGTCGGTGGGGCCGGTGGCGATGACCTGGGCGACGAAGCCGTCTTGACCGTTTTGGATTTGCGGCAAGGGCTCGACCAGCAGGGCGGTGAGGCCGTCGCCGTCGTTGCCCATCCAGTCCGTGGCGAAGAGGTGCTGGTTCTGGCGCACCACCGGGCCTTCGAAGCGCACGAACAGATCGACCCAGGGGCCGTATTTCGCCTTGGGCAGGAAAGCGGGGTCGGCGCAGTTCTGGCTGCCGCTGTAGCTCAGGCGGTTGTCGATGACGACGATCTTGCGGTGATTGCGCAGGTCGATGCGACCCCGCAGCGCGCGCAGCAGCGGATTGCCCACGGGCAGCGCCCGCAGCACCTGCACGCCAGCGGCGACCAGCGCAGGCCACTGCGCGCTGCGGATGAACGCGTGCGATCCGAGGTCGTCCACCAGGGCGCGGCAGCTCACGCCGCGCGCGGCGGCGCGGCGCAGGGCATCGGCCACGCGGCGGCCGTTGCCATCGTCCAGCCAGATATAGAAGAGCAGGTGCACGCTGTACTGCGCCGCGTCGATGTCGGCCACGATGCGGGCGATGGCGGCGTTCGAGTCGGCCATCAGTTCGGCGCGGTTGCCGCCGACCGCCAAGTAACCGCTGATCGACGTGCCGAGGCGGAACAGCGGCGCGTCTTGGTCGGGCGGCAGCGCGGCGTTTGTCGGCCAGCCGGGAGCAATTTCAGGACGGGGCAGGCCGCGGGCGACGGCGCTCAGCCGCTCGGCCCGTCGACGGCCGATCTGGGTCGTGCCAAACAACAGATAGGCCAGAACGCCGAGGTAGGGAAAGGCCACCAGCATGAGCAACCAGGCCATCCGCGACTCGGGCTGGCGATGCGTGCGCAGCAGCACATGCGCCGCGCAGGTCAACGTCAGCGTGAGGTGCAGCAGCAGGAAGAGCAGGGGCGTCATGGAAAGCTGGCCGGGTTCACACCCGCTCAACCCCAGGGCGGTAGCACGCTTTTGCGCAGTTGCGTGCGGGCCTGGTGGTATTCGGGGTAGAGGCTGCCGACATGCGCCCAGAAGCGTGGGCTGTGGTTCATCTCGCGCAGATGCGCCACTTCGTGGGCGACGACGTAATCGACGAGTTGCGGGCTGAAGTGCAACAGACGCCAATGCAGGCGGATGCTGCCGTCGCTTTTGGCGCTGCCCCAGCGGGTGGTGGCGGCGCTGAGTTTCACCGCCGTCACGCGCACGCCGAGCTGGGCCGCGAAGTGCGCCACCCGCGCGGTGAACAGTCCCAGCGCCTGTCGCTGCAGCCAGGCGGCCACGCTGTCGCGCACCTGCTGCGCACTGCTGCCTTGCGGCAGGGGCAGGTGAAGTTCGGCGCGGGCTTCGTCCCACTGCAACTGGCTGGCGCCGCGCAGCCGCAGGGTGAGGTGCTGGCCGAGATAAGGGATACGGCCGCCATCGGCCCAGTCGATGCGCGAGGCCTGCAACGCCTGCAGACGCTGTTCGCGCTGTCGCAGCTTGCGCTGCACCCAGGCGGCGTGCTGCTGCAGAAACTGGGCGATGGACGCGCCGCTGGCCAGGCGCGGGGCATGCAGGCTGACGCCGCGGTCGTCCACCCGCAGCGCCAGGGTGCGGCGGGCGGCGCGGTGCAACGTCCAATCGAAACGGTGGATGCCGTCGTCATATCGCTGCGTCGGCACGCCAGCGCGGGGTAACGAGACCGGCGACGAACCTGGGGATGAGCTCACCGCGGCTCCTGGCGCCGGGGCGGCGATAGGGGCGGGGGCGGGCGTCGGCTCGTCCCAGTCGAACAAACCCAGTTGCGCCGAGCCGGGCAAGGCGGCGCGGCCGGAAGACTCAGCGCGGGGCATGCGCGTAGGCCTGCGGATCGAGACGGCGCATTTCGGCCTCGATCCATCGTTCGACCTCGGCCATCATTTCGGCGGGCTTGCGGCCTTCGGGCGAAATGGGTTTGCCGATGGACACCTCCACCACGCCGGGGGTTTTGATGAAGGCCTGGCGCGGCCAGCAGCGCGCCGAAGTCACGGCGATGGGCACCACCCAGGCGCCGGTGGCGATGGCCAGCCGCGTGCCGCCTGTTTTATAGACGCCCTGCTGGCCGCGCGCAGTGCGCGTGCCTTCGGGAAACATGATGATCCAGTTGCCCTGCTTGAGAATCCGGCCGCCCTGTTTTTCCACCCGGCCGAACGCTTCGGCACGCTTGCTGCGGTCGATGTGCACCATGTCCAGCCGCCCCAGCGCCCAGCCGAAAAACGGCACATAGAGCAGCTCGCGCTTGAACACATAGGCCAGCGGACGCGGCATGATCAGCGGAAAGGCCAGCGTTTCCCAGGCTGATTGATGCTTGGACAGCAGGATGACCGGGCCGTCTGGCAGGTTCTCCATACCGGTGATATGGCTGCGTATGCCGCAAATCACGCGCGCGCCCCAAACCGACAGATGCACCCAACCCAGGGTGAAGCGATACAGCCGCGTGCCGCGAATGAAGATGGACAGAATCACCACGATGACCGCGTAAGGCACCACCGTCACGATCAGCCACGCCATGTAAAGCAGAGAACGGAAAAAACGCATGGCGGCTCGGTCACGCCGGGTCTGGCGTCTTGTCGGAGGTCTTTTCAGACTTCGCCTTGGGTTGTTCCAGCAGCCAGGCGGCGAAGGCTGCCAGATCGTCGTGCACCCGGGTGCCCGCGGGCAGATTGCCCAGATCGGCCAGACGCTCGCCCTTGCCAGTGCGCACCAGATGCAGCCCGCACCCCAGCGGCTCACCGGCCTGCAAATCGCGCACGCTGTCGCCCACCGAAGGCACGCCTTGGAGATTCTCAAGCTCGTAGCGGCGGGCGATGTCTTGGAACAAGCCGGGCTTGGGTTTGCGGCAGCTGCAGTGATCTTCCGGCGCGTGCGGGCAGAAGAAAATGGCGTCGATGCGCCCGCCCACCGCCGCCAGCGCTTTGTGCATCTTGCGGTGGATGGCGTTGAGCGTGCTCATGTCGAACAGGCCCCGCCCAATGCCCGACTGATTGGTGGCCACCGCCACATGCCAGCCCTCGTGGTTCAGCCGGGCAATGGCCTCCAAGCTGCCGGGAATGGGCACCCACTCGTCGGGCGACTTGATGAAGTCGTCGCTGTCTTGGTTGATGACGCCGTCGCGGTCGAGGATGAGCAGTTTCATGCCGTGATTGTCGTGCAGGATGGGACTCAGGCCGCAAGACGCGACAAATCGGCCACCTGGTTCATCGCCTCCTGCAGCCGCGCCAACAGGGCCAAGCGGTTGGCGCGCAGCGCGGGGTCTTCGGCGTTGACCATCACCTGGTCGAAGAAGGTGTCCACCGGGACTTTCAGCGCGGCGAGCATCTTGAGCGCGGCGGTGTAGTCGCCTGCCGCGTAAAACTGCTGCACCTGCGGCGCCACGGCATTCAAGGCTTGTGACAAGGCGATTTCGGCGGGCTCGACCAGCAGGTCGGCGTTGAAGCCGCTGCCGTGTTTCGCGCCTTCGGATTTGCGCAGAATATTCCCCACCCGTTTGTTCGCCGCGGCCAGCGCGGCGGCTTCTGGCAAGGCGGCGAAGGCGCGCACCGCTTCCAGGCGGCGCGGCACATCGGCCAGGATTTGCGGACTGAGGGCCAGCACCGCGTCCACCTCCTGCGCCGTCCAGCCCTGCTCGCGCAGCAGGTTGGCCAGACGGTCGTAAAGGAAGGTCTGCACATCGGCGCTGGGATCGGAGAACCCGGCCACGCCGCTGAACACCGGCACCGCATTTTCCAAATAACGCGAGAGTTCGATGCCCTGGCCGCGCTCCATCAACATGCGCAAAATGCCCAGCGCATGGCGACGCAGCGCGAACGGGTCTTTGTCGCCAGTCGGGCGTTCGCCGATGCCGAACAGACCGACCAGGGTTTCGGTCTTGTCGGCCAGTGCCAGCGCGAAACCCACGTCGCTGCGCGGAAGTTCGTCGCCAGAAAAACGCGGTCTGTAGTGGTCTTCGATGGCCTCGGCCACCCAGGCGTCTTCGCCATCATGCGCGGCGTAGTAACGCCCCATGACGCCCTGCAGTTCGGGAAACTCGCCGACCATGTCGGTCAGCAGATCGGCCTTGGCCAGCAGCGCGGCGCGTTCGGCCAGATCGACCGGAAAGGACGGCGGAATCCGCCTGGCCACGCTCCCTGCGAGCGCCTGCACCCGCCGCATGCGTTCGCCCTGCGAGCCCAGCTTGGCGTGATAGACCACTTTGTCGAGGCCGGGCACGCGGTCTTCGAGGCGCTTCTTGCGGTCTTGCTCGAAGAAGAATTGCGCATCGGCCAGACGCGGGCGCACCACGCGCTCATTGCCTTCGATAACCGCGCTGGGATCGGCCGGCGAGATATTGCTGACCACGAGAAAACGGTGGGTCAGCTTGCCCGCCGCGTCCAGCAGAGGAAAGTATTTCTGGTTGGCCTTCATCGTGAGGATGAGGCACTCCTGCGGCACGGCGAGAAAGGCCGGATCGAACTGGCACAGCAGCACGTTCGGGCGCTCGACCAGGGCGGTGACTTCGTCGAGCAGCGCGGCATCGTCGATGGGGTGCAGACCCGGCCCGGCCTGTCGCGCAGCGGCCTGCAGCTGCGCCGCGATTTCGGCACGGCGCGCGTCGAAGCTGGCGATCACCGCGCCTTCGTCCCGCAGTTGGTCGGCGTAGCTGTCGGCGTTGCGCAGCACGATGGGATCGGACTGGGCCTCAAACCGATGGCCGTGCGTTTCGCGTCCAGCCGTCAGCCCCAGCGCCTGCACCGGAACGACATCGGCGCCATGCAGGGCGACCAGACCATGCGCGGGACGCACGAACTTCACCGTAGTCCAGCCATCTTCCAACTGGTAGGCCATCACCTTGGGGATGGGCAGTTTGGCGATGGCCTCGGCGAGCGCCTTCTGCAGACCTTCGGCCAGCGTGGCACCGGGCGCCACGGTGTCGATGAACAGGGTTTCGGCTTTGCCCTCGCCTTCGCGCCGCAGGCGGGGCGCAGCATCGGCATCCAGCCCCAGCGCGCCGAGCTTTTTGAGCAGCGCCGGGGTGGGCTTGCCGTCGGCATCCAGCCCTACGGCCACGGGCATGAGCTTCTGCGCCACGGCCTTGTCGGCCGCCTTGGCAGCGACGGCGGGGATGCGCACGGCCAGTCTGCGCGGGCTGGCGTAGGGCGTCGGCTCGACGTCAGAAGCGGCCAGTCCCTGAGACCGCAGACTCGCGGCCAGGGTGCGGGCGAAGGACTCGCCCAGCGCGGGCAGCGCCTTGGGCGGCAGTTCTTCAACGAAGAGTTCGACAAGCAGGTTCTGTGGGTTCATGGCGGGCAATTGCAGGCCGCCGCCGGCCCGCGACAGCAGCGCGGGCACGGCGTGCGGCAGACGTCAGGCGGCTTTCTTCTGGGCGAGCTGGGCAGAGACTTCGTCGGCCCAGGCGCGGGGCGCCAGCGGGAAACCCAGACGGGCGCGACTGTCGAGGTATTCCTGCGCCACGCCGCGCGCCAGGTTGCGAATGCGGCCGATGTAGGCGGCGCGTTCGGTGACGGAAATCGCGCCGCGAGCGTCGAGCAGATTGAAGCTGTGCGCCGCCTTGAGCACCTGTTCGTAAGCGGGCAGTGCCAGTTGCGCGGCCATCAGCGCCTTGGCCTGCTTTTCATGCGCGGCGAAGGCGGTCAGCAAAAAGTCCACATCGCTGTGCTCGAAGTTGTAGGCGCTCTGCTCGACTTCGTTCTGGTGGAACACGTCGCCGTATTTGAGAAGGGTACGAGCGCCGCCGGGCCGTCCCAAGGCGCTCGCGCGCCCTTGGGGAGCAGCCGCTTCACCGGCGACCTCGGTTTCGGTCCAGACGAGGTCGTAGACGCTCTGCACGCCCTGCAAATACATGGCCAGGCGCTCCAGACCGTAGGTGATCTCGCCGGTCAGCGGCTTGCAGTCGATGCCGCCGACCTGCTGGAAATAGGTGAACTGGGTGACTTCCATGCCGTTGAGCCAGACCTCCCAGCCCAGCCCCCAAGCGCCCAGCGTGGGGTTCTCCCAGTCGTCTTCGACAAAGCGGATGTCGTTGGTCTTCAGGTCGAAGCCCAGCGCCTGCAGACTGCCGAGATAGAGATCGAGGATGTTGTCGGGCGCGGGTTTGAGCACCACCTGAAACTGGTAGTAATGCTGCAGCCGGTTGGGGTTGTCGCCGTAGCGGCCATCTTTAGGGCGACGGCTGGGCTGCACATAGGCGGCCTTCCACGGCTCGGGGCCGAGGGCGCGCAAAAAGGTGGCGGTGTGGCTGGTGCCGGCGCCCACTTCCATGTCGTAGGGCTGAAGAACGGCACAGCCCTGCCGGGCCCAATAGGTTTGCAGGGTGAGTATGAGGTCTTGAAAGGTGCGCATGGAATCGGCCTTGAAGAAGGCGCCATTGTAGAAACCCGCCGCTACGCAACGCGCAGCAGCAGGCCTGGGGACGCTCTCCTCAAGGATTGCCGCCCAGCGAAGGCAGGATGGCCCCCGGCTGCAGAGACGGCGGGGGCGCCACGGGCTGGGCCACCGCTGCCGGGTGCGTGCCCGGCCCCTGACCGCGCACGCTGACGGTGGAAGTGCCCACCGGCACGCCGCCGGGTCCGACCAGCATGCCGCCGCTGCCGGTGCTGATGCCACCTGCAGCCAGCGGCGCCGAAGAGGGCGCTGACAGCGGCATCTGGGCGTCGATGGCCAGCGGCGGGAAATTCTGCAGAAAGTAGCCGCTCACCGCGCCCGGGCCATTGGAGGCAAAACCGGTGGCCGGGTTGACCTGCGACATGATCACTCCAGACGGCACCGGCCAGGGTACGTCAGGCTTGCCCTGCAGCGCGACGCGCATGTAGTCCATCCAGATCGGCAGCGCGGCCTTGGCGCCCTGCTCGCCGCGGTACAGGTCGCGCTGGTTGTTGTAGCCCATCCAGGTGATGGCGACCAGATCGGGGTTGAAGCCGTCGAACCAGGCATCGTGAAAATTCTGCGAGGTGCCGGTCTTGCCCGCCAGATCGATGCGGCCTAGCGACAGCGCCGCCGCGCCCGTGCCGTGCTGAATCACCGCCTGCATCATCTGCGTGGTGAGGAAGGCATTGGCCGCGCTGATGATGCGCGGCGCGTTCTGACCCGCGATTTGCGGCTTGTGGACGTAAACCTCGGCGCCGTGGGCATCGACGATGCGTTTGATGAGATAGGGCTGCACCAGCGAGCCGCCATTGGCGAACACCGCATAGGCTGTGGCCATCTGCAGGGGCGTGAAGCTGCCCGCGCCCAGCACCATGGTGGGATAGGGCGGAATCTGGTCGAGCGGCAGGCCGAAGCGCGAGGCGAACTGGCGGGCGTAGGGAATGCCCACGGCCAGCAGCACCTTGACCGCGCAGACGTTGTCGGAATGCGCCAGCGCCAGGGTGGCGGGAATGGCGCCGAGCTGCTCGTTGTCGTAGTTGTGCGGCGTCCACGGCGGCAGCCCCGGGCCTTGCGAAATGGTGATGGGCGAATCGTCGATGACGGTCGTGGGCGCCAGGCCCTCGTCCACCGCGGCGGAATAAATAAAGGGCTTGAAGCTCGAACCGGGCTGGCGGAAGGCCTGATTCACATGGTCGAACTTCTCGTGGTTGTAGTCGAAGCCGCCCACCCAAGCGCGCACCGCGCCGTCATGCGGATCGACCGACACCAGCGCGGCCTGCACATCGGGCATCTGCGCGATGCGCCAGCCCTTGGTCAGCTTCTGCAGCCAGACCACGGCGCCGCGATCGATGCGCAATTTGTCAACGGCTTTGGGCGACAGGCCCGCAGCGGCGAAGCGCAGGGCATCGCCGCTGAGTTCCACCGTGTTGCCCGATTCGAGCACGGCCTCGACCAGCTTGGGGCTGGCGTGCAGCACCACGGCCGGATGCAGGCTGCCGGCCGCGTCGTAGGGTTTGAGCGCCTTGACCGCCACGCCGAGCGCATCGGCATCGTGCGCGGGCAGATCGATGCGCGCCTGCGGTCCGCGCCAGCCGTGGCGCTGGTCGTAGGCCAGCACCCCGGCGCGCACCGCGTCCACCGCCGCCTTCTGGTCACGGTCGTGCAGGGTGGTGTAAACCTTGTAGCCGTCGGTGTAGGCCGATTCGCCGAAGCGCGCCACCATGATCTCGCGCACCTGCTCGGCGGCGTAATCGGCGTCCACCTTGTAGCGCAGCAGGCCCTGCCCGGCCACCACATTCAGAGGCGCCTGCATGGCGTCGTCATACTCCGCCTGGCTGATGTCGCCCAGCGCCTTCATGCGGCCGAGCACATAATGCTGGCGAATGAGCGCGGCCTTGATATTGGTCTGCGGGTTGAAGGCCGAAGGCGCCTTGGGCAAGCCCGCGAGCACGGCCGCCTGCGCCAGCGTGAGCTGGTCGAGCGGCTTGCCGAAATAAACCTGCGCCGCCGCCGCCACGCCGTAGGCGCGCTGGCCGAGATAGACCTGATTGAGATAGCGCTCGAGAATCTGATTCTTGCTCAGCTCATGCTCGATTTTGTAGGCCATCAGCGCTTCGGTGAACTTGCGCAGCGGCGTTTTTTGCGGACTGAGATAGAAGTCGCGCGCCACCTGCATGGTGATGGTGGATGCGCCTTGCACGGCGGCGCCGTGCATCAGGTCGGCCAGGGCGGCGCGAAACACGCCCGTCCAGTCCACCGCGCCGTGCTCGTAAAACTGCGAGTCTTCGGCGGCGAGAAAGGCCTCGCGCACCTGTAGCGGAATCTGCTCGAACGGCACCACGGTGCGGCGCTGCACGCCAAACTCGCCGATCAGCGTGCCCTCGGCCGAATACACCCGCAGCGGCAGATCCGGGCGGTAGTCGGTCAGTTCGCTCAGCGCGGGCAAACGCGGATAGAGCATGACCACGGCAAACACCAGCGCCAATATTCCGGCCACGCCCAGCAGCACGGCGCCGAGCAAAAATTTGAGCCAGAGAGGGCGGGAACGCACAGCGCGCTTGGGGCGCTTGTCGCGGCCTGCAGGCGGCTTGGGAGAACCCGCAGGGGCGGAGTCAGCAGAGGTACTCATAGTCGCGGGGCATGATAGCCGCCGCATCCGCTAAAACACCCGCCATCCTGTGAGCAGTTGTGACCCGACGTAACGATCTGCGCGGCGCGCCCTCATTGCGCCGGGGGATAGGTCGGTGGATAGGCCGGCTGCGGCTGATAGCTCGGCTGTTGCGGCGCCGGCTGGTAAGACGGCTGCGCGGGATAGGCCGGGGGCGGAGGCGGCGCCACATATCGCGGCGCCGCATAACCCGGCACCTGCGCACCCCTTGAGTACATGCACTGCTGATACGCAATGTTGTAAGCGCGCTGCGCACTGCCCTGCGTGTCGCCATAAGACCCCGCACCGCCCGCGCTGCCCGCGAGCAGGCCGAGGCCCGCGCCCACACCGGCCCCCTGGCTGTTGCCGCCGATCAGCGCCCCGGCCGCGGCCCCAATGCCGGTGGCAAGGGCCGCCGAGGTCACGCCGGAATTGCTCGCGCCGCCCTGGTAGGGCGCGGCCTGCTGCTGCGCGAACTGGCGGCAGCTCGCATCGATTGCCTGAAACTGCTCGAAAGGCATACCCGGCGCCGGCATGACCGCAATCGTGGGCCCGAGCGGCGCGGTGGCACAGCCCCCCAGCACGAGCGCGCCCAAAGCGGCAGGAAGAAGAAACAGGGGACGGGAAAACCGAAGGTTTCGATAAATTCGCATGATGCTTCCTCAATAGATCGTTATAAAAAGTGGAAAGCGTGAATCACTTGGCAGGCGCCGGAGGTGGCGGAGGCGGCGAGGCAGGCACCGGCGTCCACCCGCCCGGGCAGGCCGCGACATAGGGGTAGTAACCCGCCGGGTTCTGGCAGTAGTACCAGAACGACTGCGGCGCCGGGCCGGGCGGCAGCGACTGCACCACCACCGGCTGCCGCTCCACCACCGGAGGGCTCCAGGCGGACCAGCCGCCATAGCCCGGGAAAGGCCCATACCAACCGGGCTCGTACCAACCGCCGTCCCAGCCAGAACCCCAACCCGGCCCCCAGCCGTAGTAAGCCGGCACGCCAATACCGATACTCCAATGCACGCGCGCCTGAGCCAGGCCCGGCACGAGCAAAGCCCCGACCGCCGCGGCGGCCAGCAAAACCATCTTGATTCGGGATAAGGGATGCATATCAACTCTTTTCTGTTTGGAACGCGACCGCCTGACCAAGTTCCGCCACACGCCCACAACCATGCCCACCACAGGCTTTGCACTTTAACGAGCATCAGCCCCCAATGGGGGACAACCCATGGGGTGCGGAGAATGCAAATTTTTAATGCGGATTGATTGCAGACTGTTTCTGGTCAACAGCTCGGCCTGCGCGCGCGTTACAGTTGCGGCCGCAGCGCGTCCTGATGACCCATATTCGGGGCTGCAACGCGCCTTCCTGAGTGCTTCCTTGGTGATCCCATGCGTAAATTCCTGTTTGTTTTCTCGGTCTTGTTGGCACAGACCGGTTTGGCGCAGGCCAAGGACGATGTGGTGGTGGTGCTCGATTCGGGCGACGCCCGCATCACCCTGATCAACCAGGACAGCCGCCAGCCCATCGGCAGCTTTGCCACCGGCAAGGAGCCGCATCATTTGATGGCCACGCCGAACAACCGCGACCTGATCGTCGCCAACGCGATGAGCAACGACCTGCTGCTGCTCAACCCGCAGACGGGCAAGCCCATCGGCAGCGTGCCCAATATTCCCGACCCCTACCAGATCGGTTTTTCGCCCGATCACCGCTGGTTCGTGGTGAACTGCCTGCGCCTGAACCGGGTGGACATCTACAGCTACGACCAGGGCAAATTCCTGCTCGCCAAGCGTATTCCCCTCAAGTCGCTGCCCAGCCACATGGCGTTCACCGCCGACAGCAAGACGGTGTACATCAGTCTGCAGGAAACCAATTCGGTGGCCGCGATCGATCTGCCCACGCAAACCGTGATGTGGACGCTCAAAGTGGGCGAAACCCCGGCCGGACTGTGGCTGACGCCGGGGGACAAAACCCTGCTGGTGGCCCTGACCGGCAGCGATGCGGTGGTGGCCGTCGATCCGCGCACCCGCACGGTGTTCAAGCGCATCGTCACCGGCAAGGCGGCGCACAACTTCCGCTCCATGGCCGACGGGCGGCATGTGCTGGTGAGCAACCGGGTGTCGAACACCATCAGCATTCTCGACATGGACACCCTCGCCAAGGTGGGCGACATCACCGGCCTGCGCCCGGGGCCGGACGATATGGAGCTGTCCGCCGATCGCCGCTGGCTGTGGGTGACCTTCCGCTTCGCCCGCTCGGTGGGCGTGATCGACATGGATACGCGCAAGCTGGTGGATGTAATTCCGGTCGGCAAGTCGCCGCACGGCATTTACTTCTACAACCGCGCGCCGTTCTATGACAACCTGCCGCCGCTATCCACACTGGCGCGCCAGCAGGCTGCGTCACTGCAGCTGAAGCCGACCCCGACCATCGCTGCTGCGCGCTGAGTTCCCCCTCCGCCATGCTCAATCCGATCGACTGGATCAGCCACGCCACCAGCCTGCTCATCGGCGAGGCGCAGACCTGGGTTTTCGTCACCCTGGTGCAGCCGGTGCTCTACCACTTTCACCTCATGGTGGATGACGATTTCGCCTATGACGGCGTGCTGTGGTTTCTCGCCGGGCTGCTGCAGATCGGCGTGGTCTACGCCGTGTTGCGGCCGCTCGAAGCGCTGCGGCCACTTGAAGTCTGGCCCAACCGCCGCGCGGTGCGGGTGGATGTGCTCTACACCTTCATCCACCGCCTGGGGTTGATCAATCTGGTGCTGTTTTTCACCCTGCAACCCGCGTTCGACAGCCTGCAGGAATGGTTCCGCCTGCGCGGCATCGACAACCTCAACCTCGACGCGCTGTGGCCCGGCATCACCGACCGGCCGCTGATCAGCTTCCTGATCTACCTGATCGTGCTCGACTTTGCTGGTTACTGGTATCACCGCGCCCAGCACCAGATCCAGTGGTGGTGGGAACTGCACGCGGTGCACCACAGCCAGCGTCAGCTCAGCCTGTGGTCGGACGATCGCAACCATGTGCTCGACGACGTGCTGATGGCGGCATTTTTCGCAGCGCTGGCCCTGTTGATCGGCGTGCCGCCCAACCAGTTTGTCGCGCTGTCGCTGGTGTCGGGCGCGCTGCAAAGTCTGCAACATGCCAACATCCGGCTGTCTTTCGGCTGGCTGGGCGAGCGGCTGCTGGTGAGCCCGCGATTTCACCGCCTGCACCACGCGGTGGGCTACGGCCACGAGCTCGGCCACCAGAACAATGCGCGGCTGTATGGCTGCAATTTCGGCGTGCTGCTACCGTGGTGGGACGTGCTGTTCCGTTCTGCCGACTTCACCACCCCGCTGCAGCCCACCGGCGTTCGTGCCCAGCTTGCCGCGCCAGACGGCCAGGGCGAGGATTACGGCGACGGCTTCTGGGCGCAACAGGGGCTCGGTCTGCGCCGCATGGTTCGGCGGCTGTTTGCGCCATTCGCTGCGCCGACCCTGCCAGATCGTCAGCCCAGGTGACAATGGGACTGACCGGGGCCGATGCAGGCGCCAGCCTCGATCTGCACCGTGGCATGCTCGATGCCCAGCGCGTCATGCAGGCGATGATGCACTGCGCGCAAGGTCGCCTCCGATTCGGCCTGGGCCGCGAGGCGCACATGCAAAGTCACCACCGGCTCCGCGCCATCGAGTGACCAGACATGCACATGGTGGGCTCCCGCCACCCCCGGCACGTCGGCCAAGGCCTCACGCACTTGGCTTGCGCTCAGACTCTCAGGCGCACCTTCGAGCAGCACGTGCGCGCTATCGCGGGTGAGATGCCAGCCCGAGCGCAGGATGAGCGCCGATACCAGCAGTGACAGCAGCGGGTCGGCCACCGTCCAGTTGAACCCCAGAATCAGCCCCGCCGCCAGCATGGCCGCCGCCGAACCCAGCAAATCGGACAGCACATGCAGCCGCGCCCCACGTTCATTCAGCGACTCGCCGCCCGTCAAGGCAAATAGCGCCCCCAGATTGGCCAGGCCGCCCAGCGCGGCGATGACCAGCATCCAGCCGCCCTCCACCGCCTCGGGCCGCCACAGACGCTGCAGGGCCTCGACGATCAGCCCCACGGTCAACAGCAGCAGCACCAGCCCATTGACGAAGGCCGCCAGCGTCTGCCAGCGTCCGTTGCCATAGGTCAGTCGCGCACTCGGCGGACGGGCGCTGAGGCGGATGGCGACGAGCGCCAGCAGCAGCGCGGCGCTGTCCGCCGCCATATGCACCGCGTCGGACAGCAGCGCCAGCGAGTTCACCCACCAGCCGCCGACCGCCTCGATGACGGTGAAAATCAGCAGCACGGCCAATGCCCACCCCAGTCGGTGCGCGCTGGCGCCTCGGGCATGGTCGTGGCCGTGATGCCCTGCGGCGTGTGCGTGTGCGCGATCGCGATGAGGCGCGTGATCGTGCGCCGCATGCGTGTGCTCAGGGTCCTGCATTCACACGCCCCAAACAACCGGCGTCTGCGCTGCCTGGCAACGCTTGAGCATCTGGATGAACGGCCAGGACCGCTGCTTCAGGCCGATGGGTTGCGCCGCCGAGACCACCTGTCCGTCCGCAGCGGCCGACTCCATCGCCGCATTGCGCGCCTGTTCTTCTGCGTCCACGGCCGCTTCAAGGGCGGCAATGGCCGCTGGCATTTCGGACGGCTCGATGATGCCTTGCGCGCCCGCCGACTTGCCGATGATGGACAGAATGCGTTCGGCCGGGCCGACGTTCATGAACAAATCACTGTCGGCCTTGGATTGAAATTTGTAAATCATGGGGGCTCCTTGCGGGGGAAACGTCGTTGCGCCGTCTCTCAGATGCATTGTGCCGACGCTGACGGTCGAATGCCATGCAAATATCCTTTTCTGGAATGGGTCGTCCGCAGCTTGCCCGCGTCGCTTGGACGCAGCAAAACCGCAGAAAAAGCTTCCACCCGCATGAAAAATCAACGCAGACGAGCAGACTGCGACGTTTTGTCGCAGAACAATGCAGCGTAAGGGCCACTGCCAAGCCTAGGGAATTCCCGGACATTGCGCCAAATCAAAAAAACGAGATACGTCGGCGCCTATCCTTGCTCCGTGTTCTTCGCCGCGTGGGTGTCAATCAGCCGCGCCATGCTGCGCAAGACCCACGGATCGACACAACAGGAGCGCCAAAATGATCGACACCCTCGTCGTGGACTTATCGCGGTGGCAATTTGCCTCCACCGCGCTATACCACTTTCTTTTCGTCCCCCTCACCCTGGGCATCAGCTTCATGATCGCCGCCATGGAGACGGTTTACGTCACCACCGGCAAAACGATCTACCGCGACATGACCCAGTTCTGGGGCAAGCTGTTTCTTATCAACTTCGCCCTGGGCGTGGCCACCGGCCTGACCATGGAGTTCGAGTTCGGCACCAACTGGTCGTTTTATTCCAGTTTCGTCGGCGACATCTTCGGTGCGCCGCTGGCCATTGAAGGACTGATGGCCTTCTTCATGGAATCCACCATGATCGGCATGATGATCTTCGGCTGGAAGCGCCTGACCAAAGGTCAGCATCTGCTGGTGACCTATCTGGTGGCCATCGGCTCCAACCTGTCGGCCTTGTGGATTCTGGTGGCCAACGGCTTCATGCAAGACCCGCAAGGCGCCGCCTTCAACCCGGTGACCATGCGCATGGAACTCACCAACTTCGGCGCGCTGATTTTCAGCCCGGACGCGCAGGCCAAGTTCGTGCATACCAGCATCGCCGGTTACGTCACCGCCGCGGTGTTCGTTGCCGGGGTGAGCGCCTGGTATATGGTGCGCAACCGCCATATGGAACTGGCTCGCCGCTCCTTCCGCATGGCCGCGCTGTTCGGCGTGCTGTCCACTGCCGGGGTTATCACCCTGGGTGACGCGCTGGGTTTCGTCGGCGCGCATGCGCAGCCGTCCAAGCTCGCCGCCATGGAAGCCATGTGGCAAACCGAGGCTGCGCCTGCTCCGTTCAATGTGGTGGCCTGGCCGTCGCAGAGCGAGCAAAAGAACGTCTGGTCTATCCAGGTACCGTATGTGCTGACGCCGCTGCTGACCCACACCCTCACCAAGGTCGTGCCGGGTGTTGACCAGATCGAGGCGGACGCAAGGCAGCGCATCAAGAACGGCATTCCGGCGGTGGAAGCGCTCAAGCTGCTGAGCAAGAACCCCAACGATGCCGCTGCCATGGCGCAGTTCAAGGCGCACGAAAAAGACCTGGGTTACGGTTTCCTCGCGCAGCGCTACTCGCCTGAACAAGATGTCTCCAAGGCAACGGACGCGGACATCGCCAAGGCCGCCAAGGACACCATCCCCGAAGTCTCGGTGATTTTCTGGACCTTCCGTCTCATGGTCGGCATGGGCCTGCTGATGTTGGCCTACTTCGTTTACGCCGCCATGCTCACCATCAGCGGCAAGCTGGAGCAGCCGAAGAACCGCTGGTTCCTCAAATTCGCCCCGTGGATGATTCCCGTGCCTTTCCTCGCTTGCGAAATGGGCTGGCTCACTGCTGAAGTGGGCCGTCAACCCTGGACCGTGTTCGGCATGCTGCCTACTTGGATGTCTGCATCCAGCCATAGCGTGGGCTACATGATCTTCTCGCTGGTGGGATTTGTGTCGCTCTACTCCATCTTCATCGCCGTCGAGATGTATCTGATGGTGCGCGCGATCAAGCAAGGGCCGGAAGAGCACGGCACGCCGTCCACTCCGACCATTCCCCAAGGCCGCAAACCCCAGCCGTCGTTCGGCGGTGGTTTCGCCCCCAACCCGGCCGCTCCGATGAGCGCCCATAAGGAGTAATAGTCATGGACTTGTATCTCATCCTTCAAGTCTTGTGGTGGGTCCTGCTCGGCGTGCTGTTCGTCGGGCTGGGCACCATGGTCGGCATGGACATGGGCGTAGGCACCTTGCTGCGCTTCATCGGCAAAACCGATACCGAGCGCCGCTCCATGCTCAATGCCATCGGCCCCCACTGGGACGGCAATCAGGTGTGGTTCATTCTCGGCGGCGGCGCGATCTTCGCGGCCTACCCGCTGATCTACGCCACTTCGTTCTCCGGTCTGTATGTGGTTATTCTGCTGCTGCTGTGGAGCATGATCGTGCGCCCGCTGGGGTTTGAATACCGCAGCAAGATCGCCTCGCCGGCTTGGCGCAATGCCTGGGACTGGACGCTGCTGCTCAGCGGCGCGCTGCCGATGATCATTTTCGGCGCCGCCATGGGCAATATGCTCATGGGCGTGCCCTTCCACTTTCAGTGGGATATGCGCTCGGTCTATACCGGCAGCTTCATCACCCTGTTCAACCCGTTCTCGGTGCTGGCCGGCCTGCTGTCGCTGTCGCTGTCGGTCTATATGGGTGGCGTGATGATGATGGGCCGCGCGCCCGAACCCGTCGCGGGCCGTGCCCGCACTGCAGCGGGCTATGCCGCGCTGGCCGCCATCGTGCTGTTCGCAGTGCTCGGCGTGTGGGTCAGCATGGTCAACGGTTACAAGATCGTGAGCTTCCCCGGAGGCGGCGTGCCGCAAACTCCGCTGCAGCAAACCGTCGAACTGGTGCCCGGTGGCTGGCTGTCCAACTACAAGAGCTATCCCATCCTCTGGGCCGTGCCCTTGCTCGGTTTTGCCGGTCTGTTCTTCGGCTGGACGAGCGTGCGCAGCAACAAGCACACCCTGGCTTGGTGGCTGGGCGCGGTATCGTGGATCGGCGTGGTCGGCACCATCGGCGTGGCCATGTTCCCCTTCCTCATGCCGTCGAGCTCCAACCCCTCGCAAAGCCTGACCCTGTGGAATTCCATCTCTAGTGAAACCACGCTGCTGTGGATGACCGGCTGGACCGTGGTGTTCGTGCCCATCATCTTCTGGTACACCAGCTGGGCGTTCTACGTCATGCGCGGCAGGGTCGATCCGAAGGAAGTCGAAGCCGACCCCCACGCCTATTGAGCAAGGATCTCATCATGAAAAACCTTCTTTATTTCGTGCTCTTCATGACCATCGCGCTGATTGCGATTGTCATCGGCGTGATCATCGGCGACTACGCCTCCTGGTACTTCGCTTGGATCGTGGGCACCGCGATGATCGTGCTGGTTTCTGCCGCCTCGGGCGCTTTTTTCGACGCCCAGGAAGATGACCGCCGCAACGGCGGCGCTCCACGCGGCGGCCACTGAGTCACGCCGCACCGAAGGCTCTCGCTTCGCGGCAGAGCCTTGCTCCGGGGCCAGGGCAACCTGGCCCTTTTCTTTTTATTGCCCCCTTCGGTTTTACTGAAACCTTTGGTTTTTATGGATGACAGCCATGAAAAAACTGCTCTCTCTCGCGCTGTTCCTGGTCATTGGAGCTTTTGTGATCGGCATCGGCATCCTCGTGGGCAGTAACGCCTCGTGGTACTTCGCCTGGATTTTCGGCACCGCTTTTTTCGTGCTGCTGCTGGCAGGCGCCGTCGTGTGGTTCGAACGTCTGGACGAACCCCGCACAGCAGAACCGCACCAGCCGAACTGATCCCGCGGGCTGCCGCTCCCTCACCGTCGCAACGCTGCCGCCTCACGCGCCAGGGCGGTGATGGCGGCCCAGTCGTGCGCGGCCAAGACCGCTTCGGGCGCCAGCCAGGAGCCGCCCACGCAGCCTACATTGGGCAGCGCCAGATAGGCCGCAGCGTTGCCCGGATGAATGCCCCCTGTGGGGCAGAACAGCAATTGCGGCAGCGGTCCGTGCAAGGACTTGAGCAGCGCCTGACCGCCCACGGCTTCGGCCGGAAACAGTTTCATCGCGGTGAAACCCGCGTCCAGCGCCGCCATGGCTTCGCTGGCGGTGGCCACGCCGGGCACGAAGGGCAAGCTGCTTGGGCGGGTGGCCGCCAGCAGCGCGGGCGTCAGCCCGGGGCTGATGCCGAACATCGCGCCCGCGTCTTGCGCGCGCTGCCAGTCGCTCGGGCTCAGCACGGTGCCCGCGCCTACCAGCGCACCGGGCACGCGGTCGCGAATCTGACGGATGGCGTCCAGCGCCGCCGGGGTGCGCAGCGTGACCTCCAGGGTGCGGATGCCGCCGGCCACCAGCGCTGTGGCCAGATCGACGGCCTGTCCGGCATCGCGGATCACCAGCACGGGCATCACCGGCCCGGCGCGCAGCAGTTCTTCGGCGGTCATCGCGTGGCTCCTGCTGCGACGGGCACAGCGGACAGGGCGGGCTCAGGCTTGGCCCAGTCGGGATGCTGAAAGCTGGTCGCCCCCTGCTCAGCGCCGTCCACATGGTGGCGGAAGGCGGCGAACAGCTCGCGGCCCACGCCGTATTGGCGTCGGCTGAGGTCGACGCTCTGCGCCTGGCGCGCGGCCCAGACTTCGGGGGGCACTTCGGCGTTGACTTCTCCGGTGTGGGCGTTCAGGTTGATGAGATCGCCTTCGCGTACCTTGGCGATCGGCCCGCCGTGCGCCGCCTCGGGCGTGACGTGAATGGCCGAGGGCACTTTGCCGGAGGCGCCCGACATGCGCCCGTCGGTCACCAGCGCCACCTTGAAACCGCGCTCCTGCAACACGCCCAGCGTGGGCATGAGCTTGTGCAGTTCGGGCATGCCGTTGGCCGCCGGACCCTGAAAGCGGATGACGGCGACGAAGTCGCGCTCGAGCTCGCCGCGCTTGAAGGCGGCGAGCAGGTCGTCCTGGTCGTCAAAGATGAGGGCGGGCGCGGTGATCACGCGGTATTCGGGTTTGACCGCCGAGACCTTGATGACGGCACGCCCCAGATTGCCCGTCATGAGTTTGAGGCCGCCGTCTGGGGCGAACGGATCGGAGACGGGCCGCAAAATGTCGCGGTCGAGCGTCTCGTCGTTCACCGGGCGCCAGACGAGCTGGCCGCCATCGAAGCCGGGCTCCTGCGCGTAGCGCGCCAGGCCGGGCCCGGCCACGGTCTGCACATCGGGGTGCAGCAGACCGGCGGCGAGCAGTTCGCGGATGACAAAGCCCATGCCCCCGGCCGCGTGGAACTGATTGACGTCGGCTCGGCCGTTGGGGTAGAGCTTGGTGAGCGTGGGCACGGCCTTGGAGAGATCGTCGAAGTCGGTCCAGTTGATGTCGATGCCCGCAGCGCGGGCGATGGCCACGAGGTGGATGGTGTGGTTGGTCGAGCCGCCCGTGCATAGCAGGCCGACGAGGCCGTTGACGATCACGCGCGCATCGACCAGTTCGCCGATCGGGGTGTACTCCGGGCCTTCGGCAGAAATCGCCACGGCGCGGGTGGCGGCCGCGCGGGTGAGCGCTTCGCGCAGCGGCGTGCCAGGGTTGACGAAGGCCGAGCCGGGCAGGTGCAGGCCCATGATCTCCATGAGCATCTGGTTGGAATTGGCGGTGCCGTAGAAGGTGCAGGTGCCCGCGCTGTGATACGACTGCATCTCGGCGTCGAGCAGTTCGGCGCGGCCGATCTTGCCTTCGGCATACAGCGCGCGGATGCGGGCCTTCTCTTCGTTGCCCATGCCACTGGTCATGGGGCCGCCGGGCACGAATATACCGGGCAGATGGCCGAAAGCCAGGGCGCCAATCAGCAGGCCGGGCACGATCTTGTCGCACACTCCGAGGTAGAGCCCGGCGTCGAACATCTGGTGGCTCAACGCCACTGCCGTGGCCATGGCGATGACGTCGCGCGAAAACAGCGACAGCTCCATGCCGGCCTGCCCCTGGGTCACGCCGTCGCACATCGCGGGCACGCCCCCGGCGAACTGCGCCGTGGCACCCGCCGCCTGCGCGGCCTCCTTGATCCAGGCCGGAAACGCGCCCAGCGGCTGGTGCGCCGAGAGCATGTCGTTGTACGCGGAAACGATGGCCAGATTGGGCCGGGACTGCGGGGTGATTTCCTTGAGCATCCGCTTGGCCGGCGCCGGGGCGGCCGCCATCGCGTGCGCCAGGTTGGTGCAGGAGAGGTGCCCGCGCTCGACCTTGCTGCCCCGCGCTGCGCGCACGCGCGCCAGATAAGCCTCGCGCCGCGCCGCGCTACGCGCCTCGATGCGGTGCGTCACAGCCACTAATACGGGATGCAAAGAAGACATGGCAACTCCAAACTGTCATTTAACGATAGGCCGCGATACTCCGTACCGCAGGCCATTAAAGGGGCTCAAACCCGCTTCATCAGGCAACATACTATGCCTACCCCACCGGCAAGGCTGCTCAGAGTACACCCCCAAGATGACTGCGAATCTCTCCCTTCCTGCCACCCGCCTGGTCGGCGACATCGGTGGCACCAATGCCCGATTCGCCCTGCAAACCGCGCAAGGGCTCAGCGATATTCGCGTGCTGCCCACGGCGGATTACGCCCGCTTTGCCGATGCGCTGCTCGCCTATCTCGCCGCCACGGGCGCGACCGCCGTGCGCCATGTCGCCATCGGCATCGCCAACCCGGTGTATGGCGACCAGATTCGCATGACCAACCATCACTGGGCCTTTTCCATCGCCCAGACCCGCGCCGAACTGGGGCTGGAGACCTTTCTGGTGCTCAACGATTTCGCTGTGCTCGCGCGCGCCCTGCCCGAGTTGCCCGCGGCCGAGCTCGTTCAGGTGGGCGGCGGCAGCGCCGTGCCCGGCGCGCCGCTAGCGCTGCTGGGCGCGGGCACCGGCCTGGGCGTGTCGGGCCTGATTCCCGACGGACAAGGGGGTTGGACGCCGCTGGCGGGCGAAGGCGGGCATGTGAGCTTCGCCCCTTTTGATGAGCGCGAGGTGGCCATCTGGCGTCTGGCGCATGCGCGCTTCGGCCATGTTTCGGCTGAGCGTTTGCTAAGCGGCGCCGGGATGGCGTTTTTGCATCAGGCGCTCGGACAGATCGCCGGGCAGACGCCGCCCGAGCGCAGCGCCGCTGAGATCACCCGCCTGGCCCTGGGCGGCAGCGACGCGCTATGCCACGACACAGTGACGCTGTTCTGCACCTTGCTGGGCACGGTGGCGGCCGATCTGGCCATCACCCTGGGGGCGCGCGGCGGGGTGTATATCGGCGGCGGCATCGTGCCGCGGCTGGGCGATTTCTTTCGGCATTGCCCGTTCCGCCAGCGCTTCGAAGACAAAGGGCGCACCTCGCCGTATCTGCGCGATATTCCGGTCTGGGTGATCCACAGCCCCTGGCCTGCACTGCTCGGCGCAGCCGCGGCACTCGATCAGTTTCTGCAGTCGCACTGACTCTTCTTTTCACGCGGGAAACAGCGCGGCGCCTACCGAGCGCCCCCAGGGCCGGGCAATCCCCACCCCAACCCTCCCCACAAGTGGGGAAGGAGTGATCTCACCTCCCCCACCTCGTGGGGGAGGTCGGGAAGGGGACGGCCCAGCCCGCCCCCTGTGGGGGATGAGGCCCGCGGCTCCAAGCTGCCCTACGGCAGCTTGGACGCAGCCGAATCCGAGCGGCTTGCAAGCTGCGAGGTGGTCAAGAAAACTTGGGGCGGCCCGGCGTTTTCTCATGAGCCATATCGGTGAAGGCGAGAGGGGCGGTGGGCGGCGGGGCTTCGGCGTCGAAGCGTTCAAACCCGGTGTAGCACAGGAAGTGGCGACCCGCGGCGCGGCCGAACAGGGTCATGCCCAGCGTCTCGGCCAGTTGATGGCCCATGGCGGTCACCCCGTTGCGCGACACGATGATGGGTACGCCCATCCGGGCCGACTTGATCACCATTTCGCTGGTGAGCCGCCCGGTGGTGTAGAACACCTTGTCGCCCCCCTGCACGCCGTGCACCGCCATCCACCCGGCGACGGTGTCGATGGCGTTGTGGCGGCCGACGTCTTCGACAAAGCATTGCAGCGCGTCGCCGTGAAACAGCGCGCAGCCGTGCACCGATCCGGCCTGGCGGTGCACGCTGTCGCGTAGCTTCATTTGGTCGAGCAGGCTGATCAGCGTGGCCTGGCGCAGGCGCGCGGCCTGCGCGTCGGGCAGGCGGGTCTGGCCCAGTTGCGCCATCGCGTCGCCAAAGACCGTACCCTGCCCGCAGCCGGTGGTGACGACGCGGCGCGCGATGCGGGCTTCGAGGTCGCTGACGCCATGGCGGGTGCGCACCGCCGCGGCCTCCACCGCCCAGTCCACATCGATGCCGTCGATCTCGCCCGCCTGCTCGACCAGGCCCTGATTGAGCAGGTAGCCGAGCACCAGCAGTTCGGGGTTTGCGCCCAGAGTCATCAGCGTGACCAGCTCGCGTTTGTCGAGGTAGATCGTCAGCGGACGTTCGGTCGGGATGTCGATCTGCCGATGCTCGCCATGCTGATCGAGTATCCCGATCGGCCGCACGACCTCGCAGCGTGCCCGGCTGAGGCGGGGTGCGTCGGGCCGACGCGGCAGCGCCACGGCCTCGAAGGCGGTTGGCGCTACGGTCTCCAAAGCGGGAAGATCGCCCATATTTGACGTCCCTATTTGACGCCCATATTTGAAGCTCATAAGGCCTATGTCGCTGGCTCCGAAATCTCGGCCCCGCTGCGGGCGTAACCCGCAACCGGCGCCAGCGTGCCACCCGCGCTCACGGCCACCGCGCAGTACTTGAACTCGGGGATCTTGCCGAACGGGTCGAGCGCCGGATTGGTCAGCAGATTGGCCGCGGCCTCGTAATAAGCGAAGGGAATGAATACGGCGCCGTCGGGCGTGCCGTCGTCGCGCCGCGCGGTGAGCACCACGGAGCCGCGGCGCGAACGCACGGTGATGGGCTCGCCCGGCTGCACGCCGAGTTTGCGCAGCTCGGCCGAATTCATCGACGCGGTGGGCATCGGCTCGATAGCGCCCAGCACGGCTGAGCGCCGCGTCATGCTGCCGGTGTGCCAGTGTTCGAGCTGGCGACCGGTGATGAGCACCTGCGGAAACTCCGCATCGGGCCGCTCGGACGCCGGAATGATGTCGGCGGGTACCAATTTGACGCGGCCGTCCGCAGTCGGAAAACGGTCGGCGAACACAATGGGCTGCCCCGGGTCTTGCTGCGTGAGGCAGGGATAGGTCACGCTGCCCTTGCGCTCCAGCCGCTCCCAGGTAATGCCACCGATGGCCTCCGCCATGGTCTGGCGCATTTCTTCATACACCGCGGCCACGCCCTGCTCCGGGCCGGGGTAGTGCCAGTTCAGCCCCATGCGCGCGGCCATCTGCTGGATGATCCACAGATCGGGCCGCGCATCGCCCGGCGGGTTGAGCGCGCGCCGCCCCAGTTGCACCATGCGGTCGGTGTTGGTGACGGTGCCGGTCTTCTCGGGCCAGGCGCTCGCGGGCAGCACCACATCGGCCAGCCAGGCCGTCTCGGTCATGAAAATGTCTTGAACCACCAGATGTTCCAGCGCGCACAGCGCCTGCCGCGCGTGGTTCAGATCGGGGTCGCTCATCGCCGGGTTTTCGCCCTCGATATACATGCCGCGTATCTTGTGCGGATCGCTGTCGGGCGCCAGACATTTGTGCAGGATCTCGACCACGGTGTAGCCGGGCTTGTCGTCGAGCCGCGTCTGCCAGAACGCCTCGAACCACGCATGCGCCTGCGGATTGCTGACGAGCTGGTAGTTCGGGTACATCATGGGAATGAGACCGGCATCGCTGGCGCCCTGCACATTGTTCTGCCCGCGCAGGGGGTGCAGCCCGCTGCCGGGCTTGCCGATCTGGCCGGTCACGCTGGTCAGCGCGATGAGGCAGCGCGCGTTGTCGGTGCCGTGCACATGCTGGCTGATGCCCATGCCCCACAGAATCATGGAGGCCTTGCTGGTGGCGAAGGCGCGGGCCACTTCGCGGATGGTCTCGGCCGGTATGCCGCAGATCGGCGCCATGGCCTCGGCGCTGTAGCCCTGGATGTTTTGCTTCAGCGCCTCGAAGTTGCTGGCGCGCTGCGTGACAAACTCCTGATCGACCAGGCCTTCTTCGATGACGGTGTGAATCATGGCGTTGAGCAGGGCCACGTCGGTATCGGGGCGGAACTGCAGCGTGCGCCAGGCGTGGCGGCCGATGTCGGTCACGCGCGGATCGGCCAGCACGATCTTGGCGCCGCGCTTGGCGGCGTTTTTCATCCAGGTGGCCGCCACCGGGTGATTGGCCGTGGGGTTGGAGCCGATCACCAGAATGAGCTCGGCATGCTCCACATCGTTGACCTGGTTGCTCACCGCGCCCGAGCCCACCCCTTCGAGCAGCGCGGCCACGCTGGACGCATGGCACAGACGGGTGCAGTGATCGACGTTGTTGCTGCCGAAGCCGGTGCGCACCAGCTTCTGGAACAAGTAGGCCTCTTCGTTGCTGCCTTTGGCCGAGCCGAAACCGGCCAGCGCCTTGTCGCCGTGGCGGGTGCGCAGGTCTTTGAGCTTGCCGGCGGCGAAGTCGAGCGCTTCTTCCCAGGTGACCTCGCGGAAGGCGGCGCGCCAATCGCCCTGGTGCGACAGCAGAGCCGGGTCTTTAGGCACGCCGGGCTTGCGGATCAGCGGCCGGGTCAGGCGTTGCGGGTGGTGCGCGTAGTCGAAGCCAAATCGGCCTTTGACGCACAAGCGGCCGTGGTTGGCGGGGCCATCGCGGCCATCGACGCTGACGATGATCTCGTCTTTCACGTTGTAGGTGATCTGGCAGCCCACGCCGCAGAACGGGCAGACCGAATCGACCTGGCGATCAACCGTCTGCGCGCCGATGTGGGTCTTGGGCATGAGCGCGCCCGTGGGGCAGGCTTGCACGCACTCGCCGCAGGCCACGCAGGTGCTGTCGCCCATGGGGTCGTGCAGGTCGAACACGATTTCGCTGTGATGGCCGCGAAAGGCGTAGCCGATGACGTCGTTGACCTGCTCTTCGCGGCAGGCGCGTACGCAGCGGTTGCACTGAATGCAGGCATCGAGGTTGACCGCCATCGCCGGGTGCGACACGTCGGGCGCGGGCTGGTTGCGGCGGGTGAGTGCCCCCTGGGCCGGGCTGTGCCCTGCCCGCCCCCCGAGGGGGTCAAGAACACTTGGGGCGGCCCGGCGTGTTCTTGAAATCGCCGCCAGCGCCGGTCGCACCTGCACGTTTTGGCGCGCGGCCCAGTCGCTGAGTTCGCCGTGCGGGCGGGTGGCGTCGTCGCCCAGCCATTTGTAACCCTTCTCGGGCAGGTCCGACAGCAGCATTTCGAGCACCATGTTCTGGCTCTTCACCGCGCGCGGGCTGTTGGCATGCACCTTCATGCCCTCGGTTGCGGTGCGGCAGCAGCTCGGCGCCAGCACGCGCTCGCCGTCGATCTCGACCATGCAGGCGCGGCAGTTGCCATCGGGCCGGTAGCCGGGTTTGTGGCACAGCCGGGGTATCGCCACACCGTGGCGGTCGGCCAGTTCCAGCAGGGTTTCGCCTTCGAGCGCCTGCACCGGGCGGCCATTGAGTTCAAGCTGGATGGTCTTCGTGTTCATGATTTAGCACCCCCTGGGCTGGCTACGCTCACCCCGCCCCCCGAGGGGGTCAAGAAAACTTGGGGCGGCCCGGCGTTTTCTTGAGAGGACACCTCGTGAGCAAAATAGGTCTGCACGCAGCGCACCGGGTTGGGCGCCGCCTGTCCGAGGCCGCAGATGGACGCGTCGGACATGACCTGATTCAGGTCTTCGAGCGTGGCGTGATCCCATTGCGGAGCCTGCATGAGTTGCGCGGCCTTGCCGGTGCCAACGCGGCAGGGCGTGCACTGGCCACAGCTTTCGTGCTCGAAAAAGCGCATGACGTTGAGCGCGGCGTCGCGGGCCCGGTCTTGGTCGCTGAGCACGATGATGGCTGCAGAGCCAATGAAGCAGCCGTGGGGCTGCAGGGTATCGAAGTCGAGCGGCACGTCGGCCAGCCGCGCCGGTAGGATGCCCCCGGAAGCGCCGCCGGGCAGGTAGGCGTAGAGCGTGTGGCCGTCGAGCATGCCGCCGCAATAGGTGTCGACCAGCTCCTTCAAGGTGATGCCCGCCGGGGCGAGTTTCACCCCGGGCGACTTCACCCGGCCGCTGACGCTGAAGGAACGCAGCCCCTTGCGGCCATTCAGCCCAAAGCTGCTGAACCAGGCCGCGCCACGCTCGACGATATCGCGCACCCAATACAGGGTCTCGAAGTTGTGTTCGAGTGTGGGGCGTCCGAACAGACCGATTTCAGCGATGTAGGGTGGACGCATGCGCGGTTCGCCGCGCTTGCCTTCGATGCTCTCGATCATCGCCGACTCTTCGCCGCAGATATACGCCCCGGCGCCGCGCCGCAGCTCGATGTACGGCAACGCGCAGGGCGGATCGGCCTGCAGCCGGGCAATCTCGCGCTCCAGAACGGCCCGGCCGCCGTGATACTCGTCGCGCAGGTAGAGGTAGCAGGTGGAAATGCCTACCACCTGCGCGGCAATCAGCACGCCCTCGAGAAAGCGGTGCGGGTCGCGCTCGAGATAAGTGCGATCCTTGAAGGTGCCCGGCTCGCCCTCGTCGATATTCACCGCCATCAGCCGGGGCGCGGGGTAGTTGCGCACGATGCCCCATTTGCGCCCTGCCGGAAAACCCGCGCCGCCCAGGCCGCGCAGGCCCGAGTCGCTCAAGGCTTTGATCACCTCTTCCGCTGAACGCTGGCCGCTGGCTACGGCCGCTGCCAGTGCATAACCGTCCCGCGCGCGGTAAGCGTCATAGCCGACATAGGCGGGTGTCACCTCGCCCGACCCGTTGGTGACCGCCTGCGGGCCGTCTGCGGCCAGGTCGAAGTCTGCGTCATCAGCAGGTAGCGGATGCTGCAAGCGTCGGTTTGCCACGCTCTCGCGCACCGCGTCTGGCGTGGCATGCGCCACCGGCCATTGCCCCACCACCGCCACCGGCGCCTGCTCGCAGCGGCCCACGCAAGGCGTGGGCATCACGCGCACCTCGGCGCCGAGCAACTGCGGCAGACGCTGCAGAAGATCGCTCGCCCCGGCCAGCGAGCACGACAGGCTGTCGCACACACGCACTGTGATGGCCGCAGGCTGGGCATCGTCGCGCAGCACTTCGAAGTGGTGATAGAAAGTCGCCACCTCGTACACCTCGGCCATCGACAGATTCATCAACCGGGCCAGCGCCACCAAATGGCGCTCGTGCAGCCCGTGCCACTGGTCATTGATGCGGTGCAGATGCTCGATCAGCAGATCGCGGCGGTGCGGCCCGGCGCCGATAAGCTGCTGCACCTCGGCCAGCGCCTGCGGCTCGGGCTGGCGCCCCTTGAGCTTGCCCCGACGCCGGGCACGCCCGCGCATTTCATCGGCCGAAGCCAGAACCACGGCAGAGGTGTCGGAAGATGGAGAGGAATCGGTCATGATGTTTCAGCGGAACATCGATGCTCCGCAAGCTGGAATTGTTTTGGCAACGGCGCCAAGCTCGCGCTGCTGCGCGCATCCCTGTCACCGCATCTCTGTCACTTTAGCCGCTGCGTGTTGCACGTGCCAGAACACTGAATTCTGCTCAGCCGATGCGAGCACGGCGAGTAAAAAAGCCCAGCGCCGCTCAAGCGCCGGGCTATTGACCACCTTTATCGAACTGGAAGCTCCATAGCTTGCTCAGCTTATGTCTTCACCTACAAAACGTCGTCAAATATCCAGATTCGCCGCCCGCAGGGCGTTGGTTTCGATAAAGTCGCGCCGGGGTTCGACTTCGTCGCCCATGAGCATGGTGAACACGCGGTCGGCTTCGATGGCGTCGTCGATCTGCACGCGCAGCAGGCGACGCACGGCCGGATCCATGGTGGTTTCCCAGAGTTGCTCAGGATTCATTTCGCCCAGGCCTTTGTAGCGCTGGCGACCGACGGTGTTTTCGGCCTGGCGGATGAGCCAGTCCATGGCTTCGCGGAAGCTGGCCACGGCGGCTTCCTTGGCGTTGTCGCCGTTGCCGCGCCGCACGGTGGAGCCCGCGGCGATAAGGCCGTGGAAGGTCTGCGCGGCCTGCGCCAGCACGGCGTAGTCGGCGCCGTGAACGAAGTCGGCGTGCAGCACGGTGGATTTGAGGTTGCCGTGGTGACGGCGCACGATACGCAGATACGGTTTTTCGGTACGCGGGTCGATTTCGGCGAGCACTTGCGGCGCTTCGCCATGGTCGGTGTGCTTCGCCAGATAGGCCGCCATCGCATCGGCGCTGGCTTGCGCCGCATGGTCGAGGTCGATGACGACACCATCGACGATGGCGCGCAGGGCCTGCTCATCCATGAACACGCCCAGCCGAGCGATCACGGCTTCGGCCAGGACATGCTGGCGGGCGAGCTGTTCGAGGGTTTCACCCGCCAGGGGCGCCGGGGTATCGGGGCGGTGGATGACGGCGTCTTTCAGCGCCACGCGCAGCAGGTAGGCATCGAGCTCAGAGGCGTCTTTGAGATATTGCTCATCCTTGCCGTGTTTGACTTTGTAGAGCGGCGGCTGGGCGATGTAGATGTGCCCGCGCTCGACAATCTCGGGCATCTGGCGGAAGAAGAACGTCAGCAGCAGGGTGCGGATGTGCGCGCCGTCCACGTCGGCATCGGTCATGATGATGATGCGGTGGTAGCGCAGCTTGTCGATGTTGAAATCGTCCTTGCCGATGCTGGTGCCCATCGCGGTGATGAGGGTGAGGATTTCGTTGCTGGTAAGCAGCTTCTCGAACCGCGCCTTCTCGACGTTGAGAATCTTGCCGCGCAGCGGCAGGATGGCTTGGAACTTGCGGTCGCGACCTTGCTTGGCCGAGCCGCCGGCGGAATCGCCCTCCACCAGATAGAGCTCGCACAGCGCGGGGTCTTTCTCCTGGCAGTCGGCCAGTTTTCCGGGCAGGCCCAGACCGTCCATCACGCCCTTGCGGCGGGTCATTTCGCGCGCCTTGCGCGCGGCTTCGCGGGCGCGGGCGGCGTCGATGATCTTGCCGCAGATGATTTTGGCGTCGGTCGGGGTTTCGAGCAGGTAGTCGGACAGCGCCTTGGCCACTAGGTCTTCGACCGGGCCGCGCACTTCGCTCGACACCAGCTTGTCCTTGGTCTGGCTGCTGAATTTGGGGTCGGGCACTTTGACCGACAGCACGCAGGTGAGGCCTTCGCGCATGTCGTCGCCGCTGATCTCGACCTTGGCTTTTTTCGCCAACTCGTTGTCGTCGATGTATTTGTTCATCACCCGCGTCATCGCTGCGCGCAGGCCGGTGAGGTGGGTGCCTCCGTCGCGCTGCGGAATGTTGTTGGTGAAGCACTGCACGGTTTCAGCGTAGCCGTCGTTCCACTGCATGGAGACTTCCACGCTGATGGTGCTGCCTACCTCGGAAGCTTTCTCGGCTTGGGCATAAAAAATATTGGGGTGCAGCACGCTCTTGCCGCGGTTGATGTATTCGACAAAGCCTTTCACCCCGCCGGAGAAGGCGAAGTTTTCTTCCTTGCCCTGACGCTCATCCACCAAGCGGATCTTGACGCCGTGGTTGAGGAAGGAAAGCTCGCGCAGGCGCTTGGCCAGCACTTCGTAGTGGAAATCGACCGTGGTGAAAATCTCGGCATCTGGCAGGAAGTGCACCTCGGTGCCGCGTTTATCGGTCTTGCCGGTAATCGGAGCGACGGAGACTTCCACGCCATCGATCATTTGCGTCTGCCGGTTTTGCAGCGCGCCGCGGACGAATTCGAGGGTATGCACCTCGCCGTCGCGCCGCACCACAAGCCGCAGCCATTGCGACAGGGCGTTGACGCAGCTCACACCCACGCCGTGCAGGCCGCCGGAGACCTTGTAGCTGTTCTGGTTGAACTTGCCCCCGGCGTGCAACTCGGTGAGAGCGATTTCGGCCGCGCTGCGCTTGGGCTCGTGCTTATCGTCCATCTTCACGCCGGTAGGAATGCCGCGGCCGTTGTCGGTCACGCTGATGGAGTTGTCGGAGTGGATGGTGACGACGATGTCATCACAAAACCCGGCCAGGGCTTCGTCGATGGAGTTGTCGACGACTTCGAACACCAGATGATGCAGGCCGGTGCCGTCTGAGGTGTCGCCGATGTACATGCCGGGACGTTTGCGCACCGCTTCGAGTCCCTCCAGGATTTGAATGGAATTTTCGCTGTAGCTGTCGTTCTTCGGTTCGTTCATCAGACACTTTCAAAAACAGATTCCATGAGCTTTCATGGAAAAAAAATCGATTCGGTGAGGCGGGGTGAAGCGCAATGAGCATGCGCACAATAGACGCAATAGGCGCAATAAAGGCGCCCGCTCAGATCCGCATGGGCATGACCACGTACTTGAAGTTGGGCTCGTCGGGCATGGTGAACAGCGCGCTGCTGTTGCCGTCCTGCAGTTCGAGGCGAATCTGGTCGGAGGTCATATTGGCCAGCGCGTCGATGAGGTAGGCAATGTTGAAGCCGATTTCGATGACGTCGCCGCCGTAGTCGACATCGATTTCTTCCTGCGCTTCTTCCTGCTCGGCGTTGATAGAGGTCAGCCGCAACAGCCCCGGTTCGAGGTTGACGCGCACGCCTTTGAACTTGTCGTTGGTCAGAATGGCCACGCGTTGCAGCGCCGCCTGCAGAGTCGTGCGCTCGACCTGCAGCATATTGCGGTGGCCCTTGGGCACGACGCGCTGGTAATCGGGAAACTTGCCTTCGATGAGCTTGCTGGTGAATTCCAGCCCGTCCAGGGTCAAGCGCGCCTGATTGCTGGCCAGGGCGATATCGATCATGGCGTCGTCTTCATCGCTGAGCAGGCGGCTGAGTTCGAGCACGGTCTTGCGCGGCAGAATGATTTCGCGCCGCTCCACCGCCTTTTCCAGCGGGGCGGTGGCCAGGGTCATGCGGTGACCGTCGGTGGCCACCAGATGCATCTGCTGCCCATCGGCCACCCACAACATGCCGTTGAGGTAGTAGCGGATATCGTGCTGCGCCATGGCGAAGTGGGTCAAGCCGAGCAGGCGCTTGAGCAGCTTTTGCGGCAGGCGCAGGGCGTGGTCGCTGAAGTCGGTCGCAGCGCGTACCAGCGGAAAGTCTTCTGCCGGCAGGGTTTGCAGGCTGAAGCGGCTTTTGGCGGCCCGAACCGTCATCTTGCCGTCTGACCATTCCAGGGTCACATTGCCCGGGCTGGCCGCGCGCAGGATGTCGAGCAGCTTGCGCATATTGACGGTGATGGCCGCGTCTTCCGCACTGGTCTGTACCGCTCCGCCCGCTTGCAGACGGATCTGCACTTCCATATCGCTGGTGATGAACAGCGTGCCATTCGCGTTGTGCTGGATGAGCACATTGGCGAGGATGGGCAGGGTTTGGCGGCGCTCGACGATGCCCGCTCCCTGTCCGAGCAGCTTGAGCAGTTCATCGCGGGAAGACGTCAATCTGTTCATTCTTTCTTTTCCTTTATTCAGAATAGGACTGATAGTAAGGGTCGGCCTGTGTTGTGGATAAGACAAAAAACGCTGTATTCATGCGGTTTGCGCAGCAGCCGGAGTCTGTGGACAAGCGGTCTGGAGCGCAAGGACGGTTTGGAACAACTTGACCGAAAACGCGCTGGCCCCCGACTTATCCAGAAACTCTTCACACACTACACAACGACTTGTTCATTTTGAGAAGGAGGACGCTAAAAGCGGTTCGGCTTCAGGCTTTGAGAGTTTGCTCGAGTACATGGAGCTGTTGGTTGAGTTCCTGCAGTTTGATGCGCTCCTGTCCGATCTTGCGCACCGCATGCAGCACCGTGGTGTGATCGCGCCCTCCGAACAGCTCGCCGATCTCCGGCAGGCTCTTGTGCGTCAGCTCCTTGGCGAGATACATGGCGATCTGGCGCGGACGGGCGATGCTGGCAGGGCGCTTTTTGGAATACATATCGGCCACCTTGATCTTGTAGAAGTCGGCCACGGTTTTCTGGATGTTTTCGACCGACACCTGGCGATTTTGCAGCGACAGCAGATCTTTGAGCGCTTCCTTGGCCAGACCGATCGACACGTCCTGGCCGCTGAAGCGGGCGTAGGCCAGAATTTTGCGCAGCGCGCCTTCGAGTTCACGCACATTCGATCGCACGTTCTTGGCGACAAAAAACGCCACTTCTTCCGGCAGATGGGCCAGTTCGGCATCGGCCTTGCGCAGCAGAATGGCCACGCGCATTTCGAGCTCAGGCGGCTCGATGGCCACCGTCAGACCGGAATCGAAGCGGGAGACCAGGCGCTGATCCATCTCACGGAGTTCCTTGGGGTAGGTGTCGCTGGTGAGAATGATCTGCGAGCGTTTGGTGATCAGCGCCTCGAAAGCGTAGAAAAACTCTTCCTGCGTCTTGTCTTTGCCGGCGAAAAACTGCACGTCGTCGATCAGCAGCAGGTCGAGCGAGTGGTAGTAGCGCTTGAATTCCTCGAAGGCCTTGCGCTGGTAGGCGCGCACCACTTCGCTGACGAACTGCTCCGCCTGCAGGTAACGAATGCGCGCGCCCGGCTGTTGCGCCAGCAGGGCGTTGCCGACCGCGTGCATGAGGTGGGTCTTGCCCAGACCGACGCCGCCGTAAATGAACAGCGGGTTGTAGGAGCGCCCGGGGTTTTCCGCAACTTGAATGGCCGCGGCGCGGGCAAGCTGGTTGGCCTTGCCGGTGACCAGGGTTTCGAAGCTGAGCATGGGGTTGAGGCGCGAGCGCTCCAGGGCGTCGGCTTCTGCGGCATCTCTCGCAGCGTTACTCACGCCGTCCGGACTGGCCAATTGCTGGGGCGTGGCGTGGTCGGCGGAATGAGTCGCTTGCGCTGATCCCGATGTGGAGCTTGTCCCACTGCCGGACTGCAAACCCTGCGCCCCGCTGTGATGCATGGCGGCGCGTGCCGGCGCTTTCTGCACAATGAATTCGACCTGCACGGGACGACCTACGATGGCGCTGAGCGACTCGGTGATGCGCGCGCCATACTGTGAGCGCAACCAGTCGAGCTTGAAGCGGTTGGGAACGTGCAGGATGGCGGTGTTGCCATCCTCGCTCCAGTGGGGGGAGGACAGCGGCTTGATCCAGGCGGCGAATTGCTGATCGGGGATGACCGTGGCCAACTGGGCGCAGCACTGCTGCCAGGATTGTTCTTGTGTCATGCAGGTACGGCGAGAGAGACGAGTTCCAGAAGGCGCTGGCTCAACGGTAGCCGGTTAAAGAACCTGGCTGCGGAACCGGGCTGCGCGCCTTGAGGGGGAGACAAAAAATTTTGTGGGCAATTTTCAGGACATTCGACATTCAGCCGGGGGCTGAATCGGCCTCGACAGGGGCGTTAGCCGCCTGCAGGGCCCGTCGAAAATGCCACCGATCGTCAACTTTGGAAAGCGCTCAGTTTAACTCCACAGTGCAAGTTATCCACAGACGGAACAGGCAATTTTTCTTGGGGCCGGGGGCTTGCGCTGCAGGGCGCATTTGAGGCGGATGATCGTTGGTTTTGAATGCCGTTTTGAAGGTCATCAGGGCCTGGGCTTTCTGGAAAAACCTCTTTTGATTGACAAGAGGATGGAATCTCAGTCCAATGGAGGGCTTTTTTTCGGAATCTTGGTCTTGCGCGTAGCAAGACTTCAAGTTTGCGACTTTAAGTTTTTTCGGCGCGCGTATTTTGGATTCGTGGGGTGGTGTGCATGAGTGTGCACAGCATGAAGGCACAGGTCCAGGCGCGCAGCTTCTATTTTTATCAAGGTGAGTTTCATGAAACGTACGTATCAACCTTCGAAGACCCGCCGTCAGCGTACCCACGGCTTTTTGGTGCGGATGAAGACCAGGGGTGGCCGCGCGGTCATCAATGCACGCCGCGCCAAGGGCCGCAAACGTCTGGCTGTCTAAGATCCGCTGGGCTGTTGGGTTTGAACGATCTGCGGCTTGCTGCTTTGCGGGCTGCCGATATCGATCTTTCGACAGTCGGGGACGTCATGGCAGATCAGCCGATCTCGCGATCGGGCACTCTGCATCTCGAAATGTTGCGGCAACCCGAAGCGTTTGCCGCGATGTTTGCTGCGCGCTACGCGCAACAGGCTGAATTTCGCCTGCACTACCGTGCGGCGCCGACCGAGTGGGTGCCAGACGCCGCCCCTGCCTCTGCCCAGCCGCGCTGCTGGCTTGGTCTGGTCATTCCGAAAAAGTTCTGCAAACCGGCGGTACGGCGCAATCTGATCAAGCGGGTGATGCGCCAGGCGCTGCGTGAGTTGCGGCTGCCGAGCGAGGCACAGATGCAGGCACCGGTGTTGATGCTGCGGTTGACACGTAAATTGCCCGCAGAATTCCGCAGCGCCCGTTCACCGGCTTTGCTGGCCTATGTGCAGCAGGCGGTGAACGCTTTGCTCAAAAGCTGGATCGAACGCACCGTCGTGGTGACTGGGCGAAGTGCCGCATGAAGTCTGTTCTGATCGGTCTGGTACGGCTGTACCGTCTGCTGCTGAGCCCTTGGGTGGGCGGGCAATGCCGTTTTTACCCCACTTGTTCGCAATACACCATCGAAGCGCTGGAGCGGCATGGGGCGGCGGCGGGCAGCTATCTAGGCGCGGTCAGAATTTTGCGGTGCCAGCCCTGGTGTCAGGGGGGGCATGAGCCGGTGCCAGACGCTTTCACCTGGGCGCCCTGGCGCCGACGGACGGAAGAGGACGAAGCGTCAGATGCGATTGCTTCAGATGGGGCGCAGGCTGTGTCACCGCTGCCCATGCACAATAGCGCGTCTAAGTTTGATGAATCGGTCTCGACTGGCGTGTCGGGTACCAGCGCTGAGGGGCCGGAAAGCCCGGTTTCATTTCCCTCTGCTTCACCCCTGAGTGCTTCATCGTTTACCCCCAAGCCCTGAAGCCATCGGGCACTTCTGCATCACTACAACAGGATTTGCGTATGGATCTCCGCCGTTCGGTTCTCTGGGTGGTTTTCACCATGTCGATGATTTTTCTGTACAACTCCTGGCTGCGCTACAACGGCGAGACGGATTTGTTCGGAACGCCACCGGCCCATCCGGCGCAAGTCGCCAGCGCGCCGACCAGCGCAGTGCCGCAGGCGGCGCCTACCGCGGCTACGCCGCCAAATATCGCCGGTGCTGCGGCAACCGCGCCGCTGTCCGCCCCGGTCGCAGCGGCGTCCGCCGCTCCCGCGGCCCAGCTCACCACCATCCGCACCGATCTGATGGATGTGAAAATTTCTTCGCGCGGCGGCAATCTGGTCTATGCCAAGCTGCTCAAGTATGAGAGCCGCACCGAGCCGGGCAAGAACGTGATCTTGTTCGACGATACGCCGAGCAATATATACATGGCGCAGTCGGGCTTGATCGGGGGCGATTTTCCCAACCATGAAACCGAGATGACGGTGCTGCCTGGCCCGCGCGACATGGGCAACGCCAAGACGCTGCAGGTCAAACTGGTCTCGCCCGATCTGGGCGGCATCAAACTCGAGCGCACCTACACCTTCACCCGAGACAGCTATGTGGTGAATGTGCAGAACACCATCACCAACACCGGCAGTGTCGCGGTGGCGCCGCAGATGTATATGCAGCTCGTGCGCGACGGCAACACGCCTGCGGGTGACGAGTCGCACTTCTATCACACCTATACCGGCCCGGCGTATTACGACAACGCCAACAAATTCCAGAAGTTCGAGTTCAAGGATCTCAAGACCAACGAGGCGCCCAAGAAGGCCGACAGCGGCTGGGTCGCCATGATTCAGCACTACTTCGTTTCGGCCTGGGTGCCTGAGCCCTATGAAGGCTCGCGTGACCTTTATACCCGCAAGCTGGGCGACAACCTGTATGCGGTGGGGGTGATCCAGCCGCTGTCACAAATTGCTCCGGGCAAGAGCATCACCACCGATGCCAAGCTGTTCGTCGGCCCTGAGTTGGAGAGCACGCTGGGCGCGCTCGCCCCCGGCCTTGAGCTGGTGAAGGACTACGGCTGGGTGACCATTTTGGCCAAGCCGATTTTCTGGCTGCTGGAGATGATCCACAAAGTGGTGCAGAACTGGGGCTGGTCGATCATCGTGCTCACGCTGCTGATCAAGCTGGCGTTCTTCCCGCTGACGGCGGCGAGCTATAAGTCGATGGCGCGCATGAAGGCCGTAGGGCCGCGCATCAACGCGCTGCGCGAGTCGTACAAGGGCGATCAGGCGAAGATGAATCAGGCCATGGTCGAGCTGTACCGCAAGGAGAAGATCAATCCGCTGGGCGGCTGCCTGCCGATCGTGATCCAGATCCCGGTGTTCATCGCGCTGTACTGGGTGCTGCTGTCGAGCGTGGAACTGCGCGGCGCGCCGTGGATTCTGTGGATCCACGATCTGTCGGCCAAAGACCCGTACTACATCCTGCCGGCCATCATGACGGCTACGTCTTTCCTGCAGGTCAAGCTCAACCCGACCCCGCCCGACCCGATGCAGGCGCGGCTGATGTGGATCATGCCGGCGGCGTTTTCCATCATGTTCTTCTTCTTCCCGGCCGGTCTGGTGTTGTACTGGCTGACCAACAACACCACGTCGATTGCGCAGCAGTGGTTCATCAACAAGAAGATGGGCGTGGGTGTGTTGACCGACACCACAGCGGCGGCCAAGTAAAGGCCCACTCAAAGGCCCATTCGATCCGCGCGGTTGCCCGGCCATGAATCTGTTGGCGCAAGACGCCGATCCGATCGTGGCCATTGCCACGGCACCCGGTCGCGGCGCCGTGGGCATCGTCCGGGCTTCGGGCAAATCGCTCGGGGCTTTGGCGCAGGCCATCACAGGCCGTGTGCTGCTGCCGCGTCATGCCACTTACCTGCCGTTCGGGGATGGTCAGGGCGGGGTGATCGACCGAGGGCTGGCGCTGTTTTTTCCGGCGCCGCATTCCTACACCGGAGAAGACGTGCTGGAGCTGCAGATCCACGGTGGGCCGGTGGTGCTGCAACTGTTGCTGGCGCGGCTGCTCGAACTGGGGGCGTCTTCACGCTTGCGGGTGGCGCAGCCCGGCGAGTTCACCCGGCGCGCGTTTCTGAACGGCAAACTCGATCTGGCGCAGGCCGAGAGTGTGGCTGATCTGATCGAGGCCAGTACCGAGGCGGCCGCTCGCAGCGCCACCCGGGCGCTGGCGGGCGAGTTGTCGCAGGCGGTGCGCGCACTGGCCGCCGAGTTGGTCGAGTTGCGCCTGCTGGTCGAGGCCACGCTCGATTTTCCCGAGGAAGACATCGACTTTTTGCGCCAGGCACAGGCGCAGCGGCGTTTGCAGGCTTTGCAGCAGACGCTGCAGCAGGTGCAGGCCAAGACGCGGCAGGGCGCACTGCTGCGCGAAGGACTCCAGGTGGTGCTGGCAGGGCAGCCGAATGTGGGCAAGAGCTCCTTGCTCAACGCATTGGCGGGGGCCGAGCTGGCCATCGTTACGCCCATTGCGGGCACGACGCGAGACAAGGTCAGCCAGACCATCCAGATCGAGGGCGTGCCCTTGCACATCGTCGATACCGCAGGCCTGCGCGACAGCGCCGACGCGGTGGAGCGCATCGGCGTGGAGCGCAGTTGGCACGCCATCGCCGGTGCGGATGTGGTGGTGTTCCTGCACGATCTCACTCGTCTGCAGGCGCCGGGCTATGCCCAGGCCGAGGCGGAAATCGCCCGCGGACTCCCCAAGGGCGCGCCCCTGCTCCACGTTTTCAACAAGCGCGATTGCGTCGAGACCGGCGCCCAGGCGCGGCTATTGCCGCAAGTCTGGGCGCAATGGGGCGTGGAGGCCGGTGAGTCGGTCTGGATTTCCGCCGCGACCGGAGACGGTCTGCAGGAACTGCGTCTCAAGCTGCTGCAACTGGCAGGGGCGCAGCCGACCAGCGAGGGCGTGTTCATCGCCCGCCAGCGCCATGTGCAGGCGCTGGAGCAGACCGGGCAACACCTCGGAGCGGCCTTGCACCTGATCGAGCTGGACGCGCAGGCGCCGCTGGATCTGCTCGCCGAAGAACTGCGGCTATCGCATCAGGCGCTGATGGCGATCACCGGCGAATACACCCCGGACGATCTGCTCGGGGCGATTTTTTCCAGTTTCTGTATCGGCAAATAAATCAAGGTCGGCGCGGCGATAAATCGCCTGCATTGATCGCCGCGCTCAGATCGCCCGCGGCAAACTGGGCGATGGTCTGGAAGGCCTGGGCGAACATCTGCTCGTAGTGATCTTGCTCGACAAAGCCGATGTGCGGCGTGCAGATGGCGTTTTCCAGTCGCAGTAGCGGATGGCCTTGCAGAATCGGCTCGGCTTCGAACACATCGACCGCCGCCAGACCCGGCCGGCCGCGATTGAGCGCGGCCACCAACGCATCCGGGGCGAGGAGGTCGGGGCGGGCGGTGTTGACGAGCAAAGAGGTGGGTTGCATCAGCGACAGATCGGCCAGGGTGATGAGATGGCGGGTGGCGTCGGTGAGGCGCAGGTGAAGGCTGAGCACATCGCTGGTGGCGAAGAAGGCTTCACGCGACTCGGCCGCCAGCAAGCCTTGTTCAGCAGCGCGCGTGCGTGAGGCCTCGCTGCCCCAGACCTGAACCCGCATGTCGAAAGCCTGCCCGTACCGCGCAATGCGCTGGCCAATACGGCCATAGCCCCAGATGCCCAGCGTCTTGCCCGCGAGGCGCTGACCGAGACCGAAATTGGGCGGCATCGACTGCGACTTCAGCCCGGCCTGCTGCCATGCACCATGCTTCAGACTGGCGACATACTGCGGCAGACGCCGCATGGCGGCCAGCACCAGCGCCCAGGTCAGCTCGGCGGTGACGCCGGGGTCGGTCTGCCCATCGGCTACGGCGATGCCCAGATCACTGCACGCTTGCACATCCACATGCGGGCCGATCCGGCCGGTCTGCACCACGAGCTGCAGCTTGGGGCACTTTTCCAGCAATTGCCTCGACAGCACGGTGCGGTCGCGAATCAGCACCAGCGCCTGGGTGTCGCGCAGGCGCACGCTGAGCTGACCTACGCCTTTGACGGTGTTGTTGAATATCTTGAGGTCGTGACCGTCGAGCTGCTGCGCGCAATCGAGCTTGCGCACCGCATCCTGATAGTCGTCGAGCACGGTGATCTGCATGGTTATCCGTCCGATGAAACACCAGAGCCGATCAGTGTAGGCCCTTGGAACAGCGCGGAAGAAAGGCGCCGAAGCGGGCGGATCGGTAATGCCCCGAATAGGAGTTTCCCGATTTTGCTGCATCGCAGCTTGCTTCTGTCGTCAGTCACAGAATATAAGCTGGTCTTGATATATGCCTGTCTGCCGTCCGATGATTCGAACGAGGCGGCTGGGTGAGACGACATGGAGACCGAAATGGATGTCAAAGGGAAATGGCTACTGCCGACCAGCCCGCAGAAAACCTGGGAGGCGCTCAACAGCCCGGAAGTGCTCAAAGCCTGTATTCCAGGTTGCGAATCGATCACCGACACCGGTTCGGGACATTTCGAGATCGTGCAAGTGCTGGCGGTCGCCGGGTTCAAGACGCGCTTCAGCAGCACACTCACGCTGGAGGACCCCAACCCGCCGCACAGCTACGTACTGCGCTTCGAGGGCAACGCGGGGAGCGCCGGTTTTGGCCTGGGCCGCGCCCTGGTCGCGTTGCAACCCACGGCAGACGGCGGCACGCAGATGAACTACCAGGCTACCGCCGAGGTGGGCGGCGCCATCGGCCAGCTGGGCAAGGGCACGGTGGACAGCACGGCGCAGAGTCTGGCGGAAACCTTTTTCTCCCGCTTCGATCAGGTCATGCGCGGGCAACTGCCGGTGGACGACGGCGCCGGTGCCCTCGACCGACTGTGGGGCATGATGCCCCCTTGGGGGTGGGCGATATCCACCCTGGTGCTGGTTTTTATCGTGTACTGGGGGCTGCACGGCACTTGGTGAAGTGCAGTTACGGATGAGGTTCATAGGGAACTCCTTGGGTTACATATTGCTACAACCCCAACTGGTTTGATCGCGAAACCCGGCATAGGATGGAATGACAAACGGAGCCCTATGGCCCCACATGGGTCTGTATAGAAGCAACCGCAAACTGCGAAGTTTGCGTGCGACGCTTTTCCGATCAGGCCTGTGATCATCAGCCCTCAAGGCATGTCATATCCAGGAGACTCGCATGAAACTCACCAAACGCCAGTTAGGCATAACGGTTGCCGCACTATTTTTTGCAGCGGCCCCAGCGTTTGCAGCCAAACCTTTGCTCATCGGTGTTCAGGCGCCGATCACGGGTCAGTACGCCAACGAAGGGCAGGGCATCGCAGACGCCGTGAAACTGATCGTCAAGCAGACCAACGCCAAAGGCGGATTGCTCGGACACCAACTCGAAGTGAAGGTGTGCGATGACCAAGGCGAGGCCGCACCAGCCGCAATTTGTGCACGTCAGTTGACCAATGACGGCGTGCTGGCGGTTATCGGCAGTTACACGAGTGGGGCAGCCCTTGCTGCGCAGCCGATTTATGCCCGTGCAAACATCATCCAGACCTCTGACGGCACCAGCGATGAACTGACCTCCAGGGGTTACAAGACTTTCTTTCGTAACGCCCCGCCCAACAGCGCCGAGGCCTTGTTCACGGCCGGCTACTTCAAAGCGATGGGATACAAGCGTATTGCTGTGCTGACGGATCATTCGAGTTTTTCAACTGGGCTCGCTGACGCTGTTGTGGCCGACTCGAAAAAGGAAGGTATTGATGTCCTCGATAAAGCGTTCATCAACGCCGGATCGCAGAATTTCACGCCCGTATTGACCAAACTGAACGCGCTCAACCCACAAGTGGTTTATTTTTCAGGGTATTACACCGATGGCGGTTTGGTGAAGGCGCAAATGGCGCAACTCGGTATGAAGGCAAAATTCGTGGGCGGGGACGCCAACCAGAATGTCGCCTTTGCAAAAATTGCGGGTAATGCTGCAGCCGGCGCAGTCATCATTAATGTGCCGGCCCCGCAAGATCTGCCCTACCCGGCAGCCAAAGAGTTTTTGGCGGAATTCAAGACCGCCTATGGCCATGAGCCGCCCAGCATTTTTACCTTGACCAACGCAGATGGCCTGCGCGCCATTTTGTACACCGCAGAAAAAATCAAGAGTGTTGAACCGGCCAAGTTGATACCGGCTCTGCATAAATTAGACGACTTCAAAGGATTGACAGGGACGTTTTCCTGGAATTCTGTAGGAGAACGGACGGGCAGCCCTTATGTGGCCTTTGAGGTGACACCGAGTGGCGGATACAAAATCACCTATCCAGCCACGGCGGTAGCTAAGTAAAACAACAATTGAGACCTCTGCACAATTCGTGAACGCTACGGATTGTGCAGGCCAGAACAGCTGGCCTGTAACAGGAGTAGCTTTCATGTTTGGAACATTGCTTCAGCAAATCGTCAATGGTTTGACGGTGGGAGGCATCTACGCTTTGATTGCTTTGGGATATACCATGGTTTATGGCATTCTCAAGTTGATCAACTTTGCCCATGGGGATCTCTGCATTTTCGGCGCTTATATTGGTCTTGTTGCGCTGGGTATGGGTGCGGGAACAGGACAAAGCCATTTATTTTTGCTCGCTGGGGCATTTATTCTGGCTGCGGTGGTGGTTGGCGTTGCTGGCTTGGTGCTAGAGTTCACGGCATATCGTCCATTGCGTAAGGCGGATCGTCTGTCGGCCGTGGTTTCTGCATTAGGAGCGTCGCTCTTCATCGAGAACGGCATCATGATCATCTGGGGGCCCCAGCTTCGGGTATTCCCCAGTAATCTGCTGCCCGCTATGCACTGGGAGTTTGCAGGCGCGCGAATCGATCTGATCCAGGTGCTCATCATGCTCGGTTCAGCCCTATTGATGGCTTTGCTTTATTGGTTTGTTCACCACACTCGTTTTGGTACTGCCATGCGGGCCTCCGCCAGTGATCAGGATGCAGCAAGGCTAATGGGCATCAATGTGAATCGTGTGATCGCCAGTGTATTCGTGATCGGTCCGGCCATCGGTGCGATTGGTGGGCTGTTTATCGGCCTTTATTATCGGCAAGTTTATTTCACGATGGGTTGGAATTACGGACTGAGTGCGTTTATCGCCGCCATCATCGGTGGAATTGGGAACATTCCTGGAGCCATGCTTGGTGGTGTGTTGCTCGGGCTTTTCAATGCGCTTGCTGCGGGTTTCATTTCCAGTTCCTGGCAAGAGGCGATCACTTTTGCGTTGTTGATTGGCATCTTGCTGGTGCGGCCGACCGGGCTACTCGGCGAACGAGTGGCGGAAAAAGTATGAAGTCGCCAGGAGAGTTGTTGGGTAACGGCTGGCTAGGGGCGGCATTGTGGGCTATTGGGCTGGCAATTCCTTTGGTGCTTGATCAGACTTGGGTATTTATTGCCGCTCTTTTTGCGGTGTATGCCATTGTTGCACTCAGTCAGGATATTGTATTGGGGCGAGCTGGCATGTTTGATATGGGGCACGCGGTGTATTTTGGTGTCGGAGCGTATGTCACATCGATATTGAACACACACTTTAACTGGCCGATTTTTGCAACGTGGCCTGTTGCCATTCTGGTTGCGGGGCTGGTTGGAGCGGTGCTGGCAGCACCTATTGTGAAATTGCGTGGGGATTATCTCCTGGTGGCGACTATCGGCTTCAACGCAATTTTTGTTCTTGCGCTGAGGAACAATCTCGGGCATTTGACAGGTGGGTCCGACGGGATTTTTGGAATCGGCGTACCGAGCCTTTTCGGCTTTTCGCTTTCTAGCCAGAATGCGCAATTCTGGCTGGATTGGCTGGCATTTGCGGTGATTCTGCTTTTGATTCGCAATCTGGATCGGTCTCATCTGGGGCGAGTGTTTTATTACCTAAAGCATGATCAACTCGCCGCAACCACCATGGGCGTGGATGCCAGGGCGTATCGGGTGCTGGCATTTGCATTGGGTGCGGCACTGGCGGGCTTTGCGGGTACTTTGTTCGCTACTCTGATGGCTGCTGTCAGTCCGGGTGCGTTTGTTTTTACCGAGTCAGTCACTCTGTTTGCGATTGTGTTGGTTGGAGGGCAGGGTTCGATTCCTGGGGTGCTGCTGGGTACGGTTTTGATGTTTGTGGTGCCACAGATATTCCGGAGTTTTGCTGAATATCGGTACTTCATATTCGGCATCGCCATGGTGGTCGTGATGGTGCTGCGCCCCCAAGGCATCTGGCCTCGGCGGGGGCAGAAATGAGTGGGGCGCTGCTGCAACTCAAGGATGTGGGTATCCGCTTCGGGGGCCTGCAGGCGGTCGCTGATCTGAGCTTTACGGTGGAAAACAGACAGGTCATGGGCTTGATCGGCCCCAATGGTGCGGGCAAAACTACGGCCTTTAACCTGATCACCGGGGTATACAAGCCAAGCTCTGGGAAGATTTTTCTGGAGGGCCATGACATTACCGGATGGGCACCTCACCGGATTGCGCGTGGGGGAATCTTTCGCACATTCCAGACAATTCGCTTGTTTTATGGGCAGAGTGTGCTGGCGAATGTTTTGGCGGGGCTGCATTTGCAGACGCACCAGGCTTGGTGGCAGGGGCTGCTTTCTACGCCTGCACAGCGCAGGGAAGAGAAGGATCTTCGCAGTCGCAGCATGACGCTGCTCGAGCGTCTGGATTTGGCGCATCTGGCGCAGGAGGACGTCGCCTCCCTGCCTTACGGCGTGCAGCGCCGCGTCGAATTGGCACGGGCCCTGATTGCACGTCCGAGACTACTGATTCTGGACGAGCCGGCCGCCGGCCTGAACGATCAGGAGTCGTCGGCGCTCAATCAGACCATTTTGTCGATGCGCGATGAGGGCATCTCCATCCTGTTGGTGGAGCATGACATGAATGTGGTCATGAACGTCACCGATCGCATCGTCTGCATCAATTTTGGACGCAAGATTGCCGAAGGTACGCCAGAAGAAATTAGGACCAATCCAGATGTGATCGAAGCCTACCTTGGCAACGACGAGGGTGACGAAGTGGAAGAGGCGCAAGGGTACTCCACAGGAGCGGCGCCGTGAGAATGCTTGAAATCACCGATCTAGACGTGCGCTACGGTCAGATCCAGGCGCTCAAAGGGGTAACCCTGCATGTGGAGCAAGGTGAGATCGTGACTTTGCTCGGCGCCAATGGCGCGGGCAAAACGACGCTGATGCGCACCATCAGTGGCTTATTGCGGCCCCATTCCGGTGATGTCCAGTTTTTGGGGAAGAGTATTGCCCACACCTCGGCAGACCGGATTGTGGGACTGGGCATTTCGCAAGTGCCAGAGGGGCGGCGCGTCTTTCCGACCTTGACGGTGATGGAAAACCTGATCCTGGGCGGCTATACCCGGCCGCCAGCAGAGACGAGTGCCAGCGTGGAGGAGGTGTTGGTGTTGTTTCCTCGTTTGCGGGAGCGCGCTCGTCAATTGGCGGGCACTTTGTCGGGCGGGGAGCAGCAGATGCTTGCCATCGGCCGCGCCATGATCTCCAAACCCAAGTTGTTGTTGTTGGACGAGCCGAGCCTCGGGTTGGCTCCCATCGTTGTGCGAGATATTTTTCGGGCCTTGCGCAAAATCCGCACGCAAGGATTGACGATTCTGCTTGTCGAGCAGAACGCCCGCATGGCTCTGAAATTTGCCGACCGAGGCTATGTGATGGAGACGGGCAAAATCGCGCTCCAGGGGAACGCGATCGAATTACTCGAATCGCCCGAGGTTCAAGCCACCTATCTTGGCAAGTAAGGGCGAAATTCTTGACAGGCCTGTCAGATCGGCACTCATTCAGCCGGACACAGGGCGCGGACGACGTTGAGCACCTGCTGGCTTTTGATGTGGTAGTGCACGAAGCGGCCGCGGCGGGTGGCTTCGACGATGTTTTCGGCGCGCAGCTTGGCGAGTTGTTGTGACAAAGCGGCCTGGCGCATGCCGACCTCGTGTTCGAGTTCACGCACGCAACGCTCGCCATCCATCAGCAGGCAGAGAATGGCCAGACGCTCGCGGTGCGCCAGAGCCTTGAGTATGCGCACGACATCTCCGCCGGCCATGCGCTCCAGGCGGGCAAGCCGATGCATCGGCGTCGGCAGGATGAGGTTCGGCGCTGTCTGGGGGGGCAGTTCGGCGATATTCATGATTTGGAGTCTATGAATATCAAATTGCAAGGTTTTGATGCAACACAAGAAAGTGGCGCTTCTGCGGGACCCCCGGAGTTCGACAGCTTGAGCCAAAAATTGACTGAAAACGCCTACCCTGGGTTTGACAGAACAAGGGGTTAGCGCTGTTTTTCGCAAAGTGCCTGTGGTGGCACGTTTTTCCACATGGTGAGGCC
>Ga0315298_1000056_pt1 | contig 201706 bp, 170 predicted proteins | sample WHS_1_MG_FD_203077 | JGI IMG/M metagenome (GOLD analysis project Ga0315298, IMG submission 203077) | Extremophilic microbial mat communities from Washburn Hot Springs, YNP, Wyoming, USA - WHS_1_MG | ecosystem: Environmental > Aquatic > Thermal springs > Hot (42-90C) | place: USA: Wyoming... | reverse complement strand
GATCAGCGTCCCCGGGTCGGCCCGTTGAGGAAGGTGATAAACCCTGGAAAGGATTCCGAAGTAAAAAAAGCAATGCACGACGTACAGGGCAAAGTAGGCCGCTGCCTTTCCAAGGACGATCTGAAAGGCGGAGATGTGGTTCGCGATTGAAACAGATTCGGGAGCCGCCCTCTCTCGCTCGGTCCCGCTCAACATCCCGATCCCGATCAGCAGGGTTTGCTGAAGAATGAGCAGGAGCACGGCTGGCACCACGTAAGTGGCATAGCCCATAGCAGGATTAAAAAGGGGCCTCAGAACCAGAGGGAGAGGATCCCGGGCGGCCAGAGCCTGCGCCTCGGACATGCCGCCGGCACGGAAGCGTCGGATCTCGATACCGGCGGAAAGCGTTCTGACGGCCTGCAGCACTCCTGTAATCACCTGGCGGTACACGAGCAGGTAGCTGGCATCGGCAAACGCTCCCACATGAGCCTGCTGTCCCCGCAGGATGTCTCGTTCGAATCCCTCGGGCACGACCAGAAGGCCGCCGACTCTGCCGGCAAGCACTTCGCGCTCTGCCTGAAGGGTGGTGTCGGCCCTTGATGCCACCCGGATATATTCATTGGCCTCCACCATGCGGATGAGCCTTCGACTCAACGCTGAACGGTCCAGGTCCACCACGACCACCGGGACTTCCTTGAGCACCTCAGGCCGATAAGGGATGGGATAGACGATCGAGTAGAATACGACGGCCCCAACCAAGATCAGAACAGCGCCCGAATCCGAGAGAATCGACCGAAATTCCTCCCGGCAGACTTTGAGGACTCCTTTCATCTCTTCCCCCAGTATCGGTCGTGCCGAAGCAGTCGCGCCATCCGCTTGTGAGACACAAGGGGAGGCAGCAGGACGAAGGCGAGCAAGGCTCCCAAGGCCGCTACCGAGGTTGAACAAGGGGCTCCCTGGATGGCCTGCCGGATGATCAGCCGAAGATAGTGAGTCAGGGGGAGCAGTTCTCCCCATGCTTTCCCGATCCTGGGCATGGCCATGGAAGGAAAGGTCACACCGGTAAAGGCGAAGGCAGCGCCCGCGTAAAAGGCAGTCAGGCTCGTGGCCAGGCGAAGGTTGGCTGTGACGGAAACCAGAAGAATGCCCATTGCCTGGTAAGCAAGAACAAAAAGGACAGTGCCCACTCCGAGGAGCAGCAGATTCCCCCGTTCCGGCACGCCCAGGTACCGGAAGAGAAAGGAAAGGATGAACATCGCCAGGATCAGGAAATTGCCCGTGTACGGAAGAAGCTTTCCGGCCAGTGCCCGCCAGACACTGTTTCCGGCCGTTTCCAGCCAAGCCCTTGCCGTGCCTTCTTTGAGTTCCACGCCTATCGAATGGACGGCCAAAACCAGAACAAAAATTTGGAGCATGGTCGGAAGGAGGGTCGTCAGGAGAAAATAGAGGTAGTTGAACTGAGGGTTGAACAGGGCATGGATTTCTACCCGGATCGGTTCCACATGAGCCCTTGCGGCGGCGAACATCTCTCCCCGGAGCCGGCGAGCGCGCAGGTCGAGCCCGGCGGAGGCAGTGCCGACCACGGCGGTCAGATCCCGGGTAATCAAGCTTCCGGCAAGCAGCCATTGGGCGTTGTAGTACCCGATGATCTCGGGCGCCTTGCTTCGTTTTGCGTCCCGTTCCAGCGATCGGGGCAGCAGCACGAAGGCGTATGCCTTGCCTTCCAGAAGAAGCTTTCTGCCTTCCTCGGGATCCGAAACGTGAAAGAGCACATCCATGGTGGGGGTGGCGTCCATCATCCGTATGACCTGGCGCGAAAGCTTGGATGCATCCAAGTCACAGACGGCCACGGGAAGGTTGCGCGGAACCTGCTGATGGAAGATGGCCCAGAGGATTCCAAAGGAGGTCAGGGGCAGGACGATCATGAGCAGCGGGTACAGGCGATTGGACGTGATGCGCACGCATTCGCGCCGGGTCGTTGCCCAGATTCCGTTGGCGCCTTCGGGCATGGCCTTCCTCGGATAAAGGAGAATGTCGTCTAATCGGACTCGGGCCAGGCTGTAATCGCGCTCATGCCCGGTCTGAGGCCCGGGACGGGTCGCACGGGCCGGGCCCGGACTTCGAAGGTCTTCAGGTCAAAGTCCCCGCTGGCCTGCGTTGCGCGCCAAGTGGCAAAGTCCCCGAGGGCGGAAATGTACGTGACGGTGAATTCGATCTCCTGGTTGCCGAGGGCCGGTATCCTCGCGATCAGCCTGTCTCCCATGCGAATGTGGGCCAAGCGGTCCTCCCGGACGTTGTAGGTCACCCAGATGTCGTTCAAATCGACCAGCGTGACGATCGGGTAGCCTGGGCTGACCAACTCACCCGGATCCACGATGCATTCCACGACCTCGCCATCGATGGGCGCCACGAGGCGCGTCTCCTCGAGGAAGGCCTCCACCTCGGAGACGGCACCGGCGGCCTGCTCCACCAGAGCCGCTGCGGCCTCGCGGTCCTCCCTCCTTGCTCCCGCCACAGCCATGTCGTACTGGGCTTTGGCGGCGTTGGCCGCGTCGCGGGAAGCCTTCCAGTTGGCCTCGGCCTCGTCCCGCTTCTGAGCCGGCACGACCCCGTCGGCGAAGAGGTTGTCGACACGGCGAAAGGTCTTCTCCGCGAGACTGGCAGCGTGCTCGGCCCGCTGCCAGAGATCATGGGCCGCCCGGATCTCCTCTTCCCGTGCGCCTTTCTCGACCTTGCGCTGTTGGGCGGCCGCGGCGCTTTTCGCAGCCGCGGCTTGTGCCAGCTTCGCGCGGATCTCGGGGCTGTCGAGGCTCACGAGCAGTTCTCCCTTTCGCACTTGTTGGCCTTCCCGCACGTTCAGGGATCCCACCCTTGCCGGGATTTTCGCAGCCACATCCACCTGCGTTGCCTCGACCATTCCTTGAACGAACTCGGGCGGACGCTTGAGCAAGAGCCAGCCCGCGGCGGTCAGAGCCAGAAGGACCCCCAGGACCCCGAGAATCGGAATCAGGCGCGGTCGATGCATGTTCAACTCCTTATCTCCAGGTACGCGCGAGATCGGTAGTCTTCGAACTTCTCGCTCTGGCCACTCGCTTCCAGGAGTTCCGCCAGGGCGATGTCAAAATCAAAGGCCGCCACAAGACGTTTCACGTGCACACCGGACAGGGTCAATTGGGCGTCCACGACGTCCAGGGAGGTTGCGAGTCCTTCCTCAAAACCGCGCCTCCGCACGCGCAGATTCTCTTCTGCCAGGGCCAGGGAAGCATCGAGGGCTTCGAACTGTTCCAGGGCTTTCATCAGCTCGTTGTAGCGCTTTTCCACAAGCGTCTCGACGTCGCGGCCAGCCTTCTGCCGGAGATAACTTACCCTTTCTTCCAAGCTCTTGGCCGCCTGCATTTTGTGCCACCGCGAACCTCCTTCGAACAAAGTCAGGCGAGCGCCCACCCCTGCAATCCACTCCGGGGCGAGATCGGATAGATGATGCTCGTAGACCTGCTGGGTGCCGAAGAAAAAGAGTTCTGGAAACCATCGCCCGACTTCCGCCCTGTATGCCTGGTGCGCCTGATCCTGTTTGGCAACGAGCTGCTTCAAACCCGGGTTCCGATCCGCGGCCAAGCGAACGAACTCCGAGAGAGGTTCGTCCACCCGCACGAGAAACAGGGGAGACGTCGGCGTGACAGGCTCGTCCAGGGCAAGGATGTTGGTTAACGCAGCCTGAACGATCTTCACGTCGCGCTCGGCGTTCTTGAGCTCCCAATCCGCCTGCGCCCTCGCCACGTCCGCGTGCAGACGCTCCGCAAGGGCGATGATCCCCTCTTCCTGGAGGCGGCGTGCCTGAAAGAAGTGCTCGGTCATCGCCTGAAGAACCTGGCGCCTCACGTCCCGAACCTGGAGGGCCAGGCAAAGGCCGAAGTAGCGCCGAGCCAGTTCGCTGGTAAGGTTGTATTCCGTAAAGCGCGTGTTTTGTTTGGCTTCCTCCAGGCGTGCGCGGGCCGCTTGGTTCGCAGCGAGGATTCGGCCTCCCGTAAAAATCGGCCAGGTGGCAGACAGGAGGGCGACCACGAACTCATCGTCCTGCAACAGGAGATCAAGGGAGGGCAGGGCACCTGGGGGCAGGATGGGGATCAGGCCGAAAAGCTTCAGGTTCAGAAGATCCTGGCGAATGTCTTCCATGTCGACTGTGATCGGCTCCTCCATCCGTGTGTAGGTGCTGGTCATCTCAATGCGGGGCAGAAAGAGCCCCCGGGCGGCGGCGAGCTCGGCCTCGTATTGGCGCTCCTCCATTGCAGCGGCGAGAAGCGTTTCGTTCTTCCTATGCAGCGCATCCAAGGCCTCGGAGAAGCCGAGATCAGCGCCGTAGATCGCTTCAGGTATTCCCAGCGCTGGGAAGAGCAGGATCCATGCAAGCAGCCTCCCAGACCGGCCCCTCGTACCCATCGTCTTCTTCTCCTTTCCGTTCAGTTGGATGCCTTCTCTTGATTCGAAGAACATGGCCGGAAAACAGAGGGGAGAAGGATTCCGGCGAACGAGAGATAGCCGGCAGCCTCCGCCCCGTTTCGGCCAACCTCGCCCAGATCAAGGCTTCGCGACTTGGAAAGAAGTGAACCCTCCCTGTGCCCCCTCCGGCCGGAGGGTCTTGTAGCGGCCTCGGATCCAATTCTTGAGGTCCGAGCAATACCATCGGGAGAAGCGGCGGTCCGACGGCCCGCCGGCCAGGTTCGTGTGCGCTTCGTCTCTCGAAAGATCCGTGACGAAACGGTAAGAAGGGCAGAAGGTCGTGGTTCTACCGCCACTGCGGTAGATCTGCCCCTGGTGCACCGTGGCCCTGCTTCCTGGGATCGTAATGGGGCCCCGGTCGAAGCCCAGCCACGAAGGGAGCTTCCCACCGAACAGGATGTGGCTCAGCAAAACCTTTCGGGTTTTTCCCCATGGTCTGGGCGGGGCGGCCAGGGCGGTCGCGGCGGCCTTCCTGTAAATCTCCTCTCGCGGAACCCCTGAAAACCAGGCGGACCGCTCGGACAGGAGCACCCTGTCGAAGTTGAAATAGAAATCAGCGAACGTTCCGGTCTCGCGCTCCAGGAAATCCAAGGCCGCTTCGCCCAAGCCCTGCCTGCCGAAGACTTCCTTGTGGAGGGCCTTGTAAAACGCTTCGAAAAGAGTGGCGCCCCGCGAGTCTGCATCGTACCTGAGGTCCCATTCTGCGAGGATTCTTGCCGCGGGGGTTTCAGGCAGAAGGGGCTTGAGGACTCGCATGAACCGTTCGGCCTGAGGGGAGTAAACGTCCCTGTGCATGCGGAACATGTCCTCGACCGTAAGGGGCCGGTCCCTTTCGCGGATGAGGCGGGCGATCCGCTCGGCTCTGTATGGCCCCATGGGCATGTTGATGGGCTTCACCCTGCCGTAGCGGTTGAGATCCTCGTTCGCGGTCGCAAAGAACCCTTGTTCCGGGTTGAGGCACCGGGGCAGCTCTTGAGGCTCAGCGAATCCCTGCCAGTCGTTTTCTCGGAGCCAGCCCGCGAGCGGGACGAACCCGCTCACCCCTTCGCGGCGCTTCGGGAACAGGCCCGACATCTGATAGCCGATGCTGCCGTGGCGGTCCGCGAGCACGAAATTGAAGGCCGCTTCGGCCCGGCCCAAAAGCTCCATGCCCTCGGCCACGTCACGGCAGCTCCACATCCTGAAGATATGGTTGATCGTGGCCGCACCGGATTCGGCGGCCGCCCACCTCGTCGCCAGGTAGAGGCCCTCCTCGCGGGGGTCGCCGTCCAGGACGCCATGGTCGTTTTCGTAAAAGAAAACTTCCGCAGCCTCTCTGCCTTTGCGTAGGATGCGCTCCTTGCGCACTCGGAATGGGATCCAGCCGTCGGCCTCCCGGAAGAAACGGCCGTCCTTGCAGCGCTCGACCCAGGAGTCCTCCGCATCCATGAAGGCGTAAGTGGCTCCCCATGCCAGATCCGACGTCCGTCCGACGAGCACGCCCGGCAGCCCGGGCATGGATCCGCCCATGGCGTAACGGTCCCGGCTTCTCAGGACGACTTCGTACCACACGCTCGGCACCCGGTTCACTTCGAGGTGAGGATCGTTGGAAAGGATGGGTTTGCCCGAGGCGGTCCGCGAGCCGGACACGACCCAGTTGTTCGAGGCCAGGGGCATCGGCACGCCCGAGCCCCACAAGAGTTGCGGCACCGTGCGCCGGCCGAGCTTGACCTGCCGGAGAAGATCCATGTCCAGGCCGCCCAGGATCCCCGGAAAGAGTTCGTCGAGCTTTTCCTTGGACACGCCGGCCTGAACCATTTCCACGAAAAGCCTTTCGATCTCTCCCTGGGATTGGGCCAGGGTGATGTACCCGAGCATGCGGACCATAAGAAAGATGTCCTCAACCGTCCAGGGCTCGGGCCTGTACCCCAGGAGCTTAAGCTCCCAAGGCGGCCGCCTGCCCCATGCGGCCCGGACCCCGCTGCAGTAGGCCTCGCAGGCTTCAAGGGCTTCCGCGGACAGGGCGTTTCGCTGGGCCTGCGGGCAGGCCTGCCAGTTCATGCGGCGGAAAAATAGATCGATTTCCAGGGACGAGTCGCTTCCGTCGAGAAGCTCGCAGACCCGGCCTTGGCCCGCGATGCGGGCAAGAAGCATTTGAAGAGGCCGGTCCGTGGCATGGACATATCCAAGGCCCCAGTACAGGCCGGCGGGGTCCTCGGCTTCGATGTGGGGGATGCCGTGCTCGTCCCTGGCGATGCGGACGGTGTTTTTCATGTATCGCTCTCCGCCGTCCCTACCGGCTTTCGGGCTTTTTGAAAACCACGATTCCGAGCGGAGGCAGGGTCAGGGTGAGGGAAAAATCCCGGCCGTGAACCGGCGTGTCCTCGGCCTCGACGCCGCCGAAATTGCCGTGCCCGCTTCCGCCATAGATCTCGGCGTCGCTGTTCAGGACTTCCTGCCATAGGCCTCCGGCGGGCGCTCCCACGCGGTAGCCCACGCGCGGCACGGGGGTGAAGTTGCACACGGCCAGGAGGAGATCTCTGCTCGAGCGGCCCTGCCGCAGGTAGCTGATGATGCTTCCTTCCCAGTCTCCGCAGTCGATCCAGGAAAACCCTTCGGATTGGAAATCCAGCTCGTACAGGGCCGGCTCGCTCCGGTAGAACCGGTTCAGGTCCCTCAGCCACCTTTGGATTCCTTGGTGGCGGTCGTACTGGAGCAGATGCCAGTCCAGGCTTTCCTCGTGATACCACTCGCGCCATTGAGCCATCTCGGCTCCCATGAACAGGAGCTTCTTGCCCGGATGGGTGAACATGTAACCGTACAGGAGTCTCAGGTTGGCGAACTTCTGCCAGTCGTCTCCGGCCATTTTGCCGATGAGAGACCCTTTTCCGTGGACCACCTCGTCATGAGACAGGGGGAGCAGGAAGTTCTCGTAAAAGGCGTACCAGATGCTGAAGGTCAGCTGGTTGTGATGGTACTTGCGGTGGATGGGGTCCTTGGAGAGGTAGTCCAGCGTATCGTGCATCCAGCCCATGTTCCACTTCAGGCCGAATCCCAGGCCTCCGACATGGGTGGGCCGGGTCACCATGGGCCAAGCCGTGGACTCCTCGGCCACGGTCACGACATCCGGGTATTTGCCGTACACGGTTTCGTTCAAGGTACGGATGAAGTGGATGGCTTCAAGGTTCTCCTTGCCGCCGTAAACGTTGGGGATCCACTCGCCCTCCTTTCGCGCGTAATCGAGGTAGAGCATGGAGGCGACCGCATCCACGCGCAGGCCGTCGGCGTGATAGAGGTCGAGCCAGAAAAGGGCGCTGCTCACCAGAAACGCTCTCACCTCGTTGCGGCCGTAATTGAAAATGCAGCTGTTCCACTCCGGATGGTAGCCCTTGCGCGGGTCGGCGTGCTCGAAAAGGTACGTGCCGTCGAAGTACACGAGGCCGTGGCCGTCGTTGGGAAAATGGGAGGGGACCCAGTCCAGGAGAACGCCGATTCCGTGCTGGTGGAGCGTATCGACGAGATACATGAAATCCTGCGGCGTGCCGTAGCGGCTCGTGGGCGCGAAATAGCCAAGAGTCTGGTATCCCCAGGAGCCGTAGAACGGATGCTCCATGACCGGGAGGAACTCGACATGGGTGAAGCCCATGTCCTGGAGATAAGGAGGAAGGTCCCGGGCCAATTCCCGATACGTGAGAAGCCGGCTCGGGTCTTCGGGCGCCCTGCGCCAGGAGCCCAGGTGAACTTCGTATACGGAAAAAGGCGCGCCGAGGGCGTTGCGGTCCCTTCGGGTGCGCATCCATTCTCCGTCCGCCCACTCGTAGCGAAGATCCCAGACCACCGAGGCCGTATTGGGCGAGACCTCCCAGAAAAAAGCGAAAGGGTCGCCCTTGTCTGTTTCGAACCCGTTGACGGCGGAAACAATATGGTATTTGTACAGGGCGCCTTGGCCCACGCCCGGGACAAAACCCTCCCAGATGCCGCTTCCGTCGTGCCGAACCGCAAGGGGGTGGGCGTTCGGGTTCCAGCCGTTGAAGTCTCCCATGACCGAAACCCGCGCCGCATTGGGCGCCCAAACGGCAAAAAGAGTCCCCTGGGTGCCGTCAACCGTGAGCAAGTGGGCGCCGAGCTTTTGGTAAAGGCGAAAGTGGTTTCCCTCCCTGAAAAGGTACGTGTCCAAATCCGTAAGAAGACTTATGCCGTGACGAACCCTGCAATTGTTTTCGCTCATGGTCTGTCGTTCCTCATCGAAGGGGAAGCTCCACAGGCGGTCTTGCGGCTCGGCCTGCCCTTTGGCCGCGCAAGACGATCATACCTACCACAGAAGCCGGATGCGAGCAAAAGGATTCCTTGACAAGCCAAGAGCCTTTAGATCAGATTACCTTACATGTAATGTATCATAAAGGCGGTGCTCCAGGATGTCCCTCCGCCACATTCTTCTCGGCCTCCTTTCGGAGAACTCCGGCCACGGTTACGGGCTCAGGAAGGATTTCCTCTCCCGGCTGGGACACTTCCGGAACCTCAACGAGGGGCAGCTCTACACGGAGCTGGCCCGGATGGAACAGGAAGGCCTGGTGAAACGGGAGGTGGTGGTTCCGGAGAAGGGACCGGCCCGAAAGATGTTCCACATCACGGCCAAGGGCCGAAAGACTTTCCGGCAGTGGCTTCTTTCGGACGCTCTGGAGGACGGCGGAGTCCTGTTCGATTTCATGCAGGGGTACGGGTTTTTCACCAAGTGCACGTTTTTCCAGCACCTGGATCCGGCCGAGGCGTCCCGAAAGATCCGCAGGCAGCTCGAGATCTTGGCGAAGAAAAGGGAATCCTATCGGGAGATCCTGGGAAAGATGGAGCGCAGAAAAGTCCACCCGGTGCGGGTGAAGATCCTCTCGTTCGGCCTTGAGGAGATCGAGCACCGCATGAGGTGGCTTGCGAGTCTGAAGGAAGACTTGGCGTGCAGGCGCCCATAAAAACGTGAAAGACCGAAGGGGATCCGATCGAGACGTCTGGCAAGGAGGAAGTATTGCCTTCCATCGAGGATCGGCATCGGAGCCCGGGATTTTCTCGTTGGAATTCTCATGAACGACGCCCGGGGCCTCAACTTGAACCAGTGACTTCGGTCCTTCCAGCATGACAGGGTCGCCCTGTCCATCCTGGAAGAGGCCGGGTGCGGTCCGGATTCGCCGCGGCCCGCGCGCAAGGCCTGACCTTTTGCTGCAAGGGAGACAGAACATGTTCGCATCGCCGGCAGAGATCCAGCACGTTTTCGAGGACCAGGGGTACATCTGCCAGCCGGATGTCGCCACGGTCTTGTACCTGTCCATCGAACTCAAGAAACCTCTGCTCGTCGAAGGGCCGGCTGGAGTGGGCAAAACGGATCTCGCCAAGGTTCTGGCAGCCGCGCAGGGGCTGGAACTCATCCGGCTTCAGTGTTACGAGGGCCTGGACGAGACCAAGGCCCTCTACGAGTGGGAATACGCCAAGCAGCTTCTCTACACGCAGATCCTTAAGGAGAAGATCGGCGCGGCCCTGGACGACTGCCGGACCTTGTGGGAGGCGGTCGAGCGGATCGCCCGCGAAGAGAGCGCCTTTTTCTCGGATCGCTTCCTCGTGCCCAGGCCTCTGCTCAAGGCGATCCTCGCGGACCGTCCCACGGTCCTGCTTGTGGACGAGGTGGACAAGAGCGATCCGGAATTCGAGGCCTTTCTGCTCGAGGTGCTGAGCGAGTTCCAGGTAAGCATTCCGGAGAGCGGAACGATCCGGGCCCGTCACATCCCGCAGGTGATCCTGACGAGCAACAACAGCCGGGAGCTGGGCGACGGCCTCAAGAGGCGCTGCCTGTACCTGTTCATCGATTACCCGTCGTTCGAACAGGAGTCGAGGATCCTTAAGAAAAAGGTTCCGGATATCGGAGAGAGGCTGCTTGCCCAGGTGGTGGAAGCCGTTCACGCGGTGCGAAAGCTCGATCTGCGGAAGGCGCCGAGCATCGGCGAGACCCTGGATTGGGCGAGGTCCCTGCTTCTGCTCCACGCGGACCGTCTCGACCCGCGGATCGTGCGGCTTACCCTGCCGGCCCTGGTGAAACATCCGGAGGACCAGAAGCAGGTCCTCGAGAAGATCGGGATCTGGCTGCCCGCGAATCGGGAGCCTGCCTGAGGGGTTCCGAGAAAGGGCCCTGAGCCGGCGTTTTTCGGGCGCCGAAGAATCAGAGGGACCATGCAGGAGCACATCGTCCAGTTCGTTCAGCTCCTCCGGCAGGCCGGCCTTCGGGTCTCGACCGCTGAAATTGTGGACGCTCTTGTGGCCGTTGAGCGGGCCGGCTTGTCCGACAAGGGGGTCTTCAGGGCCGCCTTGAAAGCGACTCTTGTGAAGCGGCTCGAGGAGTTTGGAGACTTCGACACTCTTTTTGACTTGTATTTTTCGGCCTTTGACGCGCCTGTGGAGTCCCTCGCCCCGGTGGCAGCCCTCGGGAAGACGGCCGAGGTGCTGTCGCAAGTCCTGTCCGAGGCTGACGGCGCCTTCTCGGCGTCATTCCGAAAGCTTCTTCTGGAAAGCCTGCCCGCCTTTTCGTCCCTTTTGCTTGAAACAGGCCGCAGGGTGGGCTTGGCCGGTATGCGCTACCCTCTTCAGGCGAGGCACTTCGGCCAAAAGATGCGCCGCGAATTCGGGATGGATCTCTGGCAGGACCAGACCGAGCATCTTCTTAAGCTACTGAAGGCGAAAGGCGTTTCCGCCTCGGATCTCGCGGGCCTGGAGCGCGAAATCGGCGAAAGGATTCGGCTCCTTTCCGAGATGATCCAGAACCACGCGGACCGCCAGGCCCGGGCCCTGCACCGGGCGGACCGCAGCCGGGACATGCGGGACGAACTCTTGCAGAAGGCCTTTGGCGCTCTCACCGCGCACGAGATCCAGGCCATGCGGCGGGTGGTGCAGGAACTTGCGAAAAAGATCCGGGACGAGGCCGCGCTCCGGGAGAGAAGGGCGAGAAAGGGGCGCCTGGACATCAAGCGCACTTTGCGCAAAAGCCTTGCCTACGGCGGGCTTCCCCTGGAGGCGGTTCTGAAAAAGCGCAAGCGCTCCAAGGGAAGGATCGTGGTCCTGTGTGACGTCTCTCAGTCGGTCTGGAACGCCTCCCGGTTCATGCTGCACCTCCTGTACTCGCTCCAAGACCAGTTCAGCAAGGTCCGCAGTTTTGTCTTCGTGGACCGGCTCGGAGAGGTCACGGCCTGGTTCGAGCGGTACGAAGTCAATACCGCCGTGGACAAAGCCCTGCGGGAGGCAGGGATCCCCTACCACAGGTACACGGACTACGGGAGCGTGTTCCGGGAGTTCTGCGAGCGCCACATCGAGGCCGTAAACCGCAGGACCACGCTGATCGTGATCGGCGACGGCCGGAACAACTTCTTTCTGCCGGGCGAGGAATACCTGGAGCGGATCCGGGCCCGGGTCCGCCGGGTCATCTGGCTCAACCCGGAAAGCCGGGGCTTCTGGAAGGTCGGCGACTCCATGATGCACCGCTACGCGAAGCATTGCGACGAGGTGCGGGAATGCCGCAACCTCGAGCAGCTTACGGCCTTCGTGAACGACCTGGCCCTGTAGGGTCAGACGGCGCCCGTCAGGCAAAAATTATTCGGGTGCCGGACATGTTGAGGAGAAACTGTCGCGGCATCTCGCGCTCGAACTGGAGAACGGCCCCGCGGCCCGTGCAGTGCGTGGGGATGACGTAGTCTGGCCCGAGGGCCTTCAAGGCGTCCAGGGTGGGCCGGATCACGGGCTCGAACTGCGGGCCGGTGAGATGAAAGCCTCCCATCACGGCATGCAGTCGGTCACAGCCTGTGCACTCCTGGGCATAACGGACCGTGTTCACGATGCCCGCGTGGGCGCATCCGGAGAGAACCACCAGGCCCTTGCCCTTGAGACGCATGACCACGGCCGTGTCGTCTTCCAGCGGGTCGGCCACTTCGCGGCCTTGGTCGAGATAGCACATCCCGGGGAAGCCCTTCTCGAATTCCGTCCTTTTTGGGATTTCGCCGAGAAACAGGCAGGCGCCGCCCAGGAGCGGTCTGGGATCGCGGGAAGGGACGATCCGGATTCCGACTTCCTCGATCTTCTCCACCGGCAGAGCGGGAAAGGCCAGCCGGAGCTGGTCCGAAACTTTGAGGTAGCGGCCCTTGCGCAGGCAGGATGGGTGGAGCACGAGATCGAGCCCCTTTTTGCCCACAAGTTCCGCCAGGGCCAGGATGCCGCCGAAGTGGTCCATGTGCCCGTGCGAAAGGACCAGGACCTCGACCGTGGAAAGATCCGCCTGAAGGGCCTCGGCGTTTTGGGCGGCTCCGCGCTCGGAGAAGCCGAAATCGAATAGCAGGGAACGCCTGGTTCCGCCGGCGGTCACGGCAACCAGGGCAGAAAACCCATGCTCGGCCAGGATGCTCTGGCGGATCTGCATGTCCTGGACCGGCATGGCTCGCTGCACGGTCTCGGTGCTGTCCCGGGCCGCAATGTCGATGTAGTTGTCCTGAAGAGTCAGGATCTCGATCCGGTCGGCTTCCTGCACGGGGATGGCCATGGTCTCTCCTCCTGTTGGCCCGCAGCGGCCCTTTATTTAGCCCAGGTAGACGAACACGTACGCTTCGTCGTTTATGTCGATCACGATGTTTCCGCCTCGGCTCTCGGCGTAGACGAGCCAGGAGGGCTTGGCCCGGCCACTGCAGCCCCAGACGGGCGAGAAGGCTCCTTCCTTGCGATCGAACCAGGCCAGAAGAGTGGCGTCAGGGCTCACACGCCGGGCGGCTTGGTCCGCGATCTTCTTCGCGGCCGCGAAGTCGAGGGCCGGGTCGTCCACACGGATGTCGATGGGGTTCACCAGCATGTCGCGGCGCAGGGGCACGCAGGTTTCCATGAAAGGCTCTCCTTTGGCGGGATCGCGGCCGCGCCGGCGCGAGGGCCGCGCAAGGCCTCGCTCAAGATTTCAGGATCAGTTCAGACACTCTAAGGGCGCTTTCCGCGGCAAGCTCTGTGCCGATGTTGTCCCGGCCCACGTCCGCGCCCACCAGGAAAAGGTTTTCCACGGGCGTCACCGGGTCCGGCCTCTTGCGGCCGGTCTGGCCCACGCTCTGCACGATCCCGATGATGTCCGGCTGGAATCTGCCCGAGAACTTGTTGATCCGGCTGAGGGTGCTGAAGTCGTACCACATGAGATGATCGCGCACTTCCGGATAAAGGGAGAACAGGTACCCCAGGTGATACTGAACCCATGCGTCCCAGTTCTTGGACGCCACGGGCGCCAGGCCGTAAAAGTTGACGAGCTGCCGGCCCGGCGGCGCCAGGGCCGGGTCCATGTTGGACGGGACCGGAATGAACGAGTTGATGCCTTTGTATCCCGAAGGCGGTTTATCCTCGGCCATGGCCTGCATGAGCTCCATGAGCCCTTCGAAGGCGCCTTCCCGGACATTTCGCAGAATCAGGGGCGCCTCGATCACCGGCCGGTCAAGGGCGATCTTGAGGTAGATCATGCCCATGGGCGTTTCTTCCACGAGCTTGCCGGTGGAAAGCGAGGCGATCCTGTCGGCATATTCGGAGGGCAGATGCTCCTTGCCCACGAATCGGAGCATGGTCTCTTTGATCCCCATGTTGCTTACGACGAGACGGGACCTGATCTCGGTCCCGTCCTCGAGGGCCACGCCCACGGCCTTTCCGTTTTCGACCAGGATGCGGCGCACGGGCCGCTCGAGCTCCACGCGGCCGCCGCACTCGCGCACGATGGCGCAGAAGGCCTCGGGGATCGCGCTGCATCCGCCTTTGGGGTAACCGACATTGGCGTCCCGCTGGGCGTTCTGGATGGTCCGGATCATCTCGCCCGCCGAGGCCTCCCGGGACGTGACCACCGAGAACAGAAGCACCCTCTGGTGCTCCAGGGCAAGGAGCGTCTTGTGGTTCGTGAACTGCCGCAGCCAATGGCTGTAAGGCGTCTCGTCCAGCTCGAAGGTCTTTTCGTAGGGCATGGAGTCGATGGCGTCCCAGATCCGAAAGAAGGCCCGGACGTCCTCGTCGCTGAGCCCGAAGGCCCTGTAGACCTGGCCGATTTCCTCCCGGCTGGAAAACGATGGGTCCGGATACGGGAAGGGCTCCTCGTCCATGAAAAACACAGGCTTGGACTCCGGCGAAGCGTGCCACCAGCGGATGGCATCCGGCCGGCCGACTCTGCGGAGGATTTCGCCAAAAGGGCCTTTCTCGCATCGCCCGAACATGTGGACGAACACGTCGATGGTGAACCCCTCCTTGCGATAACTCGCGCACCGGCCTCCCACAAAGGCGTTTCGCTCGAGGATGCAGACGTCGAGCCCCTGGTGCGCGAGAAGCGCTCCGAGGGCGGTGCCGCCGATACCGGCGCCAAGAATGAGCACATCCGGTACGCGATTCATGACTGGGCTCCTCCTGCAAAGGCTGCGCCGAGGGTTCTCCTCCCTCCGGGTCGTTTCCGTTAGCCGGCCGTTCGCAACGGAATCCCCACGATTTCTTCCAGCTCGGCAAGGGCAGCCTCGGGGTCCGAGACCTTGATGGTCGCCATGCCGAGCTGGCGGGCGGTCTTGAGGTTGCGGCCGATGTCGTCCAGGAACACGCTCTCCTCGGGCTCGACTCCAAGCTCTTGCAAGGTGAGCTCGTAGATTCTGGGGTCCGGCTTTTGCAGGCCCGTGCGGCTCGACTCCACGAAGACATCGAATTCGGCCTTGAGCAGGTTCATCCCTTCTGCAAGGGGCCCTTCCATCACCCAGTTGTTGGTCAGGGCCGCTACCCGGAAGCCGGCGCGCCGGAGCCTTCGGATCGCCTCGATCATGGCAGGGCGGGGTTGGGCGTACTTGGCGATCTCGTCCATGAGTTCTCGGCTCGAGATGCGCACGCCGCACGAGGCTGCCTCGGCGTCGAATGCCTCGAAAAAGATTTCCATGCCGACTTTGCCGGTTTCGAGGCGCGCCCAGGCCCCCTCGCTCCCCATTCGCCCGATGAGGCGGTTGAGGAAATCAGGAGGAAGACCTTTTCTGCGTTCGTAATCGGCAATGGCCTCCAGGGGGGAATCGAGCACGACTCCCCCGAGATCGAAGATCACGGCTTTGACACGCATCTGGACCCTCCGTTCGGACGAACCAAAGTATGGCCCATTTGGCCCTGGAAGAAAAGGTGGCGCGAGGCCCTGCCCGCAGCGCCGTCAGTCAGGGAGCGCGAGCGCGGCGCGGGCGCGGAAAAGACGCTGCAAGGCGTTTGAAAAGCAGTGCGAAAAGGAATAATATAAAAATTGAATTGTCCGGCGGGTTATGGCCCTCCTCAGCACCTTTGCCCACTGCGAAATTAAGAAGGATTGATTTTTGTCCCTCCGAAAAAAAGTCCGGGAGTTCTTCCTTCCCCTTAGACGCAAAATGAAGAAAAAAGCGGCCTCCGCTGGCGGTGCGGCAGCGCAGGAATCCGAGCCCCTGGAGGCCTTCTCTGAGGCGGCGTCCTCCCCAGAGCCGAATGAATTCGAGGCGCTGGGCCTGCCGGAGCCGGTGCTCGAGGGTATCCGGGACGCGGGCTTTGTCCGCATGACGCCCATCCAGCGGCTCGCCCTTCCCGTCACGCTGGCCGGCAAGGATCTTTGCGGCCAGGCCCAGACCGGAACAGGCAAGACGGCCACGTTCCTCATCACGCTTTTCGCGAGGCACCTGGACGAGCTCAAGCCCGAGCGCAGGCGTCCTATGGCTCTCATTCTTGCTCCGACCCGCGAGCTGGCCCAGCAGATCTGGCGGGAGGCCATGGTGCTGGGCGGCCACACCCGGTTCCGGCTCGTGGCGGTCTATGGCGGGGAAGGCTTCGCCGAGCAGGAAAAAAGACTCAGGAGCGGCGTGGACGTTGTCGTGGGAACGCCCGGCAGACTTCTCGATTTCGTGCGGCGTGGGGCCCTCGATCTTTCCAGGATCCGGTTCCTTGTGATCGACGAGGCGGACCGGCTTCTCGACATGGGGTTCTGGGACGAACTCAAGGACATCCTGCGGCGGCTGCCTCCGGCGTCGGAGCGCCAGTCCATGCTGTTTTCGGCCACCCTCGATCATCGGTCCAAGGGCATCGCCTCGAGATACATGAACCACCCCGAGGACGTGGCGGTGCAGCCCGAGCAGGTCACGGCCGAGGGCGTGGACCAACTGGTGTTCCATGTATCCAAGGACAGGAAGTTCTCCCTTCTGCTCGGTCTCCTCTCCAGGGAGCCTGTGACCAAGGGACTCATCTTCGCCAACATGAAGGTCACCGTGACCTGGCTGGCCCGCAAGCTCAAGGATCACGGTTACAGGGCGGAGATGCTCACGGGCGACATGACCCAGGCGAGCCGGAACCGGGTTCTGGACCGGTTCAAGCGAGGGGAATTCCCTCTGCTCGTGGCTTCGGACGTTGCGTCCCGGGGTCTGCACATTGACGACGTGACCCACATTTTCAATTACGACGTGCCTCAGGACCCGGAGGACTACGTCCACCGGATCGGCCGGACCGCCCGCGCCGGCAAGCGGGGCAAGGCCTACACGCTGGCCTGCGACGACGGATGCTGGTATCTGCCGGCGATCGAGCAGCTCGTGGGCTCCCAGCTCCCTTACGAAATTCCGGATGAAGCGGATTACGGCGAAGACCGGACGCCCCAGTTTACGGTGCGCAGGATGCTCAGGGAAGAAAGGCACAGAGGGCCTGAAAAAGGGCCCGAAGGAACCGCAAGGCCTGCGGGCGGGCGTGGCGGAGAAAGGCGAAGGCCCCGCGGGCCGAGGGGCCGGCCGGAACCCTCAAAGCCGGAACCGGCCCGGGCCAGTGGCGGCGACGGCGCTGGACCGGACCGACGGCCCCAGCAGGAGGGCCAGCGCAGGAAGAGGCGACGCGCCGGAGCAGGCCGCAAGCCGCGGGCCCGGTCTGCGACCGGCGTCATGGGGCAGGCCGGGGGAGGGGAAGGCGCTGCGGGCGCGTGACTTTCAGTCCGGGCGAGACTCTGCTTTCAAGTCCGCTCATGCCTTGAGCAGACTGGCCGCTCAGAGATTTTCTTTCTGGATGAAGATCCCTTTGTCTACCTTGCTGAAGAAGTCTTGGTAGAATTTCCCGTCCTCGACTTGCTTGACCTCCCGGACCGCTCCCTTGTTGTCGTAGGTCTTGACCTGGAAGTTCAGCCGGACCCGCGTCTGCGTGCCGAATTCGCTCACGTTGGCGGTGGCCTCGATGATGGAGTTTTTGGGCCAGGTTGCTTTGCCCTTGCTCAACACGGAGAGCAGCACGGCCGTGGTCTTGTCTTCCACGTCGACTTCTTTCGTGGCTGTGAGGAGGCCGAGATCCGGAACCGCGTTCTTGACGATATAGCCCTCGTCCTGCAGGGTGTTGAGCACGGCCTTCATGACCATCTTGGTGTCCGTGGTCTCGTAGGATCTGGTCTGGAACTCGCGGATCTGGAGCTGCGATTGCGGAGGAGTCCCGGTCGTGGCGCAAGCGGCGACAAGGGAGAGTGCAAGGAGGACCAGAACGCAGGGTCTTGCCATGAGGTGCTCCTTCGCTCAGAACTTGCTCGAGTGGTACGAGAAAGACTCCACCAGGCCGGCGTCCTTCGCGAACTTGATGATCACGGTCAAAGTTTTCTGGGTGGTGCCCACGGCGCCCGCGGTTTTGCCGTAGCTGCCGCCCACGCCGCCCAGGATGAGGGCGCTGCCGGCCACACCGCCCGCGCCCACCGCGCCGCCCACGCCACCGCCGCTCTGGGAATATGAAGCTTCGGTCGCGATCTTGTCGTACACCCAGGTTTCCTTGCCCTCGCTGTCCCGGGTCACGATGTTGGGAGAGCCGAGGGCCGCCGCCACGTCCGCCTGGGACATGCCCACGCGGATCTCCTTCTGGACGATGCCCACGGTCATCTCCCGCTCCTGGGCTGTGCCGAGTTCCTGCTGGTGCTGGGCAGCGGTGGCGCATCCTGAAAAGATGAGGGCGGCGCAAACAAGACGGGTCAGGAATGAATCTCGAACGGCCATGGGAACTCCTTTCCAGGGAGGAGTGAACTGGCATGGTCGGGAAGGCGGCCCGAGCGACTCTGGGATCTCACGCCCGCCGGTCAGTATTTTCATGGTGAGCATAAGAAAGAAAAGAGGTTCGTGTCAACGCGGGACCGGCGGTTGTGGACGGCGGTTGTGGAGGGACGCGCTCCGTCGCGTCCGTCTTGGGTTCTTGGGAGGGCCGGATGCGGCTTGCGGCCATGACAGAGCATGGCCCTCCATTGGGTGCCGGATCCGCTCTCGGCCACGGGGGACCGTGGTCCTCTGTCGGCCTTTTCCTGGGGGGACGCGCTCCGTCGCGTCCGTTCGGCACGCGTCCGTACGGTCGTTGACTCTGAGCGACTCGCTCTCTAAAATGGCTTTTGGAGCGAAGAGCGGCCAAAGGCTTTGCGCGCAGGACCTCCCGGCAGGGAGGGCTGGGGCCATCGAAGTGGCCCGGGGAAAAGCGACCATGGCCGGCGCGCTCCGTGCCGAGCGGATGAGGACGAAACAAGCCACGAAGGCTGGTGTCTTTCAGACAGGAGAGCCTTCGTGGCTTTTGTTGTGGGGGGACAGAACTTGCGCAACAGGCTGTGCGTGATCGACGGTCAGGGAGGGGGAATCGGCGCTGCTTTGATCAAAGCGCTTCGAGAAGCCTTTTCCGAGACTGTGGAACTCGTCGCTTTGGGCACCAACGCCATCGCCACTTCCAACATGATGAAAGCTGGAGCCAACCGCGGGGCCACAGGCGAAAACGCGATCGTCCGGACCGCGCCCACGGCCCGGGCCATTCTCGGGCCCGTGTCCGTGACCTGGGCGAACGCCATGCTCGGCGAGGTCACGGCGCGGATGGCCGAGGCGATCGTTTCCAGTCCGGCCCAGAAGATCCTGCTTCCTTTGTTTCAGGAGGGTGTCGTTCTGGTGGGCGTGGAAAAAGAGCCGCTGCCCCATTTGGTTCAGGCCGCCGTGGAGGCGGTCAGGGAGGTTTTGAGGGATGTGTGAAGCCAATGCCTATCTTTACAAGGACGGCAAAGAGGAGCTCATCCTGGAGGCTGTGGACATCTTGGAGCCCGCCGAAGAGGGCGGATTTCGTCTGGTGAGCATCTTTGGCGATCAGAGGATCGTCCGGGGGAAAATCCGCCGGATGAACTTGGTCGACCATCGAATCGTGTTCGAGGAGTGATCCAGCCGAGGGGTCAGTCCTTCATTTTACGGATACGCCGCGTCCAGCCGAGGGGTCAGTCCTTCATTTTACGGATACGCCGAGGCCGAAGACGGACGCGACGGAGCGCGTCCCTCCATGGCTAAACCCGATGGAGGGCCACGGTCCCTCGTGGCCGCAAATTCGTCTCATCGCGAAGTTGGCGATCGAAGTCCCTCTTGTCGAAGTCCAATCCTGGTCAACCTTTGCTGATCTGGGAGCAGAAGTCCGAGAGGTCGCCAATATTATCGCGGCAGAGTTCGAAAAGCTCTGTGTCGTCGATGATCCAATAGCGGTGAACCAAGTTGTTTCTCAGGTCGGCAAGCTTGCGCAGTTTGTTTGCCAAGGCCGTGCTGATCAGGCCATGCTCCCCTGCTTTTAGGATGCAGTCCACGTAACCGCTACACGCGATCCCTTTGGTTTTGGCCAGCAAGTGCTGGCACACATCGGTCATTCCTTCCACCGCCTGGATCAAGAGATACTTGAGGGCAAGTGAATTCCTTTTGTCGCTCAGAAAGGCATCCTTGCCTGCCGACAGGATCTCCTCGATCTGCGCCTTGGCCGCCAGGATGTCTGCTATGTCCTTCGATAACCGGTCACGGCTCTGCACCGGCGGCCTCCAGAAACAGGTTGCGGAAATGGGCATACTCTCGGTATCTGCGGCCGACGCGCTCGATGAAATCGCGCCGGGCCGCCTCATCCCGACAAAAAAGAAGTTGGCCGCCCTGAAGAACAGCCATTTGAAACTCGACCGGCGCGCGGTGGAGAAGCCTGACCTCGATCTCGTGACCGAGAGCTGAAGATAGATCGGCGGTCAAGGTCGATTCGAACGAGAATCCCTTGTCGGGTCCGGTCAGAATCCCGACATCGATATCGCGAAAAGAATCTTCCGTGACGAACGAACCATGCAGGTACGCGAACAAGATGTCGGGCTCCCGCGCGAGCCGGGCCCGGATCGCCCGGACGAGTTCCTGCCGTTCGTCCGGCCGAGCGCTGCGCTTGGGCAGAAAGCGTTTTTCCTGGAATTGCTTCATGGCGAAGGAAATGTATCAAAACAGATCCACAGGGACAAGCAAGGACCGGACAAGGCCAAGGGGTCAGTCCTTCATTTTACGGATACGCCGAGGCCGAAGACGGACGCGACGGAGCGCGTCCCTCCATGGCTAAACCCGATGGAGGGCCACGGTCCCTCGTGGCCGCGAGTCGTGAGCCCACAGCACGGACGCGACGGACGGCGTCAACCCCCAAATGGAGGGCCATGCTCTGTCATGGCCCGTTCTTCTTCGGCCGCCATGCCAAAGTAGGGAGAAGCCGTCAAGGGCCGATGAGGGACGCGACGGAGCGCGTCCCTCCATGATTCCTGTGTTGATTGACAGGTGCCGGTGAGTGAGTTAGCCTAAAAACAGATTGTTGCCACGAAGGCGTTTTTTCTTGCGGATTTCATAGATCATTCCTGCTGGATGTAAACCAGCCGACAGGGCCACGAAGGCCACGGGCGGGCGGGACCGCCGGGCTTCGTGGCTTTTTTGTTTTTATTGGGGCATGAGCCTGAAGTAGACATTCTGAACCGCCGGGGGCGCTCGCTTTCCAAACAGACGTGGCCCAGTTTCGCCTGATCGAGAAAGGGACATGGCTGCACATGGTCAAGGGGGAATCGGCGTATCCGGAGACCTCGGTGTTCGACAAGCTCGTGCGGGGCGCGTCGCCCACGTTCGAGGTTCGATAAGAATCGCAACGAATGGGGAATGGCCAGTCACGCATGCTGAAGGGTGCCCTCGTTTCGGGGCGGTCTCGTGCTTGCATCGCCCCGCTCGCACCTCACCCCCCCCGAGCGGACAGAGCATGGAGCGCTATAGAGCGGGCGGCACCCTTCGCTTTCTTTTCTATAAGGAGGCCAAATGAAGGTCTTGGTGACAGGCGGCGCGGGTTTCCTCGGCATCAATCTGATCCGGAATCTCTTGAACAAAGGGATCGAGGAGGCGGCTTCTCTGGATATCGCGGAGTTCGACTATCCGGAGCGGGACAGGGTCGAGGTTTTCCGGGGAGATGTGCGGGACGCTGCACTGGTGCGGCGGGCAATGAAAGGGGCGGCGGTCGTGGTCCATACGGCGGCCGCTCTTCCCCTTTACAAAAAGGAAGAAATCTATTCGGTGGACGTGGAAGGCACGCGACAAGTTCTGGATGCGGCTCTGCGCGCAGGGGTTGACCGGGTCGTCCATATCGCGACATCCGCGGTGTACGGCATTCCGAAGCGCCATCCGATCTATGAGACCGATCCGCTTGGAGGCGAGGAAATCGGCGACTACGGGAAGGCAAAAATGATGGCCGAGGAAATCTGCCGGCAGTACCGGGCCAAAGGATTGTGCGTGACGATCCTCAGGCCCAAGTCCTTTGTGGGCCCGGAACGCCTGGGGATCTTTGCCCTGTTGTACGAGTGGGCGAGGGAAGGGAGGAATTTCCCCATTCTGGGCAAGGGGGACAACCGGTTTCAGCTCCTTGACGTCGAGGATCTCTGCCAGGCCATCTGTCTGTGCATGACCCGGGAAAAGGATGCGGTGAACGACACCTTCAACATTGGGGCTGCGGAGTTCGGCACGATCCGGGAAGACTTCCAGGCCGTTCTCGACTATGCCGGGTTCGGGAAAAGGGTTGTTTCATTGCCGGTCAGGCCGGCCCTTTGGGCGCTGAGTCTCCTGTGGACTTTGAGACTCTCTCCGGTCTACAAATGGAATTACAGCACGGTCTTCGTGGAGTCCTTCCTTTCCATCGAAAAGGCGCAGCGCGTCTTGGGGTTCGCCCCGAAATACTCGAACCGGGAAGCCCTGATCCGGAACTATCAGTGGTACGTGGAAAATGCGGATCGGTTCGGTTCCCGGACCGGGCTTTCTCACCGCGTGCCGAGGAAGCAGGGTGTCCTGAGACTTGCCAAGGTGTTCTTCTAGGCTGCCGTTGCAGGTCCGCGCCGGATTCGACCCGAGCACGATGAAAGGTGGCCCGAGATGCGGTATCAACGATTCGCTTCCCTCGTCCCGGATCGTTGGAAGTTCGAGTGGCTCTACTGGCGGAGGCAGACGCCCTGGGACACGCAGATCACGCCGCCCGAGGTCATGGAGTTCCTTGCGGCCAAACCGCCCGGGAAGGCGCTGGACCTGGGATGCGGAACCGGCACGAACGCGATCACCCTTGCCCGCCACGGCTGGCAGGTTACGGGAGTGGACTTCGCCCGGCGCGCCATCCGGCTGGCGCGCAGGAAGGCTGAGGCGGCGGGTCTCAAGATCGATTTTCACGTGGCCGACGTGGCGGATCTCCGCATGCTCGATGGTCCCTACGATTACGCCCTGGACATCGGCTGTCTGTTCGGTCTCAGCCGAGAGGCACGAAGCCGGTACGCGAGAGAACTCGCTCGATTGGTTCGTCCAGGAGGTGATTACATGCTGTACGCGTGGCTTCCGAGACCTTGGAAGGGATCGGTTTACGGGATGACGTGCGAGGAGGTCGAATCTCTGCTGAAAGACAATTTCGAGCGAGACCGGCTCGTGATCGGCCAGGAAAAAGGGTTCCCGTCCGCCTGGTACTGGTACCGGAAGCGATGAAAGGCAGGGGCGTTCGTGACTTCAGGGACAACTGCTGTGTGGCTGCCGCTGGGGCTTTCGTCGGGTAGATGTGTCCCTTTGCCTGATCTCAGCAACAGGGATTGGAGCGAAGCGTAATCAAGAGATCTTCAATAGAATTCACCTTCCAATTGAAAGAGACTACATTGCCTGCCTGTTGAAAAAACAGGCCCTCATCTTCGCCAAACAGATGTAACCTCGATAGAAGGGTGTTCCTTTCCAAACCGAACAGCGCCCAATCTGGATGCTCCGCAATTGCTGAGTCAGAGAAGCCTTCATCCTGCAAGATACGAGCAATGATGAGCGCCCCTTGATCGGACAACCGATAATCAACCAATTCTCTTCTGCCCCTTGAAGATTCGCGAATGAAACCGACCTCTCTCAGGAACCCCAACAATCCTCGTGCCACTTTCTTGCTTACCTGGTCTGACCAAGGCTTTTCAATTTTGCCGTCACTGATGGCTTCAGAGAAAAAGGACAGAACGGAGGGCACGCTTATAAAAAACCTGCCGCGTCGAAGGGAAGGCCAAAACTCCTGAAGCACGAAGTCCCGCAACAGCGGATCATTCCGCGCGGAGTATAAAAGAACAAGCTCCTTGAAAACAGCAGGCTGCAAATTGTAATCGAGGATGGCTTTCAACACTCTTGCAGGCCGGTCATGAGGTTTTAAATACCGTGGGATAAAAACCCGGTGGACGATATCGTTCGCTCTATATGCGGTGGCTTTTGCCAAGAGGCCATCATTTTTGACTCGTTGCGCAAAATCTTCGGCTCGCTCGCCCAACCGCCAATGCCCAAGCAGCGTTCTTGTCTCCTCCAAGAGCGCAGCGCCCTTGCAGATTGCTATCGTGTAACGCTTTACCTCGGGCATCCGTTACATCTCCAGTGTCTTAAGGACAGCTCGGTCGACGTCGCCGTAAAACACCACGTCCAGGCGTTCGATCACGTCCTCCGGCAGTCCTGCGAACTGGGTTTTGTTGGAAACGGGGACCAGGACGCGAAGAGCCCCTGATTCAAGAGCCAATTGGAGGGGTTCGGCGATCGAAGCCGGGCCCTTGACGTTCCCCTGGATCGTCAAGTCGCCGAGGATCACGGTGCCGGCCTGTACATGACGGTTGCGGACGGCGGAGATGATGGCGGCGAAAAACGCGACACCGCAGGGACAGTCGATGCGGCCGCCGGAAAGGTCCACGGCTTCCGCGTAGATGTCCTTCTGCGCCAGCATCTGTGTCAAGCCCAGCTTGTCCTTGACACTCTGCAGATAACTGAAGGCCCGGTTGAGGGATTCTTTCAGCGATTTTTCAAGACCCGTCGGGGTTCGGAGCTTGCCCGTACCCGCCGTCAGGGTGACCTCAAGTCTGAACAAGGCGACCCTGGCTTCGGCATCCACCGCAGCCGTGTAAACGGTTCCCGGGGGAAGCGGGTCCTGCGAGATGACACCGGCCCCCCCTTGCTCGGGGACGCCCACCGACCACTCGGTGTCGTCCGCAAGGTCGATGTAAGAGAAACTTGTTTTGTAAAACTCAAACGAGCCGCGCTTTTTGAGCTGCTCCTTCACCCGGCGGCGCCCCTCCAGGGCCAGTTCGACGTACTCGGTGAGTTCTTGCTTCGTCCAGCCCCCGCCCGGGTGAAGGATTTTGAGAAGACCGCTCACTGTCTTCTTGACCGCTGTGGCGTCCCGACCCTCGACATGCGACCCGAAACGGAAGACCCGCTCGGCCTCGTCGAAGCGGTTCTGCTTTCTGAGCGCTCGGAACGCTTCGGCCAGATAGTCGGTGACGAAGCCGTAGTGGACCGTGAGCATCTCCTTCGAGTTCTTCGGAACCTCCCAGCCAGGCAGGTAGAAGTGCAAGCGGTCAAGCAGGGCCAGATCGAACTCTTTCGGCAGCGGCTGGAAAAGGTCCGTGGCTGAGTTTCGAACCAGGCTCTCTACCGGCTGGTTCAGATTGCCGATGAACACCAGGGACGCGTCTGCCAGCACCTGGGTGACCCCGCGGCTGAAGCGCCCGTTGGCCATGTAGTCCTTCATGATTTGAACCGCGTCGGGGTCGGTGATTTTCATGCCGCCGACTTCGTCGAAGGCCACAACGTCCCAGTGGCCCACGAGGCCGACCTGCCGGCGGGCGTTGTTGTAAAACAGGTTAGCGGTGCTCGCCTTCCCTCCGGACAGCAGCATGCAGTAAGGGGACATCTCGCTGAAGGCATAGGATTTTCCCGTGCCCCGGGGGCCGAGCTCGATGAAATTGTAGTTCTTCTCGACGAAGGGTATGAATCGGGTGAGCAGCAGAAGTTTGAGTCTGCGCTCCATACGCAGCGGCTCCAGGCCGACGCTTCGGAGCAGAAGATCGATCCATTCGTCCCTGCTCATAGCCATCCGGCCTTCCATAAACTCATCCAGATCGAAACGAGCGAGTTGGATGGGTTTCAAATCGACGATATGGAAGGGGCTGTCTTTCTTGCCCTCTTCGGACAGCCTGAATTCCACGTCGACGATGGCCCAGATGCCGCCCTCAAGCAGTCTTTCATATCGTCGGTGAAACTCATCGGGGATGTGTATCCTGGCGTATCCAAAGTGGTCCATGGAGGCCCAGTATTTATTTTCGCTTGGGAGGAAGCGGACCTCGACCCGGTCGATGAACCGGTGTCTGCCTTTCTGCTCGACCATGGACTGGGCCTTGTTCGCCTCGTCGTGGCGGAAGTAATTCGCCGTCAGGGTTTCCTTGACCGCGTCCACCCCGATACGGATTTCCTCGTCGTTGTCCGAAGCGCAGTATTTGCCCAAGAGGTACTCGAGTACATAGGACGGTACGTTTTCGCCGCCTTTGATCTGATGCAGAAGGTCCTTCCGCACCACTCTCCCGGCGAACACGCCTGTTGCTTTTTTGTCCAGGTCGTCCTGCTGCATATGTCCTCCTGTAACCAGTATGCGGTGGAAAGATAGCGCTGATCACCTGTCACCGGCCACTGACCACTCAGTCAAGCATCGCGTTCTTCAGCTTCCGCTTCGCCCAGACCACACGGGTCTGTGGGTCGCTCACCCTGATTTCGATCTCCGGGCCGTTGAAATCAGGGTCGAGCAGGACCGGCACGGGGGTTTCTTTGTTTGCCGCGAGCGTCACTTCACGGGTCTTCTCGTCCCGCGCTTCGCAGTCGGCGGCCTCGCCGACCACCTTGGCTTTAGCGCCCGAACCGTCATAGGCTTCGATCCGCACGCGAACCGGGGGGTCGCCATGGATGGACATTTGCTCGAGCACATAAACGACTGTTAGTCCGATAACACGGCTCGTAAATTTGTTCGAACGATATCGGATCTCGATCTCCGGCTTTCCGGCGGCGCTCCGTTTCTCCCTGCCGGCCCGGAACACGACCACCGGAACCACGGCCTCCTGCAGGCTCAACCCACCGTGGAAATAACCCTCACCCTCGGAGAAAACGCGGAACCCGATGGGCAGGCAAACCTCCTGCACGTCGCCTTGAATCCCCACATGATCAGCCTTCAAAGTCACGGTCCCGGTCGCGTCCGAAAACCCGGCGCCCAACCGGCAGCGGCGTTTGTTTTCAAGCCACCCGCCGGGCGGGGCCTGGACCACGTCACCGGCCGGGATTTCCGGGAGCATCATGTGACCGTGGTCGGCGCTGATCACCACGCGGTCGACTCCCTGGGACATCACCCACCGCACCGCGGCCGCAATATCCCCGATCACATCCGAGAGGTAACGCCGCGCGCGCCAGGAACCAAGATTCTCGGCCACCGCGTCCGGGTCCTGGGTGCGCACCACAAGAAGTTCGGTCGTCTTCATCCTCGCGGAGACCTTTTTCGGCGAGCCCAACAGTTCGTCCAAAGTGGTCTCGAAAAACCGGTCGCCATATTTGTCGGCCAACAGTTTCATCCGGTCCGCCGATGTCTTCAGCAGGCGGGTTCCGAGGGCCGGTACCAGCCCTCCGTCCTTCTCGAGAAGCCTGAGCATGCCGTCCGCACCGGGCATGAGCGCCGCCATGCCGCAGCCGGTCACCGTCGGAACCACCCCGGCAGCCCAGCCAACACGGACTTCGCCCGTTTCTGCCAAGGCTTCGCCCACATCTCGGCCCATTTCGTAGCGCAGCGAATCCACCATGAAAAAGGCGGTTCTTACACGGCGTTCCAGGAACGGGGCCACATGGTCGTCAAATATGCGGATCTGACGCGACGCTCCCTCCGGCGGCCAGCCTTCGGCCTGAACCGATACGAGGAAGGCGTTCTGCAAAGCCGTGACGGCTTCTCTATAGCGGCGACGACAGAGGTCGACGACCGGGCCGATGACGTCATGGTCGGTGCAGGCGGTGAGGGCCGTTTCAAAGAGGCGTGCCGCGCGGTCGAGCCTCCACCAGCCGCCGTCGGTGTAGGCGGTTGTCAAATCCGCGAGATTCTTTTTACCGGTCAGGCCCCCTGAAACCGCAGCGGCGGCTTCGATCACCGCGGCCGCCCTTTCAAGGGCCGTCCAGGCCGGCGACCTCTGGGGGTCCCTCCGCCAGAGGGACTGTTTTCTTTTTTCGATCACGCTGCGGGCGGCCTTCATGTCTTCGGCGACGAAAAACTCGACCGCACGGCCGAGCAGGCGCCGTTCCTCGAAGGGAAAGGTGTCGCGTTCGCCGGGGTCGAAATCCTTCGGCATGAGGTCCGGCAGGCGGAGCCCGCTTTCGATGCCCTGCGCCAGCTCGACATAGGTTTCGCGCAGACCCTCGTCGTTGCGCATCCTGTCGCAGGCCGCATAGATGACGGACTTCGCCTCGACGCCGGCGCGCGGCACGGCGCTCAAGGCGTCGGGAACGCTTTCCGAGAGATCGAACACGAACTCGCTGAAAAGGATGTATTCCGCGGCCTTTGGCCGAAGGATCTTCCACTGCCGTGAGCCGGCTTTCGGCTTGAAACCGACGGAGGTCTCCAAAAGCCGCAGGAGTTCCTCAATGCAGCCGGGCTTGGCGTCCACCGCCCCGGCCTTGGCCGCATCGCAGAGGGCCGCCGCAATGATTTCCGCCGGGGTTTCCGTCTTGAAGACATCGTTTAGAATCGGCCAACGCCGCGTCTCCTCAAGGGCGTCCAAAAGGGCGATGTCCGGTCTCCCTTCGCGGAAAAGTCTTGTGATCTCGTGGGCTTTCTGCGGCATGGCCTGGCGGGCGAGCGATTCGATCTTCTGGTCCTCGGTATCTCCGAAGGCTGCTCCCGCCAGCGCGTACATCTCGAAGGGGTCCCTCATCTTCTCCTCTTCAGTGCCCCCCCGGCGGTGGGGGACATAGATGAGCAGGCAAGAATCCCTTTCCGCGGGGTTTTCGCTTTCGTTCATCCACCGGTAAACCTCATCCGCGCGGCGGCGGGCCTTGAGCAGGGATTCCCGTGTGTCGATGATTTCCGTGCTTGGGAAAGCGCTTCTCCCACCTCTTTCCGCATCCTGCATCCTGCGGACGAAGTCCCCAAAATCCCCCTCGGCGTCGTACCAAACCACAATGCGGCGGTCGCTCAAAAGATCGGCCAGTTTCTTTTCGAGGAACGAGCTGAACTTCATCGGACGGCCTCCTTTTTCCGACGGGCGCGGCCGCCTCTCTTCTCGGGTGCCGGGGCCTTAACCTCGCAGAGGTCCTCAAGCCCGTGCGCAATGGCGATGGAGCGGTCGTGTTTACAGACTTCCCGGACGCGGTCGGGCCATATCGTGTAAGCCAGGTGCGCCCAGTCGTAGTCGCCCGCGGCGAGCTTCTTCCAGCACTCCTCCGTGTCTTTGGCCCAGGAGCGCAGCCGGAAGAGCTTGTGCAGCGGCGCGGCGTTGAGGATGACGCCGTCGTTGAGGTCCGGCTTATAAGGCAGCGCGGCGACGCGGAGCAGTTCCTCGCGCAGGTCCCGCAGTTCGCCGAGGAAGGTGCGGGCTTCGGCCAACCGGTCGGTCAAACGGGTCGCCTCGCGGCCGAAGGCGGCTTTCAGGTCGTTTTCCATGTGGGCGATCCCTCGTTCGACTTCCGAGATTTTGGGCTCGACGTACTTGTTGACGACCATGTAGAGCGTCTGGTCGGTCAGGCGGTGGTAGTAGAGCCAGATCGTGTACGACCCCGAAGCTGTGGAGAGCGGCCAGTAGATGGGTGCCTTGCGCCGGCTCTTGGAATAGCGCTTCAGGTGATCCTGGAAGAATCCCGCCGGCTTACGGAAATAGTCGCGCAGGTCGGAGACGGCGAGGATGTCGCAGGCTTCCTGCTCGATCTCGTGGGATTTATCCTTCCAGAGGAGGTCGAAGACCTCCCGCACGCGGCGGACGATGTCGTCCCGGTGCGGCCGGTCGCCGTTGAAACCGGGGTCGTCCACGAGCACACCGTCCCAGTTGATGCGAAGCGGATACTCGGAATCCGGGATGGTCGGGTTCTTGACCGAGCCTTCCGGGGGCAAAGTGTTTGCGTCCGGTCGTGCCCGGAGCCACTCTTCGCTCACGATTCGGTTGGGTTCCGCAGGCAGACCGTCCGGTCCCTGGAGCATCCCCGGCGGGCAAACCGGCAGCGGGTCGAAGGGGTGGGGGAGCTTCGGGGCAAGCGACGGGTCAAGGGCGATGCGGACGTCGTAGCGACCAAAGGCGACGCCGACGATGTAAGAAATGATCTTGCGGATGCGCGCATCCAACTCTCCCAGAGGAAGTTCACCCACAAGCCTGTGCGCCTTGACAATGGTTTTTGCAGAGCACCCCAACTGCTGCGCGAGCAACTCGTGGAAACGGCTTACGAAGTAGCTTTTCTTTGTGATCGATCGGGAGACTAAGCCGCTCTCGACGGCTTCATCTATCAGCAGTTCCACTGGTTTTTTAAGCGGCTGCATTAGCTCTGTCAGGATGTCCTCAGGGTTCCGTTCGGGCAGGTCCACGACCGGGTGTGGTCCAACGACGGACGTTATTTCCGACACCCCTCCCTCGGATATACCAAAATAAGTACGCACTATTCGTTCTGCCTCTGCACTTGATTCGAGATGCACGGCCCACTCGCCAAGGCGTGCGTTCTGCTCCGCTTTAGCAATGTGAAGGAGGGACTTTCCCTTGAGGTCTATCGGAGTAAAAGCCCATGAGGCATCGTCACACGCTTGTTCTCGTCGTCGTGATTCCATAATCCAGTGAGCTACGGTAGCTAATTCGGTAAGCTTCTCCTCCAAGAGATCCTTGGGATAGGGCAGCCGACTGATTGTGCCGCCCGTGTAGTGGCGCGCTGCACTTCCGCTGACGGATTCTTCACCCAATCCAATCATGAGCTCCTCGATGTATTCGTAGACGCGAGTGGTGTGTGTGCTGAGGAGCGATTCAAGAAACCTCGCATCGTCAAGAATCATGGCCTGCCCGGTTACACTGAAGATAAGGCCCGCTGGCATCGCTTGCGGGCAGTAACCGCTCGTCGTGCGCTCGGGCCACGTCAGCCCCGGGCGGAAGTAGTAGTCGGTGTTTTTTGCTACCCACTCCCATTTGCCATCCAAGTATGGGTAACGTTGAATAATAAATTGCTTGATCTCCGCCCCTTCGTTCTCCCAATTGACGACGAGGTGGATGTCGGCGTAGTAGGGGGAATATTCGCCGCCCTTGGCGAAGGGGACCCACCGTTTGCCCTCCCAAGTGCGCCGGCGGCACCAGGCCTGAAACTCCCGGATCCGCTCCTCGGTCCATTTTTCTTCCCCATCCTTCTGCCCACTGCCCACTGCCCACTGACAACCGTCCAGAATCCTCTCCGCCGGCACTTCCCACCATGCCCGCACGAAGCGGAAGTCGTCCGAAGTTTGCAGCCCTACCTTCACCGTCCGTCCTTCGCTCTCGAAGGGCGGCAGTTCCTTGAAGAGCCGCCGGATGCGTTCACTAACCCAGTAGCAGAAGGGGGTGTTGGGGACCTGCCGGAAGGATTCGGGATCGACGGCATAGACATCGCCGTGGCTGCGGCCTTCGCGCAGCGCCGCGATCCGTTCGGCCAGCGCCGCGCTTTTGTCCTCGTGCTGCAACAGGCGGATGAAGAGGGTGTCGCTCATGCCCTGCCTCCGTTCACCCCGTAGGCGGCGCAGACGACTTCTTTCAGTCGCTCAGGGATGTCCGCCTTATCGACCAACTCGAAATGGTCCAAAGCAGCGAGGGCTTTCCCCTTTTTTTCGCCCCGGCTTCTTGAGACACCGGCGACCTTTTCAAAATCAGGAGAAAGCATCTCCACTTGGCCCAAAGGCGGTTTGATCATGTCGGCGATTCTTTCGTTCAGTTCAAAGGTGCGCCGCTTCTCCTGTTTTTTATTTTCATTCCAGTCGCTTGGGATGGGATCGGGTAATGGGTCTTCATCATGTACAACGAGATACGGTATTTCGAATGCTTCCGCGACCGCGATATACAAAGGGAGATTGTGTTTGGAACCGCAATCGATGACGGATACATCTGGATTGAGGACACCGAGCTTTTCGGCCAAGAACGGCAGCGTCACCTTCTCAGTATCGCCTTCCACAAACACCACGCGCTGAGCGAAGAACATCTCGCCACGGTCGGGATTGATCCACCGCGCCATATGAAAACGGTTTTTCCTGTTTACCGCGTCGTCGCCTTCGAACAACTCCTTGGTGCATTGCCGCACATAGCTTCCCTTTTCGGGACGATCCTTGGTGACGACCGCCACCTCCTTGTAATGCTCAAGATCGACGAAGTAAGTTGAATGGGAGCATAGAAATACCTGATGCTCCGGGGTATACGCAATGTCGCATAGGGATGCGGCCAATCTGCGTTGTGCATGAGGGTGAAGAAAAAGCTCCGGTTCTTCCATGGCGAAAATCACGGTATCGGATTGTTTTCGCGGCGCCACACCACTCTCACCTTCGGCCTTTTTTTCGCTTCGCAGAGCCTTGGCCCACGCGCGCAGCAAAGCGAACATCATGGCCCGCTGAAGACCATGGCCTTTCCGGTCGGCGGATGTCTTTACTCCGTCATCCAGGTGAACGTCCGTCCCCAACTCAAACAGGCGTTCGAGTTCCGGGGGAGTCACCTCGATGTTCACCTTGACACCCCACGAGAGCAATTCTTCTTCAATGGACTTCTCAAGCGCAGCCAATTGGTTGCTGCGTCCTTCTTCAGCATCGCGGGTGTTCAACGAGGAAACTACGGATTCAAGTTGTTTTTTGGCTTCAATGAAACGTGGGTCCTGTTCGGCCATTTCCCGGACCGCGCGGTTAAGCAAACGGCCGAAGGTGGTCGTGGTTTTTACTTTGATTTCATCAGTTAAATCGCGGACGGCCGGGATCAGGTAAAAGTCAGGAAGCACGCCGCCGCCGACGTTTCTCTGGCCGAGTAAAGGCCCTTCTTCAAGGGTCCTTGTAAAATTCAGTTCGGCGCGATGTTGTTCGATATACTTCTGCTGCGCTTCTTCGACGGCCTGTTTGGACAGCCTTCCGCTTGACGGCACAAGGTCTTTCAAAGGTGTCGAGTTGATCTTTTCCCGTGTTGCATATTCTCCGGCTTTGTCCCCGCGAAGCCATTCTTCATCGGGCTGTTCCACATAACCGTTATAAGCTACCTCTATACTTCCGTTCTGTATGCGTGCGGTCTTGCGGATGCAGATGCTTCCATCGGGCGAAACATAGCGTTTGAAGGTATTCTTCTCTTGATCGGTGAGTTCATGAAAGGTCATCTCAACCCAAAGCTCGTTGTCATCCGTTTGGCGATGGGAGAAGAAATCCTGCTCAACAGGCTTCGCCGAGGTGGACAGGCCGAATTCCAAGGCGGAAAGAATGTTGGACTTTCCGTGATTGTTCGGCCCGATCAAAACCATGAGCGGCGTGCACTCGAAATCCAAATCTCGGATACTCTTGTAATTGTGAATTTTTAGAGTCTTGATCCTCATTTCTGCGCCTCCAAACAATAGGCCGCGGCCTCGACCATGGCGCTGTCCATCACGCCGTAGCCGAGATCGGCGAAGACGGTCGGCTTCGCTTCCTTGAGCAGGATCTCTTCGCGCCATTTGGTGAACGATGAGAGGAAAAAGCCGGTGCGCGAGGTGATCGCGCCCAGTCTTCCGCCTTTGTGCAGAAGGCCGAGACCCCGCTCGACAAAGGCAGCGTAGACATCGTTCTTGGTCCGCGGAAACAACCGTTCGATAAGCGCCTTGGAAAGCTTGGCCGGTTCACCGAACGGCGGATTCATCAGCACCACATCGTAGTGCTTTCTGCAGAGGTTGATGAAGGCGAAGCCGCGGGCGGCATCCTCCGCGAACAGCCTGCGGCGGACCGCCCGCCCGTTTTCCGCGCGTTCCGCGTATTCCCGCAATGCATCCAAAATGCGGTCTTCCACCTGCTCCCAAAAATCAGTGGTCAGTGGTCGGTGGGCAGTGGGCAGTGGAGATTTAAGGTCGGAGAAGTCGAAACGCGACGGTTCGCGCGGCCGTGCGATTTCCGGGAAAAGAAGCAACTGTTGCTCTTTCGGGCTCTTTTCCCACTCTTTTTTCGCCGCGCCCACGGCGTCCCTGATCTCCTCCTCGATCTTGAGGAGCGAGCCAGCCTCGCCGGCGAGTTTCATCTTCTCGAACACCTCGTCCACGATCTGGCCCAGCACCCGGGGTTTGAGGCTGGCGATGAACTCCCGGCGCATGTCTTCCTCACCCGGCATCGGCTCGGCGGTGACGAGGTTCGACCTGGTGATGCGCGGCCGCTGCCGGGCCTTGAGACCGAGATTCTTCCATGTTTTCTGCGCCCGCAGCCAGAGCGCCAGGGCCGCGATCTGCACCGCGCGCGGGTCGATGTCGATGCCGTGCAGGTTGTGTTCGATGATGAGCTTCGGGGTTTCCCGGCGCAGGTCGTCGAGGGTCTCGAAATCCTCCTGAATCGTCCGCCCCGTGGCTTCCGACTTCGGGCTTTCAGGGTCCGACCATGCCTCCTCGTAAATACGTTCCAGGAGGTCGAAGGCGTAGAGCAGGAAGTGACCCGACCCGCAGGCGGGGTCGAGGATACGCAGGTCGCGGGGGTCCTTCTTCGACCGGTGCTCGATAGAGACCGGCCGCTTGAGCAACTCCTCTTGGGAAAGATCGGCCTCGCCGTCATCGTGAGCGGGAGCCTTTTCCCCCGGACCGAGAAAGACCTCGTTCGGCCTCCGCACGAGATACCGGCATTCCTCCTTGAGAATCGTGTCCCCTTTGCGCATCTCGTACCAGATGCGCCCGAGGGTGTTGTCGGTAAGGAACTCGACGACATACCGGGGCGTGAAGAACTGATTGCGGACCGCCAGTTCCCGGCTGTTCCGCGGGGCTTGGGAGGCCTCCCGCATGGCTTTGCGTTCTTCGGGCGGGTTGAAATACTGATAGATCCAGCCGATGGTCTCGTCCTCGGCCCAGAGGTGCGTCAGTTCCGGTTTGTTCAGCTCGGCGAGGACGTCTTCCATGCAGCGCTCGGAGGGGAACACCGCCGACTGGGGCGTCATCCGGTCGAACAAAACGCCCAGGTCGAGGGCAAGTTCGTCGAAGAGGCACTCCAGAAACACCCGATAGGTGTCGTAACGCCCGCCGAGCGCGCCGCCGGAGATGCGCTCGAACATCTGAAACCCGGCGGATGTCGTCCCTTTGCGGACGCATTCGACGACAATGCCCCGCTCCTCGCACAGACGCAGGGCCGCCAGCCGGTTGAGGGCGGTGAAGGCGATCTCAAGGACCATCCGCTCATAGGCGGCCCTGCGGCGGTCCGAATCCCTCCCCGCCGCGCCGGCGGTGTAGTGGTCGAGAAGGTCGCGCAGACGGCAGGCCGCCGCGTGCTGATCGGGCGAGAGGTGCGTGAGCTTTTCCAGCGGCAGCACGACGCCGTCCGGGTGGAGTCCGAACACGCCGCGGAGCTGGTCGGTGACATCCTCGACCAGCCGACGCCGGCAGGCGGCGACGGTCTTGGCCAGCAGATTTCGGGTTTCTTTGTCAAAGGGCATCGTCCGGCTCCCCCTTGGGGTTCCGCTGCTCAAGCCTTTCCAGCAGCGGGAGCAACTCCGGAACGTTCTTCGTCGCCGTTCTCCAAACAATCTCCATGTTGATGCCGAAGTACTCGTGGACGACGATATTGCGCATCCCTCGGATTTCGAGCCAAGGTATTTCTGGGGTGGCGGCGATGATTTCGTCCGGCACATGCGATGCCGCTTCGCCGAGAACGGTCAATTGCCGGATGACGGCGTCATAGGTTTTTTCATCGCGGGTGAAATCCTCGAAGGTCAGGCCTTCGACGTAACGAACGATTTTCTTGGCCGCGTTCAGCATGTCGTGCAGACGGAACCGCCACTTTCTAGGCGACATGGACGGCCTCCTTGAGGATGTCTTCCTTGAGGGCGGGGTGGAGTGCGTCAGGCGTTCCCAGGTCCACCTCCATGCCCAGCAGATCACTCAGTTCGCGTTTCAGTCGTATGAATTCAAACAAACCGACAGCCGCGCCGGGTTCGAACTCGACAAGGATGTCGATATCGCTCCCCGGTTTCGCCTCACCCCGCAAGACCGACCCAAAAAGCGACAAAGACCGTACATGAAAACGAGCCAGCGTGTCTCGGTTTTCACGTAAAATCTGCAAGACCTTTTCCTTATCCATGTCTATGCTCCCTTTCGGGCGGCCGTCAGCTTGATCCGCTTTCCCGCTTTGAGCAGCCTGGCCAGCTTCTCCCGAATGCCCGCCAGCCAAGAATCCAAATCCGCCTGCGTGGCGATCACGGCGGGTTCCACGAGAGCGTCGGCTTCGATGATCTCCTCTGCGGGATCCGGTTCAGGTTCGGGCTCGGCCGGGCGTCTCCGTTTGATTTCCGCTTTCAGCTCTTCGATCAAGCCCGGCAGGGTCCGTCGACGCACCCACAGGGTCTGCAGCAGCCTCACCGGATCGATGTTCCCGACAGTCTCAGGCAGGTCACAAGCCAGCTTTGCCGCGATTTCCCCGCGGTCCTCGTCCTGCAGTTTTGCCCAGTCTGGTTCCGTTTCGAGCCCGCTGAGGGCTTTTTTGAGATCGTTCTCATACGCGCCGCGTTCGGCCTCGTATCTCTTTTCCGCGCGGTCCAGGGCCGACCGCACCACACCCCGCAACTCGGGCAGTCGCTCGAAAAACCTTTCGCTCGACAGCACTTCCGCCGCCGCGGCCCTGTCTTCTGCGCTCAGGAGGTCGTTCGCCGAGCCGGGGAAGAGCCGCTCCAGGTCCGTCAAAGAATCCAGCATCGACCGGGCGTTCCGCACGTCGGCCTCCGCGCCGGACTCCAGGGCGTCGAAGACGGCCTTGGCCCAGGTGATCTCGTCGGGCAGCGCGCACTCGACACCGCCGAGGACCGATGCCGCCCCGCCAGCGTCGCCCTTCAGCAGATCGGCCGTATCGGCCAGAAGGCGTTGTGCGCGGGTCTCGCCGGGCAGGCTGAGAAGGCGAAGGCGATCGGGTAGGGACCCGAATTTTTCCAGGAGGTCGGGAAAGTGCCGCCGCACCGAACGGCTGATGTGCTCTTCCAGCGGTAACACTTCGTCGCCGAAGAGAATTTCCAGACGCCGGGCGGCCCTGTCCAAGGCTTCGGTCGGCAACTTGGCGTCGCGGGGCGACACACCGATTCGGTTGAACGAGACCGTGCTTTTGACGGCTTCCGCCGCCTGTGGTCCCGCCGTGCGTACCGGCCCGTCCGCTCCAGGCACGTGGAACTCTATCTCTCCGGCGCGAAGGAGGGCCGCGAACAGATACCGCACGGTGTCTTTGGTCCACCCGTAGGGAGGCGCGGAAAACAAATCCTGAAGATAGGAGCCCTGGAGCCTTCCGGAACCGGACTCGGCGGTCTTGGCCCGGAACACTCTGATGACCTCCGCGAGCACCGGGGCCGCGGTGTCCACCCGAGGAGCCCCCTTGCTCTTGATCACAAGGCCTAGGGGGTCGAGGTCCTTGGTGATGCGGTCCATACGCTCGACGCCGAGGAATCTGGCGGCGGCCTCCGTGGAAGGCCGGATGGGGGCCAGATGGAAATGGGGGAAGACATCCTTGACGGCGGCGGAGAGGATCGTGCGCACGGCGGCGTCCAACGTGTCGCCGGCCTCGCGGACCGGGGTCGGCTTGCCGCGGAAGATGAAGACGCCTTCCAACATCGCCTTTTCCATGGCGGCGGCCGCCCGTTCACGGCAGCGCTCGGCCGCCCGACGTTCGGCGCGCAGATATTGGGCCACCACGTGATCGGCGGTCCGCTCGTCCACGTCGCCGAGGACTTTTTCGGAGCGCACGATTTCCGGAAGGAGTTCCTCCACGGTGTCGTCGTTTTTCACCAGAAGGACCACGGTGTTCTTCAGCTCCACCTGCGTGTTGGTGGAGACCAGAAATTCCTCCCGTTTTTCGTCCCAGAGGGCCGGCTCGACGAATTCCAGACGCAGCTCGACATCTTCAGAACCGCCTGCAACAGGGGTCCGGCCGAGTTTGACCGAGGCCCTGACTTCCTTGATGTTTTCCAGTCTGGCGGCGGGCTGCATCCGGAACAGGGGGTGGTCCGCCGTACCTTGTTTGAGCACATCGATCTTCGCCCTCATGACTTCGCCTGAGGTCGGCGCATAGCTGTTGCGCTTGTCCCGGATCGGCTTGACGGCGTCGCTCAGAAAAACCCAGCCGCCAGCCTGCGGGTCCTCGATAAGGCCGCATTCCTTTTGGGATGCGATTTTCCGGAGAGCGTCCCGCACCTGGTCGAGCAGCCCGGGAGACCCGGTTTCTCGATAGAGCAGCGCGGCGATGTTTTCCGCGTTACGGGGGAAGGTCTCCACGGGTTGCAGGGCGGCGACAGCTTTGGCCACCCGGGTTTCGAGGGAGGCCGGGCCGAAGATCTTCGCCGTCTTCTCCACTCCGCCGATGACATGGGGCAGGACCTTGGCGATGTCCGAGCGGAGGGTGTCGTAGAAATCGTCCACACAGGCGAGTGCGCCGATCTCCCGGTCGGCGAGCTTGACGGCGTCGGCGCCGAGGACACGGCTCTTGTCCACCAGCACGTCCTGGATGACGCGGATCGCCGAGCGCAGACCGATGCCGCCGGTGGAACGGGCGAGAGTCCGGATGAGCTCCAGCAGGAGGTCGAAGTGCTGCGGCAAAAACGGGTAGAGGCGCGTGAACGTTTCCGAGTCGGGGTCGCCCTTGAACAGGGCCGTACCGGACAGCCGGGTGTGGGTGACCATGGACTGGCCGTGTTCCTTGAACAGGCCTTCCAGCTTTTTCCGCCCCTCCTCGGATTTGTCGAGCAGCCGCCGATGCGTGATCTCACGGATGTCGCTTGCGTCGAGATGGATGGAAATCGGGAAACGGTCCCGCAGCTTGTTGAGCTCCGCGGAGTTATGTGCGGCCTTTTCGACGATTTCGCTCAAAGTCTGCTGTCCGGTGGCGGCGATCCAGACCTTGCCTTTTCCGAGCTCCTTGAGGCTGCGGGCCAGACCGTCGAGGTTGAGGATCAACTCGCCTCGGGGGGCGACATACTGCCCGGCCTCGTCCACAAGGATGAGAATGTTCTCGTGGCCGGTCTTGCGCCTGCAGATGTCGATGATCTCACGGGCCAGATCCCGGACGTCCCTTGCTTCCTCAAACCGCAGGCCGCGAAAAGTCTCCGGCGTGGGGAAATCATCGGGCAGAACCTCCGGCACGATCTCCGCCGCCCGGGCCACGCCGATGAGCGGGTCGTTGTGGATTTCCTCCCATTCGCCTTTGTACCGCCGCCGGTATTTGTCCTTGAACTCAACGTACTTTCCGCGGCGGTCGAGCGTGAACTCAAGTTGAGCGGTTTTCTTCTCCTTGGAAAAACCCGCCCATTGCAGAACCTTCCAATAGAGCACGGTGGAGACCGGGGCGGCGGCGCTTTCGGCGAGCTGTTCGGCGCCGAGATCGAGCAGCACCACCGCTGTGGGGTGTTTCTTGGAGACAGTGCGCAGTGCGGCCGGGATCTCGTTGCGGGGGAAACGCTCGCACAGAAGATCGAGGAAGGGCTTGCCGTCGACCGTGCGCGACGGGTCCAAGGCTGCACCGAGGTATTTGGTGAAAGAGCTCTTGCCGCTGCCGTAAAAGCCGGACACCCAGATGCCGACCTCCGTCACCCGGCCGCCCCTGACCCCTTCGCCGAAGGCGTCGAGAAACTTGCGGAAACAGGACTCGATATTGTCGGTGATTTCATACTCGGCGATCTCGCGCGCCAGGCGGTCTTCCTCCTGGGCGTAATAGTCGATGACTTTCTCAATGGTCCTGTTGATGTCACGCCTGAAGTACTCGTGGATTTTCGGCATCGTTAGAGGCCTCCGATTATCGTGGAGCGGTACCCGCTGTCTTCTTTGTAAAACCCGAGGAACTTCAAGCCGAACTGCCCGCTTCGTTCACCGGGGTAAAATATGATCGTGCAGACCGTGGTTTTGTTATGCAGGTACTCCTCAATGACGCGGGTTCTCAGATAAGGGTGCAGAAGCTCGGCCTCGGTCAAAAAGACGATTGTGCCTTCCGGCGCGGATGTAATCGCTTCCGTCACGCGATGGATCAGTGTTTCACCGTTTCGCAGCACATCACGGACCGCCTCATTGATCTGATCCGGGTCCGCATCGTTTTCCAAAACAAGCCAGTCGGCCCACCTGCCCGATTGATCCACGATGTCCCAGATGAGATCGGCAAAAGAAACGCGGCGGACGTGGAGCCCGGTCTCCTGTTTCACTTTGGACATCAACCGGAGAAGGTGCTTTTTGACGGTGAGCATCAATCCCGGCGGGTAACGGAAGTAAAACACCGGCGCGCTTTTGGCCGGATTGAGTGCGTCAGGGTCTCGGATTTTATCGAGCAGTTCGTTGAAGGCTTTATCGAGAGAGTACATCGATCAGTTCCTCAAGAGGTCATCAAGCGGTTCGTCCGGAGGCCATTGTTCGGGGAGACACCGTGTCTCGTCTGTCATTCCAGGATCCTATCTTAATCTGGTCGACTACACCCGCTGCATTTCTATGGCCTGGGTCATGGCCACCTATCGCCGCCGCCGGATTCCGCAGTGAAATAAGGGAAGGTGGGTTTATTCTGTGCGAACGCCGCATGGTAAACCGCCGCGGTTTTCCTGATCCCCTCCGTTGTCATAATGTCCTTCTCGGTGCCTATCTTTCTTGCTCCCGTAGCGTCGTCCGCTCTCTTGCCGCCGCACATCGGTGCGAGCAATTTCATTAACTCCCCCGGCCGCCCCATCGCGTTGCGAAACGTCGGGAAGAAATCGTCAGCCGGGTCCGGAGGCATTCGATGGAGTTCGGTTTCCAGGCCTTCGGGAAGCCTGAAGAGATGGTAGACGCCGACGCGTCCGACGGCGCGGTCATGAGCCTCATGGGCGGCCTTCCCTGCGGCGTGGACCGCCGCGAGAAAGCTGGTCCGCGGATACAGACGCTCCAAGAACCTCAGCCCGGTTTCATTCATGAATTCCGTTTTCCACCATGCGGGAGAGGCCGACTCGCCGAGGGCGAGGACAACGGCACGCAGCCGGAGAATGAGAAGAGGCAGCGGCGGTTTCTGGGTTTCGTTTTTAGTCGTCATCTGCGGCCACCCCCCGGAAGTGTCAACTTGCCCTGACTGGTCATCTTTTTACAAAAGCTTTCCAGTTGGGCCTTTGCCAGCCTGGAAGGCTTGGACAGCCCGTTTTCCCACCTGTTGACGGTCGCATAGCTCACGCCGAGCTGCCTGGCCAGGTCCTCCTGACTCAATGAAAGCTGACGTCTTATTTCCTTTACCAGGGCAGAAAGAGTCTGAACTTCTGTAGCCATTAGGTGCACCTCGCGTTCGAAAGGCGAACCACAAAGTTTGCCCGAATTTAATAACATACGTTATAGAGTTGGGAAGCGGAAAGCAAGAGCAATCCATAGGATTGATCGAGCTGGATTTCTCAATATCCCCGCCCCCAGGCCGGAACCAGTTCGAACGTTCTCGCCCGTGACTGAGCAATTGCCATCTGACTGCCAGGGGGTGTGTCTCGCGTTGCTATTACAGAGTCCCCGTGCAAGTGCCCGTGCGGGTCTTGACCCGGGCGGCCGCAGAAGCTAGAATACGCTTCGTTCGAAAAGCGCCACGAAGGCGCGCATTACATCCGTAGCCTTTTTCACTGGACTTCTTCCAGCCGACAGGGCCACGAAGGCCGGGGCGGGTTGGGACCGCCGGACTTCGTGGCCTTTTTGTTTGTGCACCCTTGCGGAGATTTCCATGCCCAAGCGGGCTTTGTTCGTCTGGCCTGGATGGTCCCGGGTGCTTCTTTTGAGCTTCCTCGGAGTTGTTCTCTGGAGTCTTGCTGCACGTGCCGGCGTAGACCGCAAGGTGGAGCAAGACTCGGACGGGGACGGGAAAATCGACCGGATCCTGTACGTCGATGCCCAAGGGGAGGTCGTAAAGCTCGACGTGGACAGCGACGGGGACGGATGGATGGACACGTTCCAATGCTACGAGAAGGGGATTCTGGTCAAGGCGGAGAAAGACCGGAACCGGGACGGAAGGGTGGACGAAAGAGTCCTCCTCGAGAACGGAAAACGCAGTCGGCACGAAGAATGGGACGAAAAGGGTCGCCTCGTCACCTCGATCTGCTTCGACGCCGAGGAGCGGCCGGTTTCCATGGAGCGGGACACGACTGGGGATGGCCGCATGAACGCCTGGTACAGCTACGAGCAGGGCCGTCTCCAAACCGTAGCCCTGGACACCGACGGCGACGGCAAACCCAACGTGTGGCAAACGTATCGCAATGACGTGCCGGTGGAACAGAAGAGCGACAGGAATGGAGACGGCCGCATCGAGCAGATCGTCCGGTACGACGGCCAGGGCCAGCCGCTCGAGAGCGAGCACGACCTGGACGGAGATGGCATCCTGGAGTGCGTCCGCCGCTATCGGGACGGCGTCGTGGCACGCCAGGAGATCTATTCGGACCGAGCCGGCTCTCCCAAGATCGTGACCGAATATGTGAAAGAGGAGCCGACCCTGGAGAAAAGGGATACGAACGGGGACGGCTCCTACGATGTCCAGGTTCGGTTCGACCGCGGCGTGCCCGCCAAGATGGAAGAGGACACGAATCACGACGGCCGCCTGGACCGATGGACCGTTTTCGACGCAGCAGGCCAGCCAGCCGAGATCCGCGAGGATACGCGCCATGCGGGCCGGATCGACCGCATCCGTCGCTTTCGAGAAGGAAAGCCGGTCCAGGAGGAGGTTCAAGGCCCAAACCGAAGTAGGAGCGTGACCGATTTTCGGGACGGTCAACCCGTGGCACGGAAGATCGACGCCAACGGAGACGGTCGGTTCGAAACGGTCCAGCGGTTCGACGATCCCAGGTGGACGATGGTGGCCGAGACGGATGAGAACGGAGACGGCAGGCCGGAAGCCCGGCACTGCTTCCAGGGAGAGGTTCTTCGACTCAAGGAGCTTTGGGACAAAGAGGGCCGGCCGATCCTGGTGGAGGAGTACGACGGACGGGGTCGACTCACCGTGTCTCGGCAGGACGAGCGCGGGACGGCCGGCCGTCCGGATCTCGCCTGGTATTACGACGGCTCGGGGGACGCGATCCGGGCGGAGAAGGACGAGGACGGCGACGGCAAAGTGGACACGTGGTTCTTCTACAAGGACGGGCGGATCGAGCGCGTGGAGGAGGACCGGAACCGCGACGGCAGGCCTGACCTTTGGGAGGTCTACGACCGGACCGAAGCCGTGGTGTCCAGAAAAGAAGACCTCGACTTCGACGGCGTGGCCGACATCGAGCGGGGCCGGCCCTGAAAGGGCGCGGCGATCCTGAATGGCTTTTTGCTTTGAGGAGAAACGGCCCATGATGGAGTACTTTTCCAAGGGGGGCGTTCTCATGACGCCCATTCTGCTCTGTTCGGTCGTGGCCCTGGCAATTTTCCTCGAGCGCCTCATCCGTTTTTCCCTGTTGTGGCGGCGGGGTCGCGAGGTCGCAGAGCGCGTGGCGGCGAGGATCGAAGAGGGAGACACGGCCGGAGCGAAATCCGAGGCCCTGGCGAGCCGCTCTCCCCTGGGACGCATCCTGGCCCACGGCATGGATGCAGCGGACCTCGACCGGGAAACGCTGGAGACGGTTCTCATGCACGCGACCGAGGAAGAGATCCGCTCCATGTCCCGGTATCTGCAGACCCTGGCGACCATCGGGAACATTGCGCCCCTGTTGGGGCTCCTGGGCACGGTCATGGGAATGATCAAGGCCTTCATGGTCATCCAGCAGATGGGCGGCAAGGTCAATGCGGCAGTGCTGGCCGGAGGCATCTGGGAGGCCCTGCTCACGACCGCTTTCGGGCTGATCGTGGCGCTTCCGACCATGGTGGCGCACAGCTACCTCGCCGGCCAGGTCGATCTCTACGAGGCGAGACTTCAGGACGGTACGGTTCTGTTTCTCAAGAGTCTTTCGAAGAGGCAGGGAGCCTAGCCCATGCTGGTCCACCGGAAAAGACGGCCCCGTTACGCGGTGCAGCTCCCGATGACTTCTCTCATCGACGTGGTGTTTCTGCTCCTCGTCTATTTTCTCCTCACCACGAACTTTCTCGTGGATGAAGGCATCGATCTCAAGCTCCCTCAAGCCCAGGCGTCGCGGCCCCAAACGGAAAAGGAACTTACGATTTACGTCGACTCCGAGGGGACGGCGTATCTGGAGAACCGCCCGGTGCCGCTCAACGAGCTGTTCGACCGGCTGCGGCTCCTGCTTGGGGACAGAAGCGACCGGCTCGTGGTGATCAAGGCCGATCGAGGGGTCATTCTCAACAAAGCTGTTCGGGTTATGGACGTGGCCAAGGCTGCGGGCGCCTCCCGATTGTTCCTGGCGACGGAGAAGGATTTTTGACGTATTTCGGGCTCGCGTGACCGATATGGGGCGACGGGGAAACAACCGGCTGCTTGCAGTCCTGATCTTGGTCTCAGCCGCGTTGCACGCTCTCGTGGTGCTACGGGTAGCCGGCCTGTACGGTTTCGGGCCGCAGTCCTTCATCGAACTGGAACTCAAGGAACCGGAAAGACCGAACGTCCGGAGCATTCCGAGACCGCCCAGGCGGAACGAACCGCCGCCCTTGGAGCCGGCGGCCAGGCCGCTGGAGCCGGACCTGCCGCCGCTCCGGCCCATGCCCGCGGCGCGCCAGGAGGTTGAGGCTCTTGCGGCCGAGGTTCCGGCGCCCAAACCGTGGACGGGCTTCGATGGCTCGGTCGAGGCTCCATCCGTGTTCTCCTTCGGCTCGGCCCGAGACTACTTCGAGATGGTCAGGCTCAAGATCGAAAGCCGCAAGAAGTATCCCAAAGCGGCCATGGAGCGGCAGATGGAGGGCAGGGTGGTGGTGCGGTTCGTGATCGAGGGGGACGGGCGAGTAACCTCGGTGGATATCGCCCAGCGATCGGAACACGAGATTCTCAACCAGGCGGCCCTGGAAGCGGTGTGGGCCGCTTCGCCCTTTCCGCGGCCGCCCGGACGCTTTTTCAGTGGTCCTGTGTCCCTGGAGGTGGCGATCGTGTTCGAGCTCACTTGAGGGAGAGTCTTGTTGGCGGCTTGGCGGCGGGCGGCCCCGCTCCTGGGCGGACGAATCCGCTCTTGCGGCGCGAACCTCAAGGGGGGCGAGAACTCCTCAAGGCGAGATAGACGCCGGCTTCGAAAGGCCGGCGGCGGCCTGAAAGGCTTTAGCCGAGAGCTGCGGCAGGGACGACATCGAACAGCAGCAGGACTGCCGGGGCGGCCGGCACGGCGCTCCTGCTTTCGAAATGGAACAAGCCACGAAGGCGGTTTCCTTCCGCGAAGGAAGGTGCGAGCCATTGTGGCTTTTTCTGTTTGTGGAGGACCGGCCGACTCGCAGCATGATGGAGCAGAAGGAGGAAAGGAGATGACGGTAAGAAAAAGCGGTACCTTGTGGGGGGCTCTCCTTGTGGTTCTTGCGGCCCTGGGGGCGGGATCCACGGCGTCGCAGGGTCAAGAAGTTGCGGCGGCGACTGAAGAGGCATCTCAGGCGGCAGGGACGAGTGGGGGCCGCGAGGTGCTCGAGCCCGGCACAGGCCAAGTCTTTGTCAACATCGGCGAAGTGCTCGTTCAGGACCGGCAGGCGGCCCAGAGGGCCACGGACCTGCCTGGTTCAATCGACATCATCGGCCAGGAGCAGATCCGGCTCGAAGTCACGAACAATGCCCTCGATCTCATGCGGCGCATTCCGGGCTTTGCCTTCCACGATTACGGAAACGGCGGCGTGCCCAACGGCTTCATGATGCGCGGGTTTGCCAGTAACCACGGGAGCGACACGCTGGTCACAGTCGACGGGATCCCGCTGAACGAGCACATCTGGCAGGAGGACGGCGCGCCGGATCTCAACCAGATCACGCCCGAGGAGATCGACTGGATCCAGGTGATCAAAGGGCCGATCGATGCCCGGTACGGAAACTGGGCCCGTTCGGGCATCGTGAACATTCACACGCGGACGCGGGGAGATTTTTTCAAAGCCAGCATCTCGGGCGGCGATTGGGCCTACAAGAAGGCGTATGTCACCTGGGGGAGCGAACACTTCGACGGCAAGTTGAACCAGGTGTTCTCGGCGGAATACTTCTCCACAGACGCCTGGCGGGAAAACTCGGACCAGGAGCGGCAGAATGCCTATGCCAAGATCTACTACCGGCCCATCGAGAATCTGCAGGTGGGCGGCCAGGTGCACATCTACCGGGCCGACTGGTCCACGGGCGCTTATATCACGGAAGAACAATGGAGACAGAACCCGAGGCAGGCCTTTTCTGGAGCCCAGGACGACGGGGGATACAAGGATATGACAGAGGGTTCGCTCCACCTGGACGGATACCTTCTGCCCAACATGCCGATCCAGGCCAGGCTCTGGTACAAAGAGTTCAGTGCGAGCCGGTACGCGGACTGGACCTACGACGGAACAGGCCAGACCGAGTCCCACAGCAACGAGAGCGTGCTGGGCGCGCTGGCCAACCTGGGCTACGAGTACAACTTCACCGATGAGAACAGGCTTTTCGTGGAAGGGGGTTTCGACTTCCGGGACTTTGACACCCGCTACCAGGACTGGAATACAGACGCCAGGGTCCGGACGAGCCTGAACAGCGACGATCGATACACCTTCCAGAATGCCGGTCTTTACCTCAAGGCGAACTGGGATCCGATCCGCTTCGCCCGGATCTTCGGGGGGATCCGGCATGACTTGTTCTATGGGACCCGCACGAACAAGCTCGATGGCAGCGACAGCGAGATCGACGATCTGAGCGTGACGACCTACAAGGGCGGCGTGGTCGGCAACCTGACCGACCGGTACAGTATCTATGCCAACGTGGCGACGACGTTCGAGCTGCCTGGCTGGGAAAGGAAGTACATGAAAGGCGCTGATCCCCGGGATCTTCTTTTCTGGGAAACGGGCCTCAAAGCCGAGCCGGTCGACTGGGCCCTGCTCCGGTACGCCTATTTCTGGTGCGAGGACGACATCGTGGACTTCATCGACGGCCAGTGGGTGCCCCAAGGTCAGGCCATCCGGCAGGGGCATGAATTCGAAATGAATCTCATGCCCTTGGAGGGGCTTACGCTCTTTACGTCGGTCACGGTCCATACGGACTCCAAGTTCGACGGTGGTCCCTACGACGGCAAACGGATCACGATCGTGCCCGACTACATCTGGAAGCTGGGCGCCCTGTACCAGGCGCCATGGGGGACCGGAGGGCGGATCTGGTATAACAAGGTCGGCAAGTGGTACACGGACGGCTCGAACGACCACACCTATGGGGGATACGGCGTCCTAGACTTCACGCTCTACCAGGTGATCGCAGAAAAGTGGTCCGTGAACCTCGACATCAAGAACTTGACCGACGAGAAGTACGCCGAGTTCGTGGGCTTCTGGAGCGGGAGCAACCAGTACATGCCGAGCCCGCCGCGGTCGGTCTACCTGTCGCTCAAGTATGGGTTCTAACGAAGCAACCAGGACGCCGGGGAGCGAAGAGTTCCCACCCCCCTCGCTCGTCTCTCTCCGGCGTCCTGTTCTCGCGGAGCTCCGATGGCTTTTTGCCGCGGGAGGCGGTTTCGACTCTGGCGGGGGCAGGGGGATCGCAGAAAAGACCCGGCATAACGCTATGGAAGAGGCCTTGCTGTGCCAAGAAAATCGACACTTTCTACTGTAGCGGTCCTTGTCTGTCTCCTGGCGTGCAGCAAAGAGCCGCCCCCGGATGGGGGCCGTCAGCCTGCCCATCAGGAACGGAAAAGCGTTTCTTGCGAAGAGGTCGTGGTCGTGGAGGCCGAGCCTGCTGAGGGGTTCGACCCGCTCTTGGGGTGGGGGAGCTATGGGAATCCCCTGATTCAGAGCACCCTGCTCCAGCGGGATGCCGACATGCGTCTTGTCGGAGATCTCGCCGAGTCCTGGTCTCTCTCTGAGGACAGGCTTACTTGGCATATTCGCATTCGGCCGGGCGCTCGCTTCAGCGACGGAACTCCTGTTACGGCCCGGGACGTAGCCTTCACTTTCAACCGGGCGGCTCTGGCAGGCGGCAAAACCGACGTGACCGTTCTAGAGAAAGCTGTCCCGACATGCCCCTATGAAGTAGAACTCCGCCTCAAGAAGCCGCAGATTACCTTCGTGAACCGTCTCGTGACCTTGGGGATCGTTCCGGAACAGGCTTACGGCGAAACGTATGGCCGCAACCCCATCGGCTCCGGGCCTTACCGGCTCGTTCAGTGGGACGAGGGCAGACAGGCGATTTTGGAAGCCAACCCCTTGTACTACGGTCCCAGGCCGGGCATCCGGCGCGTGGTGCTCCTCTATCTCAAAGAAGACACGGCCTTCGCTGCGGCGAAGGCTTCGAGCGTGCATGTGACCCGGGTCCCGCAGATCCTGGCCCGCCAGAAAATTCCAGGCATGGCGGTCCGCTCGATACCCAGCGTGGACAACCGCGGGATTTGCTTCCCCGTTTTGCCGGCCGGTGCGGTTCAATTGGCCGAGGGATATCCAGTGGGCAACGACGTGACGAGTCATCTTTCGATCCGTAGGGCCATCAATTACGCCATAGACCGAAAGGCCCTGGTGGATGGCGTTCTGGAAGGGTACGGCTCGGCGGCTTACGGCCCTGTGAGCAGGCTCCCCTGGGACGAACCCCAAGGGGCGATCCCGGACGGCGATCCGGAAGAAGCGAGAAAGATCCTTGCCGAAGACGGCTGGCAGGATCTGGACGGCGACGGGATCGTGGAAAAAGGCGGTCTCGAGGCCCGAATCACGCTTCTCTATCCGACGGACGACGCGGTCCGACAGGCGCTGGCCCTGGCTGTCGCGGATCAGGTACGTCGGATCGGCATCGAGATGGTCGTCACGGCCAGGAGCTGGGATGATCTTTACCGTCTCATGTACGCCCACCCGGTCTTGTTCGGGTTCGGCAGCCTGGACCAGACCGAGATGCACAACCTCTACTACGGGAAACGTCAGGGCGACAGAGTTCACAACCCGGGATTCTACCGAAACGAGAAAGTGGACCGATATCTGGAACAGGCCATGACCGCCAAGACCGAGGAGGATGCGATCGCCTTCTGGCGCAAAGCCCAGTGGGACGGCGAAACCGGTTATTCGGCCCGCGGGGATGCGGCATGGGCCTGGCTCGTGAATGTCGACCATGTGTATTTTGTGGACGACAGGCTCGATCTGGGCAGGCCGAGAATCGAACAGCACGGGTCCTCGATTACGGCGAACCTGCCCGAGTGGAGATGGAAAGAAGGCACATGCTCCGCTACCTCGCCCTGAAAGGATTGCACGGAGCGGTTCTGCTCGCAGGACTGGCCGTGCTTTCGTTTGTTCTGGTCAGTCTTTCGCCCATCGACCCGATTCGGGCTTATCTCGGCGACGCCGCAACCCGAATGAGCCCTGAGCAGAAAGCCCGCATCGCAGACCGGTGGGGCTTGAACGATCCCGCGCCTTTGCGGTTCTCCAAGTGGGCGGGAAGACTCCTGGTTGGGGATTTTGGCGTTTCCCGGATTTTCAACAAGCCGGTTTTGCAGGTGATCGGCGAAAGGTTCTGGGTGTCCCTGAATCTCATGGTATCGGCTTGGCTGCTCTCGGGGCTGATTGGCTTTGGCCTGGGGGTGCTCGCCGGTGCACGGCGGGGCTCTGGTCTGGACCGCTGCATCCGGCTCTATGCCTATATCCTGGCCAGTACGCCGGCCTTCTGGCTGGGGATGGTGCTGCTCGTGGTCTTTTCGGTCAAGCTCGGCGTGGCGCCGATCTGCTGCGCTTCTCCGGTGGGCGTAGCCTATGCCGAGGCGACCCTGGGAGAGAAGGTTCGCCATCTTGCCCTGCCAGCGCTGACCCTGAGCATCATCGGTGTCGCAAACATTGCGCTCCACACGCGCCAGAAGCTCCTCGAGGTTCTCGAGAGCGACTTCGCTCTGTTTGCCCGAGCCCAGGGCGAGACGACCTGGGGAATCGTCAGACACCACGGGCTGCGGAACATTCTGCTGCCTGCGGTGACGCTTCAGTTTGCCTCGTTCAGCGAACTTTTTGGCGGCGCCGTCCTGGCCGAACAGGTTTTCAGCTACCCCGGCCTGGGAGAAGCCACGGTTCTGGCCGGACTCCGAAGCGACGTGCCGCTCCTTATGGGCCTGGTGCTCTTCAGTGCGGTATTCGTGTTCGTCGGGAACACACTGGCGGACGTGGTCTATCGCTGGGTGGATCCGCGGATCCGGCTGGGAGGGGGCACGTGAGAAGCCCGCTGGCCTTGCGCTGTTTCGTCCCGGCCGCAGGGATGAGCCTCCGGGCGAAAACGCTTGGAGCCCTGGCTCTTTCTGCGGGCCTTCTGCTTGCGATTCTTGTCATGGGAGCATGGATCGGGGATCACGGGCTTTCAACGGACTTGGAAGTGCGGAATCTGCCGCCGTGCCCTTCCCATCTTTTCGGGACAGACTGGTTGGGTCGGGACATGCTCACACGGGTTCTGCTGGGCTTGAGGCTGAGCGTGTTCGTGGGTCTGGCTGCTGCCAGTGTGGGGGCGGTCATCGGGCTGGTTTTGGGCTTGGCTGCTGCAGGGTTCGGCCCGAAAATGGATCTTCTGGTGACTTGGTTCGTGGATCTGGCCATGAGTCTCCCCCATCTGGTCTTTCAAATTCTGATCGCTTTTGTTGTGGGGGGTGGCACCCGGGGCGTGATGATCGCCGTGGCGGCCACCCATTGGGCCACCATTGCTCGGATTATGCGAGCCGAGGCGCTGCAGTTGAAATCTGCGGATTACGTGCAGCTTTCCTACAAGCTCGGCCGTTCGCCCTGGTGGGTTGCCCGCCGCCACGTACTACCCCACCTGTGGCCCCAGTTCCTGGTGGCCCTGATCCTGCTTTTTCCGCACGCGATTTCCCACGAGGCGGCGCTGAGCTTCATCGGAATCGGCCTGACGCCTCATATGCCTTCCATGGGGATTTTACTCTCCGAGTCTCTCCGTCACCTCTCGACCGGTCACTGGTGGCTGGCCGTGATCCCCGGCGCAGCCCTGGTTTTGGTCGTAAAACTTTTCGACGTGCTTGCCGAGAACCTGAGGCGCTTGCTCAATCCTAGAACGAGCCAGGAGTAGACTGTGCTCAGTGTGGAGAGCCTTTCTGTCGTCTTCGTCCGGTACGGGCGGGGACTCGCTCGAACCGAGATCGAACCGGTTTCCGATCTTGATCTTGAGGCGAGGGAGGGAGAAGTCGTGGCCGTGGTGGGCGCGAGCGGATCGGGGAAAAGCCTTTTGGCCATGGCGGTCCTGGGGCTTCTGCCGGCCAACGCCAAGACGACCGGCAGGATCCTTTATCGCGGAGAGATTTTGACTTCCCAACGAGCCGAGGCTCTCCGGGGAAGAGAGATCGTGCTGATCCCGCAGAGCGTCAGTTTCCTTGATCCTCTGGAGCGGGTGGGGGCCCAGGTGCGCAGGGCTGCCCGCCTGCGGGGAATGAGCCGAAAGCGGGCGGCAGAGGCTCAGAAGGAGCTTTTCGAACGGTACGGGCTCGGTGCCGAGGTTGAGGATTTGTTTCCGTTTCAACTTTCCGGCGGGATGGCCAGGCGGGTCCTCTTGGCGTGCGCGACGATCGGGGATGTGCGGCTTATCCTTGCCGACGAGCCCACGCCTGGCCTTCACGCATCCGCTGTGGAGGAAGCGCTCGGGCATTTGCGGGAGCTTGCCGACCGGGGCAAGGCCGTGGTTCTGATCACCCATGATGTCATGGCCGCTCTTCGAGTTGCTGACCGCGTCGCGGTTTTCTTTGCCGGCACGACGGTGGAAGAAACGCCGGTCAGCGCCTTCTCAGGTCAGGGCGACAGGCTCCGTCATCCGTATAGCCGGGCGCTCTGGCAGGCCTTGCCCGGGCAGGGACTCAAAGCGTCCGCCCCTGAGAGGGCTCAGGACCGGACGGCGAGAGGCGGCTGTCCCTTTGTGGAAGATTGCCCGGTCCAAAAGGGAGAGTGCATGACGCGGAAGCCGCCCCGCAGGGCGGTCGAAGGCGGATTTGCGAGGTGCTTTCGTGCTTGAGGCGAAGGAGATTTGGTTCAGGTACGGAAAAGGGAGCCCTTGGGTCCTCCGGGCTGCTGCGTTGGAGGTCCGGCCGGGGGAGATCGTGGGATTGCTGGGAGAGAGCGGCCAGGGGAAGAGTACGCTGGCGCGTGTTCTGGCCGGCTATCTCCGTGCCGAAAAGGGGACCGTGCTCCTCGATGGGGCGCCATTGCCGACAAAGGGATTCGTGCCGGTTCAGCTCGTATTTCAGACGCCCGAGCTTGCGGCGAATCCCCGCTGGCCGATTCGGTCGATTTTGACCGAAGGCGGGGCTCCAATCGAGGAGGCCTTGGAGATGTCAGGTCTGGACCCGGGGATCCTGGATCGGTACCCCCACGAGCTCTCCGGCGGAGAACTCCAGAGGGTTTGCTTGGCAAGGGTTGTTTGCGCGAAGACCCGATACGTTGTGGCCGACGAGATCACCGCCATGCTCGACCCGGTGAGCCAGGCAAGGCTTTGGAGGCGCCTTCAGTCGCACGGCGCCCGCAGGCAGATCGGCATTCTGGCCATCAGCCACGACGTCGAGTTGCTTCGGTGTATCTGCGATCGCATACTTGATATGAAAGAAATCAATCGACAGGAGAAAAACCATGGGGCATGATCATCGTCGATGCGGGCATGGGCAGGATGGCGGGCACGGGAACGACAGCGCTCATCAGGACCACCGGCATGAGGAGTCCGCGCGGACCTCTGGGGTTTCTCTTCTTACGGCCAAGGAACGGCTGATCCTGCGCCTGGAGCACCAGATCCGCCACAACAGCGAACACGCAGGCGCATACGAAAACTTGGCCGCCGAGGCCGAAGCGCTTGGATGCGCCGAGGCCGCCTGCTGCCTGCGCACCGCGGCCCAGAGCGCGGCGTTGCAGAACGAAAACCTGAAACAGGCCCTCACGGCCCTGAAATCCTGAGAGGGGTCAGTCGTTCATTTTACGGATAGCCTGAACTCCTCTGGCCTTAGAGCTTCATCACCCGGTCCACCATCGGGCGAAATTCTCTTCGGACGTGCCCGATGAACGCATTGTAAGCGCACAGGAACCGGACCACCCGATCTGTATCGACCTCGTCGCCTGAGAAGAAAAACCGAACCCTGGAGCGGCAGAGAACCTCCATGTCTCTGCGGAAGCTCTCGGAGCGGGCAACACTCAAGAGTTCGCGTTTTTCTTCCTCACTTAGGGTCACGGTATCGGCCCTCCAGTTCTTTGCAAAGATCCGAAAAACCGAAGAGGTCGAAATACTCCCGGATCCTGTCCCACGACAGGCGGCCGCCGTGCAGCCGCATCAAGGCTTGGCGGAAGCCTAGGCTCGAGGTGGGCTCTCCACCCGATCGAGACATTCAGGGCCGGGCATACTCTCCCAGAACCCGGCTATGGTTTCGCGGTACTGCCCATGCAGGTATTCCTCGTGCCTGGGGTTGCTCGGTATCCTCAAAAAGGAAGCGGTCGTGTCCTTGCGGTTCTTCTCTTCTTGAAGCGGCGGGTGTCAGTCTACGATTTGAAAGGCGCTGCTCAAGCGAATGTCTCGGGAGGACGCGCCTACGTGAACCTCGTAGAGCATCTTTTCGATTTCCCATTTCTGATCGGCTGTGTTGTAGTAAGCCAAGCTTTGTGGATCCAACTGGATCGTAACGGTTTTCGTCTGTCCTGGATTCAGTGCCACCCGGGCGAAATCTTTGAGCTCCTTCACCGGGCGCTCAACCCGGGACTGTGGATACCCAATGTAGAGTTGAACGATTTCCTCCCCGGCAAGGCTACCGGTATTCGTTACATCCACGTTGATGACGATCATCTGATTTTCGGTTACGGAACTCTGGTTCAGCCTGAGGTTGGAATATTCGTAGGTCGTATAGCTGAGGCCGTGGCCGAATGGAAAAAGGGGCTCCAGGCCCTTCCTGTCGAAATATCGATAGTCATGATAGAAATCGTAAACAACGGACCGGGCCTCGTACCCCAAGGGATAGAGCTGATCGTCCGACCGGGGGAATGTGAGGGGAAGTTTCCCGGAGGGATTCACGTCCCCGAAGAGGATCTCTGCAATGGCATTCCCTCCTTCCATGCCCGGATACCAGGCCATGAGAATCGCCTCAGCATGGTCTGCCCATGATCCCATGGTGATGGCGCTGCCCCCTTCGAGGACCACAATACAGCGATTGTTCGCACCCGCAGCGGCCAGGATCAGGCCCTCCCGTTCGCGGCCGAGCCCCAAGGACTCCCGATCCCCACCGCTTTCTCCGAAGAAAGGGATGAACTCTCCTTCGTCTTTGTAGGTGAGGCCTGTGACCACGACAACCGCGTCGGCCCGGGAGGCAATGGCGCGAACCGTCTCCAAGTCGCTCCCGCCGTAAAAATCTACGATCATCGAGCCTCTCGCCCTGCTCATGATGCCTTCGAGCGGAGTAACCACGTAAGGCGGCGTGACCTTGCTGCTGCCCGTATCGCCAAGGTTTTCCTCTGCAGCGAGTTCGCCGATGACCGCGATTCTTCCCACGGTATCTGCATCCAGGGGAAGAGATCCGTTTTCGTTCTTGAGAAGTACGATGGCTTTGCGCGCCGTCTCCAGGGCCAGGGCCCGATGCTCAGGAGAGGCTATCACGGTCGGGTCGGCCGGCTCCCACCCGTCCAAGAGCCCGAACCTGAACTTCTGCCGCAGGATCCTCGTAACCGCCTCGTCGATACTGGAAATCGGAACACTTCCTCTCAGCGTGGCGAGGAAGAGCGCCGGCTGCGAAAAGAAGAAGGCAACGGGCATCTCGATCTCAAGCCCGGCGTTAACGGCCTCTGGGCTGTGCACGCCCAGCAGGAAGTCCGAGAGGACGAAACCGTCGAAACCCCATTCTTGTTTCAATATCTGTTTGAGAAGCGTGCGGTTCTCGCTGCAATACGCCCCGTTGAGCTTGTTGTAGGCGCTCATGACAGAGGCCACGCCGGCATCGACGCTCATTTTGAAATGGGGAAGGTAGACCTCGCGCAGGGTCCGTTCGTCCATCCGTACGTCGACCACGAATCGATTGTTCTCGATGCTGTTGGCCGCGAAGTGCTTGGCGCAGGCCATGACGTTTTTCTGCAGGCCCTTGACCAGGGCGGCCCCCATTCTCCCGATATGATAGGGATCGGCGCCGTACGTCTCCTGAGCCCGGCCCCAGCCCGGGTGCCTCAACACATTCATGCAGGGGGAGCCGTAGAGGTTGGCCCCCTGCGCCCGGGCCTCCAAGCCCATGGCAAGGCCGACCCTTTCTTCGAGATCCGGATCCCAGGTCGCTCCGCGGGCCATGGATACGGGGAAGCAGGTCGAGCGATTGAGCATGACGCCGCGGGGGCCGTCGGTAAACCTGAGTCCAGGGATCCCCAAGCGTTCGTTGTCCGGAGTGTTGTAGGTCTTCGTGCTGTAATTGAGGATGTCCAGGAGGCTCGCGTTTCCCGCCATCTGTTCGAACTTCTCACAGAGGGTCATGCGAGACAGGAGGTCCTTGATCCGGTCTTCCATGTCCGCGTTGGCGTCTTTATAAACGGGAGGGGAAACGCAGGCCAGGAAGACACCCAAGGGAAGAATCGCCACGGCCAGGTGAAGGTACGCCGGCTTCCACCCGTTCATAGAGCCTCCTGATAACATTTCTGCATTCTCGTCAAGGAGCCGAAGGGGAAGGAGCCGAAGGAGTCAGTCCTTCATTTTACGGAGAAACCCCCGCGAGCGTCATGGGAACCCTCCGTCATTCGTCCAGAAGTTCGACCTTCCAGGTGGCCGGTCCTTTGCTGCCGTGCAGGTTGCAGCTCGCCTCGGAAACGATCTCGATCGGTCCGTCTATCTTGTAGGTGAAAGTCCTGGTGAAATTCTCCGCCTCCGGCCTGCGGGTTGCGGAGAACTCCCATTTCTCCACCGTCTTGCCGTTGATGTCGAGTCGCAGCCACTCGGTGTGATGGATCAAATTGTTCCCACGGTGAGATACATTCAGTTTGATCAAGATCTCTGTTCCTTTCGCGGCTTTGTCCGGTGCTTCGATGCGAACCTCGGACTTGTTTGCCCGGCCTGGCGCCGGCCCAAGAACGAGAAGGATCGCCGTCAGAACGACCGTCAGAATCGCCTTGCCCTGCATGATTCCGCCTCCTTCTGCCGTTGGTCATTTCCCGACGAGCAGCCCGCACCGGCCGGCAGGTTCAGGAAAGAGGCCGGTCGATGCTATCGAGAAAGGCCTGGTCGTTGTCCGCTCCCTCACCCGCCGGGCCTTTTCTGCACGTAAACTTCATCCCAAAGGGTGTCCGAGATTTGTTTCAGCTCTTTGCCGTATGCGGTCATCCCCTCCAGGTAGTCCTCGCTCTCCCAGGCCTCAAGGGCAGCCTGGTTCTCGGGTTCGGGCCGATAAAGGTTGAGCCATTCGCGAAACAGCGGATAGTGGTCCCGGATCGGGCAGGGCCTGAGCCAGTTGCCTTGCTGCGTGGGGACCGGATCCCCACGGTACCCGTATTGGCGCTGCCAGTCGCGGATCGCCTGGAAAAAAGGAGCCTTCCACACGTCCTGCAGCGTCTCGCCCCGGGCGTATACCTTCTCCAGACGGGCCACGGCGTACGGAGCGAAGACGCAGGGCATCACGCGTCCCCTCCAATCGATGTAAAGGTATCCCCCTTCGCGTCCCGCCGAAAGACAGCCGCCGACCATGGGGCCGTGATTCCAGAAATCGAACAAAAAGATTCGTTTGTTCTCGATCGCTTCCCAGGTCCTCCGCCAGATCTCCAGTCGTTGGGATGGCGTGGGCATCCGCTCCAGGCAGGCATCTCTGCCGATCGGCATGTAGTGAAAGAGGAACCCGTAAAAGGCGCCCTGCTCGAAAAAAAAGAAATCGAGAAATGGATCCGAAAAGATCTCCTCTACGTTGTGTGCCGTGACCGTCACCGAGATTCCGAAAGGGACGCCTGCCCGGCGCAGCAGGGACATGGTCTCCAAGGTGCGTACGAACCGTCCTTTACCGCGGCGTTGGTCCGTGCTCGCCTCAAGGCCCTCCACTGAAATCGCAGGGGTAAGGTTGCCGAGTTTTTCCAGCCTGCGGGCAACCGATTCGTCGATGCGTGTGCCATTGGTGAACATGAGAAAAAGGCAGTCGGGGTGGTTCTGCACAGCATCCAGGACTCCACGGCCTTCAGATCGGTAGAGCAGGGGCTCTCCTCCGGAAAACACGAACAGCGGCGTTCCCCACAAGGTCTTGGCCTCGGCGATGACCCTGTCCAGGATGGGCCAGGGAAGATGTATGGGTTCCCCGTCCTGCGAGTCCGCATAGCAGCCCGGACATCGCAGGTCGCAGGCGCTTCCGGGACTCAAGACCAGAAACCAGGGGGGCTCGCAGCCGTTCAGGCTGAGAAAACTGCGGCTCTTGAGGCTCCCCTTGCCAGAGGAGCACCAGGCACGGCCCCACAGTTCTAGGATCCTACGCATCAGGCGGGGCGAAAGCTGCCTCCGCCCAATCAGCCTGTCCACCGTGGCGAGGATGGCTCGGGCGACCAGCGCTCTTTCCTGCTCGATTCGGGAGTTCGTTTTAGCGGGGCTCCGGCCCGGGTGGAGCGCTGCCTGGAGGCGGGATTCCACGATCGAAAACGAGATCCTGCGCAGGCCGCTTTGGTAGAGGAGCCAGTTTCCTGTCGCGAGCAGGGGGCTTCGGGCTGGGCTGCCCAGGATTCTGCTGGCCAGGGCTTTGACGTTCATGCTTCTCGCCTCTCCAGAAATTAGGGAAATCTGGGGTCAGTCCTCCATTTTACGGATAGAACGAAACGGTTTCGCTTGCAACTGTTATGAGAATCGACCCCGATTCAATGGGACCGAGACTTTCATTATAACCCCATATGCTCCCTCTCTCTCCAGTACGGGTTTGACTGGATAGGCGCCTTGCCTTGGCCGGGCGCATGAGATCCGGTATCATGCAGCGCACTTAAGAAAAGATTGTTCATTTTCTCGCGACCGAGGTGCCCAGCATGGACAGCGAGACTTTGCTCGACGATGTCGGCCTGGCAAAAAAGCTCCTCGAGAACGCATCGAGGCAGAAGGGGCGGCTGAACGGCGCGGACATCGTGTTCGGCCTGAGAAACCTGCTCCGGATGAAATACTACCCGGTGGCCGTGAAGTTCTTCTTTCGGCAAGACGAGCTAGAAGCGTTCACGGCCACGCGTACATACAAGACGGCCCTGCGGCCCTACACGTTCTGCCATTATGTGGCGGCTTCCAGGCAAAGGGGCGACGTGCTGCTCGGGACCCGGGAAAAGCTCGGCTGTTCGAACGCGCGCTACGTGCTGGGCTGGAAGGAACTCGACGAGACCGAAATCCGGAGCCACCTGAAGTACGCCCGGAGCCCGGAACAGGCCGAGAAGTTCGTTCGCAGCAAGGAGCGCCTGGCCCCCGGACTGCTCGCCTTTGCGACGGCGCCGCTGCACAAAGCTCCCTTTGGGCCCGACGTGATCCTGGGGGTTTGCGATCCCCTTCAGTCCTACCACCTGGCCGTGGACTGGTGCGCGGCCTTCGACGAGCATCCTTTCACCATGACCCTGTCGGTCAACTCGTCGGTTTGCCTCGGCTGCGTCCGATGCCACGTCACGGGCCGGCCCAACGTGATTCCCATGTGCAGCGGCAGCAAGACCGCAGGAAAGACCGAGCAGGGGGAGGTGAACTGGATCTGGCCCGGCGGCCAGCTCGAAGCGACTTTCCGGTGGACCCTGGAGCGAACGATTCGGGACGGCGGCGTCTCCTTTCCGCGCACCGGGGAGACGTATCCCGGGCTCGATCTCTGCAAGCTGTGCGGCTTCGTCTCTTTTGTTGAACCCGAGTCTGTAGGAAGCCCGGCTGATCCCTGATGGGCGAATCAGCACGGTCCGAAGTTTGTTTTCCTAAACGTCGAGTCTCTCCTGGTCGACTCGCGCTCAATCCGTAAAATGAAGGACTGACCCCTCTGCGCCCTCTGCGCCCTTCAGCTTGCCAGAAGACGCCAGGAAGGAATGGCCCACAGAGAAGGTTCACCTAGCCGGCGCAAGGACATGCCCGCGTAAATACACATACCCCCGAGCCACTGTGACCCCAGATCCTTTCCAATCCGCCTCAGGGGTCCGCAATCCCGGAGATCGACTTCCCTTCGATTCTTGATTTCGGCACCCAGGATGCCATTCGGGGTCTGCACGAGCAGATCGACTTCCAGTCCGGACCGAGTCCGATAGAAGAACATCTCCGCGGGCGCCTGGACGGTTGTAATCCATTTGCGGATTTCGGTGACGACCAGGGTTTCGTAAATTTCGCCCGAGGCTTCCCCCCAGAAGCCGCTCAGTTGGCGGACCAGCCCCACATCGGTCCCGTACAGTTTGGGAGATTTCGTCACCTGACTCGTCAAGTTCTTCGAAAACGGCGGTAAGGTGAAAACTTGGTATGAGATCTTGAGATATTCGAGGTAGCGTCTTGCTGTCTCCAGGCTGATTCCCGCGTCTCTTGCCAGTTCGGAATAGACCAGTAGTCCTGCGGAGCGCAGGGCGCAGAGGCGCTGGAATCTCTTGAAGGCATCGAGGTCCGGAAGCCTGACCAGATCCGTGAGATCGCGCTCCAAGTAGGTGTACACATACGAACGTAGCCACCGACCGCGGTCCTTTTCCTCCAAGTGCAAGAGTTCAGGCATTCCACCCCACATGAGGAGATGGCTCTGTGCCTCGGCCATGCTCTGCTCTTTTTCTCCTGACAGCCGGTCCGGCATACCCTCCAGGCAGGGATCAAGGCCCTTTGAGAGTAGTATCTGTTGCAGAAGGGGCTCCCGGCGGGATGGATCGCTTGCAGGGACTAAGAGTTCGCTCATCATGAGCGGCCAAAGCTCGTACAGAAAAGCTCTGCCTGCCAGAGATTCTCTCACCTGCTTTAGCAGCAGAATCTGGGAAGACCCCAGCAAGACCGAGAATCGGATCTTTCTGGCGTCGTAAGCATATTTCACCTTGTCGAATACGGAGGGTTCCTTCTGCGCCTCGTCAAGCACAGCGTTGCCGATCGCGTCTGCCCAGTGGAAGGTGGAAACGCTTCGTGCTGCATCTCGGTTCTCCGGAGCGTCCAGATTTACGTAATTCAGATCGGGATAGACCGCCTGAGCCAGCGTGGTCTTGCCCGATTGCCTGGGGCCTGTGAGCAGCACGAGCCTGCGGGTGCGGGCGGAAGGAAGGATCTTTGAAAGCCATCTAAATCTCTGTAAATCATCTCTCATGATGTGAGAATTTACAGGAAATCATCCCTTGGGTCAAGAAATTTTTCTGTTTGATCCAGGTCAAGGAACTTGTCCCGGTAAATCCGCAGAATGCTCCTCGGAAGCTTGTGGTGGGGAGGCGTCCGGGCCGAGATCGATCTGGGAGCGGGCTCGGGCGGACGGGGACGATAAGGCCGCAAAGGGCGAGTGCCTGGGACAGAGCCGATCGCGGAGGAGGAGGTCGGTATGCGCAGCGACGCGGAACATGCCCGAGGGGGGAGGCTCCGAGTCGAACTTCCTCCGGAGGACTACCCGAAGGGTTTCATCTCCTGCCAGGTGGCATGCCCGGTGCACACGGACGCGCGCGGCTATGTCAGGGCTATCGCCGCAGGTCGGTTCGAAGAAGCCTACCTCATCGCGCGGGGCCCGAACCCTTTCGCCTCCATCTGCGGCCGCATCTGCGGCGCTCCCTGCCAGGCGGCCTGCCGCAGGGGACTCCTGCCGCGGGCGGACGCCGACGGACGTTTCGTGTCCTTCGATCGCCCGGTGTCCATCCGCGCTCTCAAGCGGTTCGCTTGCGAGTCTTCGGGCTTCGAGGGCCGGCCGGCTGCCGAGGTGGCTCAGGAACTTCTCAGCCTCGTTCCCACGGTCGCAGCGGACGCCGAGGAAATGGCCGCGCTGCTCCTGGCCTCGCTGGACGGCCGGTTCGAGCGGGAGTCTGGCCGCCGGCCCGTGGCGGTGATCGGCGCCGGACCGGCAGGACTTTCCGCGGCCCACGATCTCGCGCTCATGGGGTTTCGGCCGGTCGTGTTCGAGCGGGAGCCGGTCCCTGCCGGGATGCTCTCCCTGGGAGTGCCCGCCTACAGGCTGCCGCGACAGATCATCCGCTGGGAGGTGGATGTCATCCGCGCCCTGGGGGTGGAGGTTCGATGCGGTGTGACTGTGGGCCGGGATGTTTCTCTTTCGCAGCTCCGGCGGGAGTACGAAGCGGTCGTTGCCGCCCCTGGGGCCAAGAACTCCCGCAGCCTGGGCATCCCCGGCGAAAGGGGGCCCGGTGTGTACGGCGGCGTCGATCTCCTGCGGGCGGTCGCGTTGGGCGAGCCTCTCCGGGTGGGCCGGGAGGTCGTGGTCATCGGCGGAGGGAACGTTGCCTACGACGTGGCCCGCACGGTTCTCAGGCAGGTGGCGTGGGACGCAGCGCGCACCGCGGCCAGGCTGCCCGGGACCGGAAGGGTCTGCCTGGTCTCCCTCGAATCCCTGGAGGAAATGCCGGCAGACACGGTCGAGATCCTCGAGGGCGACGAAGAGGGGATCGAGCGGATGAACGGGTGGGGACCGGTCGAGATCGAGCGGGATGCCGCAGGAGCGGTCCGGGCCGCGATTTTCAGGCGGTGCCTCAAAGTGTACGACGGCCAAAGGCGATTCGATCCGGTCTTCGACGACGCCTCCCGGATCCGCATTCCGTGCGACACGGTTTTGCTGGCCGTCGGCCAGACCCCTGACCCAACTTTTCTCTCCGAAGGCGGGGAAGACATCGAGCAGGCGAGGCCGGGCTGGCCGAGGGTGGATCCCGTCACCCTGGCCACGACGGCGCCCGGTGTCTTCGTCGCTGGGGACTTGGCCCACGGGACGCGGCTGCTCATCGACGCCGTGGCTTCGGGCAAGGCGGCCGCGCGATCCGTCTACCGCTACCTCACGGGAAGATCCATCGCCTTCGACGCCGTCGTGGCCCACCTCCCCCTAGAACGGTACAGCCGCGAGAAAGGCTACGAGACGCTGCGCGCGGTCCCTTGCCCGACCGTGCCTCCGGACATGCGCCTCGGCCGGCCGGATACGCCTGTCGAGATCCGATACTCCGTGGAGGAGGCCAGAACAGAAGCGTCCCGGTGCCTGGACTGCGCAGTGGCCCCTGTGTTCGACAGCAGCCGTTGCGTCCTGTGCGGCGGCTGCGCCGACGTCTGCCCGACCCGGTGTTTGAAACTCGCGGCCCTTTCGGATCTGGAGCCAGAGGGCTGGACGGAGGAAGCCGTTCACCGGCTCTGCAGCCAGGGGGCCGATGCCAGCGCCCTCGTGGCGATTCTCAAAGACGAGGACCGCTGTATCCGGTGCGGTCTTTGCGCGATGCGTTGCCCGACAGAGGCCATCACCATGGAGCGTGTGGGGTTCAGGACCATCTGGAGGAGACTGACATGATGGATAGCCGGAGGCCGTCCCGTTCTCGACTGGATCCGGAGCCCATGCCGCGGCGCGACTTCCTCGGCTTGGCGGCGTTTTTCGCGGCTTCGTGCTCCCTAGCCTTCGCGGCGATCGGCATGCTCCGGCTGCCCAAGGCTTCGGTGCTTTCATCCCCTTCCAAGAAATTCCGCGTTGCCCTTCCGGAATCCCTGCAGGCTGGAGAACCTTTTGTCCCGCCCGGGCGCTCGGTGGCTCTTTTTCGAGACCGAGACGGGGTCTACGCGATTTCGATGATTTGCACCCATCTCGGGTGCGTCGTGAAGGCGACTCCCGACGGATTCGAATGCCCCTGTCACGGCTCGCGCTTTGGCCCGGACGGGTCTGTGCTCAAGGGCCCGGCGCCTGCGGCGCTCGCCTGGCGGAAGGTTACGCCGGCCGGCGGGGGCACGTACGTGGTCGATGAAGGCGAGGTCATTCCCCCAGGAACGAAGGTGGCAGGATGAACGCCGATCACACTGACGGACCTGGCCGTCCGGCTCTGCGACGATTTTTCGACAACTTGAAGGCTCTGCCGGCTCGTTTCGCCGCCTCGGCGGCGCGAAACGGACTTCCTGCGAGCGACCGTACGCGCTCGACTTTTGTCTTCGGCAACGTGTTCCTCCACATCCACCCGGTTCGGGTGCACCGCTGGAGCCTCCGCTGGTCGACGACCCTGGGCCTTGGCGTGGCTTCCATGGCTGCTTTCCTGGTGACCCTGGCGACTGGGGTGTTGCTGATGTTCTACTATAAGCCTTACCCCGAAGCGGCCTACCAGTCGATCCAGGACATTTTGTTCGTGGTCCCGAGCGGACGGCTCATCCGCAATCTGCACCGCTGGGCTGCCAACGCGATGGTCGTCACCGTCTTCCTCCACATGGCGCGCGTCTTCTACACGGCTTCGTACCGCAGCCCTCGGGAGTTCAATTGGGTCGTCGGCATCGGGCTGTTCGCCGTCACCCTCGGGCTGGCCTTTACTGGATACCTCCTGCCCTGGGATCAGCTCGCCTACTGGGCCATCACCATCGGTGCCAACATCGCCCAGTCGCCCCGGGAAGTAACGGACGCCCTGGGCATCACGGCCTTCTTCGATCTTGGCGGCCTGCAGAAACTTCTCCTCCTCGGCTCGGATACGGTGGGCGAGGAGGCGCTCATCCGGTTCTATCTGCTCCATGTCATGCTCCTTCCCTTAGGACAGGCGTGCCTGCTCGCCGTTCATTTCTGGCGGATCCGAAAGGACGGCGGGCTCGCCCGGCCGGTCGACGCAGACTCGAGGGTGGGCCCGCTCGCGAAGGACACCTATCCGGTCTTTACCGAACTTCCGGCCAAAACGTATCACCTGGCCGCCCTGGTGCGCGGTCGAAGCCCGGCGGTGGGCCGCGGGCCCGAAGCGACGCTGCCCTCGATGCCTCATCTCTTCTACGCCGAGGCGGCCGTGTTCATGCTCACGGTTTTCGTCTGTCTGCTGCTTTCCCTTCTGGCCGACGCGCCTCTCAAGGAGCTGGCCAATCCTCTGGTGCCGGAAAATCCGGCCAAGGCTCCGTGGTACTTCCTGGGCTTGCAGGAACTTGTGTCCTATTCGGCCTTCATGGGGGGCGTGGGAATTCCGGCCGTAGCCCTCCTCGGCCTGTCCCTGATCCCCTACCTGGACCGGGAGACGGACGGGACCGGCCAATGGTTCGGGGGGCCGGGCGGATGGCCTCTCGTGGCCAAGGCCGCCTGCGTGGGCACTTTGTCGGTCCTCGTCCTGGAAGCCGCGGCGATTCGGTTCGGCTGGATTCGGGAATGGTTTCCCCACGTTCCCCAGCTCGTGGTCACTGTCTTCAATCCGGGCACTCTCCTGGCCGTGGTTTACGGCGCCTACTCGACCTGGCTGGTCAACAGATATGACTCGACCCGGGCCGGCGCCCTGGGTCTTTTTACGTGTTTCCTTTGTGGCTTCGTCGTGCTCACGGTTGTCGGCACGTTTTTCCGAGGGCCGAATTGGAGCTTCTACTGGTCGCCCGCGCACTGGCCGGTCCACTAGGTGGGGTCCACGGGAAAGCCATGAAGAAGAACAAGCATTTGCTGCTCTGGTCGAGCCTCGGCGTTCTCGCCCTGCTGATTGCAGGCGCTGCGGAAGAGAACTTCTTGAAGGAGTGGCGCAGGCTCCAACGGTCGGTCCGGAACGGGGCTGCTCCGATCGATGTCCGCCTGCGCCAGATTGTCGTGCCGGCCTTGGCCGTCACGGACCGGTGCGTTTCCTGCCACGTGGGCATGGCACCCGGGGAGCGGGAGCTTTCGGGCCCGGCGAGCGTTGTTGCGGCCCACCGGGACGTGGTCCACGACCCTGCTTCCTTCGGTTGCACCGTCTGCCACGCGGGCCAGGGCAGGGCCACCGAGAAAAGGGCGGCCCACGGCGCGCAGCCCCACTGGCCGCAGCCCATGATCCCGGCCTCTTTCGCTTACGCGGGCTGCGGGAGTTGCCACACTCACCTGAAGGTGCCGAACCTCGAGCAGCTTCGCAGGGGAGCTTCGCTCTTCGAGCGGTACGACTGCCTGAACTGCCACCGCCTCGACGGAAGGGGCGGCGGGGTCAGGCCCGAAAGGCCCGGGTTCCAGGAGGGGCCGGACCTGTCGCGGGCGGGCGCCCGAGGGCACCGGCAGGACTGGTACGAGCATCACCTCGACCGCGCGGCATCTGGGGACGCTGTATGGCGGGAAGCCTTTGGCCCCATACCGGAAGCGGACCGCCAGGCCCTGGAAACCCTGCTTACTTGCTCAGTGGGGGCACCGGGACTGATCGAGGCCAAGAGCCTTTTTCACTCCCTCGGATGCCGCGGATGTCACAAGGTGAACGGGGTGGGTGGGGACGATGGGCCCGACCTTAGCCGAGTAGGAGAACGGGACCCGGGCAGACTCGATTTTTCCCGCGTGCCGGGCGAGCGGACCCTGGCCAACTGGTTCGCCGAGCACTTCCGCGCGCCCGCCGTCGTGGTCCCGGGCTCTCTCATGCCGTGGTTCGGCCTTTCGGACGAGCAGGTGCACTTGCTCACTTCCTATATGCTTTCGTTGCGCCGCAGCGAGTTCCCCGAGGCTTTCTGGCCCAAGGATCGGATCCGGGCCGAGAGGTTCTCGGAGCGGGAATTCCGCACGGACGCTGCGACCCTGTACGGCACGTTCTGCGCGTCCTGCCATGGCCGTTCGGGGCAGGGGATGCGGTATCCCGGCATGGCGCCGTTCCCCGGGGTATCCAATCCCGACTTTCTTGCCCTGGCCCCGGACTCTTTTATCATGGAGACGATCCGCAGGGGAAGACCCGGCCGCAGGATGCCCGCGTGGGGAGAAAAGGAAGGAGGTCTTCGGCCCGAAGAGATCTCGAACCTTGCGCCCCACCTGCGCGAGATGGGCGGGGACGTGCCCTACAGGGAGGGTGCCGGCGGTCCCGGCCGGTGGATCGCCTCGTCCGCGGACGGCTCGGGCAGGATCTTGTACGATTCCCACTGCGCGGGCTGCCACGGGGAGAAGGGCTCAGGTGGGGAAGGGCCGGCCCTGAGCAACCCGGTCCTGCTCGACACGGCTTCGGATCGATACTTGCTCGAGACTGTCCGAGCAGGCCGGAGGGGTACGGTCATGGAAGCCTTTTCCAGGCCCTCGGCGGTCCGATCCACTCTTTCGGTCACGGAAATCGAAGCGATCATAGCGTACCTTCGCTCCTGGGAGGAGAAAAAATGAGCGGCAAGATGACGCGCCGGGAGTTTCTCGAGGCAGCGGCCGCTGCCGGGTTCGGCGCCCTGGTGGCCTCGGTGTCCAAGGCTTGGGCGCTGGAGGGACCGTCCAATCCGCTGGCCGTATACCCGAACCGAGACTGGGAGCAGGTCTACCGCGACCTTTGGCGGAGCGATTCCCATTTCACGTTTCTGTGCGCTCCCAACGACACCCACAACTGTCTCCTGAACGGGTACGTGCGCTCCGGGGTCGTGACGCGGATCGGTCCTACGATGCGCTACGGGGAAGCGTGTGACTTGGACGGCCGGCGGGCGAGCCACCGCTGGGACCCGAGGGTCTGCCAGAAAGGGCTCGCCTTGACGCGCCGGTTCTACGGCGATCGCCGGGTGAGCCACTGCGTGGTCCGGGCGGGGTTCAAGAAATGGTGCGAAAGCGGGTTTCCCAGGGCCGAGAACGGCAGGCCGGCCGCCGAGTATTTCAACCGGGGCCGGGACGAATGGGTGCGGGTCACCCACGACGAGGCGGCTGCGCTGGTTGCGGAGGCGCTCCGGAACATTGCCGAGACGTACAGCGGCGAACAGGGTAAACAGCGCCTTCTTGCCCAGGGATACGACGAGGAGACGGTGCGGGCCACCCAGGGCGCGGGCACCCAGGTCCTCAAATTCCGCGGCGGCATGCCCCTTCTCGGGGCGACCCGCGTGTTCGGCCTCTATCGAATGGCCAATTCCATGGCTCTACTGGACGCCGCGATCCGCAAGGTCGGACCGGACCAGGCGCTGGGAGGCCGCGGCTTCGACAACTACTCCTGGCATACCGACCTGCCTCCAGGCCATCCCATGGTCACGGGCCAGCAGACCGTGGAGAACGACCTGCATGCCGTGGAGCACGCCCGGACCGTGCTGGTCTGGGGCATGAACTGGATCGTCACGAAGATGCCGGACAGCCACTGGCTGACCGAGGCGCGTCTCAAGGGGACCCGCGTGGTGGTGATCGCCTGCGAGTACTCGGCCACCTGCTCCAAGGCGGACGAGGTGCTCATCGTGCGGCCGGGCACCACGCCCGCCCTGGCTCTCGGTCTGGCCGGGGTGATCCTGCGGGAGAACCTCTACGACGCCGATTATGTGAAGGGATGGACTGACCTGCCCCTTCTGGTCCGCATGGACGACCTCAAGTATCTGCGGGCCCAGGACGTGTTCGGCACAGGGCCTGCCGAGCTTTCGAACCAGACTCGGGTGCTCAGGCCGGGCGAAAAGGAGCCTCCTCCGGGCCTTCATCAGGAAATGCTGGTGCCCGAGGCTCTTCGAAACGCCTGGGGGGATTTCGTCTTCTGGGATCGGTCCGCCGGAAGACCCGAGGCCGTCACGCGCGATGAGGTCGGAGGCCGTTCTCGGATCCGGGACCCGCTCCTCGAGGGAGAAGCCGAGGTGACGCTCCGGACGGGCCAGAAGGTCAGGTGCCGGCCGGTCTTCGACCTCATCCGGGAGTACGCGCTTCATTTCGACCCCAAGACTGTTGAAGAGATCACGTGGGCGCCAGCGGCTGCAGTGGAGAAGCTGGCTCGGCGGATCGCTGAGGAGCCCGGCACCACCCTGTTTACCGTGGGCATGGGGCCGAACCAGTTTTTCAACAACGACAACAAGGACCGCGCGATTTTTCTCTTGGCGGCTTTGACCGGCAACGTGGGCGGCATCGCGGGGAACGTGGGCTCCTACGCGGGAAACTATCGGGTGGCCTTGTTCAACGGTCTCCCCCAGTACATCAACGAAAATCCCTTCGACCTGGAACTCGACCCCGAACGGCCGGCCAGGCCCAGGCAATACTGGCGGGCCGAGTCGGCCCACTACTACAATCACGAAGACCATCCTCTGCGCGTGGGGCGCAGGCTGCTTACCGGCTCCACCCACATGCCGACTCCGACCAAGTCCCTCTGGTTCGCCAACGCGAACTCGATACTGGGCAACGTCAAGTGGCACTACAACACTGTGGTCAACGTGCTGCCGAAGATCGAGATGATCGTGGTTCAGGAGTGGTGGTGGTCCACTTCCTGCGAGTGGGCGGACGTCGTTTTCGCCGTGGACTCCTGGGCCGAGCTCAAGCATCCGGACATGTGCGCCTCGGTCACGAACCCCTTCCTCACCGTCTTTCCTCGAACGCCTCTTAAGAGGATCTTCGAGACCCTGGGAGACATCGAGGTCCTGGAACGGGTCGGGACAAAGCTTGCCGAACTCGTGGGCGACAGGCGCTTTGCGGACTGCTGGAAGTTCGTTCGCGAGGGCCGCACCGACGTCTACCTCCAGAGGATCCTCGACGCCTCCTCGTGCGCCAAGGGGTACAGGTTCCTGGAACTGGAGGAAAAGGCCCGGCAGGGCATCCCAGCCCTCATGATGAACCGGACGACGCCCAAGGCCGTGGGTTACGAGCAGATTGCGGACTCCAGGCCCTGGTACACGAAGTCGGGCAGGCTCGAGTTCTATCGGGAGGAAGACGAATTCATCGAAGCCGGCGAAAACCTTCCCGTTCACCGGGAACCCGTGGATTCGACCTTCTACGAGCCCAACGTGATCGTGGCGCCTCCCCACCCGGCCATCCGCCCGGCGGGCCCGGCGGCGTACGGCGTCGACCCGTCTGACCTGTCCTGCGAGGTGCGGCAAGGGCGCAACGTGGTCCGGTCTTGGAACGAGGCCCGAGGCGCGCCGCATCCTCTCATCGCCAGGGGCTACCGGTTCATCTTCCACACGCCCAAGTATCGTCACGGCGCCCACACGACGCCGATCGACACGGACATGGTGGCGGTGCTCTTCGGCCCCTTCGGGGATATTTACCGCAGGGACCGGCGCTCTCCCTACGTGTCCGAGGGATACGTGGACATAAACCCTTCGGACGCGAGGGAGCTTGGGGTGGAGGACGGCGACTACGTTTGGATCGACGCCGATCCGGAGGACCGGCCGTTCAGGGGATGGAAGGAAAAACCGGCTGAGTACGGGTTTGCCCGCCTGCTGTGCAGAGCGCGGTATTATCCTGGCACGCCCAAGGGCGTTACCCGGATGTGGTTCAACATGTACGGCGCCACGCCGGGCTCGAAGGAAGGCCAGGAAGGCCGCATGGACGGCCTCGCCAAGAACCCGCGGACGAACTACCAGGCCATGTTCCGGTCCGGCTCGCACCAGTCCGCGACGCGCGGCTGGCTCAAGCCGACATGGATGACCGACTCGCTCGTGCGCAAGCAAATCTTCGGCCAGGCCATCGGGCAGGGCTTTCTTCCGGACGTGCACTGCCCCACCGGCGCGCCGAGAGAGGCGATCGTGAAGATTACGCGGGCCGAGCCCGGCGGGATCGGCGGGAGGGGGCTCTGGAGGCCGGCCGCCGAAGGGTTGCGGCCTCGCTACGAAAGCGAAGGCATGCGGGCATACCTCGCCGGCTCGTTTCTGCTGGGACGGGGCGAAACGAAAGGAGGCTGACCCATGGCGCGCGTTTTCAACTGGCAGATCGGCCGCGAGATGTCATACTGGTATGCCGAGGCGCGCCCGCGCCGCCAGTTCGCCGCGGTCTTCGACTTGAACAAATGCATCGCCTGCCAGACCTGCACGCTGGCCTGCAAGACCACTTGGACCTCCGGCAAGGGCCAGGAGTACATGCTCTGGAACAACGTGGAATCCAAGCCGTACGGATTCTATCCTCTTGGGTGGGACCTGAAGCTGCTGGAAATGCTGGGCCCTCAGTCTTGGGAGGGGGGCGTCTACGAGGGACGCACGATTTTCGAAGCCGCGCCGGCCGGGAAACGGGTTCTCGGGTGGCGGCCTGAGGATATCGATTACGCTCATCCGAACGTTGGAGAGGACGACTGCGCCGGAAGGCTCGAGACCGGTTCGAGCTTTTCTCTGCCGCACGAGAACTGGTTCTTCTACCTTCCCAGGATCTGCAACCACTGCACGTATCCGGCCTGTTTGGCCGCCTGTCCCCGGGGCTCGATTTACAAGAGGGAGGAAGACGGCATCGTTCTGGCCGACCAGAGCCGGTGCCGGGGCTACCGGGAGTGCGTACAGGGGTGCCCGTACAAGAAGATCTTCTTCAATCCCATGACCGGCACGAGCGAAAAGTGCATCGCTTGCTTCCCTAAAGGGGAAGCCGGTCTTCAGCCCCAGTGCTTCTTGAACTGCATCGGCAAGATCAGGCTCGCGGGCTTCGTTTCCAGGCCCGAACAGGCCCGTGCGGAGAACCCAGTGGACTACCTCGTCCATGCCCGAAAAGTGGCTCTTCCCTTGTTCCCCCAGTTCGGTCTGGAGCCCAACGTTTACTACCTGCCGCCGGTGCACGTTCCGCTGCCGTTCCTCAGGCAACTGTTCGGCCCCGGAGCCGACGAAGCCGTCCGGGCTTACCGGTCTTGCCCGGAGGATCCGGACCTGGCAGGGCTTCTTACCCTTTTCGGGTCCTCTGAGGTTCTGCTGGCCGCATGGAAAAGGAGCGGCCAGGAGGTGATCGGGCTGGATCAAGGAGGGAATGAGAAGATCCGGGTTCCCATACGGGAGCCCTTGATCATTCGGCAGAGATTGGATGTCCGGTACGGCGTGGTGAGAACGAACTGTCCCTAAAGGATTCGCGGAAAAAGGCGTTCCCATGATGAAAAGAGGATCGTGCTTTCGATGGGCTCTGGTCGTTGCCTTTTGGGCGGGCTCGGGATGCGCCGTCCCTCCTCAGCCTCCCTCGCCGGCGGTCGTCGCCGCAGTGCGGCCGTCGGTTCCCTCGGATCCGGACGAGTCCTCGTGGAACACGGCGCAGGAGCATCTGGCCAGGCTTCTCCTCCAGGACCTCGTGGATCCGAGGTCCTTGGCAGCCACGACCCCGGAAGTGAGGATCCGGGCCGTGACCGACGGAGAACGGGTCGCCTTTCGGCTCGAATGGCCGGATGCCACACAGGATGACGTGCTTGGCGCGGCTCGATTCAGCGACGCTTGCGCCGTGCAGCTTCCTTTGAAAACAGAAGCCGATGTGCCGGCTCCTCAGATGGGGGAACCGGGACGGCCTGTGGAGATCACCTTGTGGCGCGCCTCCTGGCAGGCCGAGGTGGACGGCCGCAAGGACTCGATTCAGGCGATCTACCCCAATGTTGCGGTGGACCATTACCCGTTCGAAGCTCCTTCGCTGCGAGGGCAATCTGATGCGGGCCGCGGAATGGAAGCCCTCTACGCGCCGGCCCGGCGGTTGGGGAACCGGATGGCGGGGCCGCGCGACTTGCCTGTGCAGGACCTCGTTGCCCAAGGGCCTGGTACGATCGAACCTGCCGCCAAGACAGTCTCTCGGGGCCGCGGCCGGTACCGCGGCAATAGCTGGTCGGTCGTAATCGTTCGACCTTTGCCGCAGGATCTTCCTGCCCGAGGGTGGACGCAGGTCGCTTTTGCGATCTGGGAAGGCTCGAACCGTGAATCGGGCTCGGTCAAAATGAGGACCGGATGGATTCCCTTCTCCGTGGAGGCTCGAAAGCCGTGAAGGAGATCGACCTTTCGGTGAAAGCCCTGCTCGAGCGCACCATCCGGCTCCGCCTCCTGGGACTGCTGCTGGAAAGACCGGGTCCGGGATCGAAGCAAGAGGTTTCTGCGCTCATGGAAAAATGCGATTGGACCGAGCTCGAGCAGGCCGCCCGCCAAGCCCTCGATGGGTGGACCGAGGGGCGGTACCTGGCCTTGTTCGGGCCAGGGGGCACGGTATCGCCGCGGGCAGCGGCATCGGCCGAAGGGCGGGACCCGGGCCGGGTTCTCGCCGATCTTTCGGCTTTTTACGAGGCCTTCGCGTTTCGGTCCGGCTCGGGCAATCCGCCGGACCACATCGCCGTGGAGGCGGACTTTCTGGGGTACCTGGCTTTCAAAGAGGCGTACGCAATCGCTTCAGGCAATGAAGAGGCCGCAAGGACGGTTCGAGAGGGCGCCGCTGCGTTCTGTCGCCTTCATGTCGGGCCTCACGCCCGTGCCCTTGCGAAAAACCTCGAGAGAGCGACCGGGGCGGGTCCTCTGCCTGCCGCAGCAGCGGCCCTGTTGGATCTCGTTACGGCGCAGGTCGCTCAGGCTGGGGACCGCACTCAAGAGGACAGATCCGGATCGACTTCCTGATTGTGTGAAAAAAGCGTTCCGGTCGGCCTGGAGGCGGGTCGGCAGGGTATGGATCTGAGAGGCCCTTCTACTTGATGAACGCCGTGTCGCCTCTGCTCTCCCTTACCCTTGCCAGGATGCCCGACAGCCTTGCCGCGATTTGGGGCAGGAAAAGGTTCATGCCCAAGGGCGGCCGGAATGCTTGGTTTTCTTTCCAGGAGAGAGGCCGTTCCGCTTCCGGGGCGTTCCGCTTCGAGCAGGCCCTGAGACACTGCCCGCACCCGACGCACCGGCTGACGTCCAGGGTGTGCAGCCCGTCGGAAAAAACGTGCGCTTCGGTCTGGCACACTCTCTGGCAGGCGCGGCAAAAGACGCAGTTCTGGATTGAAAGTTGCGGAAGGAGGGGAGGCGGCGCCATGAGATTTCGACATTCGAAATCCCGAATCATCTGCAAAAGCTGGCAGCAACACGAGCAGCATGCGCAGACGTAGAAACAATCCTTGCTGGCGACGTTGAAGGTGATATGGATCGCCCCTTCGTCGGCTGTGGCGGCTCTGATCCGCAGGACCTCCTCCTTAGACGCAGGCTCGGCCCACCCCAGTTCGATCAGTGTCTTGGCAACCGGTCCGGCGATGATGCAGGGCCGGTTGCCGGGATGTTTGCTCTTCATCTTGCAGGGTTCGCCCCTGAGGTGCTTTGCCGTGGCGCACTGGCAGGCGAGCAGAACCACGTCTCCGACTTGGTCGAGGAGGTCCGAAAGCCTGTCCGCGTCCACGATCTCCAACTGGCCTTCCAAGGACTCCTGAACCGGAAGGGTTCTGAGCAGGGTAAGTTCACCATGGTCTCGGATGTAGCTTCTCATGTACCCCGATTCGAAGATGCTCCCGAACAGGGCTGCGTAGCGTTCGTGCCAGGGAGAAAGAAGACCTGACATGAAATTGGCCTCGAACATAGGCGGGATGATCGGGGACAGGAAGTAGGTGGTGGAGTCGAAGATCTCCTCAGGATTCTCCGGCAACCGGATCCCGAGCACGGGCTGTGCCGCCAGGCGCAAGAGGCCGTACCAATCGAAGACGATGCGCCTGAGATCGTCCACCCACGTATAGCCCGCCATGCCGCCGAAGATCTTGTCGAATTCGAGGACCACATGCCGTTCGGAAACGACGGGCCGGAGGATCTGCCGGATCTCATCAGGGGATTTGCCGGTGACTCGAACCAGCTCGCTCAGGGTTGCGTAAATTTTGTTTGGGAATTGAGCCGCCAGTTCTGCGGATTCCCGCGTGTAGAGGTGTGTCACCAGGGCCAGGAGATCTTGGCTCTCAGGAGGGCCCAGCAGAAGCACGCTCGAATGTCTCTCTGCCAGAACTCTGTGGGCAGCGGTCGGGGTGGTTTCGTAGGAGGTGAATGATTCTGGGAAGTCTCGAGGGTTCTCGACCTCGGAGCCGCATCCGCCTGCCCACAGGCCCGGCACGGTCCCGGCCAAGCCATAGGCCAAGCCGACCATGCCGCACCGTTTGAGGAAATCCCGCCTCGTGGCCAGGTATCCCTTGTAAGCCTTGATCAAATCCCTCCACTTCTCGTCAAGCTGGTCCATGAGCTTTTCCCCCGCCGGCCGCGAGAGTCTGCTTGCGCGAATTCCGTTGTGCGAAATCCGATCCGCAGGCAACAGGTGCAGGAGCTTGCCTTTGGACAGTCGGAGAATAGAGAGTGAAGTAATTATGTGTCAATAGGGAAAAACATCCGAAATACCCTTTTGTCCCGGCCTGGGCGAGGCCCGATCTGCGGTTGGGTGCGTGCATGGAGGTGGCCGACGCTAACGCTCAGAACTGCGGGAAGACCTCTTGGGAGAGCTTGCGGCATGCGCCGGAAGTCTTTTTCATGGGGCCCTCGAAAGTCGCGGGAGGGGATAGGACTCGATGCTTTGCAAGAATTCCGGCCGGGGCCGGTACATCCTGAGCGTGAGGGAAAAGGGTTCGCCCGGCGGCGACGGGAGCCAGTTGACCGCCTCCGGCGGTGAGCCCATATCCCAATCCCACGCCAACGAGAACCGCCAGGGCCAACCGGAGAATCGGCTTTTTCTCCATGGTCGAACTCCCAGGCCGCTTCAAGCCCCTGCGATCGAGACACAGATCTTGCCGAAGTGTGCCTGGCTGGCCATGAGCTCGAACGCCTTCGGAGTCTCCTGGAAAGGGAAGATTCTATCCACAACGGGCTGGAGCTTGCTGTGTTCGATGGCCCGGTTCATGGATTCGAACTGCTCGCGGTTGCCGACAAAGATTCCCTGGACGCGAATGTTCTTCATGAGGATGGGCAGGATGTTGAGTTCCCGGGCCGGCCCGGCAAGCACCCCGATCAGACTGATCTGCCCTCCGAGTCGGACCGCCTGGAAAGATTCCTGAAGCGTCCCGGCCCCTCCGAGTTCGATCACGTGGTCCACGCCCCTTCCGCCGGTCAAATCCCGTGCTTCCTTGCCCCACTTCGGTGACTTCCTGTAGTTGATCCCATGGTCCGCGCCCATGGTGGCCGCCCGCTCGAGCTTCTCGTCGCTCGAGGAGGTCACGATCACGCAGGCTCCCAGGATCTTGGCGAACTGAAGGGCGAACAAGGCTACGCCTCCCGTGCCCTGCACGAGAACCGTATCCCCGGGCTTGGTCGCCCCCTGGCAGCAGAGAGCGTTCCATGCTGTAAGAGCAGCGCAAGGCAGGGTGGCTGCCTGCTCGTCGCTAAGGTGCGCGGGAACGTGAACCACCCCAAGCTCGTGGGTGAGCAGGTACTCGGCGAGAACCCCGTCTAGAGGACCTCCGAGAGTGGTTGCAGCCTTTTCATAGGTGGGCTCGCCGCTGACCCATCCCTGAAAAAACGTGGCTGCTACGCGGTCTCCAGTTTTGAACTTCGACACCCCGGGCCCGACCTCCACAACCTCGCCCACGCCGTCCGAGCCCGGGATGAGGGGCAGGGGCTGCTTGGGGTTGTAAAGCCCTTGGACTGTGAGAAGATCCCTGAAATTGAGTGACGCGGCCTTCATCCGAAGAAGAATCTGCCCTGGGCCGGGCTTGGGCACGGGCCTTTCAGAGCACCGGAGTCGATCAAGTCCGAACCCTCCATGAATTTCCCAGACTTTCATGTTTGCCTCCTCACGGTTTGGTCTGTGACCGCTGCTTGTGGTCCTTGCGGAGAAGGTTCACTTTCTTGATTCGCGAAAGTCCGCAAAAGTTGCCGAGCCCGGACCCCTACGGCATCAGGGAAAGAGTCCAACCTAAACGGGGAGAAATCCTGAGTCAACGGTTTTCCAGCGGCGTTGTTCTGGCCATTGGGCCAACTTGCAAGAATGAAGCATTCTGGGAGGGTTGCCTTTTCGCACAATTCTCATATTCTGAAAGAAGATGGAAATCCAGAGCCGGAGGACAGCGATGGAGGAACTCAAGGCATCCGTTGCACAAATCAAAGCACGGGGGCAGTTGACGATACCCAAGAGAATTCGGGAGACGAGCGCTCTCGAAGAAGGTCAAGTGGTATCGATCATCCCAGTGGGGAGAGCTTTGATCGTCATGCCCAAAAGGGTTGAGCTGGAGGAAGCAAGAAGGCAGATCAAGAAGATCGTCAAAGCCTCTGGGGTGTCTCTTGAAGACCTGCTTTCGGGGCTCAGAGAAGAGAGGAAAGCTCTTCTGAAGGAGTCCTATGGAAAGAAAAAAGGTTAAGATTTTTCTCGACTCGAATGTCATCCTCTCTGGGCTTTTTTCGGACAAGGGAGCACCTCGTATCATCCTGGATCTGCTCAGTTTGGGTCTGCCTCTTCTGTCCGGGGTTACCGGGGAATTCAACATCGTGGAGATTGAGAGAAACCTAAACAAGAAAATGCCCGAGGCCCTCCCCATATATCGACAGTACCTGCCGCTGCTCCACCTCGAGATCACCCCACTGCCGGCTTCAAGAGAAATCGCGGAACTCAAAGGCCTTGTGGGAGAGAAAGACCTTCCTGTTCTCGCATCCGCGATACGAGCGAAGGCGGATCTTCTGGTCACGGGCGACCGAAAAGACTTCGCCAAGGTCAGAAGAATGCGCAACGATCCCCCAAGAGTCGTCACCCCTGCCGAGTTCCTCGATCTGATTCTCCCTGAGATCCTGCTCATCCTGGAGGAGCGATAGAAGAAGCGTCCTACTTCGGCTCTGCGGTCCCGCGTCCTCGCCGGCGGCCACGACAGAGCGTGGCCCTCCATGGGTGGCGGCCACTGCCGGCTGGGTCAAGGCAATCGCGGGCATGGAGGTTTCACGGCCGCGGTGGAACGAAGCCGGCGTCCCGGAGAGCGAGCTGGCCCTGGCGCGCCAGATCCGCCGCTGTGGCCAGGACGCGCGCGGCCTCGTGCGGCGCATGGAACCCTGTCGAATTTTCCGACTCCACGAAGTCAAGTCGAAATTGAGCCTGGCGCTGCAACCGTCGCGCCGCCTCCAGGGCCTCGTCCTTCAGACCGGATTCCCGGGCGGCCTTGAGATCTCCAATGAGGGCAATGACAGCGTCCATGGCCAGCTCCCGCAGTTCGTGGGTGACTTCCTGGATGGCTTCGGCCCGGTGGAGCAGTTCTTTTTCTTCTACATTGTGACAGGTCTGACAGGCATGGTGGATGTTGAGAAGAGGCGAGCGCACGTGATGATCGGAGATCTTGAAGGCCCCCACCCGGCGGTAGGGCATGTGACAGTCGGCGCAGGCCACTCCGGCGCGCGCGTGGATCCCCTGATTCCACATCTCGAACTCGGGATGCTGCGCCTTGAGCATGCGGGCTCCTGTGTCCGCGTGGGTCCAGTCCGAAAAGTCGATCTCGTCGTAGTAGGCAAGGGAGTCCTCGACATGGAGCCCCTTTGCCCATGGGTAGACCAGCCGTTTTTCCTGTCCCTTGAAATAGTACTCCACGTGACACTGGCCGCATACGAAAGAACGCATCTCCTGGCGGGTGCTGTCCCGGTTGACGTCGTAATCCGGGACACCCTGGGCCGCCCGCAGAGCCCGCATGCCTTCGAGGAACGCCGGCCGCGTGACCCGTAGCTGCATCGAAGCCGGATCGTGGCAATCGACGCAGGAGACCGGATGGCGGACGTACTGGCGCGCCTCGGGCCAGGGCATTGCGTTCAGACGTTCGCATGCCTTGCATCGGAGCCTCCCCGAAGCACCTGCCGGGCGAAGGAGTTGAAGGAAATACGCATACCGAAAGATTCTGATCGGGTCAATAGGGAAATGGGGGGAAAAATTCCGGAGGGGAGAATTCCGGAGGTTGCTTTTGCCACCGATTGCAGGTAGGCATGAGAGACAACGGACCGGCGAGGCAACCCCTTGGATCCAGCGGCTCCTGCGTGCTGGCTCGGGTCCGACGGAACCGAAGGCTCCCTGCTGGCAGGAAAGGAACGAAACGAGAAGGAGGAACATATGCAGGTCCACATCAACTTTCCCGAGCGATTGGCCAAAATCCAGGCCTGCCTCAAGGAGCGGGGACTGGCCGCTCTCGTGGGGACGAGGCTCAACACGGTCACGCACCTGTGCGGCGCCTTCTGCCCGTGGCGGAGCGCTGTCTTGGTGCCCGCTACCGGGAACCCCCGCCTCGTGACCCTCATGATGGACGCCGAGCGGCTCAAGGACGAAGGGTGGCTCAAGGACGTGGCCGGATACGGGCCCATGCCGGGCATGTCCTTCGTGGAGACCCTTGCCGGAACCCTGCGGGAGTGGGGGTTGGAAAAGGCCGCGATCGGCATCGAGAGCGGAGGTTCCGCTTACCTTCCCGACGGGTTCATCACCCTGGCCGAATACGAGGGCTTGCGCAAGGCTCTGCCCGAAGCGACCTGGGTAAACGCCCAGGACATCGTGGCCCGTCTGACCCTGGTCAAGGAGGAGGCCGAGATCAAGCTCCTCAGGCAGGCCACGGCCATGTGCGATTACGCCCATGAGGTCGTCCGCCGCGAGATCCGGGTCGGGATGACCGAGAAAGAGGTGGCAGGCATCGCGGAGAAGGCCCTGCGGGACGCTGGCAGCGAATTCGCCTGGACGTTCACGGGCGGGCAGGAGATCGGTTCCGGATACCGGTCGAGCTACGCCATGGGCGGCTGCACGCCGGCCACGGACAAGCGGATCCAGTGTGGAGAGACCGTCATCCTCGACTTCCACGGCATGTACGGGCTCATGCTCGGCGATGTGAGCCACAACGCCGTGATGGGCAGGCCCACGGCCGCCCAGCGCAAGGTGATGGAGGCCTACGTCGAAACTTGTTACTGCCTGATCGACGCCATGAAGCCGGGCAGGAGCCTGGGCGAAGTGGCGCGCCAGGTCACGGCGCTGGTGGAAAAGAAAGGTTGGCAGAACTGGGTGCTTCCCGGGTACGGCCACGGGATCGGGCACTTTGGGATGGAATGGTACCCTTGCGTGCTGGACAGCCTGGAAGCGTGCCACACCGAACCGGACTACGTGCTTGAGCCGAACTATGTGCAGATGATTGCCGTGGTCTGCAACGCTCCCGGGATTGCCGGATTCCGGCTCGAAAGGCCCCTTCTCGTCACGGCCGGAGGCAACGAACTCCTGAGCAAGCTGCCGGTCGAACCCTGGATCTTGGATGCCGACTGTTGTTGTGATTTTTCGTCGCCCCGGTACGCAGGCCGAGTTCAGGCCTGGTAGTCAGGCGACGGGAAAAGAGGGCGGAGCCGGTGAGGTCGCTGGAGAAGATTCGAGGTTGAATGCCGAAACTCAGGCAGGCTCCTGCTGCTCCGCGGGCACGAGGGATCGCGTCAGAGACTCGATCTGTTCCGCCGTGCCGACCAGGATGAGATGGTCTCCGCTCGCCAGAACCGTCGAGACCGGCGGGTTCGTCAGAATGCGGCCGTCGGGCCTTTTGATGGCCAGGATGGTGACGCCGGTCTTTTTCCGGATGGCGGACTCCTGAATGGTCTTTCCCACGATTTCGCTGCCTGGAGGTACCTCCATGTCTCCGATGCGGATCTCCAGATCGGTGCCATAGGCCATCGTGTCGAGGTAGTCGTGCACCACGGGCTTGAGGATCATGGCGGCCATCTTTTTGCCGGTGCTCAGATAGGGGGAGACCACCCGGTTCGCGCCCGCCTTGTAAAGCTTGTCGAACACATCCTCTGAACTCGCCCGCGACACGATGAAGATCTTGGGGTTGAGAAGCCTGGCCGAGAGGGTGATGAGAACGTTGTCCGGGTCCGAATCGCTCGCCGCCACAATCCCCTTGGCTCTTTCGATTCCGGCCTTGAGCAGGATCTCGTCGCTGGTCGCATTGCCGGCCACGAACAAATAGCCGCACTTCTCCAGGCGCGCCAGGGCTTCCGGGTTGCTGTCGATCACCACGAACGGGACGCGGGCCTTGACGAAGTCTCGGGAGATCTGCGCGCCCACGCGGCCGAAGCCGCAAACGATGTAATGGTTTTTCATGTGCTCGAGGGTTCTTTCCATTTTTCTCCTCTTGACCAGGCCCAGGAGATGGCCTTCGATCACGAACTGAAACAGGGAGGATGCGGCAAGGGTGATGCTGCCGAGTCCCATGAGGATGAGAAAAACCGTGAAGATCTTCCCCCTTGCGTCCAGGGGGATGACTTCCCGGAAGCCGACTGTGGAAAGCGTGATGACCGTCATGTAGAGGGCGTCGAGAACCGGGATCGGGTAGAGCAGCTTGTAGCCGAGCGTGCCCACCACAAGAACGATGAAAAGCAGAAGGAGAGGAGCGCGGAACTTGGCTATAGGGTCCATCGTGCGTGCCGGAAGCGCATCTACAAGGTGTGGCTCAGACCAAACCGCGAGTGAGTATAGGGTGTCGACTCCGGAGAATCAAACCCGGCTTGGTCCGTCCTCGTCAAAGAGAACACCGGCGAGAAAGTCCGCAACGGTTTGGGCGACGAAGTCCCGCTCTGTGTCGAGCGGAAGCACGTGGCCCGAGGCATTGAGAAGAACGGTCGCTTTGCAGGAGGCCCCGAGGATCGCCCGAAGGGCCAGGGCGTTCTGCCAGGGCACGGATCGGTCTCGCTTTGAATGGACGACGAGCGCCGGGCATTCGACGAGGGCCGCCTTGCGGCGGAGGAGCCATTTGAGCTGCGTGAAGGTCGCCTGAACCGGGGAGAGGTCGCCCCTCCAGGGCATCCGGGCCTCCTCGAGGCGTCTGGCCCGTCTCACCACGTGGCTGCGCACGCCCGGCAGGCGCCACAACAGCGCTGCGAGCCGGGCCTTGACGGAGCTGGCGAACAAAGGTGTTGCCAGCAGAGCGATCCCGCGGATCTTGTCCGGGTGCCGCTGGGCCAGCAGCAGGGCAAGGAGGCCGCCCATGGAGAACCCGACCACGGCGATGCGCGGGCATCTTCCGGACAGAGCGTCGAGCCCCTCTTCGGCGGAACGCAGCCAGTCGGGCCACCGGGAGGACTCAAGTTCCTGCGGGCTGACACCGTGTCCGGAGAGCAGAATACCGGAAACCGTAAAACCGCACCGCTGGTGGAGGGCTTCGCCGAGGTAGCGCATTTCGCCCGGGGTGCCGGTGAGACCGTGCAGGAGAAGGCACCCGGCCTTTCGGCCTTCGAGCCAGAAGGGACTTTTGTCCAGGCCATCCGCAGGGGGGAGCCTGGAAGCGGGATTGCCGGGTACGGGGCTTCGTCGCGGCAAGGCTTTACATCAGCATATTCATGACGCGAAGGGTGTGCGGCGCGGGTTCCGTTTTCTGGCCGACGGGTTTGTTTTCTCCGTCCACGAGGACGATCTTGGGCTTGTGATAATGGGCTTCGGTTTCGTGAATCCACGCGAAGTTGGCCACGATGACCAGATCTCCGGGACGAGCCTTGTGCGCGGCGGCACCGTTGATGCAGACCGTGCCCGACCCCCTGGGCGCTTCCATGGCGTAAGTCGAAAACCGGTTGCCGTTTGTGATGTTCCAGACTTCCACCTGCTCGAATTCCAGAATGCCCGCCGCGTCCAGAAGATCCGCGTCAATGGAGATGCTGCCTTGGTAGGCCAGGTTCGCTTCGGTTACGGTCGCCCTGTGGATCTTCCCCATCAACATCTTTCGCTGCATGGATGTCTCCTTCCGGGGTCTTCGGTGGCGGGATTCGGAGGCCTCCTGGGTTCCCTCCGTGAGCCCTTCCATGTTCTATTCGGCCAATAGACAATTGTCGATGAGCCGGGTTCGGCCCACATACGCTGCAATCGCAAGGAGCGCGGGCCCCTGGATTCGCTCGATGTCCTCCAAGGTCTCCGGGTGGCAAATCTGCACGTAGTCGATGCGGATTCCGGGCCGCGCCGATAAAACCTCCCGCACCCGGGCGAGGATTGCGGCTGCCTCTTTCTGGCCGGCCTGCACCAGGGCGCGCGCCTCGTCCAGAGCTTGCTTGAGCCCCAAGGCTTCTTGCCGCTGTTCTGCGCTCAGGTACGTGTTTCGGGAACTCATGGCCAGGCCGTCGGGTTCACGCACGATCGGACACCCGACGATCTCGACGTCAAAATTCAGGTCCTTGACCATTCTCTGAATCACGACGACCTGCTGGAAATCCTTCCAGCCGAACAGGGCCACATGGGGCTTGACGATGTTGAACAGCTTGGCCACCACTGTGGCCACGCCGCGGAAGTGGTGGGGTCTCGATCGGCCGCAGAGGGTCTGGCTCACGCGCTCGACCGTGACATAGGTCTGATACCCATCCGGATACATGTCCTCGGCGCGCGGATGGAACACAATGTCGACCTCGGCGGACTCCATGAGGGCGCAGTCCCGCTCGAAATCGCGAGGATAGGACGCGAGGTCTTCCTGGGGGCCGAACTGCGTGGGATTCACGAAAACCGAAGCGATGACCGTGTCGGCCCTTCGCCGCCCCTCCCGCATGAGGGACAAGTGCCCTTCGTGGAGATACCCCATGGTGGGCACGAAGGCCAGGATTTTCCCCTTGTTCCGGAGGTCCTCCGCTGTCTGCTGCATGAGGCGGGGGGATTCGATCACTCTCATGGCGCCAGGGCTCCCTGTTTCGGGATCCTGGTCTCCCCCAAGGGCAGGAAAGGAGAACGAAATAGGCCTTTCGCGGTCAACGGAATCGATAGGGCCCGGAGGGGACCGACTAGGGGAAAACGAAACTCCCCGAAGGCAGACACGATGCTCGGCTGGGCGGACGCAATTTCTGGGATCATAGATGTTTCCGTCCCGGTCCGATTCCGGATCCAGGCGGTTCACGTCGGGGGTGCCCGGCTAGTACATGAACAATCTTATTTTATTTTCTCCCGGTCCGGTTTGTCAAACCGCTGTCTTTCCCCTGCTGTCTTTCCCCTTGTCGCGTCTTCCCTTGTGGGGTGCCCGTTCATCCGCGGCGCCGTCTGCCGGCCGGCCCGGGGTTAGATCAGCCAATTGGGTCCACGTCCGGCCCGATGGTCAGGTACCTCACCCCTTTGTCGGTGTTGTGGATTTCCCGGATGAGATTTTTCAAGTCCGCGTCGCGCTTGACGAAATCGATCGAGGACGTGTTCACCACCAGCAAGGGGGTCTCGTTGTACTGGAAAAAGAAATTCGCGTAGGCCTTGCTGACCTTCTCCACATATTCTGCCTCGATGTCTTTTTCGTAGGAGACCGCCCGTTTTCGGATGCGCTTGAGCAGAACCGAGACCGGCGCCTGCAGATAGATGACCAGATCCGGCTTGACCGTGCGCCGGTCGAGCAGTTGGTATATCCATTCGTACAGGACCAGTTCGTCCTGGTTGAGGTTGATGGATGCAAAAATGCGGTCCTTGGCGAACAGATAGTCGCAGAGCAGCCCCTGCCGGAACAGATCCCCCTGAAGGATCTCCTGTTGTTGCTGGTATCGGGTCAAGAGGAAGAATAGCTGGGTCTGGAAGGCGTACTTGGTTGGCTCTTTGTAGAATTTGGGCAGGAAAGGGTTTTCGTCGATCCGCTCCAAAATCGTCTTGGCTTCGAAAGATTCGGCCAAGAGTTTGACAAGGCTGGTCTTGCCCACTCCGATCGGTCCCTCGACGACGATGTATCGACCTTCTCCCATGCCCGTAGCCCTCCCGGCCAGTACGGGTAACGCGAAAGATTTGGAGCGGCGGCTCTCGCCCGGGCCTGCGCTCCTACTCAAGATTACGCATTATGGGCAAATTCGAAACCCTTGTCCATGAATTTCGGCGACTTCGTAGAAGGCGGCCGCGAGGGCAGCAAACGCCTCCAGATCGAGAGTCTCCGCTCTTTGGGCTGGATCGATCCCGCATTTGCCGAAGGCATCCAGGATCGCGGCGTCCGGCAGAGGCGGCTTCAGGGAGAGGCGCAGGGAGTTGAAAAGAGTCTTGCGTCGCTTTGCAAAGGCGGCTTTGACCAGGGTTCGGAAGAACCCCTCCTTCGTTTTCGGGACTGGCCTGCCTTGCGGTCTGGGCGTAAGGCGCACAAGGGCGGAATCCACTTTGGGCACCGGGTAAAAACAGTGGCGCGAGACCCGCTCCTCGAGGGAAACATCGAAGCAGGCCCTGGTGAGAACGGTCAGGGCGCCGTAAGACTTGGTTCCCGGGGCAGCGGTAAGGCGCAAGGCGACTTCCTTTTGGAGCATGAGCACGAGCAGGGACAGGATGTCCCCGTGGTCAAGAAAGGAGAACAACAGGGGGGAGGACACCGAATAGGGGAGGTTGCCCACGATCTTCATCGGACCGCCGAATCGTTCGTATACCCGTCTATAGTCGAAGTGAAGGGCGTCCATACATACGAGGATCAAGGACCGCCGCGACTCGAGGGACCTGTGCAGATAGAGCGCAAGGCGGGGGTCGATCTCGACCGCGATGAGTTTGCGGACCCTGGGCAAAAGGGCCCTGGTCAGGGCGCCGGTGCCGGGTCCGATTTCCACCACCGTTTCATCAGGCCTGGGCTCGGCCAGAAGGAGGATCTTCTCCTGGACGGCTCGCTCGATCAGGAACACCTGCCCCAGGGACTTTCTCGGCGGCAGGCCGAAGTCCCGAACGCGGCTCTTGAGCGTTTTCGTTCCCGTCCGTGGTTCTTGCAACGTCCGCCTCCTGGCGACCGGCATGGAATGCGCCCTTGGCCCGCCCGCCCCCGAATTCCCTTCACAAGGACAGATCGGCGTCTGCATTGAGAGACAGGGGGGAGCGCTCCCCGCGGGCAAGGCGGCGCGCGCCGACCGCCGCAATCATGGCGGCGTTGTCGGTGCACAGAAACGGGGAGGGGATGTGTACGCGAAGGCCCTGTGCCTCGGCCATTTCCGCGAGCCGGGCCCTCAGTCTGCTGTTGCAGGCCACGCCGCCGGAGAGCGTGACCGTTCGGATACCGGTCCTGTCCACCGCCCGGCCGAGCGGTGCGAGCAGGCTGTCCACGACTGCCTCTTGGAAAGAGGCGGCAAGGTCGGGAAGGTGGTCTCGGGCGAACTCTTCTCCCTTTCGCCGGACGAAATAGAGCACCGAGGTCTTGAGCCCGCTGAAACTGAAGTCGAGCCCTTCGGAGGCGGACAGAGCTCTCGGAAAAGCGAAAGCCCTGGGGTTGCCCTGCCGGGCGAGCCGGTCGATCACCACGCCTCCCGGGTAGCCGAGTCCGAGCAGCTTGGCGACCTTGTCAAAGGCCTCTCCCGCGGCGTCGTCCCGGGTCTCGCCCAAGAGACGGTAATCGTCGAAGTCCGCGACTTCGTAAAGGCTGGTATGGCCGCCAGAGACAACCAGGCCCAAGAAGGGGAAAGAGGGAGCCTCGGCCTCCAAGAAAGGGGCCAGAAGATGCCCTTCGAGATGGTTGACTCCGCACAGAGGGATTCCGAGCGCGAAGGACAGCGCCTTGGCCGCGCACAGGCCGACCAGCAGGGAGCCCACAAGGCCCGGTCCCCGGGTTACGGCGATGCCTTGGAGGGATTCGAGGCCCCCACCGGCCTCTTCCACGGCAGCGCGGATCACAGGCACGATCTTCTCGAGGTGGTTCCGGCTGGCCAGTTCCGGCACCACGCCGCCGTAAGGGCTGTGGGTGTCTATTTGAGAATGAACGACATGGGAAAGGATCCGGTTGCCGTCTTCCAGGACGGCAGCCGCGCAATCGTCGCAGGATGTCTCGATGCCCAAAATCCTCATGGTAAAGAAATTACCATGTCGGGCCGAGGAAAACCATGTGGGATTCGAGGACTCTGCAGGCGGGCGGTCTCCGTTGATTTGGGGCAGAGCCTGTGGCAACCTACGTTGACACGAGCGGGGAATCCGCGCCCCCAAAAAAGACTGCGTAAAAAGCGCGGGTGCGGGACGTGCAGAGGAGGAACAAAATGACGAGACGACGGGTAGGCTTTGCATATGCCCTTGTCGCCCTTGCGGTCTTCGTGCTGGCTTGTCGGGGGCCGGGCGAGGGAGAGTCCCATGCCGTTTCTCCGAGCAAGGCGAAACAGGAGACCGAGCCCGGCGAGACCCTGCTTGCGGGTTCTGGGCATGAGCCCGCCGGCTCGCCTGCCCAAAACGGGGCTTCGGGGTCGCCGGCGATTCGCTTCGACGAGACAGAGTTCGACTTCGGAGAAGCCGAGGCCGGCAAGGACGTGGAGCACCTGTTTTCGTTCCGCAACGTCGGCAGCCGGACTCTGACCATCGAGAAGGTCGGCAGCACTTGAGGGTGCACAGGAGCTTTGGCTTCGGCCAAAGATCTACCCCCGGGCGGGGTAGGAGAAATCAAGGTAACGTTCCGAACCAGGGGCTACCAAGGGCCGGTGACGAAGACCATCTCGGTGGAAACCAACGATCCCGCCAACAGGCAGGTCCGGCTGACGCTGAAAGGCCGGGTCGTTGCGGATGTCGTTGTCGAGCCGAAGATCATCAATTTCGGCAGCGTCAATCGTCGCGCCTTGCCCGACCCTCTTCCCCTGAAAGTTGCCCTTCGATCGGGCAAAGACCTGCGAATCACCGAAGTCCGATCCGACAATTCTTTTGTCGTCGTCACGCCGACTCCCGGCGGCCGACAGGGAGGCGAATCGGAGTATTCGGTTGCTCTCACGAAGGACGTTCCTGCGGGGCGAGTTGCGGGCCGAATTTTGGTGAAGACCACGAGCCAGAGCCTCCCTGAGGTTCAGGTGCCGGTGCATGCCCTGGTCGAGGGGAACGTGAGGGTGACGCCTCCCCTGGTGTCCCTGGGCGTGGTGCGGCCGGGTGAGAAAGTGACTCGGGAGCTCAGAGTGGAACGGACCGGGGATGTCCCGTTCTCGGTGGAAAAGGTCGTCTCCACGAACGAGAACCTCTCCGTTTCCGTGATCAACGAGAAACCTGGAGAAGCATATCGTTTGGTGGTCACCTACCAGACAGGCCCCTCGGAGGAAGGCCGCATTTCGGAGAGGCTCAGCGTGTTCGCGAAAAGCGACACCGAGGAAATTTTGGAAGTGCCGGTCTTCGGAAGTTTTCAGCCGCCTCGGCCGCCCCAGGCGCAGCCGCCAGCGGCCGGTGCCGTCAAATAATCTCGTTCACGCTGAGCTGCATGGCCCGGGTCGGACAGCCCTTGATGCACCAGCCGCAGGCGACGCAAAGGGCCGGGTCGAAACGAACTCGCATGCTCGGCCGCTCGAGAAAAAGGGCATGGGTGGGACAAAGACCCGTGCAAGCGCCGCACTCCACGCAGGCTTTCTCGTTCCTCGTGATGCCTCTTTCGATGGGCTCCACTTGCACGCCGCATCGCTTCAGGTACTGAATCCCTTTCTGGCAGTTCTCTTCCTCTCCGGTGATCTCGATGACCATCCGGCCTTCCTGCCTCGGCAAGATGAAGGCCTTGAGGATGTTGAAGGTCAGCCCGTATTCCGAAGCGAGTTTGCAGACAATGGGCTGGTTCCAGGTGGATTTGCTGAAACGAAGCACTTTGGTCTTGCTCGTCATGGCGATCTCCTCAAGAGCCCCGGGCCGCGAGCCGCACCAGTTCTAGGGGCCCTTTCCATCCGATCCGGTCTCCGACGATGACCGCAACGGCCTTCAAGTCCGGGATGTCCGAGGAGGCTTCCAGTACGTCCTCGATGTCGTCGGCGGACTGAATACGGTTTGCCAGGGCCGTGGCCGCCGCGTCCGCCAGGGCCGTGGATCGGGCCCAGACCGTTACAGCGTCCGCCCGGCCGAAACTCAGGGACGGCCCGACCGTGCCGGATGAGGTGCAGATGCCGCAGGGCGTTTCCTCGGCCGGAACCCGAATTCCAATCCGCATGCTCAGAGGGGACGAGCCGGCGAACAGGGCGACCACGGCCGGAGCCTCGAGGGCCAGGTAGATGTCACCGCCGTTTTCCACGATCACCTCTCGGCAGGAGGCTCGAAGGCACCTGCCGACGTGTTCCGCGATCGCGCCAGCCACCGCGGCCATGGGGCCAACCGATGCGAGGGTGCCCGCTTCCAGCATATCGCGGACGATGGCTGCCGCCTGGGGGTCGGGATCCAGAGGGACCAGGCTTGTGCGGAACACCGGCCTCCTGCCCATGTAGGCCTGGATTTCGCCCCTGAGCCTTAAGACCTCCCGGAGAGCCTGGGCCGCCAGGTTCCGGTCCGCCTTGATGTACAGGTCCGTTTCCCCCTCGGAAACCGTGAAGGAAATCCATCGCTGGTTGGCCGAAAGGTCGCGGTAGGTTCTTTCCACGTAATTCAAGTCGATGGCCGTCCTCCCGGAGGCAGCAGCCACTGAGGCTCGCCGAGCAGGAACTTGCCCGCCTGGATCCATCCTTTCAAGGTTTCGGCGATTTCCAGCGCCTTCGGATAACTGGAAAGCGGTGCCGTGGGGATTTCCTTTCCCCGGAAGAGAATCTTCCCGCTCTTCAGGTCCGAGTAGCGGACTTCGCCTAGGGTCTGGCCTGTCGCGAAGGGATAGTCGTGGCTGTAATCGACGATCTGCGTGACGATGTCCTCGTCCCGAACGGCTGTGAAAACGGCCATCTCTTCGTCCAGAATCGGGATCGGAATGCCCAGACCCACGTAAAGGCTGGCTCCGTACCCTTGAAAACTTGCGCCCACCAGCCATTCGGGTTTCATCTGCTTGAGATCTCCGATCACGGCAAGGGTGCCGGCCGGCCCGAGAGGGAGCCCTCGGGCGTTGCGCTTTGGCGCCGGGTTGTGCTGGGTTCCGTAGAACGTGACGTAGCCCTCCCCGCCGCCGAGAAAGATGCGGGTGCCGACCCCGATCGTTCGGAAGTAGGGGTCGTTCAGAAGGGGACTGAGCTGGCCCGCACTGCAGTAGTTGGCGTTGGCGCCGTGGGGCCTCAGGATGCCCATGTAGGTGTAAATGGTCCGGTCTGAAAGATTCACGGCGCAGTTGTAATTCTGGTACCCGTTCCTCGGGTTGAAAAGAAAAGCCTGGGGCAGGCTCTTGAGAGTGATCTTTTTCACCAGTTCCTTGCGGGGATAGCAGTCCGTGCCGTAGCTGGTCGCGCGAAGCTGGATCTCTTTACCGGCGACGAGATCGTGGATCACGTGCCCGCCGCCGTACTGGAAGGCGCCCGGAAAGACCTTGTTCAGGGGGTCGTCCTCAGGGACCTCGGTGGCGCCCAGGTAGGCATCCACGGCGGCAATCCCCGTATAGGCAGGAACATTGTTCAGCCAGACCCGGTGGGCACGGATCCTGGGGCTCGAGTGACCGAAATTGAGGAAGACACCCGAGGAGCACATGGGACCGAAAGTGCCGGTCGTCACCACGTCTACTTCCCGGGCCGCCTGGACCGCGCCCTTTTCCTCCACGAGGTCAATCATCTCTTCGGCGGTCAGAACAACGGCTTTGCCCCGGCGGATCCTGTCGTTGATTTCCGCGTAGGTTTTCTGTACCTTGAACCCGCTTTTCCTGGTTCGGCTCTGGGAAGGCATGGGAGTTCCTTTCTATCCCACGGCAGCAATCTTATTATTCCACCACGCTTCTTTCGAACGTGTCAATCCGCGCGCCCGGACTGTCGGTCCGCTTCTCTGCTGTGCGGTCCCCACCGGGTCCGGTGAGAGGGTGGGCCATGACCGGCCGGCCGAGTCCCGACGGCCCGGATTCAGGGGCCGGAAGCCTCGAGGAAATCTGCGCTTTCTTGAAGGAGGCTCTTCCCGCCTCTTGGATGCGGCCTGAGCAAGTGCGCCCGCTGGAAGGGGACGCATCGGATCGAAGATATTACCGGATCTTTCTTCAGTCCAGTGGCCCGGCCCGTCCTTCTTCCCTCGTTTTGATGAAGCTTTCCGCGCCCTGGAGCCCGTCCGCCGGCCGGGAGGAGCTGCCTTTTGTGAACATCGCCCGACACCTGGCCGAAAAGGGCCTTCCGGTTCCTGCGATTCTCCTGGACGCTTCCCGGGAGGGGTTTCTGCTCCTGGAAGACGCGGGCGACACGACGATGCAGGCTTACCTGGGTTCCTGCACGGCCGCAGACCGAAAAGGCGTGTACAAGGCGGCCGTGGAGCTCATCGTGGATTTGCAGCGGCGGGCGTCCGAGCCCTCGAGCAGGCCATGCTACGCCCATGGGTACGGTTTTGACGTTCCGACTTTTCTCCAGGAGCTTCGCTTCTTCCTGGAGCATGCGGTCGAAGGCCTGTGGAAGCGCAAGATTCCTGAGCGAGACCGGCAGGAACTGGAGGGGTATTTCGAACAAATCTGCCGGCAGAGCTTGGAATCGGGGGAGGTCTTCACCCACCGGGACTACCATTCGCGCAATCTCATGGTCCGGCCGGACCGCATCGTCATGCTGGATTTCCAGGACGCTCGGATGGGGCCGTGCACCTACGACTTGGCTTCCCTGGTGCTTGATTCCTACGTGACCTTGGAACCGAAGGAGCAGGAAGGGCTCGTGGATCTCTACCTGGACGCGTGCAGGAGGGCCGGCATGGATCGGGGTTCTCCTGAGTCCTTCCGCAGAGCCTTCGTGCTGACCGGGCTCCAGCGGAATCTGAAGGCGATCGGGACGTTCGCTTTCCAGGCTCAGGTGAGAGGGGTCGAGCGATATCTGCCCTTTGTGCCAGGGACGGTCCGTTCGGTCCGGCGGGCTCTCGAACGACTGCCTGAGTACGAAAGGTTTCGCAGGCTGCTGGAGGTTTATGTGGAGGGCCTTGGGTGACCTGAACCGGTCCGCGCGCTGGGCGGCCGCCGTTGACCGGTCGAGGAACGGTGTGTTATAAAAAATGACGATAGGATGGGCAGTTCGACGGGCGGGTCCTCGGCCCCCGGCCGGGGCGAGGGCGTCGACGAGGAAGGAGGGGACGATGGCGCAGTACGATCTAACGGCAGAGCAGAAGATGCTCAAGGAAACGGTGGCGAAGATCGCGAAGGCCCAGGTCGAACCCGGGGCTGAGCGCCGGGACCGGGAGGGGAAGTTCGACTGGACCATGGTCGAACTCCTTCGGGAAAACGGGCTTCTGGGGATCGATTTCCCTGAGAAGTACGGGGGGGCTGAGGCGGGCCTGCTCAGCCTCATTCTCGTGATCGAGGAGCTTTCGAAAGTGGATGCCTCGGTGGGCCTGCTGCCAGCAGTGCAGGAACTGGGCACCCTTCCGATTCTGCTGGCTGGCAACGACGAGCAGAAGGCTCGGTACCTGCCGGCCTTGGCTTCGGGCGAGAAACTCGCCGCCTTCGGGCTTACCGAGGCCAGGGGAGGATCGGACGTGGCGGAGCTGAAGCTCAGGGCTGTCCGGGACGGTGACCATTACGTGTTGAACGGCAGCAAGATCTTCATCAGCAACGGATCGGTCGCCGACGTGCACACCGTCTATGCGGTCACGAACCCGGAGCAGAAGAGCCATCGCCGGGCCAGCGTGTTCATCGTGGAAAAGGGGACACCGGGTTTTTCAGTCGGCAAGAAAGAGGACAAGATGGGGATCCGCGCCTCGGACACGGTGGAGCTGATCTTCGAGGACGTCAGGATTCCGGCTGCCAATCTCCTGGCCGAGGAGGGAAGCGGGTTCCACATCATGATGAAGACTCTGGACTTCAGCCGTCCCGGGATCGCGGCCCAAGCGCTGGGGATCGCCACAGGCGCGGCGGAGTACGCGGCCCGATACGCCAAAGAGAGGATTGCCTTCGGCAAGCCGATCATGAGCTTCCAGGGGATCTCCTTCAAGCTGGCCGACATGTTCATCCAGATCGAGGCGGCCCGGCAGCTCCTCTATAAGTGCGCCTCGGTCCTGCAGGAGTGCCCGAAGGACATGAGTCGCCTGCTCCCGGAACAGATCCGTCTTTCCTCGGCATCGAAAACCTTCTGCGGGGATGTGGCCATGTGGGTGACCGTGGAAGCGGTTCAGGTGCTGGGCGGCTACGGGTACAGCCGGGAGTACCCGGTCGAGAGGTTCATGCGGGACGCCAAAATCACGCAGATTTATGAGGGCACGCAGGAAATCCAACGGATCGTGGTTGCCAACACGCTCTGAACGACCCAAGAGGACTTCCGGGGCCGGTCCTGGGAGGGCCCCGGCGGTAGGGGAGATGGCCGATATGCCGGCTCGCCGAGCACGCGCCAAACGTTTGCTGCCATGGGGGCTCCTTTGTCTCGTTCTGGTGGGTGCAGGAGCGTGCTCCTGGTTCAAGGAAAAGCCGGAACTTTCGGCCGAGGAAAACTTTCAGAAGGGGATGAAGGAGTTCGAAAAAGAGCACTATCAGAATGCCATCCCCTTTTTCCAGAAGATCCTGGAAAACTACCCCTTCTCGATCTACGCCGTTCCGGCCGAGTTGAAAATCGCGGAATGCTACTTTCTGGACGAAAAGTACCCGGAAGCCCTGGTGCACTTGCAGGGGTTCGAGGAGCTCCACCCGACGAACGAGCAGATCCCCTACGTGCTCTGGATGAAGGGGGTCGCGTATCTGGATCAGTTTTCCACCATTGATCGGGACGTTTCGGCTTTGGAGAGCGCCCAGCGGGAATTCGAGAAGCTTCGGAGCCGATTCCCGGACAGCCCCTACAGCGAAAAAGCCGAACCCCAGCTTCAGGACATCCGAGCGAAGCTGGCGGAACACGATTTCTATGTGGCCCACTTCTACTACCGGGCGGGGCGGTTCCAGGCGGCCCTGCCGAGATTCAAAAGAATCCTGGAGAAGTATCCGGAGGCCGGCATCGCGGACCGGGCTCTGTACGGCATGGGCAAGTGCCACTATTTCATGGATGACAGCGAAAAAGCCCGTCAGGCCTTTGAGACTCTCGTGCGGACCTATCCCGAAAGCCCGTACCGCAAATATGCCGAGAGGTTCCTCGCCGACTTGCAGGAAGGCCGCTTCAGGATCGTCTCCCACTCGTTCCGCATGAAGGAGCGTTTTTTCCGCTGGCTGGGCTACGAGTGAGCCCTCTGGCGGGACGCCTCGTCGAGCAGGCCCCGCAGTCTGTCGAAGGCCTTGGGGATCCCTTCGGGCCGGCTGCCTCCGGCCTGGGCCATCTCGGGCTTGCCCCCGCCGCTTCCCCCCACTTCCTGGGCGATCTCCCGGATCAGTTTGCCCGCGTTTAGAAGAGGGCAGAGGTCCCGGGTAACGGAAAGGATCAGCTGCGCCTTGCCCTGGTCTCGGCTTGCCAGAAGGATGACGGCCGACGAGCGGAGTCGGTCGCGGAGAAAGTCCGACAGCTTCCGCAGGGTCGCTGTGTCGGCTTCGTACTCGGCTGCGACGAGCGAAAAGGATCCGATGGTTTCCACCTTCTTCAAGAGACTCTCAACGGTCTCGAGAAGGCGGTCCTTCTGCCGGGCTTCGATGGCTTTTTCCAGTTCTTTCTGGCGATCCTGAAGCCGCTGAATCCTCTGGACGGCCTCGCCAGGCCGCGCTTGAAGGCAGGCGAGGATCTGCCGGTATTCTTTTTCCATCTCCTCCACGTGCCGCAGGGCGCCCTCACCGGTCAGGGCCTCGATTCTCCGCACGCCGGCCGCCACGCTGGATTCGTGCAAGATCTTGAAGAGGCCGATATCTCCGGTCCTGGAAACATGGGTGCCGCCGCAAAGCTCTTTGCTGAATGCCCCGAGGGTGGCCATGCGCACGATCTCGCCGTACTTCTCTCCGAACAGGGCAATGGCCTTTTCGGCCTGGGCCTGCTGGAAGGGAACCGTGCGGATCTCCATGGGGTGGTTTTCTCGCACCTTGGCGTTCACCAGATTCTCCACGGCGAGCAGTTCCTCCTCGCTCAAGGCCGCGAAATGGGTGAAGTCGAAGCGCAGGCGGTCCGGTGCGACCAGGGATCCGGATTGTCTCACGTGGTCTCCGAGCACGGTCCGGAGGGCGAAATGAAGAAGATGCGTGGCCGTGTGGTTGCGGGCCGTGGCGCTTCTTCTTTCCCGGTCCACCCGAAGCAAGACTTCCTGGCCCTCCTGAATCCGGCCTTTCTTCACCTTGCCTTTGTGCAGGATGGCGTTTCCCGGCCCATAGACCGTATCGTGGACCTCGAAAGTTCCCTCCGGACCCTCCACCAGGCCTCGGTCGCCGGTCTGGCCTCCGCTTTCGGCGTAGAAGGGGGTTTGCAGGACCACGAGCTCGGCCTCGACGCCCTCTGCAATCTCCGGCACTCGGTCGCCCTGCACGAACAGGTGAGAGACGACCGATGCGATTTCGAGCCGGTCGTACCCGACGAATTCGCTCCGGGCGCCGGCCAAGGCGTTTTCCTGCGACCATCTTCCTTCGGCAGTGCCTCTCCAGGAGGCGCGGGCCTTTTCTTTCTGCTCCTCCATGCAGTGGGCAAACCCCTCGAGATCCACTTCTAGGCCCTGGTCCTTGGCCAGGTCTTGGGTGAGATCCGGGGGGAACCCATACGTGTCGTAAAGCCGAAAGATCACCGGACCCGGAAGCCTCTCCTCCCCTTCGGACCGGATCCTTTCGAATTCGGTCTGGAGCATGCGCATGCCGGTCTCGAGGGTGTCGAGGAACCGCCTTTCTTCGCTCGCCAGCACCCGGGAGATGAAAGAGCGGTTGTCGCAGAGGTCCGGGTAGCCTGTGCTGAACATGGCCAAAACGACCTCGAGGATGCGGTCCACGATGGGGTCGGCATATCCGAGTTTGCGGGCGTGGACCAAGGCGCGGCGCACGATCCGCCGCAGGACGTATCCTCTGCCCTCGTTCGAAGGCAGAACTCCGTCGGAAACGAGAAAGGCCGCCCCTCTGAGATGGTCTGCGATAATCCGGCAGGAGCGAAGGGCTTCCGGGGCCAGACCGTCTGGATCAAGTCCGCAGATATCGCAAATCCCCTCGATCAGAGGCCGGAACAGGTCGGTTTCGAAGATGCTCGTCTTGCCCTGGAGCACCAGGGCGATCCGCTCCAGGCCCATACCGGTGTCGATGTTCCGGGCGGGCAGGGGCTCGAAGACGTTTTCGGCCTTCTTGTTGTACTGCATGAACACGAGGTTCCAAATCTCCAGGAATCGGCCGCACGCGCAGTTGGGGCCGCAGCGATCCCCGAGGCTGCACGGAGCGCAGGTGAGGTCGAAGTGGATCTCCGAGCAGGGGCCGCAGGGCCCTGTGGGGCCCGGAGGCCCCCAGAAATTGTCCTGGGCTCCGAAGCGGAAGATCTTCCGGGCCGGAATCCCCTGGCTCTGCCACAGCCGGGCCGCCTCTGTGTCTTCCGGGATCACCCCTTCGCCGCCGAAAACCGTGATAAACAGGCGCTCCTCGGGCACCTCCCAGTGCCGAGTGAGGAGTTCCCATGCGAAGGCGATCGCTTCTTCCTTGAAGTAGTCGCCCACCGAGAAATTGCCGAGCATTTCAAAAAAGGTGTCGTGGGTGGCGTCGCCTACGGCGTCGATGTCCGAGGTGCGGAAGCACTTCTGGACGCTCGTCAGACGTCGGCTCGGCGGGGTCTGCTCGCCAAGGAAATAGGGCTTGAACTGCTGCATCCCGGCCGTGGTGAGCAGGACGGTGGGGTCGCCGGACGGGATCAGCGAGGAGGATCGAACCAGAAGGTGGCCCTTTTCCTGAAAATAGCGGATGAAGCTTTCTCGAATCTGCTGCGCCGCAAGCTGCTTCACTTCTCGAACCTTTCGATGGTGACTGTAGACGATTTGCCCAGATCCTCAACGGTCTTCTCTTCTTCGATTTTGGCTTCGAACCCCTCCCAGCGGGCGTCGCTCGTAGAATAGATCCCTCGAACCTTCAAGGCGAAATCGTCCGGGTTGCTGCTTTGCTGGAGGGCTTCTTCGTAGGTGATGAGGTTCTTTTCGAGAAGGTACATCAAGGACTGGTCGAAGGTCTGCATGCCGTACGTGGTGTATCCCTTGGCGATGGCGTCCCGGATCTCTTTGGTCTTCGAACCATCTTCGATGCATTCCCGAATGAAGCCCGTGCTGACCATGACCTCGACCGCAGGCACCCGGCCCCGCCCGTCGGCCCGTGGGACCAGCCGCTGGGAGATGACGCCCTTGATGATGCCCGCCAGTTGCCTGCGGATCTGTTGCTGCTGGTTGGCGGGGAACACGGTGATGATCCGGTGGATGGTTTCGGTCGCGTCGAGCGTGTGGAGGGTGCTCAGGACGAGGTGGCCTGTTTCCGCGGCCAGGATCGCGGTCTGGATGGTCTCGAAGTCCCGCATCTCTCCCACGAGGATCACGTCCGGGTCCTGGCGGAGCGCGGCCCGCAAAGCGCTTGCGAAGGACTCGGCGTCGAATCCGACCTCCCGCTGATTGATCAGGCACTTCTGGTCGCGGTGGAGAAACTCGATGGGATCCTCGATGGTGATGATGTGACAGTTGCGATGGGTATTGATGTGGTGAATCATGGCGGCCAAGGTCGTGGACTTGCCGCTGCCTGTGGTTCCGGTGACCAGGACGAGACCCCGGGGCTCGAGGGCGATCTTTTTCACGATCCCGGGCAGGAACAGCTCGTCGATCGTCTGGATCTTGTACGGGATGAACCGGCAGACCATGCTCGGAACCCCGCGCTGCTGAAAGATGTTGATCCGGAACCGTCCGAGGTCTTCGATGCCGTAGGAGATGTCGATCTGCTTGCGCTGTTCGTATTTCTCCTTTTGCCATTCGTTCAGGAGGGCGTCCACGGTTTCCTGGATCTGCTCGGGCTCGAGGGGAGGATGCTCGCGATAGGGGTACAGGGTGCCCATGATCCGGAAGATGGGCCTCAGCCCGGCCCGAAAATGAATGTCCGAAGCGCCCCGGCTGATGGCGACCTTGAAGATGTCTCTCCATTCCATGGGTTTATTCCTCTTCTGAGGGTGTCCCTAGAGGGCCTCCGCCTCCAGAAGGCGAGGCCTTGGCCAGGATCTGCTGCCGGATTTCTTCCATGACCTCGGGATTGTCCCGCAGGAACAGCCGGGCATTCTCCCGGCCCTGCCCGATTCGCTCCGAGCCATAGGAGAGCCATGGGCCATTCTTTTCGACGATGCCGTATTGAATGGCAAGATCGATGATTTCCCCTTCCCGCGAGATGCCACTTCCGTACAAGAGGTCGAATTCCACTTCCCGGAACGGAGGGGCGAGTTTGTTCTTGACCACCTTGACCCGCGTCCGGTTCCCGAGGATCTCGTTTCCGGACTTGATGGTGGCCACTCTGCGGATATCGAGGCGCACCGAAGAATAGAACTTGAGAGCGGTTCCTCCGGTCGTCGTCTCGGGGCTGCCGAACATGACGCCGATCTTCATCCGGATCTGGTTGATGAAAAGAAGGATCGCGTTGGAGCGGTGCACGCTGCCCGTCAGCTTGCGCATGGCCTGGCTCATCAGGCGGGCCTGAAGGCCCATCTGGGGGTCTCCCATCTCGCCGTCGATCTCGGCTCGGGGGACCAGGGCCGCGACTGAATCCACCACAATCACGTCCACGGCATTGCTGCGAATCAGAACGTCGGCGATCTCCAGGGCCTGCTCGCCGGTGTCGGGCTGAGAAAGGAGCAGCTCGTCCGTCTTCACGCCGAGTCTTCTGGCGTACAGCAGATCCAGGGCGTGTTCCGCGTCGATGAAGGCCGCCACCCCCTTCTGCTTCTGGGCCTCGGCCACGATGTGCAGGGCCAGGGTGGTTTTCCCCGAGCTTTCGGGTCCGAAGATCTCGATGATCCTCCCTCTCGGCACGCCGCCGATCCCCAGGGCGAGATCGAGCCCGAGCGACCCGGTGGAGATGCAGGGGACCCGAATCACCTGCTGCTCCTCGTGGCTCAGGCGCATGATCGATCCCTTGCCGAACTGTTTTTCAATGGACTGGATGGCCTGGGAGATGGCTTTTTCTTTGTCGAGTTCCTTTGCCATGGGACCCCCTTCAGGCGGCCTCGCCTGCGCGGCGGGAAAAGGGGAAGCGTCTCAAAACCGTGTATATGGGACCGGACCGCTGGAGCTGGCTCCGGATCAAACGGATTTCTTCGACCACCATTTCCCCGATCTTCTCTTCCCGGTTTCGTTCCAAAAGCCTCCGAAGCTCGCCAAGGCCCCTAGAGCTTTTGACTCTGCCCAAAGTGAGATGGGGCCTAAAGGGCTTGTCCGGGGGAGGCCATTTCAGAGCAGAGAGTTCTCTGGAGAGTTTCTTCTCCAATTCGATCAGGGGAGCCTCTGGGTCTACGCCGACCCAAACCACCCGGGCGGCCTCGGGTTTGGGGAAGGCTCCCAAGCCCTGGATTTTGATGGAAAACGGCGATGAGATGCCCGCGGCCCTGGCTGAGGCCTCTTCCACGAGCGGGAGTTTCTCCTCCGGGATTTCACCCAAGAATCTCAAGGTTAAATGGAGGTTGGCGGGCTGCACCCAGCGGACATCGAACTGGGGCAGATCCATCCGGATCCGGAGGGATTCCAGGGCCTTTTTCAAAGCTTCAGGGAGTTCGACTGCGACAAAACAGCGTATTGTCACGAGGTTGACTTCTCTTTTCAGATCCTTGAATGTTCGCCGCCTTTGCCGTCTTTCCTGTGGCAAGGGGCTCAAGAATGGCGGCATAGGGTCACAAGGTAAAGGATACTCTGCAGGGCCAGATTCGCATACAGGCCGGCTACCAAGTCGTCCAACGTGATGCCCCAGCCGCCGGGGCAAAGCTGCTCCAACTTCTTGATCGGAGGAGGTTTTACTATATCAAAGAGTCTGAAAAAAGCACAAGCCGCCACGAGCGGCACAAGCGAAAGGGGTACGAGGATCATGGAGACGAGGAAACCCGCCACCTCGTCGATCACCACAAAGGGGGGATCTTTCTCCTGGAGCCTTCCTTCCACGAATCCCGAGGAAACCACCGAGACCGCCGCCATGGCAAGGCACCCGAAAACGTAAAGGGGTTCGCCCAGTTGCTTCAGAGCCACACAAAGGGGGACTCCAAGCAAAAAGGTCGCCCATGTCCCGGGAGCTGCCGGAAGATAGCCGATATAGGAGCCTGTAGCCAGCCAGTGGAGGAATGTACCCAAGAAGCGTCCTTTCAAAATCCCCTGCATCCGGACAAGCAAGAAACGGGCCATCCGGATCGTGTTTCTGCCGGCAGGAGCGGTCAGCCCCGGATGATGCGGAAGTGCAAGGCCTTGACGAGGCTTCCGTAGCTGCCGAGAATCCGCTTGGCCAGGGCATCCACGTCCTTGTAGTACTGGAACATGTCGATCAGGAGGAGGTCGAAGGCAGAGCTGGCGATCCAGTCCACGGGCTGCCGGTAACCGCAAATGCACAGGCATTTGGTCTTGCGCAAGAACGCTTGAATGCGCGAGGGGGAAACGTCCAAAACATTGCAGCTTCCGAAATGGAGAATTCGGCCCGCGCACTTGTCTTCGAGAATGTCTCCCAGCTCCTCGAGTTCAAAGTACGTGCGCTTGTTGATTTCCAGGGAGCCCGGCTGCCCGTGGAAGGCCAGGTAGCCGATAGCGTATTTCTCGTATCGCTTCTGGGGCCAACGGCGCAGGTAATAGACGAGTTCCTCGCGGGTTCCGCAGTCTCTGTGAATATAGCTCAAGTTGCAGTTGACGCTCAGGAACTCCAGCACGGAACGGATGGTTGCGCGGTTCCTGAGATCGGGGTGCCAGTTTCCTTCCAGGCAGAAGACGGATTTCTTGTAGGACTTTGCGAATTTCATGAGTGGCAATTCATGCGTGAAAGCAGGGGAAAAGTCAATCCTTGCCGCAGTCCCCAGGCCTGCCTATAATAAGTTCTCCCGCGCCGAGGGCGCCAATCGGGTGGGTCGATGAAGCAAGTTCTTGATGACAGGAGGAGGGGTTCCGGCAGATGGCTGGGGCTCGACCTGGGCGAGAAGACCATCGGTGTTGCCATAAGCGACGAGCTCGGGCTGACGGCGCAGCCCCTGAAGACCCTGAGAAGGCGCGGTTTGGAGAAGGATCTCGAAGAGATCGTCACCCTGGCTTCTTCTCGAGGCGCCACGGGCATTGTGATCGGTCTGCCGAGGAACATGGACGGATCCTTGGGCGTCCGAGCAAGGGAAGCGCTCCGGTTTGCCGAGCTGTTGAAAGATCGGTCGGGTCTTGCGGTTCGCACGTGGGATGAGAGGCTCTCAACGGTGGCTGTCCAGAGGGTCCTGCTCGAGGCTGACGTGAGCAGGAAAAAACGACGCCGGGTCGTGGACATGCTGGCTGCCGCCTACATCCTCCAAGGGTTTCTGGATGCTCCGAGGCAGACAAAGGCCGACGGGCCGCCTGTCGTCCCTTGAACCTTTCATTGGAGGCTGATCCGGGATCGGCCGGGGGCTGCAGGCGGGCCTGATGGCAAAGTACTTAATCCTATTCATTTTTATTCTTCTTGCCCCTTTGGGGGCGCTGGGCTACTACTATCTGCCCGCACAGGGGCTCGCAGAGCGGAAGATTGAACTCGTTCGCGAGGGGGAGACCCTCAGGCAGGTTGTGGAACGCCTGGCGGAGCGCCGGATCGTTCGATTCCCCCGCCTGTTTCTTCTCATCGCCCGAATCGACGGCCAAGACCACACCATTCAGGCCGGAGAGTACACGTTGGATTCGTCCATGAGTCCAAGGGAGATTTTGCAGACCCTGCTGGCCGGGAAAGTGATTCTTTACCGGATTCCTGTCCCGGAGGGGACCTCTCTCAACCAGATCGCGGCTCTTCTGGAAGATCGGGGGTTGGCCGAAGGCAGCGAGATTCTGCGGATCAGCCGGGACCCGGATTTTTTGAGAGAGACTGGAATTGAAGCTCCCAGCCTGGAGGGCTATCTTTTCCCGGATACCTACCTTTTCGCTCGCGGTCTGAGCGCACAGACGCTGCTGAAAACCATGGTGCGTCGGTTCCAAGCCGCGTACGACGCGCACCTTCAAGATCGCCAGAGTGCCTGTGGTTGGAGCCTCCACGAAGTCGTCACCCTGGCTTCGATCGTCGAGGCCGAAACCGCCCGGGCCGAAGAAAGGCCTCTCGTTGCCTCTGTCCTGATCAACCGCCTCAGGCGGGGGATGCCCCTTCAGTCCGATCCGACGGTCATTTACGGGATCGAGGGATTCGACGGGAACCTCCGCCGCGAGGATCTACAGAGTCAACATCCTTACAACACCTACGTCCACAGAGGTTTACCGCCCGGCCCGATCTGCAACCCCGGCCTGGAGTCCCTCAAGGCGGTTCTCTACCCCGCGGAGACGGATTATCTCTATTTCGTCTCCAGAAACGACGGGACCCATTTGTTTTCCACGTCTCTTGGGGATCACAGGCGCGCGGTCCAGCAGTACCAGAGGGGCGGAGCAGGTCGGCACGGGCACTCTGCCCCCCGCACGGGCCGCCGGTAGCCGGCGCTTTCCCGGCGCGGAGGATCCTTCAGAGGGCCTGGGTTCTTATCCTTTGCCTGCGGTCCCGGGGAAGCCGGATGCGGACGAGAGTCCCACGATCGGAACGCCTGACCATTTCGAGGGATCCCCCGTGGATTTCCACGATGTGAGCGATCAAGGCCATCCGGAGATCGTCGACCGGCCTTGATGCTATCAAGAAAGGCGACAGGGAGCCGTTCGGCGCCAGAGAACCCAGGCTGTGCCCCAAGTCCTCGCATTCGACGACCAGGTCCGATTTCTGCTCGGTCAGGCAGATCTCCAACTGGCCGCCGTCGCCAAGGCCGTCGAGGCGCATTTGGAGGAGATTGCGCAGGGCGAACAGCATGAGGTCGGGATCCATGTACAGCAAGGGGCTTTCAGGGCCGAGCGAAGACCGGAGGCGGACGCAGACGCCCCGTTCTGCGGCCTGGGGCCTGAGTTCCGCCACGAGCGACTGAAGTCTATCGAGAAGGTCCTCCTTGCGGGCGTCCGGGTGCTCCATGGCGGCGAACGCCTCGACCTGTTGGATCAAGGGCTCCAGCGACTCCAGTTCCCGGCGCAGATCGGAAAGATGCCGCAGGACGGGATCGCCGCCGGCGACCGAGCGCTCGATCTTGCTAGCCACGCCGGTCAGGCGGACAAGACAGGAGCCGATTTCCCGGGAAATTTTCTGGGTCAAGCCTCCGAGCAGGGAGAGTGTTTCCAGGGCCTGGCAGCTTCGTTCGATCTCTTTCACGCGGCCGAGGTCGAAAAAGGACCAAAGAACGTGGACTTGTCGCTCGCCGAGAACCATCTGCTGGGCGCTCAAGTGCACATGCGCCCCGTTTCCGGTGGCTGCCGACAGCAGAGCCTCCCCTCGAAAACTCCCCTTCCTGGACGTCACTTTGAGGATGTTGGGAACGAGAACCTTTTGGTCTTCCCGAAAAAAGAGGATTTCAATCGGTTTGCCGACAAGCTCTGCGGGCGGGCGGGTCAGAACGGCCTCGGTTTCTCCAATGGCGCACTGGATCAATCCGTCTGAGTCCGTAACCAGGACGGCGCTTCGCAGCAGAGACAGGATCTCTTTCGTGAATTTGTCCGAGACCAGAAGCTTGATCTCCCGGAGATTTCGTGCAACAGAGGCCTCGGGTGGCCGTGGAAGCTCGGGGCCGCACCTTTCGCGAGCCCCCTCTCCCGGCTCATTCCTCCTCTTCTTTGCCGTATTCCCCCAGGCTCATTTCCCGGGCGAGGGGAGTCCCCGATGTTTCCTCGACCAGTTTGCGCTGTTTTTCCTCTTTCGTCTTGCAGGCCACGCAAACCGTGGTGGAAGGCATGACTTTGAGTCGCCCGAAGGGGATTTTCTCCCCGCATCTTTCGCAGATGCCGAAGGTGCCCTCCTCGATTCGCTCAAGGGCTTCTTCGATTTCCTTGAGCTTTTGCCGTTCCCTCTCGCTCAGACGAAGTCTGAGTTCCCGATCCCGGTCACTGGTGGCGATGTCGCAGACGTCTCCTCCCTCCAGATCCCCTGGCGGGGTGGAAACTCTCTGAATCCGAGAAATCCCACTCAGCAGGAGGGCCCGGTCCTGCAGGAGTTGAGCCTTGATGGCCTTGAGTTCTTTCTGGGTCACGGAGCTCTCCTTTTGGATGGGTTCTTTCCTTGCTCCTGTGGCTAGGGCCGAAGCGGAGCCAATATAATCATTTGAAGTCTTTTGTCAAGAGAGGGATTCGAAGCGATTCTTTCTACCCTCCCCTCGGATTTTCAGCCGTCTCCTGGCCGGGCATCTTCTAAGATCGGCACGTAGGGCGAAAGGCTTGAGCCTGTCGAGGGGCCTCTTAAGGGACGGGCGACTCGGGCAGGAGCTCACCCACGAGATCGTGGGTCCGGGCCTTCACGATCCGGGCCCGCACGACCGGGACATTTGGAAGGTTCCGGGTCCTTGAAAGCAGCACGACGCCGTCCACTTCGGGCGCCTGGTAGCGGGTCCGGCCCCGCAAAGACCCTTTGTCCGGGCCGTTCGATTCCTCGATCAAGACGTCCTGGGCTGTTCCCACATAGCCACTCAAGATGCGCCTGGAAATCGATGCCTGTAGAGAAAAGACCTCCTTGCGTCTCCGAAGGGATTCTTCCCGTGTCACCCGGTTTGGGAGACAGGCCGCAGGGGTTCCGGCTTCGGGGCTGAAGCAGAAAACGCCCACGTGATGGAAGCGGACCTCCTCGAGAAACCGCAGCAAGGCGTCGAAATCGCGATTTGTCTCGCCCGGGAACCCCACCATGACGGTCGTTCGCAGCGCAATGTCCGGCCGGGCCTTCCGCAGGCGTTCGATCAGACGGAAAAGATCGCTGCGCCTGTAAGGCCTGCCCATTGTTTCCAGCATGCGATCCGAAGCGTGCTGGATGGGCAGATCCAGGTAGGGGCAGAGCTTTTCCAAGCGTCCCATCGCCTGGACAAGCTCCCCGCCGACGTGGGCCGGATGGCAATACAAAAGCCGGATCCACCGGACCGAGTCGATCCGGTCCATGCCTTCGAGGAGCCGGACGAGGGCCAGGGAAGAACGACCGCCCCGGTCACGGCCGTAGGCAGCCACGTCCTGAGCGACGAGATTGAACTCGACAACGCCCGATCCGGCCAGCCAGCGCACTTCTTTCAGGATCTCTTCTCTGGGACGGCTGCGGAGGGGGCCGCGGATTCCGGGCAGGGTGCAATAAGAGCATCTGTTGGAACAGCCCTCAGAGATCTTCACATAGGCCCAGCTTGCCCGGACAAGCCTTTGTTCCGAAGGGGCAGGGTGGGTGCCCTTCGCAAGGGGCGGAGGCCGAAGGACGATGGTTCTGGGCGAACCGGCCTGGAGGTGACGGGCCAGGATGGGCCCCATCCTGGCTGCCGCAGAAAGGCCCGCAAAGAGGTCCGCTTCAGGCAGCCTCTCGAACAGGTCCGGACCCAGTCGCTGCACCAGGCACCCCGTCACGACCAGAGAGCGGCAGGAGCCGTCCCGCTTGTACCGGGCGAGCTGCCGTGCGGTCGAGAGGCTCTCTCGGACAGCGTCCTGGATGAAGGAGCACGTGCTGAGGATCAGAACATCAGCCCGCCGAGGGTCCGCCGTGAATCGAAACCCGGCCTCAAGCAGGCTGTGGGCCATCCGTTCCGCATCGACTTGGTTCTTCGCGCACCCAAGAGTGATCAGGCAGACCCTTTCCTGCCTGGCGGGTTCAGCGAGGCCGCGGGCTTGGGCGTTGGCCCTTGACCGCATCCTCCGGTCATGGCTTCTCGTGCAAGACGTATCCATGTCAGACCCCTGGGCGAGGTGCTTAGAAAGCTCCCTCGAGCACCTCGGCTCCTTGCGGGATCTCGAACCGGAAAAGGTCCGGAGAAAGATCCCCGTTTACCCGCCAATCGTGGAACCGGATTCGGGTCACGTTGCCCACGAGGTCCCTGGATTCGGTTCTTTCGAGAAGAGAGTCCTCCTTGCGGACGAAAAGAATCATCTCTTCCAGAGAGAGCTTCGCGGTCTCGGTCGGGACGAGGCGCAGGCAGTGAAACCCTTCGCTGTCGGCCGGGGGCGGAAGAAGGGTGATCGTGAAGGATTCGGACAGCCTCCCTTGAGCCAGAAGAACCCGAATTTGGGCCATGCCCGGCATGTCCGCTTCGGACGACTTCAAAACCTGATTTCGCGCCGGGATCCATAGAAAAACCCGGTCCCCCAACACATAGACTTCCTGGGGTTCGGGCGCCTCGTAGCTCCAGCGGATTTTGTCGGGCTTCTCCACATAGATCCATCCAGAGGATCTCCTCGTGCGCCGGAGGGACTTGGTCTCGGTTTCCTGGTCGAAACGGGCCTGGAACGTCCGGATTCCGTGATAGACGGTTTCCATGCGCTCAAGGATCCCATCCAGTTCCGGATCGCGCGCAAAAGCCGCTTCTTGGGCCGGACGGGGAGCGCCGGTGGATCCGGATCCAGCAAGGGCGCCCTGTCTGGCCGGATCAGCCCCTGGGGCGTCAGGGGTGAAAAGGAGGGTCTGCACTGCCAGGGCAAGGATCGGAAGGATTCTGCGAAACAAGCTTTTCATGAACACTCTCTCCCGTTTCATGCTTCAAGAAAGCCGCTCAGGGGTTCCTCGCGCGAAGGGCTCTCCAGCCTCTGTTGGGGATTGCCGCCGCGGACCGGGCCGACGGACCTGGGGTGGTTGCGTTCAGCTCAGCTTCTTGACCAGGACTTCGCGCGGCTTGACGCCTTCCTGAGGGCCCACGATCCCTTCCTGCTCCATCCGTTCGATCATCCGCGCGGCTCGGTTGTATCCGACCCGCAGTTTCCGCTGGAGCATGGAGATCGACGCCTGGCGGGTTTCCGTCACCACCTGGACGGCCAGATCGTATTTTTCGTCATATTCGAAAGGTTCGTCTTCTTCCTTGGGTTTCTTGGCCCGGAAAGGAATTTTGACGTAACGGGGCTTTCCATACCGTTTGAGGTACTCCACGACCCGCTCGATTTCGGGCTCGCTCACGTAGGCGCCGTGGATCCGGCGGACCTTGGACGTGCCCGGAGGCAGAAAGAGCATATCCCCCTGGCCGAGGAGCTTTTCGGCGCCGATGGAATCCAGGATCGTCCTGGAGTCCGTGCGGGAACTCACCTGAAAGGAAATCCGGGTCGGCAGATTGGCCTTGATGATGCCGGTCAGCACGTCCACGGAAGGCCGCTGGGTGGCCAGCAGCAGGTGGATGCCGGCCGCCCGGGCCATCTGGGCCAGGCGGGTAATGGTTTCCTCGATCTGCTTGCCCGACAGGATCATGAGGTCCGCCATTTCATCGATCACGATGACGATGTAAGGGAGTTTCCCCTGCTCGGGCAGCATCTCCTCTTCTTCGGACTCTTCGAGAGGCTCCTCCTCGGCAGACTGCCCAGCCCCCTCGCCTTCCTCGGAAGAGGGCTGTTCCCTGGCGATGCGCTCGTTGTACCCCTCAATGTTGCGGACGCCCTTTTCTGACAGGAGCTGGTAGCGCTGTTCCATCCGCTCGACGGCCCAGTCGAGCGCGTCCGCGGCCCGCCTCGCGTCGGTGATCACCGGATGGAGCAAATGGGGGATCCCGTGATAGGCGGTGAGCTCGAGCATTTTGGGATCGATCATGAGGAAACGAACTTCCTGGGGGGAGAAGCGGAACAGAAGGCTCAGGATGAGCGAGTGGAGGCATACGCTCTTGCCCGTTCCGGTCGCCCCTGCGATCAGCAAGTGGGGCATGCGGCTCAGGTCTGTGCACACGGGCTTTCCCGCGATGTCCTTGCCCAGTGCGAGCGGGAGCTTCCAACGATTCGACCGGTAGGTTTCCGATCCGAGGATCTCTTTGAGGTAAACGTTCTGGCGGACGGGATTGGGTACCTCGATGCCGACGACGGACTTGCCCGGGATGGGGGCCACGATGCGGACACTCATGGCTTTCAAAGCCAGGGCGAGGTCGTCGGCGAGATTCACGATTCGGTTGACCTTGACGCCCGGGGCGGGCTCGTACTCGAAAAGGGTGATGATCGGTCCGGGGTGGACCTCGGTGACCCTTCCTTCCACGCCGAAGTCCCTGAGCTTTTGCTCCAGCGCCCTGGCGTTGTTCAGAAGGAGGTCCCGGTCCACCGAGGCGAGGGCCACGTCCGGGTGGTCCAGCAGCTCCAAGGGAGGAGGCTGGTAGTGGAGGTACTCCGGCTTTTGAAACAGGGAGCCCTGGACGGCCCTGGATCTGGCCTTGGGAGCCCTCTCGGGCTCGTGTCTTTCTTCCAGCGGCTGTTCCGGGGATTCGGGCGCCTCGGCCGGTTCCGTGTCCTCCGATTCCTCTTCCTCGAGAGGCTCTTCTTCGGCCTGCTTGGCCTCAATCGGGCTCTGGGCAGGACCGCTTGGAAGCCCGGTTTCGACGATGACCGGCGCTGGCGGCGCGGATTCCTGGGCTGCGGATTGGATCGGAGGTGACGGTTCTGCAGGAGGGGACGCCGAGGGCCTGGCTGATCTCATGGCCTTGATCCATGCCCCGAGTCTCTCCTTGGTTGAGGCGGCCAGAGAGCGGCCCGCGCGGCCGCAGGCGACTGTGGCGGCAAGGACGAGAAGCACCGAGCGCCTGGATAGGCCCCAGAAGGATTTCAGGAGTCCGTCGGCTGCCGACGCGCCGCGCCAAAGGAGCCCGAGCAGCGAAAGTTCGCCGATCGACGCCAGGGCCAGGAGAAGCAGGAGCAGAACGAACAAGTAAGATCCGGCCGGATGGAGGTACCGCAGGAGCCAGAGGCAGATTTGGTGCCCCAAGATGCCGCCGGAATGCGAAAGGGACGCATGGGGCATGGCCAGGCAAAAGAGGGTCGCCAGGGCAAGCAGGGCCAGAAGGCCCGCCGGGATTTTCCACGGAGCGGGCCGAACCCGTCTGCCCGCCAAAACGAAGACCGAGCAAAGGGCCACGAGCCCGACGGCGAAGTAAGAGGCAAGCCCCAAAGTCTCTTTGAGAAGGCTGGCTGCATAGGAGCCGACGATGCCGCCCCAATTTTGCACGGCTATGGGTCTGGGGGAGATCCTGTGAAAGAATCCCGGGTCGGTCTCCGGAGCGTAGGAAACCAGGGCCAGGAGAAGGAAGCAGGAGACACCGGCGAGCCCGATTCCCAGGGATTCGCGGGCCCAGGCCGGCAATTCCGGCGGTGCTCCCCCATCCTCGGAAGGGCGGTTTGGTTTTTTCTTGTTTCTTGAGGATCGGGATCCCATCGAAGTCCAGAAGGCGTTCCGCTCTTCTTCTGTGCGAGCCCCGCGTCTTTCTCAACCCCGCGAGCCCGCCCTCGAGACGTCGGACCGGCTCCGGCGCTTTCACCGGAGCTCCTTTCCGTCCATCCGGTCTACGGCCCGCCGCGGAGGATGGTTTTTTTCTTTTTCAGGTAGTCGAGCTTGTTGAGGGCGTTCACGTACGCCTTGGCGCTCGCCACGATGATATCGGTTGCCGAGCCCTGACCGAGGGTGGTCTGCTCTCCCTCCTCGAGGCGGACATAGACTTCGCCTTGAGCGTCTGTGCCGGACGTGATGGCGCTCACCTCGAACCGCACGAGCTTGCTCCGGTCCCCGGTGATCGACCGAATGGCCCGGAAAGCGGCGTCCACAGGGCCGTCCCCGAACTCGGCTTTCTTGACGACCCGGCCGTCCACCTTGAGCTGGACCGTTGCAGTCGGAATGAGGTGGGTTCCGCTCGTCACGCTCAGGAAGTCCAGCTCGTATCGGTCCCGGATGCGCAGGATTTCCTCGGCGATGATGGCCTCGATGTCCTCGTCGAAGACCTCCTTCTTGCGGTCTGCGATCTGTTTGAAGCATTCGAAGGCCACGTTGAGATGCTCGTCGGACAGATCGTACCCGAGTTGGATCAGCTTTTCGCGAAAGGCGTGCCGGCCCGAATGCTTCCCCAGCACGAGGGTGCTCTTCGGGATGCCGATGGACTCCGGGGTCATGATTTCATAGGTGCTCTTGTCCTTGAGCACCCCGTCCTGGTGGATGCCGGCCTCGTGGGCGAAGGCGTTCGCCCCCACAATGGCCTTGTTGGGCTGGACCCGGATGCCCGTGGTGCGGCTGACCAGGCGGCTCGTCGGATAGATCTGCTCCGTGCGGATCCCGGTCTTGTAGCGGAAGTGGTCCTTGCGGACCCGCAAGGCCATCACGACCTCCTCGAGGGAGCAATTCCCGGCCCGCTCGCCGATTCCGTTGACCGTGCATTCCACCTGGGTGGCCCCATGCTCGATGGCGGTGAGGGTGTTGGCCACGGCCAGGCCGAGATCGTTGTGGCAATGGACGCTCAGGATGGCTCGTTCGATCTCGGGGACCTCCCGACGGATGAAGTCGAGGAGACGGCCGTACTCGGCGGGCACCGTGTAGCCCACGGTGTCCGGGATGTTCAGGCAGGTGGCGCCCGCCTCCAGGACCGCTTGGAAGACCCTGCAAAGAAAGGCGGGCTCGCTGCGGGTGGCGTCCTCGGCCGAAAACTCCACGAACGGGGTGTACCCCTTGGCCCGGCGCACCGCCTGAACAGCCTCCTCCACGACCTGGTCCGGCGTCATCCGCAGCTTGTGCTGCATGTGGATCGGGCTGGTGGCGATAAACACATGGAGGATCGGCGCCTCGGCGCCACGGACCGCCTCCCACGCCCGGTCAATGTCCTCGGGCCGGGTTCGGGCCAGGGCGGCGATTTGGCACTGGCGGATGTTCTCGGCCAACAGCTTGACCGAATCGAAGTCTCCCTCGGAGGAGATGGGGAAGCCTGCCTCAATGGCGTCCACACCGAGCCGCTCGAGCTGACGGGCGATTTCGAGCTTCTCGGCCGGATGCATGCTGGCTCCCGGGGACTGTTCTCCGTCCCGCAGCGTGGTGTCGAAGATGCGGATATGGATCGCTTCGTCTGTCATGGCCGGATTTCCTTGTCTTCTCTTTCGATGGCAAAACGCGTCTGCCCGGCCGGTTCCGCGGGCTCGCCAATGTCTTGGGCCGGTGCGAGTTTTCTCGTCCGCCACCGCACGGCCCTCCAGACGGGCCCGTGGAGCACATACAGGCTGAACAGGCAGAACAGGAGGATCTGGGGCTCGTTGGCGATGAGGATGAGAAGCAGAATGATGCCCACGAGTGCGGCGAAGGGCTTTCTCCGCCTTAATTCGAGTTCCTTGAAGCTTAAGAACTTCACGTTGCTGACCATGAGAAAGGCGAGAAGGAAAATCACCAGAAGGATCGCCACGTGCCGGGTGGGGCCGGCATAGCCGAACTTGTAGAGGAGGAGCACCGTGGCGGCCACGAGACCTGCCGAGGCCGGGATGGGAAGGCCGTTGAACGTGACGGATTCGATCGTGTCAATCTGGACGTTGAAACGGGCCAGCCTCAAGGCTCCGCAGACCACGAACAGGAACGCCGCCGACCACCCCCAGTTCCCGTAGGGCTTCAGGGCCCACTCGTAGGCGAGAACGGCCGGAGCGACGCCGAAGGAGACGAGGTCGGCCAGGGAGTCGTACTCCACCCCGAATCGGCTCGTGCTCGAAGTGAGGCGGGCGATCCGGCCGTCGGCGCCGTCGCACAGCATGGAGACGACGATGGCCCAAGCGGCCCGGCTGAAATCTCCGTTCAGGGTTGCCACGATGGAGTAAAACCCGGCGAACAGGCTGGCCGAAGTGAACAAATTGGGCAAGAGATAGATTCCCTTCCGAAGGTTCTCTCGCCGGAGCCTGGGCCTCTGTTGGCCTTGGTTGCGGCCGTAACGCGTTTTCATGGCCCGTAGCCCATTACGGATTCCCCGGCCCGCACGCGGTCGCCTTGTCGAACCACCGGCTCGATCTGCGCGGGCAGGTGGAGTTCGACCCGGGAGCCGAACCGGATCAGGCCGAATCGCTCGCCCCGGCCCAGGTGCTCCCCCTCGCGGGGGTAACAGACGATGCGGCGGGCGAGCGTGCCAGCGATTTGAACGACGCCGACCGGGTAGCCGGCGTCGGCTTCCAGGAGCATTTCCATCCTTTCGTTTTCCGACGAGGCTTCCCAGCGGCTGGCCACGTGAAAGCGGCCCGGCCGATACCTTCGGCTGCGGACCGTACCCGAAACCGGCGCCCGGTTCACATGCACGTTGAGAGGGCTCATGAAAATGCTCACCTTCCACTGGGGGCCGGCAAACAAAGGGGACCCTTCGATCCTGCGGACGTCCAGAACTCTGCCGTCTGCCGGGCTCACGATGGCCTTGGGATCCTCCGGGGGGCTCCGGTGGGGATTGCGGAAAAAGGCGGCCACGGCCAGGGTGAGGAGAAAAAACGCCCAGGCCGGCCCGGCGAGGCCCAAGGCCGCGGTGAAGAGGCACACGAAAGCCCCGGCCGCCGCAAAGGGCCAGCCTTCCCTTACCAGGATCGGTTCGTCTCTTTCCATCACCCGCTCTTGGTCCTGTCGACTTTCCTCTGGGCTTCGATCCAGGGCATCATCTTCCGCAGCCGGCTGCCCACCTCTTCCAAAGGATGGTTGCGCATGGCTTCGGTAAGGGCGTTGAAAACAGGCCTGTGCGCCTGGTTCTCGAGGATCCATTCCCGCGCGAAACGGCCTGACCGGACCTCTTCCAGGATGCGGCCCATCTCGGCGCGGGCTTCGGGCCCCACGACGCGGGGACCCCGGGTGAGCCCGCCGTACTGGGCGGTGTTGCTCACCGAGTGATACATGTTGCTCAGGCCCCCTTCGTAGATGAGGTCGACGATCAGCTTGAGTTCATGGAGGCACTCGAAATAGGCCATCTCCGGAGCGTAGCCGGCCCGAACCAGCGTCTCGAACCCGGCCGTAATCAGCTCCGAGACGCCGCCGCACAAGACCGCCTGCTCGCCGAACAGATCTGTTTCCGTCTCCTCTCGGAACGAGGTCTCGAGGATGCCCGCCTTGCCGGCGCCCATGGCGGCTGCGTACGCCAGGGCCAGGTCCCGCGCTTTCCCGGTGGCGTCCTGGTGGACGGCGATCAGCATGGGGACGCCCTTGCCCTGGGTGAATTCGTACCGCACCATGTGCCCGGGTGCCTTGGGAGCCACCATCCAGACGTCGATTCCCTCGGGCGGAAGGATCTGGCCGTAATGGATGTTGAAGCCGTGGGCGAAAACCAAGGACTTGCCGGCGGCAAGACCGGGACGAATCTCCGTCTCGTACAGTTGCGGCTGGTGCTCGTCCGGCACGAGGATCATCACGATGTCCGCTTCCCGGGCCGCCTCCCTCATGGGGAGAACGCGCAACCCCGCATTGCGGGCCTTGGACCAGGATCCGCCGCCCTCCCGAAGGCCGACGCGAACGTCCATGCCGCTTTCGGAAAGATTCAGGGCATGGGCATGGCCCTGGCTTCCGTATCCGATGATGGCGATCTTTCGGTTCCGCAGAACGCTCAGGTCCGCATCCTTGTCGTAAAAGACTCGCATCGAGCGCCTCCCATTCCTTTCGATAGATAAGGGTCTTATTCGCCCCGAGGGATCGCCACCTTGCCCGTGCGGACGATCTCCCGGATTCCCATGGGCTTGAGCAGGCCGATCATGGCGTTGATCTTGTCTTCCGTGCCTGTCACCTCGACGGTGAAGGTCTTCGGCGTCACGTCGACGACTTTGCTCCGGAAGATATCGACGATCCGAAGGACCTCCGCCCGCGTTTTTTCCTCTGCCGTGACCTTGATCAGGGTCAGCTCGCGCTCGACGAATTGCTTTCCCGTAAGGTCCGAGACCTTGATGACGTCGATGAGCTTTCTGAGCTGTTTGAGAATCTGCTCGACGATCTGGTCGTTCCCCTCGGTAATGATCGTCATCCGGGAGAACTTCGGGTCCAGCGTGGGCGCCACCGTGAGGCTCTCGATGTTGAACCCTCTGGCGCTGAACAGACCGGAGACGCGGGAGAGGACGCCGAATTCGTTCTTGACCAGTACGGAAATCGTGTGACGCATCCGTTCGCTTCCTCCCCTTTTCCTACAACAGGATCATGTCTGTCAAGGGAGCGCCGGCCGGCACCATCGGGTAGACACCTTCTTCCCGGCTCACCCGAAAATCCATGAGAACAGGTTTGGGCGTACCGAAGGCTTCCTTCAAGACCGGCACCACTTCCTCGGGTTTTTCGGCTCTCAGACCCACAGCGCCGTAGGCTTCCGCCAGCTTGACGAAGTCCGGCTGCACGCTCATGTCCGAGCAGGCGTAACGCTTCCCGTAGAACAACTCCTGCCACTGCCGGACCATGCCGAGATAGCCGTTGTTGAGAATGGCGACCTTGACCGGAAGGCGGTATTGCACGGCCGTGGCGAGTTCCTGGATGTTCATCTGGATGCTGCCGTCTCCGGCGATGTCGATGACCAGGGCGTCGGGCTTGGCGATTTGAACCCCGATGGCTGCCGGCAGCCCGTAGCCCATGGTGCCCAGACCGCCCGAAGTAAAGAGCGTCCTGGGGCGCTTGAAGCGGTAAAACTGGACCGCCCACATCTGGTTCTGCCCGACCTCGGTGGTGATGAGAGCCTCCCCGCGGGTCACCTCGTAGATCTTCTCCACCACGTACTGCGGCTTGAGTTCTCCCGGAGTTCGGTCGTACGTGAGGGGCTTTTCCCTCTTCCACGCTTCGATCTGGGCGAGCCAGTCGGACCAAGGGGGCTTTCGGGAGGAGCGCATTCCCGACTTTCCGAGGGCATGGAGCATTTGCTGGAGCACCCGCTTCGCGTCTCCGACGATCGGGATGTCCACGGCCACGTTCTTGCTGATCGAAGTGGGATCGATGTCGATGTGCACGATCTTGGCTTCCTTGGCGAACGCGTCGATGCGGCCCGTCACGCGGTCGTCGAAGCGAGCGCCCACGGCGACTACGACGTCCGCCCCGGATATGGCCAGGTTGGCCGCGCAGGTTCCGTGCATGCCGAGCATCCCGAGGCAGAGGGGGTGGTCGCCGGGGAACGCGCCGAGGCCCATGAGGGTCATGGTCACTGGAATCTGAAGCCCTTCTGCGAGCTTGCGCAGCTCGGCCGAAGCGCCGGAGCTGATCACGCCGCCGCCCACGTACAGAACGGGCCTGCGGGCCTTGCGAAGGAGATCGAGGGTTCGGGAGATCTGAACCGGGTGGCCTTCAACGGTGGGCCGATATCCGGTCAACTCGACGGTGCGGCAAGGAACATAGGGGATCACGGCAGAGGTGACGTCTTTGGGGATGTCCACGAGGATCGGCCCGGGCCTTCCGGTCCTGGCGATATGGAAGGCTTCCCGGATGATGCGGGCGAGGTCCCGGACGTCCTTGACCAGATAGTTGTGCTTGGTGCACGAACGGGTGATGCCGAGCATGTCGGCTTCCTGGAAGGCGTCATTGCCGATGAGCATGGTGGGGACTTGACCCGAAAAGACGATGACCGGGATCGAGTCCATGTAAGCCGTCGCGAGGCCCGTGACCGTGTTCGTGGCGCCAGGGCCTGAAGTGACGAGGCACACCCCCACGCTGCCGGTTGCCCGGGCGTACCCGTCCGCCGCGTGGACCGCGGCCTGTTCGTGGCGCACCAGAATGTGGCGGATATCCGAATGGAACAGGGCGTCGTAAAGATTGAGGACGGCTCCGCCCGGGAATCCAAACAGGACTTTCACCCCCTCCTGTTTGAGAGCCTCCACAAAGATCTGGGCGCCCGAGAGCTTTTTCAATTCAGCTACCTCCTCCTGTGGTTCGAAATCCGGCCTTCAGCCAAGGTCGCCTTCTTCGAGAACAGCCCCGGTATGGGCCGAAGTCACGAGCCGAGCGTAACGGGCAAGGTATCCCCGGGTCACTTTCGGGGCGGCTGGCTTGGCCTGTTCTTTCCTGCGCAGAAGCTCCGCCTCCCCCACCTCAAGTTCGATGAGCCGGGCCGGGATATCCACCCGGACACCGTCGCCGTCGCGGACCAGGCCGATGGGGCCGCCCCGGGCCGCCTCGGGGGAGACGTGACCGATGCAGGGCCCCCGGGTCCCGCCCGAAAAACGTCCGTCCGTGACCAGGGCCACTCTCTCGAGGCCCATGCCGACGATGGCGGAAGTGGGAGCGAGCATTTCCCGCATGCCAGGCCCGCCGCTCGGGCCTTCGTACCGGATGACGACGACGTCTCCGTTTTGGATTGCGCCCGAAAGAATGGCGCGCTGGGCGTCCTCCTCGCAGTCGAAGACTCTTGCCGTTCCCCGGAACCGCATCATCTCGGCCCGCACCCCGGACTGTTTGACCACGGCTCCCAGGGGGGCCAGGTTCCCCTTGAGGATCGCGATTCCTCCTTCCCGGCTCAGAGGGGTGTCGGCCCTTCGGATCACGTCTTCTCCCAGGGGTTCGGCCGATCGCTGGACGTCGAGGATGTCGAGGCCGCTCACCGATTGGGCCCTTTGGATGCGGTCTCCGAGCCGCTTGAGGACGGCCGGGATTCCTCCCGCATGGTGAAGGTCTTCGAGGAAAAAGTTTCCCGCAGGCCTCAGGTCCGCCAGATGCGGCACGGTGCGACTGAGTTCGTCGAAGCGCTCGAGAGGGAGCGGCACGCCGGCCTCGTGCGCAAGGGCGGTCAGGTGGAGCACCGTGTTGGTGGAGCCCCCCAGGGCCATGTCGACCGCAATGGCGTTTTCGAAGGCCTCGCGCGTGAGGATCTTCCTGGCCGTCCGGCCGGCGCGGACCGCGTCTACCACGACCCGGCCGCTTTCAAAGGCGATCCGCTTCTTCTCGGCCGAGACCGCAAGGGCCGTTCCGCAGTAGGGCAGGGAGAGCCCCAGAACCTCGGTCAGGCAGTTCATGGTGTTGGCCGTGTAAAGACCCTGGCAGGAACCGGCACCGGGACAGGCGCAAAGTTCGAGGGCGGCCAATTCTTCTTCGGAGATTTCGCCCTTCTGTCGTTTTCCGACCGCCTCGAACGTGTCCCGGACCAGGGAGAGCCTTCTGCCTTTGTGATGACCGGCCAGCATGGGGCCTGCCGTAAGGAGAACCGTGGGGAGGTCCAGGCGCGCGGCGGCCATGAGCATGCCCGGCGTGATCTTGTCGCAGTTTGTCGTCAGCACGAGGCCGTCCAGCCCGTGGGCGATGGTGATGGATTCGATCATATCGGCCACGAGTTCCCGGAAAGGCAGAGAGTAGCGCATGCCGGCATGTCCCATGGCGATCCCGTCGCAAAGGGCGCCCACGTGGAAGACGAAGGCATAGCCCCCGGCCGTGTGCACGCCCTTTTCCACGAAGCGGACGAGCTCAGAAAGGTTCAGGTGGCCTGGCACGAGATCAGAGGCGGAGTTTGCGATTCCGATGAAGGGCCGCCCCATCTCGCTGCGGGGCAGGCCCGTGGCGTGCAGCAAGGCCCTTGCCGGGGCTCGTTCCGTTCCCTTCTTGACAATGTCGCTTTTCATGGGGTTCTCCGGGGCGATCGGTTTTCCCGAGCCGGCCTGGCCAGCCGGTCTCGCTCCCCGGAGGCCTCTTGCGTCCGGCTGAAAACTGCCGGCGCTTGTGTCCTCTTGGACCGGTCGCCGGGGAGGGAAAGCGGCGGGATGAGTTGCGGGCCTGGCCGGTCGGATTTCTTTTCAGAATAGCTACTTCGTCGAATGAAAGCTAGATAGTATGGACGAGCGGAGAACGCTTGTCAATTTTTCGCCGGCCCGGGTTGGCCCGGGTTGGCCCAGCGGCCGGGCAGGAACAACGCCGCTCGTCAGTGTGCGCCCCTGGCCCGGTTGAGCTCCGCGTCCGAAGGCCGCACATAAAGGGCCCGGATATCGGCCGGGTCAACCACGCCCTCGGCGCGGTATTTCTCCAGAGCCAACCGGCAGAGCGTGGAGGCCCTGGGCGAGTGGCATTCCAGCGGCGCCAGGAGAATGGATTGGCGGGCTAGGCTCTGAAGACGTTCCCAGTAGAGCAAGGCTCCGTCCCCCAGGAACAGAGCAGGTTCTTGGAGCTCTTCGAGGAGCCGTTCCGGGCGAACGGACAAATAGGAACTGACCCTTTGAGAGGATCCGGGAGCAGGCTTACGGTACAGGGCCGCGAAGATCTCTCCTTTCCGGGCGTCCAGGGCTGCGCAGACCAGGAGCGGCGATGCGACCACGTTTTCCGCCAGCACGTCCAGGGTGGGCACTCCCACCATGGGCTTGCCCGCGCCAAGGGCGAGCGCCTTGGCCGTGGCCAGGCCGATCCTCAAGCCCGTGAAGGATCCGGGGCCCACTGCTGCGGCGATGAGGTCCACCCGCCCGAGCGGGACGTCCGCCGCTTCGAGCATGCGGGCCAGGCCCGGCAGGAGTCGCTCGGAGTGGGTCTTGGAGTGAGACAGGCTCCACTCGGCGATGACCCGCCGATCGTCCACGAGAGCCATACTGCCGCAGGAGGTGCTGGTGTCGATTCCGAGGAGGATCACAGGGCGCCCTCGGCCCTTGCCTATTTCTTGAAGATCTCCTCCACATGAATGGGGAGGACTCTGAGAATATCGTTGTACGAGATGACCAGAATCAAAAGCAGAAGCAGGACGAAACCGACTTGCTGGGCTGCCTCTCGAATTTTCACGTTCAGAGGCCGCCGCATCAAGGCCTCGAGAGACAGAAACAACACATGGCCCCCGTCCAGGACCGGGATGGGCAGAAGGTTCAAGATCCCGAGCTGGAGGCTCAGGAAGGCCACGAAGCTGATGAGGCTCGAGATGCCCACCCGGGCCGCGTCCCCGGTCATCTTTGCGATGAGAATCGGACCTCCGAGGGTCTTGATCGACAGGCCCCCTGTCAGGAGCTTGCCCAGCACGTAAAAGGTGAGCAGGAAAGACTGATAGATGTCCCGAAAACCGCTCTTGACCGCGGTCCAAAAGCCGTACCGCTTGAAGACCGTCTCTTCCCTGTGCACGATCCCGACAAGGCCGGTGTTGGTGTCCGGGTCCCTCTTCGGTCGGATCGTGAGGGAAAGGGTCTGCTCGCCCCTTCGGATTTCGAACAGGAGAGGTTCTTCCGGATGGGCCCGGATGATGTCCGCCATCTGCGTCCAATGGACGACAGCCTCCCCGCCGATCGAGACGATATGGTCACCTTCCTGGAGGCCTGCCTTCTCGGCCGGGGAGCCCGGACTCACCGAGCCGACGACGGCTGGCATCTCGGGGCTGAGGCCAGTATAGCCGCCCGAAGAGCCGGCGGGTTCGGGCGTGACTTCCATGTCGATCGAGGATCCATCCCGGAGGACCGTGACGGCCAACGGCTTGTTCGGGTTCGAGGCGAACAAAATCTTGGCTTTCTCCCAGGTCTGGACCGGCTCCCCCTGAATCGAACGGATTTCGTCTCCCCGTTGAAAACCGGCTTTTTGCGCCGGTGAGTCGTCATTCACCCAGCCAACCACGGGCCGCTGGTCCAAATACGCTGGCTGATGAATGCCCACAAGATAGACGAGGGGCATGAGGAAAAAAGGCAGGAGGAGATTCATCAAAGGGCCCGCCACGACGATTTTCATGCGTGCCCGGACGGATTTCCTGGCAAAGGAATCCTCCGCCCCGGCCTCTTCGTCTCCCGGGTCCTCGCCTCTCATCTTGACGTAGCCTCCCAAGGGAATCGCCGAGATCCGGTAGTCCGTCTCGCCTCGCTTGCGGCCCAGCAGCCGGGGGCCGAACCCGAAGGAGAAGACCTCCACGCGGACTCCGGCCCGCTTGGCCAGTAAAAAGTGTCCGAACTCGTGGACGAACACGAGCAGGCTAAGCACCAGAAGAAATACGACCAAAGTCAGCATGAATCGCTCCTCCCTTCCTTCGGGAGCCCGCGCCCGCGGGCCGACCGTGGCTCGCGGGATTCGCGGGTGCAGGCCGGAGGCCTATGCCGTCGAGATCGCGATCGCCAGGTAGTACCCCACAGGCCCCGAAAGCAGGATGCTGTCGATCCGGTCCAGGATTCCTCCGTGACCGGGCAGCCACGTTCCCGAGTCTTTCGCACCCACGCTCCTCTTCACTAGGGACTCCAACAGGTCACCTGCTTGACCGCTCGCGGCGAGGAGGAGGGCGATTCCGATGACCCGCCCAAGAGGCCATCCGGGGAAGAAGAGGATCCTGCAGACGGCGAAGGCGACAAGGGATCCCGCCAGGCCGCCGAGGGCCCCCTCCACGGTCTTCTTCGGGCTCAGAAGGGGCGAAAGCTTTGTTCTTCCCAGGGTGGAGCCGACCAGGTACGCCGCGCCATCGCCCAGGTAGGTCACGGCGAGGATGGAGAGAATCCAATGTTTCCAGTCCTCGAGGTTCGTCAGGAGCACGAAGTGGGAAAGGCCGAAGCCCACATAGTAGATCCCGAACAGGGACCGGAGGAACCGATCGAACCGATGGACGAGGTCTCTGCCGCCCGTCAAGACGTACCGGCCCGCGAGCGCCAGCACCGGCAGGAACAGGGACCCTGCAAGGAAGGGAACCCTTCCGGTGAAGGCAGCGATCGGGATCAGGGAACTCAGCGCAAGGACCAGGCCCCGGTCGGCCCAGTTTTGCTTGGACGCGGTGAGCTCGGCGTATTCCCACGAAGCGGCCAGGACAAGCAGAACGACCACGCCGCAGATCGCAGCCGGGGGCAGGAACAGGATCAGCGCCAAGAACAGGGCGATCAGAACGCCCGCAGTTAGGAGCCGTTCTCGAAGCATCGGTTCTTCCCGCAAAGGCCGGGCTCACCTTTCCATGATTTCCTTTTGCTTGGCTTCGAGGATCCGGTCGATCTGCTCGATGTGGGCGTCCGTGATTTTCTGGACTTCTTCGGATGCCCGATGCAGATCGTCCTCGGAGAGCTTCTTTTCCCGTTCGAGCTTCTTGAGGGATTCGTTGCCTTCCCTGCGAATGTTTCGGATCGTGATCTTACATTCTTCGGCCATTTTCCGGACGATCTTGACGAGTTCCTTGCGCCGCTCCTCGGTCAGGGGAGGGATGGCGATGCGGATCACCTTGCCGTCGTTCGTGGGGGACAGGCCCAGGTTCGCCTTCTGGATGGCTTTTTCAATCGGCTCGATCAACGTCTTGTCCCAGGGCTGGATGGTGATGAGCCGGCTTTCGGGAATGGTGACCGAAGCGGTCTGCTGGATGGGGGTGGGGGTGCCGTAATAATCCACCCGGATTCCGTCGAGGAGCGCCGGGGTCGCCCGGCCGGTGCGGAGGCGATTGAGCTCCTTCTGGTAAGCCTGAATGGCTTTCTCCATCTTGGACTTCATCGTTTGCAGCACTTCATCTTTCATCGTGCTTCCTCCTCGAGCGAGGTGACGGTCGAACCGATGGGCTCGCCCAGAACGACCCTGCGGATGTTGCCCCGGGTGCGCACATTGAACACGATGACCGGAAGCCGGTTGTCCATGCACAGGGAAATCGCTGTCGCATCCATCACGCGCAGATTCCTCTGAAGGACCTCCTGGTAGGACAGGGTCGGCAAGAACGCGGCCGAAGCGTTCAGGACCGGGTCTTCGCTGAAAATGCCGTCCACCTTCGTTCCCTTGAGAATCACCTGGGCGCGGATCTCTGCAGCCCTGAGGACGGCGGCCGTGTCGGTCGTGAAAAAGGGATTGCCTGTTCCCCCCGCCAGGAGGATCACCCGCCCCTTTTCCAAATGGCGGATCGCGCGGCGGCGGATGTAAGGCTCGGCGATCTGTCTCATCTCCAGAGCCGTCATGACTCGCGTGTCCACTCCCTGAGACTCCAGCGCGTCTTGGAGGGCCAGGCAGTTCATGACCGTGGCGAGCATCCCGATGGTGTCCCCTGTGGCGCGGTCCATGCCTTGGGCGCTGGCTGCGAGCCCGCGGAAGATGTTCCCTCCTCCGACGACGAGGGCGACCTGGACGCCGAGGTCGCAAACCTCCCGGATCTCCGCTGCCATGTCTCGCAGGGTCTCGGGGTCCGTTCCGTACGGGCGGGGGCCGGCCAGGACCTCGCCGCTCAGCTTGAGCAGAACGCGGGAATACGCAGCCTGCATGGGCAACTCCTTCCGGTGGGTCCGGGCCTCCTCTGGCTGAGCGGGGCCGAGGGGCCGCCGGCTCTCGTCAGGAGGCAGAGGCGATGTCTTCGCCGAGTTGGAATCGGACGAATCGGCGGACCCGGACGTTCTCGCCCAGCCGGGCGATGGCGCTTTCGATCACCTGTCGGACGGTCATCTGGGGGTCTTTCACGTAGGGCTGCTCCAAGAGGCAGAACTCCGTCACAAACTTGCGGAACCGCCCCTCGACCATTTTCTCTACCACGGCGTCGGGTTTCCCGCTCTCCCTGGCTTGAGCCCGGAGAATCTCCTTTTCTTTGGCGGCCACGTCCGCAGGGATGTCCTCGGCGGTGAGGAACCGAGGCGAGGAGGCGGCCACCTGCATGGCGAGGTTCTTGCAGAGGTCCCTGAACTCGTCGGTGCGGGCCACGAAGTCGGTTTCGCAGTTGACCTCCACGAGGACGCCGATTTTCCCATTCGAGTGGATATAGGAGCCGATCAGTCCTTCCGAAGTCGCCCGGCCGGCCCGCTTTTTGGCGTCCGCCAGACCTTTCTTCCTCAAGTACTCGATGGCCGCATCGAGCTTGCCCTGCGTGGCGGCCAGGGCCTCCTTGCAGTCCAAGATGCCCGCGCCCGTCTTCTCTCGGAGTTCCTTCACGGTGGATGCTGAAATGTCCATTTCGATCTCCTCAGGGATGAAAAACAATCGGGAAAGAAACAGATTCGTCGCTGGAAAAGGGTCAGTCGAGAGGAAGGGATTCCCGCTCGGCCGGTTCCTCGTCGCGGTCCCTTTTGTGGATGACCTCGATCGTCCGCTCGACTCCCTTGGCCGCGATGACCTTCTTCAAGGTCTCCTCGCCTCCGCCGCTGGCACGAGCGGTTTTTTCGAAGAGCTGGCTTCCCTCCAAAACCGCGTCGGCCATGCGGCTCGTAAACAGCCGGATGGCCCGAATCGCGTCGTCGTTGGAGGGAATCACGTAGGTCACGTCGTCGGGATCGCTGTTTGTGTCCACGAGGGCCACGCTCGGAATGCCCAGGATTCGGGCTTCCCGGAGGGCGATTCGTTCCCGTTTGGCGTCGATGACAAACAGGGCGCCCGGGAGGCGATCCATGTCCTTGATGCCTCCCAAGGATCTCTCCAATTTGGCTCTCTCTTTTTCGAGCTGGAGGGCCTCCTTTTTGGGCAGGGCATCGTAATAGCCCCGCTCCTTCATGGCCTCGAACCTCTTGAGGCGCTCCACGCTCTGCTTGATGGTCTTGAAATTCGTCAAGGTCCCGCCCAGCCACCGGTAGTTCACGTAGAACTGACCGCAGCGAAGGGCTTCCTCCCGCACGATGTCCTGAGCCTGACGCTTGGTCCCCACGAAAAGAACCGACTTGCCCATAGAGCGCACACTTCGGAGAAACTCGTAGGCGGCGTTGAACAGTTTGAGGGTTTCCTGCAGGTTGATGATGTAAATGCCGTTTCGGGCCCCGTAGATGTAAGGCTTCATCTTCGGGTTCCACCGCCTGGTCTGGTGGCCGAAGTGGGCTCCGGCTTCGAGCAGTTCCTTCATGGTCACGTAACTCATCGGCAGACTCCTTCCTCGGATGGTTCGATCTTCCCCTGCTTGTCGCTTCCTACGGGACGGCCGACTCGGCCCTGCGAGGGCCCTGCGGGCCGCACCCCCCGATCGGATCGAGCAGGGTGCTTCGATGAAAAGCAATTTTTAATAGCACGACAAGATGCAAAAGGCAACCGCGGGCCAAACCATTAGGACCGGTACGAGGCGTTCAGAGACACGTAGTCGTGGGTGAGGTCCGATGTCACCACCCAGTAGCTACCATTTCCCAGGTGAAGATCCACGGTGACCGAAAACCCGTCCTTTCGCAGGACCTGCCGGGCTCGGGCTTCCCTGGACTTTCCGGCCAGGACGCCGCGGCGGACGACCTGCACCGAGTCGTACGAAATGTCAACGAGATCAGGCCTCACGACGGGCCCGGCACAACCCAAGGCCGCCATGAACCGGCCCCAGTTGATGTCCTCGCCGTAAAAGCTCGTCTTGACGAGAGACGAGTTGGCCAGCTTGTACGCCAGGGTTCGGGCGTCCCTGACCGATCGGGCGCCCTGGACACGGATCTCGACCGCCTTGGTGGCTCCTTCCCCGTCCCGGACGATCATCCGGGACAGCTCTCTCATCATGGGCAGGAGCAGGTCTTCGTAGAACGTTCCATAGAAGACCGTCCCGGGCCTGGCCGGCTCGTTTCCCGCACGGCCGTTCGCCAGCAACAGGACGGTATCGTTGGTGCTCGCGTCGCCGTCCACGTTGATCCGGTTGAAGGACTCCTCGGCGCCCGCCCGAAGCATCTTCCGCAGGGCAGGGACCGGCGCGTTCAAGTCGGTCAAGAAAAAGGCGAGCATGGTGGCCAGATTCGGGCAAATCATGCCCGCTCCCTTGGCCATCCCGAAAAGGGTCACGGTTCTGCCCCGGATGGACGCCTGTCTCCAGAGCCTTTTGGCGAAGCGGTCCGTGGTCCGGATGGCCTCCGCCGCATCGTCAAGGCCCTGGCTTCTCAGCCCCGCGACGAGGCGGGGCAGGGCTTTTCGGATGCAGGAGACGGGAAGACGCACGCCGATCACGCCTGTGGATGCGAGCAGAATGTGCTGCTCCGCCATTCCCAGAGCCCGGGCCAGGTCACGGGAGACCGCGAAAGCGTCGCGCAGGCCGGCCTCTCCGGTGCAGGCGTTGGCGTTGCCGCTGTTGACGAGGAGGGCGCCGCACAGGCCGGAGCGGATCCTTTCCCTGTCCACGAGGACCGGAGCGGCCTGCACCCGGTTGCGCGTGAAAAGGCCAGCCGCCCGGGCCGGCGGATCGGATGTGACGAGGGCGAGGTCCTTTCTGCCGTCTTTCTTGATGCCCGCCGACAGGCCCGCCGCCCGATAGCCCGGCACCACGGCCAATTCATCGGCGCCGGGGCAGGGGATCGGGCTGTCCGGCTGTTTTTGTTTCATTTGCCTGCCTCCTGGTTCGGCTCGGGACGGATTCAGCGGCCGCAGCATTTCTTGTACTTGAGGGGTCTGCCGGCAGCGTCCCGGGCGCCGCACGGGCAGGGATCGTTTCGGCCGACCTTGGCGCCTTTCCTCTGGAAGGGCCGGCGCTTGGCCTCGCCGTCGCCCCGGTTCGTCTGCACCTCGTCCGGATTGTACCCGTGGTCAAGAGCTGCAGGACCTGTGGCCTGCTCCTCCACGGACTGCACCACCGGCTTCGGGGTTTCCCTGCGGGCCTCTACGAAGGTCGCCCGGAAGACCACCTCGGCCGATTCCTTCTCGAAACTGCGGATCATCTCGGAAAAGATCTCGAACCCCTCCTTCTTGTACTCCTGCAGGGGATTCCTCTGGGCGTACCCCCTCAAGCCGATGCCTTCCTTGAGGTGGTCCATGGCGTAGAGGGTGTCCATCCAATGGCGGTCCAAGGTCTCAAGCATCCTCTGGCGGACGAATCCCTCCAAAGACCGCTCCTTGCCGAAGATCCGATCGAGCAGGGCCGGCGGATAGTTCTGGGCCCGGGCAAGGGCCTGTTCGACTTCCCGCCTCTTCCTTTCGTAAGCCTCGGAAAAAGCCGAAGCGATCTCCTGGGCGATCTCCTCTCGGCTTCGCGGGGTCTCGTCGGCCCGAGGATTGGAGAAGTTTTTCTGGATGAAAAACCGTCTGGCCAGCTCGGATTCCAGTCCCTTGAGGTTCCACTCGTCCGCGGGCGCGTCCTCGGGCAGATAGGTGTCCAGAAGCTCTTCCTGGATCTGCTCCAAGATGTCCTCGAAGAGTTCCCGGATCTCCGGAGTGGTCATGATCTCTTTCCGTTTGGCGTACACCACCTCCCGCTGCTTGTTGTTCACGTCGTCGTATTCGAGCAGGTGCTTGCGGATCGAGAAGTTTCGGGCTTCGACCTTCTTCTGGGCGTTCTCGATGGCCCGGGTGACCAGCCGGTGCTCAATAGCTTCTCCGCGCTCCATGCCGAGACGCTCCATGATGCCGCCGATCCGGTCGGACCCGAAGATCCGCATGAGGTCGTCCTCGAGGGAAAGATAGAACCGGCTGGATCCCGGATCTCCCTGGCGGCCCGACCGGCCCCGGAGCTGGTTGTCGATCCGCCGGCTCTCGTGCCGCTCGGTGCCGATCACGTGGAGTCCGCCTTTTTCGGCCACGCCGGGCCCGAGCACGATGTCCGTGCCGCGGCCCGCCATGTTCGTAGAGATCGTCACGGCGCCCGGCTGGCCGGCCTTGGCGATGATCTGGGCTTCCTTCTCGTGGTGCTTGGCGTTGAGCACTTCATGGGGAATGCCTTTCCGCTTGAGCATCTTGGAGAGCCTCTCGGACTTCTCGATCGAGACGGTGCCGGCCAGCACGGGCTGTCCCCGTTCGTGGCATTCCCGAATCTCCTCCACCACGGCCTCGAACTTTTCCTCCTCGGTTCTGAAGATGACGTCCGGATAGTCCGTCCGGATCATGGGCTCGTTGGTGGGAATGACCGTGACGTCGAGCTTGTAGATATTGGCGAACTCGACCGCTTCCGTGTCGGCCGTGCCGGTCATGCCCGCCAGTTTTTCATAAAGCCGGAAATAGTTCTGGAGGGTGATGGAGGCGATCGTCTGCGTCGCCTTGGCGATCGTGACGCCCTCTTTGGCTTCCAGCGCCTGGTGGAGACCGTCGCTGTATCTTCGGCCGGGCATCATGCGGCCCGTGAATTCATCGACGATGATCACCTCGCCGTTGTGGACGACGTAATCGACGTCTTTCTCGAAAAGGGTGTAGGCCTTTAGAAGCTGGCTGATGTTGTGGATTCGCTCGGTCTTCTCCTCGTACTGCTGGCGCAATTGGGCCTTTCTCTGCTCCTTTTCGACCAGGGAAAGGGACTCCTGCCGGTCGATTTCGTAGCAGGCCTCCTCCAGGTCCGGGATCACGAAGAGGTCTTTGTCCCGCTTGGAAAGCTCGGCCTGACCCTCCTCGGTGAAGTCCACGTTGTGCTCTTTTTCGCTGATCGTGTAGAGCAGCCCCTCTTCGAGCTCTTGGAGCCGCTTGTCCCGCATGAGCTCGCTTTCCACCTGGAGCATGCGCTTCTTGGCTTCTTTGTGTTCGGCGATGTATTCGAGAAGCCGGCGGTTCTTGGGATCTCCCCGTTCGATTTTGAGCAGGCAGAAATACTTCTCCCAGTTGTCCGGGTCCTCCCGGTCCCATTTGGCGACCTGCTCGAAGATCTTCTCGACGAGGGCCCGCTGCCTGGCGACGAGCTGCCGGACGGGCATGTTGAACTGGTTGTACCGGTGCGGGGCCTTCTCCACCTGGCCAGAGATGATGAGGGGCGTGCGGGCTTCGTCAATCAGAATGCTGTCCACCTCGTCGACGATCGCGTAATGGAGTTCCCGCTGCACGCACTCGTCCGGGTCGATCTTAAGGTTGTCTCTGAGGTAGTCGAAGCCGAACTCGTTATTGGTTCCGTACGTGATGTCACACTGGTAGGCTCTCTTTCGCTCCTGGTTGTCCATGTCGTGCTGGATGACGCCGACCGTAAGACCGAGGAACTCGTAAATCGGGCCCATCCATTCCCTGTCCCTTCGGGCGAGGTAGTCGTTGACCGTCACGATGTGGACCCCTTTGCCCGTGAGGGCGTTGAGATAGGCGGCCAGGGTCGCTGCCAGGGTTTTGCCTTCGCCGGTCTTCATCTCGGCGATCTTGCCCTGATGGAGAACGATGCCGCCCACGAGCTGCACGTCGAAATGCCGCATCCCCAGCGTGCGGACCGAAGCTTCCCGCACCGCCGCAAAGGCCTCGGGCAAGAGGCTGTCCAAGTCTTCCCCATTGGCGATCCTGGCCCGGAAGGCCGCTGTTTTGGCCCGCAGGGCCGCATCGGACAGGGCCCGGAACTCTGGCTCGAGAGAATTGATCCTGTCGACAAGAGGGCGGATCTTTTTCAGTTCCCGCTCGTTCTTGCTGCCGACGATCTTCTTTACCGTTTCGAGAAACATCCGAAGGAACTCCTCGATAAGCCTGCGAATTCGCTTAAAAAATGTTATCCCTTCCCCTTGTGGTTCGTCAAGGCCGCCGGAAGGCGGAAGCTCTGCGGACTCTCTTTGCCCGGGTCGGCCAGCAGCCGCACTGGTCGGTCAGCTCGATTTTCTCGGGCAGGATCCGGCCCCTGGCGCTTGAGACCCCAGCACCGCGGAGTTCCTCGGCGCTCCTACAGCAACGGCTTGGAATCGAGATCGATCCACAGGGCCTGTTCCTTGCAGTCCGGGAAATGAATGCAGTGGATGCAGTCTGCCCAGATCTTGTGGGGAAGCATGGCCTTATCCACGGGAGAGAACCCGAGCTTTTGAAAAAAAACCGGGTTGAAGGTCAGGACAAACACCCTGCGGATGCCGAGTTCTTTACCTTCCTCCAGGCATTTCGAAACCAGCGCGCCGCCGATGCCCCGCCTTCGGGACTCCTCCCGAACAAAAAGCGAGCGGATTTCGCCCAGATTCTCCCAGGTCGGGTGAAGGGCGCAGAACCCCAGGATCCTTTCTTTTGCGTCCACGAAGACCTGGAAATCCCGGACGGAGTCGTAGAGTTCACTCAACGAGCGCGGGAGCAGTTCTCCCTTGCGGGCGGACCCTTCCAACATTTTTTGGATTTTGGGTATCTCCTCCATCCGGGCCTTGCGGATCATCCTGCCTCCTTGCGGGATCCCCGCTCCAGCATCTCCCGGGCATGAGCGTAAGCCTTGGGCGTGATCTCGGCTCCACCCAGCATCCGGGCGATTTCCTCCTCCCGCGCCTTGGGCTCCAGGCGCTCGACGCGAAAAGCGGTCTTCCGCCCCGAAACTTCTTTGGACACCTTGAAATGGGTGCCTGCGAATACGGCGATCTGAGGCAGATGGGTGATGCACAGAACCTGGAAGTGCCGGCTCAACGCCTGCAGGCGCGCGCCGACCGCCTCGGCCTCGGCTCCTCCGATGCCGGCGTCCACCTCGTCGAAGACCAGCGTGGGCAGCCTGTCCGCCCGGTGGAGCGCGTTGCGCAGGGCAAGCATGATCCGGGAGAGTTCACCTCCGGAGGCGATGCGCTGCAAAGGCTTGAAGGGCTGTCCCGGGTTTGTCCGGACCAGGAACTCCACTTGGTCCAGGCCGCACGCCGAAAGCCTCTGCCCTGCCAGCAGGACCGGCCCACTCTCCCCTGGGGTCTCCTCCTCTCCAAGCGCCCTGAATTCGACCCGGAATTCCACTTCCTTCATGCCGATGGCCTTCAGTTCCTTTTTCATCTCCCCTTCCAGGCTGGAGGCAGCCTTCATTCGGGCCGCCGAGAGATCCCGGGCCGCCTTGAGGAGTGCCCGTTCCAGCGTGTGGATCTCTCTTTCGAGGGCCGAGCGCTCCTCGTCGTAGCGCTCGATCCGTCCAACCCGGAGCCGCAGGGTTTCCCCATGGGCCAGAATCTCCTCGATCGAAGCCCGGTACTTCCTTTTCAGTCGGGACAGGAAGGCAAGCCTCTCCTCGATTTGTTCGAGTCTGTCCGGGTCCCCTTCCAGGTTCGATGCATACTGGCGTACGGATTGCGCGGCCTCCTCCAGGTAGGGGAGGGCCGCATCCATCAGGCCGGCCGGCCCTTCCAGAGAGGGGTCGAACTGGGCGGCCTCCCGCAGCCTCTTGCGGAGCCGTCCGAGGCGGTCGATCACCGAATCCCGCTCCGCCAGGAGCAGGGCCTCGCATTCGAGGCAGATTTCCCGGAGTCGTTCCGCGTGACCGAGCTTCCGGCGCTCCTGGTCGAGTTCTTCCTCCTCGCCCGGCCTCAGGCCAGCCCGCGAGATCTCCTCGAGCTGCTGGAGAGCCAGTTCGCGGTCGGCGAGATTCTTCGCCTGTTCCTGGTCCAACCGATCGAGGTCCCGCCGGCACTTGCGCAGCTTCCTGACCAGCTCGGCCACCTCGGCTTGCTGCTCCGTCAGGCCGCCGAACAAATCCACCAGTTCCCTGTGACGGTGGATGCGCAGCAGGGACTGATGTTCGTGCTGGCCGTGGATGTCCACCAGGGTCCGACCGAGGGACTCCAGAAATCCCACGGTCGAGGGCCGATCGTTCACATAGATCCGGCTCTTGCCGCTCCGCGCGAGGGTCCGTCGGACGATGAGCAGGTCCTCGACGGGATAGCCCCCTTCCTCAAGAAGACGCCTGGCCTCGGCGTCCGGGGCAGGCTCGAACACGGCCTCCACCTGGGCCTCCTCTGCGCCCGCGCAGATCCAGTCCGCGCTGGCCCGTTCCCCCAGAGCCAATTCCAGGGCGCCGACCAGGAGACTCTTGCCGGCTCCGGTCTCGCCCGTCAGGATGTTGAACCCGGGTCCGAAGGCGATCCTGGCCTCCTCGATGATCGCGAAATTCCGAATGTACAGTTCCCGCAGCATGCGACCGGGTTCCTGTCGGTCAGCGCTCTCCCCACTTCAATTTCGTTCTGAGCACCTCGAAGTAACTCTTGAAAGGTGACTGGATCATGGGAACCGTGTTCTCCGCGCGCTGGATCACGGCAAGGTCGTTTTCTTGAAACGCCAAGCCGACCTGACCGTCGAACGTGAGGAACACGTCCCGATGTTGGGAGCGCAAGCGCACCTCGATGGTGGAACCCACGGGTAGGAGGATGGGCCGGTTCGTCAGGGTGTGAGGACAGATGGGGGTCAGCAGGATCGAATCCAGCGACGGGAAGACGATCGGGCCGCCTGCCGACAGGGAATAGGCGGTGGAGCCGGTCGGCGTGGACACAATGAGTCCGTCGGACTGGAAGGTCGTCAAATAGTTCCCGTCCACCTGCACCTCGAGGGCGAAAATGCGCGCAAGGGCGCTCTTGTTGAAAACGACGTCGTTCAGGACACATTGCTCTGCGATGCAGGCGCCGTCCCGGTGGATCTGGGCCTTGAGCATCATGCGGCGGTGGATTCTGTATTCGCCCGCCAGGATCTTCTCGAGGGCCGGAAACATCTCGTCCAAAGCCACTTCGGTGAGAAAACCCAGACCTCCCAAGTTCACGCCGAGAATGGGCACCTCCCGGTTCCCGATCGTCCGGGCCACGCTGAGCAGGGTGCCGTCGCCGCCGAGAACGACGATCAGGTCCGAATGGGCCGGCAGATCGGCCAGGGCCAGGCCAGGAAACGTGCCGAGCCGCCTGCCTGTTTCGGCTTCCAGGAGAGGGCGGGCTCCCCGCTCTTCGACCCAGCGGGCCAGGTTCGACAGGATCTCCCGGGTCTCGGCTCCTGCTTTGGCCTTAGCGACGATGCCGATCCGCTTCATGGTGCTCTCGCTTTGAGGTTCAGGATCTAATAACACACCCGCTCCAAGGTGTCCATGCGGCCTCTGGCTGCGTCGGCTCTTGAGGCGTCGAAACGAGACGTTGTCACGGGATCCAGAGGCGTGCAAAAATGAGGCCGGGAGGAAGCGGCAGGATGGGGCGGGCCGGAATCGCCCGGCGGCCGGGCCACTCCTTTCGGGGGAGACCGTATTTATGAAAGACACCACAGAGAGCCTCTTTGAGCCGGCGGACTCTCCTCCTGCTGAGCAGGGGGACAGGAGGCCCCTGGCCGAACGCATGCGGCCTCGGACCCTTTCGGAGTTCGTCGGGCAGGAGCATTTGCTCGGTCCGGGCCGAGTCCTCCGAAGGGCCATAGAGGAGGGGCGCCTTTTTTCGGTGATGTTTTGGGGCCCCCCCGGCTGCGGCAAGACGGCCCTTGCGCTGCTTCTTGCCCAGGGGACAGGAAGCCGTTTTGTGGCTTTTTCGGCGGTGCTGTCCGGCGTAAGGGAAATTCGCGAAGTGATTCAGGAAGCCGAGCTCGAATGGACCCGCCGCCGGAGACGGACCGTCTTGTTCGTGGACGAGATTCACCGGTTCAACAAGGCCCAGCAGGACGCGTTCCTCCCCCATGTGGAAAGCGGCAGGATCGTCCTCGTGGGGGCCACCACCGAGAACCCCTCTTTCGAGATCAACAAGGCCCTTCAATCCCGAATGCGTCTTCTCGTTCTCCATCCTCTTTCGATCGACGAGATCCGAAAGATCGTCGAACGGGCCTTGGAAGACCCGGAGCGGGGTCTGGGGGGCACCGGGGTTCGGATGTTGCCGGAGGCGATGGAGGTTCTCTGCAGGTCCGTGCAGGGCGACGCTCGACAGGCCCTGAACGTTTTGGAGCTGGCAGCAGGCCTGGCCCAGGGAAAGGGGAAAGAGGCCGTCATCTCCCGGCAGGAGGTGGAAGAGGCCCTTCAGCAGAAAAGCCCCCTTTACGACAAGAGCGGAGAAGAGCACTACAACTTGATTTCGGCTTTCATCAAGAGCCTGAGGGGAAGCGATCCAGACGCCGCGGTGTACTACATGGCCCGGATGCTGGAGGCCGGAGAAGATCCGTTGTTCCTTGCGCGCAGGATGGTGATTTTCGCCTCTGAGGACATCGGCAACGCCGATCCGCATGCTTTGCCTCTGGCGGTTGCGGCCAAAGAGGCGGTGCACTTCGTGGGAATGCCTGAGGCGGCCTTGAATCTCGCTCAGGCTGCGACCTACCTGGCCAGCGCGCCCAAGAGCAACGCCTCCTACTTGGCCTATCTGGCGGCCCGAGAGGCTGTCCGAACCCACGGGGCTCTCTCTGTGCCCCTTCCCCTGCGAAACGCGCCCACCGAATGGATGAAGGAACTCGGGTACGGAAAAGACTATCGGTATCCCCACGACGCGCCGGAGGGATATGTGCCCGAGGAGTATCTGCCCCAGGAGCTTCTAGGGCAGGTTTTCTACCGTCCTTCGGATCGGGGCTGCGAGCGGGAGATCCGACAGCGGCTGGAGAAATGGAGGAAGATCAAGCAGGCCCGGGGGCCGGGGAAGGGGACATGAGGTCTTTTCCTGTGAGTCCGGAGAAGCTGAAGGACCTTGAGACTCGGATGGCGAGGCTCGGGATCCGGGAAGAGGATCTGGAGGAACACTTTGTCCGATCCTCGGGCAGAGGAGGACAGAAACTCAACAAGACCTCCACCTGCGTGTGCCTCCACCACAAGCCGACCGGGCTGCGGCTGAAAGTTCAGCAAGGCCGTTCCCAAGGGCTTAATCGGTACTGGGCCAGGCGAAGGCTCGTGGAGAAGCTCGAAAGCCTTCTGGAAGAGGGGAAGACGAGGGAGGCCGCAGAGCGGGCGAAAATCCGGAGGCAGAAGGCCAGGCGGGCCCGGCGGGCCAGGGAGAGGATCCGAGCCGACAAGGAGCGGACGGCTCGGATCAAGGAGGGGCGGAGGCCCGTGCGAGCCGACGATGGATGGGACGCTTAGAAGGTCGGCATCAGGTTCTAAGCCGGTGGGGGCAGAGGCCAGGCCGGCCTTGCAGCTGTTGGGTGGGCCCGCCCCGCTCGCGGATTCGGGGTCCGAGTCTGGACCGCCGGCTTCTGGAAGCCAAAGGAATAGAGTCGAACCGCCGTTTTTTGTTGTTGCAATTCTTTTCGATTCGTTTTACGATGATGGCACTAGTGGCGGCCTTGGCAACGGGAACACCCGAAGGCGGAGGGCGACGTGAAGCGAAAAGACCTTGCATCTCTAATGGAGTCGCTAAGTGTGGCGGATCTCAAGCACCTGCTGGAGGTCAAGGGGAAGCTTGAAGCGCTGACACAGAAAAAGAAGGAACTCGAGAAGAACCTCGCGGAGGTGGAAAGGCGGATCGCCGCGCTGTTGGGCTCCGCCAAAGGCCTTCCGGCTGCTGCAGTGCAGGGCGCTGCTCGCAAGGGGGAGCCCGGGGTGCGGCGCCGCATCGCCCAGCCCTCCCTGGCATCGGTCATTGCCGATGTCCTCCGGGAACACCGCAAGCCGATGAAGGTGAACGACATCGCAGCCGCGGTCGTGGAGAAAAAGAAGTACCGGACAAGGGCCAGGGACTTCAAGAGCCAAATCCGCATTCTTCTGTACAAGAACGAGAAGAAGTGGTTCAAGAAAGTGGCCCCGGGATTGTTCACGATTGCCGCCCAGCAGCAAAACGCGAAGTGACGGGCTGTCCACCGAAAGGTGGGATGCGGTGTGACCGGCGTCTGCAAGGGGTGTTTCCGCGGGGGTGGAGACTCTCGGCGGGCTCTCAGTGGTGCCTTTCCACCACGAACCGGGCCAGGCTGAACAAGGCTTCTTTTTCCGGGCATTCCGGTAGAGGGGCCAGATCCTGAAGGGCCCGGTCCACGTGCAGCCTGGCCGCGGCCTGCGTGTCCGAAAACCCACCGTATTTTTCGATGAGATCCCGCACCCAAGGGAAATGGGCCTCCCGGGAGGCGGGTGTGTCCCGGAGCACCTCCAGCAGAGAGACCTTTTCCTGAGGACCGCACCTGGACAGGGTGAGGATGAGAGGCAAAGTGAATTTGGCCTCCCGGAAATCCGTTCCCACCCGCTTTCCGAGCACCTCCTCGCACGCGGTGTAGTCGAGCAGATCGTCCATCATCTGGAAGGCCATGCCGAGTTCCAGGCCGAATCGGGCCATGGGTTCGGCCCAGGCAGGCCGTGCCCCGGCCAGGCCGCCGATCTGGCAGGCGGTGGAAATGAGCCGGGCCGTCTTCCGGTCGATGATGTCGCGGTACTCCCTCTCGTCCATTTCCAGGAGGCCGAGCCGGAGGAACTGGAGAAGTTCGCCCTCGGCGATCGCAAAGAGCGTACGGATCACGGCGCGAAGGCAGGGCAGCCCGCCTGAGTGGAGGACCAGGGAGAAAGCCCGGGAAAAGTGGAAATTGGCGGCCGTCACGCCCGCAGGATCGCCCCAGAGGATGTGCGCCGGAGGCAATCCTCGCCTGAGAGTGGCTTCGTCCACGATGTCGTCGTGGAGGAGCGTTGCATTGTGGATGAGTTCGACCGAAGCCGCCAGGGCCGCCCTCTGGGTGGCGTCCGTGCCTCCCATGCGGCCGCACAACAACGTCAGGGCTGGCCGAAAGCGCTTGCCGCCGGCAGACAGGATGTGCTGGCCCACCCGGTCGAGAAGGGCCACCTCGGAATGGGCGCCCTGTTCGTAGAGGGTGGTTTCCACCGCATGAAGGTCGTCTTGAATCAACGCAAAGACTTCTTGGATCTCCATCGAAATCGGGGCTTGCCCGAACCTCCATCCCGAACAGGGTTTGTCGAGGACGCCGTACGGTTCCGACTTCGGATTTAACCCGAAATTACGAAAGATTTCAAGGGATCAGAAAAAAGCGGATGCGCTGTTGCCGCCAGGAAACAGGCTGGGGCCGAGCGTGTGTCCGTCCGGGAACAGCGCCTTGCCGATCTCTCGGCGGGGCACGACCCTGCTGCAAGGGCGCCGTGGCTTCTGCCCTTCTGGAGCGTTCCGAATGGGATGGCGGGGGTGGTCGGCTTGGGCCGGTTTCGGCCTATCAGGAGGGCGGCCTTTACGGAAGGTACTCCTCTTTGCGGATTTTGAAACGAATGATCTTCTTGTGGAGTCCCGAACGGGTCAGGCGGAGTTCTTTGGACGCCTTGCTGACGTTGCCCTTGTGGCGGCTCAGCGCGGCCAGGATGAGCGCTCTTTCGTAGGTTCTGATTTTCTCTTCTAGGCTGGCCGGAAGGGTGTCGCGGGCCAGCTCTTCTGGGTCCGAGTCGAGTTCCAGGTGATGCGGCTCGATCCAACTCCCGGCAGGAGCCTTGAGCGCGACCCGATAAATTACGGACCAGAGTTCGCGCACGTTGCCGGGCCAGTCGTACTGCAGGAGCTTCTCATAGGCCTCCATGGAAAAGCCGGGATACTTGGCTTCCTTGTGCTCCTTCAGGAACAGGTCGGCGAGAAGGACGATGTCCTCGTCCCGTTTCCGGAGGGGAGGCAGGACGATCTTCATGGTGCTGAGCCTGTAGTAAAGATCCGTCCGGAAACGTTTTTCCTTCACCTGGGCGCTCATGTCGATGTTGGTGGCTGCCAGGATCCTCGTATCCACGCGGATGGGGCGGTTGCTTCCGATCCGCTTGATCTCCTTGTCTTCCACTGCGTGGAGCAGCTTGGCCTGGATATAGGGAGGAAGCTCACCGATCTCGTCCAGGAACAAAGTGCCTCCCTTTGCGAACTCGAATTGGCCGATGCTGTCCCGAAAGGCACCGGTGAAGGAGCCTTTTTCGTGCCCGAAAAGCTCGTTCTCCAGGACGCCTTCGGAAAGGGCCGTGCAGTTTACCTTGACGAAGGGGCCGGATCTTCTTGGACTCAGATCGTGGATCGTCCTGGCCACGAGCCCCTTGCCCGTGCCGCTTTCGCCGAGAATGAGCACGTTCACGTCTCTTTGGGCGGCCGAGCGAATCTCCTCGAAGACGCGCTGCATGCCAAAGCTTTTGCCCACGATCCTGCCGAGGCAGCCCTGGGATATTTTCTCGGCTTTGAGCACCGCGGCGAGTTTCTCGACCTTTTGGCGTTTCAGGGCCCGTTCGAGGACGACGGCAAGCACGGTCGGGTTGACGGGTTTGACCAGGTAGTCCTCGGCGCCTCTGCGGACGCAGGATAGGGCCGTTTCGAGCGTGCCTTCACCGGTCATGACGATGACCTTTGTGTGCGGCAGATGCCGCAGACTCTGCTCCATGAGGCGGAGTCCTTCCTCCACGCAATTGGAGGGCGGTAGGGCGAGATCCATGAGGATGACATCGGGCGACCGGCCCATGATCTGGGCCAGGGCCTCCGGAGCGTCGTACGTGCACGTAACGGGGTAGCCCTGCTCCTGGAGGAACGAACCGAGGAGACCGGCAAGGGATCGGTCGTCTTCGACCAGTAGAACGTGTGCTCGCGAGCGGTCGATATCGAGGTAGCCGGTTTGGGGATCCATGAGGCTCCTCCACTTGGGGAGGCGGGCCCGGGCTCCCGGGCCTGCGGCTCCCTCCCTGCCCAGGGCGTCTGAGGATCTTCCTGGGTGGCCCTGGGGGAGCCGGCCCTTCCTGGGGCGCGGCTGCAATCCAGGGGCCAGGCCGGGCAGACACACGGACCGACAGAAGATGGTGTACTCCATAGCATAGAATCGAGGCAGGGAAAACAGAAAAATGCGCCTGTCCCATCCAGCAGGGAAGGGCCCAGGGGGATTGCCCGGGCCACGGAGGAATCGCTGGCCTTGCCGGGAGCGTCCAAGCCGAATTCGGACCTCTTGTCCGGAGGAGGCTGTCGTGCTAGGTTCGGGGCAGGCCGGATTCCAAAACGGATTGGACAAACGCCGCCAGGGAGAACAGACAAAGTGGGGAACCTCTTTCTTTGCGTGCACGGTCATTTCTACCAGCCTCCCCGGGAGAACCCTTGGCTCGAACAGATCGAGCTGGAGGATTCCTCTGCGCCCTATCACGACTGGAACGAAAGAATCTGCGCAGAATGCTACGGCCCGAACGCCCACGCGCGGATCGTGGAAGGCTCCGGTCGGGTCAAGCGCATGATCAACAATTACGCCTGGATGAGCTTCAACTTCGGGCCGACCTTGCTGGCGTGGCTCGAACGCCATGCGCCCCGCGTGCTGGCGGCCATCCAGGAGGCGGACCGAACCAGCCGGGAACGGTACGGCGGGCACGGCAATGCGATCGCCCAAGCTTACAATCACACGATCCTTCCCCTTTCGAGCCTGCGGGACAAGCGCCTGCAGGTCGAGTGGGGGGTGGAAGCGTTTCTGTACTATTTCCATAGGGAGCCGGAGGGGATGTGGCTGCCCGAGACGGCCGTGGACACCGAAACCCTGGAAACGCTGGCCGAGTTCGGGATTCGCTTCACGATTCTCAGCCCCCGGCAGGCCAGAAGAATTCGGCCTCCTCAGCTCGGGCATTGGATCGACGTGAACGCCCAGACGCTCGACGTCCGGAGGCCCTATCGATGCAGGCTGCCTTCCGGCAGAGAAATCGCGATCTTCTTCTATAACGGTGAGATCGCGCAGGAAGTGGCCTTCCAACGTCTTCTGACGAGTGGAGAACGGTTCCTCGAAAGGATGCTGTCGTGTTTCGACCCGAACAGCCCGGAACCTCAGCTCGTCCATGTGGCGACGGACGGGGAGACCTACGGTCACCATCATCGGTTTGGAGAAATGGCTCTGGCCTATCTGATCCACCGGGTGGAGAAAGACCCTCGGGTCCAGATGACGAACTACGGAGCGTTCCTCGAGCGCGTCCCGCCGGTCTGGGAGGTGGAGATCCACGAGAAGAGTTCTTGGAGCTGCGCCCATGGTGTGGAGAGATGGCGGTCCGATTGCGGCTGCAGGCTGGGTGGCCCCGGGACCCAGCAGAAGTGGAGGCAGCCCTTACGGGAAGGGCTCGAGACGCTCAAGAAGAGGATCGATTGGATCTTCGAGACAGAGGGCAGAAAGATCCTTCGGGATCCCTGGGAGGCCTTCCGAAAGTACATTCACGTGGTGCTTGTGCGGGACGAGCGCAGGGTCCGAGTCTTCTTGGAACAGGAGTGCTTGGAAAGCCCTTCAGAGGAACAGATGACCCTGGCCTTGAAGCTCTTGGAGATGGAGCGCCACGGCCAACTCATGTTCACAAGCTGCGCCTGGTTTTTCGACGACCTCTCCGGGCTCGAAGGCGTGCAAATTCTCCGGTTGGCTGCCCGGGCCATCCAGCTCGCCGAGCCCTATTGGGAAGCTTCCCTGGAGGAGGAACTGCTTCAAGCCCTGGAAAGAGCGCCCAGCAACTTCCCTCAGGTCGGCGACGGGAGGCGCCTCTGGATCCGAGAAGTCAGGCCTTCGGTCACGGATCTGGAAAGAGTCCTGGCGCATTTCGCGGTCAGTTCGCTTTTTCGACGGGACCAGCCTGCCGAGGTGGGAGTTGCGTATTCCCTGAGAAACCTGGATTTTTCGGTCCAGGAGGCGGGCAGCGCCCACCTGGCCGTCGGAGCGGCCGAGGTGGCTTCCAGGATCACCCTCGAGAAACGCATGGATCTGTACGCCGTGATCCATTTCGAGGGGCTGGATGTCCAGTTCTTTTCCAGGCCTTGGAGCGACATGGCCGAATACGAATCGATCAAGAAGGACCTGTTCAGGACGCTGCGCGAAGGCTCCCTCGGAGATGTGTACCAGGGGCTTCTGGAATACTTTCAGAGACCCAGCCACCGTTTGAAAGATCTCTTTCGGGACGAGCAAAGGAGGATCATCCAGACCGTTCTTCGGGGACGCATGGCGGATTATCAAGCCCTCGGAGAGCAGCTTTTCGAGCAGGACAGCATTCTGCTCAGGCGTCTGGGAGCGCTCCAGTATCCGATCCCCGAGCCCATGAGGGTCGTGGCCCAATTCTGCACGGAGAACCGCATGCGGGCTCTCCTTGACCGGATGCAGGGGGACGAAGAACTCGGATCCCTTTCAGCTCTCATGGAGGAGGCTCGTCAGTGGGGGTACCGGCCGGACGCGGAAAGATGGGAACGCTATCTTCTGCTCGCTCTGGAACAGAGGGTGGAGGGCTTGCGGACGACCGATCGCATCCTCACGGAGCTTCGGAGAGCCCAGCGACTTCTCAAGGTCGCGGAGATCCTGGGTCTGCCCCTGAATTTGTGGAATGTGCAGAATGTCTTTATCGAGGTCTGCCGGGAGCGGCTTGCGGTTTTCGAGGCCTTCAAAGAGGAGATTCAGGCCTTCGCCTCGTCCATCAATCTGACGAGTGAGGTTCTTCCCTTGAGCCTGCGGTAAGGAGCCTGAGAAAGGATCGGCAAGAAGACAAGAGGGACGGGCGGAAAGAGGGGCGGCGCGTTTCCAACACACCGGTCTGGGCTCCCTGCGGTCAGCCGACAAAGCCAGCCGACGGAGGAAGGCATCCTTCGCCGCGGTTCTCACACGTCGGCGAGGGTATCCCGGTATTCCCCCCAGACGCCACGAAGAACGTCGCAGATCTCTCCGAGGGTCGCGTAAGCCCTGACCGCCTCCAGAATGAGAGGCACAAGGTTCTCTGTCTGCTCGGCGGCTGCCCCCTCCAGCAGGCGAAGCGCTTTGCGGACTTGGGCCGCGTCCCGCTGTTCCTTGAGGATCCTGATCTGTGCAACCTGTTTTCCCCGCACGGAAGGTTCGTCGACCTGAAAGATTTCGGTCCCCTGGGTTCCGGCGGCCCGGGCGACCGAGGTCTGGAACCGATTGACGCCCACCACGACCCGTTTGCCGGAATCGACTTCCTGCTGGTGGCGGTAGGCGGCTTCGAGGATCTCCCGCTGATAGTAGCCGGTTTCGACGGCGGCGATCGCTCCGCCCATGGCCTCGATCCGATCGAGTTCCTCCCGGACCCGTCGTTCCAGCTCGTCGGTGAGCCACTCCACGTAATACGAACCGGCCAAGGGATCGGCCACGTTCACGACGCCGGTCTCATACGCCAGGATCTGCTGGGTGCGGAGAGCGACTTGCTGGGCGAACTCCGTCGGGATCGCCAGTCCCTCGTCGAAACAGGACAGGGCCAGGGACTGAACGCCCCCAAGGACCGCGGCCAAAGCCTGATAGGCCGCTCGGACGATGTTGTTCTCAGGTTGCTGCGTTGTCAGGGTGGATCCCCCGGTCTGGGTATGGGTGCGGAGCATGCAGGCTCTGTCGCTTTTGGCGCCGTACCGGTCCCTCATGATCCGTGCCCAAATCCGGCGGAGCGCGCGGTACTTGGCAACTTCCTGAAAAAAATCGTTGTGGGTGTTGAAAATCCAAGAGATCCGGGGCGCAAAATCTTCAATGGCGGCTCCCCGTTCGAGAACGGCGTCCACGTAGGCCAGGGCATTGGCGATGCTGAAGGCCATCTCCTGGACCGCCGTGGCTCCGGCGTCGCGCATGTGGTAGCCGCTCACGCTGATGGCGTTCCACTTCGGGATGTGCTGGGCGCAATAGGCCATAAGGTCAGCCGCGAGCCGCACGGACGGACGGGGGGGAAAGATGTAGGTGCCCCGGGCCACGTACTCTTTGAGGATGTCGTTCTGGACGGTGCCGCTGAGTTGGCTCAGTCGCACCCCCTGCTTTTCGGCCACGGCCACGACCATCATGAGCAGGATTGCGGCGGGCGCGTTGATCGTCATGGAGACGGTCACGCGGTCCAAGGGAATTTGATCGAACAGGACCTCCATGTCCCGCAGAGAGTCGATGGCCACGCCCACCTTGCCGGTCTCGCCTACGGCAAGGGGATGGTCTGAGTCGTACCCCATCTGCGTGGGTAGGTCGAAAGCCACGCTCAAACCGGTCTGGCCTTGCTCGAGAAGATAGCGGAATCTTTGGTTGCTCTGTTCGGCGGTTCCGAAGCCCGCATACTGCCTCATGGTCCAAAGGCGGGTTCGGTATCCTTCCGGGAACAGCCCCCGGGTGAAAGGGAACCGGCCGGGTTCCTCGTCTGTCTTGTCTCCTGCGTCCCGGGATGTGTAGAAAGGCTTCAGGAGGATCCCGGAGTCGTTGCGGATTTCCCGGATGGGCGCCGCCGTGTCCCGGCCTTGGTTGGGCTCGGCGGCATTGTCCTCCCCTGGGCCGCGCGGGTCGGCAACAACAGTGCGACGGCTTTCTGGCATGTCGCTCCTCCTCTTGGATCGACGGGTGGGGAACGGCAGGACTCTTTGCGTCTCCGCCTTTGGTACGATGATGCTACAGGGGCGTAAGGATGCAAGGCAACGGGTCTGGCCCATGGGTGCGGCCCCTGTCGCAGAGGCGTGCACTCAGGGCCTCAACCCTTGACAGGTCAGCGGCGCGGAGTTTAGTTTTGGCGGTCGCGAGAGCAAGGTTGCCGAGGAAACTTTGTGAGGAGGCTGGCGCGGATGGCTTCCCAGAAAGGGCGCAAAGGCAGATCCCGTGGCGCCGGACAGAGAAAGAAATCGCCCTTGTGGCTCCGAGACCTCCTAAACATCGCAGGGGGCTTGATCGCCGGCGCGGCTCTCGTCTGGCTCCTTCAGGGGTATCTCGAAACCCGGGAGGCCAGGGCGGCCGCCAAGCGGTTTTTCGAGGACATCGAACGGACCCAGACCGCCCTGAAGCCTTTTGCGGATCGAGCCGTCGTGGTGCTCGAGGGGTCACAGGAACCCACAGAGGCTTTGAGCGGACTGGAGATGGGCGAGGCCGCCTTTTCCCTGGAACTGTTCCGCGACTCCATGCAGGACCTTCCTCTTTTGCGGGACAGGGGCTTCGTTGACCTCTTGCGCTATTACGGCGGATTGGACAGGGCCGAACTCTATCGCAAACTGATCGTGGAGCAGAGGGAAAGGCCGGATCAAGTGCCGGCCGTTCTGGCAAGGGAATTCCTGCGGGCCTTGCAGGAGGCCTTCCAAGGGAGCCAGCGATTGCTGAGGGAGTTGAGGCCGGAAGGGAAACGGTGAGTCGCAACGGCGGCGAAAAAGGGATTGTGAGTGGAAGGAGGAGGTTGTCATGGCGGAGAGACGGGAAGCGTACATCGTGGGTGCAGTGAGGACTGCGGTCGGTCGCCGGAACGGAGCATTGAGCCAATGGCGGCCCGAGGAACTTCTGGCCGAGGTTCTGAAGGCTGTGGTGGCCCGGGCTAGGGTGCCCGCGGAAGCGGTCGAGGATGTCATCTGCGGAATCGTTTATCAGGTGGGGGAGCAGGGGTTCTGCGTGCCCCGGTTGGCGGTTCACGCCGCGGGTTTTCCGGACTCGATCCCGGGAATGACTTGCAACAGGCAGTGCGGCAGCTCCCTTTCGGCCATCCAAATCGGAAGCGCCATGATTCAGGCCGGACACATGGATTGCGTGATCGCCTGCGGCGTCGAGATCATGAGCAAATACGCCATCGGATCAGACTGGGCCGGCCTCCAGTACGCTGACGGCCGGCCCGCAGGATGCCCTTTCGGTCCTGCCTACGTTCGGGCCCTTGGGGGGGATTTGATCGACCAGGGGCAGGCGGCCGAGCGGATCGCCAAGAAATGGGGCCTTACGAAACAGGACCTGGATGCATTCAGCCTCCGGAGCCATCAGAGGGCGCACAAGGCGACCCAGGAAGGAAGGTTCAAGCGGGAGATTCTTCCGCTCGAATGCAAGGATTCGCAGGGGAACCCTTTCGTGTTTGAAAAGGACGAGCCGATTCGACCCGACACGTCCATGGAGAAACTGGCGACCCTCAAGACGGTTTTCAACACCGAGATGATCACGGCCGGCAACTCGAGTCCGATCACGGACGGAGCCTCGGCTGTCCTGTTGCTGTCCGAGCGGAAGGCCAAGGAGCTGGGAGTCGAGCCCAGAGCCCGCATCGTGGCCAACGCCGCGGTGGGGAGCGACCCCCAGCTCATGCTCACCGGGCCCATCCAGGCCACGCCGAAGGTTCTGGAGAAAGCGGGTCTCAAGCTCCAGGACATGGATGTCGTGGAGATCAACGAGGCCTTTGCTCCGATCCCGTTGGCATGGGGAAAGGTTCACAACCCGGACTGGGAGCGCGTCAACCCCAACGGCGGGGCGATCGCCCTGGGCCATCCGGTCGGGAACTCTGGCTGCAGGCTGACCGTGACGGCTCTGCACGAACTCGAGCGGATCAAAGGCCGATACGCTCTCATCACCCTTTGCACGGGCGGCGCCATGGCGCCGGCGACCATCATCGAAAGAGTCTGACGTCGGAGCGGAATCCGACGCGTTCCGCGCTTTGTTCAGGAAGCGGGCGGTCGTGAGAAACTCTCTGGTTGGGGCTGTGACGGGACAGGTTGGACAAATCGATGGCCGATCCGGAAGAGATTGAACTCAAGTATCGTCTTGGGGGCGAAAGATCGTACCGCAAGCTCTGCGCCTTTCTCGGGCGGCCCGCGGAAGAATGGGAACAGATCAACCATTACTATGAGTCCGAGGACGGGACCATCCCGGGGAAAGAAGGCGTGATCCGCATCCGGGCGGAGAAGGGGCGCGTTTTCTTCACCGTTAAGAGATCGGGCAGTCTGATCGGCGGGCTGGCCCGATCGCTGGAGGTCGAAGCTCCTTGGGAGGGAGCCGGAGCCGCGTTTCCGCCGGACCCGGACTCCCTCTGGGACGCGGGCCACAAGGGGCTGCAGGCCCTCGCAGCTGAGCACGGAGGGCCTTTTCGGCTTGTCCATCTCGGGGGGATGGTAAACCGCCGCAAGGCGTATCGACTTCGGGGGGGGCTTCTGCTGGAAGTGGATGCGAGCCGGTATCCGGACGGGACTCGGGATTTCGAGGTCGAGCTGGAATCAGAAGCCCCGGAGCGGGATCGCCCCAAACTCCTTGCGCTCCTCCGGCAGGCCGGTGTCCGGTTTACCGTTCAGACCGAAACGAAGTATCAACGTTTCCTGAGACACCTGGGCTCACGATCCGCCGATTCGAGTCGCTCGAAAGCCTCCAAGGGTGCGGTGGCGAGAAGGCGCTTTTGACGGAGGAAGGCAATGGAGGACCGATCGGCCGGGGAGGCGGTGCCTCGGAAGTTCGATCGCATCGTGACCCATGACGACTTGGACGGCGTGGTTTCGGCCGCCCTTTGCAGCCTTGCTGAGGAAATCGAGGATTTCCGGTTCGCGGGGCCGGGATCGGTTTTGGACATGGGACTGGGCGTCGGTCCGGGCACGATCGTCTGCGATCTTCCCCATCATCCGGCTGCGGGTCTTTGGTTCGACCACCATCCGGGGAACCTGGAGGATTACCGGCTCAAGGGAGGAGATCCCGAAAAGATCGATGGCAGTTTCCGGCCAGAGAAGAGCTGTGCGAGAGTCGTCTACCTTTACTACCAAGAGCGGTTTTCCTTTCCGGAATTTGTGGGCGTGACGGTGGCCGAGACGGACCGGGTCGACAGCTTTGATTACCGCAGCGTGGAGGAGTGGCAGGAGCAGACTCCGGGACGGGTCCTCTCCGACACGCTCTGCGTGCCGTTCCAGACGCGCAGGGACCGGGAGCGGTACATGCGAAGCCTCATTCGCGGCCTCCGATCGGGCCCCATGGAGGCTCTTCTGGACGACCCGCTGGTTCAAGACGCGTCCCGGCGGTACCGGGAGGCGGCCGGAAAATCCTTGAGTCTCATCGAGCGACTGGGGACGTTCCTTCCCGAAGATCGGGATCGGGAAATCGTGATCGTGGACACGACGGAACTCAAACACGATCCGGGCCTCATCAAGAGCCTTGCCTTCCTGGTCTTTCCCGGCGCCAAGGCCGTGCTCGAGGTCAAACGGCTCTTTCAGCAGAACCGCAAGACCAATGAGCTGGCTTTCTCCATGTCTCTCAGCCCGGCCTTGGAGGCCCAGTCCTCGGCCCAGGACATCGGGGAGATCATGCGTTCCCTCAACATCGGCGATGGGCACCGGGGAGCCGGAGCGGGTCGCAAGGCTTGCGCCTCCAAAGCGGAGCTCATCCGACAAAAGGATGCAATCATCGGACGGATCCACGCCCTTTGGACAGACCAGGCCAAAAGGGGCTCGACCTGATTGCGGGCCGGTGAGAAACGTGGAATCGATCTTGCCTTGGCTGGAGCGGTATTCCTACGGAGGGTTGTTTGCACTGCTTTGGGCCTGCAGTTTCGTTCTGCCCTTGTCGAAAACCCTCGTGCTGGTCGGTGCAGGAGTTCTGGCCTCCCAGGGAGCGGGCGATCCAATCGTGTATATGGGGGTGGGCTTCGTCGGGCTGGTGAGCGCCGACTTCGTCTATTTCCTGCTCGGCTACTTGAAAGGCGACAAGCTTCTCAAGTCCAAATGGATGGCCCGTCCGAAAACCTTGCAACGGTTTGAAACGGCAAGGAGGTTTTTTCAATGCCGCGGGGGTGCGGCGGTCTTCAGTGCGCGCTTCACGCCGTTCTTGCGGGCGCTGGTCTTCCTGGCCGCGGGCATGAGCCGGATGTCTCCTGCACGATTCCTGGGGGTCGATGCGCTCTCGGCCTCGATTGCTGTGCCGGCAGCGGTGCTGTCGGGATATCTGGTTTCCGAAGCTTACGAGTCCTTGGCCGAGAGGGCTTCGAGAGTGGAAGTTACTCTGGCGATGGCGTTTGGGGTTGTCCTCCTGATGCTTCTGATCTCTTTTCGGCGCAAGAACTGAGGGATGGCGGAGAGACGATCTGGGTTTCCCCGGAGGGAGGGGTTTCCCGTGTTTTGGTTGCTCCCTTGACAGTTCGGAGAAGGGGGTGATAAGAGGTCGGCCAGTGCCCAAGGCAGGGTGTTCGGCGATGGACTTCCAATCACTCGCCAGAAAGGAGGTGGGAAAGAGGTCCGCCGGTCCAAGGCCGGCGGGAAGACCCGATTGGGGTGGTCAGGCCCCGCCCCTTGACGGGCGGGATCCGTCGAAAACTCTCGTCAGAAGGAGGGGGAGAAGCATGAAAAAGTGCTTGTTGGGCGTCGCGGTGTGTTTCTTCTTGGTCGCGGTGGCGTACGCGGAACCGCCCAAGGACAACTGCGGATGCGGTTGGGGCAGCATGGCCTTCAAGGGCAAGGAAGGGTTGATCTTTCAGGTCTTGGCGGCCACGACCAACGGCAGCTTCGGCAACCAGACTTTCGGCATTACTTCGGGAACGGCCGAGTGCAAAAAGCCCAAGTCGTTCAGTTCGAACGAGGAACTCAACAAGTTTGTCGCCGACAACCTCGACAACCTGGCCAAAGACATCGCAAGGGGCGAAGGGGAGTCCTTGGAGACACTGGCCGAATTGATGGGCGTGCCGGAAGCACAACGGCCGGTCTTCTACGCGACCCTCCAGACGCATTTCACACAGATCTTTCCCTCGGAGAACATCACCCACGTAGACGTCATCGAGAACATCGCTCGCGTGACGCAAAGCTGACGGAATCCTCCGTGACCCTTCAGAAGGGGAGATACGGTCCGGTGCCGAGACTCGTATCTCCCCTTTTCTTGCTTCTGGGAATTCTGCTTTCACCTCTCGGGCAGGGGGCCGCCGGGGCCGGTGGGGAGCCCGAGGCCGAGTTTCTCGTGAGGCGGGCTGCGGCGGACCGGCTCGGCGAGGACCCCTACTGGCACACTTTGCTTCACTTCAAGAGGTCGCTGGCAGGAGGGCGGAGTCTTGTCGACGACCCAAAGTTCTTTCTCGCCCCGGAGGGGAATCGAAACCCCCAAGCCGAGCTGGAAGCCACGATTCGGGCTCTCTTCGGCGAGGACGAAGCACGCAGACAAGAAGCCCGGTGCCGATTCCCGGCCCGGTACGTCTGGCTGAGGGAACGTCTTGGCCTGGACACGGAAGGAATGCCCGAAGCCGGGTGCGAAGCCTTCGAGAAGACGATGGAGAGGATTCGACCCCGGGCCGCCACCCTTGTGTTTCCCACTTCCTACGTCAACAGCCCGGCCTCGATGTTCGGCCACACCCTGATCCGCATCGAGACCTTTTACGAGAGCAAGCTTCTGTCTCAGGCGGTAAACTATTCGGCCGTGACGGACGAGACGAACGGCTTCCTTTTCGCCTTCAAGGGGATTTTCGGGTTCTACGAGGGGTACTTCTCGATTCTCCCCTACTATGACAAGGTCGAGGAATACAACGACATCGACCAGCGGGACATCTGGGAGTATCCCCTTTCGCTCACAGAAGAAGAAGTCCTCAGGATGCTCCGGCACCTGTGGGAGCTGCAGAACATCTATTCCCACTACTATTTCTTCGACGAGAACTGTTCCTACACCCTGCTGTTCCTCTTTGACGCGGCCCGGCCGAACCTCCATCTCACGGACCGGTTCGGCTGGTGGGTCATGCCGATCGACACGATCCGGGCCGTGCGCGAGGCCGGGCTCATCGAAGGGGCTGTGTACAGGCCATCGAAAGCCACTCGGATTCGTCATCTCATGAACCTCTTGGATCCAAACGGCGTGGAGCGGGCGCTGGCGATTGCGGAAGGCAGGTCCGACCCGCAGCAAGCGCTTGAGGAGAGCGGATCGAGCGCCTCCGAGGCGAGGGTCTTGGACCTTGCCGCCGAGTGCATCCAGTACCGGTATGCCAAACAGGAGCTGGACAAGGAGGCTTATACGAGTCGCTTCCTGAAGACGCTGACGGCCCGCAGCCGTCTGGGCCCGGCCGCGGAGATCGAAAGGGAGATTCCCGTCCCCGTAGAGCCCACCCTGGGTCATCGTTCGAACAAGGTGAGCGTCTCGTGCGGGGTGCGCAATTTCGAGCGGGCCGGAGTCTTCCAGGAGTTGCGATACCGGCCGACCTACCACGATCTGCTGGATCCGGAGGAGGGCTACGTGGACGGCGCACAGATCGTGTTTCTCGATACGACCTTGCGGGTATACGACGAAGACGGCCGGGTGCAGTTTCAGGGGCTTGATCTCGTGAACATTCATTCCGTGGCGGCCAGGGATGCCTTTTTCAAGCCCATCTCCTGGAAGGTGAACACGGGCCTGGTCCGAGAGAAAACGCCCCAAAAGGAGGAGGCCCTCCTGTACGGGCTCAGCGCCGGAGGGGGCTATTCCTACAGAATGCCCGCGTCCGGGCTCGTCTCGATTCTGCTGGATGCCGACATCCGGGCTGGGGACGGTCTCGAGGACCGGTACAGCCTGGGGCTGGGAGGCTCCCTCGAGGTTCTCAAGGGGCTCGGAAAACTCTGGAAGGTCCGGCTGTATGCGAGGCCGATCTACTGCGGGCCGGCCGGGGCCTATCTGAAGGTGGAATTCGGGTGCGCCCAGAGGTTCCGGCTCGGCGCGAACAGTGCCTTCCAACTGGAATTTTCCGGCATGAAGATCCCGGGGGATCTCTCTTCCGAGTTCAAGGGAAGCTGGGGGCTGTTCTTCTGAAAGCGGCCGAGATCCCCCATGTGGGTCGTCGGGCGCAAGGCGGAGAGAGAATCGCCCGGGCTTCACCCGTTGGGGCTCGCACACAAAGCGACCACCAGGTCAAAGAGAACCCTCAGTCCGAACAGGAACCCGTCTATGGGAATGCGCTCGTCGTGGCCGTGCATGAGGTTTAGAAATTGGAAATTCTCCGGGATCCGGACCGGTGAAAACCCAAAACAGCGCGTCCCCAGACGGCTGTAATACTTGGCGTCCGTGAACCCGGGCACCATGGTCGGCGCCACGATCGCGTCCGGATCGTGGCGCCGCAAAGCCTGCTCCATGAGGGCGAGCACGGGGTCGGTCGGCGATCCTGAGAGGGGCGGCATCTCGAAGAGAACCTCAAAGTCGTATCCCTTGCCGAGAAGCTCCCGGACTTCGCGCAGGAGGTCTTCGGACGTCTGCCCGGGCAGCGTCCGGCCGTCGACTTCGAGCGATGCCTCGGACGGGACCACGTTGACCTTTTCGCCTGCCCGCAGGAGGGTCGGATTGGCCGTGTTGTGGAGGAGGGCATAAAGACCGCGGGCCGCGGACGGGTCGGGAAACAAACGGTCCAGAACGAAGTTACTCCAGCGAGGGCGCAGCGCGGCCTTCAGAACCGCGGCCTTTGGGAAAGGCAGATGCTTGGCCAGAGTCTCCAGGAAGACCGCTCCTTCCTCGGTGCGGTGGAAAGGAAGCCTGGCGGTGCCGAGCAAGTGGGCGGCCCTTCCGATCCTAGCCACGGCTCCGTTCCAAACAGGCACAGAGCCGTGGCCAGGTTCTCCCGTGGTCTTCACTTTGAACCAGCAGATTCCTTTTTCGGCAATTTGGACTGGATAGAAGTTCCTGCCTCCGATCTTGCGGCTGAATCCGCCGATTTCGCCCAGGCAGATCTCGGCGCGCACTTTTTCCGGGTGCTCCCGCACGAGCCAGGCCGAGCCGAAGGTGCCTCCGGCTTCTTCGTCTGCCACTGCCGCGAACACGAGATCCCGCCAGAGGGGAATCTTGTGCCTGCAAACGAGCAAGACGGTCATGAGGCTCATGACAGCCATGTTCTTCATGTCCAGGGCCCCCCGCCCCCAGATGCAACCCTGGTCAAGTTCGCCGCCGAAGGGATCGTGAGACCATCGAGAAGGTTCCACGCCCACGACGTCCAGGTGCGCGTTGAGGAGCAGAGGCGGGGCCGAGCCGTTTCCTCGAAGACGGCAGACAAGGTTGCCCCGGCCCGGAGCACTTTCGAGGATCTCGTAAGGGAGCTGGTCTCGCGCAAGGATGGAGGCGAGATAAGCGCACGCCTCTGCCTCGTTCCCGGGCGGGTTCGTCGTGTCGATCCGGATGAGATGCTGCAGGTATTGAACCGCTTCCTGCTCCACCGAGCGCCATTCCGAATCGGGCAATGGAAAGCGGGCGGGTCCCATGAAGCTCAGTCTCCTGGGAAGAAACGCCTCTTGGCGGAGTCCACCAGAGGTAGGGGCCGATCCGCGGGCACTCTAGGAGACGGCACGGTCCTTGTCAAATCTGCGCCGGGCAGGTAAGTATAAAAGGTCACGCGCCGTGACAGCCGTAAAGGAGCGGGCGGAAAGTTCCGATGGTTGTTTCGAAAGGGTGGAGAGCTCCGGGCGCTCGTTTCGCCGAGCCCCGGGCCCGCGAAAGGCAAAGTCAAGGCTCCGGGATGAAAGCGCTTCAGAGACTCGACCAGACAGGGTCCAGGGCCGTTCGAACCCTTTTGAACGGCTTGCCCACTTGGTACGTGAACCTCACGTACGAGGCCTACAGCCGATTCTACGAGGGCCAGATCCGGCTGGGTTTGCCGGTTTCTCGCAAGCTTCTTCAGTCCGAGGAAGAGAAGTGCGCTCGGGCCGCAGCCAAGCTCGCCCTTTCGCTGTACCATATTTTCTTTCACGTCACCGGTGTCCGGTTCTCCCGCAGGGAGATCAAGTCGATTCTTCTTGAAGACCTTGCTCGAAAGCGGATCCGGTTGACCGAGGATGTGATCCTCCTGACGAGACGGGAACTCGCCACGCTGGCGCGAGAGCGTCTTCACATCGACGAGGCCTACCTGCCTTCCATCCTTTCAGAAGCCATGCGCAGGAGGATCCTTCGGGAGACCCTCCGGCCCCACCGGATGCCGGCCTATTTCGAGAGCACGGTGGAGGAAAAGGACCAGAATGGCCGAGGCGACTACGAGATCGTCACCTACCGGGACTACACGGACGAAGGCAAATCCCTGGCCTTTCGGAGACTGGCGAGCATGGAGGCCGTCACGGCCGGCGACAGCAGGCCTTCGGTGGTGCTCGCGCCTGGCATCGGGTGCAACAGCAACTGTTTTGATTTGGCCAGCGAGCACTCCTTGGCCAGGGACCTGGCTGATCGGGGCTGTTGGGTTTACCTTTTTGATCCAAGAGGCACCGGGGTGAACAAGGCCGGGTTCGACCCGCTGTGCACGGTGGACACGCTGATCGACTACGATCTGGCCACCGTCGCCCGGTTCATTTACAGGCGCAGTCGGGGCAAGCCGATGGTGCTGATCGGGCACAGCATGGGAGGGATGATCGCCGAAGCCATGGTTCTGAACTGGGGGCTCCGGCGCCACTTCCATCGGCTGACCATGCTCAGCCGGGCCCAGCGGGACGCGCTGGATCGGGTTCTTCCGCCGAGGCAGACCTCGGAAGCGTGCCTTTCCATGATCCGAGGCGTCATTACCCTTGGAGCGCCGAAGTTCTTCCAGAAGGACAGCCACCTCCTGTTTCCCTTGAGCCTCTGGCTGAACCACCTCTCCAGGATTCTGCGCCTTCGGTATGTCCCATTCCGGGAAGCCATCTGGCTGCTCACCCGCCTACCGCTCGTTCGGAAAGGCACGCAGGCCTTGGTGAACAGCAACGTGGCCCATCTCAACTTTCTGTTCAATCCGATCAACCATTCGAAAGACAGGACCCTGCCCGTGCGTTTCCTTGAGCGGTGCGGCGAGTCCATTCCCCTGGGGCTGGGCTTTCAGTTTCTCAAGGCGATCTACAACGGCGAAGGCTTCAAGAGGATGGACGGAAGCCGGCTCAATTACTCCGAGTTGATCGACTTCTTCCCCGAAGAGATTCCGGTCTTTCATTTCTGGGGGAAAGAGGATTCCCTGGCCCCCCCTGACAACCTCCGCTACAGTCCCCGTTACCCACACGCGAAGAAGAGTTTCTTCGAAGTGGCGTCAGAGGCCGATCTTGACCGCGTGGTGTTTTCCTCGGAGAGGAGCCAGCTCGTCGATGTGCTGCTCGCCGGGGCTGGCCACGTGGATCTCCTTTTCGGTCAATGCGCCGAAAAACTTGTCGTGCCGCTCTTGTCGCGTGCCGTGGACGCTGCCTGGGCGGACTGGTCCTATCCTGGCAAGAGCGCTGCCGCTTGAAGGGGCCCCTGCTTAGGGGCAAGGCCTGCCCTGGGGGCCCCTGCAATCTTTTTCCCCTTGGCTCATTCATGCTGCCTGCCGGTCGAAAAAAAACAGTTGACAGGGGCCGGAAAAATCTTGTAATTCTTGTCTGCTTCCGTTAAAAGCTCAAGAATTTTGTGAGAGCGTGCTGCCGAATGAACCGTGGCATCGGAGGGATGGGGGCGAGAAGGAAGAACCTCGGCCGGGTAGGGCAGGGCCGGAGGAGGGGGAATGGCCGCACCAGACGGCCCTGTGTGGTGTCGGTTTTTTCGTGGCTCTGGACCGTTGCGCTTCTAGCTCTTCTCCCTATTGCAGTGGAAAAGGCAGGCCAGACAGCCTGCGAGCAGAATCTGGCATCCGAGCCGCAAGGGCCTGTGCAAGGGCCTGTGAGATCCGCTCACGATGAAGGGCTCCAAGAAGGGCGGTGGGAGCCGATGGTGGCCATTGTGATCGACGATCTCGGCCAGGACATGAAAATAGGAATGCAATTTCTTGCGTTGAAGATTCCGCTTACGTACTCGATCCTGCCTTACAGGCCCCACAGCCGAGCCCTGGCGGCCGAAATATGCCGCCGGGGGGGAGAGGTGCTGCTTCATCTGCCTCTCGAGCCGAAGGATTATCCTAGGGTGAACCCCGGGACCGGGTGCATCCTCACAGCCATGGGCAGAGACGAGATCCAGGCGGAAGTTTCCGACCAGATCGATTCGCTGCCGTGCTGTGTTGGCGTCAGCAGCCACATGGGCTCCAGGTTCACGGAGATTCCGGACGTTACGGCCTGGATGCTGGGCGTGGTGCAAGAGAGAGGACTTTTCTTTTTGGATAGTCTGACGAGCCCCCGGTCGGTCGTTGGAGCCTTGGCCAGAGAACGGCATTTGCCGTTTGTGCAGCGGACCCATTTTCTGGACGAAGACAGGAATGTGGATGCGATCGTGAGACAATTGTGCCGTTTGGCCGATTATGCGAGCATGCGAGGATGGGCCGTAGGAATCGGGCATCCTTTTCCGGAAACCCTGGATGCCTTGCCCAAGGGGCTGTCCGCCTTTTCCCAGAAGGGCATCCGGCTGGTTCTGATTTCCGAACTGGTTCGGGATCCAGGCCGGGAAAACCGCTTCGGCGTCCCTGCCATGGTCCAGTCCGGAGGAGGAGATGAACGAGGCAATCTGGAAGCGAGCCGGAAACCTCCTTCCTGATGCCCTGGACGGAGCCGTTTTCAGGACGGGCCAGACCCCGGGGGGGGCCTGCCCACGAGCTGGCGCGAACCGCAGGGATTCGGCCCCCAAACGCCGGAGCCAGGGCTTTGGGGTGGCTTTGGCTCTGCTCCTGCCCGTTTTCTTGGTTTTGGACGCATCGATTCCGGGAGGATGGGGCGACGCGGCCGGGCAGATCGGGAAGTCCTCTATCCAAGACATTACTTGCTCCTCTGATGAAGGACACGCCCGGGTCGTGGTCCGGCTGGATCGGCGGGTTTCGTACCGAGTGGGCCGGTTGGGCGCAGATCCTCAGGCGGGCAAGCCGCCTCGGATTTATGTCGATCTGGAGGAGACCCTGTGCCCGCCTTCCCTGACCGCACCGTACGAGCTCGAGGTCGGGCCGGTCGAAAGGGTGCGGGCGGCCCTGTTCGATCCGAAAACGAGCCGTATGGTCTTGGACCTGAGGCAAGTGGGAGATTACAAGGTTTTCGGGATGACCGATCCGGATCGGATCGTTGTGGACGTGTGGAGGACCAGGGAGCACGAGCCGGAGAGTGCGCCCCCGAATGAGGTTCCGCGGGGGGGAGGGGAGGCACGCTCCGAGCCCGCTCGCCGAATACCGGTCGTGGTCCTGGATCCCGGGCATGGGGGGCACGATCCCGGTGCCATCGGGCCGAGGGGGTTGGAGGAGAAGACCGTTGTTCTGGATATGGCCAAGAGAGTGCGAAGGATCTTGAGAGAGCGCGGGAACGTGATCGTCCACCTCACCCGGGAATCGGATCGCTTCCTGAGCTTGGAAGAAAGAACGCAGTTCGCCAATGCCCGTGGCGCGGATCTGTTCGTGTCGATTCATGCCAATGCGGCTCCGACTTCGGGAGCATCCGGCGTGGAAACGTTTTACTTGGACAACACCACGGACAGGGCGGCGATCCGGCTCGCGGCCTTTGAGAACCGCACGGCGCCCAAGAAGATGAGCGACCTGCAAATGATTCTTCGAGACCTTGAGCAAACCGCCAAGGTGATGGAATCTCATGCGCTGGCTCATCGGGTTCACCGCTCCCTGTTGGATGGGCTGCAAATTGACGAGCCCGCCCTGCGGGATCTGGGGGTCAAGGGAAACCTCTTTTACGTCCTCATGGGCGCCCGGATGCCGAGCGTTCTGGTGGAGGTTTCCTTCATCACCAACCCGAGAGAGGAAAGGCTGCTGAGGAGCGAGGCGTACAGGGAAAAGGCCGCCAGAGGGATTGCCGAAGGGATTCTTGGTTTCCTGCAGGAGATGGAGTCTCCCGGCCTTGTGGCCCGCCAGTAAGTACGGTGTGTTCTTGTCTCCCCGGGGAAGGACAGGGGGAGAAGGCCCTCGAATTCCAAAGAACGGAAAGGGGGTTGAGGGGCGGGCCCGAGGTTGACAATCCGGCGGATTTATGGTCTTTTACAGGCGAGGCCATCGTGCTTTCGGATCCACAGCCGGGTAAAGTGCAATCGGCCTGCCTTTCCCGCGAGCGTGCGGGACCTGTTTTCAGTCCGGAATCCAGACACGAAGTGATGATCCGAATCCTGGCGACGGGGTTTTGCCGCGTCCTGCTTTCCTGCGGAGGACTGGAATGAAACGCACCTATCAGCCCAGCAACACGAGGCGGAAAAGGACCCACGGATTCCGCTCCCGGATGGAGACACGGGGTGGGCGAAAGGTTCTCAGCCGTCGCAGGCGGAAGGGCCGCAAGAAGCTGGTTCCGTGAGAAGGCCTCGGTTGCCCGCATTCCGGAGAAAGACCCTGCGCTACGGATGAGAGACCGTTCGTGTAGTGACGAAGCCGGGCGTTCGGGCTTCGGCTTTCCAAAGCAAGATCGGATTCTGCTTCGCTCCGACTTCCTGGCGGTCACCCGAAAGGGCAGGAGATTCTCGACCCGTTTTTTTCTCGTGTTCCTCCGGCCCAATCGGCAAGGTAGGACCCGCCTGGGGATCACGGTAAGTCGGAAGATCGGCAAGGCGGTCAAGAGAAATTCCCTCAAGAGAAGACTCCGGGAGTTCTTCAGGCTTCACAGGCCCCTTTTGCCCCGATCGACGGACATCGTGATCATTGCCAAGAAGGGGATTCCGGAACTTTCCTACCGCATGATTTGCCAGGATCTGGATCGCTTCACGAAGCCTGGCCCCTGGCGGGATGCAACGCAAGGGCCCGGGGAGGCGAAACCGTGCTGAAGGCGCTTCTCGTCGGGATTCTGAGGGCGTACCGGAGTTTTCTGTCACCGTTTCTTCCTCCGGCTTGCAGATTTTATCCTTCTTGTTCCTCGTATGCGATCCAGGCGGTAGAGAAATACGGCGCGGCCAAAGGTGCATGGCTGGCTGTACGGCGCCTGCTCAGGTGCCACCCGTACAACCCGGGCGGGTACGATCCGGTGCCCTGAGGGAGGCCGGAGAGAGTTCGCCCGGTTTTCTTTGAGGCGGGCCGGCGCGTTCCCGTGGAAGCGGACACGGTGGGAATGAGGCTCTCGGATGGAAAAACGATTCCTCTTGGCGGTGGTTCTCTGTTTTCTGATCCTCATGGCCTATCAGGCCTACTTGGAGAAGTTCCAGAAGGCCCGCATGGCTCCGCCGGACGAGAAGCCCCAGGCCGAGGCACCCGCGTCGGTCCGACAGCCTGAACCGGTTCAGGCGCCTCCGGGCCCCCTGTCGGGCGAGACCGTCTCGGCTGCAGCCGGGGACTGGGACAAGGAGCCGCCTTGCAAGGAGGTGGTGGTCGATACGGACCTTTACCGGGCCGTTTTCTGCTCCCACACCGGAAGACCTTTGAGCTGGAGGCTGAAACGATACGAAAACAAGCCGGGATCCCAGTGCGGCCTCCTGAAATTGTTTGGCTCTTCTCCGGGGGACGAGGCCCAGGCGCCTCTGGGGGCCAGGTGGGTGGAGCTCCTTCACGGCGTAGGCACGCAGGAATCGCCTTTGGCCCTCGAATTCTCAACAGGAAAAGAGCGGATCCCCCTCCGGGAGAGGCTCGAGCCGGACAGGCCTGGACTGGTTCTGCAGAGAGGGGACAACCCGGATCGTCTGACTTTCTCTGGACGAGACCCCCTGGGACGGGCGATTCGGCGAACCTACACGTTTACCCCGGACAGCTATCTGGTCGGTCTGGAGATTGAGATCTCGGGGATCGATCCGTCTCTTCAAAACGCGGGAGTGGGGCTCGCTCTGACCGAACGCATCGGGGCAGAACGCCGTGACCGGTACACCTTTTCCGGCTTCATGGGGCTCGTAGACGGGACCCTGAAGAAGGAGAAGGAGTTGAAACCCAAAGAGACGCGGTACTATCCCGGACGGGTGGAATGGCAGGGATTCTCGGACAAATATTTCCTCACGTGTCTGATTCCAATGAACAGCCCGATTTCGAGCGTCAAGGTCGAAATGACCGAATCTCAACCTGGAGGAAACGGCGGGCTGTTCGTTTCGAGCCTGATCTACAACGTGCAGGATCATCTGGAGGGCACGACGGCACGGCTCTCCTACGGGCTTTACGTGGGCCCCAAGGACTTGGACGTTCTTAAAAGCGCCGGGCACGCCCTCGAGGAGTCCATCGATCTCGGATGGTTCGGGTTCATTGCCCGTCCCCTGCTGGTCGTGCTCAAGTTCTTCAACCGGTTCACCCACAATTACGGCGTGGCGATCATCCTTCTTACGATCGGAATCAAGATTCTCTTTCATCCTCTTACGCGCAAGCAATACCAGTCGATGAGGGAAATGCAAAAGCTGCAGCCCAAGCTCCAGGCGCTCCGGGAGAAGTACAAGGGAGACCGGGAGCGGTTGAACCGGGAAATGATGGACTTTTACCGGACCCATAAGATCAACCCGCTGAGCGGCTGCTGGCCCATGCTCCTTCAGATCCCCGTCTTCTTCGCTCTCTACAAGGCCCTGCTCAACTCGATCGAGTTGCGCCAGGCGCCTTTCGTTCTCTGGATCCAGGATCTTTCCGAGAAAGATCCATGCTATGTGACGCCCATCATCATGGGAGCCACCATGTACCTGCAGCAGAAGATGACGCCTGCGATGGGGGATCCGAACCAGCAGAAGATCATGGCCTTCATGCCTCTTATCTTTACCGTCATGTTCCTGCAGTTTCCTTCCGGGCTCGTTCTGTACTGGCTGGTAAACAACCTCCTTTCCATCGGCCAGCAGTATGTGTCCCAGGCCCGGAGCCAGTAATTCGATAGCGGAGGCAGTCCATGCGGTTCGTCGAAGTCGAGGGCAAGACCAGGGAAGACGCAGTGGGAAAGGCCGCCAAACAGCTCGGTGTGCCGGTGGGGGACATCGGGATCGAGATTCTTTCGGACGGGTCCCGGAGTTTTTTCGGCCTCATGGGAAGCCGCAAGGTCAAGATCCGGGCCTGGTCCAAGAAGGAAATCCGCTCTCTTCAAGAGCAGGAGGAAGCCGAGGAGAGGGCCGCGAAGGCTCGGGAGGCGACGAAGGACCGCGAGCCGGCTCGGGCGCCAGCCTCGGAGGTGCTCGAACCCGGGGCGTGCGCCGAAGAGGCTCGGAAGGTGCTTCAGGAGCTGCTACGGTGGCTGTCCGATCACGCTCGCGTTCATATCCGGGAGGAGACGGACGAGCGGATCCTGCTGGAAATCGAAGGCGACAAGACCGGCCTGCTCATCGGCAAGCGGGGCCAGACCCTCGACGCCCTGCAGTATCTTGTCAACAAGATCGTCAACAGGGGCTCCGAAGGCGGGAAGCGGATCGAGGTGGACATGGAAGCCTATCGGCACCGCAGGGAGCAGTCCCTTCGAAACATGGCACTCCGGCTGGGGGAAAAAGCGAAGAAGAAGAAAAAGCCGATCACGATCGAAGCCATGAACGCCCACGACCGCCGGATCGTCCATCTCACGCTCAAGAACGACCAGGCGCTGGAGACCAAGAGCGTGGGCAAGGGAGAGCTGCGGAAGCTGGTCATCCATCCCTTGAACGCGTCGAGGCCGAAGCGGGATGAGGATTCCGGTTCTGCCGGTTGAAGGCGACACCATCGCGGCCGTATCGACCCCGTACGGCGTTGGCGGGATCGGCATCGTCAGGATCTCAGGACCCGGCGCGGAAGGCATCGCCCGAACGCTTTTCCGGCCCAAGAAGCATCGGGACCGTCTCCGGTCGCATACCCTGTACTACGGCCATATTCTGCCGCCGGGATCGGATGAGCCCGTCGACGAGGTCCTGCTCACCGTGATGCGGGCTCCGAACACCTACACCCGCGAAGACATGGTGGAGATCCACTGCCACGGCGGGCCCTTGGCCGTGCGGAGGATCCTAGAGAGCGTCCTCGATCAGGGCGTACGGCTGGCCGAGCCCGGTGAGTTTACCCGACGGGCCTTTCTCAACGGCCGGATCGATCTCGCCCAGGCTGAAGCGGTCGTCGATGTCATCGAAGCCAAGAGCCGTTCGGCCCTCCGATTTGCCCAGAGCCAGTTGTCCGGCCGGCTGTCCGCCCAAGTCCGGAGCCTTCAGGAGAGCATCCGATCGTTGCTCGTGGAAATCGAGGCCTGGTTGGACTTCCCGGACGAGGATGTCCCGTGCCCCGGGTTCGAGCAGATCCGCAGCCGGATCGACTCCTGGATTGCCTCGATTGAGGAGCTTCTGTCCACCTATGAGCAGGGGCGCCTTTACCGGGACGGCGTGAAGGTCGTGATCTGCGGCGCTCCGAACGTGGGCAAGTCCACCCTGCTCAACGCCTTGGTCGGCAAGGATCGCGCCATCGTGAGCCCTCTGCCCGGGACGACTCGCGACTACTTGGAAGAAGATCTCCTGATCGGCGGGATACCGGTTCGGCTCGTGGACACGGCGGGCCTCAGGGATTCGGCGGAGGAGGTCGAGGCCCTCGGGGTCGATTTGGCTCGTCGAAAAATCGAGGAGGCCGACTTTGTGCTGCACGTGCTGGACGCTTCGGCTTTGGATCCGGGAAGCTTCCGGGACGCCTTGGGGCCGACGGAAGCGCAGGGGAAGCTGCTTGTCCTCAACAAGATGGACTTGGTCGGACCCGAAGCGGTCCAACGGCTGATCGAGCGCATGGGGCCTGTTCCGTGTGTGGCTGTCTCCGCCCTCTTGGGGGAGGGCATGGATCAGCTCCGCGAGGCCATGGCCGAAAGGCTCGTTTCCCGGAAGATGGATCTGGACTCCCGGGTCGTGGTGACGAACCTCCGCCACCGGTACGCCCTGGAGAGCTGTCGCCGCCGGCTGGAGGACGCGCGGGAGGTGTCGGCCCGCCAGGCTCCGGCCGGGGACATGTTGGCGTCCGATCTTCGGATGGCCTTGGGCGCCCTGGCCGACCTGCTGGGGGAGACGACGGCGGTCGATATCCTCGATCGGATCTTCTCCTCCTTTTGCATCGGCAAATGAGACTCCTTTCCAACAGGGCCTTTCCATGGTCGAGGACGGCCAGACATACGACGTGATCGTGATCGGCGCGGGGCACGCGGGCTGCGAGGCCGCCCTTGCCGCGGCCCGGATGGGCGCCTCGACGCTCGTCGTCGCGGCAAACCTCGACTGGATCGGCTACATGTCGTGCAACCCGGCCATCGGCGGCGTCGCCAAAGGACAGCTCGTTCGGGAGATCGACGCCCTCGGCGGAGAGATGGGCAGATGCATCGACCGGGCGGGGATCCAGTTCCGCGTGCTCAACCGCAGAAAGGGCCCCGCGGTCCGTTCGTCCAGGGCCCAGGCAGACCGGGATCTGTACCGGAGGTGCATGAAGCAGGCTCTGGAGGAGCAGGAACGCCTTCATCTGCGCCAAGGCATCGTGGAGCGCATTCTTGTGGACCGGGGACGGGCTTGCGGCGTCGAGGTCCAGTACGGCGTTCGCTTCCGGTCTCGGACGGTCATCGTCACGACCGGGACCTTTCTGCGGGGCCTCATGCATATCGGCCTGACGAGACAGGAGGGCGGCAGGGCCGGGGACATTTGCGCCCGGGGGCTCTCGGAGTGCTTGGAATCCCTGGGCCTGCGCCTGGGGAGGCTCAAGACGGGCACCACGCCCCGGCTCCATGGCCGGACGATCGACTTTGCGGGGCTTGAAGTGCAGTGGGGCGACGAGGACCCCAAGCCCTTTTCTCTTTCCACGGCCCGGATCACGCAGCCCCAGGTCCCTTGCTACATCACCTACACCAACGAGCGGACCCACGAAGTGATCCGGTCGGGGCTGGATCGGTCCCCCCTGTACACAGGCGTGATCAAGGGGATCGGGCCTCGCTATTGCCCGTCGATCGAGGACAAGGTCGTGCGGTTTTCGGAAAAGCCGCGTCATCAGATCTTCTTGGAGCCCGAAGGACGGGAAACCAGAGAAATTTATCCGAACGGTCTGGCCACGAGCCTTCCGGTGGACATACAGCTCAAGATGCTCCGGACCATCCCGGGCTTGGAGAAGGTGGAGATCCTGAGACCCGGCTACGCCGTGGAATACGACTTCTGCGATCCAACCCAACTGAAACCCTCCCTGGAAGTCCGGGCGATTCCCGGATTGTTCCTGGCCGGCCAAATCAACGGCACGTCCGGGTACGAGGAGGCTGCGGCACAGGGAATCCTGGCCGGGATCAACGCGGTGGCCAGCCTGAGAGGGGAGCCCCCTCTGGTGCTCGACCGATCCGAGGCCTACATCGGGGTTCTGGTGGACGATCTGGTCACCCAAGGCACGACCGAGCCCTACCGGATGTTCACCTCCCGGGCCGAGTATCGTCTCCTTCTTCGGGAGGACAATGCGGATCTGCGACTTTGCGACAAAGGCTACGAGAGGGGATTGCTCCCGCGCGATCTCTACGAGCGGTGCCAGCGCAAAAAGCGCGAAATCGAAAGCCTCCTCCGAAGGCTTGAAGAGACCCGGCTCACGCCGGACCGCGCCACCAACCAAAGGCTTCGAGACCTGGGTCTGGAGCCCCTGCGCCAACCCACGAACCTGAAACAGCTCCTTCGAAGGCCCGATGTGGATCTGGACCGGCTGGTTCCCTTGGGGGTTCCCCTGGAGGCCTTTGAGCAAGCCGTCCGGGAGGAAGTCGAGATCCAAGTGAAGTACGAGAGCTACATCCGGCGCGAAATGGAGGAGGTCCAACGGTTCAGCAAGCTGGAGCACGTGCCCATTCCCTCTGATCTGGACTTTCGGATCCTTTCCGGCCTCTCGAGGGAGGTCCAGGAGAAGCTGGAGCGCGTGCGGCCAGCAAGCCTCGGGCAAGCTTCCAGAATCTCAGGGGTCACGCCCGCCGCCATGGCCTGCCTTCTGGTTCACCTAAAAAGAATCGGCGTCGTCTGAAGCCGTTGGACGGCGGCACGCCAGTTTTTCGAAGCTCGTCGTTAAGCAGAAAATAGGCGAGCCGGTTGGTCAGCGGCCCGGGAGTGCCGCCCCGGACACCTGAAGGAGGTTCGCGCCTTTCGCAGGCAGGATCTTCTCGTAGAATCTCTGGCCGTTGCGCATGTCGTGGTTGTGACAGTCCTTGCAGGGCTGATCGGCCGGAAAGTCGATGAAAACCCGATGGATCATCTGCATTTCGAGAGGGTTGTGCCCCGGGGTCTGCTTGCACTGGAAGCAGCGGTGGTTGGGAACGGAGCTGTAAAAACCAGGTTCCCTGCCGGGTTCGTAAAACAGCGGCTCGGGCCGCGGGGTTAAGGGTCGGCCGTTCTGCCGGCCCCAATGAGCTCTCAGGCCGACGAGGGCCGTACGGTTCTTCTGCCAGAAGCCAGCCGGGCCTGGATCGAAATGGCAGTCCCCGCACCGGCCATGCTGTTCAGCCGAGCCGGATTCGCGCCAGCCGGAGACCGAGGCGCGCATTTCATGACAACCGACGCAGGCCGTGTCCGGGGGAAGGGAAAAGGCGAGATACACCCAGAAAGGAAGAGACGCGAGAACGGCCGCGATCGCCAGACTCCATCCGAGGAAAGAGCGTCTTTTTTCTTGGGAGCGGGGCCTGCGAACTGTCGATGGGTTTGGCAAGGGCACAGGTTCGTCCTCATCGGGGCTTTGCTCTGCCAACGTGCGCTCGGAACGACGGAGAGGACCTGGGAGAGCCCGTCGAAGCGGCGCCGGGCTGCCTGTCACAGGATGACCATACGATCCTTCAGCCCAGCGGTCCTTGACCTGGATCAATTCCGGTCGAAGCGCGACTCCACCCAATCGGCCAGCCTCATTGCGCTTGCAGCGGCCATTTCAGTGCCGATTCCGCGGGCTCCTGCGTCCGCGCCCACCAGGAGGAGCCCCCGCACCGGAGTTTCGATGTCTGGCCTCCTGGGGCCCACCTGGTCCGGGGTCTGAGCCAGTCCGATGGCCTCGCCCTCCGGATGACCGGTCATTTCCGTGACATCGGCTCGGGTGGACCGCGATTGCCAGAGGGTGGCGGACTCGATGCCGGGGAACAGATCGCAGACTCGCCCGTGCACGGCATCCAGAATGACTTTGCACAGCTCGGGGGGCGCTCCGGCGGGCGCGGGCGTGCCGGCGATCACGATCTGGCAACCGGCGGGTGCGAGGGACGGATCCCATTCCGTGGGCACAGGCATGAAAAGGAAGGGGTCCCGGGGTGCGCCCCCTTCCTTGAGATGGCGGAACATTTCCTCTGGGGGCAGCTCCGGGATGTGGAACACAACTGGATGGGGAACAACTCGTCGGTCAAGGCCGTACTTGATCGTGACATATGCGTTGGAGCCTCTGGCTTCTTCGGCCCTGCGGACATAGGCTTCGGGAAAGTGCTCCCTTCCCGCCAGTTCGACGGTTCGCAGAAGGCCCGCGCTGGACACGACCAGATCGGCCTGGAACGCGCCCGATGCGGTTTCGACGCCTCGAGCCGCTCCGTCCTCGACGAGGATCCGCGTCGCCCTCTGGCCATAGAGCACCTTGCCGCCGGACCTCTTAAGCCCTTCGAGGTAGCAACCCGGAATGGCGCCGGCACCCCCCGACGGGTACCCGAAACTCGCGTCCTGGAACATCCGCGAAAAAGACCAGGCGAATTCCCCTGCCGAAGCCTCCTCGTAGGAAAGGGCGAAATAGAGCTGGGCGACGCAGGTGAGGAAGCGGTGGAGATTCTCGTCGTCGGTGTAGCGGAAGGCCAGGGCCTGCAGGGTCAGAGAGTCGTACTCCTCGGCCCGGCGGCCGCTCAGCAGGAGATGGAACAGACGATAAGCGCCGGCCAAGTTGCGGGTGCGCACGGCCAGACGCCGGGCCAGATACATCCTCCGGCGAAGAGGCTTGATGTCAAGCGGGAAATCCCATCCGGTGCCTCCGGTCACCCAGCAGGGAGGATCCCGCAGGATCCAGGGAAGGTTCACGCCGATTCTGCGGGCAACTTCGCCATGGGGCCCTTTTTCTCCTCGGCTGAACATGTGCACGCCGAAATCGAAGCGGAATCCGTCGCGGTCAAAAGAAGCGCATCGCCCTCCAGGGTAGGGATGGGCTTCCAGCAGGGTGACTTCATGGCCGGACCGGGCAAGGAGGGCCGCACTGGCAGCCCCGCCTACGCCGGCGCCGAGAACAACGACTCTTCGTTTCATTTGGATTGCGTCTCCTAACGGTAACTTTCTCCGGTGCGGGCGGATCCTAAGAAAGAAGCAAGAGGCCTTCCGGGGGTTCATCTCCGCGGGTCGGCTTCGGCAAAGGAGGACCGTCCGGATGAAATGCCGCTATCACCCTCATGAACCGGCCGTAGCCGTCTGTCAGAAATTCGGCCTCGGGTATTGTTCTAAATGCTGCGGGCTCGGGGAAGAATCTCCGCGATGCGCCTGTACTTCTCCGACCTCTCATTGCCGTTTCCGGCAGGAATGCATCGTGCACTTTATTGGCAGGAAGACCGCTCGCACAAGGGTGCCGCCCGCCTCATGAGGCAAACAGGACGGCGCAAAGGTGTTTCGAAACTCCGTCACTGGGCTTTCATGAAGTACTGGGGACCTGCGGTATCGTAGTCAAAGGTCTCCCCGTCCACCCCGAGAACCATCCAGCCGGACCAAATCCCGGGCTTGGTGTAAGTCCAAAGTCCCGAAGGGAACTGCAGGATATTCTCGCGGGTCCTGCCCAAAGGAAGGGTGGTGTAGCCGCTTCTCCCGTAAAGGGGGAGAAACACGAAGGGCACGAACCAGTCGTAGGGCCCTTTGGTCCAGTAAAGCGTGGGCGGGCTCGACAAGGACTGCCCGTTGGCGGGTTTGAGGATCTGAAAGGGCGCCTGGGCCGAGTAGGCTCCGTACGTGACTTCACAGGCCACGCGGGCGGCCCGATAGGAGATCCTCATGTATCCTTCCTCGCCCCAACCGGGTCCCCAGCTGTTTCGCAGGATCCAGGCCTGGTCTGCGTCATTCCAACCCACGAGAACGATGGCGTGGTTGGTGGGCGTGAAATAGCACGGGCTGCTCGGGCAGGTCTGGTTGAGGTCGTTGTAGATGCCTCCGCTGTAAGCGGAAAAGGCGTCCGTCACCTGCACGGCCGCGTCCACAGGGCCGTAAGTGAGGATGGCGCTCTTGATGGCCTCCACGTCGTTGCAGGGAATCCGGCCCCAGCTCGAAAGCTTGACCTCCAGGGTCGGGGAATCGCATGCCGCTCCACAATCCGTGGTCCTTCCCTGGTCGTAAGGGAAGCAGGCCTCCTCGACAACGCCGTAATCCACGAGGGCCTGCAGCTCGTCGTAGTCGTAGGAAGCGCCTTCGCATCCGTAAAAGCCGTCGTAGTAGCTCGAAAGACAGAACATGAGATAGGACTCGGAAAGGTTGACGTCCGTGTCCGGCACCTCTTCAGCGATCCGGAAGGCGCTCTCCAGGACGCTTACTGCGGCAAAGGCGTAACAAGATCCGCATGCCCCCTGGTTTCGGACCGGCCCGACGTAACTATGGCCGTTCACGTTTCTCCAGTCAAAGGCTGCGGGCAGGTCCGCCTTGGACAGGACAGGCCCCTGGTACAGAGGGAATTGTTTCCGCCACCCGATCCAGCGCTCCTTGAAGAGCCTCTGCTTGGCGTCGTCCGGAAGATCGTACACCCAGTTGTGGTCGACCGAAAAGTTCCACCCGTTCGCGCGGATTTCTTGGCGGATCTCTTCCAAGGATTTTCCGGCCCGGCCGTCGGCGGCAAACCCCAGGAGCAAGACGAGAATCAGGAGGCTCTGCTGCAGGTGTCGTTTCATGATGCTTTCCCTTTCTGGCAGCGACTGCCGTTTGTGGGTGGGGTCACCGGACGCCGACGATCGAACCTGAGCGGCCGAAATCGGCCTCGTAGGCCTGCACGAGGGCGAGGGCCTGGAGGGGGAAAAGGACGAGGTTTAAAAAGCCCGCGGGCGGGAAGAAGGCCGAAAGAAAGTGCACGACGAGCGGAGGCAAGAGGAAAACCAGCACGACGAATCCCAGACGGGAGGAAAATCCGCCTGACTCCGTGACCCGGGCCTTGCTTTGCCGCATGGCCTCGCCGAAGGACACTCCCTTGTCCGCCATGAGAACGATGGCGTACATCCACCATGTGGTCAGGACGATGCCGGGAAGGATGAACAGCAAGAATCCCACAAGGGTGAGCAGAAGCACGAGGATATAGGGAAAAAGGTTACCGAATTCCTGAAACCCGTAGGCCAGATCCCCCAGTTGCGGCTGCCTGCCGGTCCGGACATGATTGAGGGCCATATGCATGAAGCCGCCCAGGAGAGGGCCTGCAAGAAGTCCCAGGGTTAGGCCGCTCAAGAGCGAAACCAGGATCCCGGCGACCAGATAGACGATCACGGCTTCGGAAAAGAACTGGAACGCTTTTGCGATGGTCTGCCGGATGTCCAAAGGCGCCTCCTTGCGATCGGAGAAAACTTTACCGATTCATTTTATTTTCGGTAAAATCGAAAAACAACTTGAGGATTGGTTCCAGGCGCTCTACGCCCTCAGATTTGCCCACACAAGGAGGGAATCTTGAAAGAGAGAATGCTCGTGGATTACGGGACGGTTTTTCCATTCTTGACGGATGAGGATTGGCACCGCGTGGAACCCCTGGCTCGCAGGGCCCTCGAGGACCTTGAGTCCGCCAGAGGGCCGGGCTCGGATTTTCTGGGATGGTTGAAATTGCCTGCCCGGGTCCAGCCCGAAGAGATCCGTCGCATCCAAGAGGTTTCCGCAGAGGTCAGGCAAGAGGCGGAAGTCTTCGTCGTGATCGGCATCGGAGGTTCTTACCTGGGAGCAAGGGCTGTGATCGAAGCCCTTGGCCCGTCCTTCCCAATCGTTTGTTCCAGGAATGGGCGAGGCCGCCGTGTTCCCTGGATCGTGTTTGCCGGGCACAATTTGAGCGCCAAATACCTTGAGGATTTACTGGAAGTTATTCAGTCTAAGAGCTTGTATGTAAATGTAATTTCTAAATCAGGAACGACTACGGAGCCCGGCTTGGCCTTCCGTCTGTTGCGACGCCACCTCGTAGACAAGTACGGGAGGGAAGGGGCTGCTAGAAGAATCCTTAGTACGACGGACGCTGCCAGGGGGGCTCTCAGGCGATTGTCGGACCAAGAGGGGTACCGCACCTTTGTCATTCCGGACGACGTGGGCGGCCGGTACTCTGTCTTGACCCCGGTAGGTCTCCTCCCCGTGGCGGTGGCCGGGATTTCGATCGAGGAGCTCCTGGAAGGGGCCCGCAGCATGATGGACGTTTGTTCTCTGCGGGATATGTTTCAGAATCCGGCCGCTCTTTACGCCGCGGGCAGAAACCTTCTGGCTTCCAAGGGGTACCTCACGGAAATTCTGGTGACTTACGAGCCCAGGCTCCAGGCCCTGGCCGAATGGTGGAAGCAGCTTTACGGGGAGAGCGAGGGGAAGGAGGGAAAGGGGATCTTCCCAGCCTCTGCGATCTTCACGACTGACCTGCATTCATTGGGGCAGTGGATTCAGCAGGGCCCGCGCACGATCCTGGAGACCCTTGTGCACATCCGGGAGGAGGAGGGGTCCCTGCGGGTGCCCGAAGACCCGGACGCGCAAGATGGCCTCGAGTACCTCGCCGGGAAGGCTTGGACCGAAATTCAGGAGAAGGCCTGCGCAGGAACTCGCATCGCCCACCACCAGGGCGGAGTCCCGATCTTCAGCATCGAAGTGCCTCGGCTGAACGCTTACTTCTTGGGCCAGCTTCTGTACTTCTTTGAGAAGGCTTGCGGTGTATCGGGCTACCTGCTCGGCGTGAACCCCTTTGACCAGCCCGGCGTCGAGGCATACAAGCAAAACGTGTTCGCTCTCCTGGGCAAGCCGGGTTCGGAAGAAAGAGCCAGGCAGCTCGAGGAGACGATGCGGAATCTTCCGCGAAATCGATTCGTGTAAGGGCCGGGCTCGTGTTTCCGCGGCGACCAGACCGTCTTCCGCTCTCTCTTCAGAAGGGCCGGCGTCGAGGCACCTTGACGACCTTCACGTGCTTGGCGACCAAGTCTTGGGTCTGGGGCATGTTGAGCTTTTCGAAGAGGAACGCGAACTTCTCCTCCAGGGACTGACCGATCCGGTCGATGTCCCCTTTCGGCAGGTCCCACATCTGCTTCTTGAACGGCCCGAAAGCCTTCTTGCGGGTCTGGTAGAGGAACTGCTCTTCGGTTTGGCCCTGCTTCCATTCGTCTCGGTGCTTGTCCTTGAGATACTGGTAGATGGACCTTCTGAGTTCTTCCGGGAACGCCGGGTGCTCGTAAAGGAGGTTCTGGAAGCCCGTTGCCAGGTGAACCTCTGCGGTCCCCACTTCGGGAAAACGGTGAAAGGCCTCGTCCGGCAGGGTCGACGCGCCGTGCTGGACCGCCCCTGCCAGGCCGTACTCCTCCCTTGCGACCCGGGAGAGCTCCTCGAGGGTCCTGAAATCGAGTTTCACCTCGGCGACCCTTCCATCCGGGAGCGGAACGCCCCCGTGGGTGGTTCCAGTCTGGACGCTGATCTTGGAAATTCCTTTGGTCTTTTCCCCGAGGGCCTCCAGGTACTGGTCCATGTAAGCGCGCAGTTCTTCCACCGTGCTGTTCTTCTTTCCCACCTCGCCGATCTCGCCGCCCACGGATATGGTGATCCCTTTGGGCTGGAGTTTGCGGATGTACTGGGTCATGCGGGCGCTCAAGGCGCTGTTCAAGGCCTGCTGTTCCCGCACCGTGGGCAGGGTGATGTTTACGAGTGTCGAGGTATCGATGTCGATGTTGTAGAAGCCGGCCCGGATCGCCTCTGCCGTGAGATCTTGGACCGCGCCGACCTCCTTGTCGGGGTTGTCGGCGTATTTCTTCGCGCTGATCTGGAAGTGATCTCCCTGCAGGAAGACTGGTCCCTGGAAGCCGGCTTTCAAAGCTGCACCGAGCACGCACGTGGCGTACTCCTCTGGCCTCTGCTCCGTGTAGCCGATTTCGCTCCGCGCGATTTCGAAAATCATGGCTCCCACGCCGAGCCTCTTGGCGGCCCGGAACGCCGCCTGGGCGCTGTGGTAGGTCAGGCCCCTCAGGTTGAAGGCCGGCACGGTCCTGTTGCTGTACTTGCCCTTGCCCGCGGCACGGTACAGGCCGTCGATGCTTGACGAGACGGCCCCGGCTGTCTGGCTGGCGGCCCACACAACCCAGCTCGAAGCCTGCCGGAGTGCCGGGTCCGTGTGAAAGACCGCATTGTAGACAACCCGGTCCAGCACAGTGTCGCGGAACGCGCCTGGGTCGGTAAGTTGGATGCCGTTGTCGTCCAGGCGGGTGGATCCTTTCAAATCGTTCTTGAGCGCTTCCAGGTCCTTGTAGAGCATCGGAGTCCTCCGGTCGAGGGTTGGCACTTTGGGTAAGGCCAAAGCAAGGATGGGCGCCAGGGATCTTAGCCATTATAGGTGTTGAAAACGAGCGCTTCAAGACACATAATCACGGCCGGTCCTCTTGTGGATCGGAGACGACCTGCCCAGGCCTTCCGTTCGATCCCTTCCGGGACATTTGGGCCGTACGGTTTGTCCTGCCGTGGAGTGCCAGGATGCGACCGGACATCTTGCCGCGTCTCGTGAACGGTCCTCTAGGGGATCCGGCCGTCTACGCCCCTTTCAAGTACGAACGGCGGGCGGTTCTTTTCGACTTGGGCGACCTGACTCCGCTCAGTCCGAGAAGTCTGCTCAAGGTCAGCCATGTTTTCGTCTCCCATACCCATGTGGATCACTTCATCGGGTTCGACCAGTTGCTCAGGCTCCACCTCGGCAGGGAAAGCCGTCTCGTTTTGTTCGGGCCTCCGGGGTTCGTGTCCAACGTGGAGGGAAAGCTCAAGGGATACAGCTGGAACCTGGTCAGGAACTACCCGTATGACTTTCGCCTGGAGGTCCGGGAAGTGGGCCCAGGCCCGCTCGAAGCGGCTCGCTTTGCCTGTCGAGAAGCCTTTGCCCGAGTGGCTTTGGATCCGCCGGATCCCCTCCAGGACGAAGGGGTGATTCTGGAGGAACCGGGCCTTCGGGTTCGAGCGGTGCTGCTCGAGCACGACATCCCCTGTCTGGCTTATGCGCTTGAAGAAAAACAGCACCTCAACGTGGACAAGGTGCGCCTGGAGGCCATGGGACTCCGGGTCGGACCGTGGATTCGGAATCTGAAAGAGATTCTTCGCAACGGATGCGACGACCGAGACATCGAGATCTCTGTGCCGGCGGCTTCGGGAACCGGTCAGGAGACTCGCAAGGTGCCGATCTCGGTACTTCGGACCGAGGTGATCCGGATCACCCGGGGGCAGAAGATCGCTTATGTCACGGATGCGGCCTTCACCGACACGAACGTGGAGAGAATCGTCGCCCTTTCCCGCGGTGCGGACGTCTTTTTCTGCGAGGCGGCCTTTTCGGAACGGGACCGTGCGCGGGCACGAGAGCGCAGGCACCTGACGGCGTGGCAGGCGGGCGTGATCGCCCGCATGGCCGGCGTCTCGAGGCTCGTCCTGTTTCATTTCTCGCCCAAGTACTACGGCGAGCCCGGGCAGCTCTACGAAGAGGCGCGCCAGGCTTTTGGCAAGGCAGTGGAGTAGCGCGCTCCCGGGCCCGCTGCCCCGCCTTCGTCTTGAAGCCCACCCTTTCGAAAAATATAATGAAAACGCTGTCGGCCCGTCTCTGCGGCTCCGGCTCCGGCTCGGACACGAAAAGGAGGTTTCCCGAGAATGCGCATCCTGTCCGGCATTCAGCCGTCTGGATCCTTTCACATCGGCAATTACTTCGCCATGATGAAAAAGATGATCGCCTACCAGGAGGAGCAGGAGCTCTTTGCCTTCATTGCGAATCTCCATGCCTTGACCTCGCAGCCCGAGGGCGAACGGCTGGCGGCCAACACCCGGGACGCGGCCGCGAGCTTTCTCGCCCTGGGGTTGGACCCGGCCAAGTCCGTTTTCTGGGTCCAGTCCGACATTTCCGAAGTCACGGAGCTCACCTGGATCCTTTCGAATGTGACACCCGTGGCGCTCCTGGAACGATGCCATTCGTACAAGGACAAGGTTTCAAAGGGAATTCAGCCCAACCACGGCCTGTTCGCCTATCCGGTCCTCATGGCGGCGGACATCCTTTTGTTTCAGTCCGACCGCGTGCCTGTGGGCCAGGACCAGAAGCAGCATTTGGAAGTGACCCGGGACATCGCGGTCAAATTCAATCTCCTCTACGGAGAAACCTTCACAGTGCCGGAACCCGAGATCGACGAAGATGTGGCCATCATTCCCGGTACGGACGGCCAGAAGATGAGCAAGTCCTATGGGAACACGATCGACATTTTTTCGGATCGGGAAACTCTCCGCAAACAGGTCATGGGGATCGTGACGGACTCGACTCCGGTCGAGGCTCCGAAAGACCCCGAGCGGTGCAATCTGTTCGCCATCGCCTCCCTGTTCCTCTCCCCGGAGGAAAGGCAAACCCTGGCCGGGAGGTATCGGGCCGGAGGCCTTCGCTACAGCGAGGTGAAGAAGGATCTGGTGGATAGAATCTGGAGCTTCTTCGCGCCCTATCGGGAGAAGAGGGCCGCTCTGCTGGAGGACCCCCAGACCCTCGACAGGATTCTGAGGGAAGGTGCGGACCGGGCGCGGGAGGTGGCAGTGCGGACCTTGAACGAGGTGCGGCGCAAGGTCGGCCTGTGTTACGGAGGCGCTCGGCCGTGTTTTCCGAGTACGAAAGGCTGATCCACTGGATCGACCGCTTTCTGGCAAGGATTCAGAAGCCCCGGTGCCCGTCGGGCTGCGCTGTCTGCTGCCGGCCTGACCTAGCTCTGTTTCCTGTCGAGGCCTTTCGTCTCAGGAAGGCCTTTCTCGATCTGCCGGCTGAGGCCCGTCGGAGCGTCCGGAGCGAGAGAGGCTCGGGCGGGCCTGCGTGCAGCCTTCTTGTCGGGGGAGGCTGCCTGCTATATCCGGAGCGTCCGGTTTTGTGCAGGACCCACGGGGTACCTTTTTTCACGAAAACGGAAGAGGAAGCGGAGGCATGGGAAGTTCACGGCGGATGCGAAGTCCTGGAAGGACCGGACGTCCTTCTGGCCAATCACCCGGCAGGGATTTCCCTTCTCGACCTGGATCGTGTGAACGAAGCGCTCGCCGCGGTCAACTTGAACTTCCTGCGGAACCTGCCCTTGTCTGGGACGGGCCTGCCGGATAGAATTCCAATCGAACGGATCGTGCAACCCTGTGGGTGGGAACAGATCGATGCCTATCTATGAGTATGCCTGCCAGGCTTGCGGCAGAAGAAGCTCCTTCTTGATGCGCCTGCAGGACCGGGACGAGCCGGTCCGGTGCCGCCACTGCGGCTCGCAGCAAATGCGACGCCTCCTGTCGGGCTTTGCCCTTCACAAGAGCGAGGCGGCCAGGTTGAGGGAACTCGACACGCGCAAGAGGCCGGACGAAAGCTATTACAGAGACGATCGAAACATCGGTCTCTGGGCCAAGAAGCGGATGCAGGAGCTGGGCGTGGATTTGGGGGACACCCTCAACGAGAAGATCGAAAAGGCCCGGACCAGCAAGCTCGATGATCTTGTCCCGACCTGAGCGTTCAGAGGGCCCGCGGTCCGTCTGCTGTCGGGCGCCAGGCCTCGAGTTAGGGGGGAGAGCCCCCTTCAGGCGCTGTCGACTTCAGAGCAAGGCGGTGCTGAAATACCGCTCGGCCCGGTCCGGCAGGACCGTCACAACCCGCTGCCCGAATCCGAGAACCTCCACCACATGATGGGTTGCCCAGACGTTGGCGCCCGAGCTGGTTCCCACCAGAAGGCCTTCCTTCCGGGCCAGAGCGCGGGTCGTCTCGATGGCGTCTTCGTCCGTGACGGTCACCACCGCATCGATGATCGAGGTGTCGAGGACCGGCGGCACGAATCCGTCTCCGATCCCCTGGATCTGATGGAGGCCGGGCTCTTGCCCGAGAAGGGCTGCGGCGTTGGCCGGCTCGACCGCGACGACCTTGATGGCCGGATTCATGTTCTTCAGGAACCTGCCCACACCTCCCAGCGTGCCGCCGCTGCCCACGCCGGCCACGAAGGCGTCGATGCTGGGCCCCATGGCCTCCCAGATCTCGGGGCCCGTGGTCCGATGGTGAACCTCGGGGTTCAGGGGGTTCTCGAACTGTCCCACGATCCAGATTCTGGAGTCTCTTTGAGCCATCTTTTTCAGACGAACTACCGCCCCCTCGATCCCTTCCTCTGCTGGCGTGAGAATGAGTTCTCCCCCGAGAGCCTTGATGATTTTCTTGCGCTCCTCGCTCATGTTTTCCGGCATGAGAATCCTGACGCGGTATCCCCGCTGCACTCCCACCAGGGTGACGCCGATGCCGGTGTTGCCGGAAGTCGCTTCTGCGATGATGTGGTGCGGCTTGAGCGCTCCGGACCGTTCTGCCTCCTCGATGATGAACTTGGCCACCCGGTCCTTGATGCTGCCGCCGGGATTGAGAAACTCGGCCTTGGCGAACACCTTGTGGCCGTACATTCTGGTGAGGCAGAGTAAGGGCGTGTCGCCGATTGTGTCCAGGACGCTTCTGCGAAGGTTGTTTTTCACGGTTCTTTCAGCTCCCTATCGGACTCGGGGAACCCCTGTCCCCTCGGGCGCCCATGGCTCTCGACCCCTTCAATCAGGCGGAAATTAAAAATCAATATCACAACCAAGGGCGATGTTCAAGGGAACCATTGCCGCGTGTCACGGCCGTGGCTGCGCGCCTCCCTGAGAGATTCCATGAGATGGACAAGGTGTCACCGCACCTGCGCTTCTTCCTTGCCACTTCCATGGCCGCAGCGAACCCGGCCCGGAGATCGAGCGGTCTTGCTTTCAGGGGGGCTTACCGTGTGGTCTCTCAGGTCTGTGGGCCGGCTCGGGAAAACCGGACGAGGCACCGAAGTTTTTCCAGGGCGTGGCCTTTGTCGATGGATGCGGCGGCTTTCTCGATCCCCTCGGTCAGGTCGCGTGCTGCCCCGGCCGTATACAGGCCTGCGGCCGCGTTGAGAAGCACCACGTCCCGCTTTGGACCGCTCTTGCCTGCCAGCAATTCGAGGATCAGCCGGGCGTTCTGTTCGGCAGTGCCGCCGAGGAGGTCGCCGGCGGACGCCGTGGGGATGCCGAAATCTTTGGGGTGCAAAACCCCCTCCCGAAGCTGGCCGTCCCGGAGTTCGCAGTAGTACGTTTCGCCCGTCGTGGTGATTTCGTCCATTCCGTCCGAACCGTGCACGACGAAGGCCCTGGAACAACCGAGACGGCCCAGGGCCTCTGCGAGCAATCGGGTCAGATCCTTCTGGTAGACCCCGACGAGCTGCGCCGTGGCTCCGGCAGGGTTCGTGAGCGGACCCAGGAGATTGAACAGGGTCCGAATGGCGATTTCCCGCCTCGGCGCCAGGGCGTGCTTCATCGCCGGATGAAGGACCGGAGCGAACAGGAAGCCGATCCCGTGGACCCGAATGCACTCGGCCACCCTGTCCGGAGAGGCCTGGAGATCGATGCCCAGGGCTTCGCACACGTCCGCGCTTCCGCAAGAGCTTGAGACCGATCGATTCCCGTGTTTGGCCACAGGAACTCCGGCCCCCGCGATCACAAAGGCCGAGGCAGTGGAGATATTGAAAGAATGGGACTGGTCCCCTCCGGTCCCACAAGTGTCGAGAAGGACGGCCTCTGCGGCGCCGGATGGTTGGGACCCATGGGTCGGCTTCGGTTCTCTCCAGGGGATCGCCGTGGATCTCTCCCGAAGGACCCGGGCCGCGGCCGTGATCTCGTCCACGGTCTCGCCCTTCATCCGGAGCGCCGTCAGAAGGGAGGCGATCTGGGCTGGCGTGGCATGACCGTCCACAATGGCCTCCATGACGCTGCGCATGGTCTCTTCACCGAGGTGATGGCCTCCGACGACTCTCGCAATGGCTTGCTGGATCATGGCGCTTCTGCCGGGAAGGGACATGGTGGCTGCTTGGGACGTCTGTTCTTGGTTTGCTCCTCGGGGCAGCAATGTAGTAGGATAAAACGAGTCAGGATCCGTCCCCATGATTGAATGATCCCTTTGAAAAATCAAGGGATCTTCGGCACAAACCGACTGGAGGCCGAGCGGCGGAGCTCGGCTGATCAAAGGAGGAGGGAATGGACAAAATCAGGGTGGGCATCGCGGGCGCAGCCGGGTACACAGGCTGCGAATTGATTCGGCTCCTTACGATGCATCCCCAGGCGGATATCCGGTGGATGAGCACCGGGCCCACCCATGCGGGCAAGAAGCTCCACGATGTCTTTCCCCACTTGCGGGCCCTGCCGGACCGTACTTTTCTGCCTCTGCGCGCCTCCCTCGAAGAGGAGCCCGTGGACGCGGTTTTTTTCGCCCTGCCCCACGGCGAAGCCATGGCCCTGGCTCCCGCCTTCCTCGAGCAAGGGACACGGGTGATCGATATCGGGGCCGATTTCCGGCTTCGCGACTCACGGGTGTTCGAGAAGTGGTACGAGAAAGCGCACACGGCTCCCGGGCTTCTGGGAGAAGCCGTCTACGGGCTCACCGAACTCAACCGATCTGAAATCTCCAAGGCCCGGCTGGTGGCGAATCCGGGGTGCTATCCCACGGTTTCCCTCTTGTGCCTTGCCCCTCTGGTCCGGTCTGGCCGCATCGACCCGCGATCCATCGTGATCGACGCCAAGTCTGGAGTCTCGGGCGCGGGACGGGGCCTCACCTTGAAGACCCACTACGCGGAGTGCGACGAGGATCTGCAAGCCTACAGCCCTCTGGTCCACAGGCACCTGCCCGAAATCGAGCAGGAACTGAGTCGCCTTGCGGGATCCGAGGCGTGCGTGTCTTTTGTCCCCCACCTCGTTCCCATGATCCGGGGCATGCTGGCTGTGGTCTACGGCCGGTGGACGTCCGAGATCGACCTCCAGGAGATGCAGGGGCTGTACGAAGGTTTTTACAGAGGCGAGCCTTTTGTGCAGGTCCTTCCGCCGGGCGTGCTCCCCCGGACAAAGGACGTATGGGGAACGAACCGGTGCGAGATCTCCGTGCGGACGGATCCGCGCACGGGGATCGTCTTGGCAATCGGGGTCATCGACAATCTTGGCAAAGGAGCTTCCGGCCAGGCTGTGCAGAACTTCAACTGCATGTTTTCCCTTGCCGAGACCTCGGGCCTGGATCTCATCGGCGTCTACCCCTGAAGAGCCGATGGGAAAATGCTGAGCGCTCCTTTCTCCAGGACTCTGCGGGCCGGGCTGTCTGGAAACATCCGGAGAGAACCCACGGCTTCGGCCGCATACTGTCGGGCTCGGTCCAGGGTGTAGCGGAACGCGCCGAGCCGGTCCAGGAGAGTTCGGATCTCGTCCAGGCGGCCGCCGCGCTGAGGGCTGGCCAGAAGGAAATGGATTTTCGCGGCGTCCTCTCCTTTGGCCAGACGCAGCCCGGCCAGAAGGGGAAGAGTGGCTTTGCCCTCCGCGAGGTCCTTTCCCGGTTCCTTGCCCAACGCCTGGGCAGAGTCCGTGTAATCCCGCAGATCGTCCAGGATCTGAAAGGCCATGCCCAAGGACCGTCCGAACTGGCTGAGGGCGGAAATCTCGTGGGAGGATCCTCCGGCCATGAGTCCTCCCATGATGCAGGCCGCCCGGATGAGCGAGGCGGTCTTTTTCTCCGCGATCTCCAAATAGGTTTGTTCGGAGAGCTCCCAGTTTTCGTGGTTGCGGATCTCGAGAGCCTGGCCCCGCACGAGTTCCAGGAGAGTCTCCAGGGTGAGGATCGGGATCGTGGGATTTCCCGTCTGGTAGGCAAGCCGCATGACCGCTGCCAGGAGGAAATCTCCGGCCAGGATCGCCATGGCGTCCCCCCACAGCAGGTTCACGCTGGGCCGGTGCCTGCGGATACGGGCATGATCCATCACGTCATCGTGAAGGAGCGTTCCGTTGTGGAGAAGTTCCACCAGGGCTGCGGCCAGGGCCAGCCCCGGACCGGCAGGCCTCCCCACAAGGGATGCGGAGCCATACAGGAGGGCCGAACGGAATCTTTTGCCCGGCTGCTCCAGGGCGTACGCCACGACGGGCGCCAGGCCGTCGCAGGCGGGCAGGGCAGCGAGAATTTCTTCGGTCGACACGCCGGAGGGAAACCCGTCGGCATGGGAATGAGAAGCCTGGGATGTTTGTCGCTCGGGCCTCACCGGCATCTTCCAGCATGAACCAATAGCACTGAAGGGAGTGGACTGACCTATCCAAGAATCGGGAAAGCAACAACGATGCCAGAGCCCGTTCGAAGAACATGCAGGGAGGGGCTCCCAGACAAGGACCCCTCTTATGGGGACGAGGAGGATGGAGCTGTCAAAAGCAGGGCTCGGGAAAGATCGAGCCATTTCGGAGGACTTCCAGGAACAGGCCGCGGGGCCTTCAAAGGCCTTTGGCCCCTGCGCGGTTCGATCCTTGGCAGAGAGGACCGACCTGGAAGCGATTCGTTAGGCCCCTTTGTGTGGAACAGGAGCTACAGCACGACTGAGTCTCTCGACTCATACTCCTGAGGTTTCCAAAGGGCTCAGGCGGGCTTCGGTGCCGACGCCGGAAGCCGCAAGCTTGTCGCGCAGGCGAGTGTGGCGCTTCTGGGTCTTGTCGTTGCGAATCGCGATGCCCAGAGCTTTCTTGCTCCCCACGATCACCACGAGCCGCTTGCCCCGGGTGACTGCGGTATAGAGGAGGTTCCGCTGCAAGAGGAGGTAGTGCTGGGTGAGCAGGGGCAGGACGACGGCGGGGTATTCATTCCCCTGGCTCTTGTGAACCGAAATTGCGTAGGCCGGCACGAGCTCTTCGAGTTCGACCAGGTCGTAGGAGACCAGGCGTCCCTCAAAGTTCACGGCCAGACATCCTTCTTCCTCGTCCACCTCGGCGACACGGCCCAGATCGCCGTTGAACACGTCTTTGTCGTAATTGTTTCGGATCTGCATGACCTTGTCGTGAAGCCTGTAGACGAACCCTGCCCGTTGCAGGGAAGGCCCCGTCGGGTTGAGTCTTTCCTGGAGAAGGGCGTTGAGATTTTCGGCTCCGACTTCTCCCCGGTGCATGGGAGAAAGGACCTGAATGGCCTCGAAGGGATCGAAGCCGAATTTCTCCGGAATCCGCCGGGTGCACAAATCCAGGACGAGGTCCGCGGCGCGGCGGGGGTCTTCCTCTTCAAGGAAGTAGAAGTCCTGCATGCCGGGTGCGTCGCCCGCGGCGAGCGGAGCTTTCCCCTCGAGGATCCGGTGGGCGTTTCGAACAATGAGGCTTTCCTCGGCCTGGCGGAACACGTGGCGCAGTCGGACAACCGGGAGCCGGCCGCTTTCGATGAGGTCTTCGAGCACGCGGCCCGGCCCCACCGAGGGAAGCTGGTTGACGTCGCCGATGAGAACCAGGGCTGCTTTTCTCGGCAGGGCTTTCACGAGGTGGTAAAAGAGCACGCAGTCGATCATGGACGCTTCGTCCACGATGACCATCTGCCCGTCCAGCGGGTTTTGCAGGTCCCGCTGGAATCCTCCCTTTTGATAGCTGAATTCAAGGAGTCGATGGAGGGTCCTGGCCGGTTCGCCCGTGACTTCCTGCAGTCTCTTGGCGGCCCGACCTGTCGGGGCGGCCAAGAGAACCCGCGCGCCAGCGGAGCGGCAGATCGAAACGAGCGCACGGACGAGGGTGGTTTTTCCAGTGCCCGGACCTCCGGTGATGACCACGCCCTTCTCTCGGAGCGCCGTTTCCACGGCCAGGCGTTGCTCAGCGGCCAGCTCGAGTCCGAGGGCTTTTTCGGCCTTTTGCACCGCGTCGGCCGAACCAGATCCGCAGGCAAGTTTGTGCGTGGGGGCGCGAAGAAAGTCGTCCAAAAGGGAGGCGATCCCGGACTCGGCGGCGTGGAAAGCAGGCAGGTAGACGGCCTTGAGGTTTTCCCGGAAGGACTCGATCTCCTCGTTGAGATCTTCGAGGACGATCCTGCGCTCGGAGAAGAGGTTTGCCAGGGCCTCGTGGAGAATTTCGTCTTCTCCGATTTCGAGAACGGCCCGGCTTCTTTCCAGGAGGGTTCCGTAAGGAAGGAACACGTGGCCTTCGGAGAGGCTTTCCTCAAGGACGTACAGGATTCCCGCTTCGGCTCTGCGGACCGAACGCGGGTCCGTGCCCATGGCCTGGGCGATGCGGTCCGCCGTCTTGAACCCAACCCCGTGGACCTCGGAAGCGAGACGGTAGGGATTTTCCTGAACGACCGCCACGGCCTGGTCGCCGTACTGCCGGAAGATCTTGGCGGCAAGGCTGGGGCCGATACCGTATCCCTGCAAAAGCAGAAGGATCCTCCGGATCTGTCTCTGTTCCTCCCACCGTTCCCGGATCCTGGCGATCCTGCCAGGCCCGAACCCTTCCACCTCGGCGAGCCGCTCCGGGTGGTTCTCGATGATTTCCAACGTTTCGGTGCCGAACCGGTCTGTCAACCTCTTGGCCATGACGGGCCCGATGCCCTTGATCAGACCGCTGGCGAGGTAGCGTTGAATGCCCTCCACGGTACTGGGGGCGACGACCGTGTAGCTTTCCACCCGGAACTGCCGGCCGAACCGTTTGTGTTGAACCCAGACGCCGTTCAGTACGAGATTCTCGCCCGGGCTGACCGAAAAGAGATTTCCCACGATCGTGATGGAGTGGAGCCGGCCCTTCTGGCGAAGCCGAGCGACCGTGTAGCCGCTTTCCTCGCTCGTGTACACGATTTGGGTCAGTTCTCCCTCGATCTGCGTCTGGCCTTCCATGACTGGCCGGTCTTGCCTCCTTTCAGCGTGATCCCGGCGCCCGAAACTTGTCGTCCCTTCGATGGGTCAGGGTCTGGGCTTCTGGCGAGAACCCGAGCAGGTGTCCCTCTCCAAAGGGAATCACGACGAATCTTGGCTCTCGTCGGGATGAGGCCCGTAGGGGCAGGCACGGTGGGGCGATTCCGCAAAGCTTACGGGCCCCAGGTGCTTCAGTTCGTTGAGAACCTCCGTCTCGGTCCTGCGGGTTCGCACCGAAAAGGTCGAAAGAACCTTTCGGGTTCTCCGACTTCCGCAGTGGCCGCACTTCCTCCCAAGGAGGCGCCAGCGGCGGGTCCGCTCGTAATACGTGGTCACCCCGCCGCACCTGCTGCATTGATACTCGTAAAGCGGCACGGCCGTTTCCCCTGCTCCGGAGGATCGCAGCTCTCTTGGAACTCATGGTACGGTTCAGGCCGGCTTTGCGTCAATCTCGAGGACGATTGCGTTTCGGCCGCGACAGGGCAAGGAAGCCGGCCTCGAAGGCCCTTACGTTCGCTTCCCGGGCCGGGCCTTCAAACAGGATCTGGAGAGCCTGCTCGTAAGCCGCCTTTTCGAAAGGCAGGAAGCCGGTCGCTGCCAGGGCGCCCATCATAACGAGATTCATGGAGCGGATCTCCCCTGTCTGGCGAGCGAGGTCTGTGGCGGGCACGATCCTCAGGGGAGAGGCGTGCTTGGCAAGGATCTTGAGAATCTTTCCCGCAGGCGGATAGGCAGAGTCCCCGGCCAGCACGCCGATGGGGTACAGGGGCCTGGGGTTGCAAAGGATTCGAATGCCGGGCCGGCCATACTCCAGCGCGACTTGGAGGGTTTCCAGCGGTTCAAACCCGACCAGCAGGTGAGCGTGCCCGCGGGGGATCAGGGGGCCCACCTCCTCAGATCGCGAGATTCGCACGTGGCTCATGACCGAGCCTCCCCGCTGGGACACTCCGTAGGTCTCTCCGATCGTGGCCTGGAATCCCTCGATCAGAGCGGCCTGAGCCACGACCTGGGAAGCCGTGATGTTTCCTTGGCCTCCGACCCCGGCGATGATCAGGTTCAGGGGCTCTTCAAAACGAGCAGGCATCAACCCTCCGTTTCCTCAATGACCCGGATGGCCCCGGCCGGGCAAATCTCGGCGCACAAACCGCAGCGGGCGCAGATCACCTCGTCAATCGACGCGCACCCCTTGCTGGCGTCCCACACCAAGGCCGGGCACCCGAAAGCGGACGAACAGAACCGGTTGCATCCGCATCGCTCCCCAAGGCAGATGTCGGCATTCACGACCACCCGTCGCGCGGGCAGCCCCTCTTCCCGGCTCTGGAGCAGGGCGCACTTGTGTCGGAAGACGAGGACCTGAAGTTCGTTCTTTTGAAGGGACTCGTACAAAAGGTCCGTGGCCTCCCGCACGCGGAATGGGTCGGTCACGCGGACCGGAATTCCCATGGAGGTCGCGATCGCTTCAACCGACAGGCTGGGCGCGGGCTGACCCAGGGCTGTTCTGCCGGTTCCTGGATGGGGTTGGAAGCCGGTCATGGCCGTGGCGCTGTTGTCCAGAACCACGCAGACGAAAGCGGACCCGTTATAGCGTGCGTTGACGAGCCCGGGGAGGCAGGCGTGGAAGAAGGTGGAGTCTCCCACAACCGCGATCCGCGGCTGACGGAGTCCGAACCGTTCGAGCTTGCCCATGCCAGAGGCGAATCCAACGGCCGAGCCCATGCAGTGCATGGTGCGAGAAAGGGAATAACCGGTGCGTCCGAAGCCGAGGGAGTAACAGCCGATGTCGCCGATGAGCAGCCCATCCCGACCGTCCAGCCGAAGGGCGTTCTTCATGACCCAGTAGGAGGCGCGGTGGGGGCAGCCCGGGCAGAAGGCCACTTCCCGGACGGGCAGGGGAAAGTCGATCTCGGCTTCCAGCCGTTTTTGAAAGGCCCGCCGGCTGGAGGGCACAGGGATGGCCAGGCGTTCGCGGAGCGCCTCGATGACGATATCCGGGTTCATCTCGCCCACGCCCGGTCCGTAAGGCCCCCGGACCGTGCCGGAAAACTTGCCGAAGACCGCTGGGATCCGCCCCCTGCCTGCTGCCCGCGCCTTGAGCAGAAGAGCGGCGAGGTTGGTTTCCAGAAACGGGTCGGGCTCTTCCACGACCAGGACCGAGCGCGCGGCTGTCAGATGTCGCAAAAGAAAGGATTCGGGCAGCGGCCAAGTGGTGCCGAGCTTCAGGATGCCCACGCGATCTTCAACCTTGAGGATCCGCACGGCCTCGGAAGCGTACCACCACCCCGTGCCGCCCGTGACCACCATCAGTTCCGGTCGGCTGGGACCTCGGTATCGATTGAACGGAGAAGCCTCGAACAGAGCCGCCGCTCGGGCGAGCTTTTCCTTAAGCTCTTTACGCTTTGGACAGGGCGGAAGAGACGCGTACCTCTGGTCCGGCGTCATCCGGGCCCGGCGCTCCCGTCGGCCGAGCGAGCCGAGTTCCACCACGCCCCGGGCGTGGGAGATCCGCGTCACGGAACGGACCATGCAGAGAAGCTCGAGCTCCTCGGACAGCTCGAAGGCCCATCGGACCATGTCCTTGGCTTCCTGGAAGGTGGCGGGCTCCAGGAGGGGCACGTCCGCAAGGCGGGCGTAATGGCGCGTATCCACCTCGTTCGTGCTCGAGATGCCGCCCGGATCGTCGCAAACCACGAGTACGAGCCCTCCGGGCGTGCCCGTGAGAGCCACGGCGGTCAGGAGGTCCGAAGCCACGTTGACGCCGTTCTGCTTCATGCTCGCCATGGCCCGCAGGCCGGTAAAGGCGGCCCCGCAGGCGCCCTCGAGGGCGACCTTTTCGTTTGCCGACCACTCTGTGTACAGGTCGAAGACCGAGGCCGCCCGGGACAGAACCCCGAGGATTTCCGAGGAAGGCGAGCCCGGGTAGGCCGCACAGAACTCGACGCCTGCCTCCAGAGCGCCTCGGGCGATAGCCTCGTTGCCCATGAGGAGGACTTTTCGGCCAGGCTCGTCGAGCAGCACAGGGTCCATCGGTCTCACTCTCCGGGTTCCGGAAGACGTTCGGGCCGGAAGAAATCCCGCTCCGTTCGTGAAATCTTGAGATAGGAGGGCTCCGGGCTCGCGGCGATTTCCCCGAGGGCGCGCCGTTTCTTGTTGTAGGCCGCCTCTCGGAGAATGCGCAGCCTTTCTGCGGGAAGAGGCCGCAATCGGACAGCTCCAGCGGCTTCGGCGGCCTCCAGGAAACGAGCCCCCCGTTCGCTTCGGACGATCAGGGTATTCCACTCGTCCTTCCATTCCGTTGAGCCCACGGACAGATCGGCCAGTTCCGAAGTGAAGTCGCAGCAAAGCCGACAGGCAGGCCGGGCCATGTCGCGGACCGCGTCGTGGGAAAAGGCATGAACCTTGCCGGCCGCCGCGACGACGAATTGTCCCTTCGGGATGTCGACGCGCTCAGGAGGCTTGCCGTCCAAGGCGGGCTCCACAAGGGATCGAAGGCTCTTGTAGGGCACGGACCACATGCAAAACAGGCCGATCGCAAGGGCCACATGGTTCCGGGGGAACGAATCGTCTGCGAGGAGCGTCCTTTTGCGCAACGCAACGATCTGGCAGGGCCTTCCCACCACGAGAAGGCGCTCGGCTTCATCCCGGACCGCCTGGTCCAGGCGGCTCAGGCTCGGGCAGCCCGTGTACTTGGACCCGGCCGCGTCAAGGACCTCGCGGCGGGACCTGGCCAGCACGGGCTTGGGCAGGAGAGGGCGGGAAGGATCCTTCGCCCACGCCGACAGAAGGGCAGCGTCCAGGCGGCCGGTTTCAAGGCCGAAGACCGCCAGGGCACTGACTGTGGCACCGTACTGGCCCCTCCTGCGCAGGGAGGCCTGGGTGGCCTGGGCCATCCAGACAGAGCGATGCCGTCCGAGCACGTAGTCATCGGGAAGGGAAGGGAGGAAGAAATCCCTGAGCGAATCGAGGTCGGTTTCGGTACGGGGACATACGGCCCAGCATCGGCCTTGGGCCGCTTTGCAGTCCGAAAGGAACGCGACGGTCTCGTCTTTTTCTTCGATGTACGGGCAAAGCCCGAGGCACATGCCGCAGGCCGTGCACAAGCCGGCGTCCAGGACTTGGCCGCGAAGTTCCGCCGGACCTCTGGCGGTGGAGATTCGTCTGCTTCGGCTCAGGTGGTGACCCATTCGGATCTGCCAGGGTCTCAAGGCGAGAAGCCGGCTCTTCCGCCAGCTTCACGGAGAAAACGCGTTGGCGACTGCGTGAAAACATTTATGCTACAGGCTTCGGGCCGCCATGTCAAAGTCCGCGCCGACGTGTGCCCGCGCCGTCGCGTCCTGGCGCGGATCCGATGGTGCCTCTGATTCCCCGAAGAACTTCCCACGGGCCGTCTCACGCTTTCTTCAAGCGGGCTCGGTCCAGAGCGATCAAGGCTGCGCCCAAGGCGCCCGTGAGCTGAGGCTCAGGGGGCGTGCGAAGGGGCGTCCCCAGCCTGGCCTCCAGAGCCCGTACGACCCCCGCGTTCTTGGCGACTCCGCCGGTCACAGCCGCGGGCGCCTCCAAGCCCACCCGAAAAGCCAGAGCTGCCACGCGGTCCGCCACGGCCTCGTGAAGCCCTTTGAGAATGTCCGGCACCTTCTCCCCTCGGGCCACCAAAGAGACCACCTCGGATTCGGCGAAGACCGTGCACATGCTGCTGACCCGCACGTTCCGCTCGGCCCTTGCCGACACCTCGCCCATCTGCGCCAGCCCCACGCCGAGGGTGTAGCTCATGACTTCGAGGAACCGGCCGGTCCCAGCCGCGCACTTGTCGTTCATGGCGAAGTCCAGAACTCTGCCTTGGGGCCCGATCCGGATCGCCTTGCTGTCCTGGCCTCCGATGTCGACGATCGTGCGCACTTCGGGCATGAGGAAATGGACACCCCGGGCATGGCACGTGATCTCGGTGACCCGTTCGTCGACGTCGGCCGCGATGTCTCGGCCGTAGCCGGTGGCGACGATGAAGACAGGCCTTTCGGCCAATTGTCCGGCGGCTTCGAGGGCCGCCTCGAGGGCGTCCCGGGACGCCCGTCGGCTGTCCGCGCCGGTGGCCAGGATGGAGGAGCTTAAAATTCGAAGCTCGCCGTCCAGCAGGAGAGCCTTGGTGGTCGTGCTGCCGGAATCGATTCCGGCGACGCAGGTCCTTTTCGAAATCTCCATAGCGCTCTCTGGGCGTCCTGCTCGGTTTGGCGGGAAAGAGACATGGGAGGTCTTCTTCTGCGCCGCAGCCAGGAGCGGAGGGGTTTACTTCACCCGCACGAGTTCATACAAGCGCGACCCCAGGCCGAGCCTCTCCGCATGCTCCAGTTGGGGCTCCCAGTCCACTCCCGTCACGTCGCGGAACTTGTCGGCCGCAGATAGGTTCTTGAGCTTGGAGTCGGCCAGGCCGGGCGCCTGGTTCACGAGGTCCACCGAGGCCTGGTCGATGGCCACAGGATCCCGGGACGCCAGAATGCCCACGTCGGCAGCGATGGGGGTGTCGTTCCAGCTGAAACAGTCACAGTCCGGCGAGATCCGCATCAAAAAATTCAGAAATCCGCACTTCTTTTCCTTGCCTTTCAGCGCGGCCTTCGCATATTCGGCGATCTTTTCCTGCACGGCCCTTCCGTCGGTTTTCCACCGAACCGGGATCGCGCCCGATGGGCAGACGGCCGTGCAGTCCCCACAGCCGATGCAGGCCTCTGTTTCAATGAAGGCCTTTCCCCGGTCCCCGATCCTGGCCGCACCGGTAGGGCAATGTTCAGCGCAGCTTCTGCAGCCGATGCAGGAAGCCTCCTGGACCTTGGGCCGCAAATCGGAGTGCATGCTCTGTTTGCCGGCCGGGCTGGCGCATCCCATGCCGAGGTTCTTGATGGCTCCGCCGAAGCCTGTCAGAAGGTGACCCTTGAAGTGACTGAGCACGATCAGGGCGTCCGCGTAATGGATGGCCGAGCTGATCTTGAGGGTCTTGAAATGCTTTCCCTCTCCGGGCACCTTGACGTAGTCCATGCCCCTCAGGCCGTCGGCGATGATGACGGGCGCTCCTGCGGTCTCCAAGGTGAAACCGTTTCGAAAGGCCGTCAGGAGATTGTCCACTGCGTTGCGCCTGCCTCCCCGGTACAGGGTGTTCGCGTCCGTAAGAAAGGGTTTGCCGCCACATTCCTTCACGATGTCGACTACGGTTCGGACCAAGGGGGGCGCGACGTAGGCCAAGTTGCCCACCTCGCCCCAGTGCAGCTTGATCGCGACGAGATCCTGGGGCGCGATCAAGGACTCGAACCCTGCGGCAGTGAACAGTCGTCTGGTCTTGGCAAGAAGGCTCGATCCTTCCCGGGTCCGCATGTCGATCATGTGGACAGGGGTGCGAGCAGATGCGTCGTTCGGCGGCATGGAAGGCTGCTTCTTTTTCGGCATCCTAAATGTTTTTTTGCAAGGGGATGAAAACCCGTCATCTTTTTCGTACCACGGGCGCGGCTCAAGGTCAAACCTCTCGAGGCAAAGGTCTCGAGGGAACCGTTCAATCTGGCCTCAACTGGCGGCATGGGAGCTGCCCGAAAGAAGGTTCTCCATTTGCCGGCCTGCCTGACGTGGTTTCGGACCTCTTTGGGGCCGTTCTTTGGCGCTGTCTGGCGCTCTTGACGGGGGTCTGGCGGGGTGGTAGCATTCTGTCATTCTGGTTTTTTCTGATCCGTCGCCATTAAAAAAGAACGTTTTTATAACAAACGGCGAGTCCTGGACCTTTTATGGATGAAAGGGGGTGATCGATCCAGAGGATTCGTGCTTCGAAAGAAGGCCGGACGGGACACAAGAGGGACCAAGGAAAGCGAGGGATGAGGCAGGACCGCTCGGCACGGTTGCCCCCGCTTTCGAACTCACAGATCTCCGGGCCGCTTATCGGAGGGGGGAACATGCGTTATCTCAGCATGAACGGGACTGAGTTTAACGTGGGTGACAAGGCCGTCTATCCGGCCCACGGGGTTGGCGTCATCGAAGCGATTGAGAAGAAAGTCATTTCCGGAACCGAACAGACTTTCTACATCATGAGGATCCTCCAGAACGGCATGACCATTCTGATCCCCAAGGAGAACGTGGAAAACGTCGGGCTCCGGCAGGTGATCAGCGAGAAGGAAGTCAAGAAGATTTACGAAATCCTGGGACAGAAGGACCTGCCGCGGGACAACCATCAAACCTGGAACCGGAGGTACCGGGAGTATACTGAAAAGCTGCGAACCGGCTCGGTCTACGATATCGCGGAAGTTCTCAGAGTCCTGTTCCGCCTGAAGAGAAAGAAAGAGCTCTCCTTCGGGGAGAAGAAGATTCTGGACACCGCGCAGAATCTTCTCGTAAAAGAGATCTCCGTAGCCAGGAACATGCGAGAGGAGCATGTGCAGACGGAACTGATCAACCTTCTGTCCGCCTGAGTTCACATATCCGCTGCCCGGCAAGCCCCGGGCGTGCCCCTGATGGACTTCACTCGACGGGCGTGCGGCGCCCCTTTCCCGGCGTTCGGCGCCGGGGGAGGGGGCGCAGCCCGGTCCTCTCCGTGTCTCTCGGGCCGTCCTTTTCCGAACGCTTCCGCGGGCCCGTTCCTGGAAAAAACTCAATGAACCCAAAGCAGGAGCAAGCTTGATGGAGGCACGGGACCTGGTGCTCTACAACACCCTGACCCGCGCAAAGGAACGCTTTTCGCCCTTGCGGGAAGGTGAGGTCCGGATGTACGTGTGCGGGCCGACCGTTTACGACCTGAGCCATGTGGGGCACGCTCGAAAGGAAATCGTTTTCGACGTGATCGCCCGGCACTTCCGCTCCTGCGGCTATCGGCTCCTGTACGTCCGCAACATCACCGATGTGGATGACAAGATCATCGCCCGAGCCAACGAGGAGGGCGTGCCGGCCGCGGAAATCGCCAAGCGGTATGAAGCCGCGTTCCGCGAGGACATGGAAAGCCTGGGCGTTCTGCCGCCGGACCGCGAGCCCAGGGCGACCGAGACCATCCCCGAGATGCTGGATCTCATCGCAGAGCTCCTCAAGAAAGGATATGCCTACTGCGCGTCGGGGAGCGTGTATTTTTCGGTCGGCTGCCGGCAAGACTACGGAAAGCTCTCCGGCAGGCGTCTCGAGGAGATGCTTGCAGGGGCGCGGGTGGACCCCGACGCGGCCAAGCGGGATCCCCTGGACTTCGCCCTCTGGAAAGGGGCCAAGCCGGGGGAGCCGTCGTGGCCGAGCCCCTGGGGCGCGGGACGGCCCGGCTGGCACATCGAATGCTCTGCCATGAGCCGCAAGTTCCTCGGAGAAACCCTGGACATCCATGGCGGGGGCATGGATCTCATCTTTCCTCACCACGAGAATGAAATCGCCCAGTCCGAGTCCGCCACGGGCCGGCCGTTCTGCCGGTTCTGGATCCACAACGGGCTCCTTACGGTGAGTCGAGAGAAGATGTCCAAGTCCCTCGGGAATTTCATCACGGTTCGGGAGGCCCTGAAGAGCTGCCATCCCGAGGTGTTGCGCCTTTTCTTTCTTTCCCACCATTACCGTTCCCCGGTGGATTACTCGGACGAAGCGATCGCAACCACCCGAAAGAACCTCGATTACTTCTACAATACCCTGCTGCGGATCCGGGAAATCTGCGGTGAAGAGGCTCTTGGCAGGCAGGACAGCTTTGCCGGACGCCAAGAAGGAGGAGTCGGGTACGGCCTCCAGGACATGGAGAGCGAGTTTGTGGAAGCCGTGGGGAACCTGGAGGAGAGGTTCCGGGCGGCTCTGTGCGACGATTTCAACACCGCGCAGGCCTTGGGCGAGTTGTTCCGTGCCGCCTCGTACCTCAACCGGTGGATGGACGGAAGCGACCGCGCCCGAAGCGAAAGAGGCCAATCTGTCCTGGCGACGTTCCGAAGGGAGCTGCTCTCCGCCGGCCGCGTTCTGGGGCTGTTCGGCCAGGATCCGGTGCTCTGGTTCCGTCGCCAGCCCGACTCGGCAGGACTTCCGCCCGGCGCCCTTTCCGACTCCGAGGTGGAGGAGCGGATCCGTCTTCGGCAGGAGGCTCGCAGGAAGAAGGACTGGAAACAGGCAGACGCGATCCGGGCCGAGCTGGAGGATCAGGGGATCGTGCTCGAGGACACGCCCCAGGGTACCCGATGGAAACGAAAGGGTTGATCTGGAAGGTTGGAACGATTCGAGCTCGTCTGCGAATATGAGCCCAGGGGAGACCAGCCCGAGGCGATCGATAGCCTCGTGGAAGGCGTCTCCAGGGGGATCAAGCACCAGGTTCTTCTGGGCGTGACCGGCTCGGGCAAGACGTTCACCATGGCCAACGTCATCGCCCGCGTGAACCGGCCCTCCCTGGTCATCGCCCCCAACAAGACGCTCGCCGCACAGCTTTACACCGAGTTCCGGTCTCTTTTCCCCTCCAACGCGGTCGAGTATTTCGTAAGCTACTACGATTATTACCAGCCCGAAGCCTACATTCCGAGCACAGACACCTACATCGAAAAAGATGCATCCATCAACGAAGAGATCGACAAGATGCGCCACTCGGCGACCCGGTCTCTTCTCGAGCGCCGTGACGTCATCATCGTGGCGAGCGTGTCCTGCATCTACGGGATCGGCTCGCCCGAGAACTACAACAAGATGTTGCTCGTGCTCGAGACCGGCCAGGTCTTGAGCCGGGAGGATCTGCTCCGCCGCCTCGTGGACATGCAGTATGTCCGCAGCGACGCCGACTTCTACCGAGGCACCTTCCGGGTGCGAGGGGACGTCGTGGACGTCCTGCCCGTTTACGAGTCGGATCTGGCGGTGCGGATCGAGTTCTTCGGGGACGAGGTGGAGTCCCTGTGCGAAATGGACCCCCTCCGGGGCAGGGTGATCAGACGGATGAATCGGGTCGTCCTGTTCCCTGCCAGCCACTACGTGACCGAAAGGAGCCGGCTCGACGCGGCCGTCGCCGCCATCGAGCAGGAACTTGTCGAGCGACTGGACGAACTGAAGCGGCAGGGCAAGATCCTGGAGATGAAACGGCTGGAGCAGAGAACCCGGTACGACCTGGAGATGCTCCGGGAATTGGGGTACTGCACAGGGATCGAGAACTACTCCAGGCACCTGGACGGCCGGAAGCAAGGAGAGCCCCCGTACACGCTCATTGACTACTTTCCCGAAGACTACCTTCTGTTCATCGACGAAAGCCACCTGACCATCCCCCAGCTCAACGGCATGTACCACGGCGACCGGTCCCGCAAGGAGACGTTGGTGGAATACGGATTCAGGCTGCCCTCGGCCTTGGACAACCGGCCTCTGAACTTCGAGGAGTTCGAGCGCCGCGTGAACCAGGTGATCTATGTGTCGGCCACGCCCGGAGAGTACGAGCTTTCCAAGAGCGGAGGGGTGTTCGTGGAGCAGGTCATCCGGCCGACCGGACTGGTGGACCCGGAGATCGTTGTGGAGAAGGCCGATCGGCAGGTCGAGCATCTTCTGGGGGAGATCCGAAAAACCGTGAGCCGGAACGAGCGTGTTCTGGTGACGACCTTGACCAAGCGGATGGCTGAGGACCTGACGGACTACTATCATGAGATGGGCGTCAGGGTGCGCTATCTCCATTCGGACATCAAGACCCTTGAACGGATGGAAATCCTGAGGGACCTGCGGCTGGGGAAATTCGACGTTCTTGTGGGAATCAACCTGCTCCGGGAGGGGCTCGATCTTCCGGAGGTCTCCCTTGTCGCGATTCTGGACGCAGACAAGGAGGGCTTCTTGCGGTCCGAACGTTCCCTGATCCAGACTTTTGGAAGGGCCGCCCGGAACGTCAGGGGCAGGGTGATCCTGTACGCGGACCAGATGACGGGTTCCATGGAGCGGGCGATCCGGGAGACCGAGCGCAGAAGAAAAAAACAGCTTGCTTACAACCGCAGGCACGGGATCACGCCCGAGACGATCGTCAAGTCGATTCGAGAGATCCGTCGGTCTGTCTACGAGGCTGACTACGTGGACGTTCCGGCTGTGGCCGAACGGGCGGCGTCGTACGGGTCTCTCGACGAGATCCGCCGGGAGATCGACGCCCTGGCCCGGGCCATGCGGGAGGCCGCCGTCCGGCTCGAGTTCGAGAAGGCGGCAGAGCTTCGGGACCGCATGAAGGAGCTCGAGAAAATCGAACTCGAGATGCGCTGAGGTCAAACTGTGCAAGCGCTGGAGGAGAAGATCCGCAACCTGCCCGAGCAGCCAGGGGTGTACCTGTTTCGGTCCGACTCGGGGGCCGTGCTGTACGTGGGCAAAGCCAGGAATCTGAGGGCCAGGGTGCGCGCCTATCTCGGCTCGTCCGTCCGCGACCTTCCCAAGGCGCGGCTGCTCATGGAAAAGGTCAAAGACCTCGAGTTCATTGTGACCGGGACGGAAAAGGAGGCTCTGCTCCTCGAGAACACCCTCATCAAAAAGCACCGGCCCCGCTACAACATCAATCTTAAGGACGACAAGACCTACCTCCACATCGTTCTGGACCGGGATCGGCCGTTTCCGAGATTCGAGACCGCCAGAAGGCCGGAGCCCCGGCCGGGCCGCCTGATATTCGGCCCTTACGCTTCTGCTTCGGCCGTGCGGGACACGCTGCGGCAGATCCACAAGCTCTATCCGCTCAGGACCTGCGCCGAGGGCGAGTTCCGGCGCCGCAAGCGGCCGTGCCTCTGGTACCAGATGGGCCGCTGCTCGGGCGCTTGCGCCGGGAAAATCAGCCGGGAGAGATACCTGGAGATGGTGGATCAGGCCGTTCTGATCCTTCAGGGCAGAAGCTCGGATTTGATCCGAAACCTCCAGGAGGAGATGGAGAGGGCGTCCCGGGAGCTACGCTTCGAGGAGGCGGCCGCCCTTAGGGACCGCATCGAATCGGTTCGGGCCACGGTGGAGCGGCAGCGGGTCGCCTCAGTGGACCGAACGGACCGGGATGCAGTGGGCGTGTTCCAGGAGGGCGGCTCAGCCCAGATCGTGGTCCTGGCGGTCCGGGACGGGAACCTGGTCGACCGAAAGGCGTTTTGGGTTCCGGACCTGGTGTCCTCCATGGAGGAACAGGTTAGCTCCTTTCTTCTCCAATACTACTCGCCTCAAGGGCAGCCTCCGCCCTCGGAAATCCTCCTGCCGCTAGATCCCGGAGATCTTGCCGCGGTTGCTGAGGTCTTGCGGGAGAGAAGAGGCGGCCCCTGCCGCCTTTCGGCCCCCAGAAGGGGAGAAGGGGCCGAGCTGGTCAAGCTGGCCAACGTGAATGCCAAGGCGCTCTTTGAGGAAGCGCAGCGGCAGGGCACGGATCGCGTGGCCGCTCTGGAGGAACTTGCGCGCAGGCTTGGTCTCGGCCGACCCCCGGTGCGCATCGACTGTTTCGATATTTCCAATTTCAAGGGTGATCTTGCCGTGGGCTCGCGCGTGGTGTTCCGAGACGGAATGCCTGACAAGAGCCTGTACCGGCGATACCGGATCCGGGTCCCCGCAGGATCGGACGATTATGCGATGATGTACGAGGTGCTTCTGCGCTGCTTCACCCGAGCCAGAGAAGAGAGGGATCTGCCGGATCTGTTCCTCGTGGACGGCGGCAAGGGGCACCTTCAGGTCGCGCTTCGGGTGCTTCGGGATCTGCGGATCGAGGGCGTTGCGGCCGCTGCCATAGCGAAAGGGGCCAAGGGCGCCAAGGGCGGAGGCGGAGTCCGAACCGACGAGGACCGGATCTTTCTGCCGGGCAAAGTCCTGCCTGTTGACTTTCCGGCGCGGTCCAAAGCGCTGCTGTTGCTTCAGCGGGTCCGGGACGAGGCGCACCGGTTCGCCCTGGCCTATCACCGGAGACTCCGGTCGGACGGGCTTGAACGTTCCAGCTTGGACGGTATTGCCGGAATCGGCCAAGCCCGCAAAAGGGCTCTTTTGGAGGCTTTCGGTGGGATTGAAAGGATCCAGGCCGCCTCTGCGGAGGAACTAGCGGCTGTGCCCGGCATGAACCAGGGGGCGGCGCGGGCGGTGCGACAACACTTTGAACGCCTTCGTTCCACGCCGACCGAGGAGCAAGAGCAGGAATCGGATCCGTCTGCCAGCGGATGAAAACGTTCATGGCCGCTGGCCCGGGCTTGTCGCATCCCCTTAAAGCCGGGGGTCCCTCCCTTCATCCCCTTCCGGGGCTGACATTTTGTCCGGGCACCTGCAAGACTTCCAGAGACGCGGCCGCGAGGGACCGTGGCCCTCCACCGGTTTTCCATGGAGGGACGCGCTCGGTCGCGTCGGTTTTGCGGCGGCTTCGCTTTTTCGGCCATGACAGAGCATGGCCCTCCATTGCCCGCGGCCGCGAGGGACCGTGGCCCTCCACCGGTTTTCCATGGAGGGACGCGCTCGGTCGCGTCGGTTTTGCGGCCAACCCATGGAGGGACGCGCTCCGTCGCGTCCGTGCAGGGTAAAAGGCTGAACCCAAAAGAATAACCCACTCCGCGCGCGGCTTGACGTTGTCCGGATAGGGAACCTTATGGATGCACTAGGTCTCCCGCAGGGCTTTGTGGCCTCTGTCTTGCACAGTGACCCCTGGCAGGCCTGGGCCAGGGGCCGGGCCCGGCTTGAGACTTTGTTCCCGCCCGCTGGCTTTGTCCCCTGTGTGCGCGGGGCTGACTGCCCATGAATCTTCCGGTCGCCTTTGCACTGGTTCCCTGGCTTGCGGGTGCGCTGATGGCCTGGCACGTGCGCACGTGCTGGCACGTTACGCTCCCCTTTCTGCTCTGCGCGGCGCCGCCGGGGTTGGTGATTGTTCTGGTTTCAAGACGATCGGCCGTCCGTACGATGTGTCTTCTCGTTCTCATTTTCCTCGCCGCCGCGACCCGGACAGGGGTGAGACTCGCCCCGGAATTACCGGAAGACCACCTGGCAAAGGAGGCTTCGGGGAATCCAGTCCTGTTGGAGGCCGTTCTGGCCGACGAGCCTGAGCGAACGGATTCCGGCTCGCGGCTGCTTGTGGAAGCAGCATGGCTTCGAGGGGGCGGGCGAAGCAGACCGGTGTGCGGAAGAGCGGAGCTCTACGTCGAAGGGCCTCTTGAGGAGCTTCGAGTGGGCGACATCGTGCTGGCCGAGGCAAAACTTCAGAGGGTGAGAAACCTGGGGAATCCAGGCGAGTTCGACCGGCAGGGCCGCTCCCACCTGAGAGGTGTCTACGTCCGGGGAACCATCAAAGACGAAAGCCGCATCGTGAGGCTCGGTCCTGCGCCCGGCTACGGGCTCGAGCGAGCCATTCAAGTCGTTCGAGAGCGGGTGTCGCGATTCCTCTCGACCCAAGAGCCCTCTGATTCCTGCGCTCTTCTGCGAGCCCTGATCCTGGCGGACCGCTCGGACCTGCCCGAAGGGGTCGTCGAGTCCTTTCGATCTTCCGGCGTTTCCCATGTTCTGGCGATCTCCGGCCTGCATGTGGCTCTGGTCTGGCTTCTGGGCTATGGGCTCTCCAGACCGATCCTGAAGCGGTTCGAGGCTCTCCTGCTCGCGGGGTGGCTGAAGAAAGGGGCGGCCCTGGCCGGCCTGGTGCCGGCTTTGGCCTATGTGTGCGTTTCAGGCAGCCCTGTGACCGCCCTTCGGGCAGCCTGTATGCTCCTTTGCGCCACGGGCGCTCTGCTTTTCGATCGGCCCGCTGCAACTTGGAACAGCCTCGGCGTGGCTGCCTTGTTTCTTGTCATTGCGGACCCGGAGAGTCTTTTTTCGGTCTCCTTTGCGCTTTCGTTTGCATCGGTGGCCTCGATCCTTTCCGTTGCCCCTGTGCTGACCTCGAGCCGCTCGTCGTCAGCTCCGGGCTCCAGGAGCGGACCGCTCAGCTTCGGAACTCGGCTTTTCGAGGGATTCAGGAGATGGGTGTGGCCGGCCCTTGTGGTGAGCGCGGCTGCCACTGTGGCGACGCTTCCCTTGTGTGCGTACTTTTTTCAGAGAATCTCTCTTGTCGGGATCGCTGCAAATCTTTTCGTCGTGCCCCTGATCGGCTGGGGTGTGCTCCCCTTGGGGCTGCTGGCCGGTTTCGCCGGCGCGCTCGGGCTCCCGGGGGCCGGAGTCGTTCTGGAGGTCGCGTTGCAGGTCTCGGGCCTCTCAATTCGGCTCGTGGAACTCTTGGCCCGGATCCCGGGCGCGTCGGTGCGGGTCGGCGCGCCCTCGTGGGTGGAATTGGCGCTGCTCATGGCCTTGCTCGCCGCGGCGCGCGTGTTTCCCAGACGGACCTGCAAGATCGCGGCTCTTGTCTTGTTTGCCGCAGGATTCTACTTCTGCTCCGAAACGGATCTTCTTTCGGGCCGTGCAAGAGGGACGCTTGAAATCACATTCTTATCGGTCGGCCAGGGAGAGAGCCTGTTCATCGTCCTGCCGGACGGGAAAAGAATGCTCGTAGACGGCGGTCCGGCCCGGGAAGGGGTCAGTGACGCGGGCCGATGGGTCGTGGCCCCTTTCCTGGGCAAGGAACGGATTCGGACTTTAGACTGGATCGCGGCCTCCCACGGCCACCCGGATCACTATGGAGGACTACGGTTTCTGGCCGAGGCGTTTCGACCGGCCGAGATTTGGACGGGTCCGCCTGCTGTCTGCGACGAAGAAGGGTACCGGTCGTTCCTCGCGTCGTGCCTCAGGCTCGGGATCCGGCGGAAGATCCTCTGCAGCGCCCAGGACCCGCTGGCGTTGGACGGGGTGACGATCGAGATCCTCCATCCGCCGTGTCCTTCGGGGGAGGCCAGCGAATCCGAAGCGGGCTGCACGGCCGGGCCGAACAATCAGTCCTTGGTGATGAGGCTTGCCTACGGGGATGTGAACATTCTGCTCACCGGCGACATCGAGGCGGCCGTGGAAAAAAGGCTGCTCGACCAGGGCGAGAGGCTGAAGGCCCAGGTGCTCAAAGTGCCTCATCACGGCAGCCGGGGATCGAGCAGCCCGGCTTTCTTGGACGCCGTTTGCCCGCAGATCGCCGTGGTTTCGGCCGGATACCGGAACCGCTTCGGATTTCCTTCGGAGCAGGTTGTCGGCCGCTTGAGGGAGCGGGGGATCGCCGTGTTTCGCACCGATCTCGACGGAGCGGTCCGACTCCGGACGGACGGCCGCAGGATCGAGGTCTTTTGCGGCCCAAAAGGGAAGCGGTGCTTCCCTTGAGGCCCTGAGCCGGAGAGGCCTTCCCGGCTGCTGGGCAAAGGACGGCCTTCGGCCTCTCTCGAGGAATCTGCCTGGCCTTTGCACTTTCCTCGGGGGCCCGCCCGGGTGGCGTAGGCTCTCGTGTGTTTTTCTCCTTGAGTCCCGATTCCTGTACCTGCTATTGTCCGATCGTCTGACAGCACGTTCCGATTCCTCACGACAGAGGCTGTGTATCAGGGGGTCGGAGGGAAGAGAGGGCACACATGAACCGAGGTGGAAAGATGAAGAAGCGGACGGCGGTTTTCCTGGCGGTGCTTGGAGCCGTGTGTTTTGCCGGAGCCGTCACATGGGGACAGATGACGGTGCCCAAGCTGACGGATGCCGATGTAAGACGAGTCCTTCCTGTCATGAAGGCTGAGGCGGCTGAGAGGCAAGCGGCCTTGAAAGAGATGGGTCAGACATTGGAGCAGGTTGAGAAGATGACCCAAGAGGCGGAGCAGCGGATCAAGGACTTGGAGTCGGGAAAGCTGGATCCCCTTGCGTACTTGAAACAGCACTCCCCATCGATCGCAGTACCTCCCTCGGCGACATACAAGCCGAAGCTCTCGCGGATCGCAAGCCTTTGGGCATACGGCTATCCGATAGCGGTCTTTTCCTACGGCATCGACTCGGAAGCGGCGAGGAATCTTGCCCGCGGGGGGGAGTCAGCGGCGCGGCAATATGCGAACTTCGGAGACATCTACAAGGGGCCTGCCGGGCAAAAGATCAAGGCGGCGGAGGAAGAATTCAAGTTCTTTTACACGTCCAAGGGGTTTCGAGACCTTGCTTTTACGAAGGTTCCCGGTTGGTCTTGTGTTTCACCGGATGGAGGCGTTTCTGCGTGGTTCGTGTTTGTGAACCTCTATGCCGGAACCAAAGACGTAGAAGCCATCCCGGATGGACCGATCTTGGAACTCGGGCTTGCCGAGTTTTTCTCCGCCGGCGAAAAACCCCAACCGATGGAAAAACCTGAAAGGCCGGCTCCGCTGGGCAAGGAGCAGGCTCTTCGTCAGGCCGGTATGAGCGAGGAGGAGTACGCAGAATTCGTAAGCGCGCTGGCGATGGCTCGAAACGACGCCGCCAACCCTTCGGCCATCGACCCTGCGAACATTGGGTTGGACTCCGAAGGACCCATGGAACCCGAGATGAAAAAGACCCTCGTGGAGATGAGAGCCTTTTACGAAGTTCGGAGGCAGAACTCCATCTTGTACAAGAGGCACGCCGCGGTGCTGGATCCCCTTTTGACTGCGTTGGACCAATGAGCCGGAACGCGCTTGCCTTGCCCCGAGATCATGGCCGGAAGATGGGAACGACGGTATCGACGTTTTCATCGGCACGCGCTTGGCGAGCGTGACCTTTGCAACCGGGACGTTCGACCCGTGGCGCGCGGCCGTGCTGATTTTCCGAGACGGCGATGTCTGACGGGTTCATTTTCTGATCGATCACGAACGGGTGAAGGCGGAGTCCTGGCTGAACCGGATGACGCGCCGGTACCGGCGAGGGGGAGGCAGGCCAGCATGAGGCATTCCGGAGGCTATGCAGGGAACATCCTGCGAGTGGACCTGACCTCGGGCCGCACGGAACAGGTCCCGACAGAGAGGTACTCGGACCTCTTCCTGGGCGGACGGGGAATCGCAGCCCGGATTTACTGGGAAGAAGTCCCTCCGGCAACCGACCCCTTTGATCCGGACAATCGCCTGATCTTTGCGACCGGACCGGTGACGGCCACCACCGGCTTTTGCGGCTCCCGCTGGCAGGTCTGCGGCAAGTCCCCCCTGCACGAGTGTTTCTCCTACTGCAACCTGGGCGGGGACTGGGGCGCCCGGCTCAAGATGGCCGGGTTTGACGCGCTGGTTGTTCATGGGAAGGCCGACAGGCCCGTCTGCCTGCGGATCTGCCAAGACGGAGTGGAGCTGATGCCGGCCGGCCACCTGATGGGCAAGGGCGCGATCGCCTGCCGGGAGGAGCTGACTCGACAGCTCGGCAACTCGACGCGGGTCGTGGCCATAGGCCCGGCGGGCGAGAATCGGGTCCGGTACGCGAATCTTCTCGCGGACAGGGACGCGAGCGGATCGAGCGGATTGGCCGCAGGGATGGGCGCCAAGAACCTCAAGGCCATCGCAGTCACCGGAAAACGGAAGGTGCCTGTGGCCGACCCGGACAGGGTCAAGGAGATCGGGGAAAGGGTCCTGGGGATCATGAGCGGCTTGGACAGCGAATACTACAACGCCGTGGCGCCCCATCACGAATGGATCCCGCCCGACAGGACGAAGAAGGATGTCTGTTACAGTTGCACCGGAAAGAACTGCATTCGCATGAACTACGAGGAGGCGAGCGGCAGAAGAGAAAGTTCATGTGCGGCTCCTCCTTTTTCTACATCATCCGGGCAAACCGCTACTACGGAAAGACGAGCGACGTGCCCTTCGAGGCGAACAAGCTCTGTGACGACTACGGCCTCGACACCCACGTGGTCGATCCTCTGATCATGTGGCTTATCCGGTGTTACAAAGAGGGCCTCGTCACCGAGCAAGAGACCGGGATCCCCTTCTCCAGGATCGGCAGCCTGGAGTTCATCGAGATCCTGCTTCGAAAGATCGCTTTGCGCGAAGGCTTCGGGGAGGTGCTGGCAAAGGGCCCGCAGGAGGCGAGCAAGACCCTGGGCGGGGCTGCGGAGCAGCTGATCACGGACTATGTCAGCCGGAACGACCAGATCCCGTTCTACGGCGCGCGGATGTACCTCACGACCGGACTTTTCTACGCCATGGAGCCTAGACTGCCCATCCAGCAGCTCCATGAAATCTCCACGCTGTTGATGAGGTGGGCCATCGACAGGACCCAGGGGCCAAAGGAGGGCCGGATCACCTCCCAGCAGGTCCGGGCCATTGCCAAGCGCTTCTGGGGGAGCGAGGTTGCCGCCGACTTTTCCACTTACGAGGGAAAGGCCCTGGCCGCAGCCAGGATCCAGGACCGTCAGTACGCCAAGGAGAGTCTCATCCTGTGCGACTTCATCTGGCCGGTCATCTATTCGCCGTCCACCGGCGATCACGTGGGGGACCCGACCCTGGAGAGCCGGCTCTGCGCGGCCGTAACCGGAAGGGACGTGGACGAGGAAGGTCTCTACGGGCTCGGGGAGAGGATCTTCAACCTTCAGCGGGCCATCCTGGTCCGCGAGGGCTGGAAGGGCAGAGAGGATGACCGCCTGGAGGAGTTCAACTTCACCGTGCCCTTGAAGAGCGACACAGCCGGCAACCCGGACTGCCTTGTCCCGGGCAGGAACGGCGAGACCTTTTCCAGGAAGGGGATGACGGTCGACCGGCAGCAGTTCGAGAGGATGAAGGACGAGTATTACGCGATCCGTGGTTGGGATGTCCGGACGGGGCTGCAGAAAAAGGCCCGGCTTGAGGATCTCGGATTAGGGGACGTTGCCGCCGAGCTCCAAAACCGAGGATGTCTTGCTTGAACCTTCTGCGTGCGCGAGGTCCCGTTCCGGTCGATGGACCCGAAAAGGAGGATTTCATGGACAAAGCGATCCAGGAGCTGCTTGACCTTAGAGCCATCGAGCAGTTGATGGTCCGTTACGCCGATCGCATCGACGCAAACGACCCTGAAGGGGCGGCCGCCTGCTTTACCGAAGACGGAGTCGGCAAATACTGGGGCGAGTACCGGGGGAGGAAGGAGATCGCCAGCCGCTTGAGCAGGATCCTCGACCTTTTCGCAGCCACGAGCCACCACCTCTCCAACGTGAGCATCCGGCTCGACGGCGATCGGGCAAGCGCCATGTCCTATGTCTACGCCTTTCACCGCATGGCGGGCACGAACGACCCCATGCATTACTGGGGCCGGTGGGTGGACCGCCTCGTGCGGACGGATGAAGGCTGGCTCTTTGCAGAACGCGAGGTCGTCGGAATCGGCAGCATCGAGCCGAACGACGCGGGCCGGGACCGCGCTCAACCGGGCCACCCGGGACGTCTCAAGCGTTAGGCCTGCCTCTTTCTGGGGTCAGTCCTTCATTTTACGGATTGGGAGTGCGCTCAGCGGTACGGCGAGCCATGTAGAGAAGCTGGTTCGGGGGTACCGGAGGGCGATCCGGCTTGAGGAGCAGGAGGAGGCTGGGAGGCAGAGGCGGGAGCGGTACTTGGACTGGTACACGGACGAGGACGGGATGTTGGTGATCCGTGGGAGGCTGCCGGCGGAGGTGGGGGCTTGTGTGATCAAGGCGCTGGAGGCTGCGGTGGATGCCTTGAGGGAGAGGGCGGCAGCAGGCGGGAACGATTCCGCGGAATCGTCGGATGCCGAGACCACCCCGGGACAGCTCAGGGCGGATGCTTTGGGCCTTATTGCCGAAAGGGCTCTTTCCTGCGGCCTGGGGTCTGAGATCCGGAACGATTCGTACCAGGTTGTGGTGCACGTGGACAGCCGGGTGCTGGCCGACCCGAGCGCAGAAGGGTTGTGCGAGCTTGAAGACGGCCGGCGTATCGCGGCGGATACAGCCAGGAGGCTCTCCTGCGACGCCTCGATGCTTGGGGTGCTCCACGGTGCGGACGGGGAGGCGCTCTACGTGGGCAGAAGGAGCCGGAAGGTTACGGTGCCCCTGTGGCGAGCGCTGCTCAGCCGGGACCGGATGTGCCGGTTTCCGGGGTGCGGCCGCACGCGGCACCTGGTGGTGCATCACATTCGGCACTGGGCAGAGGGCGGGCCCACGGATCCTGGCAATCTCGTGCTTTTGTGCCGGGCCCATCACTGGGCGGTGCACGAGGGCGGGTGCAGTGTGGAAGGGCTGGAGTCGCCCGTCTGGCAGCCGAGACGGGTGCACCGATTGTGTGCCATTTTGGCGTGCTCGAGGGTCTGACCAGGCACCGCTTCATTCTGCACCCGCCAATCTATTGCCGGGGAAATACGCCCGCTTTTATCGAGGAGGCCATGAGAACCTATCTGGCCCTTTTCGAAGACTTATCCGGCGCCACCCTTGGGCCTGGTGGAACTGGCGGCGGATCCGGGTGGAGCGTGGGGCGGATGGAAAGAAGCGGTTTACCTTTGTGGAGAAGCCGACGGAAGAGACGCGCTACTACACGTCCGAAGCGTCCTGAATCGTGCTTTCGTCGAGAAGCCTGAGTCCTTCCATTAGGATGAAATCGTTTGGCGAGCCAATGTTGTCCGGCGGGAAATCGCGCACAGGCTCGAGGCGGAAAGAGCCGTCGTCGCGCCACCGGATGACCTGAAAGACCGCCTCTTCTCCAGCCGCCGTCCCGCAGGTGGCGTGCACCATCTCGCCGTCGCGCAGATAGATGCTCGCACTCTCTCCGTTCGCTCGGGCGATCCGGACGTGGACGCTCCGTTGGCTCTGGGCCAGAGCCTGGACGAGATCCACGAAGGGCAGCTCTTGGAAGGTGGCACTGAACCCTCCCGAGGTCGAGGCCGCCCCCTCGCTCGGAGCGAGAACGGACAGAGAGTTGTTGATGCGCCTCGTGAAGATGGCGTAATCAACGGGCGAGACCAGGATGTCGTTGAACCCGGAGCCGAGAAGCCGCAGAACCAGGGAGGGCTTGTTCTGGTTCGTGAAGGCGTAAAGAAGCGTCCTGGAATCTTTTCGGATCTGTTGGCACAGCGCCAGCGTGCGCTCCGGATCCTGGTCGTAGTTCATGACGATCACGTCGGGCCGCTTCCGGTTGTACAGGGCCTGAGCCTCGTCGAAGTCCCGGATCTCCACGGTCCTGTACCCGTGCTGGCGCAGGTGCCTCGAAAGGGCTTTCGACACGTCGTTCGGCTCGCTCACGATAAAGATATCCTTCTGGGACTTGAGGCTGAGCTTGCCCCTGCGGCCCTCGAGCACCTGGAGATAGGTATCCACGATTTCAGGCGAGAACAGCCGGCCTGACAGCGCCTGGAGCCGCCGCCGGATTTCGTCCAGGGCCTCCTCCGAGGTCGTCGATCGGCCCAGGGTGCAGGCGAGGCGGTACCAGGTCATGGCCAGAATGTTCGATGCCCGGTAGCGGTCCGGGTCGCTCTTGTCCGGGGTTCCGGCCAGGAGACGGAAGAGGGAGCGGAGCGAGAGTTCGATGTCCCAGGGGAAATCGATTTCCCGGGCCTTTGTCAGGGTCTCCGATTGGTCTGTGAAGAAATCCCGATGCATTTCAACGTCGTCAGGGTGGCGTGGGGCCAGCGCTTGCGCCGACGGGGTGAGAAGCAGGGCGGCGATCTGGAGCCCGTCGGCGGCGATGGTGCCCATGCCGAAGGCCCGGGCGAGATCCCGAATGTCTTGAAGAAGAAGAGAGAGGGCCTCGGGAGGCACCCGGCCTCCGTTCCTCGAGAGAGCCGCTTCCTGAAGAGCGGCCAGGGCCGCGGCTGCCATCCGGGCGTACGGGACAGGGTTCTCCAGCAAGGCGCGGCTGACGCCTCCGAAGGGCAGGGGTGAGGCTTCCGGCGCCGGCACGATTCCTTGCTCCACCCATCGCGCAAAGGTTTCTTCGAGGTCGCGTCCCACGAGCAGGAAATCGGGCGGCCGGCTCTTGAAATAGGCGGCCACTTCTTCGGCTTCGTCGAGGATTTCGAGGGCGCAGCCCTCCCGTTCGAAGATCGGAACGAGGAAACTCCTCAGAAAGGGCGCCTGCGTCACGATCAGGACACGAGGGGGCCGTTCCTTTTCCGTGCTTTTCGGTCCAGGGGCAGGCTCCCTCGCCCCTTGGCCGGTGTCGTGCCCGAACAGGTCGGGCAGTTCCACGATATGGTCCAGAGGCTCTTCCCGCGGATGGCCCAGGTAGTGGACCCGGATGGCTTTGCGCAACAGGCTCTCCACGGCCACGTAGACCTTGATGTCACGGGCCATGGCGACTTGCTTGACCGTCTGGAGCATCTCCGGGCTTTCGGGGTCCAGGGTGGCCAGATGCAGCGTCCGGGTCCTTTCGTCGAACTGGAAAGGGAAGACGAGATGGTCAGCCGCAATTTTGAGAGGCACTTTCTTGAGAACAGATTCCGGGACTTCGATGCCGTCGAGCTCCACGCCGGGAATCCCGAACTGTTCCTCCAGGGCGTCGAGAAGCTGCCGTTCCGTCAGGTACCGGAAGTAAAGCAGGTGCGAACCCAGGAGCCCGCCGTGGGTCTTCTGCCTGAGCAGGGCCTGCCGGATCTGCTCCTCTGAAACGAGCCCTTTTTCAAGCAGGATCCGGTCGAGCCTCTTTCGTTCCATGGGCGGCCGTTCCCTGGAGTTCATGCGTTGACCACCGCAGCCGGGCCGGCCGCTGCGGTCAGGGCCTGGGGGTTGTCCACGTGCCGGGCCGCTTCCTGCAGGGTGATCACGTTCCGGGAGATGAGTTCCTTCAGGTGCTGCTCCATGAGCTGCATCCCCTCCTTGCGGCCCGTGAGGATCGCGTTCTGGATTTGGTGGGTCTTGGACTCCCGGATGAGGGTGGCCACGGCGTGGTTCCGCACGAGGATTTCCAGGGCCGCCACCCGGCCCTTGCCGTCCGCCCTGCGGATGAGCTGCTGGGAGCAGATGCCCACGAGGACCTCTGAAAGGGTCATGCGGATCTGGCTTTGCTGGTCCACGGGGAAGGAATCCACGAGGCGGCTGATGGTCTGGGCCGCGGACTTGGTGTGGAGGGTGGCCAGGACCAGAAGGCCGATCTCTGCGGCCGTAAGGGCCAGAGCGATGGTCTCGTTGTCCCGCATCTCCCCGACCAGGATGACATTGGGGTCTTCCCGCAAAGCGGCGCGCAAGGCCGCGGCGAAGCTCAGGCTGTGCTCCCCGATCTGCCTCTGGTGGATGAGGCAGTTCTTGTCCGTGTGGATGTACTCGAGCGGATCCTCGAGAGTGATGATGTGATAGGCCATGTGTTCGTTGAGATAATCGACCATGGCGGCCAGCGTCGTGGTCTTGCCCGAGTTGGTCGGGCCGGTCACGAGGATGAGTCCGCTTTTCTGGGTAAGCATCTGGCTGAGCACGGCCGGGAACCCCAGTTCCTCCAGGGTCGGGACCTTGTGGGGGATGATGCGAAAGGCCGCCGCAATCCCCGGGTGCTTTTTGTAGATGTTCACACGGAACCGGGCGAGTCCTTCCACTGTGTACGCGAAATCCAGCTCCCCGACCCGTTCGAACCGCTGGATCTGCTCGTCTCCCATGAGCTCGTAAAGCAGGAGGCGGACCTCATCCGCGCTGAGCGCCTTGTGGCGGGTCTTCTCCAGTGCGCCGTGGATCCTGAGCAGGGGCGGGGCGCCGGCTCCGAGGTGGAGATCCGAGGCTCCAACGTTGGCCATGACCTGAAGAATGGGGTCGATCTTGGGCATGGGTCCTCTCTTTGATCGTGGGCGGCCGACCGAGGGCCGCGAAACCGAGACCTCTAGGAGTCTGTCCAAGTTTTCGTTGAACGGGCCCGTTTACTGCTTTGGCTGTCGATGATCACCGGATTCAGGTTTCAGGTATGGATCGGATGGGGAGCAGAGATCCCAGCTTGGGCTCGGAGGCAGGCCTGAGACCAGGCGAGTTCACCGATTCGCCTT